>Ga0160502_100007_pt1 | contig 411809 bp, 360 predicted proteins | sample DIDnMG_14_FD_108237 | JGI IMG/M metagenome (GOLD analysis project Ga0160502, IMG submission 108237) | Enriched soil microbial communities from UW Madison campus, WI, USA - DID2933_E24_Xylan MG | ecosystem: Environmental > Terrestrial > Soil > Unclassified | place: USA: Madison, Wisconsin... | reverse complement strand
GGGCATCTCTCCCCGCCTTTTCGCCCCATGCTGCGTTGCCTTTTCTTGACGTACCCCCGGTACGCCTGCGAAAAAGCGCCTTGCCTGGAACGAAAATTCGGCCAGATCTGATCCGTTCAGAGTTTTCAGACACGCCCTAGGTTAGAATATAATTATTCGGATAAGCTGGAACATTACAGAGATCATTGTGAACATTATAAATTGAACAGCTTCGGCGGGTCGATGGAGGTTGGCTGTTGATGGGCTATTTAGCGGAACTGACCTGGATAGACTGGATCAAAAATCTGATTGATGTGAGCGTCGTCAGTTTCATAATATATAAATTGTTCTTGCTGGTGCGCGGAACACGTGCGGTACAATTGTTAAAGGGGATCTTCGTGCTCGCCGCGGCCTGGGCGCTAAGCACATGGTTCAATCTGTATACGCTCAAGTGGTTGATGAGCCAGCTATTTACCTTCGGTATTATTACGGTCATCTTGATCCTGTTCCAGCCAGAGGTGCGGCGTGCGCTGGAGCAGCTTGGCCGGGGGAAATTATTCGTTCGCTCGAGCGGGGGCGACCGGGATATTAACGATCGTATTAATCATATTATTAAGTCCGTCAATTATCTGTCGGCCCGAAAGATCGGTGCGCTCATCGTCTTCGAGCGAGAGACCGGGCTTAATGAATATATTGAGTCGGGCATCCGTATGGAATCTCTCATCAGCTCGGAGCTGATGATTAATCTGTTCATACCCAATACACCGCTGCATGATGGAGCGGTTATTATTCGAGGCAATCAGATTATGGCGGCGGGCTGCTATCTTCCGTTATCTGAGAACCCATTCATCAGCAAGGAGCTAGGCACACGTCACCGCGCGGCGATTGGAATCAGTGAGGTGTGCGATGCGATCTCCGTCGTCGTCTCCGAGGAGACCGGTCAGGTATCGCTGGCGCTGGGAGGAATGGTTGTGCGCGACATTAAGCAGGAGTCGCTCATTTCTAAGCTGTTCGAGGAGCTGTCTCCGAAATCGATGCCTGCCAAGGGAGCGTCCAAGGTTGCCTTCTGGAAGAGGAAGGGGGGGCAAGATGGATAAGTGGCTGAACAACCCCAATATTTTGAAGGTGGTCTCGGTGCTGCTCGCGCTGCTGCTGTGGGCAACGGTTCATTTTGATCCACAGACGCCAGGTGCTTCGAAGACTACGTTGGATACAAAGGAATACGGTGCGGTGAAGATTCAGGTGGAGGGTCTGGATGAAAATAAACATGACCTTCGCTTACTTGAGCCAAGCGTTGTGCGTATGATGGCTAAAGGAACGTTCGCTGATCTATTATCGGCTTCCGAGGATGACTACAAGGTTTATGTAGATGTGACAGGCATAGGCGATGGGCAGCATATCTTACCGATTAAGGTAAAGACGCCTAAGCGCGTGGATATTATCGAGCTGTCGCCGGCACGCGTGACGGTGCTGCTGGAGCCGATGGAGACGAAGGCGTATAATGTCCAGGTGAAGACAACGGGTACACCGGCCAATGATTATAAGGCGGGTACCCCTGTCGTTAGGCCAAGCGGGACAGTGCAGGTCACCTTGCCGACGGATCATATGTCGCAGGTGGGCTCTGTCGTCGCGGCCATATCGATCGACAAGCAGGAGAATACAGTGACTGCCAAGAAGGTGAAGCTGGCCGTCTATGACAAGTCGGGAGCTGAAATACCGGATGCGGTCGTTAAACCGGAGACTGTCGAGGTTGAAGTGCCGATCACGAAGCCGTCCAAGATATTGCCGCTGAGGGTGAGCTATACGGGCACGTTGCCGAGCGGCCTGAGTCTGGTCTCCGTGAAGCCGGATGTACAGCAGGTCACCGTATACGGCCCGCAGACAGAGCTGGACAAATACAGTTATTTCGACAATGTGGTTGTCAATCTGTCCTCCATTAAGGAGAGCGGGGCGCTGACTGTCGAGTTGAAGCCCATGAATGGGCTGGCAGCGGTCAGTCCCGACAAGGCGACGCTAAGCATTGAGGTGACACCGCATGAGACGCGGACGCTGCCGCAGGTTCCGATTACAGTTACCGGGCTGTCGGAAGGGCTGGATAGCCGATTCGTGACGCCAGAGAGCGGGAGCATGGACATTCAGGTGCGCGGTGCGCCGAGCAATCTGGCGGAGATCGGTGCGGGGGATATTCGGCTGTCTGCTGAACTGAGCGGCCTTGCCCCTGGTCGGCATACGGTCGCGCTGGAGGTGACGCTGCCTGCATATGTCGAGCTGGAGGAGCCGAGGCTGACGGCGGTCGTGGACATCATCGAGAGCCGTGAGACGGTTGCGCCGCCTGATGAACGCGATGAAGACTCGCCGACGCAGGAGGCTGGACCTGATAACAATGCTTCCAATTCGGGAGGAACCGGAACAAGCAGCGGAGGCAAGTCCGGGAATAGCAGTAATGGTTCATCAAACAGCGGAGCCACTAATAACGGAAGTAGTAATAATAGCGGCTCCAGTCACAGCGGCTCGAACAGCCATGGCGCTACGGATAGCGACGAGGAGGCTGGAGGCAGCGATACGACCGGGGAGTCTACCGGGGCTAACAATACCGACAATGGCACAGCAAGCAATGTGACCAGGAAGATCGGCGGCTAGCGGCGATCGCTAGCCGATGAGTGAAAGCAGGCTGAGATTGGGCGGGATAAGGAAGAGGAAGATCGCCTGATTGCTGTGCGGACTGACTGCTGCGAGGCCAGCCGATACAACGGTCAGTGTGCTGTCGAATTTGCTGCCTGATATTGCCGCATAGGTGCAGCTTTGTAACTGTGGTGTGGTGCAACATATAGGGAGAGGCACTCGTTAAATTGTAGAGATGTAGAGAAAGAGAGAACCATGCCTGGAGTGCAGTTCATGACACCTTCGTGTCTATAAACCAATGCATGGAATGGAAAAGCTGCAACCTAGTTGTGATATAACGTTCAAAGGGGATAGTACGACATGGGGAAATATTTCGGAACTGACGGTGTAAGAGGCGTGGCGAATCGGGAGCTTACACCTGAACTGGCTTACAAAATCGGACGCTGCGGCGGGTATGTGCTTGCTGGGCAAGCGGAGAAGCCTAAGGTGGTCATTGGCCTCGATACACGTATCTCAGGCCCAATGCTGGAGGCGGCGCTGATCGCGGGATTGCTGTCGATCGGGGCGAGCGTTATTCGGCTTGGTGTCGTGTCTACGCCGGCGGTTGCGTACTTGACCCGCAAGCTGGGTGCGGATGCCGGGGTAATGATCTCGGCTTCCCATAACCCGGTAGAGGATAATGGCATTAAGTTTTTTGGGGGCGATGGCTTCAAGCTGTCTGACGACACAGAGCTTGCGATTGAGCAGTTAATGGATGCGGTGCAAGATGAGCTGCCTCGTCCAGAAGGGGGAGCCATCGGTACGGTGACGGTGCTGGAGGATGCCAAGGAGCAGTATGTCCAGTTTCTCAAGACGACTGTGAAGCATTCATTCGGCGGCGTCAAGATCGTGCTGGATTGCGCGCACGGCTCGGCCTATGAGCTTGCACCAGCAGTGTTCCGTCAATTGGGCGCGGAAGTGATAACGGTAGGCGCGGAGCCGAATGGTCTGAATATCAATGATGGCGTCGGTTCGACGCATCCAGAATATTTGCGGGAGCAGGTGCTGGCGCATCAGGCCGATCTTGGCTTGTCGTTTGATGGTGATGCCGACAGGCTGATCGCCATCGACGAGACGGGTGAAGAGGTGGACGGCGATTATATCCTGACCATCTGTGGCGATGCGATGAAGCGTGCAGGCACATTAAAGGATGATACCATCGTCACGACGGTCATGGCAAATATCGGCTTCTTCAAGGGAGCAGAAGCACTTGGTTTAAATACAGCACAGACGGCTGTTGGAGACCGTTATGTAATGGAGGAAATGCGGCGCGGCGGGTTTAATCTGGGCGGGGAGCAATCGGGGCATGTCATTTTCCTTGATTATAATACGACAGGCGACGGTATCTTGACGGCTCTGCAGTTGGTTGATACTCTGGTTGCTGCCGGACGCAAGCTGAGTGAGGCGAAGCAACTGATGCGCAAGTACCCGCAGGTGCTGGTGAATGTGCGTGTAGCTGACAAGAGCCTATATGAAGGCAATGTGGCCATCCAAGCGGCAGCGACGGCGGTTGAGCAGGAGCTAGGCGATAATGGTCGCGTGCTTGTGCGGCCATCCGGTACAGAATCCCTGATCCGCGTCATGGCTGAAGGCCCTGACAAGGAGCTGGTGCAGCGTTATGTCGATCAGATCGTCGATGTGGTGCGTGCCGAGCTAGGCTAATGTCACTTGATGTTAGACGGGAAGAGCGGGTTATCCGGTTGAACGGAGACCCCTCGTTCCTGCGGCGGCGCTAGAACCCAAGGTATGGGTCGTTTAGTGTGAATTAAGATGGAGCCCGTGCAGTTAAGAAATACTTACAGCAAGGCTCTCACAGCAAAGGTTGCAACTGGAGAAGAAATTGAATATGATATGTAGTATGACTCAAGCAGGAAAGGCAGGGTAGAGGTTAGATAGCAATACAAGCGCCAGAGCTTGCATCAGACAATCGCCACGGGAGAGAAACAGGGATTGCAGCGAGCTGACGAGGTAAGGGTGTTCGGATTCATTCGGCGGGGACCCTTCGGTTATTCATCCAGACCGCAAGCCGAAACGCAAAACGATCGGGTAACTGATCGGACAAAGGTTCGGCAGGATGCTTATTTAAGTAACACTGAGATAACCATTCCTTGAATGGTTCTGGTTCGTGATGGACAATGCCAAGATATGAGATGCGCAGTGGGCAGTGATAGTTGTGTTCCGCAAGCTTGGCTAGGAGTAGGGGCGTAGGGTCATCCTACAGATCCCAAGGATTGATTGTTGCTGGGGAACCGGTCTTATATGTCTAATTCGAATTTGTATGTGTGCGTGTTGAATCGAATGGAATTAGCTTCGACTCTGGCTTTGATTCGGAAGGAATACGTCTTACAGTCTGTAGGGTAGCAGGATATCACCTACATGAATAGGCTGCATACAGGACGATAGACCGCAGGACGTCTGCTGCGTTGACAGCAGCGATGCGGTAGCTTATGCGTTCACGGTGCCGATCTCATCGGCTTCAGGAGAACGTGACAATTGCATATTTGGAAGATGCATTCTCTTGCCGCATGAGCATCAGGCATCCGTGTCGCCACTAATAGATGATACGGAGGTCTGTTACACGATGTGTGGAATTGTTGGATATATTGGGACGAGAGATTCGCAGGGGATTTTGGTGGAAGGTCTGAAGAAGCTGGAATACCGTGGCTATGATTCGGCTGGTATTGCTGTGTTTACCGAGAGGGGACTGGAGATCAGTAAATCCAAGGGTCGTCTGGCTGTGCTGGAGGAGAAGCTGCAGGGGCAGCCGCTGCACGGCACGATTGGCATCGGGCATACACGCTGGGCAACTCACGGTAAGCCTTCGGATGTTAACTCGCATCCGCACACAGATAACTCGACGAAATTTTCTGTCGTTCATAATGGGATTATCGAGAACTATCTGGAGCTGCGCGAGGAGTTAAGCCTGCAAGGGAGACATTTTGTATCGGAGACCGATACGGAGGTTATCTCGCATCTCATCGCTTCCGAATATGATGGGAATATTGTGACCGCAGTACAGCGTGCGGTAAAAAGAATGCGCGGCGCCTTCGCCTTGGGCGTGCTGACCGAATATGAGCCAGATCGACTCATCGCTGTGCGCTACGCTAGTCCGCTGGTTATCGGGATTGGCGAAGGGGAGAACTTCATTGGCTCGGACATCCCGGCTATATTAGAGCATACGCGTGATGTCTATATTCTGGACGACGGCGAAATGGCGATCCTGACACGCGATGGCGTCGAATTGCTGTCGATTGCCGGTGAGAATATTTCCAAGGAAATATTTCATGTCGATTGGGATTTGATCACGGCAGAAAAGGCCGGATTCGATCATTTCATGCTGAAGGAAATCTACGAGCAGCCTAAAGCGTACCGTGAGACGATGCTGGGACGGATCTCGGAGGATGGTCAGACGATTTCGCTCAAGGAGATCGGCATGACTGTCGATCAACTGAAGGCGATCCGCAAGATTCATATTGTCGCTTGCGGCACAGCTTATCATGCTGGATTGGTTGGCAAGACAGTGATCGAGCAGTTGGCTCGTATTCCTGTAGAGACGGATGTGGCATCGGAGTACCGATACCGCAGTCCGATCATTACGGAGGACACACTGGTCATTGTAGTTAGCCAATCGGGTGAAACGGCAGATACGCTGGCGGCACTACGTGAAGCGAAGCGCTGTGGCGCACGTGTCTGGGCGATTACGAATGTAGTGGGCAGCTCGGTGGCTCGGGAAGCGGATGATGTGGTGACCACCTGGGCAGGGCCGGAGATTGCGGTAGCGTCGACGAAGGCTTATTCGTCGCAACTGATTGCATTTTATCTGGTGGGTCTGTATCTGGCCCAATCGCTGGAGACGCGTGACCAGGCGTTCATCAGTAATGTAGCCGGCGAGCTGCTGGCGTTGCCGGAGAAGGTCGAGACCTTGCTGGAGCAGGCGGAGGAGCTGAAGCGGATCGCTGAATCTGTAACGAAGCACAGCAGCCTATTCTTCATCGGTCGCGGTCTGGACTATGCGGTGGCGCAGGAAGGCTCGCTCAAGCTGAAGGAGATTTCCTATATTCACTCCGAGGCATATGCAGCGGGCGAGCTGAAGCATGGCACGCTGGCGCTGATTGAGGAGGGGACTCCGGTTATTGCGCTGGTGACACAGGAGGAGTTGGCCGAGAAGACGCTGAGCAACATTAAAGAAGTTAAGGCGCGCGGCGCTCGCGTGCTGGGTGTCACGAACGACAGCAATTCTGCCGAGGTGACGAAGTCAGTCGACGAGGTGTTCGCGATTCCGAACACGCTGGCGCTGCTTACTCCGGCATTGTCGGTCGTGCCGCTGCAATTGCTGTCCTACTACGCGTCCCTGGCGCTCGGTCACGATGTCGACAAGCCGCGGAATTTGGCGAAGAGTGTGACGGTGGAGTAGAGTAAAGAGGCTGTATTATCAATTCAAAATATGTCCCAGTATAAAAAAGTCGTGAACCAGTAAAAGATGTCGTTGATCGAACCTGGTAACGAGTGTGAAAGAGACCCTGAACCATTTCGCCGTGGGTGGGGCTCTGATCACTCGTTTTTTTTGTTTACTTGCCCATAATGCGTAGGACAACAACATTTCCGTCGCAAATAATACTCCATATGTGCATGTTGATGTGCCTCTGATGTGGAGTAGCACTTTCTCGAAGCAAGGCTCCTGCTTGGCGGTTCGAAAAAACAATTTCATATAGATGTCGGACAGCGCAACAGCGGAAAGACCACTGCCGGCAATGAGTCGCTTGTTGTTTTCATCGGCGTGTTTACTTCAGACACCGGGAGCTGCAATGATTTCAGTTAGAGCTGGGCTATTTCCAGTTTCCGATTTTCCCAGAGAAGGGGGTGAAATAGTCGTTCTGCAAGCTGCATTGCCTAATGAGCTAGCGTCTTCATATCGGGCTGCAATTTTTTTCGTAGAGCGAAGAGCATAAGGGCTCCCACGAGGAAGGCGACGACGTCGGCAATGACCAATGCCCAGATGACGCCGTGAAAGCCGCTTAGACGACTGGCGACAAAGAGAGCAGGGATGAGGGTGACTCCTTGCACGATTGACATGACAAAGGCCGCAGTACCTTGCGCGGTCGCTTGGAAGATGCCGGTGAACAGCACAGTGATGCCGGAGATGAACAAGGACAAGAACGTTACTTGCAGAATGTATGTGCCCATCTCGATTAACTGGGCGTCCTGCGTAAATAATCCGATTAAGTGATCTGATACGAAGTAGACGATAATGCCGAAAATAACCGCCAATACAACAATCGTCTTGATCGTAAACCCGATGGTATGCTTCATACGGAGCTTGTTGGCTGTGAAGGAAAAGGCAATCAGCGGCACGACACCCTCGCATAACCCCATCAGAATGAATTCAGGAAACTGCAAGAGGCGTGACGAAATGCCGTAAGCCGCAACTGACGAATCTCCATATGCGACCAGATAATGATTGACGATGAGGGACATGGCTCCAAGGAAAATGCTCATAATAAAGACAGGTACGCCGATTTTGGACACTTGGCTGACTATTTGCCGGGTAGCCCGAAACCAATGCATCGAGATGGTCAAAAACTTGCTCTTCCAGCCAATATGATAACCGTAATATGCGCTGGCAATGAGATTGGCAAGAACCGTAGCCGCTGCTACACCAATCACGTCCAGATCAAGCGCGAAGATGGCGATTACGTCAAGAATAATATTGATTACCACACTAAGCAGCATGCCGATCATCGATGTAATCGCGGCTCCTTCGGCGCGCACGATATTTTCCAGTGTGAAAAAAAGGATGACGAAGGGAGAGCCGATCAGCATTATCGTCACATAGTCCTTTGTAAATTCAAACGCATCAGGCGTGGCTCCCAGGCCATAAACAATAGGATCAACCAATGGCAGGCCGACGGCCATAACAAGCAGCCCCAGACCCAGACTGCTGTAGAATGCGAACGAGGATACATGCTTCACCAAAGCATACTGCTGCTCCCCCAGCAGACGGGAGATGAACGTGCCGCCGCCGATGCCTAGCAGATTGCCTAGAGCCATCAGGATAGAGAACAGCGGCAGGGTGAGCGCAAGCGCGGTCAGCATTGCCGTGTTGTGGAGCGTGCCCAGGAAATAAGCGTTCAAGATAGAATAGATCACGCTCATGGACGTACCCAGCATCATCGGAATGGCGAAGTGGGCTACCGCTTTGCTGATAGGAGCTTTCTCAAAATAATGAAGATGTTCTGCATTCATGAATATCGCCTCTTTCATAAAGTAATGACTGGCTCAATCTAACAGTGTTAGTTTGAACCTTACAGTGTTAGATGATATCATGTGTCTATGGACCTGTAAAGCACAAACTTACACTGTTAGGTAAAGAGGTGGATAAGTTGAAAAAACAACAGCCGCAAATCTCTGAGGATAAAATATTGGCCATGTCGTGGGCGCTTCTGGGGGAGGCGGGGATAGAGAAGTTTAGTATGAGGCGATTGGCCGACCGATTGGGGATACAGGCGCCTTCGTTGTACTGGCACTTCAAAAGCAAGCAGGCGATATACTTGCGCCTGGCCAATCAAGTGTCGCGGATAATTCTGGAATCGCACCGCCCGCATGGGGATTGGAAAGAGCAATTACAGGGGATGGCCGTTGCGATACGAAACGTCCTCAGTCAGTACCCCTGCTCCACTCAGCTCATGATGTCGACGTTGCCGCATGAGCCCGATATTATCCGGTTCAACAACCGGATGCTGCTCTGCGTCGAGTCCACGCCGTTACAGCAGGTGCAAAAGCTCCAAGTCGTGCTGACGCTGATGAACTATGTGTTTAACTTTATACTCGACGATTACGAGCACCAGCGCAATGTCGCCGCGATCATGCAGGAGGAAGGGGAGACGGCGCTGCCTGGCGGCCGCGTTTCGCGTCTCCTCGATTCGATGGACGAGGAAGAAGCGGGACTGTTCCGTAGCATGTATAAGAACAAATTATTCGAGATGATGGGGACAGACGCGGCGTTCGAGTTCGGCTTGCAGGTGATTCTGCTAGGTGTAGAGCAAATGATCCAGCAGCAGATGAAGCAGTACCAGGAAGGGTAAACCGCAGAGCCCTGCCTGTCCCACAACGGATAGGCAGGGCTTGCTTATGGAGAGCAGACAACAAAGATGCTGGGTATAATTGAGCCGAATTGCGGCTATTGCTGTTTCCGGCGACCTTCTTCCACGGCTGGAAGCACTGCAAATGCCCGCTCTTGTAATCCATGGGACGGATGCGATTCGCCAATTATCCTGTAGTGGAGACTCGTCGATCTAGTGTAAGACAATGAATACAGAAAATGAAGTCATCGTGTCGTCTGGACGCGGGGGAAAACATGCAATCGATTCTCTGTTTGAGTTCTTAATCAATGCGGTACCATGAATATTGAAAAATTAAAAGCATTATCAGAGTGATACCATTCGTAAATGGGCCTCTAAACTTGCAGGCAAGTTAATGACGTAAAGAACTGATATCAATCAGCTCTTTATTTTTAGTATTTGAATACTTGATTTTATTGTGGTATTATTTAGGTGTAAGTTCCTAGGGCTAGAGGGTGATACATTGATTGAAACATTCTGGAATATTTGTCTTCTTCATGATATAGGGACTCGGGATCAATTGCTTCGAGAAGCAGTTCGGGTTGTTCAAACAAGAAAGTCGCTCGAACTGCAAGGAGCAGCACATCCATCTATCCTAGAACCGGAAATGCTGTTCCAGTATATGAAGCAATATGCTGGTGAGCATGAGTTCGGACACTTCCCCGGTGATCGGGAGTTGTTTTATAGACTGTATCAAGTGGGCAAGGATATGGACTTGTTAGATTATGCCGTACAGACGATACAGCAAGACCGAGTTACGGGTGGCATTGTCGTTCATACGAGCATTGTTGAAAGATTTAAAGACATGTGTGAACGCAACCTCTGTCGAACGATGTTGATTGCAGAAGTGGAGAAATATATGCGTGGCCTGGCAGAAACTCCATTATACAAGGAATCGTTTACGATTACGCTGCTGACCGAGAGTTACATTATCGCTAAGCTGTTGAAGACTTATTTTGAAGCTTATCCGAATGTTCAAATCATTCAGGGCTCAATCTATCAGCCGTTACCTTTGCAAGAGAAGTTCGATGCCATCTTAACCATCCCGAACTTCGGATTAAAGATGGATGACGTTGAAGATGCAAGCATTAGAGATTCAGAAGGTGTAGCCGTCAACCATTTACTTCCCCTGTTGCGAGACACAGGGAGAATAAGTGTGACATTCCCACCCAGGATGATGTTTCAATCGGGGAGCATTGCAAAGTGGCGCGAACTGACGAATAAATCTTACCCTGTCCAATCCGTACATTTGCTGCCTGGTGGGTTGTTCCGACCTTATACGTCGGTTAAGACATATCAGATTGAATTTGGAAAATCGCCTACTGAGCATGTGCTTATAGGTCGCCTACAGCTTCAGAAGATGTTCTTGGAGCCTCATCGAGAAATTTCGATTCACGCCGAAGCATTTGCACAACTTGAGAACTGGCGGATCGATATGCTGCTTAATGAAGATCAAGATACACTTCGTTCCTTTCAACAGGCGCCTGTTCCTAAGGTGAAGTTACGTGATGTTGCAGATATATTCCGAGGGAAATCTGTTCTCAAGCAAGACCTTAGAGAAGGAAAGATTAAGGTGCTTAATATCTCCAACATAGAAGATGGAGAAGCAAAACTAGATCAGCTAGAGACGATTGATGAAGAAGAACGGAAAGTTAAGCGTTATGAGATCCTTCCCGGTGATTTAGTTATGGCTTGCCGCGGCACGGTAAACAAACTTGCCATCTTTCCAGAAGCAGAGGGTACGGTTATTGCTTCCGCTAATATTATCGTCATTCGATTTAAAGCGGCCATTATAAGCGGATTCGCAAAAATCTTTCTGGAAAGCCCAGTGGGAATGACATTGATTCAGAGCTTCCAGCGCGGCACAACCGTAATGAATTTGAACCCCTCTGATGTAGGGGGAATTGAACTGCCTCTTCTCCCTTACGATGAGCAGATCAATCGAGTGAATCGTTACAACGAGGAGAAGGATCAGTTTAAACAAGCGATTCGAGAGGCGACGGTTCGATGGGAGCAAGTGAAAAACAAACTTTATAGCGAACTCTACTGAGGAGGATCTTGGGAATGGCAACAGCTAACTTGGGTTTTGAAGAAAAATTATGGAGCATGGCCGATAAGCTGCGCGGCAGCATGGATGCTGCGGAGTATAAGCACGTCGTGTTAGGCTTGCTTTTCCTTAAATACGTATCGGATGCATTTGAAGAGAAATATGTAGCACTGAAGAATGAGCCCTATGCGGATCCCGAAGATCGGGATGAATATGTCGCCGCCAACATCTTCTGGGTGCCGAAGGATGCTCGTTGGAGCCACATTAAGAACAATGCCAAGAAACCGGAAATCGGCCAGATCATTGATCAAGCAATGATTGACATTGAGAAGGAGAACGCATCGCTGAAAGGTGTTCTGCCGAAGGATTATGCGAGACCTGCCCTGGATAAAACACGCCTGGGTGAAGTTATTGACCTATTCTCCTTTAAAGTTGGAGATGAAGATAGTCGTTCCAAGGACGTACTAGGCAGGGTATATGAATACTTTCTTAGCAAGTTCGCCAGCGCTGAAGGCAAGAATGGCGGCGAATTCTATACGCCGAATAGTGTTGTTCGCTTGCTTGTTGAAATGATTGAACCATTCAAAGGCCGAGTCTATGATCCGTGCTGTGGCTCTGGCGGCATGTTCGTTCAGAGTGAGAAGTTCGTTGAAGAGCATCAAGGTAAGCTCGGAGATATCGCTGTGTATGGCCAAGAATCAAACCCGACGACTTGGAAGTTGTGCAAAATGAACTTGGCGATCCGCGGAATTGACAGTAACTTGGGTGAACATCATGCGGATACGTTCCATAACGATCTGCATAAAAACCTGAAGGCGGATTACATCCTGGCCAATCCTCCATTCAACATTAGCGATTGGGGCGGTGATCGTTTAACTGAAGACGCTCGTTGGTCTTATGGTACTCCACCAACAGGCAATGCCAACTACGCATGGATTCAGCACATGGTGAACAAACTGGCACCAAGTGGTGTAGCAGGTTTCGTATTGGCGAACGGCTCAATGTCTACAAGTACCACGGCTGAATTAGAAATTCGGAGCAAATTGGTCAATGCGGATTTGGTGGATTGTATCGTTACACTCCCAGGACAGTTATTTTATTCGACCCAAATTCCTGTCTGCCTCTGGTTTATGGCGAAGAGCAAGGCTCCACGAGGGCTCCGTGACCGTCGCGGAGAAATACTGTTCATCGATGCTCGCAAAATTGGGCAAATGGTCGATCGTACACATCGTGAGCTGACTTCGGAAGATATAAAGAAGATTGCCGATACGTATCACAGTTGGCGCGGGCAGGTTGAAGCCGGAGAGTATGAGGATGTTAAAGGTTTCTGTAAAGCAGCAAGACTTGCTGAAGTACAGGAGCATGAATATATCTTAACGCCTGGTCGGTATGTCGGCATTGAGGATATTGAAGAAGATAGTGAGCCGTTTGAGGATAAGATGACAAGGCTGACATCGGAGTTGGCGGAGCAATTTGCCAAATCGCGGTTTCTGGAAGACGAGATTCGCAAGCAGCTTGGAGGGATTGGATTTGAGTTCTAGTAATGATTCACAAGAGTTTGGTATTGAAAACGCATACTCATCTAAAAAATGGATAACTACTACTGTCCAAGCTCTTAGTTCTGAAATGGCAGATGCCCCATTCGGTGCTAACTTGAAATCAAAAGATTATATTCTTAGCGGTGTTCCAGTTGTACAAGGGAGAAACATTCAAAACAATAATTTCCAATGGAACAATCCATTATATGTATCGCAGGAGAAAAAGGAGGAATTGAAAAAACACTTATGCAAACCGGGCGACTTAGTTTTTCCGAAAGTAGGGACTATTGGAGGTTGTGCGATATTACCTAAGATAGAAGGCAAGGACGAATTTGTTTTATCCACAAATATGATGAAAATCAATGTTGATAAGACAAAGCATTCAATAAAGTATATATATTATTACTTTTCAAACCCAATAATTCAGAACACAATCAGGCAATACTCTGCATCATCAGTGCAACCAGTATTTAATTTCACGAGCCTTAAGAAGTTTCCTGTTTCAATTCCAAGTATTGAGGTGCAAAATGCTATTGCTTCCATACTATCCTCGTTGGATGACAAAATTGAACTCAACAATGCCATCAACAAAAACCTTGAAGAAATGGCCCAAGCCCTTTTCAAACACTGGTTTGTGGATTTTGAATTCCCGAATGAAAACGGTGAGCCGTATAAGTCCAGCGGTGGTGAGTTTGAGGAAAGTGAATTGAGGTTGATCCCTAAGGGATGGAGAGTTGGAACACTTTCAGACCTTGGCGAAGTTGTAGGAGGGGCAACTCCCTCCAAAAGTAAGGAAGAATACTATACGTCCCGGGGAATCCCATGGATAACCCCCAAGGATCTATCAATAAATAAAAACAAATACATTTCTAGAGGCCAAATTGATATTACTAAAGAGGGGTTTAAGAGTTCAAGTACAAGATTAGTCCCTAAGGGCACTGTTCTTTTTAGCTCTAGGGCGCCTATCGGATATATTTCCATATCCAAAAATGAAATGACCACGAACCAAGGGTTTAAATCCCTTATTCCATTCAAGAATATCGGATCTGAGTTTCTCTATTACGTTTTGAAGTTCAACACTGAAACTATAGAAAGCAGAGCATCTGGCTCAACATTCAAAGAAATCTCGGGTAGTGAAATGAAGCGAGTTCCCGTGATAATTCCATCCTTTGAAGTAGTTAAACAATTCAACATTATTGTTGATTCAATTGGAAAAATGGTTGAGAAATGTGAGTCGGAAAGTGATTCATTGATACAACTTCGTAACTCTCTACTCCCCAAACTAATGTCAGGGGAAATTCGGGTACCATTGAAGCAAGAGAATTCGTATTTTCAGACATTTTACCAGCCAATGGCGGCGGAAAAGAAAGCTCAATACTCTACTACCTAACCAAAGGAGGTGCGCCATGGCCCTGTACACCACATCTTACACAGAGAGCGACCTCGAACAAGCCGCTCTGGAATGGTTCGAAGAACTGAACTACAACAAAGCCTACGGTCCCGAGATTTCACCAGAAGGAGAATATCCGGAAAGACAGTTCTATCAGGATGTCATCCTGATAGAACGCCTTCGTGAATCGCTTATTCGCATCAATAAGCACCTGCCGCGTGAGGCCATCGAGGAAGCGATTCGTATGATCGAAGTGCCTCGCAGTCCGAGCCTGATAATCAACAACAAAGCATTTCAGAAGATGATCACGGACGGCATCGATGTTCAGTATCGGAATACCAATGGCGAATACCCGACCGAAAAAGTTTGGTTGTTCGACACGCATCCGGACCGTGTGGATAATAATGATTTTCTAGTTGTGAATCAGTTTACGGTCATTGAGAACCAAGTGGATAAGCGCCCTGATGTCGTGGTGTTCGTCAACGGTATCCCGATTGCGGTTCTGGAGCTGAAGAGCGCCTCCAATGAAGAAGTGGGAATCAGTGATGCTTACAATCAGGTGCAGACCTATAAGAAGGCGATCCCGTCCCTCTTCACATACAACTCCTTCATGGTTATTAGTGACGGTGTTAATGCCAGAGTTGGCACGCTGACGGCTGACGAAGAACGCTTCATGATGTGGCGCACCATTGATGGTGAGGATGTGGCCTCCTCTTCCCTGCCGCAGCTCGAAGTACTGATTAAGGGCATGTTCGAGAAAAGCCGTCTGCTGGACATCATCAAACAATTTGTGCTGTTTCAGACGGATGGTGAACGCCTATTTAAAATATTGGCCGGCTACCATCAGTACCATGCCACGAATAGAGCTATTGCCGCTACGGAAAGAGCGACGCTGGAGGACGGCGACCGTAAGATTGGAGTCATCTGGCATACGCAAGGCTCGGGCAAGAGCCTTTCCATGGTCTTTTACGCCGGTAAACTGGTTCTGACACTCGATAATCCGACGATTGTTGTCGTAACAGACCGTAACGATCTCGACGATCAGTTATATGCTACATTCAGCAAGTCGAAAGATTTGCTCCGTCAAACCCCACAACATGCCGAAGACCGCTCTCACTTGAAACAGCTGCTTTCGGTGGAGGCAGGCGGAATTATTTTTACAACGGTTCATAAGTTCACGACTGAAGATGGCGAATCCAAGTACCCTGTACTCACGGATCGTCGTAATGTCATCGTTATTGCGGACGAAGCACATCGTAGCCAATACGGCTTTCAAGCTGAAATGGTTGCATCGGATGAGGAAGCAAGCATCAAGTACGGCTATGCGAAATATATGCGTGATGCATTGCCGAACGCCTCTTACATCGGGTATACAGGAACGCCGGTTGAGTTGACGGATAAGAACACTCCGGCTGTTTTCGGGGATTATATCGACATCTACGACATGACCCGGGCTGTGGAAGATGGTACGACGGTCAAGATTTACTATGAGAGCCGGATCGCACGGTTGGAGCTATCGGATAATGAGCGTCCAGTTATCGATGAAGAGTACGAAGAGATTACTGAGTATCAAGAGTATTCTCAGCAAGAGAAGCTCAAGTCCAGATGGGCGCGCCTTGAGGCGCTTGCTGGTGCAGAGAAACGCATCAAAAAGGTTGCCAAGGACATGGTTGACCATTATGAACAGCATAAAGGAGCTATGTTCGGCAAAGCGATGATCGTCGTTATGTCTAGACGTATTGCCATCGATCTCTACAAAGAGATTATTGCTCTTCGTCCCGACTGGCATAGTGACGACGACAATGAAGGCAAAATCAAAATCGTCATGACCGGAAGTTCAAGCGATCCTGCTGAATGGCAGCCATATATCGGGACAAAGCGGCGTCGGGAACATCTGGCTAAGCGAATGAAGGATTTGAATGATCCTCTGGAGATCGTCATTGTGCGCGATATGTGGTTGACCGGCTTTGACGTGCCAAGCATGAACACGATGTACATCGATAAGCCGATGAAGGGTCATAACCTGATGCAGGCGATTGCTCGCGTTAACCGCGTATTCCGTGACAAGCCAGGTGGGCTAATTGTGGATTACATCGGTATTGCAGATATGTTGAAGTCGGCACTCCAGCAATACACGGAAAATGATCGCAAGACTGCGGGGATCGACACCGATCAAGCTGTCGATTTCATGCTGGAGCGGATTCAACTCATTCATGAGCTGTTGCACGGACACGACTTTTCAAAATTTGCATCGGAAAAAGCCTCTGAGCGGATGAAGGCAATCGTCGAGACAGTAGACTATGTGCTTGGACTTGGCGACCAAGGCAAACGCAATTTCGTCAATTGGACGACGGAGTTGGCGAAGGCTTATGCACTGTGCGCCACGACGGAAGCTGCAGAATCGGTCAACCTGGAAATCAGCTTCTACAAGGCTGTAAAATCAGGCATCGTCAAAATCATCACGACAGAGAATAAAAAGAAAACGACAAACGAGCTGGATGCGGAACTGAACCAGTTGATTTCTAAATCGGTCATGTCCGATGAAGTCGTCGATATTCTCGAAGCAGTTGGCTTACAGAAGCCGAACATCGCGATTCTGTCGAATGAATTCCTTGAGCATGTTCGGGGATTGAAGCAGAAAAACCTCGCTGTCGAATTACTGAGAAGGCTCCTTCAGGGCAAAGTAAAGGCTGTATCTCGTACCAGCATCGTACAGTCAAAGAAATTCTCTGAAATGCTTGAAGAAGCTATTCGTAAATACAATAATCGTACTATTGAGACGACGCAGATAATCGAAGAGCTAATCCAGATGGCAAAGGAGATGAATGCTGCCGTCAAGCGCGGCGAAGATCTTGGGCTTATCAAGGAGGAAGTAGCCTTCTATGACGCGTTGGCTTCCAATGAAGCTGCAAAGGAGCTAATGGGAGATCTAGTTCTTAAGCAGATCGCTCACGAGTTGACCCAGGCTATCAAGAACAATATCAAGGTGGACTGGACACTTCGGGAGAATGTTCAGGCTCAGATGCGGATTACGGTTAAAAGACTGTTGAAGAAATATGGGTATCCGCCGGACTTAGAGAAAATGGCTATAGATCTGGTGCTTCAACAGGCTGAGTTGATGGCTCATGCAGAGTCTGAAGAGTATAGATATCATTAATTGATTAATTGACATACTTAAATCCACAATAGACTTCACTTTTGTGGGAGGTATTGGGTGCTGGTGCTAAGGCTCTGAAATCTCTCTGGAGGCAAAAACAGGATTCTCACGCGTTCGGGAGAATCCTGTTTTTATAAGCATCTGTCTGTCCTTTCCCGCTGACGCTTCAGAGTTACGTGACCAGGACTTTGGTTCATTGCTGCTGACAGTCCTTATCTCAACCGCCTTTAATCATTCATAAATGTTGCCTAGCATCAGGAAGTAATTGGCATCCGTAGTGATACTTCCTCCAATTTTACTGACCAAGATGTAATAAGTGGTGTAGGATTGAAGGGGAACCCGGTAGCTGGAGAAGTTACCTGATCCATCATCGAGTTGGTATTTTTGGACATACCCTCCGGGATATGTCGTAAGATTGAGGGAATAATAATACCTACTCGGAGATAACAGACTGACATCAATGAATTTTCCATTGCCCACATAACCTGTTGTAAATTTGTAATAGTCTCGGTCTTGATCACTTGAGAGAATCGTAGCAATAGCTTGGTTAGGATAGATCGTGTAAGCTGTGTCGTAGGTGTTGTTAGGTTCGTAGTAGTCTGGAAGCGCTGCGGATGCAGGTACAATCGACAGCGACAACAATAGCATGGCAATTAGAGATAGAAACATCAACTTTTTCTTCATATTTCTTTCATCCTCTCAAGCTATGATAAGCTGGCCAGCTTTCATATATTAAAACGTCTAACAATCCAAATAGTTATAAAAAATGGTTTGAATTATCTTAAGATAGGTGAACAGCTCCGAAGGTGTTTTTTTTGTGACCCAAGACGACAAATAAATCCTACCACCCATAATTTCCCTATAATGTGTAATGTGGTATATTGTATTGAAATCAATTAGGTTAGGGGTGGGAAGATTGATCCTCGATATAGTACCATATCGTGATGTCGTTGCAGGCAGAGATTGTTTTCAGGATTTTAGCGTTTGTGTATTTAAGTGGTGGGAGCGTGATTTTCAGCTTTTCTTTTCGGAGTCTTATCACCTTAATTACAACAAGGACATTGAAGGGAATAAGTATTCGGATAAGGTGATCGTTCGTAGACATAATTCCTTCGATTTATTAGAAGCTGTGCATGGAATAAAGATAGCCCGTGAACAGGTGAATCACTCAAGAGAATGCTTAGAGATCATTAAAAAAGAAATTCAGCAAGGAAGCCCCCTTGCCATCTATCTGAATAATTATTGGACACCATGGGGCAATGGCTACCAACAGGAGAATGCTCTCCATTACTGTCTGGCTATAGGTTATGATGAGAACAGCGAGGAGCTGGTCTGTATCGATCCTGTATTCTCCACTAAGGTAGAGAGACTCCCGATCGACCATTTCATTAATGGGAACAATGGGCAGTATTTCACCTTTCGTATCGTTAATTCGCCAGCTATACCTGTATCGCCAGATATTCCAAGAAGAATCTTCGAGAAAGTCATTGAAGGAAATAGCATTCAAGCTCTACAAGATTTTTATCAAGATTTTGGTGCTAACTTTGATTTTGAGGCGGAAAGTTCTGGTGTCGAAGACGTCTGGAAGACCCCCATACTTATGAAGCTTAATGACATTACATTTGGTCGGCATGGCCTTCAGGAGGCACTTCGATTTCTATCGAAATATCACCCGCAGTATGAAGTGTTAATCCGCATGGTAGAATCTGTAGTTCAGAATTGGCATGTTCTCAAGTCACTGCTAACCAAGGCGTATTTAATTGGAAATTTCGACAATGGCCTGAGGCTAAGGATTAGTAAGCGGATCGAAGTGATTATCGAGCATGAATGTCTATTCATGGAGCAGTTAAGAAGACTTATGAGTGATGAGTTTGTAAATGAGGACAACATCGCTTTGAGCAGCAGCGAGTTGAGCAGTAGCGCATCAGAAGAGGCCATACCATTTAATACAGTCTGTATCGTGGAACACTATAATAATATCGGGTTTTCAGGCAGCGGAGCAAGGGCAGATTTCACAGGGTTGAACCAGTATTATGTTGGGAACAATCCATTTGGCCAAGGTAATCTATCTTCAGGAGAGGGATTCGATAATATAGTATGCGCAGGGCAATATATTCGCATTACACCCGGCAACTATCGCGTTATGAAGATTGTGGCTGCGAGCGAATGGGGAGATGCTTTTGCAGAACTTACCCTCAATTACGAAGATTGCAAGAGAGTTGTAGCCTTCAATGTTTCCGATTGGGGCGGGAAGCCTCAATTTGATGAACAGATTGTTTGGCAAGGCCAAAGTAATGATCATAACGCAGTCTGTATATTTGAGCAGACCATCACGCTCGATGACCAGCTCGAACTGCAAGGACTTGGTTTGCCTGACTACCCCAACCTTCATATTTTCCGTATAGCTATAGCTCTGTAAATCCTCGACACACATGCCGCTGTATCACCCACCTATCCACCTACCTACTCGCCGCTCCCTCCAACAAAGCTGTACCGCAACTAGGGAGAGCATGGTGGGTTTTTCCTATTCCAATACAGAATTATATGTTCTCCGCCGCGGCCTCGTTATACGTATTTCCATCTACGCATCCCTCCCTCTGAATGATCAATAAAAGTACAATAGCAATTATTTTTGAATCCGAAGCCAAATTATGACACACTTCGACGACTCGGATATGGTATAAGTAAATATGGTTAAATTAGTTAATTATCTAAAATATATAAATTAAATCAATTTGTTCCAATTAAAATTAGTCAAGCCACTACGCCATAGCCATAAAAGGGTCTTATGAAGATAGGGTGAATAAGGATGGGAATTTCCAATAAGGTCGGTGATCAAATACTGACCGGGCGTCTGCTCGAACAACCGAGTGACTACATTCATGATGAGATTCTGTACCCTCAGTTCAACTATGAGGTGCAGCATCTGCTGCCTTATTATATACACATCGAAAAAGTCATTTCAATGGAATATGCCCGTATGGGATTGCTGGATGACGAGGCCTTACAACAGATTTTGCAGCAATTGTCACGGATTAATAGTGACACATTAGTAGGGAATCCCAAGGAAAACATGACGGATATATTATTCGCCATCGAACGATATGTAGAACAGCATACTAGTTACTCTATAGCGGCTTGGCATATGGATCGAAGCCGCAATGATGTACAGGCGACTGCACAGCTCATGCTCGCTAGAGATAAACTACTCGAGATGATGGAAAGCTTCCTCCTGCTTGCCGATACGATTCATCCTCTGGCCTTGAAGCATATTCATAGTAAAATGCCGGGCTATACGCATTACCAATCCGCTCAAATTATCAGCGTAGGTTTTTATCTAGGAGCAATGCTGGAGCAGATTGGACAAACAGTGGAGCGCTTGCAGGCCTTATGGAGCAGCATGGACGAGTGTCCACTCGGTTCAGGAGCGATGTCAGGACTGGAGCTGCCATGGGATCGATTGCAGATGGCGCGAATGCTTGGCTTTGACAGATACTGCCGTCATGCGTTAATGGGCGTTGCTTCCAAGGAGTTCATGCTATGGATCGGAGCAGAGTTGTCCAATGTTAGTGTAACGCTAACTCGATTTTTGACAGATTTCATGAACTGGGGGAGCAGCGAATACAGGTTCTTGCAGTTGCCTGATTCGCTGTGCGGTATTTCTTCAGCCATGCCACAAAAGAAAAATCTAACCATTCTAGAGCGAATCAGAGGGAAATTGACACATATTCCAGCTTATTATATGGATCTTGCCATAGGTCAGCAGCGTACCCCTTATACCAATTTGATCGAGACAGCGAAAGAGGGAGCAAGCAGCTTTTTGACGATGCTTACAACGATGAAGGGAGCCCTTCATTTGTTGACTCATGTCATCTCGCATATGAGTTTTGACCAGGAACAAATGGAGCGGATATGCAATGAGCAGTTCTTCGGAGGATTTTCTCTTGCGAATCAGTTGACCTTGCAGTGTGGTATTCCGTATCGCAAAGCGCAAATCGTGGCTGGACAATACATCACGGCCATGATTGACCAAGGGAGAATGCCTCTCGACGTGGATGCGACATGGCTCCAATCGTTATGCGAGGAGAACGGCTACTCAGTGGAAATTGAGGAAGAAATGATGCTTCGATGTTTTTCCGCTGAATCGGGCTTGTATGAGAAGCGGTCACCCGGTTCAACTCACCCGGACCAAGTGGATGAGCTGCTATCCATACTGGAACGGGAACGAGTCTTGAATTGGAAAAAAGTGCGCGAGGCAAGAGAGCGGAGCAGCACTTATCTACTTTACTGATCCAGGGGGTTGCCTGATGAGCTCGCATATCAAGGAGAAGCGTAAAGGGAAAACGATAGGGATTGGCAAATCATTCGGGACATTTGGCGAGCTGCTTCAAGGCGTCGGAACCGATGAACTTAACTACCTGATTACGCTGCCGATCACCCGATATTCACAAGTAACGTTTCAGTCTAGACCAGACTTTCCTGACCTTATTGTATCACCCAGCCATAGAATGAAGTCGCGGCAGATTGCGCGACTCATTCTGGAACGACACGGCCTTCCTATGGGCGGTATGATCGAGATCAACAGCAATATTCCAGTCGGCAAGGGATTGGCCAGCTCCTCGGCTGATATTGTTGCGACTGCTCGGGCAATTGACCAATGCTTCGACTTGAATCTGTCTGCAAGGGAGATGGAAGAGTTGATTCAGGAAATCGAACCGACGGATGGAGTCATGTACGAAGGGATCGTCTCTTATTACCATCGAGTTGTCAGGCTGCGCGAGTGCCTGGGCCCTGTTCCAAGCCTGTCTATCGTAAGTATTGATGAAGGCGGTGAAGTGGATACGGAAGAGTTCAACAAAGTATCCCGGTTCTACAGTACAGAAGAGAAGATGGAGTACGATGAATTACTCGCAGGAATTTCGACCGCTATCAAACAAAACGACCTGAAGACTATGGGGGCGATTGCCACCCGAAGCGCGCTATTGAATCAGCGGCTGCTGAAAAAAAGACAAATGGAGTATGTACTTGATATTTGTAATCAAGTGAATGCACTGGGCATCGTTATTACGCATAGTGGTACGTGCATCGGGATTTTGCTAGATCAGAACGATACGGAATACGGTCATCAGCTACATAAGGCCTACCATCTAATGACGGAGCTGCAGGGTGAGGTAACGATATTTCATACTCGCCTGTGACGGCACACATCTTGCTTCAAGGGAAGGAGAATCTTGAATGGAAGCGAGTACTCGCAAATCTGCAATCTCAGAATCCAGAAAAAAGCTGCTCCAAAAGCTGCTGCAGCAAAAAGGGGGAGACGGGGCGGTTCAAACCATTGTACGCCCTGTACCGCGGGCCGGATGTTCTCCCGTTTCCTCTGCTCAAAAACGGCTCTGGTTCCTCGATCAGCTTTATCCGCAGCATCCATTTTACAATATCCCGTTTCTGTTTCGGATTCAAGGAAAGCTGGATACGAATGCACTAAGCAAAAGTCTGGAACAGATCGTGTTCAGGCACGAGTCGCTTCGAACCACATTTGCCATGCAGGATGGCGAGCCCGTTCAGATCATTAACGATCAGCCGCAATTCGGCTGGAGCGTCAGGGATGTAACGAATTTGCCCGAGGAAGAGCGGGAGCCGGCAGCTATGGTGCTGTTCCAGGAGGAAGCACAGATGCCCTTTGACTTGTCGAAGGGGCCGCTCATGCGTGCGGGACTTGTACGTGCTCAACCCGATGAATATTTCTTCATCATCAATATTCATCATATCGTATTCGATGGCTGGTCTACTGGCGTTCTGTGTCGTGAGCTGGAGCTCCTGTACCGTGCCAACCGAAATGGCGAGGATGCGTCCCTGGCTCCGCTGGAGATCCAGTATGCGGATTATGCACACTGGCAGAATGAGCATCTGAAGGGAAGCGACGTTCAGGGGCAGTTGGCATATTGGGAGAAGAAGCTAGGCGGGAGCACGACGGTATTGGAGCTTCCGTATGACTTCCCGAGCCCTTCCCATCAGACATTTAGAGGTGAATATTGTTCCTTTCGCATTCCGACCGAAGTAGCGACGGCTTTGAAGCAGATCAGTCGGGCACAGGGCGCCACGCCATTTATGGCATTTCTCGCTGTCTACAATATTCTTCTGTATCGGTATACGAGACAGACGGATCTAATGGTAGGCGTTCCGATCTCAGGACGCAATATAGAAGAACTGGAATCCTTGATGGGTTTTTTCGTCAATACATTAGTGATTCGTACATCCTTATCCGGGGATATATCTTTTGTGGAACTGCTGCAGCAGGTTCAGCAAGAAACACTGGATGCTTACGCGAACCAGGATGTGCCGTTCGATAGGATTGTTGAAGCTGTGCAGCCTGAACGAAATTTGAGCGGAACTCCGTTATTCCAGGTGCTATTCAATCTAGTCGATGATGTCAGGCTCAATCTGGATGAGCTGCAAGTATCGTCTCTGGAAATCAACAACAAGACGTCGAAGTTTGATATGGAACTGATCTTGATCGAGCAAGCAGAAGGCATGTCCGGGGGGGTCGAATACAGTACAGATCGGTTCAAGCAGGATACGATTATCCGCCTGATTCAGCACTATCTTCTACTGCTGGAGGCGGTTACCCTCTACCCGGAGCGGCCGATTTCTCAGCTTCCCTGTCTGTTGGAGCAGGAGCAGCTTCTCCTCGAGCAGTGGAATCAGACAGCCGTTCCCTATCCTGACGACCTCTGCATGCACCATTACGTTGAACGGCAGGCCAAGCAAACGCCCGATCGAAGCGCGGTCGTCTTCAAGGATACGCGTCTGAGCTATCAGGAGCTGGATCGCTTGTCCAACGGGCTAGCTGTCAGGCTGCAGAAGTATGGGGTAGGCCCGGATGTGTGCGTCGGAATTTGTATGGATCGCTCATTGGAAATGGTGGTCGCCGTGCTAGGTATCTTAAAAGCAGGCGGGGCTTACGTGCCGCTCGATCCGCACTATCCGCAGGAACGTCTGAATTACATTTTGGAGGATACATCGGTTCCGGTCGTCATTACGCAGTCCCCTCTCCTGTCGTTGATCGAGAAGTCTGATACGAATCTGCTCGTATTAGATCATATCAACGAGCTGGAGCCGGTGGATGAGGCCCCGGAGTCTGGTGTATGTCCAGATCATATCTTATATCTATTGTACACCTCAGGATCGACGGGTAAGCCCAAAGGCATCGTGATGAACCATCGACCTATCGTGAACCTCATGGCCTGGCAGTTGAAGCATCTCAAGACCCCGCATAAGGCGACTGTGCTTCAGTTTTCGACCCTGAATTTCGACATGTCATGCCAGGAGATGTTTTCCGCCTTCGGAAGCGGAGGAACGATAGTTCTAGTGGATGAGTTAACCCGCAAAAATCCAGAACGCTTGCTTGAGGTCATTGTTGAGTATAAGATTCAACGCTTACATTTGCCTTATATCAGCTTTCAGCAATTGGCAGAGGTCGCTGAGCTTCATCAGGATAACCAATACGAGATAACGGATATTACAGTTTCGGGAGAGCAGATGCGTGTAACTCCGCAGATTAGAAACTGGTGCAGCATGCTGGGCGATTGCAAGATTCAGAATCACTACGGACCGACGGAAACCCATGTCGTTACTGCATTCATGATAGATGACATAGCTGCCGTTGATCCGCTGCCGCCGATCGGAAGACCGATAGATAACTGTGAGATATACATACTGGACAGCAATCTTCAGCCTGTGCCTGTTGGCATTTATGGCGAGCTTTATATAGGTGGAGTCTGTCTGGCAAGGGGATACTTGAATCGGGAGGAGCTGACCGCTGATCGATTTGTTCCTAATCCCTTCGCGAAGGAACCAGGTCAGCGTATGTATAAATCAGGTGATCTGGCTCGTTTTCTGTCCAATGGCGATGTCGAATATCTAGGCAGAATAGACGAGCAAGTCAAAATTCGCGGCTTCCGTGTGGAGCCAGGAGAGGTAGAATCGGTCATCAGCACGTATCCCGGTGTTCGGGAGACGGTGGTTGTAGGCTATAGAGAGCAGCAATCATCGCAGGAGCTGGTGGCTTACATCGTCGCGGAGCAGGGCATTCCTATCGCTGAGCCTGGCTTAAGAGACCACTTGAGCAAGAAGCTCCCGAATTATATGATTCCTACCATCCTCATGGAGATTGAACAGATGCCATTGACGCCAAGCGGCAAGGTCAGTCGTGCTGCTCTTCCCAAGCCCAGACGCAACATGGGCAGCCTGGACAAGATTGCTCCTGCTACCGCGACGGAGGCAGCGATTGCTGCGATCTGGGGGGATATTCTCGGACGGGAGGGCATCGGACAGGAAGACTCATTTTTCGAGCTGGGCGGCCATTCCTTGTTGGCAATCAAGGTCATTTCCTGTGTACGCGGCTTGTTCCACACGGATCTTCCGCTCTATACGATGTTTGAATTCCCGCAGTTGAGAGACTTTGCAGCACACCTGGAGCAGTACGTGGCACAGCATACGCCTCTCTCATCCGAGAGCGACAGGATTGTTCCTGTTCCTCGGGAGCCTTATATGCCGCTCTCTTATGCTCAAGGGAGAATTTGGTTTTTTGAGCAGTGGCATCAAGGGACATCGATGTATAACATTTCCAAAGCCTCGCGCATCAGGGGAGAGCTCTGTGTTGCCGCTCTGGAGCAGAGCTACCAGCAACTGATTGAGCGTCATGAGAACTTGCGAACCAACTATATCGATCAGGACGGATTGCCGATGCAAGTGATTCATCCTGCTCGGTCTTGCACGATTCGACAGTTAGATTTACGCGATGAGCAGGGAGAACACAGGACTGCAAAACTGCAAGCTCTGATCGCCACAGAAGAGCGGACACCGTTCGATCTGGCGAATGACCCGCTAATCCGGGCCGTCTTATACCGTGTGGACCATGAAGAGTGGGTTCTGCTTCTGGTTGTGCATCATATTATATTCGACGCCTGGTCCATGTCGCTGCTTGAAGAAGAATGGTGGGGAAATTACGCCCGCTGCAAGGATGATCCTGCTTATCGAAGAGAAGCCCTGCACCTTCAATATGCGGACTATGCGATATGGCAACGCAACATGCTTCAAGGCAAGCGTTGGGAAGAACAGCTATCCTATTGGACCAGGCAGCTTCAAGGCACGCTTCCTATCCTGCAATTACCTACCGATCGAGTGCGTCCTAGTCAGCAATCGTATAGGGGGGCGAGCGTTAGCTTTACCATGGATCAGCAGCTTGCTACGAAGGCAAGACAATTCAGTAATCAAGAAAACGTCTCATTGTATATGACCCTGCTCACGGCATTCAAGGCACTCATCTACCGGTACACGGGGGAGCAAGACCTGCTGGTCGGATCGCCCGTGACGAATCGCTCTCGGCAGGAATGGGAGCACATCATCGGATTTTTCGTAAATACATTGGTTATTCGAACGGGCGTTACGGCGAAGACGACGTGGAAGGGGATGCTGGCCGACGTGAAAAGGGTCGTGCTGGAGGCCTTCTCTCATCAGGATATTCCTTTTGAAGCACTGGTACAGGAGATACAGCCGGAACGAACTCAGGGCGCGTCCCCCGTGTTCCAGGTGATGTTCTCGCTGCAAAATACACCGCACACGCACACGCATCACGAGAATTCCTTGCATATCAGCCCGTATGCGCTGGACAATGTGCATTCGCAGTTTGAGATCAGCATGTTTATCGAGGAGGAGGAAGAGCTTCAAGTAACGATCGAATATGCGACCGATGTGTTCGAACGAGGGATGATCGAGCGGTTCGCCCGGCATTATGTGCATATTGTGGAGATGATGCTTCAGCAGCCAGAGGCGACGATCTCCAGTGCTCCCCTGCTGACTGAAACAGAGAGAGAGCAATTGCTTGTGGACTGGAACCTTACGGAGAGATGCTGCTCCGATCACGAGCTTCACGATCAGGACCTGTATCGGCGCTTCGAGGAGGTGGCCCGTGTTCATCCACAAGCCACCGCTATTGAGGACGGCGAGCGGGCCATATCTTATCAAGAGCTTCAGGAACGGGCACAGCGTATTGCGTCTATGCTGCGGGCCACGCAAGCAGAGCCAGGTACGGTCATCGGCATTTATATGGAGCGTTCGATGGAGATGATTGCCTCTATGCTCGGGACATTAAAGGCAGGAGCTTGTTTTGTGCCGATGGACCCTGAATATTCGATGGAACGAATTCGCTGGATGGTGGAGAACAGCCGGATGACGGTTATGCTGACCAGCTCCCAGCTTAGGGATCGATTGCCGGTTACACCAGGTCATGTGATTCCTGTGGATCAGCTTCTTGAGAGCGAGAATAACGAGGAGGCAGTGGCTTCGCAATCAGTGCCGATATGGATGGAACATCCGGCTTATGTCATCTATACCTCGGGGTCTACAGGCAAACCCAAGGGAGTCATCATCTCGCAGCGTTCGCTCGCGGATCATATCCAGACGGTCATAGAGGCGAACCGGCTGCATAAAAGTGACCGAATCGTGCAATTTTCAGCGATCAGCTTCGACTTCTCGATTCATGAGATATTCCCTGCGCTTCTGAGTGGGGCAACACTTGTACTGCGTCCCAAGTCAGTGCTGGATACGCACGAGTTCGTGAACTGGTTACACTCGAGGGCGATTAGCGTGCTATATTTGCCTACAGCCTACTGGCATCTACTCGTTAGCGAGTGGGACGAAACGGATCGCGTGCCTGCAGCCTTGAAGCTGGTATCTGTGGGGGGGGAGAAGGCATCCAGAGCAATCTACAGGAAATGGAAGCGTATTACGCAAGGACGGATTCGCTGGAGCAATGCCTACGGTCCGACAGAGGCAACGGTAGCCGCAACGGCGTTCTATGATGATCTGGATGAGCTGCATGAGGACGATAGGGACATTCCGATCGGCAGGGCGTTACCGAATACACAACTGTATATTTTGGATTCCTTCCTGCAGCCCGTTCCTATAGGGGTTGTGGGGGAGTTGTATATAGGTGGAGTCAGGTTAGCCCAAGGGTATCTTCACCAGCCGGAGTTAACGGACAAGGTGTTTATTCCCCATCCCTTCCGTCAGGGCGAGCGCTTGTATCGGACTGGAGATTACGTTCGTTATCGCGAGGATGGTCAGATTGAATATATGGGCAGGAAGGATTCGCAAGTCAAGATCAGAGGTTACCGTGTAGAGCTTGGAGAAATTGAAGCCACCCTGGAGCAGCTTACGGAGGTTGAGCAGGCTTTGGCGATGGTCAGAGCTGACCTGGATGCTTCTGGACAGCAGCTCATCGCTTACGTGAAGTGTAAACATGGAGAAGCTTCGCTGGATACGATCCGTCAGCATGTGACACAGCTTCCCTCCTACATGCAGCCTTCCTTCTACGTTGTGATGGATCTTTTTCCACTTACGGCGGGAGGAAAGATTAATCGCGAGCTTCTTCCCAAACCCGATATGCTCCATACAGTGAGTACAACTCTGAGAACACCTGCGAATGAAACCGAGCACATCTTAACCCGGATCTGGTGCCAGCTCCTTCTCCGGGGGGAGGTGGGAAGGACAGATGATTTCTTCCAGATCGGTGGTCATTCCTTACTTGCCACCCAGATGGTTTCGCTAGCTCGCAAGGCGTTATCCAAATATATACCGATTCAAGCGGTATTTGAAGCCCCGACGATCATCGAGCTGGCAAGGTATATTGATAGCATTGAAGTGGAAACCAGCGCGTCCCTTCCGAAGATAACCAGGCTCCCCAGGGGGACGAAAACCTGAAGCCCTCAGTAAAGAAAGGGGACGAATCATTTGAGTACAACTATTAACAGCAGCCACTACTCGTTTCCGGCATCTTTTGCCCAAAGACGGATATGGTTTGTACAGGAGACCCTGTCTGATCCCTCCGTGTATCATGTGCCGCTGCTGTTCAAGCTTTACGGATCTGTTCAGCTTGCAATGCTGCAGCGCGCCATCGACAAGCTGGTGGAGCGGCACGAATCCCTGCGCACGTATTTTGCGGTAGAAGGCCATGATATTGTCCAGGTCATTGTACCCGAACTGGACAGTCCCATCAGCCATGTCCGTGTGCCGGAGGAAGCTGCCGTTCGCATCCAGGAACGCATCATGCAGGATATTCGAACTTCTTTCTCATTGGATCAGGCTCCGCTGTTCCGAATCGCACTGTACTCGTTGAATGAGCACGAACATTACTTCCTGATCAATATGCACCATATCATTACGGACGGTTGGTCCAGTTCCGTGTTCCTGCGGGAATTAAGCTTGCTCTATTCTGCCGGGCTTCAAGGCAAGGAGGCTGCTTTGCCGGAATTGCCCATTCAGGTGGCAGATTTCTCCCAATGGCAAAGAGACAGCCTGCAAGGCGAGGAGCTGGAGAGGCAGATGCTTTTTTGGGAGAGACATCTGGAGGGGGAGCTGCCTGTCCTGGATTTGCCTGTTGATCCGTTGAGGCCGCCAGTGATCGACAATATAGGCGAGTCCTTCGCATTTCACATTCCTTTGGAGCTCTCGGAACGATTTGCCCGCCTGTGCGGCCAGAGCTCGACGACATTATATATTGGGTTGCTAGCGATCTATCAGTTGCTGCTGGCTCGATATTCGGGTCAAGACGATATTATCATCGGTACGCCGGTTGCTAATCGACATTATAGCGAACTGGAGCATGTGATCGGAATGTTCGTCAATACGATGGCATTGCGCACACGTCTTCAGCACAATCCAACGTTTCGGGAGATGCTGCAGCAGCTCCGAGCCAGCGCACTCCAGGCCTACGAGCATCAGGACGTCCCCTTCGATATGCTCGTTGAACGGCTCGCCCCGGAGCGGAATCTGGGACAAACCCCTATCTTTCAGGCCATGTTTTCGTTTCAGAATCATCCGAAGCTGGAGCTGGAGCTGCCTTACATCGACATTCAGCCTGTCGAGCTTGAGCTGGGTACGGCCAAGTTTGAGCTGTACCTGGATATTGCCCAGACGCATGATGGCCTGTATGGCATATTTGAATATCAAAAGCATCTATACAGTCGCGAGCTGATCGAAAGGCTGTCTGCGCACTTCGTGAGCCTTATGGAGAGTGTTCTGAAGGATATAGAGCAGCGAGTGTGGCACATTCCTTTTATCAGTGGGCAAGAAATGCAATGGAACATAGAGCCGCCGCACCATCCAGAACCAATCAAGGCTCTGAAGCAGCAATGGTCGTGCTCCCATCATCCTTTTGAACATTTCGCTTTGACCAGCCCGGATGCAATTGCCGTTCGCTGCAGCGATGAAGAGTTGACATACGCTGAACTCAATCGACGGGCTAATCGGATTGCATGGCGTTTGCGTGAGAAGGGGATGGGATCCGATACGTCCATAGGGCTGTGGCTCGCTCCCTCCGTCGACTTCATCACGGTCATGTTAGCCATATGGAAGGCGGGGGGCTGCTGCGTTGCATTGAATCGCAATCACCCTGCACCATGGAACGCCTCGCTGATACAAAAAGCGGAGGTGTCGTGCATCGTGACGAACGAAGATAACCTGCGCCATGTTCCTCAGGGGGACATCGAGGTGCTCTGCATCGAGCGGCTGGATGTAGGCACAGCTCCTGCTGTCAATCCCGAGGTGACGATACGTGCCCATCACGGGGCATGTTTACTCCGAGCATCGGATGAGGCCTGTCGTTTTCAGATGGTTGCTGTGCCCCATTACAGACTTTTGCAGCTATGCGAATCAGCAGGCCAAATGTTTGGATTTGATCACAATGACGCGTGGGCATGGCAGCATGCCGTGGACAGCGAGCTGGCTCTATGGGAAATAGGCGGAGCCCTGTTCTATGGAGGAACCGTCGTCATCGTACCTGACTGGATCACGGATCAGCCCAAATATATGCATGAGCTTCTCCTCAAGGAGAAGGTCACGCGTCTTACATTGACCCAGGCAGCCTTCTCTGCCTGGATCAGGCTGGATGGAGCAGAAGCACAAGGCAAGCTGGGACTTCGTACTATTTTTATTAAAGGAAGAACGGTGTCCGTACCCCCGATGGACAAATGGTTGGCTCGTCACACCAGGCAGCATCCGCAACTCATTCAACTAAACAGCCTGAGCGATGTGGGAGGAGCATTCAGCTATCGTGTTATTCCGAGCAGCGGCAATGCATACGGAAGAGCCGACAGAAGCATCGGGGCTCCACTGGCGGGACAGACCCTGTATATCCTTGATGCCAGCGGTCAGATCATGCCTACGGGTGTGGCAGGGATCATGCATGTAAGCGAACAAGATTCGGACAATGCAAGAGCGTATCATGACAGGCAGGGCGATGAGCGCTGGACGTATCGCTCGCTCGATGGCGGAGCCGGCGAATGGCTGTACCGCACGGACGACATCTGCCGTTACTTGCCCAATGGAGCATTGGAACGACTGCGCTGCCTGGGGAAACAGGTGGAACGGGGCGAGTATATCGTCCAGTTGGAGGAGGTACGAGCAGCCTGTCTTCAACAATCGGCTATCCAGGAAGCGGCGATTCAGGTATGGAGGGACGAGCATGGCATTGCCTATATGACGGCTTACCTGGTAGCTGTGGCGGGGCGGACGGTTCCTGTACAGCAGGTTCAGCATGCTATGCGGGATCAGTTGCCTGAATACATGATTCCAGAGACGATGCTTTGGGTGGATCAGCTCCCTCGTCTGGCTAGCGGCGACATGGATTATGGACGTCTTCAGCGTCATAAGGATCATGCGGCCAGGCAGTCCGCGTATGTAGCACCGGCTAACCGGATAGAGGAGGAGCTCGCTAGAATTTGGGAAGCTGTACTCGAAGCTCCTAGAATTGGTGTCGAGGATAATTACTTTGTATGCGGTGGAGATTCCATTCGTATGCTGTCGATCATAGCTTTGGCCAAGGAATCCGATCTGTTTTTCGGTATTATGGATCTGGTATCCCATCAAACGATCCGCCAGCTTGCCCCGCATGTTCGGACGAGCCAGGAGGCTGTCAAGGTGAGGGACGAGAAATTTGATCTGGTGCCTGAAGCGGATCGTGCCCGTCTGCCGGGAGGTATAGAGGACGCTTATCCGCTTGCCCAGCTCCAGAGGGGCATGCTGTTTCAGAGCGAGCTGCACCCGGAATCCAGACTGTATCATGACCTTCTGCAGTATTCGATACGGGGGCCCTTCCGTAAGGAAGCATGGGATGCAGCCTTTAACGTATTACTCGACCGTCATCCGATGCTGCGTACATCGTTTGATTTGTCGAATTACAGCCTTCCGCTGCAAATCGTGCACACCGCTAGGCAGGTGTCGATCCACTATGTCGACTTAACCGCTATACAGCCCGAGGTGCAGCCACACTCCCTTCAGGAATGGGTAGATCGTGTTATGAATACGCCTTTTGACTGGAGTCAATCGCTGCTGCGCATCCATATTCTGCAACGTGCGGATGACTGGATTCAACTGATGCTGTCGTTTCATCATTCGCTGCTGGACGGCTGGAGCGTGCAGCTATTCATGGCAGAGCTATTCGAAACCGTCGATCGCTTGCTTCAAGATCAGACATTGAAGCAAGCTGCGCCCTTGCAATCGACGTTCAAGCAATATATCAGAGAAGAGCTGAGTGCACTGCAGTCCTTGGAGCACAAGGCATACTGGCAGCAGCAACTGCACGGATTTTCCCGAACCAGGCTTCCTCAGTGGGAGCAGACCTCTGCACCTGCTCCGAATATGCACCTTGAGGAGGTAGAGATATCCCTGGCTCTATCACGCGGGGTGCAGGCGCTGTCGAAGAGGACGCTAATTCCAATCAAGAGCTGGCTGCTGGCCGTTCATATGCACCTCTTAAAATTGCTGACCAATCAGCGGGACATCACGACGGGGGTACTGTTCCATGGTCGGCTCGAACAGATGGACGGCGACCGTGCGCTAGGTTTATTTCTCAACACCCTTCCCTTCCGTATGCAGCTCGGCAGATGGAGCTGGAATGCGCTAGCGGAGCAAGCGTGGGAAACGGAAAAGCAAATGCTCCAGTATCATAGGTATCCAATGGCCCAAATTCAGCAGGATGCCGGAGGCGACAAGCTATTCGAGACGTTCTTTAACTTCACGCATTTCTATGTATCCGAACAGAAGCTGGATTCGTATGCAAAGCTGCAGATTGTTGAGGAGCCAGGGCACGCGGACAACAGCTTTCCGTTTGGAGCCGAGTTTTCGCTGGATGGAAAGACCGGTGAATTAAGGCTGGCGCTTCGGTGGGATCAATCGCAGTTCAGCAGCGAGCAGATGAGACGGGTTGCGGGATATTATCAAAGGGCGTTGCATGCGATCGTCCACCGTACAGATGAAGTCGCCGATGATGACTGCCTGTTATCCACCGAGGAGCTTCAGGAGCTGGAACGCTGGAATCAAACGTCCTGCGATTTTCCGCGGGTGCATCTCCTGCACAGACTGTTCGAGGAGCAGGTGGAGAGTACGCCTGACCAACTGGCTCTGGCGTATCGGGATCGGCGGTTAAGCTACCGAAATTGCAATGAGCAATCGAATCAGTTGGCCCATTATATGCTTAAGTATGGACTTGGGCCGGACGTGAAGGTAGGCGTATGTCTGGAGAGATCCATCGAGTTGGTGACCGGCCTGATGGGCATCTTGAAGGCGGGCGCAGCTTACGTCCCGATTTCACCCTATCTTCCAGCACAGCTTGTGCATGAGCTCGTGCAGGATGCCGAGCCGGGGCTGATCGTGACAAGTGAGAACTGGGCTTCGCTCTTCGCAGGATACGAGGGAACCGTTCTATACATGGAGCGGATTCGAGACGAATTGGCGCTCGAGCCTGTCACGAACCCGGATGTCCCATGCCAGCCGGAACACCTTGCCTATATGATCTATACTTCGGGCTCCACTGGGAAACCCAAGGGTGTCCTCATCGAGCATAGGGCGATTGCCAACCGCCTGCTCTGGATGCAGCGCGAATATCGCTTGACCGCAATGGATCGGGTGCTCCAAAAAACGCCGTTTACATTCGATGTCTCGGTGTGGGAATTTTTCTGGCCGTTGATGACTGGAGCCGGACTGGTCATCGCAGAGCCCGAAGGACACAAAGACCCGGAATATCTCATCAAGGTAATTCAGGAAGAACGGATTACAACGATTCATTTTGTGCCTTCGATGCTTCATGCATTTTTATCTCAGCCGGGAGTCGGACAATGCACGACACTGACCAGGGTCATTTGCAGCGGAGAAGCGTTGCCGCCTGTGCTAACGCGATTATTTTTCGACAAGCTCTCTTGTGAATTGCACAATCTGTACGGACCAACGGAGGCTGCAATTGATGTAACCAGTTGGCCATGCCTAAAGGAGGAGATTAGCGTACCGATCGGTTATCCGATCGCTAATGTCTACATGCGGATACTCGATGAACAGAGGAAGCCGCTGCCAGTCGGCGTAGCTGGCGAGCTGTACATTGGAGGCCTATGCCTTGCCCGCGGCTATCATAACCGCCCGGAGCTGGATGCGGAGAGGTTTATACCTGATTCGTTTAGTCACGACCCGAATGCACGCTTGTACAAAACAGGCGATGAGGCCAGGTATCTTCCGAGCGGCGCCATCGAATACATAGGGCGCCTGGATCAGCAGGTGAAAATACGTGGTCATCGCATCGAGATTGGCGAGGTCGAAGCCAGGCTGTCAGAGCATCCTGTAATTGGGGAATGTGCGGTGTATGCAGCCAAGGACAGCAATGCGCATCTGCAGCTTGTGGCGTGTATCGTCAAAGTAAAACCGGACGATCCGCTGACCTTGCAGGAACTGTACAATTTCTCCAAAACGCGCATGCCTGAATATATGATCCCTGCCCGCTGGGTGTTCATGGATGAAATGCCGTTAACGACGAGCGGGAAGATCGATCGGAAGGCTCTCCAGCAGCTCGGTATGAACCACATGGAAGGGCGAGCTGACGCATACCAGCCGCCGGGCAATCCGCGCGAGCGCCTGTTGGCGAGCATCTGGGAGCAGATTCTTCACGTCACTGCCCCTAGTGTCAAGGATTCGTTCTTTCATCTGGGTGGCAATTCATTGCTCGCTATTCAACTGATGGCCAGAGTGGAGCAGGAGTTTGCCAGGAAAATGCCGCTATCGCGTATTTTGGAGCACGATACGATCGAACGATTGGCAAGGCTGCTGAGTGATGACCCGGATGGGGAGCCCCTATCATCTTCGCTTGTCGCCTTGAACGCTTCGGGCGGCAGGGAACCGCTGTTCTGTATTCATCCTGTAGGCGGAAGTGTCGTATGCTACACCGCCTTGCCGCAGGCGCTTGGAGAGGACTGGCCTGTCTATGCTATTCAGGATGAGCGGCTGAACGACAGGCGGGAGCCGCCCTTCTCATCGATCACCGAGCTGGCTCGCCAGTACATCGCGGAGATCAGACATGTACAGCCGAAGGGACCGTATTTCTTATTAGGCTGGTCGTTTGGCGGTATTGTGGCGCATGAGATGGCGTGCCAGCTAGAGCAGGCAGGAGATACGATCGGGATACTGGCATTGCTGGATGCCAGACTGAGAATGCAGGACGGCGGGGAGCAGGAGATTCAAGAGGAGGAATGGAAGGAGCACTTTCTACAGGACTTTACAAGCGTGCGCGAGCTAGGAGAGGACTCGGGAGCATCGGGAACCGGCTCGAGTCGGGAGGATGAGCTTCTTCAGCACTTGTATACTCTGTTCAAATCCAATTGGAGAGCGATGCGCGAGCATGTTCCCCAGTGGTTTGGCGGGACGGTAACGTGGTTTAGGGCCCAAGAGGAGGAAGGAGGGCCAAATGGGGAGAGAAGCTGGAACGACTATGCCAGGCAGGTCGATAGCATCATGCTGGACGGTGACCACTACTCCATGATGAACGCTCTGAATGTCGGACGGGTGGCAGCCTATCTGAAATCTATTAATCATGAAGTGAAGGAGTCGGTCTAATGCTAGACCCATTACGATATAAGACGGTTAAAAATAGCGAAGGACACTATTCTGTCTGGCCCGCGGAAAAACCCAACGCCTTCGGATGGGAGAGTGCGGGTGTTGAGGGAACGCTTGAGGAATGCCTGAAGGAGATTGCGGCCGTCTGGAAGGACGTGAGGGAGATGGGGAAGCGCAGTTCCGTCTCTGCTGCGGAGCCGGCGCCTACGGTTAACATCCCGGCTAGCCTGGAACCGTGGGCGCATGACCGACACTGGAATGGGAGCGTCGTTCCTGTGCATCCTCCCGCCTGCATCCACCATCTGTTCGAACGCCATGCAAGGCTACATCCCGATCGCGTTGCCCTTACCTATGATTCGCAGCATATGACATACCGTGAACTGGATGAAGCAGCCGAGGCACTTGCGAACAGGCTCGCGCAGCTTCAGGTAGCTCCTGACAGCGTGGTTACGGTTCTAGTCGAGCGTTCTTTGGAGCTTGTCATATCGCTGCTGGCGATTCTGAAGGCTGGAGGATGCTACCTGTCATTGGAGACGACGGTTCCGCAGGCACGGCTGGATTTCATTCTGGAGGATGCTTCACCGTGTCTCGTCATCACACAACGCTGCTTCAGCGAGCGCTTCGAGAATCATTCGCTCCCTGTGCTGCTGCTCGATGGGGACGTGCAGACTTTTGCGGCGGCTCCTCAGCGGAGGCGGGTAGAGGCGATGCCGGAAAACTTGATATATATCAGCTACACATCAGGCTCGACAGGTACGCCGAAGGGCGTATGTGTACCGCATCGGGCGGTTGCTCGTCTGGTTGATAATACCAAGGACTTCTCGTTTACGCCGGAGGATGTATTTTTGCTCATTTCACCGGTTGCCTTTGACGCCTCGACGCTCGAGATCTGGGCGCCTCTTACGAATGGCGGTCGGTTAGTCATCTATAATTGCGGGACGCTTCGTCCAGATACACTGTCTGAGACCATCCAGTCGGAAGGGGTAACGACGGTATGGCTCACTGCGGGGCTATTTCAATTGATGGTGAACTCCTATCTGGATGCATTTAAGGGGGTTAAGCATGTGTTGGCAGGTGGGGATATTATATCCCCTGCACATCTTGAGCGCCTGCTTACCGTTCATCCCCATCTGATATTCACTAACGGATACGGCCCGACCGAAAATACGACGTTTTCGACCTGCTGGACGACCACGACGATGACCACTCATCCTACTGTTCCGATCGGTTCGCCCATCAACGGAACGTGGGCGATGATCTGCGATGGCGATCACAATCCGGTGCTTCCGGGGCAGGAGGGAGAACTGTACGTTGCGGGAGCGGGGTTAGCCAGAGGTTACCTCAACAACCCGATCGAAACCGCAAGCCGATTCGTGCCGAACCCATGGAGCGACACGCCCGGCGCGCGGATGTTTAGGACGGGAGACCTTGTTCGCTGGCTGGAAGACGGAAGGATGGAGTTTATCGGTCGTTCCGACAGGCAGATTAAAATTCAAGGCTATCGGGTAGAGCCGGATGAGATTGAAGCCGTGATTGTCAAGCATGCGGACATTCAGACTGCCGTTGTTACGACCCAGGAGGACAGCTTCGGCAATAAACGTCTGCTTGCCTATGTCATAACCACAGGCTCCGCGGATGAGGAGCAGGAGACGGTTGCGCGCTTGCATGCCGAGCTGCTGCGACACTTGCCCCCTTACATGGTTCCATGGGCCATCATGCCCTTGCAGGAGATGCCATTGACGCCCAATGGGAAGGTGGATCGGAAGCAATTGCCTGCGGCGACCCGTGCGCCTCGCAGATTGGGAACTCCTTTTACTGCACCGCGTAATGCGATGGAATCGAAAATTTGCGCATTGTGGGGGGAGAAATTGGCGATCGAGCCCATTGGCATCCATGACAACTTCTTCTCGCTTGGCGGCGACTCCCTTATTTTGTCTGAGTTAATCGTAACCATGGAGGATGTGACTGAAACGGTTATATCGGCCCGCTCCATTTATCTGAAGCCTACGGTGGCGGAAATTGCGGCAATGATCGAGGAAAGCAGACAAATTGTACAAGGTTAACTTAAGGAGGAGACAAATGCCAACGAATGCCATGAAATCATCTCATATCAATTTAGCGGAAGTGGATTTGCTGGACCCTCAGTTATACAGCCATGGCGAGCCTTACGCCGTATGGGATGTCATGCGCAGAGATGCGCCTGTTCATTGGCAGAAGGTTAGCGAGGAGCTGGGGTTCTGGTCGGTCACCAGATATAAGGATGCCGTCAAGGTGTTGAAGGACTATAACACATTCACCTCCGAGCAGGGAAGCCTGCTTAATCTGCTCGGTATGAAGGACCCCGCGGGCGGGAAACAGATGGCGGTCACAGACCCGCCGCGGCATACCCAGATTCGCCGCCCGCTTCAGCGCGGCTTCCATAACAATTCGATCGACAAGCATGAGGAGCAATTGCGTGAAGCGATTCGCACCTTGGTAGCTCCTTGTCTGGAGCCCGGCGGTGTTGATTTTGCTCAGGCGATGTTTGAGATGTCCATAGCGGTGAGCGGGTGCATTATGCAATTGCCTGAGGATGATTGGCCGCTGCTGACCCGGCTTACGATGATGGCGATTGCTCCTGATGATGCGGAGTACATGCTGCCTGAGGGGAGTGAAGCGACCCTGCAGCGGGCGCATCGCGAGCTGTTCGGCTACTTCATGGACATGGTGGAGCAGCGGCGCCGTTCTCCAGGGCAAGATTTGATCAGCATTCTGATGAATGTAGAAGTGGATGGAGCCCGGATGGATATGGGGACTGTGATTTCCAATTGCTACAGCATTTTGCTTGGAGCGACGGTTACGACGCCGCATGCTGCCAGCTTGTCGTTCCTGGAGCTGGTCAGGAAGGACTTGTACCGTGAATTTGCAGCACACCCGGAATGCATGGACAGCGGGATCGCAGAGGTGTTTCGCTGGTCGTCTCCGGCGAGTCATTTCATGAGACATGCAACCCGCGATACGGAGATCAACGGGACACCAATCAAGCAAGGCGACGCAGTGGTGGTGTGGCTTGGGTCAGCCAATCGCGATGAGGAGGTCTTCGCCGACCCCTATACGTTCGACATTCGGCGAACCCCCAATCCCCATATTGCGTTTGGCAGCGGTTGTCATCATTGCATCGGTCACACAACGGCGAAGCAGACGATGACAATGCTGTATGAGGAGCTGTTCGCGAATTACGAGGGATTCGAAATCATCGGTCCCGTCGAATATCTGGGCTCCAACTTTATTAGCGGCATCAAACATATGCCTGTCCGCGGGTATGCACGAAAATTGCAAGGGGTGGAGTAAAGTGGAATACGTAATTGAAGGAACGGAAGTAAGTGACAATGCCTGGCTTCTCAGAGAACCCTCTCCATTTGCCAAGGCGCGTTTGTTTTGCATTCCCTACTCCGGGTGCGGTGCGAGCATGTACCGCCACTGGCCCGAATATATCGGCAAGATCGAGGTGTGCCCGATCCAGCCGCCCGGTCGCGAGAACAGGTTCCATGAACCGACCTATACCTCGTATGAGCAGCTTGCCGAGAATCTTAATGAAGCCCTGCTGCCGTATATGGATCGGCCCTTTGCATTCTTTGGTCATTGCGGCTCGGCGCTGCCGAGCTACGAGGCCTCCGTCCAGTTGATGCAAAATGGCGGGCCTTTGCCTTCACACTTATTTATCTCCTCTCAGGTTGCTCCGCACGAAGGACCCTATGGCAGGTTCCTGGAGCTGGACGATCAGGGGCTTGCTGCAGAGATTGAGCTGTTGATTAACAAGATGGGCGGGAAGCCCTTGCCAGACATTATTGAACTGAACACAGGAATTATGCGCTCCGATCTTGAAGCGAATCGCCGTTATACACGGAGCGGGCCACAAGCCCTCGATTTCCCGCTCACGGCCATCGGCTGGAATGGAGACCAAGAGGTGGACCCGTCCTTATTAGCCGGCTGGAGCGAATATGGACAAGCCTCCTTCAAGGTGCTGGATGGGGATCATCATCAATTTTTGCAGGCTCCGATGGAGCTGCTCGGTACGATTGCGGAAGCGATGCGGCCCCATATCTAACAGTCGAACGGAGGAGATCGTATGCAGGCTGACGCCAAAATTGAACTTCGAAGCGATACGTTTACGTTGCCTACTGCCGCAATGCTGGAAGCCATGATGCAGGCCGAGCTTGGAGATGATGTGTACGGGGAAGATCCAACCGTGAACAGGCTGGAGGCCAAGGCAGCGGACATGCTCGGGAAGGAAGCCGCCATTTTTATGCCTAGCGGAACGATGGCTAATCTGGCCGCCATCCTGGCCCACTGTCCGCGTGGGTCCAAGGTGCTCGTCGGCGACGAGACGGATATCTACATCTATGAAGCGGCGGGAGCGAGTGTATGCGGAGGAATTATGTACGAGCCGATCAGAACCCATGCAGACGGCAGGCTTGATCTGGAGCACTTGCACAGCGCTATTCCGCGTAATCCGGCAGATCCGCAATTTGCCCTGCCGGGACTGCTCTGTCTGGAGAACCCCCATAATCGCATGGGCGGTCGGATACTCCCGCTGTCTTACTTGGAGGAGATTCGGGGGATAGCCAACGAGCACAGGATTCCTGTACACATGGATGGCGCCCGTCTATGGAATGCCTCTGTCGCCATGGGCGTACCGGCAGCGGTCATCGCCGATTATGCCGACTCGCTCCAGTTCTGTCTCTCCAAGGGCTTGTCTGCCCCTATAGGCTCCATGGTGGCAGGCAGCGAGGCGTTCATTCACAAGGTCTACCGAATTCGAAAAATGCTCGGAGGGGGGATGCGACAGGCGGGAGTCATCGCAGCCGCGGGACTCGTTGCTTTAGACCACATGATAGAGCGACTGGGGGAGGATCATTCGAATGCCAAGCGGCTGGCAGAGGGACTGTCAGCCATACCGGGGATTTCATGCGATCCTGGGACGGTCGAGACCAATATTGTGTTTTTTCGAGTTACTGATCCCCGGTTCACATGGGAGAGCTTCGTACAGAAGCTAGGCCAACAGCACGTATATGTCGATGAGCTTGGACATGGCCGCATTCGCGCAGTGACCCACGCTGGAGTTAGCTCCCGACAGATCGAGCAGGCTCTGCATATCATTCAGGACACGCTGGTATGAACGGAAAGGAGTGGATGGCTTGAATTTTCCGAATCTGTGCCTTCATGAGCTCTTCGAGCAGCAGGTTGAACGGACTCCGCAGCAGGTTGCGGTTATCATGAACGATTCACGCCTCACATATGAGGAGCTGCACAAGCAGTCGAGCCAGCTTGGACATTATCTCATCCATAAGGGCGTAGTGCCTGATACACCGGTAGGGGTTTGCATGAAGCGTTCACCCGCCATGATTGTGGCACTGCTTGGGATATTAAAGGCCGGTGGCGCTTACGTTCCCCTTGACCCCGAAGCGCCATATGCCAGGAAACACTACATGCTGACCGAAGCAGGAGCACGCTATTGTATTGCCGATCCAGAGGGGATGGCGGACTCTTCCTGTATTGCCGAGGAGATGCTTGTATATCCGGCCTTGTACGGTGAGCTTGAGAAGCTGTCTGCCTGTTCGCCGCGCACCGAGGTACAGCCCGAGCATCTCGTTTCTATCTATTATACATCAGGCTCTACTGGCAAGCCCAAGGGGGTTATGAACAGGCATCAAGGCTGGGTGACGGCTCTATTGTCCCTGCAGAGTGCTCTGCGCCTGCAACCCGGTGAGACCGTCCTACATAAAACGACACTTACCTTCGACGATGCGGCTATGGAGATTTTTTGGCCGCTTCTTACCGGTGGCACTGTTGCGCTTCTCGAATCGGGGCTGCACCAGGACCCAGAAGCGATCGTTGAGGCGGTCATCCGGTATGACGTCTCCTTCCTTGTGCTCGTCTCCAGTGTTCTGGGCAGGGTGATGGATGTTGTGAAGCCGCAGCAGATCCAGCAGATGACGCATTTAAGAGGCTGCTTCGGAGGCGGAGAGGCACTGCCTGTCCAGATGGGGAGGCGGTACATGCAGCTTGGCATGCCAGGAAATTTATACAATCTATGGGGGGCGACGGAATTATCGATCGGAACGACCTTGCATCTCTGTACGCCGAAGGACTTTGTGGGAGAAGGGCAGATATCCATTGGAACTCCCTTGCCTAACAGCCGAGTGTATATTTTGGATCACAATCTTCGCAAGGTAGCTGTGGGTGTTGTCGGCGATGTGTACGTCGCGGGCAACGGTCTGTCAAGAGGTTACCTCCATGACCCTGAGCGCACAAGCGCCGTGTTCCTCGATGATCCATTTGTGAAGGGGGAACGAATGTATCGAACGGGGGATCAAGCCTATGCTCAAGAGGATGGGAGCCTGTACTTCGTAGGGCGATCTGATCACCAGGTCAAAATTCGGGGCATCCGCGTTGAGCTTGGCGAGATCGAGGCCGCGTTATTGGCTGATGCCGATGTTAGAGAAGCTGTTGTGATGCTTCGCGAGGATATTCCCGATCAACAGCGCCTGACGGCCTACGTTGTCCTATACCCCGGCCGATCCAGGTCGGCAGTGCAGATCAGGGAGTCACTAAAGATCAGACTGCCAGCCTTCATGATTCCGCACTTTATGATGGTGATGGAGGAGCTTCCGCTCAACCCCAATGGCAAGATAGATCGTCATGCTTTACCGATCCCCTCTCCCGACAGCGCCGGTTCTCCTATGATTACCGAATCTCAAACGCTGATGGAGGCATTTCTGGCGAGAACGTTCTCGGATATATTGCGACTTGAGGAAGTGGGACGAACAGACGATTTTTTTGAAATAGGGGGGGACTCTATCTCTGCCTCCAGGGTCATCAGCACTCTTCGTTCATATACTGAGCTGACTTTGCCGCTTACGCTGATCTTCGAGCATCGAAACGTCAAGGATTTGGCGCAGCATCTGGAGGAAAGGGGATACCGGGGCGAGACCCTCATTGAGCAGGCTATATTTCCATCCGGCAGGTCGGACGCGCAGGCGATGTCTTTTGCCCAGGAGCGCATGTGGTTTCTACAGCAGGTCGATCCCCTAGACCCTGTGTACAATGAGCCATTAGCCTTTCGAATCGAAGGCAAGCTCGATACTAGCGCGCTGCAAGCCGCTCTGAACGAATTGGTTCAGCGGCACGAGGTGCTCAGGACGACGTTCGCGATTGAAAATGACCAGCCTGTACCGATCATTGCAGGGGAGGGCGAGCTTCAACTGGAGATCATCCAAGTGGACGCGAGTATCGAGGGGCATTTGGAATCGCTGCTACAGCACAAATTAACGGAGGAAGCGCGGAAGCCCTTCGATCTGGAGAAGGGGCCACTTATTCGAATGGTTTTATTGAAGCTCGGCGAGGAGAGCAGCGTTCTCTTTATCAACATGCATCATATCATTACAGACGCATGGTCGAATGTGATGTTCCTGAATGAACTCAATATTCTATACACAGCTTACCTCGATAACAAGCCTAGTCCTCTGCGGGATCTGCCGTTCCAATATAGCGATTATGCTGCATGGCATAAGGAATGGGTTCAGAATCATGTCCTTCGGACGCAGCTTGATTTCTGGAAGAACGAGCTTTCGGGGGAGCTGCCGGTTCTGCAATTGCCGACAGATGAGCCGAGGCTGCCTGTACAAACCTTTGAAGGGGATAAAGTCTACTTTTCATTGTCCAAGCAGTGGATGTCGCGTATTCAGGCGCTGAGCAGGCAGACGGAAGCCTCTGCATATATGATCTTACAGGCGGTCTTCAGCATCATGCTCCATCGTTATTCCGGTCAAAAGGATATGATCATCGGCTCCCCCCTGGCTAATAGGAACCAGCGAGAATTCGAGCAAATGCTGGGGTTTTTCGTAAATACGGTAGCCATTCGCAGCCACTTCAAGGGTGAAGACGGTTTTCGTGTTTATTTGCAGCAAGTCAAGGAACGATGCCTTAACATCTACGAGCATCAGGATGTCCCGTTTGAACTGTTGGTAAGGGAGCTGCAGCCCGAACGAAATCCAGCGTACTCCCCCATCGTTCAGGTCATGTTCGCTTATCAAAACAAACTGGAGGAAATGCTGGAGCTTGGCAGTTTAGGTGTCACCTCCATTGAGGTTAATAGCAAGACGGCACGCTATGACTTGACTCTGTATCTGAAGGAGACGGCTGGCGGTCAGTTAGCGGGTACGTTCGAATACAATACGCATTTGTTCAGGAGGGCAACGATCGATCGGCTGGTCGCAAGCTTCACCTCCCTGCTGGAAGCCATCTTAAGCGATCCTGAACAGAATATCTCGCAGCTTCCTCTGTTATCAAGAGACGAGCGCCAGCGTATGCTGTATGCGTGGAATGATACCTTTGCTGCGTTTCCTTCCGAGCTATGTCTGCATGAGCTTATTGAACGTCAGGCGCGAGAGACACCGAAGCTTATAGCGGCCATCTATCAGGATCAGGAGCTGACCTATGAGGAGCTGGAGAAGCAATCCAATCAACTTGCTCATGAGATTCTGCTGCACGATCTGGGTGAAAAGAAGGTTGTGGGTGTAGTCGTGGAACGTTCATTGGAGCTCGTCATCAGCCTGATGGCGATCTTGAAGGCTGGCGCTGCTTTCGTCCCGATTGACATCGAGCTGCCCACGAGCAGGATTCGGCTCTTACTACAAGATGCGGATGTGCTCGTATGCCTGGCCCAGGAGCATGTGAGACAAAAGCTGAATGTGGACGGCATCACCATCATATGTCCCGATTCGGAGTGGGAGCGTATTGAGCGGCAGCCAACGACCCGGCCCGAACGAAGGGCAACGGCAGATTCTCCTGTGTCGATTTACTATACGTCAGGATCTACCGGCAAGCCGAAGGGGGTCATTAATGTTCACCGAGGCTGGGTCAATCGAATGTGCTGGATGCAGAAGCAGTTTCAACTGCGGCACGGGGAGAGCGTGCTTCAGAAAACCACGCTCACATTCGATGACGCTGCCGTGGAGTTATTCTGGCCGCTAATGTGCGGCGGGCGTGTCGTGCTGCTGGAGCCCGGCTTGCACCGTGATCCCCGTTCAATCATTGATGCGTGCATTCAACATGAGATCGTTCACGTCCAGTTTGTTCCAAGCATGCTGAATCTGGTGCTGGATGAGGTTACGCCTGAAGATCGGGAGCGATTATATAAGCTACGCAGTACGATTTCATCCGGTGAAGCGCTGGCTGCGAACACGGTCAAACGTTTCTTCGCCAAGCTGCCTGGCACACTTAACAATACGTGGGGAGCTACTGAGGTCTCCATAGATTCTACGCTGCACGTAGCGACAATGGAGGATGCGGAAGCTGAGGGTGCGGTATGTATCGGCAAGCCGTTCGACAATAACAGATGTTACGTGCTCGATGAATATCTGCAGCCAGTCCCTCCAGGAGTTACGGGTCATCTGTATCTTGCCGGCGCAGGTCTGGCTCAGGGTTATCTGAATATGCCGGAGCGGACAGCTCAGTCCTTCCAGCCGGACCCGTTCTTCCAGGGAGAACGGATGTATCATACAGGCGATCTCGGCTTCTATCGGCCTGACGGCTCACTCCAGTTTGTAGGAAGGGCCGATAATCAAGTGAAAATACGTGGCATGCGGGTGGAGCTGGGCGAGATCGAAGCCGTGTTGCTGCAGCATGCAAACGCCAAAGAAGCTGTTGTGATCGTTGAGGAGGGGACGCCAGGTATCAAACGACTTGTGGCCTACGTCGTGTCCTTGAACAGCACCATCGACATATGCGAGGAGCTCCGACAACTGACGAAGGATATGCTGCCGGATTATATGGTGCCTTCATTTATTATACAGCTTGATCGGATGCCGCTGAATGCGAATGGCAAGGTGGATCGCAGCCAGCTTGTTAAGCCGGAGCGAATGCAGCATTATGCTGCGGCAGCCTTCATCGAGCCTCGAACAGAGATGGAGGAATACCTCGCTGGCATATGGAGCGAGCTGCTCCATATGAACACTATCGGTGTTCAGGATCATTTCTTCGATCTGGGCGGGCACTCCTTGCTGGCGACACAGGTCGTATCGCGGATTCGCCGCCAGTTGATGCTTGAGATTCCGTTGCGTGAAGTGCTGCTCAATCCGACCATAGAGCAGCTCGCGTCCAGGCTCGAGATGCTTCTCTATGAACAGATCGAGCAGATGAGCGAGGAAGAAGTAGAGATGTGGATGAATCGCTGACCAACTGTCCGATCCATGGAGCGAATATTGAAACTTAAAAGAGGGTGGCCGCTTGATTTGTACAAATATAATCGAGTCGATAGGAAATACGCCTTTGGTGCAGTTAAACCCGATTCAGGGCAAGGGGAACGTGTTTGCCAAGATGGAATTAATGAACCCGTTCGGGATGAAGGATCGTGTAGCCAAGCAGATTATTCTGGAAGCGAAGCGTACTGGAGAATTGAAAGAGGGCGCCCCCATTATCGAGAGCTCATCTGGCACGATGGCTTGCGGCGTTGCGATGGTAGGAGCGTGTCTGGGGCATCAGGTGCATATCGTTACCGATCCGCGGATCGACTCGATTACGCTCGCAAAATTGACTTCGCTAGGCTGCAACATTGAGATCGTAGAGCGAATGGGCACTAACGGATGGCAGAGCGCACGTCTGCAACGGCTTCACGAAATGATGGATAGGCTCCCGGGGGCGTATTGGCCCAGACAATATGAAAATCCTAACAACCCCGTCGCGTATAGCGCACTTGCCGAGGAGGTCATGAGCGGTCTTGGACACGTAGACTTCCTCATCGCCGCAGTTGGAAGCGGAGGTTCTATGACAGGAACGGCTCGGGCTCTCAAGCGATATAATCCGAACCTCAAGGTGATTGCGGTCGATTGCACAGGGAGTGTAATCTTCGGACAGCCTGACCGTTCCGGCCGATTGCAGGGCGGGCTGGGCAATTCGATTATCGCTCCGAACGTAGATCATTCGCTTGTTGACGAGGTGCACTGGCTGAATGACGAAGAAGCATTTGCCGCGACGCTCGCCCTGGCGCGAGAACAGCAGATTTTTGCCGGCAACTCATCCGGCTCAGTCTACGTTGTAGCCAGATGGCTCCAATCCTGTGTTCCTCAACATACGAATATATTGGCCATCTTTCCAGATCGCGGCGACCGGTATGTAGATACCATCTATAGCCACCAGTATAGAGTGGGCAAGCAGATCGACGGCTTGGTCCTGCCAGAGGAGCCGCAGTTGGTTCCTTATCGGACTGTCGTCCATTCGTGGTCCTACGCAAGGCTGGAGGGAGTGGCTCAACGTGTCTAAGCTGGTGTTCATTGAAGCCAATACGACCGGTACAGGTATGCTTGCCTTGACCCGTGCTTCAGCGTGGGGCTTGGAGCCTATATTGTATACCAACCATCCGGCAAGGTATTCGGGCCTGGCAGAAACGGGATGTGCGGTACACGTTTGCGATACGAATGATCTGGAGCAATTGCGGCGACAGCTTGCAGATACGGTGAGCGCAGGGGAAATTCGGGGGGTGACGACAACAAGTGAGTTCTACCTTGAGCAGGTAGCAGCGTTAACAGCAGCGTATCGCCTCCCCGGCAATTCTATCGAGGTCATCCGCAAGGTTCGTAACAAAGCGGAAACACGCAGCACTCTCGCACAGGCAGGCCTTCTTCAGCCGCGCTTCAAGGTGGTGCGGCATGAATCGGAGCTGGATGCCGCCATTCGCAGCGTTGGCCTGCCGTGCATCGTCAAGCCGACGCAGGACAGCGGCTCCAATGGAGTTCGTCTCTGCTCAAGCCTGGAGATCGCTCAAGAGCATATGTCGAGCATTCTTAGCGTCAAGTTCAATGTGCGCGGTCAAGCGGCGCCGGAGGAGGTGCTGATTGAGGAGTATGTCGAGGCACCGGAGTATAGCATCGAGACGATCAGTTGGCAGGGGCAGACCAGGGTCGTCGGTATCACTCAGAAATCACTTGCCGGGTTTCCTTATTTCATTGAAGCGGGCCATCTGTTTCCTGCACAGCTACCTCCCCAGCAGGCCGATGCTATGAATCAAACCGTGCTTCAGGCACTTGAGGTCGTCGGTTTTAGTCATGGAGCAGCGCATACGGAGGTCAAATGGACGGAGGACGGATGCTCGATCATTGAGATCAATGGTCGTCTGGCGGGGGGGATGATTCCCGAGTTGATTCGCTTGACTACAGGATGGGATATGTTGGAGCAGCATCTACTATGCGCCTATCGCGGTCCCGACATTCGACAGGTGACCTACCAGGGGACAGCGGGAATCCGATTCCTGATGTCCAAGCTGGAAGGACAACTCGCGCAAGTCACAGGGGTAGAACAAGCTGCCAGGATGAGCAAGGTGAAGGATGTGAAGGTGAATATTGCGCCGGGGGAATATGTAGCGCCTCCGCAAAACGCCTATCAACGCTTGGGATATGTCATTGCTCACGGAGAGAGCCTGGAGGAGACGGCTCGGACGCTTGACGATGCAACAGAGCTTATTCAATTTATTACAATGCAGCAGGACAGGCAGGGGATATCATGAGGAAGCTTTCACTTGGTTTATTGAAACAGCATGATTTCAGAAATTTTTGGTTGGGGCACACGGTGTCGTCATTTGGTGTTCAAATAACGACCGTGGCCATTCCGCTTATTGCGGCATTGATGCTGGACGCAACGCCGCTTGAGATGGGGATTTTATCTGCGGTCGAATTTTTACCTTTTCTGCTGATTAGTATGTTTGTTGGTGTCTGGGTAGACCGCAAGCCGAAGCGTCCGATGATGATTGTATCCGATATTATACGAGCGGTCGTATTACTCGGTATTCCCATTGGCATATTTATAGACGCTTTGACGATGGCTACACTCTATGTCATCGCAGCCATTGTGGGCATCAATACCGTAATTTTCGAGATTGCACACACCTCTTATTTGCCCACCGTTGTCAAGAACGATGAACTGGTCGAAGGCAATAGCAAACTGGAATTCAGCAGCTCGAGCGCCACCGTGGTTGGCCAGAGCATCGGGGGAGTGCTGATTCAGGTGTTTTCCGCTCCCTTGTCGATCTTGTTTAATATCGGCACCTACTTGTTGTCGGCGATGTATCTTGCCTTCATTAAGAAGCAGGAGGAGCCGATCGAGGTCCCTGAAGGCACGAAGCAAGATATGTGGGCCGAGATTCGGGAGGGAGCGACATTTGTTTTTCAGAATAATGTCCTGCGAGCCATTCTGTTCGGAACGGTCATCTTCAACCTGTTTACCTATGTGATCGAGCCTATTTTTATTTTGTATATTACCCGCACCTTGGAGTTAACCCCTGTCTATATCGGACTAATATTTTCGATGTCCGGTGTGGGAGCGCTGTTAGGGGCTCTTATTGCCGAGCCTATCGCAGACAAATTGGGAGTAGGCAAGACGCTGGTATGCTCGTTGGTTCTCGCCGGCCTCGTTTCTCTGATCATCCCTGTCGCGACCTTATTGCCTACCGTACCGGCGGTCATCCTCATCATGGCTATGTACATGATTGATGCCGCGATGGTTATTGTCTATAACATCAACCAGCGCAGTCTGAGGCAAAGCATTACCCCACCCACATTGCAGGGAAGAATGAATGCTTGCATGCGGACGTTCGGCTGGGGCGTCATCCCGATTGGCGCAGTGCTGGGCGGATGGCTTGGCGGCTTTATAGGCACCACGCCGACATTGATTATAGGAGCGATCGGCTTAATGTGCTCCTCCATCTTCATTATCTTTTCTTCGGTGCATAACATCTCCAAGCTCTCAGAGCTGGATATTACCTAGCAGAAGAAGAGAAAGCAACATTAATTCATGTGCTGAGGAGGAAAGGATATGCGTGAAGATTGGGACCGACAGGATTGGAAGGCGCAATTCCGAAATCGAATTCAGACCGTCGAGGCTTTAAAGGAGTACATTCACTTAAGTCCAGAGGAGGAACAGGTGATAAAAAAAAGTGAGGGGCTTTACCGTTGGGCCATTACTCCTTATTATGCATCGCTAATGGATCCGACAGACCCGAACTGTCCAATACGCTTGCAATCTTTGCCTACAGCCGACGAATTCGTACCTAATCTGTATTCCGATGTCGATCCGGTAGGGGATATGAAATATCGGGTTACCAATCGCATCATTCACAAATACCCGGATCGGGTTGTGATGCTGGTAACAGAGCAGTGCTCCGTCTATTGCAGGCATTGCACACGCAAATATCATACGACGGATGTGAACGGAACCTACTTTGAAAGGCGGGAAGGGGAATCCTTCGAGGAGGATATCCGCTATATAGCGGCGCATCCCGAGATCCGTGACGTTCTATTAACCGGTGGCGATCCGCTAACCTATTCGGATAATCGGCTTGAGGATGTTATCTCCAAGCTTAGAAGCATTCCGCACGTTGAGATTATCCGGATCGGCACAAGATACCCGGTATTGCTCCCGCAGCGCATTACGAAAGAATTTTGCGAGATGCTGGAGAAGTATCATCCGATCTGGCTCAATACACATTTTAACCATCCCAAAGAAATTACAGAGGAATCTGCACGGGCGTGCGACCTGCTATTGAAGCATGGTATCCCCGTACAGAATCAATCGGTGCTTCTCAAAGGCATCAATGACGATTTGGAGACGATGAAGGCGTTGCTTCATGGTCTGTTGAAAATCCGGGTGCGCCCTTATTATCTCTACCATTGCGATAATGTAACAGGCGTCTCTCATTTTATGACTTCACTGGAGACTGGAATTGAATTAATGCAAGGACTTGTCGGGCATACGACCGGATTTGCTATTCCGACCTATGTGCTGACAACAATCAACGGGAAAATTCCAGTTTCAAGCGATACGATCGTCGATTACTCCGAGAAAGGATTGACTCTTAAAAGCTATGAGGGCAAAGAAACGTTCATCCCGTATCTGCGGAAGCAGGAGGTTCTGCATTCCTGAGGACAGATGTTGAGACAAGTATTTCGCGAATGACTGGAGGAAGTTATTAAAATATGATATATTTTGGGGAGATGGTATAATATGGAGTTAACAACTGAACAAGTGAAGAGCTATAACGAAAAAGGGTATGTGTTTCTCGAATCTGCCATTCCGGATAACATCGTATCCAGGCTGAATGAGGAGTTTTCCATCGTCTCTGCCGAAGACTCTCCAAGAAGAGTGCTCGAAAATGATAAACGAACCGTCCGCTCCATATACGCTCCTCATCTCACAAACAAAACCTTCGATCAGCTCAAGTCCTACGCTCGCTTGCTTGAGCCTGTGATGCAGCTTCTGGGGAGCGGGGTATATCTGCATCAATACAAAATCAATGTCAAAGCGGGATTGGCGGGAGAGATGTGGAACTGGCATCAGGATTATGTATATTGGGAGCAGGAAGATGGCATCGCTACCCCTCAATTAATTAACGCCAGCATATATATGGACGAAGTGACCGAATTTAACGGGCCATTGGCCATCATTCCGGGCTCTCATAAATATGAGAACATAGACACAGTGATCAATGATGACCATTCAGAGTCAGGGGCGTCATGGCGCAATCATTTGAGCGTGGATCTAAAGTATACGCTGGATACTCCGCTGCTTCGCAAGCTGGTGAACGCATACGGGATCGAGGCGCCTAAAGGACCGGCCGGTTCCGTGTTAATCTTTGATCCGCTGGTCGCCCATGCCTCGGCGCCCAATATCTCTCCATTTGATCGCAGGCTGTTAATTATGACCTATAACTCGGTAGATAACCTGCCTCGGAGGCCTTTGACACGCCCGGATTTTCTTGCTGGCCGTGACTTTAATGCGATAAAGGTTCTGGAGGACAAGGCATGGCAAGAGGAACTGTCTATAGAGGGGAGTACTGTGGTCTGAGGGTAGACGTTGTTTTTGTAGAGGATATTCCTTACATTCCGTTATAGGCTCTGCACACAAATACTAATAGGGTATTGGGGGTATCTTTGGTGCTGTTAATTAAACCGTATGAACTTAATTTCATACATAAACAACTTAATTATTTGATTCAGACGGTTTATTTCGTAGGAGACTACCGGACATTAAGGGCTATTGAAGAGGAAGTTGAATACAAGATTGGGGAAGTCATCAGACACTTGGACCCGGAGATCAAGCAGCTATTTAAGAATCTTAGGGGATTTCGTGGACAGGATGACGTCATTGATCTGTTAAGATCATTGTCGCCTTACGTTGAGAGGTTTCCGAGTCTAACCAATCGGCAGGTGCGCAAGCTGTTTCCTAAGGCCAAATCATTCTGTATTCCCGATTTCGACAACCTTGAGGACATGAAGCAGGATTATGTAGGCTGGAAGGATATCTCGACCAATTCCCTCTATCTCATCTATCATGCAGACGGGGCATTGTATACACTCGAATGCCGATACACGCCGCTCGAAGGAAGAAAAACGTGCTATTGTATCCTGTGTAATCAATGCCGTACAGGTGGACATATCGGGATGGTGACAACCAAGCGGAGGAATGATCTTGTGACGGGCAATTACATGTGTCTGGATAGCGAGCAATGCAATCACGATATGACAGATACGAGCAAACTCAGGGAATTCATAATGTATGATCGAAGGTAATAGGAAGTGCCGCGAGTCTATGCTATCACCCAACGCCCCCTCCATTAAGCTGTACCGTACTATGGAGAGGGCGGTGGGTTTTACCTATTTCATTACAGGGTTACAGGATTACAGGTTGAATGCCGTTAATCCTGACGAGCCTGGAATTGAAAGGGAGCCTCGCACGAGTAGAGTTCATGGAAAAATCCATGATACGGCAGATCGTTCTCCACGCACCTAACGAGGTACATGAGTTCTTCGTCGTCCTCCGCCGCGGCCTCGTTATGGTGCATCTCCACCGAAGCTTCCTTCAATCGCTCCAATATAAACTCCATGAGTGTCACGCGAGTGAATAAAGGCAGCAGCTCCAGCATGGTGTCCTCCAGTTCAGTTTCGGAGCGGTAGCCGTCCAGAACGGCTGCGAAATAGTCGTCCATGAACGCCCTGCGCTTGTTCCCATCCGGTTCGAATTGTACCCAGCCTACACCATGCACCCATAGCGTCGCCAAGTCATACATGTACCAGCAATAACAGGCATTATCAAAGTCAAATACAGTGAGGGTGCCATCTTCAAAATCAATGTGATAATTTCCGTCACTGTAGTCAAAATGAACCATACCATAATGATCCTCATGTTGGCTCAATCCCTGCAACGTCTCTACAAGCTGCAACAGCTTCTCCTTCACGACCGGCAAGGATACAGGAACGATGCGCTCGATCGTTGTGCGATTGTATTTGTCGAAGAAATCATATCTGCGGGTTGTGGGTGTATAGTTTTTGGACAGTTGGTGCAGCTTGCCTAGTGTCTGACCGCAGTTGTAGAAGTATTCTGCAAGGGGGGCTCCGTCCCGATAGCGATAGTGGTTATCCGCTAGCAGCTTCCCTGGAGCCCGTTCGAACAGGCTGATGAAATAGGTATGCTCGCCCTGCCGGAGCTCCTCCAGCAGCCGACCATGTCGCGAGTCGATGACATTGGAGACTCTTCCTCCGTGCTCATACAAATACCGGACATATTCAAGCTCGCTCTCAAAATCCTCCCTGCTGCGATCGTCCAGAAAAGCGATTCGGATGATCCGCTCGGGAGCTCCTTCTTTATGGCAGGTGTACACCAGATTTCTGCCGCCATGGGGCTGAATCTGGGTGAAGGAATAGCCCTCCAGATCATATAGTTCGGCAATAGCAGGCAATAACAGGCTTGGGGCAGCACTGGCTGCCGCATCGTAGGTCGTACTCATCTATGCTTTCCTCCCCTCTGTTTCTGCCTTTCCCCGACTTTCAGAGCGACGTGTTGAGCCGTTTTGTTGCGCAGATAGGCGGCTTTGTTCTCTACGAATGCCGTTTCCCTACGCAGAGCCACGTAGCTGTCCCAACGCTCCTGAGGCAATTCCCCGCTCTCCAGGGCAGCTCTGACCATACAACCCGGCTCACGGGTATGCGCGCAGTCAGAGAATTTGCAGTTGCCCAGATAACGCTCGACATCCGAGAAGCCCTCGCGAATCCCTGCGGAGCTCTCCCACATGCCTAGCTCCCGCATCCCCGGTGTATCAATCACCATCACGCCGCTGCTGAGGAGAATAAGTTGGCGGTGGGTTGTCGTATGCTTGCCCTTGCTGTCCTCCTCGCGAATCGTGCTGACCGCCATTATGTCCTCACCCGCTAATGCATTGACAAGGCTTGATTTCCCTACGCCGGAAGAGCCGAGAAATACAATGGTATGGCCTCTCTTCAGGTAGGTGGACAGCCTGTCGAGGCCCTCTCCTGTTTTGGCGCTAATCGCATGAACCTTGGCGCCGTTGGCAAGATGTTGAACCTTGGCGAGATATTCTGAAGGATCGTCGATCAGATCGGCCTTGGTGAGCAGGATAACAGGAATCGCGCCGGACTGCCACGACAGCGCAAGGTAGCGTTCGATCCGACGTGGATTGAAGTCATGGTTCAGCGATTGCATAATAAAGACATAATCGAAATTTGCAGCCACCGTCTGCTCTTTGACGGTCTTGGCATAGCCTGCTGCATGACCGGAAAAATCATTTCTGGAAAACTTGGATCTGCGCGGCAGCGTTCGGACAATCAGGCTATCCCCACCCGGATTGTACTGAATCTGCACGTAATCCCCGGTGGTCGGGAATTCCTCTGCGCCATTGTTGAAATATATTCCTGCCTTGAGACGAGCCAGGCATTCCCCCTGGTTCGTCATGAGGCTATAATGCTGCTTATGCACAGCGGTAACTCTTGCATACGTACCCTCTGTGAGTAAGGGATCAAGCTGCTGCGTGAAGCCGTAGTCTTGTAGTGTAAAGGTGTTCATGAATGCCTCCCTGTTGAGCGTTAATGGCAAAAAACCGCAGCAAGCAGCCGTTCATGGCTGTCTGCTGCGGTCAAAATGTAGAGAAAAAGAGCATAAAAATAACACACCTGAAGTGTGCTACCGTTGCTTGTGACCCAAGCCTCGCGATTCACGAAAGGTTACTTGTTGGCATGACCAAATAAGGGGATACAACCCCTGTTAAAAATCAATCATGAGAAATGAATCATGAACGTTTGATCATGCGCCCGTATTCGGTTTTAAGTAGGGAATACCTCTAGTGTTTTTGCTTTTGCCATTCTGAACAGCTCCTTTCCACATCGAAGAAATTACGGTACAGCAATGATAATATACCATATCTAACATTTGAATGTCTATATTTGGATAAAATTCAATGGCGTAAGCTGTTATTGACAAGACTTCTCAGGGTGAGATTTTATTGACAGCGCTTTAGCCGCTTGGGTAAGATGGGGGAAAGCAAGATATGGAAAGTCAAGAGAGGATGGCGACCCGATGTCAGGACTGCTAGGCAACAATGTGATTACACAGATTGGAATTCTTGTACATAATCTGGACAAGGTGAGCCAGGCCTATGCTGATTTTTTCGGTGTAGCCAAGCCGGAGGCGTTCTGGACGGATACGTTGGACAAGACGCAAGCCGTATACCATGGCGAGCCGTGTCAGGCACGCGCGCGGCTTGCTTTCTTCGATATGGGTTCGCTGCATCTGGAGCTTATTCAGCCAGACGAGCATCCCAGCACCTGGCGCGAGCATCTGGATCGTCATGGGGAAGGCGTGCATCATATCGCCTTTGTGATCGAAGGCATGCAGGAGAAGGTCACGCTGCTAGAGAGCAAGGGCTTTCCGCTGCAGCAAAAAGGCGAGTATACAGGCGGGCGTTATGCATACATGGACACGTTCCCGCAATTGAAGGTGCTGGTGGAGCTGCTGGAGAACGATAAGGGATAATATAGACAGCTAGAGCCTGAAGGGCTGCTTTCGTATGAAGAAGACACCGTTCTGGCACGACCGCCCAACCTGCGGCGGCATGGAACAGAAGCGGAAATCTACCAAAGGAGTGTTCATATGCCTAACGTAACCGTCTATCATTATGATGCATTCAGTTCTATTCCGAATAAGGGGAACCCGGCGGGTGTTGTGCTGGATGGCGAACATCTGAGCGAGGAGCAGATGCTGGAGGCAGCGGCCAAGGTTGGATTTAACGAGACAGCGTTCCCTCTTCCGTCTGAACATGCCGACCTCCGAATTCGTTATTTTACGCCAGGACATGAGATCAATCTGTGCGGTCATGCGACGATGGCGACCCTCTACGCACTGCATACCAAGGGGCTGCTTGGGGGGAAGAACGATCTCACCATTGAGACCAAAGCAGGTATTCTGCCGATCAGCATTCGCTCTGAGGAGGAGCGCATTCACATTACGATGAGACAAGCTGCGCCACAGTTTCAACCATTCAGCGGCTCTTTGCGGGAGCTGGCACATTCGATTGGCCTTGAAGAAGGAGATATAGAGACGACATGGCCGACCGTATATGGCAGCACAGGCACATGGACCTTATTAATTCCGATTAAGCATCTGGATGCCTTTCATAAAATGAAGCCCAACAATCATCTGTTTCCAGAGATACTGAAGGAAATGCCGCGGGCGTCGCTGCATCCATTCTGTCTGGCGGCTCACGATTCCCAAGCTGACATGCATGCCCGTCATTTCTCCTCTCCATTCTCAGGAACCGTGGAAGACCCCGTTACAGGCACAGCCTCAGGGGTGATGGGGGCTTATTTTGCAAGATTTGTACGGCAAGAACCCGAGGCTTCCTTCAATCTGACGATTGAGCAAGGACAGGAGGTTGGACGGGATGGGAGAGTCAGCGTAAGCGTCACAGATGGCCAAAAGATCGAGGTGACAGGTACCGCGGTCTATGTGGATGAGTTCGTGGTGTCCATCTGAATCGCAGAGAGTTGATACGAAACAAAGGAGAAGCAGCTTCATGTCCAATTCGTGGCAAAAGACATTTGCCCTGATCTTCAGCGGGCAGATTTTCTCGATCCTAACGTCCTCGATGGTGCAGTTTGCGATCATATGGCATTTGACAGAGACGACAGGCTCGGCCTCCGTTCTGATGATAGCCGGACTGGCCGGATTTTTGCCGCAGGCGCTGCTGGGGCCTGCGCGATGCTGTTCCCTTACATGACACTCTCGCACTTCGGTCGCGGAGGATACAGCGCAAGTGTCATCGAGGCCGTCTTTGGCATCGGTATGATGGCAGGTGGCGTCGTGCTGGCGTTGCTGGCATCCAGGTGGAAGGATTCGACGTATATGAGTCTGAGCTTGGTCTTGATCGAGGTGACTTGTCTGCTGAGCGGAGTCATCGGCCGGGATGCCTTCGTCTTATTCGCTATCCTGTGCTTCTTCATGGGCGCCGCGGCACCGCTGTTCAATGGTCCTTATATGGCCATGCTTCAGAAGCTATACGAGCCGGAGAAGCTGGGGCGTGTGCTCTCCTTCGTCACAAGCATCGGACTGCTGTGCTCGCCGATTGGACTGGCGCTGGCGGGACCGATCGTGGAACGCTTCGGCGTGCAGGTATGGTTTGTAGGGGCGGGAGTCGTCGTCATCCTCATCGGCTGCTTCATTTATCTGCAATATGGTCGAATGGAGGAGGAGCGGCCAACGGTCAGCTTATAAGCGCGGGAAGGCCTTGCTCATGTCGCCGTTGGTTGAATTCATTTTGATCAATTTCTATTCAATGACCAATCACTGCCATGAAGCAGGTTAACCTATTAACCGAGGTGCTGCTGGCGGATCGCAATTAGTAAGAGCGAGCAAGCTCCGCTGATGTTTAAGAGCACCGTGCGCAGTTCCCAGCGTGCGGTGCCCTGATGCGTGATGAAGCGTGCGACTGGCCACAATCAGCCGAGCCTAATATGTACGTTGTCGCATCCGATGTCTTCATCGGTGTATTCACTCCCTAGAAACTCCCCGCACGCTTGCTTCATGTTCCAGTATGGTGAATGTGACCGGCTCCAGCTTGCCGCCGCTTAGCTTCAATGGCTGATCAATGACCTCATGAAGCTCAGCCAGGTCGTGAGTAGTGATGATGACGATCACCCCATATTGGCGCGTGATGTCCAGCAATATGGATTTCAATGCAGTGACGCTGTCCTCATCTAAGCCGTTCGTAGGCTCATCCAGCAGCAGCATCCGGTTCGCCATCATCATAGAGATAACCAGGGACAGCTTCTGCTTGGTGCCCAAAGAATAGGTTTTGACCTTCTTCTTCAAGAACGGTTTCAATTGCAAGGCCTGTGTCAAATCATCGAGTGTGCAATGGCTCTCGGGCAGATCGGCAGTGAAGATTCGCAGATTATGCTCGCCTGATAGAAATGGGTACAGTCTTGGCTGTTCGATATGGATGCCGATCGGACAATACACCTCGTGGAAGAGGGATAACCGTTGATTACTGTCGTCGCTCACCAGCCCGCTCAACAATTTGAGCAGGGTTGTTTTTCCTGTGCCGTTTTTCCCGAGGATGCCATAGATGGTGCCCGGAACCAGAGTCATGCCCCAATTGTTGACGATTACGGTGTCGTTGTAGGATTTAGTTATATTGCTGAAGGTTATCGTCATAGTAATGAACCTCTTTTTTTGTTGAAGATGTATAGAGAGAGTGCAATCAATGCTGCCGCATACATAACATAGATCAACAACGTAAAGGCAAGCGGAAACCCGCGATCCACCCCGGTTGACGGCAAATCAAAATGATAAGAGATATCCAGATGACTGAGAATAATGAAATCATAGATCGGCCAGTCCTTCATCAGACTATAGGAGCCTACCTTGGCAAGCTCCATGATGAACATGATGGACAACACCAAGACATAATTATTGAATAGCAAGGCAAACATAATCGCCAGAGTGGCATAGAACAATGCGGTATAGGTTTTGGCTAAGAGTAGAATCAACGCATTCGCTGCCAGTTGCGCATCCATTCCATACAGCATATAAGAGACCAGCGTAATCGCTGCTATAAGCACCGTATTACCGATAAGTATAAATATATAGGCGGAGCCTAACTTTTTGGACATGATGTTGAGGGTAGAGATATTCTTCACAAAGGAGTACATCAACACGCCATTTCGTCTATCCGTAATGATCGAAGATGCTGCACAATAGATATAGTAGATTAACGCTAGGAAAAACACGGTATCCATCGTGAAATTTTGATAAATCAATGTCTCCGAGGACACCTCGATCGCTTCCTTAACCGAGTCGATGGTTCCATCTAAGATGAGGTACTGCAATGCGCAGCCTAAAATAATGAGTATCAGCAACACCCATAGTGGCTTGTGACGGTAAAAGTATAACGAGAGTTCAATTTTCATGCCAGTCTCCTGCAAATGAAAAGTATATTAGAGCTGTACAAGCAGAACCAAAAAATTCATGAGTGTAAGGAAGGCTCCGAGAACAATCGCTTTCTTCAGCTCGATCATCTGTTTTTTTACGATAATGACGTTATAGATTACGTTGACTACAAGAGAAGTCGCAAGCTTGAAATAGATGCTTGTCGTGAAGTCATAGAGAATGGACGGATACAAATATTTAATCGCAATAATCGTTAAGGCCACAGGCAAATACCCGATGACCAGATAGTAAAAGCTGGCGAACAGAGACGGGTATCGCTCACACTTAAACAGCAGCATGATGAAGCGGTAGACAAAGCCCTGAAACATAAGAAAGAAAATCGAGAAAAATATAATGACCCCATTCAAAAAAACAAGCATGATCTCTTTGCTTTTGAAGATATTATTCTCACTAATAAAGCTATCCTCAAGTGCAACCAGCTCCTGGCTTACGAACTGTACAGAGATCAAATACCATAACGTAAACAAGATTAAAAAGATTCGCTCTTGCCCTTTTAACTTAACCATGATGAACCTCCTAATAATCGAAACGCCTGATGCTCGATAATGGCTGCCAACAAATAGATTACAGCGAGCCAGCCGACACTGCGAAGGATATAACGCATGGCCTCCTTATTGAACCGTCTATTGAGCAGGTCCTTGTAGACAATATAGACCCGTTTGGAGATAAAGATGCAAAAAATCCAGGCGACAACCTCTAGTGGCGTATGAAATATTAGCGTCATAAAGGTTTTGTAGCCACCGAACATTTGATGGGCAAAAAATACATTGAGTCCAAGGAAAAAGCCATTAAACATGATGATAGGATATGCGACGAAATGGGTGAATATGATGAGCACGAATCCGATGGTCATATTATTGAGAAAAATATCGACTGCATTCACATTCATAGGGTCTCTAGTTAAATCAATATCGAGCAGAGATCCAAAGAAAAAGCCGACTACAATAGCGATAAAGAGAGCGATGGGAACGATGCGAAGCTCCGTTCGACTTATTCGGTAAGGCGATAGCATGTCACAACTCCTGTTCTAGCTCAAGATGCTGTTGGATCGCCACTTTGTACTCGTGGGCATTCGTATTCTCAAGCTCAATAAGATGGTGCTTGTCCTTGAGCAATATACATTTGGAAGTGTAGGTATCAAGTTCATTAAAGTTATGCGTCGTAATAATGATGGTAAAGCGATAGCGATTCTCCTTCAGCAGCTTCTTAAAGTACCGCTCGGACTTGTAATCCAGGCCATTGAAGGGCTCGTCAAATATAAGCACATCAGCATTGGATAAAAAACCTAACAGTATAATTAATTTTTGCTTCTGTCCTAAGGATAGTCCCTTCAACCTGGTATCCAGAAAGCTCGTCATATTCAATGGCTCGAAGTAGCGAAGAAGCTCGGTCACAGCCGTTGGCGACTTGCGCTGATAGCTGGAGACCAACTGAATGAATTCATGGGTCGTCAATTCGTCAAAGACCAGATACTCAAGGTCAAGATACATGACTTTTTTACTTTTCAGCAAGGATAGGATGGACTCGTTGTTGCTAGGTAAGATGCTGGACAATAACTGGACAGTTGTCGTCTTCCCTACCCCATTCGGGCCGACGATAGCGGTTACCGTATGCTCAGGGATGGTGAAAGAGATGCGATCCAATATCGTGTGATTATCGACAGCATAGGTCAGGTCATTGATCTCCAGCATGAAGCCACCTCACTTATATACTTCTCTAAAAAATTCCCTTTGCCACATTTTACTGACGAAGTAGATGCAGATCCCTAATAGACATAGAACCACCAGGATATTCACTTCTATAAAGAAGGATGGAGCCTGCTGCGTCTTGATACTAAAGCTGATGAGGGCTACCGGGATTGCTGCGATCAAGATGACCGTTGAGAGCCCCTTCTTCGAATGCAGGAACAGATTGGGCAATTCAGCCTTATGGAGAACTTTACGTGTCATATACATAATTAATTCATCCAGCTTGATGTCCAGGACATATAAGACACATAGTATGACTGCATAGATATAGCCTTGGTTCAACAGCAGAAAGATGACATGCAGCGATAAGACCGGGAGTAGCAGAAGATAATGATTATGCTGCAAATGGCGTAATACATGTTGCTGCTGCTGCTCGTCCAGGGATTTAATGTAGAACAGAAAATATCCATAGGTCTCCACGGTTAGGAAACCGATGAATCTCATTTTCAATATTAATGCGGTAACTAGATAGAATAGCAGTACCAACGGAAACGAAATGAGCTGAACCAGCTCAAATAAGGGTTCCAAGGCTACGCTTGCGGCAAGCAGCACGACGGATACCATGAGAGTCTGCATATAGCGGTGCAGATGTCTTGGCTGCAGCGTGCGGTTCGTCGCCTTTAATTTCTGGAGCAATCGTCTTGAGCCAGCCATCCAGCAGGCTGCCGCTATGATCAGAACGACCAGCGTCACTACATTTTCTGTACGGAGCTTCCATTCAATATCTATGATGTAGAGCAGCTTCTGACAGACCCTGAACCCCAGTATGATATATAAACCGAACAGCAACCATCTAGAAAGCTGAACGACATGCGCCAACGACAGCAGCTTGGCGTACAAAAAGATGAACGATATACTGCAGGTGATCAATAGGAAGATGATCCATAACCAATCATATAATTTGAGATAGATACATTGAATGAGAACCAACGTATACATATGCTTATAGTTGCTGCATAGCATATAAAAGATCGTTGGCAAGGCTCCATACAATCTATGGATTTGCCGCGGAAGGGAAAACTTCATCAGATTACGCAATACGATGAGTTCGACCAGGAACTTGAATAGAATCATCTCTACTTGATGTTGCATCACAAATGAACGAACGAATTCAAGGCGCTGGACATCCAGACTTAATAAGAAGAGCAGGATGACAGCTTGGACACCGATCATCGCATAGATGACGTACTTGCTTATATGCCTAAACTCAGGCAGAATCTTGGCGGTTTTCTCATTGACTTGAGTCTGGTATACTCGAATAGTATGAAGAAGGATTAGCCAATACACATTTACTCTCATACTTCACCTCAATCGTGGAAGAAGAAATCGAGGATGAAGACTCATCCCCGATTTCGTAAGGGCATTAGATTACCACTGAATGAATTGTTTCAGTGTGTATTTTTTCACTGCTGCCCAGATCGCTTGAGCTACTACGGCTCCGAGCCCGAAGCTTGCGATAATTGCTGCAGCGGTCGCTCCCCAGCTTACCCACTGCAATGCATAGTAGATGTTGGTGGCTAATCCTTCACTAATCCCGATCGTTACAATGGCATGCTGGAAATTGAGTACCAGCAATGCGGACATGAGGATACCCAGTGAGACCAGAACGAATCTGCGAGTATCCTGTTTGATGATAGAGTTCATAGCTGCACTCCTTTCGTTATTTAGTATGCAAGGAATTGCTTCAAGGTGTGTTTCTTCACAAAAGACCAGATGGCCTGTGCTGCAATAGCTCCCAATCCGAAGCTTGACACAATCGCGGCTGCGGTTGCTCCCCAAGCTACAGCGTTAAGTGCCGTATACAGCAGAGTTGCTGTGCTCGCCGATAATCCCAGATTTACTGCCGCGAACTGAAACGCAAACAGCAGGACTGAGCAGGCCAGTACAGCGGCCGACATGCGAACAAACAGCTTCGTCTCTCTCTTCAGTGCTTTAGTCATTATCCCCCCTCCTTTCTTCCTGGATTATCTATATATTCCAACAAAAATATTATTTTGTCAATATTTACATAGATTTGTACATAGAATTGTCGAATAACTAAAAAGACTGGAAACAATGGTTAAGGGAGACAGATTATTAATGACAAAACACCGAATGACGCTGCTTCTCCTCACGCTTCTAGCATTTCTTATCTTACCAGGCTGTATGGAAGACAACAGGCAAGTGTATCAGAACGATGCATATGGCATCGAGCTGAGGTACCCTCCAGAGTGGGGTTTAGGGGATATGGCTGCTAACCCGCCAGCTATTTTTTTTACACTATCGAGAGAACCGCTGTATTTCAACGAAGGGATAACAGAGTCAATAATCCTGGTCGGTGGATTCAAACCTGCGATGAAGGATTATGTAGACAATTATTTGCAGAACTATAGACGAGAGGGTCAGGTCACTAGCAAAACGACGGAAACTATACGAGGTCAACAGGTGCAAAGAGTGGAGTTTGAGATTGTCTCGGGTACCGAGAAGCAGGGCAAGGGAGTCTATTACAACTTCATGCTGCCAGACAGATCCTTATTTCTTCTTCTTCACTATATGGATGGTTATGAGGAGGATGTCGCTATATTAGATCAAATTGTACGCAGTATCCGCTTGGACTAGGACGTGTCCTCCAGCCCTGGCAGTCGACCTTGTGAATAGGTGATAGGTGAATAGGCACCCTTCCCGAATCTGGGCATAGGATGATGTAATTCATCTCAGGGAAGGAATGAAATTCGATGTATATTGTTCCACAAGCAGCCGCGGGTTCTGTGTATGCTTACAGTTCTCCCTGGCACCCCTATCTGCCCTATCGTTATGCCACATATCCCCCTTATGCCACGGGATGGGTTCCGTTTGATCCGTATGCATATCCCTACTATGGCGGCTATGCTCCTGCGCCGTTCGCATCATGGCAGCGAGCGGAGCACATGGTGGAGATCAAGGACTACGGCAAGCAGCCGCTCGTCATCGATATTGAGCAGGTCACCGAGCAGAACAATACCTACCGAACGGCTATATGGACAGGAGACCATCTTCAAGTGACGGTCATGAGCATTCCAGTGGGCGATGACATCGGGCTGGAGGTTCACCCTCATACGGACCAATTCATACGGATCGAAGAGGGGCAAGGGCTGGTGCAGATGGGCGATTCCAAGGATAAGCTGGACTTCCAGGCTACAGCCGAGGAGGGCTACGCCATCATGGTTCCTGCGGGCAAGTGGCATAATGTGACCAATACGGGAGATAAGCCGTTGAAGGTCTACGTTATCTACGCACCGCCGCAGCATCCGTTCGGTACGGTGCATCCGACCAAGGCGGACGCGATGGCCGCGCATGAATAGGAGCTATCGATAGAGGGGGAACCAGCCCCTCTTTTTCTCATGCTCTCTCCCCAGCAATGCTATAATAGAACCAATTCATGATCTGGATAAGGATTGAAATTACATCTTAAACGGAGCTAATTATACATGTCACTAATGAAATGGAGAACGATAAGCAGTATCGTACAAGAAGGCGCCTTGCCGTCGGAAACAGTACTAAGCTATGGCATACAAATGGCAGAGCTTATTCATGAGATGCATCTGCACAGCGGCATGATTGCCGAGCTGCGGCTGGCGGACTTTTATGTGCAGCCTGATGGCAAGCTGCACTGGTCAGCCGGAGCCTACAGGAATACCGTCTACCGTGCCCCCGAGCAATTCGGGCTGGCGGGAGTGTGGCCGGATGAGCGCAGTGATCTGTATGCACTAGGCGTCATGCTGTATGAGATGCTGACAGGGCAACCGCCGCTGGAGCCGGAGGAGGGTCAAACCTGGAGAGAATTTCATATGTTGGGGGTGGTACGCCCATTCCCGCCCGTTGCTGGGGAGGGGCTCAGCGCACTCATCGCGAGGGCGCTTGCCGTGTCGCCGCAGGCTCGCTACCAGACAGCTTATGGCATGCTGATGGATATGAAGCTGTTACAGGCGAATCCGAAGCGAGTGGTCACAGAACTGTTCCGCTACGATAGACGATGCCGGCTGCGCCAGCCAGACAGGCTGTTAGGGCGAGCAGCCGAGCTGGCTGCTTTGCAGCAGCATGCTGCTGCTGTCCGTTCAGGGGGGCGGCAAGCACTGCTGGTATGTGGCACTGCGGGAGCAGGCAAGAGCCGTCTGTTAAGCGAGTGGAGGCAGCAACTGCTGCGGGAAGGCGAGTTGGCTGCACGAGTACCCGCAGCAGCCCGCACTCGGGCAGCCACCCGCATAGATCAAGCTGTTGAGCAGGGCGAGATACTTGCCCAGGCGGCAGAGCAATGGGAACAGCAATGGTTATGTCGGGAGCCAGGCTCTACATCTCCATCTGCCTGGTCGGAGGCACACCCGCAGCAGCCGCTCATTCTGATCGTCGATGCGATGGGCGCGGCGCACAGCACGGCAGTCGATGAAGCATGCCTCTGGCTGGAACGAGAGGAGTCTGGGGCCAGTCGCTTGCTGGTGGTGGTCTGTGCCGACGATGTGCAGCGGGAGAGAGCGCACCGATGTCTGCAGGAGGCGAGCGTGCAGGTATCAAGCATGGAATTGCAACCGCTGGACTACGGGGCGGTGTTGGAATGGACAGCGGATGTGCTGCAGGACATGACATCGCGTGCCAGTGTGTGGGCCGGAGTTGTCTATCAATGGAGCGGAGGAATGCCTGGTGAGATCGTCGCATGCCTGGAGCGGTGGCATGCCGATGGGAGCCTGGCCTACAGCTATGAGCGACATCGCTGGGAATGGGCAGAGGAGCTGGTCACCGGAGCGCCGCTCTCAGCTGGTTATGTGCAGTCGATGGAGCGCCTGCTTCTGCAACTGCCGCCTCAATGGTTCGAGCCGCTGGAGAGGGCTGCGCTGATCGGCATGCGATTTTCCTTGTCTGTGCTGGCCGAACTGCTGGTCGCAGACGGTGGTTGGCCGCAGCTGTGCGTAGCGAAGGAGCAGGCATCGTCTGTGCAAGAGGAAGCTCAAGGGCTGCCAGAGCGCAAGTATGCGGCTGTCTCGCCAGAACGTGACCACTCAGTGGAAGCGCTGGGCGTTGCTGCTCTGCATGAACTGCTCAGCGAAGCTGCCAGACTCGGCATTCTCTGCCCGGAGGAGGGGGACAACTGGCTGTTTCTGTCCGCTCTCGTACAGGCCAAGCTATACCTCCGGACACCCCAGGCGCAGCGGAGTAGCTGGCATATCCGAATCGGCGAGCTTTACGACAAGCGTGTTGCGGAGAGTGGAGAGAGTGAGGAGGGCGAGCAGGCGCGCCGTCACCTGAATCTTGGAGCGGAGCACCTGCCACGGGCACACCGACGTGAATTGGCGGCACGCAATTATGAGGCAGGCAAGCTGGCAAGCCGCAACGGGGGGCTGGCGCAAGCGATTCATGATATGGAGCAAGCGCTGAAGTTGGCCTGGGACGGCGAACAGGTGCCGGATGAGTTGGCCTGCAAGATCGGCTCGGAGCTGTATGCGCTGCTGCATTACAGCGGCGATGTGGACAGAGCGTTGCCTGGGCTGGCTTGGGTAAGAGAGCATATCGACAAGCTGGCTCCACCAGATCGGCTTCGTGCCTGTCTCTCCCAGCAGGATATTTTCGCGACATATGATGGCTCGCTCGCTCTGGCTATTAGCCGTGATACACTCATCTTTTTTGGCTGGACGCTGCCTGAGCGTGTGCCGCCGTTGCGCGCAGTAGTGGAGGCGGTGAGGGCCGTACTTGCCGCACGCAAGGCAGATAAGCAGGATGACCAGATTGCTGAGAATCAACAGTTGGCTTATGTCGCGCAATGCCGACTGTTGCTTGGACAAATCTTTCCGTTGAGCGCATCCGATCCGGCGATGCTTCTTTATGCATTTGCACAGCTTGTGCGCAGGGGATTGAGTCAGGGGCGCAACGAATATTTCCTCAATGTTCTGGATGCGTTCGAGATGCTGCTGCAGCGCGGTCTTCCTGGATTATATCGCATCTGGCCCAAGCATCTGCGTACAGTCTGGAGCAGCGGCTTGCGGGCAAGATCGGTGCAGCAGTCGAAGCTGCTGTTCATGGATGGCATGCTCAAGCAGCTTGAACAGCCTGCGGAGATGATATCCAGCTTAGAGCGGGTGCTGAGCCAGGCCAAGGAACAGAATCAGGTGACGTTGTTCAATTTGACTGCGGTTACATACATGATTACAACCTGGGGCACAGCTAGGCAACTGCGGGATACGCTCACTTATCTGGAGCAGGAGGCTGCGCCGATGCTGGATGAGACTGCGCTGCGCGTTCTGCAGCTAATGAAGCTGTATCTTCATTCCTGTGAGGAGGACGAGGCGTGGCAGCACTATTCCTCCCCGTCAGGCTGGGAATTAGACCGCATCCAGCCTGACCATGTCGATTATATGCTGCGCTCCGAGCAGGCCTATCTATATGGGAGATACGAGGATGCGCTGTATTTTGCACGGAAAGCGTCGGAGATGGAGCTGGGGCTCGACTGGATACGTAACCGGAGAGCACGGCTGCTGGAGGCGCTGGCGATGATAGCCTTGTATGGAGGAACAGCGAAGGAGCGGCGCGCACAGTCGAAGGCCATTCGCCACAGGCTCAAGCAGATAGAGAGCTGGCAGGGTTACTTGGGCACAGGCAGCTCGGCCTGCTGGCTGCTTCGGGCGGAATGGGCTCGAGTGAACGGAGAGCATCGCGCAGCGCTTCTGGCGTATGAGCAGGCTTCGGCTGCTGCCAAGCATGAGATGCCGAATATATTTCAACCGCTCAGTCTGGAGAGAATGGCACTATATCACCGCAACCAAGGGATGAGAACGGGGTCGCTTATCGCGCTGCTGGAGGCGATGACAGCGTACTCCTCATGTGGCTATCCTGCCAAGCGAAACCAACTGGAGAGGGAGCATCCAGAGCTGGCCGCTACGGCGTATCCGCTGCAAGCCGACCGCAATCATGCGTTGCCGCTTGGGCTTCGGGCGGACAAGAGGGATGAACGTGAGCAGTCTATGCCAGAGGCACTGCCGCCATCCGCGCAGCAGCAGGATGAGCTGTTAGCCATTGCATGCCGCAAGGCGGGAGCAGACCGCGGCATGCTGCTGGAGCTGGCGGGGGAAGAATCTCCGCGCGTGCTGACCAGGTATGGAGCAAGGCATGCTGCGGCAGGCGGTTGGGCGCAAGGTGTGGTTCGCGCGGCGTGGGCGAGGAAGGAGCGGATCGTACTGAAGGACGCGCAAGAAAGCGAATTTCTGGCGGACCCTCATATTGCCCAGGGAACGGTGCGATCGGTGCTCAGCCTTCCCGTCCGGCTTCCTGGCTCCCGCCACCCTGCAGCTCTGTATCTGGAGAACACACAGATCGCTGGCCTGTTCTCCACTGCAATTGCGGATGACATCGAAGCGCTGCTGCGAAGCTTTATGTATCGGGCGTTGCTGGAGCAGCCGGCTGCTGCGGGCTGGGGGAGTTACAGTGCGTCTCAGATGGATGGAGGAGTGGATAGTCAAACCGCTGACGTCCTCATCGACGCGTTGTCGGAGCGGGAGACAGAGGTGCTGCAGGCGATCGTCGCCGGACATTCCAATCGGGAGATTGCTGAATTGCTGAACATTACGGAAGCGACCGTCAAGAGCCATGCCCATCATGTCTACACGAAGCTGGGAGTCAAGCGGCGCGGCCAAGCCATTGCCAGGGCGCGAGAGCTTAACCTTACCCGGCGGACATAATAAGACAAGAAGAGTGGAAATCTCCGTCACAGGGGGATTTTTCGCTCTTTTTTGCTCTTCTCCAACTAAAGTTTGATTACTTTTACGCCGGATTCTTCTATAATTGCGGAATCTAGCATACCACAAAGGGGAGCTGAGAAATGATACTGAAGCAGAGAATAACCGGAAGGCTGCCCCAAACAGCGGCATTATGGCGCATCGCTGTCGCCGTGCTGTTGATTGCAATGCTGCTGCATGTCGGCACTGCGTATGCAGAGGAGACGCGTTCCTTTGAAATTACGGAGGTCAATATCCATGCCCGTATCGACCATGCTGGCAATATGCATGTGACCGAGAGCGACACCTACCGCTTTGATGGCGCGTTCAACGGCATTATCGTGGAGCTGAATGCATCCGGCTCGGACGGTCTGGAGCAGTTTGAAGCCTATGAGGTGGAGGGAGAGCAGCTCACCCGGCTTCGAGCAGAGATGAGTCAGGATGGAGATAAGCTGTTATATCATGTCTACTCCTCATCCCACGATGAGACGAAGATGTACCGATTTTCCTATATCGTAAAAAATGTCATTCAGGTGTACCCGGATACAGCACAGTTATATTGGAAATTTTTTGACCCATCCAATCCGACCGACTTAGAAGATGTGGCCATTACAATCTCCCTGCCAGAGGGTGTGAAGCGCGAGGAGATCCAGGCATTTGGGCATGGCCCGCTTTATGGCGAGGTGCATATCGAGGATAATGGCAGCGTTAGCTATAAGGTAGCGCTGCTCAGCTCAGGCGAGATGCTGGAGGTGCGTGTGCTGCTTCCCCAGCGCTATGTGCCCGGCAGTACCCGGGTCAGCCCCACGCCGATGCTGGAGCAGATTATGGAGGAGGAGCGCATCTGGACAGAGCAGACGGCAGCGGAGCTGGCGGATCAGGAGGCGGCCGGCATGGGCTTGCTGGTGCTGCTGCTCGTCAATATCGTCGGAGGATTCATTCTGTACTTCCGATTTAGCAGAGATCCGAGGCCGGAATGGAACGGGCGATATTACCGGGAGATTCCAGCAGATGTGTCTCCTGCCGTTGTGAGCTATCTGATGAATTATCGTCTCAAGCCCAAGGATTTGATCGCTACCTTAATCGATCTAGTAAGGAGGCGCCATGCGAGGATGGAGGCCATCCCTGCCCCTACAGGTACGAAGGAGAAGATGGATTTCTCGTTCAAGCTGACAAATAGGCCGGTTGAGCAACTCCAGGCACATGAGCAGATGCTGATGGATTGGCTGTTCAATGAGATAGGATCACAGGGTCAGGTAACACTGCAGAGGATCCAAGCCTATGCAGCGGATCAGCAGAATGCTTCGGTATTTCTGAAACGGTGGTTGGCGTGGAAGCAAGAGGTGATTCAAGCGGTCAACCAGCGACACTACATACAATACCAAAAATCCGCCTCCAGATTTGTCATCCTGACCGCGCTGGGACAGTTGTTCGGCTTCTGGATTTTCGCACCCGAGAACTGGCAGGTACTGATGTATGCCGGCATTCCGCTCTTGTTATTCAAGCCGCGCAGCAAGCGGCGTACCGTGGCTGGAGCAACTGCCCGTGCGAAGTGGAAGGCGTTCAAGCGCTTCCTGCGCGATTATAGCCAGATAGCCTCCAGGGAGCCGATGGCTGTCCATCTGTGGAATCATTTCTTTGTATATGCAATTGCGTTAGGCGAGGCGAAAAGGATGATAAAAACCGTCGACATGAAGATGCCTGAGGCGAGCAGCACCGATTATACCGACATCTCTTATTTATCCGTCCACTACTATGAGGATTGGACAGATTCGTTCCAGCAATCCCTATCCGGAGCGACAAGCGCCAACTCCTCGTCCTCCGATGGAGATGGCAGCTTCTCATCAGGAGGCGGCGGGGGCCGTGGCGCATTCTGATTTGTGTCAGACAACATACCAAAGAGGAGCTGAAAAGGTGGGACTATATATTTCGTTGGCAGTTATCGCTGTGGCAATGCTATGGGTTATCGTGACATACAACCGACTCATCATTCTCCGCAACCGTGTGCGTAACAACTGGTCGCAGGTAGATATTATGATGAAGAACCGATTTGATCTCATCCCCAATCTGGTGGACACTGTATCGCAGTACGTCGCGTATGAGAAGGGAACATTGCAGAAGCTCACGGAGCTGCGTACCCGGTATGCTGATGCTGATTCAGTGCAGCAGAAGGCGGAGACGGGTAGCGAGATGGCGGGAATGCTTCAACGTCTGATCGTCGTGGCGGAGAGTTATCCCGAGCTGAAGGCAAGCCAGAACTTTATCTACCTCAAGGAGCAGCTGTCAGAGCTTGAGGACAAGATCCGCTATGCCCGGCAATTCTATAATGACACGGTAGAAGCGTTCAACACGGCGATTATGATGTTTCCGACGAATATGCTCGCCGGCCCATTCGGGTTTGGGCAGGAAGCCTTCTTCCAGATTGATGAAGCGGAGCGAGCGGTGCCGACGGTCAAGATACAGAGCTAGGACAGGGCAAATAGGCCGGGGCAATCGGGGGAATGTCGAGCAACTGCTTGTTCTCTCTTGGCTGGCAGCCTCGTACACCATGTTACGGACACACAGTATAGTTGCAGGCAGGCTTCGCCTGCCTGCACTCCAGAGGTCAGCCTTCCACGCATGCTAATCCCCAGAAGACTCTTCAACTGCCTGCAATGGCAGTTTTTTTGATGGAAGAAATGGATAACTATTGTTCACCCCATACAGGTCTTCTATGTCTACGCGGAGCGAAGCCTTGCGCGAAGAAGAACGGTGACAGTCGTCAACTCTTAAAGACTGCCACGGCTTGGTTGCTTGCTGCCGCATCGTCCTTATAGGCAAGCCTGGAGGATTCCGCTACAATAAAGGGAGCAAGCGGCAAGCTGCCGCTGAACGTTGAGCTGCCGGGCAGCGGGCATAGCGCCCGAGCCCCGGACTCGAATCGGATGGACGCACCTTTACTACAGCGCGGGGGAGCAGATGAGATGCCGAAGTTCAACCTGTTCAGAAAAATGATGGCGATCATAATCGTGATGCTCATCCCGATTATGGCGCTGTACGTTTATTCCAATCGCACCAGCACCGGCGTGCTGCGGGCAGAGCTGCATGAATCAAGCCGCGACCAACTGCAATTTTTTCAGCATCAGGTGGATGCCATGATTCAATCGATCAGCCTATGGCCGAATCTGCTGCTGCATGATCCTGATATTTCGGAGCTGAAGGATCGATTCAGCAATACAGGCCCGTACCTTGATCTGGATACCATCACGCTGGTCAAGCGTATCCAGCAGAAGCTGAGCATTCAGCAGAACTCCCTGAACTGGGTCAGTCGGCTGATGATCTATTCGCCTGCGCTCCAGCGCGTCATTACGGCAAGCGATGTGAGTCCTTACAATCATGCCGATCTGAAGACGCGTCTCCAGCAAGGATGGCATGTACGCGCACAGCAGGATCGCAGCGGCGAGGAGCGTTATTATTTCTCGCTCATTTCCGTGTCTCCTTATGCATCATTTCATGAGCCGCAGAAGGCCAATCTCATTATTGAGGTTGAATTTGACAGTGCGAACATTCGGCAATTGCTGGATACGTTCCGCGGCGACGGACAGCGCAGTCCGTTCTACTTCAAGGAAGGGGCCGGCATGATCTACAATAGCACATCCGACCGGTTGCTGGCTGTGGAGCTGGCCTCCAAGCTGTCCGCAGCGGCAGAGCCCTCGCTGGATCAAGTTGTCGAGCTGCGGGGCGAGCCGTATCTGGTCAATGCCGAACGCTCGGCTACAACCGGCTGGATGCTGGTCGACTACCTCCCGTTGTCCGATGTGATGCAGCCGATTGAGCAGTCGAACCGGCTTTTCTACATCTCGGCCGCAGCGCTGCTGCTCATGAGCCTCCTGGTCGTCTATGTCCTGTACGCGCAGGTTCAGGTGCCGATTAGACAGCTCGTGACCAGCTTCCAGAAGCTGAAGAATGAGGATTACTCGGTGCGGCTGCAGCCTCGGGATGGCACAGAGTTCGGCTTCCTGTTCACCCGCTTCAATGCGATGGCGGCGCAGATTCAGGATTTGTTCGGCAGGGTCTATCTGGAGAAGATTCACGCGCGGGAGGCGAAGCTGAAGCAGCTGCAATCTCAGATTAATCCCCATTTCTTCTATAACTGCTTTTCCTTCATCTCCAGCATGGCCAAGCTGCAGGATTACCAGGCCGTCATTGCGATGTCGCAAAATTTATCCGATTACTACCGCTATACAACCCGGCAGGAGCGGGAGCTGGTGACGCTCGCAGAGGAGCTGGCGCTGGTGGGCAATTACCTCGATATTCAGCAGATGCGGATGAAGCGGCTTAGCTATGAGGTGCAACTGCCGCCATGGTTGAAGCAGCAGCCGATTCCGCCACTGACGGTGCAGCCGCTCGTGGAGAACGCGGTGCTGCACGGCATCGAGCGCTCTGCGGAGGCAAGGCGCATCCTGATCCGTGTCGAGGAGCGGGAGCAGGGCGGGCTGATGCTGATCGTTGATGATGATGGCAAAGGCATGCCGGAGCAGGACAGAGCCGCTCTGCAACGACGGCTGCTGCGGCCTATGGACGAGGAGACAGGCTGCGGCCTATGGAATGTGAATCAGCGGCTTCAGGTAAGATATGGCCGCGGGGCAGGACTGTCGCTGGCGGTCTCGCCGCTCGGTGGACTGAGAGTGATGCTCGTCTGGAACGGAAATTCAGGGGAAGGCAAGGGGGAACATCTGCATGATTGAGGTATTGCTGGTCGACGATGAGTCCTATGTAACGGAGAGTCTGGCCAAGACGATTCCGTGGCAGGAGCTTGGGGTGCACAAGGTATATCAGGCCTGCTCGCCCGCAGAGGCGCTGCAACTGCTGGAGGAGCAGCCAGTGGATATAATGGTAACCGATATTCGCATGCCGGAGATGGACGGACTGCAACTGATCGAGCGGGTCAGGGAGCGCTGGCCGCATATCCGCTCCATGTTGCTGACAGGATATTCGGACTTCGATTATGCCAAGAAGGCGATTCAGCTTAAAGCGGTCGATTACTTGCTCAAGCCGGTTCATGATGAAGCCTTCATCCAGAGCATCGCCCACAGCATTGACGCACTCAAGGACGAATGGGATAAGGCCGAGCGTTATCATCAACTGCTCTATGCGATGAAGTCGGATTACAGCGTATTGCGTCAAAATATGATGCATGAGCTGTTGCTTGGCCGGCATATGTCGGATCTGACGCTGGCGGACAAGCTGGAGCAGTATGAGGTTCGGCCCCGTATTGGCGAGTCGGCTGTGCTGCTCGCGGTGCAACTGGGCAAGAGCTTCGCAGCCATGGACCATCCATCCGTGTCGCTGATGGAATACGCGGTCGGCAATATCGCAGAGGAGCTGTTCTCTCCGATGTATAACGTTTGGCACAGCAAGGCGCCCCACGACTGTCTGGCGATTATCGTATCGGCGAGGGAGGGGAGCGGCACCGCTATATTTCGCCGGGAACGGCTGCAGCAGCTATGCCTGGAGCTTCAACAGAAGGTGGGCGACTATCTCAAAGGAGAAATTTCAATCGTCATCTCCGAATGGTTCACCTTTCCCCAAGGGCTGGCCGGCATCTATCGCAATGCGCTGATGGCGATGTACCGCCAAAAGCGCGAGGATGCCGCGCTGCTGTTCATCGAGGATATGCTCGTGGCGCGGACTCCCGTAAGCAGCAAGGCGGTGGAGGAGCTGTACAGGCTGCCGACCTTGATTCACCTGCTGGAGTCCGGCCAGTGGGACGCAGCGCGCCTCAAGATTCGCGCCGTGTTCTCCGGTCTTGCAGGGACGACGTTGACCAGGGAGGAGCTGTACGAAGCCTTCCTGGCGATCACCAACGGCGTATTGTACGTGGTGCATAAGCAGGGGCTGGACATGGGGAGAATTGACCCGGATGGTATGAATATGCTGCTGGATCGCAGCCTGATCGACTCGCCGGATAAGCTGGGCAACTGGGCAGATCGCATGCTGGATAAGCTGGAGGCAGAGCTGACGCAGCATGAGAGCGCAGGCAAGCGCCACATTATTAAGCAGGTGCAGGAGCTGGTCATGAGCGATCTGGGTGCCGATACCTCGGTCAAGACGATTGCCGACAGGGTATTTCTCCATCCCGTCTATCTGTCCAAGCTCTACAAGAGCGAGACGGGGGAAAGTCTGGGAGACTATATTATACGAATGCGGATGGAACGAGCGGTCTACATGCTCAAGTCGACCAATAAGCGGATCTATGAGATTACGACTGAGCTGGGCTATCAGAATCCGCAATACTTCAGCAAAATTTTCAAAAAGCATTACGGGGTGACACCCGGCGAATTCCGTGATCCGCAGCAATCAACATGACAGTAAGGGAGGGCGCATCATGCGAGCTTCATGGAGCAGAACCAAGGCGCTGGGCAGTATGCTTCTTCTGCTGACACTGCTGCTTGCCGCATGCAGTGCCGCGCCCGCGCCCGGCGAAGGCGGAGCAGCAGGAGTCGGCAGTGAGCGTGGGACAGGACAGGTGTCGAACCTAAGCAGCGGCAGCAAGGACAGTCGAAGCGGTACGTTGGACGGAGGCGCGCAGAGCGCAGGAGAGAAGGGAGAGAAGGGAGACAGCCAGGGAACGGATCGCCCTAGTGTGTACAGAGACAAGTATGATCCTCCGATCAAGCTGACGACCGTATGGGGCATCGACCCTGAGCTGAAGTTCAAGAACGGCGAGATGATCGATAACAATGTGGCCACCCGGTGGGCCAAGGAAACGCTTGGCATCGAGATCAGGACGCTCTGGTCCGTGACAGATTCGAATAATGCGTTCGCCACCAAGATGCGGCTGGCGCTGACCTCTGGCGAGCCTCTGCCTGATGTCGTCACGATCGGTGATGAGCAGTTGGCACAGGAGCTGATTGACTCTGGATTGTTCCGCGAGGCGGGGTCGCTGTTTGACCAGTATGCGGGAGCGACCTGGAAGAGAGCGATGTCACTGGATGCGAGCGTATGGAACCCGTACATCCGCGATGGCAAGCGGATGGGCATCCCTGTGCTTGACTATGCCTACAACCATGATTACCTGCTATGGATCAGACAGGACTGGCTGGATAAGCTGGGGCTGAAGGCGCCCCGCACGATAGCCGAGCTGGAGCAGGTAATGGAGAAGTTCAAGCATCATAATCCCGACGGTATAGCGCCGGAGCAGGTCATCCCGCTCAGTGTCGGCTTCAAGAACCGGCTTAGCACATGGATGGGCGATCCGTCCTGGGTCTTCGGGGCGTATGGAACGCTGCCGGAGCAATGGAATGTCGGAGCGGAGGGCAAGCTGGAGTATGGCTCTATCCATCCAGCGATGAAGGAGGGACTGCGGACACTGAGAAGCTGGTTCGCCCAAGGCTATATCCCGCCCGAGGCCGCGCTCTGGGATGAGACGAAGACGGCGGAGCCCGCTGTAGCAGGGACGGCTGGCATTATCCCCGGCCCTTACTGGATGAGTGGCTGGCCGCTGTCAGACACCGTGAAGAATGTGCAGGGTGCTGTCTGGAAGCCGTACCCGATCCCGGAGGGCCCGGAAGGCATAGCGATGCGGCATGGCACCCGGTTCACCAATGGAGTCACCCTGATCAGCAGCCAGATGAAGCACCCGGAGGCGCTATTCACGTACCAGAATTATATGTTCGACTACTATGCCGATCCGAAGCCGGGCAGTGTATTCGATAATGGCTTGTTCCAAAATTATGATTACGATATTGCACCGGATGGAACGCTGCTTCGCTGGAACGACATTCCTGGCGGCCATGTCAATGCCGTGCGCTACCTGCTAGTACGCGATGGCGCGCGTATCCCGGATGCGCAGATCAAGGCGCTGTTGAGTCTGGCGGACGGCAAGGAGGCCACGACACGTCTGGAGAAGGAGGTCAAGTATGCGTATGGGCTGGAGACGCCTGCAGCAGCCAAGGTGCTGTTGTCCCAGGAGCAGACCTCCTTCAAGAATCAATTCACAGGGCCGCCGACCGAAACGATGCAATCACGCCTGGATTACCTGAATAAGCTGGAGCAGCAGACGATCAATGAGATCATATACGGCAAGCAGCCGCTCTCTGCCTTTGACGCCTTCGTGGAGCAGTGGAGCTCTGACGGGGGCGAGCAGATGACCGATGAGGTCAATGCTTGGTATGCGTCTACGAAGTAGAGGGGCTTGGTGGGGTATTTGTGTGAATATGATGCATGCGTAGAGTTCGTGGGCAAAATGTGGGCAAGTTGCGGGTACTACCATCAATCTCAATCGTACAAGAAAGGCACACGATAATGGCTCGTTCTGTGCAACGCGGTCGTATCCATTCAGTCCATTATCGGGTATAATTTTTTATAAGTAAAGATCGCGGAAGCGAACCGATTTAGCAACATATTTTGATAAAGGAGTGGTTCTCCATGTCAATGGTACGCAAACTCCATCCTCATATAGCAAGAGACTTAAGGGAGTTTTTATCTGAAAACAATATTTCCACCAAAAAGCTTGTCATAGACCTTGAAGCAGAAACCATCGAGGACTATGATGATTACTCCGTCGATGACATTTTAAGTGTGGCTGGAATCCTGAAGCCGGGGGAAGCCCAACAATTATTAGATCACATTCAGGAGTCACGGGGGGACTGGGGAAAGTGACCCAAAACCACTCCGGATATTTATTCGATTCGAACATTGTCATCGCCATTCTAGACAACGATCATGCCGCTGTTAACTTAGTACGACAAGCCCAAGAAGAAAAACGGCGAATATTCTTTTCGACGATTACGGAATGTGAAGTACTGAGCGGTGTCAAACACAATCCGTTCTTAATCGCAGAAAGACTTTTCTCCCCTAGGCATATGATACATGTCGATTCCGCTATCGCAAGAAAAGCGGCTTCTATGCAAAGCGAGCAGAGAAGCAAGGGACGGAAAATAAAAACTCCCGATGCGCTCATTATTGCAACTGCCTTTGCAGCTAATTTGGTACTGGTTTCCCGGGATTCAGACATGAACTTTGTTCCGAATGAGTATGGGATGACTTTGTTGAAAATATAGGGTTATTGTGCTGAAATTCAAAATGTTCAGTGATCTGATGAATGGCATTAAAAAAATGAAGACACCTTGGAGCGATTTCCATCATTCCAAGGTGTCTTCATTTTACACGATGTGGGCAAAATGTGGGCAATCAGCGTTGCCACGAGGAGAAGCCCTTGCTGCGCAAGGGCTCAGCCCTAAGCTATGCCGCCCATACGGTCTGCGCTATCCTGACAAAGTTGCGAAAACAACCAAAATCTTGAAATACAGACATTTAGGCTTTGTCATAAAACGCTTACAATGTGGTTGTAAACCAACTAATCAAAGGAGGCGTAATTGTAATGGGAAGAAAAATGAGGATGATTCTGCTCGCTGTCTGTCTGTTGGTCACGACGGTGCTATCGTCAGTAGCGCTGCCGATGCAGCAGGAGGCCAGCGCGGCGCCGGCTTTTGCCAAGGGAGCGGATATTAGCTGGGTGCCAGGTATGGAGGCGCAGGGGCGTACATGGAAGGACAAGAATGGTGTGCAGCGGGATATTATCCAGATTCTGAAGAATGATTACCAGATCAACTCGGTACGGATTCGTGTCTTTGTCAATCCGTCCAATGACTATGGGAATGGTTATCTGAACAAGGAGCGTGCGGCGGCGCTGGCCCAGCGCGCCAAAAATGCAGGGATGAGCGTCATGCTGACACTGCATTACAGTGATTCATGGGCTGACCCAGGCAAGCAGACGAAGCCGGCTGCATGGCGCAACTACACGTTCCAACAGCTAATGGATGCGGTCTGGAACTATACGCGTGATGTAATGAATGCGATGAGCAGCAGAGGGGTTACCCCGGACTGGGTACAGATCGGCAATGAGACGAACAACGGCTTGCTGTGGGAGGACGGCAAGGCATCGGTCAACATGCGCAACTACGCCTGGCTGATCAATACCGGACATAATGCGGTCAAATCGATCAGCAGCGGCACGAAGACGATCGTCCATCTGGCAACTAGTGAGGATAATGCACTGTATGTGTGGAACATCGGCGGACTGATCGCCAACGGCGCTAACTTTGATATGATCGGCATGTCGCTATATCCGACAGCCTCCAACTGGTCGACACTGGTGAACCAGACGATCAGCAATGCAAATAATATGATCACGCGCTATGGCAAGGAGATCATCATCTCGGAGATCGGCATGGACTATAACCAGCCTGCGGCAGCGAAGAGCTTTATTGCAGACATGAAGACGAAGGTGCGCAATTTGCCAAATGGCAAGGGCAAAGGCGTCTTCTACTGGGAGCCGCAAGCGTCTCCAGGCTATAACGGCGGCTACAACAAGGGCGCCTGGCAGGCGGACGGACGTCCGACCGTGGCGCTGGAGGGCTTCCTGAACTAACAACGGTCATCAGTCTTGGCGAGCGCAGTCTATAGTGACTGCGACTCGCCTGTTTGTCGTGCATGCTGATACGGAGCATTGACTATTAAAAGTGTAGATACCTTGTTTATATGCCCTACCCTGAGGGGGAATGAAGCGACTACAATTGATATGATTTGAATGGAGGAGGAGTTATATGACACGCACATGGATAAGCCGATTGGCTGCAATGATGGCAATCATCGTAGCGGTTGCAGCGTTGCCGCTTCAGCTTGGGGTGGCGCATGCGGCCGACAGCGAGCTGGTGGCGACCAGCAATCTGACCGTTAACGGAGCCGTAGCGAAGTGGACGATGAGTGGGACGCGACCAGCGACCTTTGGAGATGGAAGCGCCTCGGGCGCGTTTGATTATTGGGATGGACAAGCCATCGATTTTACTCTTATACATGAGATGACGGGGCTTGAGCCAGGCACCTATACGATGACAGCGAAGACCTACGGGGACAAAGGGGAACCCCAGGCTGGCTCTGTCATGTTCGCCCAGACGGGTGTGGATACATTCTCGACGCCGATCAGCTATGTCGGCAGCAGTTGGGGCAGCCCGGCTACACTTCGTGTGCCAGGCATCGTCGTTGGAGCAGATGGCATAGCGACGATCGGCTTCACGGTGAAGGCCGGGGGGCAGCATTATGGTTATGTGGACGAGGTGATCTTGACCAGGGTCAAGTCATCCAACAAGCTCACCGTCAATGGGGAGGCGGCAGACTGGAGCGTTGGAGGCCGCGAGCCGGCGACCTTCGCAGACCAGCAATATAGCTTCAATTATTGGGATGCCGGCACGCTGGACTTTACACTGGAGCATGCAGTGAGCGGCTTGCAGCCCGGCATCTATACGATGAAGGCCAAGGTATATGGAGGCGATGCGCCGAATGCCGGCTCGCAGATGTATGCCCGCTCAGGCGGCCAGACCTATGCGACGCCCATCAGCTACACGGGCAGCGCCTGGGGAACGCCCCCTGTATGGGCGACACTGACGGTGAGCGGTATCGAGGTCGGCAGTGACGGGGTTGCAGTGCTGGGCTTCGCGCTTCAGGCTGGTGCAGGCCACTGGGGGCAGCTCGCCGATGTGACATTGGAGGCGGGTGCGGAGGCCGCGTCGCTCAAGGTGTCGCCAAGCAGTGCCAACCTGCGTCCGGGAGCAGGACAGCAGTTGAAGCTCGCACTGCCGCAGGCTGCGGCGAACGCTGTAATTGCCTATGAGAGCAGTAATCCGGCGGTTGCGACAGTGAATGCCTCCGGGCTCGTCACGGCCACTGGCGACGGACAAGCTGTCATTCGTGTGACAGCGACTGCTGGAGAGCAGGTGTGGCGTGGACGGACAGATGTATTCGTGTCGGCTACGATGCAGCAGCTTGGCAACGCAGTTACGTTCGTGCAGCCGATATCGCAGCTACAGGATGGCAAGCGAGAGGATTTTATTATGGGTGCCGATATATCGACGATTCTGAGCATTCAGGAGTCGGGACGACATTATTATAACCTGCAGGGACAAGAGCAGCCGCTGATGACAATTCTCAAGGAGAATGGAGTTAACTGGATACGGCTAAGGCTGTGGAACGACCCGCGGGATGAGCAGGGGAACTGGTACGGCGCAGGCAATACGAATAAGGAACGTGTCGTAGACATGGCGCGGCAGGCCAAGCAGGCGGGCTTGAAGGTGCTGGTGGATTTCCACTATAGCGACTTCTGGGCTGATCCGGCTCGGCAGACGAAGCCCAAGGCATGGGCAGCGCTGGAGGGGGAAGCACTGGAGCAGGCGGTCTACGATTATACCTCTGAGGTTATCGAAGCATTGGCCGCTGCCGATGCTTATCCAGACATGGTACAGATCGGCAATGAGATCAACAGCGGAATGCTGTGGCCGACCGGCAACAGTCCAGCCAAGGCGAAGCCATTCATCGCCCAGGGCATCCGCGCGGTACGCGATGCGGAAGCGGCGCTGGACGGCGGCAGAATCAAGATTATGATTCATCGCGCCAACCCGAATAACGGGCTGAATGCGGTACAGAGCTTCTATAGCACGTACTCTGATCTGGATTATGATGTGATCGGACTGTCTTATTATCCATTCTGGCATGGTACGATCGCTAATATCAAAGAGGTCATGAACGGGCTGGCAGCCAATCTGGGCAAGGAAGTGGCTGTCGCCGAGACCTCCTACGGCTTCACCCTTGAGGATGTACCGAATAACGGCGCCACCGGCAGTGTGATTAATGAGGCGCTGGCGAAGACGGGCGGATATGAGGCCACTGTTGCTGGCCAGACGTCGGCAGTGCGTGATGTGATTGCAGCCGTCGCCGAGGTGCCCGGCAACAAGGGAATTGGCGTATTCTACTGGGAGCCTGCATGGCTGCCAGGCGTAGATACCGGCTGGGGAACGAAGCATGCCTCCTCCTACCAGGGCGAGGAGATCGCTGAGGATGGGGGCAGCGGATGGGCCAATCAGGCCTTGTTCACCTACTTCGGAGAAGCGTTGCCTTCTATCCGTGTATTTACTCAAGTACGCGGTTCTGACAGCAGCTACACCCCGCCAGCAGTTAAAGAAATCGCCGATGTAGCGATTACGACCAGCGAGGGTGTGGAGGTGCCGCTGCCAACTACTGTGAAGGCGCTGATGGAGGATGGAGCCTATCGTCATCTGCCGGTCGCATCCTGGATGCCTGCGGCCTATGACTATACGAAGGCAGGTACGTACCATGCTGTCGCGGCGCTCGGCAACGGCCAATCGGTTCAGGCGGTCATTACAGTACGTCCGCGCAACTATGTGGTGAATCCGGGAATGGAGGACAGCGACATGAGCGCTTGGACACTTGTGGGCAGCAACCGCTCTGGTGAAGCGCCGTTCTCCGGCTCCTACGCGATCCACTTCTGGAATCGCGAGCTGGTATCGGTGAAGCAGACGATTACCGGATTGCCCAAGGGTGTCTACCAGTTATCGATGCAATCCCGAATTGGTGCGAATAGCGACCCGATCGGGGAGAGCTACCTGTACGCCGAGACGGATGGTGTGCGCAAGCAGACCCCGCTGACGGTCTCCGGCTGGAGCGCCTGGAACTTGAATCAGGCGAAGCAGATTGAGGTTGCCAATGGCACGCTGGAGATCGGCGCGGTGGTGACGCACAGCATCGATGCTGGCGGAGATTTTGATGACTGGGAGCTGGTCCGCCTTGGAGCGCTGCCTGGGCAAGAGGCGCCGGCTGTACCGGGCGGCTTGAAGGCAGCCGCTGGCAGCGGCGCAGTGCAGTTAAGCTGGGACAGCGTCAGCGGACAGGCAGCCGCACAGGAATTGGCAGGCTACAACGTATACGTGGATGGCAAACGTGTGCCAGCCGCTGCAGGCAACGGGCCAACGACGACTGCTGCTGCCTACAAGGTGACGGGGCTGACCAACGGCACATCGTATACCTTCCAGGTATCGGCAGTAAATGCCGACGGTCATGAATCGGAGCTGTCCGCGGCAGCAACAGCAGTACCGACAGCCACTGTCTATTATCCGTCCGCACCTGCATCGCCGGCGGCAACAGATGGAGCTGCCACGCCGCAGCGCCCTGAGGATAGTGTAACGGTGCATCCGCAAGCGGACAGTAACGGTACGATTGCTGTCAAGCTGGAGCAGGCGAAGCAGCGTGTGCTCCTGCCTGTGGCACAGATTGCCACAGGCAGCAAGCTGCAGGTGACGCGCGGTTCTGTTACCGTTACGGTTCCGGCAGCGGTGCTGGATGAGGTGAAGGCGCTCGTAAGCGATGGACAGAGCGGCGCGTCGGTCTCGCTCCGCATGTCCGAGCTGGCGGAGAGTGAAGCGAAGGTTGTGCTGGAGCAGGCGCAAGCAGCCGACGGCAGCACAAGCTTGAAGGCTGCCGGGGCGCTGCTTCGACTGGAGCTGGGACTGGCGAAGACGGATGGAGGCGTTAAGGAGCTCGCCACATTCAAGGAGCCGATCGTTCTACAGTGGAAGGTCGATGAAGCAACCTCAACCGAACTGCTGGGCATCTATGCGATCGGGCAGGACGGGAAGCTGGCGTATGTGGGCGGGAAGCTGGAGGACGGAGTGATGACAGCAAGACTTGCTCACTTCAGCACATACGGGCTGCTTGAGCTCGATAAGGACTTTCAAGATGTCGGCAGTGATCATTGGGCGGCCGGATATATTAAGCAGCTCGCTGCCAGGCAGATTGTGACAGGCATAAGCCCGCAACACTTCGCGCCGGATCGCAGTGTAACTCGGGCTGAATTTGCCGCATTGCTAGTCCGGGCACTTGGCTTGAAGTCTGATACGGCGACTGAAGCAGTGTTCGAGGATGTCACAGCAACGGACTGGTACGCACCGACTGTTGCTGCCGCGCACGCTGCTGGCATCGTGCAAGGCCAGAGCGCCAAGCGCTTTGAACCCGAGCAGCATATTACCCGCGAGGAGATGGCAGTGATGCTGATGCGTGCCTATGAGCTGCGTAGCGGCAAGCAGCTCACTGCGGCGGCTGGAGCCGAATTTGCCGACAAGGCAGACATCGCAGCTTGGGCAGTCGCCGCAGTAGATGCAGCCGCCGAGCTCGGCCTCGTGCAAGGGAATGGCAAGGGGCAGTTCGAGCCGCACAGCCTGGCCAGCCGCGCCGAGACCGCCAAGGTCATTGCCGTACTGCTGCAGAGCTAAGGCACAGGACAACGAGAACAGCAGCAATGAACGAGAGACGCTTTGCCCTTCATAAGGCAGAGCGTTTCTTATTCTAATCGGAGCGTGCGCCGGTTGAGCGGATCACTCGGACCAGATGGGTTGACATTGCCCAGTGGTGTAACTATAATAGTTACAAAGGTGGTGAATCCTTGATGCAGATTAGTTCAAGATTTTCGATGGCGGTGCACGCGTTGTCGCTCATATCCGTCAGCAAGGATTGCACTGGGGATTTCATAGCTGTCAGTGTGAATACGAACCCGGTTATGATCCGCAGAATAATGGGGATGCTGAAGAAGGCGGGGCTGGTGGAGATTCGCCCTGGTGTAGGCGGGGCATCGCTGCTGCGGCCACCGGGCGAGATTACGTTGCTGAATATTTATCGGGCCGTGCAGCTTGCTGGAGATAAGCAGCTATTCCGTATTCATGAGCACCCCAGCATTCAATGTCCGATCGGGCGCAACATCGAACAGGTGCTGCAGGATGAGCTGCAGGCGGCGCAAGCTGCGCTGGAGCAGCGCTTGGCACAGACGACATTAAGCGCACTGAATGACAGGGTTCAGGAAAATGAGAGCTCACGATGAGCTTTTATTTATCGCTTCGTTGTAACTATTATGGTTATAACGATGTCGAAAAATAACATAAATGGAGGAAGAACGACATGACAATTTTGGTAACAGGGGCAACAGGACAATTGGGGTCGAAGGTAGTCGAGGCTTTACTGCAAACGGTGCCGGCAAGCGAGCTGGCTGTCAGTGTTCGCAATCCTGAGAAGGCGGAAGGGCTGAAGGCCCGCGGAGTGGATGTCCGTCTCGGAGATTTCGATCGCCCGGAGACGCTGGAGACAGCCTTTAGCGGTGTGGATCGCTTGCTGATAATCTCGGCAGACGGAGATACAGAGACACGCATCCGCCAGCATGCGGCTGCTGTCGCGGCGGCAGAGCGCGCGCAGGTGAAGTTTATTGCTTACACAAGTGTAGTGGATGCTGCGGCAAGCAGCTTATCGCTCGCTCCAGTGCACAAAGCAACGGAAGAAGCCATCGTCAAGACGGGCATTCCTTACTCCTTCCTGCGCAACAACTGGTATCTGGAGAATGAATTGTCCGGCATTCAGGGAGTGCAGGCGGGAGCTCCATGGGTAACCGCCGCGGGAGACGGCAAGGTCGGCTATGCGCTCCGTCAGGATTACGCGGCAGCCGCGGCGGCCGTTCTGGCAGGTAGCGGGCATGACAATACGATCTATGAGCTGTCCGGGGAACTGGTGACCCAAGATGAGCTGGCAGCGGCAGTAGGAGAGGTGCTTGGCAAGGAGGTTGAGGTACAGCATGTGGATGATGCCGCTTATGCCGCTATCCTGACCAATGCCTCGTTGCCTGAATTCGTCGTGCAACTGCTGGGCCAGATTCAGAAGGACATCAAGGCGGGCACGCTGGCAGTAGCTAGCGATGACTTCAAGAAGCTGCTCGGACGTCCAGCTACACCGCTCAAAGAGGCGCTCGCGAGCTTGATTAACGGCACGAACTAACCTGTCTATGATGCAAGCTCTGCTCTTGCAAGCTGAACTAGCCCGCCCCAGCCATCCATCCTGTGAATGTCGTGAATACAACTAGGATTGCACCGCTGTAGCAGGAAGCCACGGGTCACAGTCTGGAAGGGGCTTTATCATAGATCATGGGGCAGGTCTGGCATCTCCAGTGCCGGGCCTGCCCCATTCCGTTATATAGAAGCAATGTAACATAGCCGCCTTCCTCGTGGCTGCCCGACAGGGAAGAGGTTAATGCCCCCGTGTTCCCTCCTTTAGCAGCCGCAGCTCCTTCGCTTGAGCCACGGCACTCATCCGCCGATTGACCTTTAGCTTGGCAAAGATGTTCTTCACATGCACCTTTACGGTGCCTACTGCTATGATGAGCTGTTCGGCGATCTCCTTGTTGGACAGCCCCTTGGCGAGCAGCGTCAGCACCTCCAGCTCACGGTCTGTAAGCGGCTCCTCCATCATGTCTGCAGGCATCGGCGCTTGCACCTCCAGCTCTCGCTGTTCATGCTGCTCATCCATGCTCTCCTGTACATGAGCGTGCTGGAGCATACAGATGAAGAGGGCATGAGACGCCATAGCAAGCAGCACAGACCTGCGCTCAGGCGGGAAGAGCCCCTTGGCTAGCTTATTCTCCAGATAAAGCACGCCTAGTGCCGATCCATGCACCTGGACAGGTATGCAGAGCGCAGACTGTGGCCGCCGTGCGGCAAAATACGGGTTAAGGGATAGCCAACTGCCGCCATCCCCGGAATAATGCACATCCTCCTGTGTCCGGTAGACATAGCGGATGATGCCCTCCGGCAGCAGTAGGCTGTCCTCCAGCTCTGCGGGCGGTTGCAGTCCACTCTCCGTACCATTCGCGTAAGCTTGCACGTAGAGCCTATCCTTGTTCACGGTCAACAGCGCTCCCTTGCTTGCTCCGGCATATTGAAGGATGGTGCGCAGCACTTCATTTAATAGGGCATACAGATCCATTGAATTCGTGATCGCCTGTGTCGTTCGAAGGATGGCCGTCAGATCGGCCTCTTGCAGTGACAGTGCTTCGGCGGCTCCCCCCGTCTGCTGCGGAGCGATCACCGCGGATTGCGACGCAGCGTCACGAAGCGGGACAGCGTCACGAAGCTGGGCAGCGTCGTGAAGCAGAGCAGAGGTTGGACGACTGTCTTGTGGCGATGCAGTGCGCGCCGGGAGCTGCTGGCGCGGTTCCGCACTCAACCATTGGCTATGCCATCCACGGAGCTCGGATAGCTTAACCTCCAGACCCCATTGAGCATAGCTATCGATGGCCGTCTCCAGATAGAACAGCGCCGTCTTCAGCTTGCCAGCCGCCTGATAATACCTCGCTGCCCGCTCGCTCGCCAGGGCAATGACATGGAGATGCCCGTGTTCCCTTGCTTCGCGCAGCGCCTGATCATACAGGGCTTCGACCGCTTGTGTCTCGCCCTGGAGCCGGGCGTATTCGGCTTGCAGCAGTTCATATCTGGAGCGGTAATTCGCAGCGCCCCAGCGTGTCCAGTGCAGGAAGCGACGCAGCTCACGCTTTATCTCCCGCAGCTTGCCCCGCGATTGCCCGGAGTCGGACATGGCGGCCAGGAGGCCATAGAAGCGGCACTCCGGCAAATGAGGCAAGTGTGTAGCATAGCTCTCATAGCGTGAAGCCTGCTCCGCCCAGTACTCGGCCTCTTCGTAGCGGCCAAGCAGATAGTAAAGCTGCACCTTGTACGTATGGTACTGAAACAACGAGGTGCTCGACGTTTCTTCCTTGCGGATGCGGCTGACATATTGCTCCTCATCAAACCCGACACTGTTATACGAGTCCGGCGCCTCCGTCCGCCCCTTGAGTGCAAGAATATGCTGCTGGTACAGATAAAAATTTTGCCGCACAAACTCATCATTCGTGGTATCCAGGATGGCCATATAGTCAGCAATGGTGCGAGCTAATTCGTCAAGTGGAGCACGAGTATACAGAGAGTTGACATGCGCACCGGCTGCAAAACTGGCAAACACATAGTCTCCCGACTCCATGCCCAGTTGGGCCGCGCGTTGCAGATAGCGGTCCCCTTCGCGCGCATCGCCAGCGAATTGGCATAGGACGCCGCCAAGCATCGTGTAGGTTTTGCTGGTCACGGAAGCAACACCGTAGCGTTCAGACAGCTCCACTCCAGTCTTGCAGAGCGCATAGGCTTGCTCAGGCTGCTGGAATGCCTGGTCAAGCAGCATGCTGAAGGCAGAGTAGATCGCTGTCGTCGCCGGGGTGCTGCCGTACTTGAGGCTTAATTGGACAGCGCGACAGACGAGCAGGAAGAACAGCTTTTTATCTGTGAAGAAAGTGGATGGAATGACCGCAAACAGTAGATTCATCGCGGCAATCCGTTCCTGGTCGGTCATTTCCTCCATATGCTCCAGCTTGTCCGCGCCCTTGCGAAGCAGCAGCTCTGTCCGCTTGATCTCCATCGCGAGCATCAGGCCCCCGGGATCGGCAGGGATGATGACATCCAGCTCCTTCAGGCTTTGCAGGCCGAGCCTCGTCCCCTCCAGATACTTGCCCTGGTTAATCAACTGCGTGATGAGGATCATCTGAATGCGGCTCCGTTCCAGTGGTGTGCGCGCTCGCTCCAGCAGCTCCTTGATGTTGAGGCCGGATTGGACAGCATGTCCGCACAGATACGCGCATTCTGCTTGCTGGGCGTGCAGCTCGAACATGAGCTCGAACTGCTGCTCCCAATAGACGGGCCCAGCCAGCTCTGTACCCTTTGCAAAATAGCTAAGCGCAATGTCGTAGGCGGATGTCGCCTTGGCTCGCTGCCCTGCCATGAGGTTCAGCTTGATCAGCTCCAGCCTCTCCTCCTCGAGTTTGATCAGCTCTGCACCCCGGTTCAGATGGTTCACCGCATCGTACAGTCGCTCGCTCCAATCGGCAGCAGGAAGCCGTTCTCCGCGCGCTTCCATTCCATTCAATAGTCGTCCGATAGCCAGGTGCAAGGCTTGCCTGCGACTATGATCCATATTCTGGTAGACTAGCTTCTGAATGTTGTCATGCGCCAGCCGCAGCAGGCCAGCTTCGTCCGCCATAATTAGCCCTTCAGCCTCTAGTCTGTCCCACTGCGCGCGGCTCTCATCCTCCTCCAGGCCGGCAGCAAGGCTGGCAACGAGCGGGTGAAAGGAGGTGCCCAGGCAAGCGGCGATACGGAGCAGCTCTTGTGCCAGCGGGGGCAGATGCATGAGCTTGTGCTCCACCAGCTCATGCAGTGTATACCCTGGCGAGTTCTCCAGCCATTGTCCCAGATTCCATTGCCAGCAGCGCAATTCGTCATTATAGCTCAAAATCCGGTCATCCTGGAGGCGACGTATTAGCTGCTCCAGATGAAACGGATTACCGCCCGACTGGTGGTGCAGCAGCTCGGTTAAGGACAGTGTGGCCTGTTCAGGCTGCTGGAGCGATTCCATCATGATCCGGTTCATCTCCTCCAATTGGAGCGGTTCGAGCTGGAGATGATGAACCATCACCTGCTTGGCCACCGTGCCATCCTGCTCATATCCGGGCAGATTTCGGAAGCGAACGTAGCTGTCGCGGTAGGCACAGACGAGCAAGACGTACTGACATTCCGAATCGCTGACTAACGCATGAATCAATTGCAGCGAGGAGGCGTCTGCCCATTGCAGATCATCGACAAATAGCACAAGCGGGTACTCTCTGGAAGCGAGCGCCTGCACAAATTTCCGAAAGGTGTAGACAAAGCGTTTCTTCGACTCATGCGCAGGCAGCTCCTCAACCTCCGGTACAGTGCCGAGGAGCAAGCCCGCCTCCGGGATCATCTCGGCAATCACGCCCGCGCCAGACCCAAGCGCCTGGCGCAAGCGCTCTCTCCACCATTCCACCTGCTCGTTGCGCTCGCCCAATATATGCCTCATGAGCCCGCGGAAGGCCTGCATAAGCGGCCGGTACGGACTGTCTGTCGAGAGCGGGTCGAACTTGCCGACAATATAATAGAAGGGCCGTTCATGCTGATGCCTGTGGAACAGCTCCTCCATCAAGCTGGTTTTGCCGATGCCGGCAGCGCCGCAGATGTGAACAATCTCCGAGGAGCCGAGACAGACGGAGTGAAAGGCCTGCGATAACAGAGCCAGCTCCTGCTCTCTTCCGTAAAAGCCCCTCTTGGCGGCGATCCGTTCCTGCGGACGACCGATCTTGTCCAGCTCGGCAAGCAGGAACGCAGCGCTGGCGTAGCGCCGATCCGGGTTTTTCTCCAGCAGCTTCATGATGATCGGTTCAAGCTCTTCAGCAAGCGGTAGCTTGTGAAGTGGTGGGGGGCTATGGGTGAGATGCTTGTAGACCCATTCCAGCGGATCATCCGCCTCGAAGGGACGATGTCCAGCGAGCAGCTCGTAGAGAAGTACGCCAAGGGAATAGAGGTCGCTCCGTTCATCGACAGTGCGGGTCATCCGGCCAGTGTTCTCTGGTGAACAATAGGGCAGCGCAGCGGCAGGTAAGCTACCTGCCGCCGGGGGAGCCCCTTCCCCTGCCTGAATGCTTGCTGCCAAGCCGTGATCGAGCAATTCTGCTTGCCGTCCGTCCGGCGTGACAGCGATTAGCTCAGGGTGCAGTGCGAGATGTAGCTTGTGCTGCTGATGCAGCTTTCCGATACTGGCGGTTATGGACCGAGCCATCTGAATCCATGTCTGAGGCAAGCTCTCCTGCCGCCGGTTCATCCATTGCCTGAGCGTCAGCAGCTCTCCCGACTCCTTTGATGGCTGCGTATAATCAGACTGGATATTATGGGAATGTATACCTTTCATGTGGTGACACCTCGACTGTCAGCGTACTGGATAATATAGATTACTCCCTTCATGAGCAGCCGCAGGCAAGAGCGATAGACTCTCCCCCGCCACGATGAGCCGGAAGTCTCATGAACAGCGATAAGATTCGCATGGTTCCATGCATTTATTTTAGGGGCTAAGTCGATCTAATTGCAATCAAAATACAAGGAAAAATCGTGTGATAAACCAGATTGTGATCGGTCTTACAATCAGATGAAGACGAATCGGAACGGAGGCACCCTTGACAGAACGGCTGTCAACCTGTCACAACATGCTGTGTTCGTATCGGGTGGTGGTACGCCCACTTGGCTTGCTGTAAGATATAGGAAGAGGCAGCGAGGAGAATTCGCAGTTGGAAAGGCGGAGGAGCGTATGATACATCAAAATTTGAAGCGGCTGCGCAGCATCCATAAATTTACTCAGGAGGATGTCGCTCATGAAATTGGCGTATCCCGGCAGGCCATTGCCAAGTGGGAGAGCGGGGAGACGACGCCGGATATTCATCATTGCAAGGCACTGGCAGCTATGTACGAGGTTACGCTGGATGATCTGGTGCACCATGAGGAGGAAGCATTAGGGATCGGCATAGGGCCTAAGGGCAAGCATATGTTTGGCATGGTGAAGGTTGGGGAGAAGGGGGAGATCGTCCTGCCTGCGGCAGCGCGCGAGCTGTTCGGCATCGTGCCTGGGGATTATTGGCTGCTGCTAGGGGATGAAGAGAGCGGTCTGGCACTCGTGAGACGGGAGCAGTATGTAGAATTCGCCAAGGGTGTGCTGCAAGCGGACGCACAGAGGGAGGACTAACGATGTTAGCGATCGAGACACGGAGCTTGTCCAAGTCGTATGGGCAGCATCATGCGGTCAAGGAGCTGGAGCTGGCGATTCCGCGAGGGGAGCTGTTCGCCCTGCTGGGTGTGAATGGAGCCGGCAAGACGACGACTATCAAGCTGCTGACGGGTCTGGTGAAGCCGACGTCGGGTGAGGCGCGCATCCTGGGGCATTCAATTGTGAGCGAGGCACAGGCCTGCAAGCAGCGCATCGGTGTCTCTCCTCAGGAGAGTGCGATTGGCAGAAATTTGACCGTGCGCGAAAACCTGGAGCTGATTGCCGGTATCTATCAACTGGAAGCGAGCGCAGGAGCACGCAGAATACAGGAGATGCTGCGGACGTTCCGACTGGAGGAATCCGCCAATGTCCGTGGCAAGAGGCTATCAGGCGGGATGCAGCGGCGCTTGAGCCTGGCGATGGCGCTGTTGCCAGAGCCTGAGGTGCTATTTCTGGATGAGCCGACGCTCGGGCTGGATGTGCTGGCAAGACGGGAGCTATGGGCAAGCATTCGCCAGCTCAAGGGGAGCATCACGATGGTGCTGACGACACACTATATGCAGGAAGCCGAGGAGCTAGCCGACCGGGTCGGCATTATGGTGGGCGGACAGATGATTGAGCTGGGTACCCCGGCGGAGCTGATGAGTCGCACAGGAACCCCTTCACTGGAGGAGGCTTTTGTAGCTGTGACCAGGGAAGGGAGGGAGCGAGTGGGATGAGATGGATGGCATTGGCAAGACGCAACTGGAAGGAAATCAGGCGTGAGCCGCTCAATCTGGCCTTTGGCATTGGCTTCCCCCTGATCTTGCTGGGGATAATAACGGCATTACAGAGTCACATTCCAGCCTCCATATTTGAGATTCAGCCTTTATTTCCTGGAATCGTCGTATTTGGCTTCTCATTTCTGTCGCTATTCGCGGCGATGCTGATCGCCAAGGATCGGGAGACGTCGCTATTGCTGCGCCTATTCACGACACCAATGCCTTCACGCGATTATATCCTGGGCTACCTGCTGCCGATGTTTCCGATCGCTATGGCTCAACTGCTGATCAGTTATGCAGGTGCGATCTTCCTCGGATTGCCGTTGACGTTCCAGACGGTGCTCTCTCTCCTGGCAATGCTGCCAACCGGGATGCTCTTCATCGGGATCGGGCTGTGGGCAGGCAGTGTGCTGAGCGACAAGCTGGTTGGCGGCGTCTGTGGCGCCTTGCTGATTAATGTGTCTGCGTGGCTGAGCGGTACCTGGTTCGACCTCGAAATGGTGGGAGGCTGGTTCAAGCGAATCGCCGATGTCTTGCCCTTTGTGCATGCTGTACAGGCGGGCAGAGCGGCCGTAATCGGAGACTGGAGTGCGTACTGGCCGCATCTGCTATGGGTGTCTGGCTATGTGCTTGCTATCGGGTGTCTGGCAGTGGCAGCCTTCAGGAGACAAATGAGCGGAGAGCGTGGGTAGGCGAGTCTATATGTAATCTGGAATAGGCCGTACCTGCCTAATCGGTCACAAATACTCCATTCTAGGTATGGCCATCGCAGTGGCTTTGAGCTATCGTAATTCTGTTCTCAGACCGCTCATCCTCTTGGCATGAGCAATAAGTGCAGGTGGAGCTGCACCGGGTTCGGGCTGTTCTTGGTCTCGTCCTCACACGGGCAGGCGTGTGAGCGGAAGCGGGAGCAGCCTGCTGGGGGTAGAGCCGAGAGTGCCTAGGCAACGGTCTGAGAATATTCCTTCTCAGATGGGCGTTCACCGTCATGGTTATGTCGCAATGCACGCGAAGGGCTGCTTCAGGTCAAGACAAGAGACCTGAGGCAGCCCTTCCTGAGTCGTTCGGCTGGCTGGACGGTTCACCGTGGAGGGAGCCGAGTCGCAGAAGGCATCAAGAGGAGATGTGTTGACCTTCGGCTTGCACAGCAGGAGCGTTGACATACTGGAGATACTGTAACTGGCTCTGCTCCAACTGCTCCTCTGTTATATTAGAAGCATCATGAAGCGAATAAGGAGGCAGATAGTCTGCACCAACATAACGAGCCAGCGCCTCCAGAGGTCTCAGGAGCTCCTCAATCGTGAAGCGGTTGGATCCGGATGGCCGATAAGATTCAGCCGTACCATAAGTCGATATGGCAGCGCCAATCTGTTTTCCTTGCAGCTTGCTTCCGCCGGGTCCATAGGCAAATCCTGCCTGGAGCACGGTGTCAAACCACCATTTCAACAGTGGCGGGCTACTATACCAATACAGCGGGAATTGGAAGATGATACGGTCATGCTGCTCCAGCAGCAGTTGTTCATGACCTATATCAATCGTTCCAGCGGGGTACTGGCGGTATAGGTCGTGCACGGTAATATGATCATGGCGCTGCAATTCTTGCGCCCAAGCTTGGTTAATCCGAGATGAGGCCAGATCGGGATGAGCGACGATAATCAATGTTTTCATATACATCTCTCCATTCGCAGTTTGTTTGTTTACCCTTTACATCATAATCAATCTACTTTATAAAAGTAAGTACGCACTTTTCGGGTGGATACTTACAGTATAGTAAGTGAGCTGAAAAAGGCAGCCTGGCATGTTCATCATGCGCAAGGCTGCCTTTGTGCTGTTTGTTGGCAAAGGAAGCTAGGAGCGGTCTAGCTATCCACGGATAATGGGATGGAGATAGGGGCCGGGCTCTCAATAGGAAGCTCCGTCCCGAACTGACTGCCCCATTGCTGCAAGAGCCGAATGGCTGGCTTTAATTGCTCGCCCAGCTCGGTTAGAGCATATTCAACCTTGGGAGGGACGACAGGGTAGACCTTACGGTTAATAATTCCTGCCTGTTCGAGCTCGCGAAGCTGCTCGGCAAGCATCTTATGGTTAATTCCGTCGATGAGCTTCTTCAATTCTCCGTATCGCTTCGTGCCATCCATTAATTTGCATATAATTGTTGTTTTCCATTTTCCGGAGAAGAGAGAGACTGAAAGCTCGATTGGACATTGATACGTCTTTCCATTGAATTCATATTGAATAGCAGGCGTTTTCATAATGACACTTCCCTTCCGGTAAGTTTAACACGAAAAAGTGTGTACTTATCTTTTGTAAGTATATTTTGTATGATAAGCGTTGTAAATAGAGATTTATGGAGGTGGACGAGATGCGCAAAACGTTTTTGGTTTATCTGGTTTCGATGGCAGCGTTTTTTGGCCCATTCACACAAACCATCTATTCGCCGTTGCTGCCGGAATTAGCCAAGCAGCTTCAAGCCTCTCAAGACGCTGTCAATTTAACGATAGCCATTTATCCCATCTTTTTTGCTTGTATGCAACTCGTATATGGGCCGTTGATGGATCGATTTGGAAGGCGCGAATTATTGTTGATTGGATTTATGTTCTATGTATGCGCAACGATCGGCGCAGCCCTGTCTGAGACGGTCACACAGTTGCTTGTATTTCGGGCGCTACAGGCCATGGGGGTTGCTGCCGGATCGGTAGCGGCGATTACAATCATCGGAGATTTGTTTGAAGGGCACAAACGGGGACGCTCTATGGGGATCTATCAAATGCTGGTGGCCATGGGGCCCGGTCTGGGGCCGGTCGTGGGTGGTATTGTGGGACAACATTACGGTGTTGATCGTTTATTCTGGCTTCTGTTTGCCATTAGTTTAGCGTTTTGGCTGGTGATGTTTTTTGGTTTGCCAAAGACCCAGGCTGCCCATGTCGATGGCGGTCAATTCCGGCTTCGGCAGATGACGGCGGTTCTGACTCACCGCATCGGACTGGCGATTGTTGTACTGGGTTCTGTTCAATACGCGGTGTTCTATACGTTGCTTGTTCTGCTTCCGAACATTATGGTCGATGTATATGCCCTGACGCCAAGCCGCATCGGGTGGTTGTTTCTGCCCATATCGGTCTGTATCGTCATCGGCAGCATGGTTGGCGGACGTGTGCAGGAGCATGTCGAAGCCAAAAAGCTGCTGTTGCTGTTAGCATCGATTAATATGATGTCCGTACTGCTGTTCGCGTTGACGGCATCGTTGTCGATCCCCGCGATGGTAATAAGCTTGGCCATGTTTGGCCTGAGCCTTGGATTATCGCTGCCCGTTCAGATCACGATACTGGCCAATGAAATGCCGAATCATCGAGCAACCGCAACGGGAGTCTACAACTTTTGTCGCTATGTCTGGATGACGATCGGGCCAGTAGCAGGCACGTTTTTTTATCGATATGGCTACAGGATCGAATTTTTCGTCTTCGTTCTCATCTTTATCGCTGTCCTTTTCTTTATGTATTATCGTTTCTTCGTAAGGACGGACTGGTCACGTTCTATGGGAGAGGACTAAGAAGCTGCCGCCAAGTCAGATTACCCTGTCGAAGTTTACGGTTGAACCACACCCGCCTCCTGTGCTAGGCTCATGCCAAGATGAAATGGTGATATGACGTATGCTTGGAGAAGCAAGCTGCGATGAAGCAAGCATCATTAAGGGAAGGGGGGGCGGATGTAATGGCAAAAGCGGAACGACTGAGCGAGACCGAGATCGAGCGGGAGCTGGCGTTGTTGCCTGGATGGACGAGGGAGGGAGAGAAGCGGATACGGCGCAGCTACCTGTTCGCTTCATTCCCTGAGGCGGTTGCCTTCACGGTGCGCGTGGCGGAGGCTGCGGAGCGGATGCAGCACCATCCGTTCATCGCCATCGATTACCGCAGGGTGACGCTGACCTATACGACGTGGCATGCCGGCGGGCTGACGGTGCTGGACTTCGAGTCGGCTCGCGCCTGCGATGCGCTACTTCAGCCGCCCGACCTAACTCATACTACCTAGCACCGCGCATAGCACCCAGCGTGCGATGCTTTGCTACGTGATAAAGTAGCAGGCCGGATTCCTTCCGAGGAACCCGGCCTGTCTTGTTACAGGGTGTCGTCTATTGTGTCTGACCTGCATTCGATTACGTGCCCATCCCAAAAAAATCAGACATCAGCCAAAAATAACCGCCATAGGCATATCTTTACCGCTCGTATACGCTGGATAAGAACAGATTCCAGCCTGTATACTGTGGGTAATGCAGAGCAACAGGCTCGCAGTGAACAAGCCAACAATCGGAACGAGAGAGCAGCAGCGGGGGGATTGTCATGTTGAAAGCGGTTATATGTGATGATGAATATATTGTGCTGGAAGGGCTCAGACGCATGATTGACTGGGAGCGTTACGGTGTCCAGTTGGCAGGCACAGCAGCGGATGGACTGACGGCGCTGCAACTGCTTCGGGACAGCCGACCAGACATCGTACTCACCGATATTCGGATGCCAGGGATGGATGGCTTGCAATTAATAGAGACGGCAGCCTCTGAGCTGCCGCAGACGATGTTTATCGTCTTCAGCGGCTTCAACGAGTTCGACTATGTGCGCCGTGCGATCGGGCTCGGCGTGGTCGACTATCTGGAGAAGCCGATTACGGTAGCGAAGATTGAAGAGGTGCTCCGTAAGACGATTCAGCGCATAGACAGGGAACAGGCCTATACGGAGATGAAGCAGAAGCTGGTCTCAAGCCATAGCGAGCTGCTTGAGAAGGCGACGCTGGATTTGCTGCTCGCAGGTAGCAAGGCTGCCGCCAAGTGGCGGGAGGTATACGGCAGCTTAGCGGCTGGAGAGATTGCGGGTGTGACTGCTATCGCCTTCCGGGAGCAGCACGCTGAGCTTCCAGAGCACGCCTCCTATGACGTGATTCGGGTGACGAACGGCAACGAATATGTATCGTTGGTGCTGCACCGCGAGCTTCCGCCGGAAGCGCTATGGGATGCGCTTCTTCTTGTGTCCAGTGCTGAGACTGTGACTGTGCCGGAGGCGGTGGCTGAAGCCGCTGAAGTCGCTGATGTCACGAGTTCTACAGAGCTGGCGTCTGGAACGGCAGGCGCATTATCAGGGGCACTCGGTGCGGGGAATATGGCGCAGGGAGCGTCACCGCCGTCTGGCAGGGGGGCTGCCGGGAATAGCACTGCCGGTTCTTCTGAGCAAGCGGGAGTAGACGGGGAGCTTGGGGGCACAGCACGAACGGCGCTCGGCTCTGGTCGAACCTATGCTTCATTGGAGGAGGCGACCCGCAGCTATCGCGAAGCGCTGCGGGCGCTGCGCTATGGCTTGTTCCTGGAGGAGAACGGCTGGACGCGGATAGAGGATGTGGAGGGGCGGGACGGGTCCTCCATGCTGGCCGAGCTGCCGCGGCATGAGGAAGCGGTGATCGTCTCCTTGCGCACGGGAGACCGTGAAGGCATGCAACAAGCACTGGACGGCTTCGAGGCATGGACAGAGGAGCAGAAGCTGCCGCCTGAGCGGGTGGAGCAGGAGCTGCTCAAGCTGCTCTATCTCGCGCTGGAGATTGCCCGCGAATCTGGCGGCGAACCGCCGGGGCTGGCGGAGATACACCATCTTGAATTGCATGAGATGTACGCGCGCGAGGAGATGTTCCGCTGGCTGCGCGCCAAGCTGGAGGCGCTGCTCTCCTGGGTGGCAGGGGGGAGGCGCAGCCAGCGCCACCCTGCAGTCGAGAAGGCGCTCCACTATATGAATGAGCGCTATGGACAGGATGTGTCGCTGCAGGAGCTGGCGGAGCATGTGGGACTGAATCCGGCCTATTTCAGCCTACTGTTCAAGGAGCAGATGGGCATCTCCTATATCAAGCATCTGACCCGTCTGCGTATGGAGCATGCGAAGTCGCTGCTGCGCTCCGGGCTGCGTGTTCAGGAGGTAAGCGAGCGGGTGGGGTATTTGAACTACAGACATTTTACAGAGCTGTTCAAGAAGATCGTCGGCATGACACCTGGACAGTATCGGGATGCCCGGCAGGGAGGAAAGTGAGCGAAGCGCTATGCTGAACATCAAGTGGAGACAACGATTCCGTATGACCCGAATCCGCAGCCGCATCCTCGCCGCGATGATTGTACTGTCGGTGCCTTCTATTATGCTCGTCGGCTTTATTTCATTTAATATCGCCCGCGATACCGTTGTTACGATGAACAAGACATCGAATATTGATCGGCTGCGCACCTCCAGTGAGATCGCTGATCTGTTATTTCGCAACATTAATAATCTGCATTATTCCATCGTGGTGAACGAGGCGATCCGCGACGAGATGCGAGTGACAGGACGCGATCCTCAGCTACAGCCCAACAGTCAGAGCGTCACGATGTCCACACGGCTGCAACGGCTAATCAGCAGCAGCTATGCCGATACCCGATATGTGAAGTCCATCTGCCTGTTTGACCTGCAATTCCAGACCTATTGCTCGGGCAGATCCGACGATGCCGGCATCTATGAAGGCGCGGACAAGGTTAGCCGGATCACCGCCTCCGACTGGTATCGCAGCGCGTATGACGGCAACGGCAAGGTGATCTACTACCCTAAGGATGTGTTCGAGGAGGCAGATGACTCGTTCTCGACGGTCAAGCTGTTCCGCGATGCCGGCGATACGAACGGAGCGCCGATAGGCGTCCTTGTCGTTAACGTCTCCAAGGGCATCTTCGGCAAAGTATTCGGTATGCCCGGTGATTATGGCTCTTACTTGACACTGGCGACCAAGGATGGCGCGACTTCTGTCGTATTCAACCAGAAGGGGACGGCATCAGCGCCGACACCGCTAACCGGGGATATTCCGCAGACGATCCGTGAGCTGGAGGGGCAGGGCTACCTGGTGAATCCGCTCTATAACCATACGACAGGCTGGACCTTTGTCCATGTCGTGCAGGAGAAGGAGCTGCTCAAGCAATCGCAGACGATTCGCTGGGCGACGACAGCTATTGCCGCGGGCATCGCCGTCATTGCCCTGCTGCTGTCCTATCTGCTCTCCGGCACGATTACACGTCCGCTGCTGCGGTTGAAGAAGATGATGCTGGACTGGACGTTGGGCACGCGCCAGTTCCCCGACAGCTTTGCGAAGGATGAGGTGGGTGTGATCGGCGAGACGTTCCGGCGGATTGCGTATGAGAATGACGAGCTCACCGCCAAGCTGATTCAGTCGCAGCTCAAGGAACGGGAGGCCGAGCTGAGAGCGCTGCAGTCGCAGATCAAGCCGCATTTTCTGTACAATACACTGGACTCGATGTACTGGATGGCGATCCTGCAGCATAATGAGCAGGTAGCGCAGATGGCCGAATCGCTGTCAGAGAGCTTCAAGCTCAGTCTGAACAAGGGCAAGGAGACGATCCTCGTCTACAACGAGCTCAAGCATATCGAGCATTACCTACGCATACAGAACATCCGATACAATGGGCGGTTCCGCTATATCGAGCAGGTGGAGGAATCGATTCTGGGTATGGAGATGCTCAAGCTGCTGCTGCAGCCGCTGGTGGAAAATGCGATCTATCACGGGCTGGAGCCTAAGCTGGGCGAGGGAACGATCCGGCTGACGGGAGTGCGTGAGGGAGGCTGGCTGCTGTTCACTGTGGAGGATGACGGGATAGGCATCGATGATATGGAGCGTATCGGTCAGGGCTTCGGTCTGGGCAATGTGAAGGAGCGGCTGAAGCTGTATTACGGCGAGGATAGCTCGCTGGAGGTGTGGAGCCGACCGGGTGAAGGGACACGGGTTGTCCTGCGTTTTCAACAGCAGTCGTCTAAAAAAACCGGACATTCATCTGAAAAATGAAGCGCTTTAATGGCGTAGCAATACCCCTTACAATGAGAATAAGCGGGACAACATCCCGCAACAAGAGCGTATTACAACAGATCGTCAGGGGGAATAGCGAATGAAGGCACAAGGTAAAAAAACGTATTCAGTGCTAGCAGGTACGCTAATGACGGCAGTACTGCTGTCTGCCTGCGGAAGCGGCAACGGCGGAAGCACAGCTACAGAGGGCGGGGCGAATGCCGGCGCGAATTCAGCGAATGCGAACAAGGGCGGCGAGGAAGTTACACTGACACTGCTGGTGGATAACAACCAGGATACAGTGAACCAGGCCAATGCGTATATTGATGCCTTCACGAAGAAGTATCCGAATATCAAGGTTGAGCTGGAGACCCGGCCTGGCGGGGGAGAGGGCGATAATATCGTCAAGACCCGTCTGGCAACGGGAGATATGACGGATGTCTTCTTCTACAACTCCGGCTCCTTAATGCAAGCGCTTAACCCCGAAAAAAATATGCTCGACCTGACCGCCGAGGCATTCCAGGACAACGTCATGGACTCCTTCAAGCAGACGGTTGCCTATAAAGGTAAGGTATATGGCGTTCCGGTGTCCTCCACGATGGCGGGCGGCTGGTTCTACAATAAAAAGCTCTATGCCGATCTGGGGCTGGAGGTGCCCAAGACATGGGCGGAGCTGATGGCGAACAATGAGAAGATCAAGTCGGCTGGACTGACTCCGGTCATCGGCAGCTACAAGGATACATGGACGTCCCAGTTGATTGTACTGGCCGATTATTATAATGTTCAGGCGCAGGCGCCTACCTTTGCCGAGGATTTCACGGCTCATAAGGCAACCAATGCAGGTACGCCGGCGATGCTTCGCGCGTTTGAGAAGCTGCAGGAGGTTCACGACAAGGGCTATATGAACAAGGATTCGCTTGCCACGACCTATGATGCAGGCATGAAGATGCTGGCGGAGGGCAAGGGTGTGCATTACCCGATGCTGACGTTCGCGACACCGTCGCTGGTGCAGAATTTCCCGGACGAGATTGAGAATATCGGCTTCTTCGCCCAGCCAGGGGATGATGCCTCCAAGAATGGTCTGACGGTCTGGATGCCAGGCGCAGCCTATGTGTATAAGGAAAGCAGCCATATCGAGCAAGCCAAGCTGCTCGTGAGCTTCATCGCATCCGTCGAAGGAACGGAGGCCGTATCTGCCGCCTCCTCGCCGGTAGGTCCTTATCTGATTAAGGGAGCCACGGTGCCTGACAGCGTGCCGACACTCGTCAAGGATATGATGCCTTACTTCGACGATAACAAGAATGCGCCAGCACTGGAATTTGTCTCTCCGGTCAAGGGGCCGAGCCTTGAGCAGATCACTGTAGAGGTGGGCTCAGGCATCAAGAATGCCCAGCAGGGCGCAGAGGCGTATGACCGCGATGTGGAGAAGCAGGCCAAGCAGCTTGGTCTGGAGGGCTGGTAAGATACCCGTTCTGACGAAGGTATATAGAGCTTGAAGCGACGAGTGGATGTCCGGCCCTGTGAATGCGCAGGGCCGGCGCCCTTCCTGCTTGTCGAAGGATAGCGGCAGGAACCAAACAGAGGTTAACCGCAGCAGCCTAGTTGCCGGACTACGCGCAAGAGGCGTTGCCCGCCACGATTGGCGAATGCCGTGTACAGGTTAGAAGTCGAAGAGAGTATAAGCTGTCTATGTATGCGGGTCTGAGATGTCTGCGCGAAATGAAGCCGCGCCCGTCAAAGCCATATAGACGTTTACAATTGGAATCGAAAGAGAGTATGGGCTGCACAAATATACCTGTCTTCGATTCCTGCGCGAATCGAAATCTATGCCCGTCGAGGCTGTCGAAGCCGTTTACACTTGGAGGAGATTGTGATGAACACTGTATTTAAGCGAACTTATTCCTACTGGTTTCTGGTGCCAGCGGCAATCGTCTACCTCATTATCTTCATCATGCCGACGGTAATGTCCTTCTTCTTCAGCCTGACGCGCTGGGATCTGTCGGAATGGGAGTTCATTGGCCTGGAGAACTTCGTCATGTTCTTCCGCGAGCAGTCGCTCAGCATCGGCTTCAAGAACACGCTGATCTACGCGGTGGTCACCTGCTCACTCAAGGTTGTGCTCGGCCTGCTGCTCGGCGTGCTGTTGACCTCGAAGATTCGGACGAAGGACTATTTGCGTTCGGTGGTATTCTTTCCTACATTGGTGAGCACGATTGCGGTCGGCATCGCCTTCAGCATGATGATGCACCCGACAGAGGGAGTAATCAATACAGCGCTCGCTACTATCGGGATTGAAGGCCCGGATTGGCTGGGCAACCCGAAGCTGGCTCTGCTGTCCGTCGCGATGGTGGATGTATGGAAAGGGGTCGGATTTGCGACCGTCATCTATATTGCAGGAATATTGTCGATTCCGCATGAATATTACGAGGCGCTCCAGATCGATGGAGGCAACGGCTGGAACAAGTTCTGGAGTATTATCGTGCCGCTCAGCCGCCCGGCGACCAACTCGGTCATCATATTGGCCTTTATCGGCGGCTTGCGCTCCTTCGATCTTGTCTGGGCGATGACCAAGGGCGGTCCGGGGTTCACGACCGACCTGATCGCTTCGATCATCTATAAGCAATATCAGGGCGGCTTCTACGGCCTGGCGACGGCAGGCAATGTCATCCTGTTCCTCGTCGTAACCGCGCTGGCGTTCCCGCTGTATACGTATCTGAACCGCAAGGAGGTCGACCTGTAGGATGAGACGCATCAGACAATTCAGCTATGAGCTGCTCGGCGTACTATTTACGGTCGTCGCCTTCTGGATTCCATTTTATTTCATCATCGTGAATGCAGGCAAAAATGAGAAGGATGCCGCGCTGCTCAATCTGAGCTGGCCGACCTCCTCGCAGTTCTGGTCCAATATCAAGACTGTGGTGGAAGCGCGGGACTTCATGCTGCTGCGGGCATTTCTTAACAGCACCGTGCTGACGGTCGTATCGATCGTCCTGATCATCGTGCTGTGCGCCATGGCGGGCTATGTCTTGCAGCGGCGCAAAGACAGAGCGACCCCGATCTTTGATTTCCTTATTCTAGCGGGGCTGATCATCCCACCAGCGATCGTGCCGACGATCTGGGTGCTGGATGGGCTGGGTCTGTTCAAGACGCTGGGCGGGCTGATTCTGGTAGAGGTGGCGCTCGGCTTTCCTTTCTCGGTGCTGCTGTACAAGGGCTTCATCGCAGCGATACCGCGCGAGATCGACGAGGCCGCGGTCATCGACGGTTGTGGCGGGTTCAGGCTGTTCTTCCGCATGATCCTGCCGCTGCTGCAGCCGGTCACAGCGACGATCATCGTCCTCTCCTCGGTGACGATCTTCAATGATTTCACGAATCCGCTCTATTTCTTGCCGGGCTCGAAGACGCCGACGGTGCAGTTGACGATGTACAATTTCCAGAGCCAGTTTGTGACACAGTACAATTTGCTGTTTATGAATATTTTGCTCATTACGATTCCGCCGCTCGTGCTGTTCCTGTTCTTCAATAAACGCATCGTAGCCGGGATGACAGCAGGCTCTGTCAAAGGTTAAGATAGTAAGGAAAGCGAATTCATGAACGATCTTTAAATGATGTCCGTACTCATTATTGCGCAAAGGGGAATGCGATACATGTCCAAATGGAGTGTTGAATCCGTCACATGCGAATATCAAACTAGGCTGGTAGGAACGGAGCTCCAGGCACCGCGGTTCAGTTGGGTGCTCAATGCCGGAGAGCGACGCGGTGCAGCGCAGTCTGCATACCGTATTCAGGTGGTGCTGGCAGAGCCAGGGGCCGCTGTAGGGAAGGGCGGCGAGGCGACTGCTACACATGCGCATGCTGGAGATACAGGGAATGTGGACGCAAGCGGTGCTGCAGGAAGCGTGGACGCAAGCGGTGCGAATAGAGGAAGCGCGGGTGAGGACGGCGCCGATGGCGACGGTACGATAACGGCTGATGCCGGGGTGGAGACACTGATCTGGGATAGCGGCAAGGTCGAGTCCTCGCAGTCGGTGCATGTTGAATATAGAGGGCCGGAGCTGAGCAGCCGCACCATGTACCGTTATCGGGTGATGGTGTGGAATGAGGCCGGCGAGCCGTCGGAATGGAGTACGGACGGCATCCTGGAGACTGGCATAGGCGGTGCGTCAGCATGGCAGGCGCAGTGGATTACGCCGGATCGGGACGAGATCGCAGCGGACGCACAGCCTGCGTACCTGCTGCGGCGCAGCTTCGAGCTTCGTCCTGGCGTAGTAGCGGCGCGTGTCTATGCTACAGCGGCGGGGGTATATGAGCTGTATGTGAACGGCGCCAAGGTGTCGGGCGACCTGCTCGCTCCGGGCTGGACAAGCTACAGCACCCGCATTCAATATCAGACCTATGAGGTGACCGCGCTGCTGCAGGCAGGCGGCAATGGCATCGGCATTATGCTGGGCGATGGCTGGTATCGCGGCGGGCTGGGCTTTGATGAGCGCAACTATATGTATGGCGATTGCCGCGCTGCGCTCGCGGAGCTGCATGTTCGCTATGAGGATGGGACGGAAGAGATCATCGCCACAGGAGCAGACTGGAAGGCGGCGCTGGCTCCGGTTCAATATTCCAATATCTATCACGGAGAGACCTATGACGCTCGACTGGAGCAGCCAGGCTGGAGTAGCGAGCTGTTCGACGATGCAGGGTGGAAGGCAGTGGAGCGGGTGGAGCTGCCTTACGATCAACTGGTCGCACAGGAGAGCTGGCCGGTCACGGTGACGGAGGTGCTGCGTCCAGTTGCGGCCTGGGTTACGCCAGCGGGCGATCATGTGCTCGATATGGGGCAAAATATGGTCGGGCGGATGCGTCTGACTGTCGAGGCTCCAGCAGGTACGCGCATTGTGCTGCGCCATGCGGAGGTGCTCGACAAGGACGGCAATATTTACTTCGGCAATCTGCGTCCTGCCAGGCAGACGGTAGAATATATCGCCAGCGGGACAGGCGTGGAGAGCTACGCGCCGCATTTCACCTTCATGGGCTTCCGCTATGTGAAGGTAGAGGGCTTCCCGCTCCGCGAGGGTGTCTTGCCTATCGAAGCCTTCCAGGGCGAGGTGATGCACTCGGACATGGCATCGACAGGGGAGTTCGAATGCTCAGATGAGCGCGTGAATCAGTTGCAGCGCAATATCCGCTGGGGACAGCGCGGCAACTTCGTTGATGTGCCGACCGACTGCCCGCAGCGTGATGAGCGGCTGGGATGGACTGGGGATGCGCAGGTGTTCATCTCGACGGCGCTGTTCAATTACCAGGGCGGCCCGTTCTTCACCAAGTGGCTGCGCGATCTGAAGGCAGAGCAGCTTGCGGACGGCGGTGTGCCGTTCGTCATCCCGGATATTGTGGGCGGAGCAAGCTCTGCGGCGTGGGGCGATGCAGCGGTCATCTGTCCATGGACCGTATACCAATATTATGGCGATCTGCGGTTGCTGGGCGAGCAATATGAGAGTATGAAGCGCTGGGTGGAATATATCCGTGCCCAGGGCGAGCGCGAGGACATGTGGGATACCGGCTTCCACTTCGGCGATTGGCTGGCGCTGGATGCCAAGGAGAACAGCTATGTTGGCGCAACGCCGACCTCGCTGATCGCTACCGCCTACTATGCTCATTCGACGCGGCTCGTGCGCGATGCGGCGCAGGCGCTCGGGCATGATGCAGATGCACAGCGGTATAGCGAGCTGCACCGCCGCATCGTACAGGCCTTCCGCGATGAATTCATCACGGCGAACGGGCGGGTCGCTTCGCCAACCCAGACGGCGCACATATTGGCGCTCATGTTCGAGCTGGTGGTTGGGGAAGCGAAGCGGCGTGTGGCCGATGATCTGAATCATCTGATCATCGAGAATGACTACCATCTGACCACGGGCTTCGTCGGCACGCCGTATCTGTGCTTCGCCCTGTCGAACAACGGCTATCATGATACGGCGGTGCGGCTGCTGCTGCAGGAGAGCTATCCGGGCTGGCTGTATTCGGTCTCCAAGGGCGCGACGACGATCTGGGAGCATTGGGACAGCATCAAGCCGGACGGCTCGTTCTGGAGCGACGATATGAACTCGTTCAACCATTATGCCTATGGTGCGATCGGCGACTGGATGTACCGCAAGATTGCGGGACTGGATATGGATTCATCCGAGCCGGGCTACAAGAGAATCCGCATCGAGCCGCTGTATGGCTCCACACTGTTGACCTATGCGCGGGCAGCGCATCAGTCGATGTACGGGCGGATCGAATCAGGCTGGCGGCGTGACGGCGTGCGGATCGAGCTGAGCGTGACGATTCCAGCGAATACGACGGCTGAGATCATACTGCGCGGCGCGGTGCCGGGCGGTGTCACGGAAAGCGGGCGTGCGCTTGAGGATGCCGAGGGAATTACGGAGATTGTGATGGAAGAGGGTGGCCTGCTGCTCCGCGCAGGCTCCGGTACGTACTGCTTCATCTATGAGGCGAGCGGACTGTTCCGTCAGGAATATTCGATGCAGACGAAAATGAATGAGCTGCTGATGGATGAGCGGGCAACCGAGATCGTCAGACGCCATGCGCCGAATCTGCTGGGCGGCGCGCTGCTGAGCATCGCCAAGCCATGCTCCTTGCAGCAGATTAGCGAGAATGCGATGATGCGTGTGCCGCTGGAGGCGGTAGAGCGGATATTGGTCGATTTGAAGGCGTTGTAGAGCATATGTGATAACGGGGAGGGCGGAGACGCTCTCCTCTTTTATTGTTTGTGGTAGTGCTGAGAGTGATGTGTGATGCACTGCTCCGAGTAATATTATAAGCCTCTGCAGAAAGATGATTATTTTATAAATAAAGGAGGATATTGGGTGATTATGTCGAATATCATCGTTTAGTATAAAATAACCATGTCTTTAGACCTGATTTTGAAGAAAAGCTCACTAGGAGGTGAGTCATGCCCTTCATTGCACATATTCGTGAGAGCGATCATGTGATCCAGACGGTACGCGAGCATCTGCTGGATGTAAAGCAGCTTGCCGAGTATTACGGGAGCAAACTGGGGATCGCTCATATTACAGGGCTGGCTGGACTGTTGCATGATCTAGGGAAATTTACGCCAAGGTTTCGCGACTATCTCTGGAACGCTGTCTACCACCCGGAGAAGGCGCCAAGACGTGGCGAAGTAGATCACTCCACCGCTGGCGGCAAATTGTTGTTCGACCGCTTGCATCAAGGCAAACCTACGCGTATGACCTGGCTGCTGGCTGAGTTGGTCGGGAATGCCGTTATCTCTCATCATTCGTACATGCACGACTATCTGAATGAGTCATTAGAATCGGACTATTTGCGCAGGGTACAGGATAAGAAGGCCGAAGCCATCGACTATGACACGGCAGTGGGTCAATTCTTCAAAGAAGTCATGAGCGAAACGGAATTCGCCGCGTATATTGAGCAGGCTATCCGGGAGCTAGAGCGCTATATGGCGCGACCATCGGTGCTGACCGCTGAGCAGAAGCTATTCTGCCTCGATAAATATATCTTCAGCGCGCTGATTGATGCGGATCGGACGAATACGCGTCAATTTGAACTCAACGAGCCGCCATCCGCCAAGCCTGAGCAAGTTGCCGTGGAGCGTCATGTGTTATTCACCGGGTTTTATGACCGACTGATGGAGCGTCTTAACAGCTATGCCAAGGAGGAGCAGACGCAGATCAAAAAACTGCGCAAGGAAATGTCAGAAGAGTGTGACAATTTTGCGTTTGGTCCATCCGGCATCTATACACTCTCCATTCCGACAGGCGGCGGCAAGACGCTGGCAAGCTTTCGCTACGCCCTGAAGCATGCTATGGAGCACGGGAAGAAGCGAATCATCTATGTGGTTCCCTTCACGACAATTATCGAGCAGAATGCCGAGGATATACGCCAAATCATTCAGGAGGACAGCAAGTTGCTGGAGCACCACTCCAACATCGTACTTGATGATCTGGCAGATGACGAGCAGACGGATGGTCAACTAACGACAACCGGGAAGCTGAAGCTGGCTCGTGACAACTGGGATGTGCCTATTATCTTCACGACGATGGTACAGTTTCTCAATGTTTTCTACGCTCGCGGAACACGGAATATCCGACGGCTGCACAACCTTAGTGAAGCCGTCATCATCTTCGACGAGGTGCAGAAGGTTCCGGTTTCTTGTATTTCGTTATTTAACACTGCACTTAACTTTCTGAAGGATTACGCCGCATCTACACTAGTGCTCTGCACCGCTACGCAGCCGGCACTCGACTTTGTTCGACACAAGCTGGATATTAAACCTGAAGGCGAAATGATCGGCTCTCTGGAGCAGGTAGAAGCAGCGTTCAAGCGGGTCGAGATGATTGATCGTGCCACAGAAGAGGCCTTCGATACCGACAAGCTGGCTTCCTTCGTCGAGGAGCAGTTGGCGGAGGTACCGAGTGTGTTGGTCATTCTAAATACCAAATCAGTCGTGAAGAAGCTTTACGAGCGCTTAGCTGATTGCAATGCCAAGGTGTTCCACTTGAGCACATCGATGTGTGCACAGCATCGCAAGGATCAACTGGATGATATTCGGAAGCTGTTGCGCAATGAGCAGCGCGTGGTGTGTGTCAGTACGCAGTTAATTGAGGCCGGGGTAGATGTCAGCTTCCATCGAGTTATCCGTTCCATGAGTGGTCTTGACTCCATCGCTCAAGCGGCGGGGCGGTGCAATCGTCATGGGGAGATGGGCATGCAGCCGGTCTACGTCATCGATCATGAGGAGGAGAATCTCAAGCATCTGGAAGAAATTCAGATCGGCAAGGAGAAGACACGGGAAATTCTGATCGACCTGCGCCGCAGCTCTGACTGCCACGGCGGGCATATGCTGTCCAGACAAGCGATGGAGTTATATTTCCGACGGTTCTATCACGCGATGCAGGACAAGATCGATTATTATATTTCTGACCTCCAACTGAATATGACGACATTGCTGATGGAGTCGCAGCAGCATCCGATGTCCTTCTACAAGAACTACGTCGCTCGTCACGGCACACGCCCGTGGTTGTTTATGACGAACAGTCCGCGTACCGCTGCCGATCATTTTGAGGTCATCAACAGCCCGACGGTATCCGCCATCGCGCCCTATGGAGAGGGCGAGCAGCTCATCGCGGAGCTGAATAGCGGCAAATCCATTGCAGAATTAGGCTCGATTCTGCGCAAGGCGCAGCAGTACAGCGTCAATCTATTCCTTCATGAGCGTGATACGCTCGCAAGGCATCAGGGGCTGGAGGCAGTCCTGGATGACAGGGTCTTGGTGTTGAAGGAGGGGGCGTATCATAAGAAATATGGTGTGAGCATTGAAAATGATAGTGGTTTTGGGTATTACGGTTATTGACAAAAACCTACCCTGTGCTTGAAGGGTAGGTTCCTGTTCCGTGCGTTCTTCTAATACTATATTTTTCAATCCACAGGCTCCCGACTCACAAGAGTGGGGAGCAAGACGGTGAGACGGTAAGAGTATAGCACAGTTCTATATTTACCTTTTTCTTTATATAATATTAAAAGAATAATATTGACTTTGGTTTTTCGGCAAGATACAATAGATTCATACTAAGAAAAACCATTTTTAGATAAAGGAGGTGATCTTGTGCTGCGAAACTCCATCGAATTTCAGCTAACAGCTCCTTACGCATTGTTTACCGACCCGCTAACGAAGATTGGCGGTGAGAAGTTATCCTACCATGTTCCAACCTACCAGGCGCTCAAGGGAATCGTTGAAAGCGTTTACTGGAAACCGAGTCTGATCATTTATATTGATGCAGTGCGTGTGATGAACCCGATTCGGATGGAATCCAAGGGCATTCGGCCACTGGAGTACAGCGGAGGGAATACATTGGCGAATTACACTTATTTGCGCGATGTGCGTTACCGGGTGAGAGCCTACTTCGAGTTCAACCCGCACCGGCCTGATCTGGCAGCGGATCACAACGAGCACAAGCATCACAACATTATGAAGCGTTCACTTAGAGCGGGGGGACGGCGGGATATTTTCCTCGGCACCCGCGAGTGTCAGGGCTATGTCGAGCCATGTGATTTTGACGAAGGGGAAGGGTATTACGATGATTATGAAGAGATGCCGATGGGCACGATGGTGCACGGCCTGAACTATCCTGATGAGACGGGCAGGGATCAACTGGAGGTTCGGCTCTGGCGTCCAGTAATGGAGCGCGGTGTGGTGAAGTTCATCCGGCCTGAAGCATGTGAGCTGGTGCGGACGGTGAAGGAGATGAAGCCGAAGGCATTTGACATCGAACATATAGAATCCGTAGATGCGCTATATGAGCAACTGGGAGAGGAGGGAATGGAGCGATGAGTTGGCTGCTGAACCTGTATGAGACCTACGATTCCAATCATGATCTGATCGGTGTCGTAGAGAAGAATCGCAAGAATCATGAATATACGCTGCTGCCGATCGCCCATACCACTCAGAATGCACATATCGAGGTGCGTGTGACGGAGCAAGGGGAATTTCACTCGGCGATCGTGCTGGAGAAGGGAAAGCTTGAGACTCTCATCCCTGCCACAGAGGATTCGGCAGGCCGAGCTGGCAGCGTCAATGCACCCTATCCGCTGCACGATAAGCTGAGCTATGTAGCTGGAGACTATGCGATATATGGGCGTAATCCCAAGAAGCTGGAGCATCACGGCAAATATCTTGAAGCCCTGGGCAGATGGGCGAACTCCCCTCACAGTCATGCCAAGGTGCAGAGTATCTATCGCTACTTAAGCAAGGGGACGCTGATCCGCGATCTGGTGGACATGCCTCGTCCTGCGCTTCATCTAGATACCGACGGGAAATTAATCGAGAAGTGGGAGAAGACGCATGAGCAGACACGGGGAGCCAAGCCAGATATATTCACCATTGTTACCGGCCCTCAGGAGGATGCCTTCATCCGATTCAATGTCTATTCCAGCGGTGTATACACCGATGTATGGCGGGATAAGGAGATTTATGAATCATTCATCCGTTACTACGCTACGATTCTAGGAGAGGAAGACATCTGTTACGTGAGCGGGGAACGTGTGCCTACGACGGAGCGTCATGCGAAGCGCATTCGTCACGCCGGAGACAATGCGAAGCTCATCTCCTCTAATGATGATACGGGCTTCACATTTCGGGGACGGTTCCTGTCCGGTGGCGAAGCGGCCAGCGTCGGCTATGATGTCTCTCAGAAGGCACATAATGCGTTGAAATGGCTCATTAACCGGCAGGGCAAAACCATCGACCAGCGTGTCTTCCTCGTGTGGGGCAATCAGGAGACGGAGCAAGATGATCTGACGGAGGACCTCTTCGCGCTGGCACCGGAGGAGGCCAACCAACCGGAACGCAGCTCTTGGACATTCCCTGAATTCGCCAAGTCCTTCGGTCTGGCGCTGGGCGGCTATAAGAATCGGCTTGATGAGTCGCAGATCAAGGATGATAAGGTCAATATTCTCGTCCTGGACTCTGCGACGACGGGACGGATGGCAGTATTGTATTACCGGAGCCTTTATAAGGATACCTACGTAGAGCGACTAGCCCAATGGCATGCGAGCTGTGTGTGGCTTCATCGTTACCGTAAGAACGAAGAGGGGGAGTGGGTGGAGTTCTACGGTGCCCCCGCAACGAAGGATATTGCTTTTGCCGCCTATGGCTCCCGCGCAGATGACAAGCTTGTGAAAGGGCTGATGGAGCGGATGCTCCCCAGTATTATCGACGGTCGAGCGATCCCTTGGGACATCATCAAGAGCGCGATGGCACGCGCCTCCAATCCCGTAAGTATGGAGAGCTGGGAGTGGGAGAAGACATTGAGCATTGCTTGCGCACTAATTAATCAGAAGGAGAGAAAGCCTGTGGCACTGGATACTGAGACGGATAACCGAGATTACCTGTTTGGCCGATTGCTGGCCGTGGCTGATGTGTTGGAGACACGCGCGTTAACTAGCGAGAAGCGGACAACCAATGCGATCCGATATATGAATGAATTCTCCAGGCATCCTGCCCGAACATGGATGACGATTCAGCAAGCGCTGCAGCCGTATCAGGCTAAACTGGGAGTCAAGGCGACGTATTGGAACAAGATTATTGATGAGATAGGCTCCCGTATTCCAATCGAGAAATTCAATAACCAGCCGCTCACCGGTGTCTACCTGTTAGGATTCTACAGTCAGCGGCATGATCTGTATCAGAAGAAGGATAAGGAACCGAAAATCTCGGAAGAAACGACATTAGACTAATTACGAGGAGCGATGAGAGATGACGATATTGGATCGCAAGATAGATTTTGCCGTGGTGCTATCGGTAACAAAGGCCAATCCCAACGGAGACCCTCTGAATGGCAACCGTCCTCGTCAAAACTATGATGGTTACGGTGAAATATCGGATGTAGCGCTCAAGCGCAAGATTCGCAATCGGTTGCAGGATATGGGCGAGGCAATCTTTGTTCAGTCCAACGACCGTAAGGTGGATAGCTACAGCAGTCTTAGGGAACGGGCGGATGCTAATCCGGAGCTGGACAAGATTATGAAGAGCAAGAACGGGTCTGGGGACGAGTTCGCCAGATTGGCTTGCCAGTCGTGGATTGATGTGCGCAGCTTCGGTCAGGTGTTCGCGTTCAAGGGGGAAAAGAATGGGTCGGGCGTGTCTGTCGGTGTCAGGGGGCCGGTCTCGCTCCACGCGGCCACAAGCTTACACCCGATTGACATTACGAGCACCCAGATTACGAAGAGCGTGAACTCCGAGCCTGGAGCCTCCAGGGGCTCCGATACGATGGGGATGAAGCACCGGGTAGATTCGGGTGTGTATGTGTTCTATGGTAGCATCAACACACAGTTGGCTGAGAAAACGGGCTTCACGGTAGAAGATGCCGATAAGATCAAGCAAGCGCTGATCACCCTGTTCGCCAACGATGTGTCGTCGGCCAGACCAGAAGGCAGTATGGAGGTTCATCAGGTGTACTGGTGGGAGCACAAATCCAAGCTGGGGCATTACTCATCGGCCAAGGTTCATCGCTCATTGGTGATTGAGAGGAAGGAACCCGAGGCGAAGCGGTATGAGGATTTCAATTTTTCCGTATCACAGTTGGATGGATTGGAAGTTCAGATTATAGATGGGCTATGATGAGGAAGACTTCCTAATGATGTCGGACATTCAACACTTCCAGTTCTGCAAGCGACAGTGGGCATTGATTCACATCGAGCAGCAGTGGGAGGAGAATGTCCTGACCGTGGAAGGTCAATATCTGCATCAGAAGGCAGATCAGCCCTTCGTGCGGGAAAAACGCGGGGATAAATTGGTTGTACGTGCAATGGCAGTACAATCCAGAGCGCTTGGCATCAGCGGGCGCTGCGATGTGGTCGAATTCATCGAAGATGAGCAGGGTGTGCCGATTAGTGGCGCAGAGGGCAAATACATCGCGGTTCCCGTAGAATACAAGCGAGGCAAGCCCAAGAAAGGTGACGAGGATGTGCTGCAACTGGCGGCACAGGCCTTGTGCCTTGAAGAAATGCTGCTGTGTCGAGTGGGATTGGGCTATCTCTACTATCATGAGATCAGGACACGCGTCGAAGTGCCGATCACGCAAGAGGTGCGGGACAAGCTCAAGCGAACGGTGCAGGAGATGCACGAGTACAGGAAACGCCAGCATACGCCGAAGGTGAAGACCGGCTCCTTTTGCAAAAGCTGTTCCCTACAGCACAGATGCCTGCCCGAGTTGATGAACAAACGAACCGTCAAAAGCTATATTGAGGGGAAGCTGGACGCATGAGGAAATTGCTCAATACGTTGTATGTCACCCAGCCCAATACGTATTTATCATTAGAGGGAGACAATATCGTCCTCCAGCGCGAACAGGAAAAGATAGCTCAGTTGCCGCTGCATAACTTTGAATCGGTGGTGTCATTCGGGTACACGGGAGCGAGTCCGGCGTTAATGGGATATTGTGCGGAGCGCAGCATCTCCTTGGTGTTCCTGACCATGAACGGACGCTTTCTGGCGCGTGTCATCGGCGAGAGCAAGGGGAACGTTGTACTGCGCAAAAAGCAATATCTGCTCTCGGAGGACGAGAGAGCATCTGCGCGGATTGCGCGTAATTTCATTGTAGGGAAGCTGTTTAACCATAAATGGATGCTCGAACGAATGACTCGGGACTATCCGCTGAGAATCGACGTGGCGGCATTCAAGGCGGTATCCGCACAGTTGTCCGAACTGATGCACGTCGTTCGTGAGTGTGAGGATCTAGAGCGGCTGCGAGGACTTGAGGGGCAGGCAGCCGTTCAATATAACCGCTTACTGGACCAGATGATTCTGCAAAACAAGGAGGACTTCTTCTTCCATATCCGCTCTCGGCGGCCGCCTATGGACAATGTGAATGCCATGCTCTCGTTTGCCTATACCCTGCTTGCACATGACATGCGCTCCGCCTTGGAAGCGGTTGGGCTGGATGCATATGTAGGTTTTCTGCATCGGGATCGGCCAGGGCGTGAGTCATTGGCACTGGATGTGATGGAGGAGCTACGGGGAGTCTATGCAGATCGGTTCGTATTGTCGCTCATTAACAAGAAGGTTGTGACGGGTGATGACTTTATCCGCAAGGAGTCCGGTGCCGTACTAATGAAAGACGAAGCGCGGCGCACCTTCATGACCGCCTGGCAGAACCGCAAGCAGGAGACGCTGACTCATCCGTATCTGGGAGAGAAGATTACCTGGGGCTTGGTACCGCATGTTCAATCCTTGTTGCTGGCGCGCTATTTACGAGGTGATCTGGATGAATATCCGCCATTTCTGTGGAAGTAGGGGAGTTTATGCTGGTATTAATCACATATGATGTAAGCACCGTAAGCAGCGGCGGTGACCGTCGGCTGCGACAGGTAGCGAAGACCTGTCAGGCATACGGGCAGCGTGTGCAAAATTCGGTCTTTGAATGTATCGTAGATGCTACACAGTTCGCGACGCTCAAATTAAAGCTGACGGATCTAATTGACGAAGAAGTCGACAGTCTGCGTTTCTACCAGCTTGGCAATAATCATAAAACCAAGGTAACACATATCGGTGCCAAACCCGCATTGGACTTGGAAGGGCCCTTGTTGTTGTAAGGCTGCTTGTGTTGTTAGATTGTTAGGATAGTTTGCCGTGAAGATAAGGATATAGCATGGTGAAAATGACGGAATCGGTGGTTGCTGTCTTTACAGCGGTCTGCATCAGGGGTATGATAGAAGCAATATTATCCATTCCTTTTATTGGTTAATACTAAAGATTATTTTACTGGTGCGAATGTGAGGTGAACATGATTTCCCTAGGAGATTCGCACCTAATTCTGATTGAAATGATAGATTAATGATGGATTAGCTCATTTTTCTGATTGATGTTAGCATTGAAGAGGATAAAAACGAGCTTGTGCCGTCGTTTATGCCTTGTTTTACCCTATTATCGCTGTCGCATCCTACACGGATGCGTGGATTGAAATAGAAATTAATTATCACCAACGAATATCGCCTAGAAGTCGCATCCTACACGGATGCGTGGATTGAAATCTGGCAGCTCCTCCTCGGTCAGCCCCATGTCCAAGTCGCATCCTACACGGATGCGTGGATTGAAATTTTGCAGTCCAGATTGCGCTAAGCAGGAATATTTGTCGCATCCTACACGGATGCGTGGATTGAAATGTACAAAATATCGTCTGCACAATCGCTTGTCTTTCGTCGCATCCTACACGGATGCGTGGATTGAAATATCCTCCAGCGGATGTATGCCGTTGATCCCACGAAGTCGCATCCTACACGGATGCGTGGATTGAAATGTCTAGCGCGGGTAATTCGTTTGCTATCAGCCCAGTCGCATCCTACACGGATGCGTGGATTGAAATTTTGGGATGCCTGAATTAAAAGCCTCGTCGTGTTGTCGCATCCTACACGGATGCGTGGATTGAAATTGATGTCGCCCCGAATATCTCCCGCTCAAGTTGCGTCGCATCCTACACGGATGCGTGGATTGAAATGACACGCTGGACGAGGACGAACAGCAGTTGTTGGACGTCGCATCCTACACGGATGCGTGGATTGAAATCTCGACGTGATGATGATCTGTATGACGGCGAATAGTCGCATCCTACACGGATGCGTGGATTGAAACGCTATGGAGGTACTGACCGTAACGGCCTCCAAAGTCGCATCCTACACGGATGCGTGGATTGAAACTTACAAGGTCGGTACGCTTATTGCTATCCAATCGCGTCGCATCCTACACGGATGCGTGGATTGAAACAGAAATATGGGGAAATACGAGCGTCAGGCAAATAAGTCGCATCCTACACGGATGCGTGGATTGAAACTGTATACCTTCATATTGTCTATTCCTCCCTAAAGTCGCATCCTACACGGATGCGTGGATTGAAACGTATCCTCCGTGATTTTGGAGTACGACCATCCGGTCGCATCCTACACGGATGTGTGGATTGAAACAGGCTCTACGGCTCCACCCCGGCTTGTCGAGGTGTCGCATCCTACACGGATGCGTGGATTGAAACCGATTGAAGGTAGCTGTTCAGAATCCACCGGGACAGTGTCGCATCCTAAACGGATGCGTGGATTGAAACGTCTTGGCCAATTATTCCGCCTCCCTTACCGTGTCGCATCCTACACGGATGCGTGATAGAAGTATGCCACTAACTTGCTCGGGTGCTCCTATCTAGGGCTACACGGCCGAAGTAGAGCCTAACAGACTCCAATTTACTACCTATCAAGAGGGCGGGTGCATACCGCATGGTAATCGATCACAGCAATCTTGAAGAATACCGGGACCCGGTGAATTATGATCTGGAATTTGGCGGAGAGTCTGGCAAATACAAGTTCTTTCTTGAGCTGGCACAACTGAATCCAGGGGATGTGCTGGAGCTGGCCTGCGGCACAGGCTTAACGACTATCCCCCTGGCCGAGGCCGGGATTCCTATAACAGGTGTGGATATATCCTCAGCCATGCTCGCATACGCACGAGTCAAAGCGCAGGGCTTGCCTGTGCAATTTGTTGAAGGCGATGCGCGTACATTTACATCCGAGAAGCGTTATTCCATGATCTATCTGACGGGCAATGCATTCCAAGCCTTTCTGAGTGACGAGGCTCAGGCCGCTCTGCTCACGACCGTGTATAACCACTTGGAGCCGAGCGGGGTGTTCTCCTTCGAGACACGCAATCCCTTAGGAACGGATCTGTCAGACGAGGAGGAGAGCGAGTGGGGAGCATTTATCGATAAGGATGGTCATCCTGTCAAGGTGTCGGGGATGCAGTCCTATGATGCCGCCAATCAGATTATGCACTGGGTTACTTTCCGGGACTGGGGATTCCGAAGAACCACCTCACGCATTGCCTGTCGGTTCACGGATAATGATACGCTGACAAGTCTATTAGCAAGCCACGGCTTCAGTATAGAGAACCAGTATTCTGATTGGGACAAGACGCCATTCTCTCCTATGTCTCCTTCCATCATCAGTGTGTGCCGCAAGAGGTGAGCCTGCCTCACCTCTGTCCCTCTTCTGTCCACCCTCCTGTCCAATGCTCCGGGTACACTCGTAGCTTGTTCATTTTGCCTCGCTCACTGCCTGTTTGCAGTCAATGCTTTATTTGATCCCCCTGCCGATCCGATCCACTCTCTCCTTTCTCTATTACTGCAAGATCATAATAATTTATTCCAAAAAGTATAATTTATAGGGTTCACTGGATTGGAGAAGTGTGCTAGCCTTAACAAAAAAGATGTAAAAAGGGGTTGGATGAATGGAGAGATGCTCGCTTCCTTTAGCGAATTCCCCAATTAAGTATTTACAGCTTCATGCCTACAGGCTATCTATTATTCTGCATCATGAAGAGAGCTGGCCGTGGTTCTACTCCAATTTCATTCAACTGGTGGGCCGCAGAGGAGCCGACCGGGATGCATACCGTATTGATTTTCTGAATGCGTCGGAGGATTTCCACACGGCTTTTCCATGGTTGGATTACTGCCCCATCATCAAGGATGTGTTCCTGGGCAAGTTAGGATGCAATATCCATGAGTTACTGCAAGCCTCACTGCAAGAGCAGCTATATATTTATACCTTCGTAGATGAATACTATATTCCCCACCGGCGTTCCTACCGACAGCAGCATTTCAGACATGATGTCTTGATCAGCGGCTATGACCTCACAGACCGAACCTATACGATTGTTGGCTATGACGAGAATATGATCTATCGAGAGACCAAGGTGCGATTTGAACAGATGGAGCAGGCGATTATGAGCGTCGATGCCGTCATCACTCAGATCTACAAAAAAACGATTCATTATGAGCTGGATATGGAGGCAATTCAGAACGCGCTGACCGATTATATCCATGCCTACAATTCTAGCAAAAGGCTGCGGTCATTCATTAGCCCGTTGTCGGATCAGCATGAGTTCGGGATGGGGGTGTACCGGGGATTTCTGGAGCATCTGGATAAGGTCAGAGAGGACAAGCTCTACTATGATATCCGATTGACTCATCTGTTAATGGAGCATAAGCAGTGCATGGCGATGCGTCTGGAATACTTGAAAGGGCAGCATCGGCTGAACCATGCGGATGAGCTTCAGAGTCAATGCCGAGAGATGGTCGATCTGACGATGCGGCTGCGTCATGCTTATCTCAAGATTACACTAGGCACAGACAGGGAGGCGGTCGATAAGGTTCGCACGCTCGCTCTGGCGATGCAGACGGCCGATGAGGCTTTGACTGAACGCATATTGAATAACCTAATTATGTAAACGTTATCATTCGGGTGTCAAAGGGGGTGAATGCTGATGATCAAGCTCGAAATCTATACGCAGGACTACAATAAGGTCACTACGACGGTGGAGCATTACAACCCGGAAGACATCAATCGCAAAATCAATGAGCGGTGATGTTGTTGGGCTAATGGTTGAGCGTTCGGTGGACATGCTGGCAGGACTGCTGGGCATCTTGAAGGCGGGGGATGGTGCAATGCAAGGCGTACTCGCGCCTATCTTCCACCACTATTTTGCATCATAGGGGGGCAAAGCTGCTTGAAAATAAACCACAAGCCGGGAGTGTACGGCACGCTGACCCGATTGCTGCGTCTGTCGCGCTCCTACTGGCCCTGGTATCTGGGCATCGTCCTGCTGTCTGTCGTGTTGTCGTTGACCACACCTGCCTATGCTGAATTGATGCGTCGGATCGTCAATGCCATCATGGAGCAGCAGCTATCGGCCATGACCATCGCCTGCGTGCTGCTGGGCGCACTGGCGCTGGTGGAAGCCGGGGGCAGCTTCCTGAGCGGGTATGTTCATACCATGCTGCAGAACCGCTCTACCTTGCATTATCAGGCGAGGCTGCTGAACAAGACGGTCAGGCTCCGCCAGAAGGAGCTGCACAGCTATCATAGCGGCGACCTGCTGTCCCGCATCCATGATGCTGCGCCAGAGGCGCAAGCGGCGATCAACAGCAAGACGATGGATCTGTTTCGCAACAGTCTGCAGTTGGTCTTCCTGCTGGCTTATCTGTCTGTTGTTCATGTCGGCCTGGCGCTGGGCAGCCTGATCATCACGCTCGTCATCCCGCTGTTCGCCAATCCACTGGCGCGCAAGATGCGCGACACGTATACGAAGCGGCAGGAGGCGAGGGCGCAGCAGGATGCTTTTCTGATGGATAGCCTGCAAGGAATGGAGGTCATTAAGAGCTACTCGATTCAAGATAAAATCACCGCGCTGCTGCACGATAAATGGGAACGCTACCTTGTTCATCATCTGAAGGCGCTGGCGCTGGAGGCTGTATTTTACCGGGTGAATATACTGGTGTATGTGCTCGGGTTAATGTACATTCTCGGGTATGGCGGCTACCTGATTGTGCAGGGCAGGCTGGATGTGGGCGCTCTGGCGGCATTTCTGGTGGTATTCGAGCGGCTGTCCGGCCCGATCTCCAATCTGTCCTCGCTCTGGCCGCAATTGCAGGGGGCGATTGCCAGTGCAGCGAGAACCTTTGAGGTGATGGACCTGCCAAGTGAAGAGGAAGCGGCATCTGCAGGCGCGAAGCCGGGGGCAGGCATCAGGGGAGATATACGCTTCGACAACGTCATGTTTCGCTATGCCGAAGGCGCGGAGGCGGCGCTGCAGGGTGTCAGCTTCACGCTTGCCCGCGGGCAGGTGACTGCGATTGTCGGAGAGAGCGGCTCAGGCAAATCAACGATCGCGAGTCTGCTGCTCGGTGTTCATCGACCTGATGAGGGGCGGGTATGGGCAGGCGAGCACAATCTGGCGGACATGGAGCTGAGAGGCTGGCGCGAGTCGCTTGCCTACGTCTCCCAGGAACCGTATCTGTTCTCAGGGACGATCGGGGAAAATATCCGCTTGGGCAGACCTGCTGCGAGCCTGGAGGAGGTCAAGCATGCGGCACAGGCGGCTAACCTTCATGACTGGGTGGAGACGTTGCCCGCCGGATACGATACCGTTATTGGCGAGCGCGGGGCAACCCTGTCGGGGGGAGAGCGCCAGCGCATCTCCATCGCGCGGGCGCTGATCAAGCACCCGTCACTGCTCGTGCTGGACGAGCCGACCTCGGCTCTGGACAGCGAGAATGAACGTATGATTCAGGAGTCGATCCAGCGTGCTGCTGTGGGCAAGACGGTAGTTATTATTGCCCATCGCCTGTCTACGATTAAGGGAGCGGATCATATCCTCTGTCTGCATCAAGGGCGCATCGTCAGTGAGGGCACACATGAGGAATTGATGGAGAGCAGCAGCTACTATCGCATGCTCTATGAGAGAGGCAGCCATGAGGGGAAGGGGAGAGCGGTGTGAGTACAGGAGGACAATCGGAGCCACGGGCGGTCTCATTATTTGTCGCCATTATGAAGTATGCCAAGCCGTACAAAATCGCCTTTGTATTATCCGTGCTGCTGCTCGCAGCAGATATCGTGTATGATGTCGGCTACGCGTGGGTACAGCAATTGTTCATCGATGCTGCCGGGCGGCGGGATCTGGATACGCTGTTGCTGTTGACAGGGGCGTGTCTGGCTGCGGGCATCGGGATTATCCTGTTCTTCATGCTCCAATTCTATCTGCGCAACTCGGTACAGTCGCGGATGCAGCGGGATTTCTCTACGGATGTATTTCGGCAGATCGCCTCGCTTCCGTATGCGTCACTGCTCCGGTTCCATTCGGGCGATCTGGTCTCCCGCACGACCCGCGATGTCCAGCAGGCCAATGGCATGGTCGCCAACATCGTGTATGAGCTGACCTACAATGTGGCGCTGTTCGCGGTTGCCTTTGCCTATCTGGCTACAATGAACTGGAAGCTGGCGCTGCTGGTCGTGCTGTCTGCTCCGGTTGTATTTGCAGTAGGCAGATGGTTTGACCGCAAGCTGCGGACGTATGGGAATCGGCTTCAGCAAAAGGATGCGGAGGTGCGCGGTTTCCTGCAGGAAATGCTGCAGGGGCTGCATATTGTGCGCATATTCCAGATGGAGTCTGCGGTGCTGTCCAAGTATGAGGAGAAGCGCAGGGAGCAGAACCGCCTGCAGGTGGCCAATATGCTGCAACGCACCTCGATGAACCAGTCTGTCTACCTCACCAATCAGCTTGTCATGATTGTGTGTGTCTATTTCACCGCCTATACAGCCATTCAGGGCGCGCTGACAGCCGGTCAGGTGCTGGCGTTTCTCGTGCTGATCAGCCGGGTGCAAAATCCGTTGCTTAGCGTCATTAATACATGGGGAAATCTGCAGCAGGGGCTAGGCGCCGCCGAGCGTATCTTCGCGCTGTTCAAGCCGATGGGGGAGAGCCAGCAAGAGGGGCAGGATCAGCCGGGTCTGCTGGGGAAGGAGGAGACGGGAGAGGATGGTGTGCGCTCGGTCCTGCCCGGGCACGAGGCTATCGGTCAGGTGCCACTGTCTAATAAGAGCGAAGAGCAGGCGCAGAAGGTCGGCTCAAGCGGGTCGGTATTGCACTCGGCATCAGGGGGAGAGCCTGCGGGCGGACAGTCGGTCATTGTCCTTAAGGAGGCGACGGTGTCGCTTGAGCTAGATGAGGGCAAGCAGACCGTTCTCCTTGATCAGGTGAGTCTGACAGTGAATAGAGGGGAATTCGTTGCTGTTGTCGGCTCAAGCGGCGCAGGCAAGTCAACCCTGCTGCGGTTGTGCAGCGGCTTAATCTCTCCCACCGCTGGCGGAGCATGGACACTGGGCACGCAGTTGAGTGCTCACCCCGATGAAGCGGAGACACTTCGTCAGTTGAGCTATGTGCCGCAGACGCCTTATCTTTTTACCGGGACGTTAAGGGATAATATTAGGCTCGGGCTTGAGGGGGCGAGCGACGAAGAGGTCGTCTGGGCAGCTCAAGCCGCGGGCGCCCATTCCTTTATTGAGAAGCTGAATGGCGGTTATGATGCATGGGTGGGGGAGCGGGGAGAAACGTTGTCCGGCGGACAGCGGCAGCGGATTACGCTGGCGCGGGCTCTGATCAGGCGACCGAAGCTGCTGCTGCTGGATGAGGCAACCTCTGCTCTGGATATGCTCACAGAGGCGCAAGTATTGGAATCCATCCTGCAGGCTGTGCCTGGTATGGCGGTGATTGCAGTTACGCATAGAGCATCCGCAGTTCAATACGCGAGCAGAGTGATTGCTATGGAGCAGGGGCGGATTGTTGAGGATGGTACACACGTGGAGCTGCTGCAGCTTGGCGGAGTCTACACGGCTTTATTTGCGAGTGAGGAGGAAGGGGATGCGGGATATGAGCAGGTTGCCGGGGCGCGGCAATGAGGAGGTATGGATTACTCTGTAGATGTTCAGGATGGTAGATTGGCCGGTCGGGAGGCTCAGAAGAATTATGGCATGACTTAGAAACTATAGTATAGATAGTATAGAATGAAGTGAATAAGACATCCGCCCCCGCAGCAGCACGCGCCTGCTACTCTCAAGCCTGCATGCTGCCGCGGGGCTCTGACCGTGGGCTTGTTCGCCAAGCGCCCTCGCTGAGGCGTGCCACTACCCCCGAATCCCCTTCACAATCTCATCCTCGTGCCGCCGAAGATAATCCATATCTTCAACATATACATTCAGATGTCCCTCAGCGATATGATGTTGGAAATCCTCGTTGCCGTTGTCGGCTTCGTGCTGCATGAAGTCTGTCAGACTCGTCAGTCTGGCGATCAAGACGCGGACGAGGCTTTCCCGCTGAGCATCATCCAATCCGTACTCATCCAGAAATATCCTGGTTCTCCGAATATGCGCCTGTAAATCTCCATGTGAGCCGGGGCGAGCAGGGCTGGTGAATGGAACCCACCGATAGACCGCATAGGCTACATCCCATAGTCTCGGCCCTGGGTGCAGGGTGTCGAAATCAATGATTCCCGCAGCCTCGCCATCGACGATCGTAACGTTATAAGGCGCAAAGTCGCCATGACACATCACTTCGGCGGGCTGCTGCGCGGTCAGCATCCACGATTCCTCATGGGTGAGCATACAGATATAATGCTGGCTGTGCTCGTGAAAGGTCTTCAACAAGCGGGCAGCCGAGATCAACATGCGATCCTCCAGCATCCACGCTGGCAATGGATCATTGTATACCTCGCCTGGCATATACGACAGCAGCTCCTGCTGCTGCTCTGTGATGGCGTATGGTTCGGGTACGAAGCGCGCGCCGCGCTGATGCATAAACCTCAGAAAGCGGTGAATATCTACTGTCCAACGCTGCGCTGGACGGACAACGCTCCCGCCCTCCTTCATAATCTTGCCGATGCGTCCCCCGGCCAATTCCTCGCGATGCTCCATCATGAATCACCTTCTTTCATACTTCTTTATACTCAAGATGCAAGTAAGAAGTCAAATGGTGCTCTCACCCGCCATACTCGTTCCCAAAGCCCTCCTTTGTTCTGCGTGATGAACATCACAGTATCGACAGACGAAATCAGATATGATATATCTAATATATACCCATACAGGTATATGTAAAAGGAGGAGCGGGACATGGCGAAGAAAATTTTGATAGTGGGCGGCGTAGCGGGTGGAGCATCGGCGGCGGCCCGGTTGCGCAGGCTCGATGAGCAGGCGGAAATCATTATGTTCGAGCGGGGTGAATATATCTCTTATGCCAACTGCGGGTTGCCTTACCATATTGGTGGCTCGATTAAGGAGCGCTCCAAGCTGCTGGTGCAGACGCCGGCGGCGATGAAGGCTCGCTTTCGGATTGACGTTCGCACATCAAGTGAAGTGACGGCAGTAGACCCGTCTGCCAAGGTCGTTACGGTTCATAGCGCGGATCGCGGTGAGTATCAGGAAAGCTATGACGCGCTCATTCTGTCTCCCGGCGCACGCCCGGTTAAGCCGCAGATTCCCGGGATCAACAGGGAGTCTATCTATTCACTTCGTACTATCCCGGACATGGATCGCATCAAGGAGGTCGTTGAGCGCCACGATTCGAAACGGGCAGTCATCATCGGCGGCGGCTTCATCGGTGTTGAGATGGCGGAAAATCTGCGCGAGCGGGGGCTGGAGGTGGTGTTGGTTGAGGCTGGGACGCAGATTCTATCTGTCTTCGATGCAGAGATGGCGGCATATGGCGAGCAGGAGCTCATTACTCATGGCGTGGAGGTAGTGACGGGAGATGGGGTGCGTGCCTTTCACCAGCAGGGGCAAGGCATCGAGGTGGAGCTGGAGAGCGGGCGAGCGATGGCCTGTGATCTGGTTGTGCTGGCGATCGGTGTTCAGCCGGACACGGCATTCCTCCAGCCTTCCGGCATAGAGCTGGGGCCGCGGGGCCATATTATTGTCAATGAACATATGCAGACCAGCATGGCGGATATCTACGCTGTTGGAGATGCGGTGGAGACGACGAATCTGGCAGGCGAGCGCGCCGCTGTGCCACTGGCTGGTCCTGCTAACAAGCAGGGACGAATCGCCGCTGATCATCTATGCGGACTGGACAGCGCCTACAAGGGGACGCAGGGCACGGCGGTGCTGCGTATCTTCGACCAGACCGGAGCGGCGACCGGGCAGAATGAGCGTCTGCTGAAGAAGCTTGGCCTGCCCTACCACGCCATTCACATCCATCCTGGCTCTCATGCCGGATACTACCCGGGCGCATCGCCAATCTCGCTCAAACTGCTGTTTGATGAGACCGGTCAAATTCTCGGTGCGCAAGCCTTCGGCTCTGATGGCGTAGACAAGCGAATCGATGTGATCGCGACCGTTCAGCGGCTCAGTGGGACAGTATATGATCTGGCCGAACTGGAGCTATGCTACGCGCCGCCGTATTCCTCGGCCAAAGATCCGGTCAACATGGCCGGTTATGTAGCGGGAAATGTGCTGAGCGGACGGATGAAGGTGAGTACAGATGGGGATTGGGCAGGGCGTGAGGATGCAGTGCTGGTGGACGTCAGAACGGACACCGAGTATGCTGCAGGGCATCTTGAGGGCGCCTTGCATATCCCGGTGGATGAGTTGCGCGATCGAATGGGAGAGCTGGACGCAAGCAAGGAATTGTATGTGTATTGCGCGGTTGGCATCAGGGGCTATATCGCCTGCCGCATTCTGGCTCAACATGGCTTCACAGCCTACAATGTGACTGGCGGATACCGCACTAGTCAGATGAGCGGCAGCTTCCATTCATAATCGGTAGGGAGTAAAAGGCCGTGCAAGCTACCCTCGTCGCAGCAGACAGACATGGCAACTGGCTTCGCCCGGTCTGGATGCTTGCTTGCCGAAGGATCGCTATTGCATGCGCGAGCTGGCGATGGCGGCGTGGATACCTCTCGCCAGATGTTGCTTCAGAAAAATATTGACGACCGCGCCATAATTGATTATAGTATTAACATACCTATACGGGTATATGGATGCGAAGTGGGGCATACGATTCATAACGTATTTGGTTAGAAGCAGTGCCTCTCTTTTTTTATCTCCAATATACCCTATAGGGTATATAGGCGAAGGGAAGAAGACATTATGGATTATGCGTGGATCATCACCTTGTTCGCCATCGGTTTTGTGGGCTCGCTCATCTCCGGCATGGTGGGCATCGGCGGTTCAATCATTAAATATCCGATGCTGCTGTACATCCCGCCGGCTTTGGGGTTTGTGGCGTTTAGCGCCCAAGAGGTATCGGCGATCAGCGCGGTGCAGGTATTTTTCGCTACCTTGGCCGGGATGTTTGCGTTCCGCAAGGGAGGTTACATTAACAAGCAATTGGTGCTGTCCATGGGGGTTGCGATTGTAATTGGCAGCTTCGCAGGCGGCTACGGCTCGAAGTTTATGAGCAACGAGATGATTAATATCGTATATGCCGTGCTCGCTCTCATCGCGGGAATCATGATGTTCCTGCCCAAGAAGGGGGATGAGGAAGGGGACTTCACCAAGCTGACGTTCAACAGGCCATTGGCGGCTGCCTCGGCTGCGATCATCGGGATATTGTCTGGAATCGTCGGAGCGGCGGGCGCCTTCATCACCGTCCCGGTAATGCTGGTGCTGCTCCGCATACCGACACGGGTAGCAATCGCATCATCCTTGGCGATTACGTTTATCTCCTCCATCGGGTCGACAGCAGGCAAGCTGATGGGAGGGCATATGCTGCTGATCCCGTCCGTGGTGATGGTCGTCGCCAGTACAGTGGCTGCTCCAATCGGTGCGATGATTAGCAAGAAGCTGAATACGAAGGTGCTGCAGTGGTTGTTGGCGGCGCTCATCGTAGCTACGGTAATGAAGATATGGATTGATATTTTAGTCTAGGGTTTGCATACACGCTAGCTAGGGAGGCGAAGGGGTATGGCTGTATCAGTAAGATTGCAACTGCCATTTGAAGTGAAGGACAGATTGCAACGAGGGGAACGATTCATACTGCTTGATGTGCGGGAACAGGAGGAGTGGGAATATGACGGTCATATTCCACAGGCTACCCATATCCCGCTGGGCGAATTGGAGACGCGGCATCATGAACTGGACAGCAAGGAGGAGATTGTCGTGGTCTGCCGCAGCGGGGGACGCAGCGGCAGAGCCTGTGAATATCTGGCTTCGCTCGGCTACAGAGTTATCAACATGCCGGGCGGGATGACGGCCTGGCAAGGGGCAATACAATTCGAAGACGGCAGCGAAGCTTAAACCATGCTCCAGAGCATCGGTGAGCACAGAACAAAATGAGGAGGATGCAGTGCTATGAGTTCAGTCAAGGTGAATCGCACACTGGAATGTGAGGGACTGGCATGTCCCTTGCCTGTAGTACGCACGAAGAAAGCGATGGAGGAGCTTCCTACAGGGGAAGTGCTGGAGGTACGGGCAACGGACAAAGGCTCCATCGCCGACCTGCAGAGCTGGGCCAAGCGAACCGGCCATCAGTATATTGGTCTGAAGGAGGAGGGGGATGTGCTGTGTCATTATATTCGTAAATCCGACCCCTCGGAGGTAAAGGCGGAGATACGCTATCCACATACGATGACGATGGAGGAGCTGCTGAGCCGTCGCCAGGCTGGAGAGCCGATCCACATTATAGATGTGCGAGAGCCAGCGGAATATGCCTTCGGCCACTTGCCGGGAGCGGTTTCGATTCCGGCAGGGGAGCTGGAGCAGCGTCTTGAGGAGCTTAATCCGCTTCAAACCTATGCGGTCGTATGTCGAACGGGCAATCGCAGCGATGCGGCCTGCCAACTCCTGGCCGCTGACGGCTTCACTCAAGTACGCAATGTATTGCCGGGAATGCTGGGCTGGACGGGGGAGCAGGAGAAGGCTTGAATTAGGTCGTGTCTGAACACCCGTTCAAGGCATCTCTCACCGCCTTTTCGCTCCATGCTGCGTTGCCTGTTCTTGACGCACCCCGGTACACCTGCGAAAAAGCGCCTTGCCTGGAACGAAAATTCGGCCAGATCTGATCCGTCAGAATGTTCAGACACGCCCTAAGCAAGCAGGTTCAATGACCAAGGGAAGCAGATGACCAATAATGGGAGGTATGCGGAATGAAGACAGAACTTGTGCAAGCGATGAGTGCGCGAGAGGCAGCGGCCATAGTATTGCAGAAGCAGTCATTGTTCGTACTGGATGTACGAAATGAGGAGGGCTATAGCGACTGGAGAATTGAAGGAGATAGCGTCACTAGTGTCAACCTCCCGTACTTTGATCTGCTGGATGATATTGCGCCGGCATTAGAGAGGCTGCCGGAGGCGGGCCGCGTGCTGGTCGTGTGTGCGAAGGAAGGCTCCTCCATTATGGTGGCAGAGCAACTGGCTGAGGCTGGTCGAGGCGATGTCTTCTATCTTGCCGGCGGCATGAGGGCATGGAGCGAGCATCTGGAGCCGGTCAAGGTAGCGGAGCTGTCGGGCGGCGGAGAGCTGTACCAGTTCGTGCGGGTCGGCAAGGGCTGCCTGTCCTATGCCGTTTTCGCCGATGGCGAGGCGGCCTTCATCGATGCTACGCGCATGGTCGACCCGTATGAGCAATTTCTGGAGAGCAAGGGGGCAAAGCTGGTTCATACCATCGATACGCATCTGCATGCGGATCATATCTCTGGCGGCAGGCTGCTTGCTGAGCGGCACGGTGCGGTGTATCATCTGCCGCCGAAGGATGCAGGCGAAGTTACCTTTTCGTATGAGCCGTTGACTGAGGGCAAGGATATCTACGTCGGCAGCCAGACCATTGAGGTGCAGCCGCTCTATTCGCCGGGGCATACGATTGGCTCGACCTCATTTATCGTGGATCAGCGCTATCTGCTCTCTGGAGATATTTTATTCGTAGCGTCAATAGGACGGCCCGATCTGGCAGGCTTGGCAGAGGACTGGGTCGGTGACCTGCGGCAGACGCTGTATCATCGCTATAGAGAGCTGTCAGAGGAGCTGATTGTGCTGCCGGCCCATTTTGGCCAATACACAGAGCTGGGCGAGGGAGGACTGGTTGCTGCACGTCTTGGCGATCTCTACCGTAACAATCCGGGTCTCAACATACAGGATGAACAGGAGTTCCGGCACATCGTAACCGGCCAGCTCCCGCCACAGCCGAATGCGTATCAGGACATTCGCCGGACCAATATGGGACGGCTTGCACCATCAGCAGACGAGCAGCGCGAGATGGAGATTGGTCCGAACCGCTGTGCGGTGCATGACAAATAAGAAGGACAAATAAGAAGCTGGAGGAATGAAGATAATGAAAAGTGATCTCGTATTGGACGCAACCGGGCTTGCATGCCCGATGCCGATTGTGAAAACCAAGAAAGCGATCGATACGCTGGCCTCGGGTCAAACGCTGGAAGTGAGGGCAACGGACAAGGGGGCGCAGAGCGATCTGACCGCTTGGGCGCGCAGCACAGGACATGAGCTGGTGCAGTCCACGGAGGATAATGGAATCTACACGTTCTGGATCAAGAAAAAGTAGACCGACAGGCGAAGGCTAGGGCTCAGGCTAATGGATAAGGGGAGGGCGCTTGCAGCCGTTCCCTTTCACCTATACACATCATCATAAATACGAGGAGGAAGCAAAATGGAAGGCTTGATCCCTATTGCAATTGCTGTGTTGTTCATAGCATGTATCTATACGAGGCTGGCCCCCGTCAAAGGGCTGCGCACGCTTGGCAGTGCAGAGTTCAAGAAGCAGTTGAACCAGCATCCCAAGAAGGCGCTGATTGATGTGCGCGAGCCAGGCGAATTCCAGGCAGCATTCGCGGGGCAGTCAACATTCCGTTGTCGCAGCTAGGAGCCCGCTGGTCAGAGATTCCGCGGGATCAGAGCGTCTACCTGTTCTGTCAGAGCGGTGTACGGAGTAAGCAGGCAGCCCGTGTACTGAGCAAGCAAGGGTTTGCTGACCTGACGCATCTGCAAGGCGGCTACATGAGTTGGGAGCGCTAGATGCGGCGTGGATAGAAAGCCATGCGGAACGATAAGGCTAGAAAGGATGACAGGGGCGGCACTGGGAGCCCGTCAACGAGGCGCGATGAAAAACAAACAGTAGCTTCCAGTTCCCCCTGTGGGTGTCTCTTGGGATTGTTGCTATGAGGCCCCCTTGTCGTTATGAGTTAAATCAGATCATGCTCGCCCTCTTTGTAGATGCTGATCAGTACCCGCGCCGTGCTGTCCCCGATATTGCGAACAAGATGTGGGGTACACGCATTCCAACTGAATGAATCTCCAGCCTCCAGCTCCACCGCATCCTCTCCCTGCTCCGCGAAGATTCGTCCCTCAAGCACCAGGTGCACCTCTTCTCCTTCATGAGCATGTGGCTCCAGCCCTGTACTGGCACCCGGCGGAATGTCCACCAGCACCATCGAGACATTCTTTGTCTTCCCCAGATGGGAAACCTTGAGCTGATCAGAGCCACTGGTGGTATGCTGACGCTCGGCAACACGGACGATGCTCATCCGATCCTCTTTTTTAAGCAACAGATAAGCTAGCGGAACCTTTAAGGCCGCCGCGATATTTTCCAATGTAGCAATGGAAGGCGAGGTTTTATTATTTTCAACCTGGCTCATAAAGCCTTGTGACAATCCAGTCTCTTCACATATTTGAGCGATGGTAATATTTTTACGCTTACGAATCGTGCGAATGGTGGAACCTATATCCATAGTCAGCTCACCTCTAACCCATTATATTGATAAAACAAAACTTAATTTGATATTAACAATATTTTTGTTGACGTGCTAGTACCTGAAGTGTATATTAGCAATATAAATATTATTTCTTTATAAATAATAATTCGGTGAATACACGAAGGGAGCGCTCGACATGAAGGAAGCCGCTTATCTATACAACGTTCAATTGCCCGCTCGCATGAATCCCGGGCAGAAATATCCTGTCCTCTTCACTCTCCATGGCAAAGGCTCGAATGAGAATAATATGTATGGACTTGTCCAGGAATTGCAGGAGCACTTCATCATCATCGGCATTCGCGGCAACTTGGTTCTAGGCAATGGCTATCAATATTATGATCTGAAGAGCCTGGGCAATCCGATTCGTGAGCAGTTCGACCAGGCCATGACCAAGCTGGAGCAATTTATCGAGCAGATCACACAGGAATATCCCATTGATGAAGGACGACGGTATGTGCTGGGCTTTAGCCAGGGGGCCATTCTTGCGATGTCCTTGGCGCTGGTGATGGGAGACAGGCTCAAGGGCATCGTTGCTCTGAACGGCTATGTCCCGGAATTCGTCAAGACAGAATACAGCCTGCGCAGTACAGAAGAGGTGTCAGTGTTCATCTCGCACGGACAATTCGATCCGATCTTCCCGGTCGAGATCGGACATCAGAATGCCGATTATTTCAACTCGCGGACGTCCAGAGTGACGTTTCACCTCTATCCAAGCGAGCATACGGTATCGTCGGACAATCAGCGCGATGTCATACAGTGGCTAAGCGCGGACGCCGGGCTGCAGCAGCAGATTTAAAATCATGACAAGGAGTGATACGATTATGATGCCTTCTTTCTTTTTTGCCCATGGAGCCCCTTCACTCGTAATTGAAGACCATGCCTATACTGATTATCTGAAGAAGGTCGCGACGACATTTCCCAAGCCCAAAGCGATTGTCCTGTTCTCCGCGCATTGGGAGAGCCGTACACAGGCTGTGAGCCAGGTGGACACCTATTCCACCATCTATGATTTCTCCGGCTTCCCGGACGAGCTATACCGGATGACCTACCCTGCCAAGGGCGACGCGGCGATCGCCAAGCAGATCACGGATCTGTTCGCAGCCAGTGGAATCGATACCGTAGTGGATACACAGCGGGGGCTGGATCACGGCGCTTGGGCCGTGCTGAAGCTGATCTACCCGGATGCCGATATTCCGGTGGTGGCGCTGTCCGTCAACCGCTATCTGACCGCTGAGGAGCAATATAAGACCGGGCAGGCTCTTGCCAGCCTGCGTGAGCAGGATATTCTGATTATAGGCAGCGGCGGCGCCGTTCATAATCTGCGCAGGGTGAATTGGGCGGCGGACAGGGTGGATGAGTGGGCGATTGCCTTCGAGAGCTGGCTGCAGGATAAGCTGGAGCGCTGGGATACAGAGGCTCTGTTCCGTTATCAGGAGCTGGCACCCTATGCCAACGAGGCTGTCCCTACTGCCGAGCACTTCATTCCATTATTGATTGCGATGGGCAGCGGGGATCAGCACCGCTCCGCCGAGCTGCTGCACCGCAGCTACCAGTGGGGGAACCTGAGCCTGACGGTGTGGAAATTCAACTAACCGATATGCACGCTGTTAGATGCGCGGCGACATCCAGCATCTAGAAGTGATTTTTTGAAAAATACTGTTTACCTGGTGGGGGATTTTTGATAATATAACGGTGATAAGCAAATGCGATGACGAGACGAGTAGGTAGATGGATTCTTTCGCAGAGAGCTCCAGTAGCTGAAAAGGAGCAAAGAATAATCTATACGAAGAAAGACTCTGAGCAGCGCACCGGAATCCCGCTAGGGGAGGGTGGTTCGCCAGGAGCTCCTGTTACAGAGCTGGAGTATACGCATTGCCGCGGCAGTGCCGTACTTGAGGAGGCTTATATGGCGACATATAGGCAAATCTGGGGTGGTACCACGAGGATATGAATCTCGTCCCTGAGACAATTGTATTGTCTTGGGGGTGGGATTTTTTTGTTGCCGCCGGGCAGCGGATAGGAGCTTACTGGAGGCAGGTTTCATTATATATCGTATCGAGAATCATCAATATATTCTCTCTAAGAAAGGATGAATTGTCTTATGACACAAAGATTGAGAGCAGGTATCGTCGGAGGAACGGGCATGGTTGGCCAGCGGTTTATTGAGCTGCTGGATCAGCATCCATGGTTTCAGGTTACAGCGATCGCGGCTAGCGCGGGTTCGGCAGGCAAGACATATGAGGAGGCTGTTCAAGGAAGATGGAAGCTGAGCACGCCTATTCCAGAGGAGATCAAGCCGCTCATCGTGCAGGATGCCTCCCAGGTCGAAGCATTCGCCGCTGAGGTGGACTTCATCTTCTGCGCAGTCGACATGAAGAAGGATGAGGTAATGGCGCTGGAGGAGGCATATGCCAAGACCGGCACGCCAGTTGTCTCCAACAACTCCGCGCATCGCTGGACAGCGGATGTGCCGATGGTGATTCCAGAGATTAACCCTGACCATCTGGAGGTCATTGCCGCGCAGCGTAAACGTCTGGGTACGGAGACCGGCTTCATCGCGGTCAAGCCGAATTGCTCGATTCAGAGCTATGTGCCGATGCTGAACGCGCTGAGAGAATTCCAGCCGAAGACTGTGGTGGCCTCCACCTATCAAGCCATCTCTGGAGCGGGCAAAAACTTCACCGATTGGCCGGAGATGCTGGATAATGTCATTCCTTATATTGGCGGGGAAGAAGAGAAGAGCGAGCAGGAGCCGCTGCGCATCTGGGGTCATGTGGAACATGGCGAGATCGTCAAGGCGAGCGCGCCGCATATTACGACGCAGTGTATCCGCGTGCCTGTAACAGATGGCCATCTGGCGACGGTGTTCGTCTCGTTCGAGCAGAAGCCGACCCGGGAGCAGATTCTGGAGTGCTGGCAGCAGTACAAGGGCCGTCCTCAGGAGCTGGAGCTGCCGAGCGCGCCGAAGCAATTCATCACCTACTTTGAGGAGGAGAACCGCCCGCAGACGAAGCTGGATCGCGACATTGAACGCGGGATGGGCGTATCGGCTGGCCGACTGCGCGAGGATTCTCTCTATGATTACAAATTTGTGGGTCTCTCGCATAATACCGTTCGCGGAGCAGCAGGCGGCGCGGTGCTGATCGCGGAATTGCTGAAGGCTGAGGGCTACATTCAACCGAAATAAACCAACTGTAAGGCGCAGTCGTCTGCCGGGGAATGATGTACAACATCATGCTATCTCCCCCGTGCAGGCGGCTGCGCTTCAGTGTTGATCTGGGAGCGCATGCGCTTTTGACTTGGCGGGGGAAGAAGTGATATGATCCTGCTAAGAGTGAGGGGCTTGGAGGTCACGCATCGGACATGCCGAATCCTGAGCAATCTATGCTGCGACTGGACGGAGCTGTCAATCGAGGTGACAGGCGAGATGACTGGATATAGGTCATTTTCCTAAGCTGGTATATATTTTTGACCGTATGGTCAATAAGGTGGGCATGCGCCCTGTGTAAACGTCTGATTCATAAAATAGAAGGAGTGGAGTGTACATGACAACTGCAAAATCCGTTGAAGCCTTGTTTACGCCGTTCTCGCATGGCAGGCTGCAATTAGCCAACCGAATAGTGATGGCCCCGATGACCCGGCAATTCTCGCCAGGAGGGGTTCCCGGCTCTAATGTAGCGGACTATTACCGTCGGCGCGCGGAGAATCAGGTGGGGCTGATCGTGACCGAGGGTACCGTGGTTGACCATCCGGACGCTGCCAATCAGGACAATGTTCCGCATTTCTATGGTGAGGCTGCTCTGCGTGGCTGGGCCGATGTGGTGGCCGCAGTTCATGCCGCTGGCGGCCGCATCGTGCCGCAGATTTGGCATATGGGTGCCAAGGGACAGGTGAATGAATATACAGAGGCGGAGATAGCAGCCATTGTCGAGGCATTTGCCCACTCTGCTGCCGAGGCGAAGCGTCTGGGCTTTGATGGCATCGAGCTGCACGGTGCGCACGGTTATCTGATAGACCAGTTCTTCTGGGAGAAGACCAATTCGCGTACAGACCGCTATGGTGGCAGCATGCTCAAGCGGACTCGCTTCGCGGTGGAGGTCATCGAAGCTTGCCGTCGCGCGGTTGGGCCGGAGTTCCCGATTATATTGCGTATCTCGCAGTGGAAGGGGACGGACTACGCTGCGAAGCTGGCAACGACGCCTGCGGAGCTGGAGCAGTGGCTGGAGCCGCTGGTGGCTGCGGGCGTCGACCTGTTCCATTGCTCTACCCGCAGATTCTGGGAGCCTGAGTTTGAAGGGTCGGAGCTCAATCTCGCTGGCTGGGTAAAGAAGCTGTCCGGTAAGCCGGTCATTACGGTCGGTTCGGTCGGTCTGGACGAGGATTTCATGACCCTGTTCACGCAGGGCAAGGGAGCGAACCAGACGGGCATTGACGGTCTGATCGAGCGGCTGGAGCGTGGGGAATTCGACCTGGTCGCGGTCGGACGTGCGCTGCTGGCCGATCCGGAATGGGCGAGCAAGATTCGCACAGGCCGTCTTGACGATCTGCAGCCGATGAAGCCTGAGGCGCTACAAACGTTGTACTAGGCGTGATTCCCATCCGCCGCCCCGCTTGCACAAGCGGAGGCGGCGTTTTTTATTGCTTAATAACGATTGTTTTGCAATTTGAAATATGTTTTATTTTGAATAAGTAACAAAATTTTATAATTATATCTAGTCTTTTAGTACTATTATGAGAATTTAGCAGATAGAGGTATGTACATTTACAAGATTTAGGTGTTATACTGTCGTAAGTAATGAATCGCTTAAATTATTGAAATTTTGCTTGTATTATCCCTATTTAGGGGTCTTGATCAACCTGCCTGCTGTTTGCTACTCCAGATCGACAGCATGCAGACGATTGCAGCCTAATCGGACCGTTGGCAAGGATCTAAACAGGCTGTGTACTTTTGTTGATACGCTGGCCAGCTATCATATATATATCCTTTATAACACGAGTTAACATGGGGTGTGCGTCTAGCGGCCCAATTGAAGTTCATTCTGTTCATCTAAGGAGGTTCATATGATTAGCCACACTAAGAAATTTATTGCTGCGGCTGCTCTTGGGGCAGTCATGATTACCGGCGCAGCACATGCTGCGACGGACCAATTCGCCGATACGAATTTGCCTGCACTGGGTTCATTTGCCGAGAGCTCTAACATTAATGGCAATCCAACAGGACATTATGGTGGATGGCTGAACACTCAGCGGGGCACGATGAAGATTGCCGCCAAGCGAGTCGTGAGTTTGTGGCCAGATACGACAATCTCTAACTTCAATACGAACACGACAAATGTCAGCTATGCACAGATTAATATGGACCCGGATACCGATTTGTATTATGTGCGTTTGACACCTGTGTCGAACGGCCCTAGCGGTTACGGTTTTATTCAGAACTATTAATTTCGTCATCATCGACCATGAAGACCGCCCAAAGCCCAGCAGGCTGCTGGGTGGTCTTCTTCACTAGGCATCAGATTAAGCACGTGCTAACGATACCAACCCTATAAACCCTATAATGGTGATTTGAATGCGACAACTATATGCGATTGTAACAATGGAATTTACGCAGTATCGAAGAGGGCCGCTTGTATGGATTGCATTCATCTTTCTTAGCTTGTACCTGGCAACGGGCTATTATAATTATCTTCAAAAGCAGTTGCAGGCGGGACAGTTTTTGGTTTCCTCGGGCTATATTGTCATGGCCTCTGCATTATTTGGGCTGTTTTTTGGCATATTGTCCGCACGCCGCGAGAAGGACGCCTCGTTTGCCGAGACGCTGGCGGCAACTCCAGGCGATCGTCTAAGACCACTGGGCAAGCTGCTGGCCTGGTTTGCGGTCTGTACGCTTATTACAGCCATCGCCTATGCAGAGCTACTGTTGTTAATCGGGGTAAGCGGGAGCGATTACATCAGCTTTTTTATAGATATTGGGTTGTACATTGGCTGGTATTGGGGGGCAACACTGTTTGCCTGCGGAATGCTAGGATTTGCAATTGAAAATTATATGGGGGATTCCTGGTGGAAGCTGCCGATTGTGCTTGCAGTTTGGCTATGGATTAGCCCCTTTAACCATATATTGGCGAATTATTTACCTGTTGAATTATTAGCCTGGTTCAATCAAGGGGAACGGGATTTGGAGGCGGAATACAGCGCTGTGGAGGGCTTGTATATCGCCGGCCCGATGATGGCCAGGAAGCTGGGCTTTCTCGCTCTCTGCTTGGCTGCCGCTGCCGGAGCAGTAAGATTCAGATATGAGAGGGAGAAGTCCGCGGCAGAAAAGCGTTGGCTGCTGACCATAGTGGCATGTTGCCTGGTGATGTCTTTTACATGTGCTTGGGCGATCCGCAGTCCGCTCGATTCGTATCGTGCGCCGCTGAACCGTTACGCCGACTTGTACCTAAATCAGGATGCAGCCTACTATGCAGAAGCGGCGAATAGTGAGGTTAAGGAGAATGGACGGGACTTTGTAGCTGCCGGCTATGAGCTGGAGCTGGAGCATTTGGCCAATCAGATTGAGTATGCCGCTCGCATCAGGGTAGAGAAGATTGCGGCTGAGGAAGGGCGACTTGTATTTACTCTGTATCATGGGCTGAAGGTGCTTGAGGGTGCAATGGGCACAGGGGAGGCGCTATCCTGGGAACAGAGCGGGGACCATCTCTACATCGATTGGCCGCAGGACAAGAGCGAGGGAGAGCTGGCGCTTAGAATCCGAGGAGACGGGGGCGCCTTTAATCAGATTACGGAAACTTCACTATTTCTAAGCTCGTCGGTTCCATGGTATCCGGTGCCTGGAAGCTACGCGATCGCCGGGAGCTATGAGCTGGTCTATGAGCCGCAATACAAACGGGTTCCACGTAGCGGCTCCGCCTATTTCAAACTGGCAGTTAAGGGGCGTCAGCCTGTCTATAGCAATCTGCCCCAGGTTGGCCCGGGATTATTCGCTGGTGAAGCGAGTGGAGCTATGCTGCTATCCGGGATGCTTAAGGAAAAACAGGGGGCGACATACCGCATCGTCGGGCCGCCTGATCAGTTGGAGCCGTTGGAGGCGGTGCTGGAGAGAATCGAGACAACAGCCGGGCAGCTATCTGAATTACTCGGCGTCCCTGCACCCGCGATGCCAAGGCAAGTCTTTACCATACCATCGTCATCTTATTCCACTGCGGAATATATGAGGCTGGACGGGGAGCAACTGCTTATTAACGAGCAATTGACGAGAAGCTCCTATAGTATTGAGATGCTGCCCCAAGCCGAAGGGGTGTTTCAGGCCTTCTTCTGGTCGAACAGCTATCGTACTGGAGATGAACAGAATTCGTATATTTTTCGGATGCTGCTTGGCTTCCTCTCCAGTCAGCATAAGGATTACACGGTGCTATCCTCTCAGATGCAGACACTGGATCGGCTGGGCTCACAGGCACCGGACATTTCATATCTCGCGCGTGATCTGCTGTCTTATTATGAACGGCGAGGAGATAGCGGCCTGATGGACGTTATTCGTCAAGCCTATCGCTTGTCCGAGCCTTCACAGCCGGCACTACGAATAGAGGACTGGCGGGAGTTGCTAGATTGATAGTGAGGTGGGAAGCGTGGACAACCGTCTTATTTTGGATAAGGTAAGCAAAAGCTTTGGCAATGCAGCAGTGCTGAAGTCCGTGTCTCTTAATATCCGTCCCGGTCTATTCGGCCTGCTCGGACCTAATGGAGCGGGCAAGACCACGCTGATGCGGGTACTGGCTACGCTGTTGAAGCCCGACAGTGGTTCGATTCGATGCCAATCATGGGAATGGTCCCAAACGCCAGAACAGATACGGTTCAAGCTGGGCTATTTGCCTCAGCATTTTAATGTGTTTCGCAATATAACCGGCTACGAGTGTTTGGATTACATTGCTGTGTTGAAGGGTGTGCATCAACCCAAGGAACGGCGGGCGATGGTGAGCGAATTGTTGGAGAAGGTCAATCTAGCGGCTGATGCCCATAAAAAAACCGCGGTCTATTCCGGTGGGATGAAGCGCAGGCTCGGCATCGCCCAGGCATTGCTGGGCGATCCGGCTATTGTGATTGTTGATGAGCCAACCGCCGGACTGGACCCTCAGGAGCGTATCCGATTTCGTAACCTGCTCCGAGAATCAGCCGGTGAACGGATCATTCTGCTATCGACTCACATTGTGGAGGATATAGAGGCGCTGTGTTCCAGCGTGGCTGTTCTCAAGGATGGTCATGCTGTACAGTTTGAGTCACTGGATGACCTCGCTCAGTCGGCAGTCGGCAAGGTATGGAGCTGCCGTGTCCCGTCAAAGGATGCGATGAAGCTGCAAGCAAGCAACAGCTTTCAGATCATGCAGTCGGTGCTGATGGGGGACATGACGGAGCTGCGTATTTTGTCGGAGACAGCTCCGATCGACGGAGCCACACACTGCCAGCCTACTGTGGAGGAAGGGTACTTGGCATGGAGTCAAGAGTAAAGCTGCTGCCGTTGATGCTGGATATTCGCAGTATGGGCGGGCTATTTTATATCCCGATCCTCTCCATGGGGTTGAGTGCGGTCTACTGCATGCTCCAATACTCGGGGCTGGATGATCGCTATCTGCTGCCTCAGCTCAGGCATGCGATGGGTGTCCTGTCGATCCCGATGGTCTGTATCTGGATCATCGCCATGTTTCAGGATTATACAGCTACTGAGGGGAAGGAAACGATTCTGGCTCTGCCTTACCCTCCGGTACGGAGCGGAATGCTCAGAGTATGGCGCATGACAGTGCTCTATGCTCTGCTGTTTATGATACTCTATGTCGTTATGGCTGCTGGGCTGTCCTCGGCACAGATTACCGTTATTCTTGAGGATCTCTATGTTCCTATCATTTCCATTTTCTTATTTGCCGGACTTTCCTTTTTGTTGATCGTGATCTTCAAAAACCCTATTAGCTGCTATATCTTAGCAGGAGGATACGCGCTGTTCCATTATATGACTCGGGGCGCATACTCATTGGGTATCTATCCTTTCCAATGGAGTCTCCCCCAACCCTACATGGACAGTATGCTCTGCAGCTATATGATGCTGGCAGCATCAGGGGTACTGTTCACAGTTGCCCAGTCTTTGTTCGCTAACCGAGAGTTTATGATGAGATAAGGCTTCCAGCCGCCCCGCTTGCACAAGCGGAGGCGGCTTTTTCGAATGGTAGAAAGATATGTGCACGTATACAGCTATCTATTTCAATGCGACATGAAGCTTGTCCAGCCAACGATAGCGGCAGAATACAGGCAGACGAGCCAAGTCGTATGTCGGATCGAAATCGGATATAATTGTATATAATAATGGGAATACATCGATGATGGACAGAGGTTGCAGAGGAAGGCGGGGTAGCCATGAATACCGTGCTGATGGTTGCGCTGGGTGTGCTGCTGGCAGCTTTGGCTGCTGTAGCGGGACTGAGCGTTTATTTCTATAACAAAGCGGTTGCGCGTGCTGACAAGAGCTTTCTCCAGGGTGATCCAGGCTTGCGGCTCAACCCGAATATGAAGATTGATCTTCAGGCCAACCGGGACTGGTGGGCGCAGCAGACATGTTCCATCTGGAGCCTCACCTCCGATGACGGGCTGCAGCTCAAGGCTTACTATCTGCCTGCCCCTTCGCCAACGAAGGCGACGGTTATTCTGGCGCATGGCTATGGGGGAGAGGCCGGCATGATGTGCGGTCTCGCGCGGCTATACCATGAGAGGCTGGGCATGAATGTGCTCTTGCCCGATGCCAGAGGCCATGGGAGAAGTGAAGGAAGCTACATCGGGTTCGGATGGAAGGAGCGGCTAGATTACACGGGCTGGATCGCTCAGCTTATCGAGCAGCTCGGAGAAGAAGCGACGATTGTGCTGCACGGTGTCTCGATGGGCGCTGCGACGGTGATGATGACAAGCGGTGAGATGCTGCCGCAGCAGGTGACCTGCATTGTTGAAGACTGCGGTTACACCTCGGTAGAGGATGAGCTGGCCTATCAGTTGAAGCGGATGTATCGTCTGCCGTCATTTCCGCTGATAGCAGCAACGAGTCTTCTCACTCGTCTGCGGGCAGGCTATTCCTTCCGCAAGGCGTCCGCGCTGGAGCAGCTTCATCACAATACACGGCCGATGCTCTTCATCCATGGCGAGCAGGATCAATTCGTGCCGACCTCGATGGTCTATCGGCTCTATGATGCCTGTAAGGCGCCGAAGCGGCTCGTTGTTGTCCCGAATGCCGGGCATGGCGAATCCTATCTGGTGGACCCGGACAAGTATACGCAAGAGCTGATCGCCTTCTTGTCGCAGTACGGCAGTAGAGACAGGCCAGGCAGGCTGGAGAGAGTGTGAGCGCACTATTGGACGAAGCATCGGCCCATCGGGCCGCCGCCGGCATAAGACTGGGAATGACCACAGGGCGGGTCAATAGGAGGAGGAAGCAGTGATGGAAGCAGTGGACACGGCAAAGAGGCTGGCTGCAGAGACAGCCGTACAGCGAGTAGAGGATGGGATGATCGTTGGTCTGGGGACAGGCTCGACGGCCTATTATGCCATTGCGCGCATCGCGCAGCGAGTGCAGCAAGGGCTGCGTATCCAGGCAGTAGCCAGCTCTGCAAGATCGGAGGCACTGGCGCTGGAGCTCGGCATCCCGCTGGTGCCGTTGTCTTCGATCAGCGGGATCGATCTGACTATCGACGGCGCGGACGAGGTTGATCCTGCCTTGCATCTCATCAAGGGAGGCGGGGGCGCGCTATTGCGGGAGAAAATATTGGCAATGAGCAGCAGCCGCTTTATCGTCATCGCCGATGAGAGCAAAAGAGTCGCACAGCTTGGACGCTTCCCGCTGCCGGTGGAGATCGTCCCGTTTGCCGCTAATCTGACGATCGCGAAGCTCCGAGAGCTCGGCTGCAAGCCTTCCGTCCGAATGGTAGAGAGCCAGGAGTATAAGACGGATAACGGCAACTATATTGTTGATTGTGCGTTTGGCGGTATTGCTGACCCACAGCAGTTGGAGGCGCGCATTAATGCTATTGCCGGTGTTGTGGAGAACGGCCTGTTCACGCACATGGCGAGCACCGTCATCTTCGCCTCGCAGGATGGCGCCATCTCGGTACTGGAGCAGAGTCGCTGACTCGGGAGCATCCCTGTAATGTATGGAGCATTACATAAGCAGGGATGCGGTACGCGCTGAGTCAACGATGACCGGAGCGAGAGCCAGTGGCCGCCGGGCCAGGACGCTCCCTGCGGCCGGAATCTATCAGGCTAGTCGCTCCGAAGGTGAACGGAGGATGAGCGCTCGGCTAATCGGGAAGCGGTCACGGAGACTATAGCAGCCCGGACAGGCGCACTTCCTCATAGAAACGGCGGAACTCGTCGAAGTTGAGCTGCTGCGCGGCGTCAGACAGGGCGGCAGCCGGGTTGGGATGCACCTCAACCATGATGCCGTCGGCACCGGCTGCCAGAGCTGCCTTGGCGCACGGAGCCATTATATCCTTGCGGCCGGTGGAGTGAGTGACATCGACCAGAACGGGCAGATGGGTCTCCTGCTTGAGGATTGGCACGGCCGAGATGTCGAGCGTATTGCGGGTCGCCTTCTCGTAGGTGCGGATGCCGCGTTCGATCAGCATGACGTGCGGGTTGCCGCCAGAGACGATGTACTCGGCAGCATGCACGAATTCATCCAGTGTGGCCGACAGGCCGCGCTTGAGCAGCACAGGTGTCTGGACGTCGCCAGCCGCCCTGAGCAACTCGAAATTATGCATGTTGCGTGCACCGATCTGAATGACATCGATGTATGTGGCGGCAAGCTCAATATCGGCAGGATGGACAATTTCACTGATCGTTCGCAGGCCGAATTCCTCCGCGACCTCCTTGAGCATCCTTAGTCCATCTCGGCCAAGCCCCTGAAATTCATAGGGAGAGGTGCGCGGCTTGAATGCCCCGCCCCGCAGCAGCTTCACCCCCGCAGCCTGTAGCATCGCCGCCACCTGACGGAGCTGCTCATAGCTCTCGATCGAGCAAGGACCAGCAATCAGAGCTGGCTGGTCTGCCCCGATCGCGACATCGCCCAACTGTACGACCGTATTATGAAGCTGATGCTGGCGAGAGACGAGCAGCGACGGCTTCTCCTTGCTGCCTCCGCTTGATTGAGCTGCTCCCTCCATCCACTGCGCCAGCAGCCTGCGAGCCTGCGAATGCTTCAAGTCAGCGTCGAGCCTGCTGTCCAACTGCTGCAGACATTCCCCGATCTGCGCAGGTGTCAGCTTCAGCTCCTGCATGAGCTGCTGATGCTCCTCCAACTGCTGTAGCAATTCGAGGCTGAGCGTCTGTAGTCTGTTATGTCCATCCAATGTAGTTGTCGTATTCGTCCGGGTCATCGAAATCTTCCTCTCTTGTTTGATGTGCGCTCTCGGGTCATCGATCAGGACATCCATCAGGACATCCATAGGTGTCCCTTCAGCACACGGTACTCACATCCACTATGGACATCGGTATACCGTGACTAGTCGTACTCTTCCGCAGCGATATAACATCGGCAGCCTCGATCGGCGCCTTATAAATTAACGCAAAAAGACCCCTCATCCGCAAGGGACGAGAGGCCGTGGTACCACCCTTATTAGAGCGTTCTCGCTGACAGTTGTATGCTTCGTCAAGCCTGCCACCGGGAGATGCTCTCACTTTGTCCCTCTAACGCAGGGAATACGGGTCACCCTACCTTCTGCCAGATGGCAGACATTCAGGCGCCAGCTCGGGAGTGAACTTCGGCAGGCCATTTACTCGGCAGCTCTCAATCGGTGGCTGGCCGTCCCTGTCAGCAATGGAACGCTGCGTACTCTCTCCTTCATCGCTTCTGTTGCTATGTGTATGCGATCAACGTTGATTAAGTGACATTTTAGGGCATGATAATGGATCGTGCAAGCCTGTCGATTAACGCGCCTTCCTATTACTGCATAGCTGCTGTGTTGCAACGAAGTATGCGAGCTTTTTGCATTTTTTCAACCTCTACCTCATCTCAGGCACAGGTGGAATTAGCAGCTTGCTGTCACGTTATGGTTGAAGCGGGCGGCGCTCCATGAGCTGCTTTAGCTTAACCTCTGTAGGAGAATCGGGATCAGGCGTGTAGATGCTGCAGCGCAGATCATCTTGACCCTGCACCTGCAAGGAGGTCAAGTGAAAGAGCATCTTGCCCGCCCGGGCATGGCGAAACTCCAGCACGACCTCCGGTGCGGAGCTGACTCGGCTCTGCTCCCACATGCGATTGAAATCCGGGTGCAGTCTCCCCATCTCCTCCAGAAATTGCTCATACCACTTATCCTCTACATACTTTCCATAGTAGGCGCGAAATATCGACAAATACCCGCTCGCAAAATGCTCCCAATTGACAGCCAAGCGTTGAAATTCCTTGCGCGTAAAGAGTAGACGGATCATGTTGCGCTGCTCGGGCGGCAGTTGCTCGAAGTCGAGGAAGATATGAGCGGCTGCAGCATTCCAGCCGACAATTCGGCCGCGCCGGTCGGATATAATCGTCGGGCAGCTTCGCAGCTCCTGGAGGATGCGCCGCAGTGCTGGAGAGATGGCTAACTGCTGCTCCTCTAACGGATACGTGCTGGTTCCAGCGCTCTCGAGCGCCAGCGCATACAGATAGCTGCGTTCATCCGGTGTCAGCCGCAGCGCATTGGAGATGGCCTCCAGTACAGAGGGCGATACCTTGATCTCGCGGCCTTGCTCAAGCCATGTGTACCAGGTGGTGCTGACGCCCGCCAACTGGGCAACCTCCTCTCGCCGCAGGCCGGGGGTGCGGCGGCGAATACCAGGAGCAATGCCGACCTCCTGTGGCAGCAGCTTGGCTCGCTGTGCCTTGAGGAAGGTGGACAGCGCCTGCAAACGGGTGGGCTGATGCATGATAGAGATAGCCTCCTGTCTGTGATCTGGATATATAACCTGGTACTAATTATACTAGTATAATTGACAACTTGTAATAGGATGAAACCTGTGTCATGATACGGCCATAGAGCTCAGAGAAGCAATGAAGCAAAAGGAGGAGCATTCATATGGAACGGACAGTCATCACAGGAATGGGAGCCATTACACCGCTTGGCAATGATGTGGACAGCTTCTGGGAAGGTCTTGTCTCGGGCAGATCGGGGATTACACGGATTACATCCTTCGATGTGTCAGCGTACAAATCGCAGATCGCCGGCCAGATTCGCGATTTTGACCCCAAGGCACAGTTCGGAGCGAAGGAAGCGCGCAAGATGGATCGCTATTGCCAGTATGCGCTCGCAGCGGCACAGCAAGCAATAGGTGATGCCGGGCTGGAGCTGGAGCGAGTGGACAAGGAACGACTCGGTGTGTATGTCGGCTCCGGGATTGGCGGCATCGAGACGATGCTGGAGCAGACAGCGGTGCTGCACTCTCGCGGCCCTGCCCGCGTCAGTCCACTGCTGGTGCCGATGATGATCTCCAATATGGCGGCGGCCACCATCAGCATCGCGCTTGGAGCGCATGGGCCAACGATGTCTCCGGTCACGGCCTGCTCGATCGGCAATACGGCGATCGGCGAAGCTGCTCGGCTCATTCAAGCTGGCGGTGCGGATGTCGTCGTGGCTGGCGGCTCCGAGGCCGCGATCTGCGAGCTGTCGCTGGCCAGCTTCGGCAATGCCACAGCGGTGTCCACTCGCAATGATCAGCCTGAGCAAGCTAGCCGTCCGTTCGATAGCGGACGGGACGGCTTCGTGATGGCGGAGGGAGCAGGCATCCTGATCATCGAATCGCTGAGCCATGCGCAGCGCAGAGGGGCACGCATCTATGCCGAGGTTATCGGCTATGGGGCCAGCTCGGACGCTTACCATATGGTGGCGACGCATCCTGAGGGCTATGGCGCCTATCTGGCGATGAAGGCTGCGCTGCGTGATGCAGACATCCGCCCTGATGAGGTGGATGTCATCAGTGCTCATGCGACGAGCACAGGGGTGGGCGACCTATCCGAGACTCTGGCGATCAAGCGGGCATTTGGCGACTATGCCCACAGGCTGCCGGTCACTGCGAACAAATCGATGCTCGGGCATATGCTGGGAGCAGCCGGCGGTGTAGAGGCGATCGCACTCGTGCAGAGCTTGCGCACCGGTTGGATTCCGCCGACGATTAATCTGGAGGAGCAAGACCCGCAATGCGACCTGGATATTGTAGCGGGTCAGGCGAGAGAGGCTAAGCTGTCGATCGGGATGTCCAACTCCTTTGGCTTCGGTGGTCACAATGCCGTGATCCTGGTGAAGAACTGGGTGGATGAGCCTCACACGCATCACAGATGTTAACGATTCACGCTAAAATGATTTGGACATCCTGCTGACCTGACCCAAATTCCAAAGCGAAAAACCTTCAGAACGATGGACACGGTTCTGAAGGTTTTTTCGCCTTAAATGTTCTTCTATATCTACGCAAAACGAAGCTTCGCCCGCCCAAGCTGGGCTACGTCGTTTACGCTCGTCATTCACGATGATCGGCTAATCAACACACCGCTTATTCCAGCACCTGCATATGGATGTCCCCATCCTGGCCGCCATAGTGAATATGCAGATTTTTGTCCTCAAGGTACCACAGATTGTCCTCTTCCATATAGAACAGGATACCGTCCGCCTCCTGCGAAAGCCCCGGCTTGACCGGTGTGGAGCGGGCGACACCTAGCGAGAATCCAGGCTGTACGCTGCCGCAGCCGCCTAGCTGCACATAGATGCGGACCGAGTCCCCCTTCTTCAATCCAAGCTCTTCCTTGTACCATGCCGCTGCCTGCTGATCAATCGTTAACTTCATTGGTTTCCCTCCTGTATCACGCCATCCGCTATTGCTGGAGCACAGCGCAGTCTATCCTTCTATTTTCCCCCATTGTACTATGTGCAGAACATAAAAGTATAGGAAAGTCATGTTTTTTTCTAGTTCCGACTCGAATGGCGTAAGGCGCGCAGCAGATACAGGTAATCGAAGCATACAAAATGACCATCTTGATGGCTACGAATTTGGCGGCTCGGGGACTACAATGTAAGCAAGAGATAAATGCGGCGCTACAAGCCGAATGGGTAAGAAAGGGGTTACAACAGATGGCAGACAACACGGTTAACGAGCAGCATCCAGCAACGGAGCAGTGGGGACAGTTCGAATTCAGATTGAACGGTCCTGCCGATGGCAATCCTTATGAAGACAACCGCTTCGGAGCACGGTTCAGCCTGCAGCATCGCATGATTGAGGTCGATGGCTTCTATGATGGAGACGGACAATATGTGGTGCGCTTCATGCCGGACACACTGGGCGAATGGAGCTTCACCACGATCAGCAGCGTCCCGGAGCTGGACGCACGGACGGGCTCATTTATGTGTATAGCTCCGACGCACGGCAACCACGGCCCAGTAAGGGTGAGCCGGACGTATCATTTTGCTTATGCCGATGGCCAGCCATTCTTCCCGGTCGGCACGACGGCTTATGTATGGAATCATCAGGGACGGGAGCTGGAGGAGCAGACGCTGGAGAGCCTCAAACAGGCGCCGTTCAACAAGATACGGATGTGCGTCTTCCCCAAGCACTATGATTATAACCTGCATGAGCCAGAGCATTGTGCATTTGAAGGCAGCCTGGAGACGGGCTTTGACCTGACGCGCTTCAACCCGAGGTTTTGGCGCCATCTGGAGCAGCGTCTGACGGAGCTGCAGGATTTGGGTATCGAAGCGGATCTGATTCTGCTTCACCCGTATGACCGCTGGGGCTTCGCCAAGATGACCAGAGAGCAGGATCACCGCTATTTGCGCTATGCGATGGCGCGTCTGGCCTCCTTCCGCAACATCTGGTGGTCGCTGGCGAATGAATATGATCTGATGTTCGAGAAGACGATGGACGATTGGGACGCGATCTTCCACCTGATCCAGCAGCATGATCCGTACCAGCATCTGCGCTCCATTCACAACTGGCATCATCCAGAGATTCATTACCGCAACAATCAGCACTGGTACGACCATGGCAAGCCGTGGGTGACGCATGCGAGCATCCAGCACGCTGATCTGCACTTCGTCACCGAATGGAGACAGCAGTATCGCAAGCCGATTGTTGTCGACGAATGCCGCTATGAGGGCAATATCAACCATGGCTGGGGCAACATTACCGCGGAGAAGATGGTGGAATGCTTCTGGAAGGGCATGGCGCAGGGCGGCTATGTCACTCATGGCGAGACGTATACGCATCCAGAGAATATCATCTGGTGGTCGCATGGGGGCACACTGCATGGACAGAGTGCGGAGCGTATTGCGTTCTTGCGGCGCATCATGGAGGAGGGCCCGCAGCTTGATACGAGCGATGTGCCGTTTCATTGGGATACAGAGGCAGGCGGGGCAGCCGGTGAGTATTATCTGGTCTACTTCGGAGACAGCCGTCCATCCTTCCGAGAGCTGAAGCTCGATGAGAGCAACACCTTCACGATTGATCTGATCGATACGTGGAACATGACGGTAGAACGGCTGCCAGGCGAATATAGCGGAGTCTTCCGCATCCCGTTGCCAGGCAAGCCTTACTATGCGCTGCGAATTATCCGCAAGCCATCCTAATACGAATGCATAACTACACAGGGGGAACGACACGATGAAAAAGACGCTTACTTTACTGCTCGTTATGATGCTGACAGCAGCGCTGGCAGCCGCCTGCTCTTCGGGCAATACCGGCAAGAATACAACAGCCGAAGGCGACAAGGGGGCTTCACCTGCCAAGACGACCGTATCGCTATGGATATTGGACGATCATATCTGGATTGACGGCGCAGTCGAGGATTTCAAGAAGGACAACCCGGATATTAATGTGGAAGTGAGCAAATACGGCACCGATCCGCTGAAGGAAGCGCTCAAGGTGGCCGCCAACTCCAAGACGCTGCCGAATATGTGGTTCACCTGGGGCGGCTCGCTCGGTTCCTTCTATGCCGTTAACGGCTTGGCTCAGGATCTGACACAGGTAGCCAAGGATCATAACTGGTCGGATATATACAACCAGGCGGCTCTGGATATGTCCACTTACAACGGCAAGCTCTCCGGTATTCCCTATCACCTGAACGCTCTCAATATGTGGTACAACAAGCCGCTGTTCGAGAAGCAGTCCCTGAGCGCGCCGACCACGCTGGAGCAGTTCGAGTCGCTCCTGCAAACCATTAAGGATGACGGCTCTGTACCGCTCGCCTTGGCGGGCAAGAATGGCTGGCATATTATGCGTCTCACCGAGCAACTGCTGGAGCACTTCGCCGGAGCGGAGCTGCATGACAAGCTGAACAGTCTGGAGGCTTCATGGAATGATCCGGCTGTCGTGAAGACCTTCGAGAAGCTGAAGGAGTATACGGATAAGGGCTATTTCCCTAAAGGCCATGTAGCTATCGATCAGAGCGAGGCGATCAATGCCTTCTATCCTGGCCAAGCAGCGATGACACTGGAGGGAACCTGGCTGGATCGCAACATTACGGCCTCCGGCTTCAATGCGAATGATTTCTCCGTGTTCCAGTTCCCGACAGAGCGTTCCTCTGTATTCGTCGAGATGTTCCAGATTAATAGCGAGCTGGATCAAGCGACACTGGATGCAACGATCAAGCTGGGCGAGTATCTGACCAGCAAGGATGTCGTCAACAAATATATCGATACCTATGGGACACCAGCTACGCTCAATGTCACCTTCTCCGCCAATACGCCAAACGTGCAGCCGCTGCTCGATATGGCGTCCAAGGGAAGCTTCCTGATTACTGACCAGGCGCTGCCGCAAGAGATTGCCCAGAAGCTGTTCGAGGCACAGGATCGGGTTGTACTGAATGAGTGGACGCCGGAGCAAGCAGCCGAGCAACTGGACAAGGCGATTACAGAGTACAAGAGCAAGCAGTAATAACATGATGAAGCATGCGCTCGAAGGACGAGCGAGGCTGCGAAGATATTAACAGCGGACAATGTACGGGCGGGCACAATTGGAGAGCCCGCCCTGTCATTGGAGAGGAGGACCAGCGCGTGAGAAGCGGGACGATCAAGCCCTGGCTATTTATTATGCCTGCGCTGCTGATTTATTTAGTCATTATATTTTTCCCCTCGATGTACACCTTTTATTTGAGCTTTTTCAAGTGGAATGGAGTCGCCCCGGACAAAACATTCGTTGGGCTGGGGAATTACTTGGATCTGCTGTTCCGTGACACCGTTTTTCTGAAGGCGTTATGGAACAACGTGCTATGGACGATCGGCTCCCTGACGATCATATTGGGCTTCGGCTTGATGCTGGCGCTGCTGTTGAACAAGAAGCTCAAGGGACGCATCGTGTTCCGCGGCATTTTCTATTTCCCGTATGTGCTGTCCGGTGTCATCGTAGCGACAATCTGGACATGGATGTACAATCCGTCGCAAGGATTCTTCAACAAGCTGTTGGAGCTGGTGGGGCTGGAGCATCTGACGAGCGCCTGGCTGGCCGATCCCAAGATCGCGCTGTATGCAGTGTTTGTCGCGGCGATATGGAATGGTGTCGGGCAACCGCTGGTGCTGTTTCTGGCCGGGCTGCAGACGATTCCGCAGGACCCTTACGAGGCAGCAATCATCGACGGCGCCAAGCCGTATCAGATGTTCTGGAATATAACATTGCCGCTGCTGCGAGAGACCTTCATCATCGTCGTCGCCATTACGATGGTATCGTCGATGAAGGTGTACGACATCGTGTATGCGATGACTGGCGGCGGACCGGCGGAGAGCACGCATGTGCTGGCCTCCTGGATGTACTTCCAGACGTTCAAGTTCGCCAATATCGGCGCGGGCTCGGCGATCTCGATGTTTCTAGTCTTTATTACGATGATTGTCATTATTCCCTATGTCTATTACACGACAAAAAGGTCGCATGTGTAAGAAGGAAGGTTGGTGAAGGACTACAATGGAGGAGCTGCGCGTTCACCCGGCCATCGCTGTAACAAGGTTTTTATTTTTGGTGTTGTTATCTATCGCCTTTTTGTTGCCCATCGTGTTTATTGCGTTTACCGCTCTCAAATCCAATGCGGACTTGCTGAGAAATCCGTTCTATGCCTTGCCGGAGAAGTTCCAGTGGGGCAATTTCGCCAAGGCGTGGGAGCAAGGAAGACTCGGCATGTACATGCAGAATACCGCGCTGATCTCCTTCGTGAAGGTGCCGCTGGGCATTCTGATCGAGTCGCTGGCGGCGTATGCGCTGACCCGGCTCGTCTTCAAATGGAGCAATATGATGTTCGCCTTCTTCCTGGTGGGCATGATGATCCCGATGCAGGCCACGCTCGTACCGCTGAATATTTTGCTGAACAAGCTGGGTTTGGTGAATACGTATCCGGGCATATTTCTAGTATATCTCGGCTTCGGCATCCCGTTCGGCATCCTGATCTTGCGCGGCTTCTTCCGCACGATTCCGAAGGAGATTGACGAGGCGGCACTGATCGACGGCTGCGGAGATGTCGGCAAGTTCTTCCGCATCATATTGCCGTTGTCGATGCCGGCGATCGCCACGATCTTCATCTTCGACTTTATGGCAACCTGGAATGAGTTTTTGCTGGCGCAAATTTTCATTACCAAGGATACGATGCGCACGATTACGACAGGTCTGCTCTCCTTCCGCGGCGAGCACTCGGCAGACTATACGCTGCTTAGCGCTGGTGTGCTGATGTCGGTTATTCCGATCTTGGCCGTCTATCTGGCCTTTCAAAAATATTTTGTATCCGGGCTGGCCGGTTCGGTCAAAGGTTAATCGCATAGCAGGCAGCGAGCAGGAGCGACGGGCGATCCCGGCTGTTCCTGCTTGGCTGCGTTGCCGGACGTTTCCATTATCGGGGACGGCGGGAAGTGTGTTCCATTGACGGGCTGTGCGCGGCTTTGCTACGATAGGAGACACTCATTTTCGGAAGGGCAGTCTCCTTATACGCAGATATGTAATCGTTCACAACAGAAAGGCGGGCTGTGTGCTGATGGCCTTCAGATGGAATAGTCTCTCTTACCGAACCCGGTTGTTTTTAATCTTCCTGCTGATCAGCAGCATTCCCGCAGCATTGATCGGCACCGTGGCCTACAAGAAATCGGCAGATATGCTGCAGAGCCAGGTGACAGAGGATATGTATGTCATCATCCGTCAATTGAATACAGCGATTGAGCGGCAGATTAATGATTTTGACCGCTTCAGTATCCTGCCCTACTACATGCCGGACTCCTTCGAGTTTCTGCGCAAGCCGTATGTTCCAACCGAGCAATGGGGCAGTGACGAGCTGGCCGCTCAGAAAAATCTGCTCCGTCTGATGAGCGCCTATCCTTCAATCAATGCCTCCATTAAAGGCATGGTGCTGTATGGCATGAACGGAACAATTAGCGGCTACCGGGTCAGCGGCAGCTCGCAGATGAAGAGAGGCTCGACGGTAGAGGACGAGGACTGGTACAAGCAGGCGGTGGCGCGCAACGGAGGCTTCGTCGTCTCCGGCATCCGCTCCATCGATCAGTTTGATGATGCTCCGTTCACCGCGGTCACGGTAGCCCGCATGCTGGTGGATGAGAAGCTCAAGCCGCTTGCGGTGATGGCGCTGCATGTATCCCCTGAGTTCATTGCCAATATTCTGTATCGATCTCAATTGGAGGGAGAGGCGGTGGTGGTGCTGGATGCGGATAACAAGCCCATCTATGCCTCGGACAACGGACTCGCATCGGCACTGAGGCAGGTGGAGGCCGGCGATACGCCGTCTCCCTGGAGTGCGAGAGTGGCAAGTGAAGGTGGAGACATGACGTATAGCGGCGTATCGATGTACAGCAGCTATCTGGGATGGAAGGTATTTCTGGGCAAAAATCGCGAGGAGCTGCTGGCGGGCAGTCGATTGATACGGCTGTTCACCTATGCAATTGTAATCGTGATGGCCGTTGCGGCTGCGTTGGTGTCATGGCTGCTCGCCCGCAGCCTGTCTGACCCGGTGCTGCGGATGATCCGTTCGATGCGCGAGGTGGAGAAGGGGAGATTCGCGCCGCCGCTGGCGCTTGAACGGTCGGATGAGCTGGGTCAACTGCATCTGAGCTATACCCGAATGGTGCAGCGGCTTGAGGAGATGGTTCGCTCGATTGAGGAGAAGGAGCGGCAGAAGCGTCATGCAGAGCTGACCGCATTGCGGACACGAGTGCAGCCGCATTTTTTGTACAATACGCTGAATTCGATTCGGATGATGGCGATCCTCCAGCGTGCGCCGCAGATCGCCGGACTGCTGCAATCGGTGACGAAGCTGTTCAAGGCGAACATGCGGCTGAACCACGAGCTGATCCCGCTGCAGGAGGAGATGGCGCTGCTGAAGGATTACGCCGAGCTGATGGATATGCGCTATACGAATACGTTTGCGCTGGAGTGGGAGGTGCCGGAGGAGCTGGCGGATGTCGGCGTCCCGCCGATGCTGCTGCAGCCGCTGCTGGAGAATGCGATCTTCCATGGCTCCAAGGGGCTGGAGCGGCTGCTCCACATTCGGATTGGCGCACGTCTTATCGATCACCAGACGGTGGTCATCGAGTTGGCTGACGATGGGATCGGCATCAGCGAGGAGGCGCTGGTCATGCTGGAGGGGCGCAGCAGCAGTGATGTTTCCGAGCATTTTGGCATTGCGAATGCGCGCGAGCGGATACAACTGCGCTTTGGCGAGGAATATGGGCTGGCCATCCGTTGTGTGGAAGGCGGGGGGACACAGATCGTTATCACGCTGCCTTGTCAATATGTCCAAGGGGGGACGTGAAGCATGTGGAATTTGATGGTGGTAGAGGATGAGGCGCTCGTGCGGGTCGGGCTGCGTTATATGGTGGACTGGGAAAGCCATGATGTGCACTGGAAGGCGGAGGCCTCCAATGGCGAAGAAGCGCTCCGGCTGATGGAGGAGCAGGACATCCATATCGTGATGACTGACATTCGGATGCCGGGCATGGACGGGCTGGCGCTGGCGGACCAGATTAAGGAGCGGTACAGCCATGTGCAGATCATTTTCTTGAGCAGCTATGACAATTTCCCGTATGTGAAGGAGGCGCTGCGGCTGGGGGCGATCGACTATCTGCACAAGCCGACGATGGCGGAGGAGGAGATTGCCGGGGCGCTAACTAAGGCCAAGCTGCTGCTGGAGAAGGACAGTTCCACTCGGAGCAAGCCGGGACTGTCCGAGCAGGAGAAGAATGATCTGCTGCTGTCGCTGCTCGATACGTATACGTTCCCGGACCGTGCGGCTCTGAAGGAGCTGCAGGGGGGCTGGCTGACCGGGCCGCTGTGGGTCTGCCTGTTCCGTGTGCGCGATGATGCGCACCAGGAGCTGACGGCTGCAGAGGCGCATCTGGAGTCAGGTCGTGCCAGCACGGGGGACAATGAAGGCGATCCTCTCAAATTTTTATCCGTGCGTTACGTCATTGATGAGTATGTATCCAGAGATTGGGGGGGCGATGTCTTTCACCGCAATCACCGGGAGATTATATGGCTGGCTCCAGCGACGGATAAGGCGGGACGGACGGGGGCGAAGGACAGGGGCAAGTACCTGGAACGGCTGCGGCAGAAGGTATTCGACATCTTGAATGAGGTGATCGTGTTCTCGGCAAGCGGCGATTACAAGTCGCTTGAGGACATCCCGGCAGCTTACATGGAGGCCCTGCTGCGCTTCCCGATCAACAAGCAGAGCGACAGTCATCATGTGCGGATGGTCAAGGAATATATTGATGCGCATCTGGTGGAGGAGCTGTCGCTGCAGAAGGCTTCGGAGATGACCGGAATTACCGCGGGCTATCTGAGCCGAATCTTCCAGCGCGAGATTGGGGAGAGCTTCAGCGAGTATATTATTCGTAACAAAATGACCCATGCCCAAAGGCTGCTGCGGGAGAGCAGCATGAAGGTGTATGAGGTGGCGGCAGCGGTCGGCTATGCGAATCCGCATTACTTCAGCAAGCTCTTCAAGGAGCGGACAGGGATGACGCCGTTGGAATACCGCAATCGCTAGCTCGGATGTGAGGGCTGGGCGGCTGCCCTTGCAGAGCGTTGTAGGGGCAGGTATAGAAGCAAGGGGCATGGCATGGAGCCCGGAGGCCCCGCCAAGAACGGCCAAGAGCCTGTGATCAGCGTATGGATGCTGAGATCGCAGGCTCTTGGCCGCTTGCGTATATTTAGGAAGAAATAGAGGATTTGCTGGAAGCATCCGATTTGAACAGCAACTGATCCACAGAGAGCAGGCGACTGCCAGTCAGTACGAACATTACCGACATGGCCAGCAACGCCAGATCGAGCTCATAGCCAGCCATCTCGCCATTGCCAGTGAATCCGACTGCCAGCTTGACCTTGAAGATCGCGACGACCATCGTAATTGCCAGCAGCGCTCCAATGGCGCGCGTACCCAGTCCAACTATGAGCAGCAGTCCGCCCACCAGCTCGACGATCGCGACAATATAGCTCATGAATTGCGGAATGCCCATGCTGTCGAACCACATGCCGACATTGCCGATGCCACCTTGAAATTTGTCATAGCCATGAATAGCAAATGTAAGTCCGAGCACAATTCTTGCAATTAGCAATCCGATTTCTGCTGTTCGATTCATTGATCATTCTCCTTTAATAGTGGTCTTCATGTACATGTTTCTACGCTTGGGGTGAACCTGCTGCTGAAGCCAAGCGAAGCTCAATCCCCGAGGGGTCATGTACCAGGTAATGCCCGGCTTCACCTGTGACGGTGATGCCAGCCTGCTTCAGTCGGCCGACGGTCTCCTGTAAGGCAGCGTGGTCAGGCAGCAGGATCGTGTAGTAGGCCAGGCCAGTTGCATCTGCTGGCGCGATCGGTACGCCCTCTCCGGCCCAGCTATTCAGGCCGATATGGTGATGGTATCCGCCGGTGGCGATGAACAACGCCCCCATCTGCGCTCTGGCATCGGCTGCAATGTCGAACCCGAGCGTATCGACGTAGAAGGCTTTGGATTGCTCCAGGCTGCTGACATGGAGATGAATGTGGCCGAGCGTCGTGCCATTCGGAAGTCCGTGCCATTCATGCCCCTGTGCAAGCTCCAGCAAGCCATCCCAGTCGATCGGATCGGAGGCCATCTTGATGTTGCCCTGTGAGTCCAACTGCCACTCGTCGCGCGCACGATCGCGATACAATTCAATGCCATGATTGTCTGGATCATAGATGTACAACGCCTCGCTGACCAGATGATCGGCTTGACCGATCCGAATACCATGGTCAACAAGGTGGCGAAGCGTGATGCCCAGTGACAGACGGTCAGGGAGCAGTATCGCGAAATGGTACAGCCCTGCTGCGGCGCGGCGCGGGGTAATGCAGGCGTCCGGCAGCTCCTCCAGAACGATAGCCGCAGTGACACCATCATAGGTCAGGGAAGCTTGTGCGCCATCGGTGTGCAATACCCTGAACCCAACAATGTCCGTGTAGAAGTCCAGGGAGCGCTGCAAATTGGACACCTTCAGCTTGATCTCTCCGAGCGTAATATTGGGGTGCATGTGTCCCGACATCCTTCATTCAACTCCTCACATACTTACTTTTCGTAATGTAGTTTAATATATAAAATTAATTACGTCAAGGTAACTAAGTGAATATAATTAACTTTCTTACTTGTATAATGTTTGGTATAATGATGTTAATAAAGAGGTGATAAAATGGAGATTTCAGCGTTGTGTCCGCGACTCGAGAAGGGAATGCAACTGATCAGCAAGCGCTGGACCGCGCTAATAATCCATCAGTTGCTGCCAGGACCGCAGCGGTTTTGCGCGATAGAGGGTAATCTGCCGATCAGCGGCAAGCTATTATCCGAACGGCTGAAGGAACTGGAGCACGAAGGCATCGTGCACCGGGCTGTCTACCCCGAGACGCCTGTTCGGATTGAATATTCGCTTACGGAAAAGGGAAGAGCACTGGAGGATGTGGTGCGAGGAATCGAGAAGTGGTCCTACGAATGGATCACGCTTCCTTCAGAAGCGCAGAACTAGGGCTTGTCTGAACACTCTGAACCGATCTGATCTGGCCGAATGCTCGCTCGGCAAAACACAGACACGCGATGTACGAAAATGGTTCTGCTGCCATTTCGACATCGCGTTTCTGTGTTTGTCAGGGAGCGGATCGCTTATGCTCCCAGGTGACCATAGCGCATCTTGACCCATAGCGTCTGTAATGCGGCGGTTCGTTCCGTGATGGCCTGCATCTTCATGGTCATGATGATTCGGATTCCTTTTGGAGGAAAAATTGGGCTATAATAAGAATGGCTGACATATTCGCCGGCAGTCGGCGGCGACCGAGGTTAGTGTTTGGACAGGTATCATCACTTTATCTTTGGGAGGTACATATGGCACAGCATTTGAAGGATTGTACAGTGTTAAACAATGGGGTAAGCATGCCATGGCTAGGATTGGGCGTGTGGCAGGTCAAGGAGGGAGAAGAGGTAGAAGCCTCTGTCAGACATACCATACAGACAGGCTATGCAAGCATTGATACGGCTGCCGCTTATGCCAATGAAGAAGGCGTTGGACGGGCAATCAGGGATTCAGGCGTGCCGCGTGACAGCCTATTCATCACGACGAAGGTGTGGAATGCCCATCAGGGCTATGATTCCACGCTGCGGGCCTTTGAGGCTAGCCGCCGCAAGCTGGGTCTGGACATCCTTGACCTCTACTTGATTCATTGGCCGGTGAAGGGCAAATATAAGGAAACATGGCGGGCGCTGGAGAAGCTCTATAAGGATGGGGCTGTACGAGCGATTGGGGTCAGCAATTTCCAGGTGCATCATCTGCAGGACCTGCTGGACGGATGCGAGGTAGCGCCGATGGTCAATCAGGTGGAATTCCACCCGCTGCTCACGCAGAAGCCGCTGCTCTCCTTCTGCCGTGAGCATCGCATTCAGCTTGAGGCGTGGAGTCCGCTGATGCAGGGTAATCTGGAGCTTCCACTGCTGGCAGAGCTGAGCGCCAAGTATGGCAAGTCGGCAGCGCAGATCGTGCTCCGTTGGGACCTGCAGCATGGTGTCGTGACGATACCGAAGTCAGTTACTTCCCATCGCATTGAAGAAAATGCGAATGTGTTCGATTTTGAGCTGTCCGGGGAGGATATGGCTCGTCTGGATGCATTGAATCAAGATAAGCGCTTTGGCCCTGATCCTGACAATTTTAATTTTTGATGGCGAAGACGGCGATCGTTACCGGCGCGAATGCCGGCATGGGGCTGGCGACATCCATCGGCTTGTTGAAGGAAGGCTGGCATATCATCATGGTATGTCGCAGTGAGGAACGGGGACGCGCGGCGGTCGAACAGGCGCTCAGAGCGAGCGGAGGACAAGGGACAGCAGAGCTGATGCTGTGCGATCTGGGTTCGCTCGCCAGCATTCGCCGGTTTGCCGCAGAGTTTCTCGCGACGGGCAAGCCGCTCGATGTGCTGATCAACAATGCGGGCGTCATCAGCCTGAAGCGTCAGGAGACGGCGGACGGGTTCGAGCTGATGCTCGGGGTCAACCATCTGGGACACTTCCTGCTGACTCTGCTGCTGCTGGGTAGGCTGAAGGAAGCGGAGCAAGGCCGCATCGTTATCGTATCCTCCGGCGCCTACAAGGTGGGGCGGCTCGACTTTGCAGATCTGAACCTGACACGCGGCTTTAATGTTATGCGAGGCTACGGGCAGTCCAAGCTGGCGAACATTCTATTCACGACGGAGCTGGCGCGCAGGCTGGAGGGCACGAATGTGACCGTCAATTGTCTGCATCCAGGCGCTGTGGCCACCAGCCTTGGCGTCAACCGCAGCACCGGCTTCGGCAAAGGAATGTACGCGCTGATGCGCCCCTTCTTCCTGACCGCGGAGGAGGGCTCGCAGACGGCGCTCTATCTGGCTCGGCATCCTGAGGTTGCCAAGGTCAGCGGCGAATATTATTATAAGCAGCGCCCGCAGCGGCTCAGCTCTAAGGCGGCTGACCGCAAGGCAGCAGAGCAGCTATGGGCGTGGAGTGTGCAGCAGACAGGGGCGCCGCCGCTCTGATGTGATGGGCTCAGGGCAAGAGCAGAGGGAAGATGCTGCTCTTGCTCAGGCGTTGCTGCGATACTGCGGTTCTGGCCCGTTGACTCTCTAGCAGGAGCATCGGGCCATTTCTTGTAGAGGAAACGACCAAGATGTGGCGGCTCAGGGTTATGACTCAGTCGGCGCGGCGTCATCCAGGCGAATGTCTACATAATGCTCGACAATCGGGAACGGATCGTAGAAGTGATGCAATAGCGCCTTCCATTCCTCATATTGCGGCGACCCGCGAAAGCCGACCGTATGGGCTTTGATCGATTCCCAGCGCACCAGCAGGATATATTTGTCCTGTTCCTCCACACATTTCTGCAGTTCATGCCCCACATACCCCCGCATGCTGGAGATCAGCCGCGAAGCCTTGCGAAAGGCACTCTCGAATTCACTGCTTGTACCCGGCTTAATATGCAATATCGCTACTTCCAGTATCATGATTATGATTCCTCCTCAGTATGAGCTTCGTTCCTCCCGCTTGATGTCCGGTGCGTCTATATGGACTCCCAAGCGCCGATTCGTAAGCATGTTCCCAATATATTTGAGATGGCACCATTATACCAGTTCACGGAGAGATTCATTCAAGATCAGTGAGCAATAAGCATAATTAGCGGTTATGTTTTCGGCTGAAGAGACGGTTGTTGCACGCAAAAACTGTGAATTTGGGCCTAAATTTGGATGCAAGAAGACTCATTTTTCAGATGGCATGCAGGCTTTTTGTCAATATATAAGAATGTATAAGTGCTGTTGGCCTTATATGTGCTTCTATATCTACGCGAAACAAGCTTAGTCCGTCAAGGACGGCGACAGCCGTTTACGCTTGGAAATCTGAGAAGTTATTAGCTTGCTACACAACCAAAATTGACAACCAGAATTGGCGAACAGAATTGGCGAACAGAACACATAGAAAGAAGACAGACAGGGAAGCTGGGAAGGGGCGGGAAGGATGAACGAGCTAGAAACAGAATACGATGAGGAGACGGTGTTGGAAGAGGTGGAGGAGGACTCCCGCTTCGGCTTTAACCGGGTATATATGATCGAATTGCTGTACAAGGAGCCTCCGCTCATTGATGATGAGCTTCTCTACCAGAAGATCATTGAACATACAGGAAGAACCGATCGTCCGCTTGAGGAGGAGATGGAGGAGCCCGAAGGACTGGCAGTCTGGCAGTCTAATCCGGGAGAGGCGGCAGCGCCTGGTATCCGCATGTTCTTCCATCATCACTATATGGTGGAATATGAGGAAGGAGAGCTTCCCGCGCAGACTTGTGTGCTGCCTTCAGACCAACAACCGGAGATGGAAGCCTTCGAGACGGCGATTCAGCAGAGCTGGCACTGGCCGGATGCCGGGCAGACCGTGTCGGAGTGTCGCTATTCGCTGCTGCTTAACGATTTTTGCGCATCGGGACTGCCTTATAAGGAACGGCTCCAACTGAACAACAGTGTGCTGCGTGCCTTGCTGGAGACAGCGCCCTGCGATGCGGTCTATTTCCGTGCGAGTGATAAGCTCGTCGAGCCTTCCGCCTATCTGGCTGCGTTGGAGGAGGGGCAACTGTTATACGGCGCGCTGAATGTGCGGTTCTATAATGTCAATCGGGAGGAGAGCGAACGCAGCGAGATGCTGGTGGATACGTTAGGTCTGGCGGCGCTCGGCATTCCCGATGTCCAGTGTCACTATTACGATCTGGAGCCGAACGAGATCGCTTCCTTCGTCGGAGACATCGGCTATTATCTGTTCCACAATGGCGATATCATCTCGGACGGGGAAACGGTTGGACCGACAGAGCATGAGAAATGGTTCTGCGAGCATCAGTATGCCCTGGCGGCTCCGCAGCGGGTGGTGCTCGATCTGAACCCCGGGCTAGAGCATTATGCCGGTCGACAGCATCATGAGGAGAAAGACGCCGCCGGGCAGTAACATAGACGATCAACTCGCCCGTGGCGGCGGGCGAACCATATCGGCAGCCTCCTGCTTGTCTACACGCTCATCCCTTGGGGATGCTGCGGTAGCTGCTAGGGGAGCTGCCGATAATTTTTTTGAACAATCTGGAGAAGTAGTAGGGGTCGGATATGCCGACGGCAGCGGCAACCTCCTTCACGCTCAGACCGGTGAGATCGAGCAACTGCGAGGCGCGCTGCATCTTCAGGCGCAGAAAATATTCGATCGGCGGGAAGCCGGTCTCCTGATTGAACAGATAGGTGACATAAGGCTTGGACAGAACGAGATGACCTGCAAGCTCCGCGAGGGTCAGCGGCTCTGCCAGCCGCTCGGTCATGTAGCGGAGCGCCTCGCCCAGATACTGCTCCCGCTTTTGCACTTGGGGGGAGTGACCCGCACCGAGTCCAACCGTACTCAGAAGCGAGCGCATCGTCTGCGAGACATGGATATGGACGGGGAGCGAGTAGATACGGTTCTCCAGCAGCTCGCAGCATTGCTCGAACAGCTCAATGGTGCGCGTGTAGGCACCTAGAGTAAGCTGCACAGCGCCTTGATCCAGCTCATAGCAGCGAATAAGCTCCAGCGCGTCCTTGCCATGCAGATGGAACCAGTAGATGCTCCACGGATCGCTGTCCGAGGCTCCATAGCGATGTGCGCTGCCTGCCGGAATAATATACAACTGCCGGGGGAGCAGCCCGATTCGCCTGTGCCCCTCGCGCTCGATCCAGCCTGACCCCTGCGCGCACAAAATGACAATATGAGTATCGCAGCCCTCCGCGCGCTCCCGGTAATGATAACGGGCGTGCGGGAAAAATCCGATGTCCTGGACGTAGAGTGTGCTGGTGAGCGGGTGCTGCTCCAGTTCCTTGCGCATATAGTCTGGCAGCACGAGCAGGCGCTGCGCAGCGAAGCCATCGGGCTTTTGAATCTCGTCCATCCCAGGTTGCCTCCTTTTGAGTATCATTCCAATAAGAATATAATCCATCATCTGGCGTGTTTCGTCAATTGGCAGCCGCCGCTCGGCGCGGTAAAGTTAGAGCATCAAGCAAGGCGCCGAGCGCCGTAGGGAGGAACTGACGATGGAAGCAGGCAAGGCGGCTGTTCAACTGCGGGAAGAGGTTGTCTCCATCCCCACGTATGGGGTGGGGAAACCGGATAAAAACCCGATGTTTCTGGAGAAGCGCGTCTATCAGGGCAGCTCGGGCAGAGTATACCCGCATCCGGTTATCGACAAGATCGAGGATGAGAAGAGGCCGAAGGAATATCGGCTGGTGATTCTGGAAAATGAGTATGTGCGCATCGAGATCATGCCAGAGCTGGGCGGGCGTGTGTACCGTGCGCTGGACAAGACGAACCAGTATGATTTCGTCTATTATAACCGTGTCATCAAGCCCGCGCTAGTCGGGCTGACCGGACCCTGGATCTCGGGCGGCATCGAGTTCAATTGGCCGCAGCATCACCGTCCGAATACGTTCGGCCCTGTCGAGTATGAGCTGCAGTCGCATGCTGATGGCAGCGCTACCGTATGGGTGAGCGAGATCGACCGCATGTACGGGACGAAGGTGACGGCTGGATTCACATTGCATCCGGGCAAGGCTTATCTGGAAATCCATGCACAGTTGTACAACCGCACGCCGCAGGCGCAAACGTTCCTGTGGTGGGCCAATCCGGCGGTAGCGGTCAATGACGATACGCAGTCGGTATTCCCGCCGGATGTGAACGCCGTCTTCGACCACGGCAAGCGCGATGTGTCCCGCTTCCCGATCGCGACAGGCACCTACTATAAGATGGATTATTCCGCTGGCGTCGATATATCTCGCTACAAGAACATTCCTGTCCCTACCTCCTACATGGCTTATAAGTCGGACTATAACTTTGTCGGCGGTTATGATCATGGCGTGCAGGCCGGACTGCTGCACGTAGCCAATCATCATATCTCCCCAGGCAAAAAGCAATGGACATGGGGCAATGGAGAGTTCGGTCAGGCTTGGGATCGCCAGCTAACAGATGAGGATGGGCCGTATATCGAGCTGATGACCGGAGTCTTCACGGATAACCAGCCGGACTTCACGTGGCTGCAGCCGTATGAGGAGAAGCAATTCACCCAATATTTCATGCCTTACAAAAATATTGGCGTCGTCAAAAATGCCTCCATTGATGCTGCAATCAACCTGGAGGTGGAGGCCGGGAGCGCTATCGTACAGGTGTACGCTACGGCTGTATTTGAAGAAGCGGTAGTGGAGCTGCGGGGGAGCGAGCGTACCTATCTGCGCGAGACGGTGCGGCTATCCCCAAGCTCCACCTACAGATCCGCTATTGCGCTGGATGCCAGTGAGCAGGAGCATCAGCTTCGCGTCACCGTGCATGCAGCGGATGGCCGGCTGCTGGTAGCCTATCAGCCGAAGCGACCGGAGATTGAGCAGGTGCCGGACGCTGCCAAGCCGCTGGAAGCGCCGGAGAAGCTGCAGACGAACGAGCAGCTATACTTGGCGGGGCTGCATCTGGAGCAGTATCGCCATGCGACCTTTGAGCCGGAGGCTTATTATCTGGAAGGATTGCGGCGTGATCCTGGCGATATTCGCATCAACGTCGCCTATGGTACGCTGCTTGCGCGCCGCGGGCTATGGGTGGAGAGCGAGCACCACTTCCGCGCAGCAATCCGTTCGCTGACCTGGCGCAACCCGAATCCATATGACAGCGAAGCGTATTACCAGCTTGGGCTGTCATTGAAGCTGCAGGGGCGGTTGGAGGAAGCTTATGCGGCGCTGTACAAGGCTGTCTGGTCTGCCGCCTGGCAGGATAGCGGCTACTTCACACTGGCGCAGATCGCGTGCGCCAAGGGCAGCTATGCGGAGGCGCTCGAGCTGGTGGAGCGATCGCTCGTGCGCAATGCGCATAATTACAAGGCGCGCCATCTGAAGGGCGCATTGCTGCGCAAGCTGGGTCGCCTTGCCGCGGCGCTGGAGTGGGCGGAGGAGACGCGGCGGCTGGACATCGCAGACTTCGGGGCTGCGAATGAGTATGCGCTGGCACTGGAGGCGCTGGAGCGGAGCGAAGAGGCTGCCGCGGCGCGGGAACGGCTCGAACGGCTGATGCGTCGGGATGCGCATAATGTGATGAGCCTTGCGGCGGACTATGCGGGCAGCGGCCTGACTGGTGAGGCCCGGCAGGTGCTGGAGCATTATATCGCCAGCGGCGTCTCCTATCCGATGCTGCACTATGCGCTGGCCTGGATGGAGGAGCAGGATGGCGACGCGGCTGCTGCGGCGGCTAGCCGCCAGGCCGGGCATGACGCTGCACCGGACTACTGCTTCCCGAACAGCCTGTTCGAGCTGCAGGTGCTGGAGTCGGCTGTAGCGGCTGCGCCAGAGGATGACCGCGCGCGTTACTATCTCGGCAACCTGCTGTATGACAAGAAACGAGCTGTGGAGGCCGTGGCGCAGTGGGAGGCTTCACGCAGCCTGAATAGCAGCTTTCCGACGGTGCACCGCAATCTGGCGCTTGCTTACTACAACAAGCAAGGTCAGCCGCAGGCTGCGCGAGAAGCGCTGGAGCAAGCCTTCGCATGTGCGCCAGACGATGCGCGTGTGCTGTTCGAGCTGGATCAGCTCTATAAGAAGCTCGGTCATCCTGTGCAGGAGCGCTTGGAGCGGCTGGAGCAGCATAAGGAATTGGTCGAGCAGCGCGACGACCTGTATATCGAGTACGTGACGCTGCTGAATACGCTGCAGCGCTACGAGGAGGCTGCTGCGGCCTTGTCTGCCCGCAATTTCCACCCGTGGGAGGGCGGTGAGGGCAAGTCCACCGGACAATATGTGCTCGCTCATGTAGAGCTGGGCAAGCGCAGTCTGGCTGCCGGCGATTACGACCGTGCGCAGGAGCTGCTTGCGGCAGCCACCGTCTACCCTCATTCGCTCGGCGAGGGCAAGCTGGCGGGCGCCCAGGAGAATAACATCTATTATTACCTGGGCTGCGTCCTTGCAGCTCAAGGGCGGCATAAGGAGGCGGAGCAAGCCTTCGCTCAGGCTGCGGTTGGGCTGGATGAGCCGGCGAGTGCGATGTACTATAATGATCAGCCGCCGGAGATGATCTATTATCAGGGGCTGGCCTGGCTCAAGCTGGGCAATGAGAAGGAGGCGAAGCGGCGGTTCAACAAGCTGATTGATTATGCGGAGAGGCATGTGTTCGATGAGGTGAGCATGGACTATTTTGCCGTCTCGCTGCCGGATTTCCTCGTCTTCGAGGAGGATCTGAATCGCAAGAACCGTATTCATTGCCAATTTATGCGGGGGCTGGGGCTGCTCGGACTACAGCGCAATGAGGAAGCCGCCGCAGAGCTGCGCGCTGTGCTTGAGCTAGAGCCAGGGCATCAAGGGGCACTCTTGCATTTGCCATAAGATGAAGAAGGATGCGCGAGGCCGGGGCCGGGGATAACCCGGCCTCTGCTTCTTTTTTAAGGGGGCGGGGGAGGGGTTTTTAATTGGCTGGGTACATTTGGTATAATGGGAGGAGCGGCAGGCATAGGCTGGCAGCTATTATCCAGGCAAGGGAGAGAGCGAGAATGGAATTGAAGAACAAGACCGCCGTCATTACCGGCGCAGGCAAAGGAATCGGCAAGGCAACGGCAGAGGCACTGGCGCGGGAGGGCGTTCATCTCGGGCTGATCTCCCGTACAGGCAGCGATCTGGAGTCGCTGAGTGCAGAATTGGCAGCTACATATGGGATTAAGGTGTACACGGCTGTTGTCGATGTATCGCGCAAGAGCGAGGTCGACGCAGCAGTGGCTCGCCTGGCGGAAGAGCTGGGCGCGATCGATATTTTATTGAATAATGCGGGAATCGGACAATTCGGGACGCTGCTCGATATGGAGCCGGAGGTATGGGAGGGCATCATCCAGACGAACCTGATGGGAACCTACTATGTAACCCGCGCAGCGCTTCCGACGATGCTGAAGCAGGACAGCGGGACGATCATCAACATCGCATCGACAGCCGGCGAGCGGGGATTTGCTACGGGCTCGGCGTATTGCGCATCCAAATTTGCCGTGATGGGGCTGACGGAAGCGTTGATGCAAGAGGTGCGTAAATCCAATATTCGCGTGACGGCGCTAACGCCAAGCACAGTGAATACGCCGCTCGCTGTCAGTGCCGGGCTGAAGATCGGGGATGAAGACCGGATGATGCAGGCAGAGGATGTGGCGGAGCTGATCCTGGCAACGGTGAAGCTGCCGCAGCGCGTGATGATCAAATCAGCAGGCATCTGGACGACCAATCCGCAATAAGCCATCGACACGAATTCACTTCGATTAACATTAACAGAGCAGGCGATAACCAAGAGCAGTCTTCCTGGCTTCAGGAGGACTGCTCTTGGTGCTTGTTCTCAGAGAATGAATCGGATGAGACCAGATAAGCAAGATGTGTCAGCGCTAGCTGTGATTGGCGGTAAAAGGTCGTTCTGCTCATATGGAAGGCATCGGCCAGTTGATTTTTATTGCGCTGTTTATTGAGGTAGGTCTCTCGCAGGATGCGCTGCTGCAGCTCCGTGAGTGGAGAGGTGGCGGGAGTGGCGTGCAGCGCTTCGTTGATTCGGGCATGGATATGGATACCGCGCAGTTGAAGCGCTCTGACGACTGGAAGAGCATGAAGCTGCTCAGGCCGATACAAGAGCTCCAGCACGCGCTTCATCTCCAGCCGCGAGATGCCCGGTGCGGGCGGTGCGCCTCCGTCTCCATATGGGCTCGGTGTGGCGGCTGCGGATGAGGCGGAGCCGGACGCGCTTGATGGGGCTGCGTTCGCTGCGGCCTGCACCTCAGAGGCGGCGGAGCCGGTCGGTGTCGTCTCAGCCGTCCCCGCTGCCGCCCTCGCCTCAGGCTTTGACGGCAATGCCGAGGCTCGGGGCAGCCCTGTCTGCCGAATGATCGTCTGAATCCATTCCGGGAAGGCGATCTGCCGGAAATCGATCTCCCAGCGTGTTAATTCGCCGTGGTCGGCCGAACAGGCTGGGAGGGTGCCCTGTGAATGCAGTCCAAGTATCGGAAACAGTGCATTGAGCTGAGGATCGCCCGTCACCATCATTCCCCGCACCCCTAAGGTCATCGAGATGAGCCAGTGCTGAAGCAGCAGCGCCCCCAGCTCTTCCGGGGCATACAAGGGCTGCTGGACATCGACCGCAGCTAACAGGATGAAGACGGAGTCCGCCGCTTCTGGCGGTGTCTCGCGCAGTTCAGGCAGCTCATTGTCAAGCACAGGGAGAAGCGCTGGCACATACTGCTGCAACAGCGGGAGCGTCTGCTGATGCAGCCACAATCCGGCACAGAAGGCAAGCGGGGCGCCGGCTTCATCGCGGACGATGAAGATGCCTGTTGGACAATGGGAGGCAATATCGTCCAGTAACGCATAATAAGCATCCGGCTGGACGAGCTCAGATTGCCAGTTGGAGCCCTGGATGGATTCGGACAGCAATTGCTGGAGAACGGGCAGATCCTCAGGCCGATACGGCTGCTGCTCTCCAGACAGCAGCCGTGTAGAGAAGTCGGCATAAGCATGAGCAGTCGGGAGGAATTCTCTATACAGCTCCAGCACATGCGCGGCAATACGCATCTGCCAGCGCTTGTCCGCGCCATGGAATTCATCTATAAGCCATTCCAGGGCACGTTGGCGCAATGTTTGGAATTGCAGTGGATGCCGCTGTGCCCAGTCCTCGCGCAGCAGATGGGCCACGACATGATGCAGGGCGAGGCCGTGCGCAGTGGTGCGAACGAAGGATAGCTGGGCTAGCGCATGATACGCGGATAGCAGAACAGGCTGTTCCAGCATATAAGTCAGACTGCCTTGATCGGCAGCCGGAAGCAAAGACAGCATCGTCAAGGCCTGATATAGCTCTGGGGATGCCGCTTCCTGGAGAAAATCCGCACTCAGTATAGCTGGAATATTCAGATTCAGCGTCCGCTGAGAATGACCCGCCTGCTCCTGCAGCAGGTCGACCGTCAATGCGAGCAATAGCGGATGGCCCTCGGTCTGCCTGGCGATCCTCTGTTGTATGTCGGGTGACAGACCACATCCTTGCACATATCGGTTCACCTCGGCACGGTTGAATAGCCGCAAGGGACAAGATACGATGCGGGGGCTCCAATACGGGTTAGTGAGCCACTTGGTCGGCAGACCTCCTCGCGAGGCGAAGACGAACAGCACGTTGGCAGAGGCAAGCTGCGGCAGAAAGGTGGCAAGCAGCCAGCCCTGAACGGCAGCCAAACTCTCGCAATGATCGATGAGCAGCACCGTCTTCTGCCTGGACAGCTCCGACACAATATAGGCGAGCTGAGAATCCTCCTCAGCTCGCAGGCGATTATATTCACTGGCCAGTCCCAGCTCCAGCGCAGATAGAAAAGCGCTCGAGCTAGACAGCTCGCTCTGTCCGTCCAGCCATAAGGTAAGCAGGGAAGCACGCTGAGCAGTGCCCGCCATCTCGGTGAGCAGAGTGGTTTTGCCAATGCCTCCAATTCCGTGAATCGACAGGATCAGCGTGGAGGCAGCCTGGTCATTCAGCCAGCCGTTAAAGTGCTCCATTTCTCGCGTATGTTCTATTATCGGTCGTGTTATCGGTTGTGGTTGCATGCTGTCCGCTACTTTCCTCTTAAATTTTGGGGATGAAGAATGAAACAAAGATGAAACATCCCGATGCTGCCGTTACTTTATACTATAATTATAATCTTTTTATAACCAGTAGGGTAAAGGAGCAGGTATGCATTTATTGAAACGTATTTTTCGGATCACCTTGTGTTGTCTGCTAGGGACGATGCTCGTACCGCAGGGCGGCTGGGTTGCGATGACGTATGCGGAGGAGGCCGCTGTGCCTGCCGAGCGGGATGGCTGGGTAATTGTGAGTACGGAGCAGCAGCTCGACTATATGAACACGCATCAAGAGCATTACCTGGATGCCAACATTCGCTTGGTGAAGGACCTTGATCTGACAGGGCACCGCTGGCTTCCATTTGGAGGCAATGAATATGCAGCCTATAGCGGAATATTTGATGGTCGAGGCCATACCATTACAGGGATCGTCATCAGCGGCGAACGGGAGCACGCAGGCTTTTTCGGGAAGGTGTCTGGTGAAATTCGAAATGTAGGCGTAGTGGTGGACATTCAGGGCGGGAGGTATACGGGGGGCTTGGTCGCCTTGCTCGATGGCGGAACAATTGACCGCTCGTTCTCGCAAGGCAGAGTTCAAGGGGGAACGGGAGGCAATGTCTCCTGCACCGGAGGACTGGCAGGTGCGTCGAATCATTCCTCCATTACACGATCCTTTTCTACAGCAGAGGTTCAAAGCGGCACAGCCGCCAACATCTATGCGGGGGGCTTGAGCGGTGCGCAGGGCAAGGGCTTCATTCGGCATTCGTATGCGACAGGGTATGTGCACAGCCCCGTTACCGACAATGGCTATGTATTTCTGGGCGGCCTGGTAGGGCATATGGTATACGGGACGCTCGAATTCAGCTATGCATCTGGAAAGGTGGGGCACACCCTGCTTACAACGGCCACGATGGGCGGTTTTTTGGGCGTGATGTTTCTTAGCGGGAGTGTAAATCAAGCTTACTTTAATCTGGATGCGAATGAACGGCTGCTGGGGGTGGGGGGAGATGCCACCGGCACGGATCAGAAAGCTTTCGGCTTGTCCGCAGCAGCGATGCGTGAGGCGCTGTCCTTTGAGGGTTGGGATTTCGATGAGCTCTGGACGATAGATGGGCAAGTGAATGACGGCTATCCATATTTGCGTCCAGCCATCTTGACGGAGGAGCTGCCTCAGGGAAGAGTTGGCATGCGGTATGAGGCAAATGCAGACGGGGTTGGCGGTGCATCAGGAGGATTGAGCTGGCAGGCAAGCGGGCTGCCGGAAGGACTGGAGATGGATGGCATGGGGCGGATCACAGGCCTTCCAGAGGAAAGCGGAGCTTTCTCCGTGGTGCTGACGGCAACCGATCGGGCACTTCGCAGCACGAGCGCGACCTTGCAGCTTGTCGTCGTCGAGCCGGCTCCACCCATCCATGGATTCGCGGTGCATCCCGGCGTAGCGTTAGGTTCGACATCGGTGTCGGCAGAGCCGCAGCAAGCAGGGACTCGTTTTGCCTATCGGCTCGAACGGACTGAGGCGGAACGGCCATTGCGGGGAGATGCGCTGCCTGAAGGAATCGCTTGGTATACCCCGGGTGGCGGGGCGGAGGCTGATATTACCGATGTTCGTGCAGGGGAGTATCTCATTTTGTATGAGACGGACGGTGACGGCCTTATTCAGAGGTGGAGTAGCCTACTACTGGAAGCCACGCATATACGGCAAGCAGTGCCCGTCTTGGGGGTCCGAATTTCGGAGGAGAGGCTTGTGCTGAAGGAGCATGGGGAGGGACGACAGTTGACAGCCATTGTAGAGCCCGATGATGCGACGAATTCCAGTGTAGCTTGGCAATCGAGTCATCCCGATGTGGCGCAAATCGGTGAGACAGGATGGGTGACGCCAGGAGCGCCAGGTACGGCCTCGATTCAAGTGGCGACAGTGGATGGCGGCTATACGGCTACCGTGCTGGTGACGGTTCAGCCAGATACGGCGGAGCTGACGGCGTTAATTACGCAGGCAGAGGACAGTTTGTCATTAACCGAGGAAGGGAACAGCCCGGGGCAGTATCCGACGAGCGCGCGAGTGAAGCTGGGTGAGGCTATAGCTGCGGCCAAAGTGGTCGCCGGGTTTGAGCGGGCGACGAAGGATGAAGTAGCGGAAGCGGTTCGCGAGCTGAACGCGGCGTTGACGTTATATCGTTCGTCTGAGGTGCCGGTGCCAGATGCCCCGGTCTGGACTGCTGGAGAACTGAGCGTCATGGAAGGAACGACGACATCGCTCAAGCTGGCATGGCCTGCGGCAGAGGCGGCTGCGGGTATATCGGGGTACCGAATCTACAGGAATGACGAGACGGTGCCCGTTGCGGTCATCAGCAGCCAAGAGGAGCGCATCTATGTGCTGACTGAATTGTCTGCAGGCGCTCGTTATACCCTTACAGTAAAAGCCTTCAATGCCGCAGGCGAAGGGACGGGCTTGAGCATGGTGGCGAAAACGGCGGCGGATACGTCGGCGCTGCTCACTACCATTCAGCAGGCGCTGCTTCGTCTGGACAGTACGGTTGAAGGCGCAAGAGCGGGACAGTTCCCGCCGAGTGCGCGGGAGATGCTAAGACAGGCGATAGCCTTAGCGCAAGAGAAGACGGACGCTGCGGCAGTCCTTCAAGAAGAGGCAGTCGCAGCGACGGTCAAGCTGGAGCAGGCGATTGCCGCCTATAACGAGACGGAGATCAGTCTGGCGCCTCCTGCCCCCTACTATCCTTCGCTAACGGACAATATGGAGGGGGGCGGCCGCGGCCCTGATGATGGCAAGGAAGCGGCTGCCGAGCCTGAACCGGAATCAGAACCGGCGCAGCCGGGTGAGCATTCGAATCCGCTTGATGAGGAGCCGCATGTGCAGCAAGGATGGCAGGATGTCGCGGGACATTGGGCAGAAGATGCGGTTAAGAGGGCGCTGACGCTGCAACTGGTGAAGGGCTACCCTGACCAGACGTTTCGTCCGAACCGGCCGGTGACCCGGGCGGAATTCATCGTCATGCTGGCGCGCGCCATGCACCCGCAAGCTAAGGGAGTGGCGCTGTCCTTCTCGGACAAGGAGGCCATTGGAGCATGGGCAGAAGCTTCTATCGCGCAGGCTCTGGAGCTGGGCTGGATCGACGGATATGCTGATGGAAGCTTTCGTCCCGATCAGCCGATCAGCCGTGCGGAGATGGCTGTAGTGACCGCCAGGGCGCTAGGTATGCCTGCCAGCTCGCAGGAAGCTTCCACGGGCTTCAAGGATGATGCGCTCCTCCCTCCATGGGCGAAGTCAGCGATCCGAACGCTGCATGAACATCATATCGTAAGCGGACGTAGTGCCGGGCGCTTCGAGGCGCAGGAAGAGGCGACACGAGCAGAGGCGATAACGGTGCTATTACGGCTATTGGAGCATGTAGCGAAGGACGAAACGGTGAAGTAACTCACTTTGGGCAAAGCGAAGGGGCTGTTCCACAAGTCAGGTATGACTTGCGGCATAGCCCCTTCGTGTCTATGCCATGAGGAGGCTCGCACAAGCTGCTGGGGGTCAAAATAAAGACACACAATTGACAAATTGTCAGAAAATTCTTATAATATATACATAGATCACATTCGCAAGGGTGGATCGTGATAGGAATCACAGTATGGAATACATTCTGCGCCCGCTTGCCGGACGCTTCATGTGAGGAGAGGATCACAATGACAAGACAATCAAGCGAGAGATGGAATAACTGGAAGGCCCTGATGACCGGTATGGGGTTTGGTGTCTTCGGCATTGTGATGCTGCCCTACCTCATCTATAAGACGGTGAAGAATGTCAGCGATACCGGCCTGTTCTTCTAAGCCACATGTAGCTGTATTCTCTAGCTGCGAATGGTAACAATCATAGAGAAAGGCTCCGCCCGAACGGCCTTGCGGCTGATTTGGGCGGAGCCTTTTCTTAACGAGATATTACAGGGAGGCGCGGTAGATGGCCAGCACGTCCTCGCGCTGCAGCTTCTTGAAGTGGCCGAACGATCCGAACAGCATCGCCTTATCAGCCATCAGCTCCAGCTTGTCATCACCGATCTCATAGTCTGCCAGCCGTGACGGGGCACCAATCGATGTCCAGAAGTCACGCAGTGCCTGAATGCCCTCAAGCGCGGTCTCGCGGTCGCTCTTGCCGGCAGGGTCGATGCCGAACACATTGACAGCGAACTGCTTGAAGCGTGCTACCCCTTCATCCAGCACATGCTCCATCCAGCTCGGGAACAGAATTGCCAGGCCGCCGCCATGCGGAATATCGTAGACGGCACTGACGGCATGCTCTATGTTATGGGTCGCCCAATCGCCGGTGATGCCCATCGACAGCGTGCCGTTCAAAGCCAGCGTGCCTGAATATAGAATGGTCTCGCGATGCTCATAGCTCTCCAGGTTGTCCAGCAGCTTCGGTGCGGTCGCAATAACGGTACGCAGGATCGCTTCACTGAAGCCGTCCTGTACGAGAGTATTGCCGGTATGGTTGAAATATTGCTCGAATACATGCGACATGATGTCGACCATGCCATAGATGGTCTGATCACGCGGTACAGAGAATGTAAAGGTCGGATCAAGAATGGAGAACTGCGGGAAGACGAGCGCGCTACCCCAGCCGAGCTTCTCCTGTGTCTCCCAATTGGTAATGACCGAGTTCACATTCATCTCGGAGCCGGTAGCGGCCAGAGTCAGCACGGTGCCGAGCGGAAGAGCGGCTGTAGCGGACTGCTTGCCGGAGATAACATCCCATACTTCGCCCTCCATCTTGGCAGCGACTGCAATCGCTTTGACGCAGTCGATGACACTGCCGCCGCCGACCGCGAGGATAAAGTCGATGTTCTGCTCTTTGCAGATCGCTGCTCCTTTATGTACGGTGGTCAGTCGCGGGTTGGGCTCGACGCCGCCAAACTCGGCGAGATGGCTGACATGAGGCCGCAGCAGGGAGACGACCTGATCATACAAGCCGTTACGCTTGATGCTGCCGCCGCCATATACGAGCAGCACGCGGGCTTGTTGCGGGATTTGAGAGGTAAGCTGCGCAAGAGTGCCTTTGCCGAAAATAAGGCGGGTCGGGTTCTGATAAACAAATGCTTTCACTGCAATTCCTCCACTCATGGTTTGGTAATCGGGATGGCTCCATTGTCTTAAAGGCAGCAGACTGTCCTTATGTTCACACTGTAACCGATACAACTAAAAATCTCAACTTTTGCTTGGGTACCTGGGGCACGGATCGGTATGCAAGAGGCGCACACTCGAAAGACACAGGTTTACATTAGCGTAGAGATCAAGGTATAGTTAATGAAGGAGTGCTGCTTCGCCCATCCAGGCCAGCGGCAGTCATTTTTCTTGATTGGTAAAATTAAAGGAGGAAGCGCGAATTAACATTACATTAGATCGTCAATTGCTGCACACATTGAGTGATGAAAGACTGAGCTGGGTTTGTGCCGAGCCTGCTCTGCTGCAGATGAAAGCGCGGGATATGGAGACCAAAAGGGCCGTGTTGGACGGGCTAGAGCCGGAGCAGCGGGCCTTGTGCATGTTCTGGGTGTACTATGGTCATGCTGTGAAATCGAGGCTGGAGTTCTACTCCTGGACGTCGTACTTGATGGAGGAGCCTGGCTACTGGGAAGGGGTATGCGGCAGCCTGAGCTTCTATGGTGATGAAGACATGCTCGCCATCCTGCAGCAAACGCGCCATCTGCTGGAGGATCGCCGCGAGCGAGCTTCTGATCCGGGCAGCGCCTGGCTGAGCAAGCTGGGGGATGATTCCGTTCCCGATGAAGCGGCAGAAGCACTGTACAAGCGATGGTTGGGGGTAGCCCCGCTTAGTCTGCGGCGAATTGCCGATCATATTCGTGCGAACTCCTCTATATATGCAGAGTTTGCCTAGAGTGTTTATTTAAACTCCGGCAGGGGCAAAAGACGCCCCATGCGGCTTGTAGTCTGAAGCTCGCATGGGGCTACGTATCGTTACTTATTCAAAGCGGAATTTGCCGATGCGGTTCTGCAGTGCAGCAGTCATGTTGTGCAGCTCCTGGGAGGCGGCGGCAACTTCCTGCACCATGCCGTTCTGCTCCTGTACGGAAGAGGCGATGCTGCTGAGCTTGGCAGCGTTATCACCCGCAGCATCGGATACCTGCTCCGCACCGGCTAATATGGCCTTCATCTTGTCCGATTGCTCCTCGATCAGGGCAGCTACATTATCTACAGCTTCGACGGTGCGCTGCACGGAATCCGCGATCGCCTGCAACTGACCAATGCCAGTGCGCGTCTTCTCCGCTTCAAGCTCTGTCGTCTCGGCCTGCTGCTCCATACGGTGAACAGCAACAGAGAGATCCTTCTGAATCTCATCGATCAGGCTGCCAATGTTCTGTACCTCAGTCGTACTATGATTCGCCAGCTTGCGAATTTCGATCGCGACAACTTGAAAGCCCTGTCCATGCTCGCCCGCATGTGCGGCCTCGATCGAGGCGTTCAACGCGAGCAGATGCGTGCGGGCGGATATATCCTCGACTACATCGATGATTTCTCCGATCTTGTCCGCATGCTCCTCCAGCTTCTTCACAATTCGGGTCGTCTCAGCGCCTTCCTTGCTCAGCCGATCCATGGTTTCGGATACGGATTGTATCACTTCACTACTGCTGCTCATCGATTCCAGCATGACGCTGGCATCCGATTGGGCTGAGACTGTGCGAGTGCGGGCTTCAGCGGACAGGCTGGCAATCTCCTCTATCGTCTTGTACATCGACAGCGACAGCTCAGCCTGAATGTCTGTATTGCGCGAGATGGCGTCGACACGTTCTGTAATCTGGGTCAGCAGGCTGGCTGCTTGTTCTGCGGCATGACTCAGCATGCCGACCTCACCAGTAGCATGGGAGGAATGACTATTAATGTCCCGCACGATGCTGCGCAGGCTTGTCAGCATTTCATTGAAGGAGGACGATAACTGCATCAGCTCATCTCGTGATTGCGGGATGTCGACATCTGCTGTCAGATTGCCTTGCGCGGCGATCTCGGCGGCATGTCGAAGCGCATTCAAAGGTTTGACGAGCATTCTGGCAGTCAGCCAACCGAGCAGCCCGGTCCAGAACACGCCGGCGGCAAAGGTCAGCAGGGTGAATAGCCAAGAGTTCATGTCGGGCGCAATGTAGTCTTTGAGGAAATAAATAAAAAATGCGCTCGTTCCGTAGGTAATCGTGGCGACCAGTGCGATGCCTGCCACAATCTTTCTTACCAGACTAAAGGTCACGCTCATTGTTATAAGGCCCCCAAATCAGTTATTGGCTATCGGTTAGCCAGTGGTGTATGTGCCACTTCTACTATTGTACACAACAATAGGGATGAATGCCCATATTTATCTGTCAATTCTCCTAAATTATCTCAGGTATTTATATCACATGCGCTGTGGAAGCACTGTGAAAATAATCACATCAAATGTTGCAAAAACTATGGTAATATAAGTTCAACAGAAGATAGCGCTATGTGGTCTGGGTTGACCAGGCAGCATGAAATATAGGTTGGCGCCATCATCAGCAAGGAGCCGCATGCTCGAATTGCATAAGGGGTTGATTGTATGGAGACAGAACCATTGCGCCAAGTCGAGAAGCTAGCGCTGAAGAAGCTGAAGATTTTCAAGCAGAGCCGGCTCCGCTATCTGTCGCGGTCGATGCTGGCGAGCATGTTTATCGGTTTTGGCGTGATTGTTGCGTTCAAGACGGGGAACTATTTCTATATGGAGCACTCCCCCTTCACCTATCCGATGGCGGCGCTGACCTTCGGGGCAGCGATTATCCTCATATCGTATGGGGGCGGGGATTTATTTACAGGCAATACGTTCTACTACAGCTTTGCCGCGCTGCGCAAGAAGATGCGCTGGCCGGATGTGCTCAAGCTGTGGGCTACCAGCTATACGGGGAATATATTGGGCGCAGCCGTGTTTGCCCTGCTGATTCTGACGACGGGGCTGTTCAATGAAAGCTCGGTTAACGGATTTTTGCTCAGCGTGGTGGAGAAGAAGCTGCATGCGCCTACGATGGAGCTGTTCTTCCGCGCGATCCTCTGTAATTGGCTCGTCTGTCTCGCCTTCTTCATACCGATGTCCTTCAAGGAGGACGGGGCGAAGATGTTCGCGATGATGCTGTTTGTGTTCTGCTTCTTCATCTCCGGCTATGAACACAGTATCGCCAATATGTGTACCTTTGCCATAGCGCTAGTGCTGAACCATCCGGGTACGATTACATGGGGCGGAGTCATACATAATCTGGTTCCTGTAACGATAGGCAATATTATTGGCGGCAGTGTGCTGATGTCGGTCATGTATCATTATGTTAATAAACCATTCTATGAGGAGCAATAGGAGGATTTCCACGATGAAAAAATCGAGAATTGTTATTATAGGAGCCGGAGCTGTCGGCTCGACAACGGCCTTCACATTGCTGCTGCGCAACCGTGCAGATGAGCTGGTTCTGATCGACGCCGATTCGGACAAGGCTGCGGGCGATGCGCTCGACATGAACCACGGCCTGCCGTTTATCGGCGGCGGCAAAGTATGGGCGGGCACCTATTCGGATTGCCGTGATGCGGACATTATCGTCATTACGGCGGGAGCGGCTCAGCGCAAGGGAGAAACGCGGATCGAGCTGCTCAAGCGCAATGCGTCGATTCTGGAGAGCATCATCTCTCAGGTGCAGGTGCATGCGACCAATGCGATCCTGCTCCTCGCCTCCAATCCGGTGGATATTATGAGCTATCTGACGTTCAAGCGCATCGGCTGGCCGGTGAATCGCGTTATCGGCTCGGGCACACTGCTGGACAGCGGCCGATTCCGCTATCTGATTGGCGAGAAGCTGAGAATCGACCCGCGCAGTGTGCATGCGCACATCGTAGGCGAGCACGGGGATTCGGAGCTGCCGCTGTGGAGTCTGGCGAATGTCGCTGGCACGGAGCTGAAGCTGAATGCGACGGAGAAGGAAGAAATCTACACCAACACCCGTGACGCGGCCTATCAGATTATTCAAGCGAAGGGTGCCACCTATTACGCCATCGCGTTGGCGCTTGATCGGATCTGTACGGCGATTCTGCGCGATGAGGGCGCTGTGCTGAATGTATCGACGCTGCTGACCGATTATCACGGCATCTCGGACGTGTACCTGGGCGTGCCATGCATCGTTGACCGTCAAGGCGTGCGCGAGGTGCTGGATCTGCCGATCTCCGAGGAGGAGAGAGAGCTGCTGCACAAATCGGCTAACAAGCTGAAGGAGCTGAACAGCTCGCTGGGGCTGTAGGCGGCCAAGGTTAACTATATAAGAAGACGACTTGTCCATAGCTAGGCTGGGCAAGTCGTTTTTTCGTATATGAGGATATTCACCCAATAAGCCGCTGGAGGCTAGATGGATTTGCGGTATTCCGCTGGCGATGTGCCCATCAGGTTGCGGAACAGTTTAATGAAGTAACTGGGGTTGTCGTAGCCCAACTGATCGGCAATCTCTATCACTGATAGGTTGGATTGATTCAGTAATTCGCAGGCTCGCTCCATCTTGCAGCGGGTCACATATTCGATAAAGGTTGAGCCCGTATCGAGCTTGAATACCCGGCTGAAGTGGGTGGGGTTGAGCCCCACCTTTTTGGCGATGGCATCCATACTGATCTTCTCGCCGAGATGTGTCAGCACATAGCGCTGCGCCTCTGCTACCTCTTTCCTTATCGAGGGTCTCCACATGGTATGGACATTCTTGATCTTCTCAAGCAGAAACTTCTCCAGCCATGCCATTAGCTCCTCTAGCGTCTCCACACTTCGAAGCGTCTGCTGATTGAGCTCGCTGTCGAAGTTGGTTACGAATTGCTGCATGACCGTAAATTTCAGTTCCAGCTCCATGACCATCTTGAGCATCCAGCTCTTCAGACTCTCGACCGGATACCTGTGTGTCTGCAGCTCCTGGCTCAAGATCGACAGAAACGATGCGACGCGGTCGCAATCTTCCCGCTGGATGCTCTCCCGCAGCTCCTGGACGGTGCGAGCGTAGTGGAGGAAGAGATCCTCTGTAGTTGTCGGCAGGCTTACTGCCTTCTGGATCGATGCTTCTCCTCCATAGAAACGCAAGCTTTGATTGGACAACAAGGCCTGAATTTGTTTTTTGAGCGGCTTCAACTCCTGCTCAGCCTCTCCATAGAAGAAAGTCAGACTCACCTTCAGATGTCGGTATAGGTCAAGCTGCGCCTTCTGGAGCGCCGTTCGGAGCTCTTCATGACGATTGCGGACGAGTGTATAAGGAAAAGGAACCAGCAGGACATACCGCCGCTCCGACAAGGAAAACAAGAGGACGTCTTCTACCTTGAGCGCCTCCTGCAGGGCGTTATCCATGACAAACTGCATGTTGGACGAGCTGCCAAACCGTTGCTCCAGCTCACGGGCGCGATCTGGAAACGCAATGACCGGCATGTAGGGGGTGTCCCTGTGCAGCTTGATGCCCATGCTGTTGGCCTGCTCGATCCATTCTGCTCCATCCCATAACGGCTGCTCCAGAAACATCTGCATCCATCGGCTTCGTATGGCCGCATGGTTGCTCTCCACCATTCGCTGCAGGTTGTGGATCGACTGTCGGCTTTGGCGGGCATTGTCCAGCCGTAGAACCGCTTCTGTCAACACCGCTGTCACCTGCTCCAGCTCCAGACTCTCCTTGAGAATGTAGTCCGAGACATTTAATTTGACCGCTTGTTGCGCATAATGAAACTCCTCGTGGCAGGAGAGGATGATCGCTTGCAGCTCCGGGTTGGCTTCCTTGGCTTTCTGGATCAGGGTAAGGCCGTCCATTGCGGGCATGCCTATATCTGTCAACAGGATGTCGGGTTGCTGCGCCTGACAGACCTCCCATGCTTCTTCGCCATCTGCGCAAGCGGCGATCAATGTAAGATTCAATTGCGTCCAGGGAATGCTGCACTCCAGATACTCCAGGACGGGCAATTGGTCATCCGCCATGACGACTTTATACATGTAAGCCTCCTCCTTCACCACCCGGATGCATCGGGAACACCAGTGTGATGGCGCTCCATTCCGGTTCTATATATTGAATGGACATCTGAAAATCGTCTCCATAAATCAGTTTCAGCCGCGTGGATACATTGTATAAGCCAATGCCGCTCTCCATGCTGTCGGTCTTGTCTGCGCCGCCGTATTCGTGAGGCTGACAAGCCAGCCGCTGCTCCAGCTCGGCAATCGTCTGACTGGATAGGGGAGCGCCGTTGTTTTTTACAGTCAGGATCAGCTTGTTATCCCTCGTCTTGATCTGGATGACGACGCGGCCTCCCTTTCGGGCGAACCCATGCTTGTACGCATTCTCGATGATGGGTTGCAGAATCAGCCTGGGGACGGTCGCATCCAGCAGCTTCGGATCAACATCCATCTCGTAAGTAGTGGGGTGCCGCATGGCAAATCGCATCAGCTCTATATATTGCTTGGCTGATTCGATCTCCTGACCAAGCGTGACGAACTCGCCGTGACGGGTGAAGCTGGAGCGCAAGAGAGCAGCTAGCGTGGCGAGCAGCTTCGCATTATCCTCATCCTTCTGGAGCAACAGGCGCATTCGGATTGAAGTGAGCACATTGAAGAGGAAATGGGGATGAAGCTGCGCCTGCAGCATCGCAATCTCTGCTCTTCGTTTCAGCTCTTGCTCGGTTCTGAACTCCTGCATCGTCTGCTCGATACGGTCCAGCATATGGTCGAAGGAACGCCCGAGACTTCCCACTTCGTCATTGCCCCTGATGTTGGAGCGAACGGTCAGATTGCCGGCTTCGATCTGACGGGCAGCCTTGCCCAGTGTCTGGATTGGCCGGGTGAAGCGGCGAAGCAGATAAGTCAGCGCCATCAGGAAGACGATTGCAAACACACTCTGGATGATCAGTCCTGACCGGGACAAGCCATTAAGACGCCCGGTCAATTGCTCATAGGGCGCCAGACTTACCAATGACCAATTGCCGAACGCTAGCGGCAAGGAGATGAATAACTGGTTCGCGTCGCCAACACGAAGAATAGCTGTGGAACGCAAATCTGCGATGGGCAGGATGGACTCAATGGACGAACCGATCTGCTGTGGATCACGGTTAGAGAGAATCGTGTGATCCGCTCCAAGCACGAATACGTCCTCCTCCAGCTCCTGAAAACGATCCCGAATCGCCGCTTCGGTCCTGCTCACGATCAAGTATGCGAACGGTGGCTTGCTGTTGCTCTCCCGCAATGCCCGGGCGGTGATAAACACATACGGCAGATCAGCCCGCTCTGAGGCGAGATAGTTGGCCTCGCCACCCGCAAATAACGTATCGTAGCCTGACAATTGGTCAAGACGCGCGAACCAGTCGCGCGACTTGAACTCGACCGGGTCGAAGTCGTAGAACGAATAATCCGAGTATGCTCTGCCATCATTATCAAGCAGCGTAATCCGCAGATCGCGCGTCTCCCCGGCCACTTGCTCCAGTCGGGTTGTCAACTGGCGGCCTGCCACCGGATTTGTCTTGGCCTCCTCCAGCAGGTTTTTGATCTCGGGGTCAAAATGGACGAAGTTGGCTACGGACACCATCTCCGTCAATATCGCGTCAATCTGCGATTGCACCATAAGTAGAGATTGCTTGGCTTTGTCCAGTGTATGTTCACGAATAATCAGCTTCGAATAATGGTTGGTGCTCAAGATCATGCCGATTGTCGGCAGCACCAGGCAAGCGATCGAGGTGATGATTAGTTTTTGGCGGAAGGTTAGCCGCTTGAATGGCAGTTCGATACGCATGCCTTACTCCTCCCTCGTTTGTTTTTTATTATCGTAAGTCATTTTGAAGCAAGACTCATCCAATATTTTTTTCATTTGAGAAAAAATATTGTCATGTTTTCTTTTGAAGATAGAAAAAATCGTTTCATGTATATCGGAAAATTACTTTCTATAATGAAGATAACAATAAATAAAGAGGTGAGGGACATGGCGCACGCTTCCCCGCAGGCAGCGCAACAGCCGCTTGCAAAAAAACGGCGCAAGCAAGCTCTATATGACACCATAGCCGGCTATCTATTTATCGGGCCGATGTTGATCCTGACAACGATGCTCGTCATTATTCCGATTGTGTTGTCCGGGGTCATCAGCTTTTCCGACTGGAATTTCATCGCGGGGCTTGAGAGACTACGGTTCATCGGCTTCGACAACTATGCGAAGCTGTTTCAGGACGAATCCTTCCATCGTTCGCTGATGAACAACATCATCATGATTGTCACCGTGCCGGTGACGATGTTTCTCGCACTCGTGCTGGCGGTGCTGATTGACAAGGCGACCTATTTCAAAACATTGTTCAAGGTCATTTATTTCATGCCGTTCATCTCCAGCTTCGTCGCGATTGCCTTGCTATGGCGGGTGCTCTACCATCCGACGAACGGTCCGATCAATAACTTCCTGCGCGCGATCGGTATCGACAATCCGCCAATGTGGCTGGCAGACCCCAATTATGCGCTCCTGTCGGTCATGATTATTATGGTGTGGACGTCGCTCGGGTTTAGTCTAGTTATCTATATGGCTGGCTTGCAGGGAATTCCCAAAGATCTGTATGAAGCGGCCGATGTCGATGGGGCGTCGCTGATTCGACAATTTTTTAGCATTACAATTCCAATGCTGACGCCCACAACCTTTTTCTTGCTCATTACTGGTGTCGTTGGCTCGTTCAAGGTGTTCGATCTGATCATGGTGCTGACCGGTGGCGGACCGGCTGGCTCGACCTCCGTTATCGTCTTCTATCTGTACGAGGTTGCATTTATTAATCTGGAATCTGGCTACGCTTCGGCTATGGGCATCGTCCTGCTGCTTCTCATCTTGCTGTTGACGCTGATTCAGTGGGTCGGGCAGAAGAAGTGGGTCAATTATTAAGGGGGGAAGACATACATGTATGCAATCAGGCCTAGCCGTGTTTTGGTCACATTATTGATGGGAGCGGCGGGCATAGTGTTTATCTTGCCCTTCCTGTGGATGATATCTGCATCATTCAAGCCCGAGCTGGATGTCATGTCCTATCCGATTCAGTGGATACCCAAGCGCTGGAATGCGGTGGAGAACTATACGCAGGTATGGGCGGGGGCGGTTCCATTTGCGCTCTACTATTGGAACAGCATCAAGGTGACGCTGATGTCCACGGCGCTCTCTCTCATCGTATCAGCGATGGCGGCTTACGGATTCTCCAAGATCGAGTTCAAGGGTCGGGATGCACTATTTCTACTGGTGCTCTCCACCTTTATGATTCCGACGCAAGCGATTCTCGTGCCGCAGTTTATCATGTATCGCTGGATGGGATTATTCGATAGCCATCTTGGACTTGTGCTGCTTGCAGCATCGAGTGTTCTTGGTACCTTTTTGCTTCGCCAGTTCTTCATGGGTGTGCATCAGGAGATCATCGAGTCGGCGCGGATCGACGGTGCAGGGCACGGGATGATCTTTGCACGAATCGCCTTGCCACTGGTGCAGCCGGCGCTGGCGACCTATATGATCCTACGTTTTATATGGACCTGGAACGATTACCAGAATCCGCTTATTTTCCTTCGTTCTGAATCGTTGTTCACCTTGCAGCTAGGCATTCGCAGGTTTGCAGATTTCAGCGGGGAATTTTACTCGCTGATGATGGCTGGCGCCGTATCTGCCATCTTGCCATTGTTGATCATCTTCATCATAGGCCAGAAGCAAGTTATCGAAGGCGTGGCCTCAGGAAGTGTCAAAGGATAACTCACTTAAAGGGGGAAGTTGCATGTTCAAAATGAATCGCAAAGGTTGGGCCGCATCAGTCATTGCAGCAGCTATGCTGGTGGGTGGCTGTGCTTCGGGCAACACAGAAAGTAAGCCGGGTACAAGCGAGCAAGGCTCATCCAACGAACAGGTTACGATTAAGCTGCACAACTGGTACGCGAAGAAGACGGACAACTGGGATGTCGTCATCGAGGCATTTGAGAAGAAGTACCCGAATATTAAAGTGGAGTTCAACTCCGCAGAGGATAACAATTCGAACGAGTACTATAAGAAGCTTGATCTGGCAGCAGCCAGCGGGGATGAGCTCGATGTCATCATGTTCAGTAATATGACGTTCCTGTCGCAGCGCGTCGATCTGGGCATGGTTGAGCCGCTCGATGACTATCTGGCGAAGGATAATATTAACCTCACTGAGGAGTACACTGCAGATACTCGCATTGACGGCAAGGCCTATGGACTGCCGGGCAAATCCTCTCAATCATTTGTCATCTTCAATGAGGAGCATCTGAAAGAGAGCGGTCTGGAGCTGCCGAAGGATTGGACGTGGGATGAATTCATGGATTATGCCAAGGCGCTCACCAAAACGGAAGGCGGCAAAACCCGCTATGGCACATATTTTCATAGCTGGCCTGCCTTCGCATACTTCATCCAGAACTTTGGCCGTGCAGAGAACGCGAACCTGACGACCGACGACGGTACAACCGCGAATATCGACAATCCCTATGTCCGCAAGACGCTTGAGCTGCGTCTGCGCGGCGAAGCCGAAGGCTCGGCAACGCCATACGCTGAAGTAGTCAGTCAGAAGCTCAATTACCGTCCACAGTACTTCAACCAGGATACAAGCATGCTGGCGATGGGATCGTTCCTCGTACCGGAGCTGGGCGGCACCGATACCGTGCCTGCTACATTCCGCACCGTGTTTGCTCCGCTGCCGAAGCTTAACGCAGGGGATGAGATCGCATCGAACGTCGGCAGCGATGTACTGTCCGTGTATAGCAAGTCGAAGCATAAAGACGAAGCGTATACGTTCATCCGTTGGTTCTCGACCGAAGGGATCGTCTTGCAGGGCAAAGCGTTCCCATCCTGGAAGAACGCCGATCTGAACCAAGTCGTTGATGCGATGGTCGCCGGCACCAAAACACCGGAAATGATTGACAAGGAATCGCTGCTATATGTTCTGAACCATACGAAGGCCAACAGTGCCAAGGTTGCAGTGCCTTACCATGCAGAGCTGGAGAAGATCTTCATGGAAGAGTTCGATCGGATGATGCTCTCCGGTCAAGCTCTGGATACGACCGTGCAGAACGCGCAGACCCGCATCCAAAAAGTAATTGATTCCAAATCCTAATCTAAATCTCCTCGTCTTCTCACATCTGCCGCCCGGCGCGGCAGATGTTCCATTATATCTGAAGAGGTGAACTAATCATGTTGTATCCGATCCTAACAGAATCCCGCACGGTCATTGATCTGAACGGGGTGTGGAGCTTCAAGCTCGACTCTGGCGTAGGTCTGTCTAATGAATGGTATCGCGAGAAATTGACCGACACCCTGCCGATGGCTGTGCCGTCTTCCTTCAACGACGCTGGCGTTACCTCTGACATCCGCAACCATGTCGGCTGGGTATGGTACGAGAAGGAATTCACGATGCCTACACTGCTGCTGTCTGAGCGAGTCATGTTGCGCTTCGGCTCGGCCACGCACCAGGCCAAGGTCTACGTTAACGGCGAGCTGGCCGTCGAGCATACAGGCGGGTTTACGCCGTTCGAGGCGGAGATCAACGCGCTGCTGCGTCCGGGCAGCAACCGGGTGACAGTCGCGGTCAATAACATCCTGGATGAAACAACGCTTCCTGTCGGAAAGCTGGTCGAACGGGAAGTGGAGGGTCTGGGCAAGCTGACGCGCAATCCGCCGAACTTCGATTTCTTTAACTATGCCGGTCTGCATCGTCCGGTCAAAATCTATACGACCCCGCGCACCTATGTGCAGGACATTACGCTCGTTCCGAGATTGGATGGTCAGGCGGCGCATGTTGCCTATAGCGTCGACTGTGTCGGCGAAGGCGATGTGACGATTGCCGTCATCGATGAGAGCGGTCGCACCGTCGCCGTAGCGAGCGGCAGCGAGGGTATGCTGACCATCCCTGATGCCCGGCGCTGGGAGCCTCTACAAGCGTACTTGTACACCTTCCGGGTGGAGCTTAGTGACGGGGCGACGCCAGTGGACGTCTATGAGCTGCCGCTGGGCATCCGTTCGGTCGAGGTTCGCGGCGGACAGTTCCTTATTAACGGCAAGCCGTTTTATTTCAAGGGCTTCGGCAAGCATGAGGATACGGCGATTCACGGTCGAGGGTTGAACGAGCCTGCCAATGTCATGGACTTCCAACTGATGAAATGGATGAACGCCAACTCCTTCCGCACCTCCCATTACCCGTATTCAGAGGAGATCATGCGACTGGCGGATCGCGAGGGCTTCGTCGTTATCGACGAGATTGCCGCTGTCGGCTTACATCTGAATTTTATTGCGACGCTTCACGGCAGGGCTACACGGAAGACCTGGGAGGAGATCCAGACAGCGGACGCCCACCGGACGGCCATCCGCGAGCTGATCGCGCGCGACAAAAATCATGCCTGTGTCGTCATGTGGTCGATCGCCAACGAGCCAGCGGCCGATGAGGAAGGGGCAGATCGTTACTTCGAGCCGCTCGTCGAGCTCACCAAGTCGCTGGACCCGCAGCATCGCCCGGTCACGATCGTCACCATGGTTGGCAAAGGGCCATCGCATTGCAAGGTGGCCCCGCTTATCGATGTGTTGTGTCTTAACCGCTACTACGGCTGGTACGTGGAGGCCGGGGAGTGGGAGGTAGCCTCGCTCAAGCTGACGGCAGAGCTGGAGGAATGGCAGCGTCTGTTCCCGGATAAGCCGATAGCGATGACGGAATATGGAGCGGATACGATCGCCGGCTTCCATGATGTGGACCCGGTCATGTTCACCGAGGAGTATCAGGTGCGTTACCTCGAAGCGAACCATCGGAGCTTCGACCGATGCCGCAACTTTGTCGGCGAGCATGTCTGGAACTTCGCGGACTTCAACACGAGCCAGGGTGTCATCCGGGTACAAGGTAATAAGAAGGGCATCTTCACCCGCGATCGCAAGCCCAAGGCGGCTGCACATGAGCTGCGGAAGCGGTGGGCTGACATTCCCGACTTTAACTACAAATCATAGCCCCTTGGAGCAACAGCCCCGCGAGCGTAACGTCTCGGTGGGGCTGTTGCGCGTTCGTCGTGGTCATCCAGGCTCTGATCTACTGCCCGATTATAACCCGGATCATATCATTCTCCAGATTGGCGATCTATACCATGCTTCGAGTGTGCTGCGGCATGTCCCCTATATCAGCCGGGACCCTAGTGCTAGGGCCATTTCACTATGTTTCGCCTCCATTACTGCCAGCTTCATCATATTTGTATGTCGAATGCTGCCGCGGCGCGGTATAATAGAACGAACGAATTATACGGCATCAGGCGGACGGCATCATCTATTAATGATATGAAGCGAGGGCGAATGGTATTGAAAAGCTTACATTTGCGTATCATGATCGTGTTTTCCTTATTGATTGTTCTATCCAGTTCTGTGATGGCTTACATTATCTATGCCTCCTCGGTGAAGCTGATTACCCAGTCCATCGGAGAACAGGCGCGCAGCATCGCGCAATATGCTGCGGATCAGATTGACTTGGAGCAGTACCGCGACATCACTCCGAAGACGGGTGAAACGCCATATTATACGGAGCTCAGACAACGTTTCAATGAGCTGCGGGAAGCGAATCATCTGAAATATCTGTATACGATGGCCGCCAGGGATAACAACGGCCAGCGCGAATACTACTATATTGTTGATGGGATGCCTGTCGGTGCCAAGGGCGAGGATGTCTCGGAGCTGGGCAAGGTGGAGACAGAGGCGATCCCGCTGCTGGAGGAGGCCATTGCCGATCGGCAATCCAAGGTAGGGGAGCTGACCCGCGACGATACCTATGGAGCTACAGTGAGCGCATATGTACCGATTGTCGATGCAAACGGGCAGTTGTTAGGCGCGCTAGGCGCGGACTTTGACGCGACCAGCGTCTATGATCTGCTGGAGAAGAATCGCCGCACGATGCTGCTTGTTGCAGGTGCGATCCTCGTCGTGTCACTGGTTATTATCTATCTGCTATCCAAAATGATCGTCTCTCCGATCCTGCGGCTGACACGCAGTATGAACACGATCGAGCAGGGCGATCTGACGCCTGTCATCCACGTCAAGGGTAAGGACGAGATCAGCAGGCTCAGCTCGGCCTTCCGCTCGATGATTCAGGTGCTGCGCTCCATGATCCAATCGATCCATGGCAGCTCCCGGCAACTGAGACAATCAGCAACCTCCATGTCTGCCAGTGCCGAGACGACGCATGAGGCGAGCGGTAAGATTACTCGGCTGCTACAGGAGGCTGCGGTCAATGCCGAGGCTCAGGCGAAATATAGCAGCGAGACATCACGAGCCATCAGCGAGGTAGCGGGCGGAGTCGAACGGGTCAGCCACACTCTGTCCTTCGTCGCAGAAGCCTCTCAGGAGGCGGCAGAGGTCTCTCAAGCAGGCAATGGACTCGTGCAGCAGGCGATGGATAAAATGGAGGAAATCGGACGCTTCTCGCAGATGACGACACATGACATGAATCATCTGGCGGCTCGCTCGGAGGAGGTAGGCGAGATGGTTGCCGTCATCCGTGACATATCGTCGCAGACCAATCTGCTTGCACTGAACGCGTCGATCGAGGCGGCGCGGGCCGGCGAGCACGGCCGGGGGTTTACGGTGGTGGCGGAGCAGGTTCGCAAGCTGGCGGAGCAGGCCGATCAATCGGCGGAGCGTATCGGCAGCATGCTTGGATCGATGGTGGACGACATCCAGCGGGCAGTGAGCAGTGTCCAGGCGGGAAGCGGCCGGATCGGGGAGGGGCTATCGGCCGTTCAAGCTGCCGGGGAGTCATTCGCCCGCATACGGCACGCCGTGGAGCGTGTTGCCGCGGAGATTCAGGATGTGTCAGCGGTCTCGGAGGAAATCTCCGCCAGCACAGAGGAGGTTGTTGCCTCTGCTGCGGAGATGGAGGGGCTGTCGCGGCATAATTCAGATCATTTCGGCGGGATCGCCGAGGCGGCCGAGCAGCAGCTTGGCACGGTGGAGCAGATGAAGGAGGCGGCGGTCAGACTGGAGGAGATGTCAGGCGAGCTTGAACGGCTGGCAGGCCGCTTCCGCATCTGACCCTGTATGCCTAATAAAGAACCGGGAGGGGCAGAGCGGCGAAAGCCGACACTGCCCCTCCCGGTTCTGCTATGTAGAGGATGGTTCCATAATGGATAGAAAGGATGCGATGAGCTCGGGGTCGAAGGCTTTACCTCTCTGTTCGATCAAGTAGGCGAGTGCTTTCTCTCTAGGCCAGATTTCCTTATAGGCTCTGCGGGAGGTGAGAGCGTCATATACATCCACCACGCTTACGATTCGGGCTTCGAGCGGAATGCTGGTTCCTTTGAGGCCGTGCGGGTAGCCGCTGCCGTTCCATTTTTCATGATGATGCAAAATAATGTTGCGGGTGACAGCCAATTCATTCTTGAAGAAGCTGTCGTTCAGCTCGCTATGAATCTTCTCCAAAATATCGACACCGATTAGCGGGTGCATCTCGACAATCTGCCTTTCATAAGAGGTCAGAGGGCCAGGCTTGTATAAGATGCCTTCCGGGACGCCGGACTTGCCGATGTCATGCATGATGCTGGCATGAATGATGCTCTGCACATAATCATGGTCGAGCTCCAGGTTCAGCCGATCGTTATGGGCGTGGACAAGCTGAGTGGTCAGTTGCTGTACCCGTGTCAGATGCTCCTCAATGGCCGGGTCGCGAATCTCGCAGGAGATCGCCAGCACCTTGAGCAGTACACCCTGAATGCTGCTGCGTCTCTCCTCTGCGACATATATTCCCTCCCGCAGATGCTCCAGCACGCGGAAGACGCCAATGTAGTACCATTGCCCCTCCGTATAGTAGGGGGTTATAGAGATAGAAGAATGCCATAGCTGGCCATTACTCTTCTTGTTAATAAATACACCTGACCAGCCTTGCTTCTGATGCAGTGCCTGGCGCATGCTGTCATAGGTGGCGGCTGATGTATACTGTGTCTTGACAATACTGGCTGGGGAGCCAATGATCTGCTCGCGTCTGAAGCCTGTGATCCGCTCGTAGATCGGATTGACATCCATGATGCGATGACTCTCATCGGTGATCATGACTGCATCTGTCAGTGCAAGAAAGCTCCGCAATGTTTCATTCATAAACCCTACTCCTGCTTGATTATGTAGTCTGAACTTGATTATAGGATAAGGGAGCGCAATCAGCAAGAAGATATGGAAACAAGTAGTCGGTGGTTTCATGCAGCGGCGGTCAGAGGAGAGGGACGATTACAGCACGGGCACACTTATGTTATGGTTATAATAGTCATGATGGAATGGAGAGATGCTTCATGTTTAACCGGGAGGCGTATGCCGGATCAAGAGAGGAAAATTACGAGCTGCTGCTGAAGCAGTTGGAATACTTGATGGAGCCGGAGCTGCCGGCTGTGGCGAATCTGGCGAATGCGGCGGCACTGCTGGCGCAATGCTTGGTAGAGACGAACTGGGTAGGCTTCTATCTGCTGGACAACGGCGAGCTGGTGCTGGGTCCCTTCCAGGGGCTGCCGGCCTGCACGCGTATTCCGGTGGGGCGGGGGGTATGCGGAGCAGCGGTGGAGCGGGAGGAGGCGGTGCTGGTGGCGGATGTCCATGAGTTTCCCGGTCATATCGCCTGTGATGGAGCGACGAATGCAGAGGTCGTCATTCCGCTGCGCGCAAAAGGAGAGATCGTCGGCGTACTTGATATTGACAGCCCCGTGAAGGGAAGATTCGATGAGACAGATGTTCGGTATCTGATCCGGTTCAACGAGGTGCTGGGTCGCTATCTGTAAGCAACGATTCTCATCCTTGCTGTTAATTCGGTGTGGGAGCAGCTATAGTTGGAGTCCCATCGTAACCAGGTCACGCCGTATGCCGTCAAGCTCGGCCACGCCGGGGTAGTACCCCCACCTGGGTAAAGCCGAACCTGCGCAGCAGCGCCAGACTGGGCTCGTTATGAGCGAAGACAAAGCCGAGCACATGATCAATGCCAAGGGAAGGGCATTGGTCCAGCGCATAGCGCAGCAGCCGGCGTCCGATACCGGCGCCGCGATGCGAGGCGGCTACATAGACGCTGAATTCGGCTGTACAGGCGTAGGCCGGGCGGCCATAGAAGGCGCTCAGGCTTGCCCAGCCTGCCAGGTCGTGCTCTCGTTCGATGACCCAGATCGGATGCTTGCTCGGCTTGTGTGCGTCGAACCAGTCTTGTCGGCTCTCCAAGGTCACTGGCTCCAGGTCGGCGGTCACCTGCCTGGAGGCTATGGTGGAGTTGTAGATGGCTACAATGGCTGGCAGATCGGAGGGCTCGGCCAGTCGAATGCGCAATACCCCTTCCTGCTCTGCGGAAGCTTGGTTCATCGCTTTTCGCTCCTTTTCAGTATGATAATCGGGCAACAGCTACAGAATAACAACAGTATACCGAAGAAATGGGGAACGAGAAAGGATATGCCTTTACATACATAAGGGGGGTATGGTATTATATGAGCAACAGAGGTGATAATGATGGAAAAAGAAGCTTATCGTTCGCATACAAGCGATCAGCAGGAGCAGTTGCAGATTACGGGAATGACCTGTGCTGCCTGTGCAACACGAATTGAGAAGGGCCTGAACCGGCTGGAGGGGGTGCGGTCGGCAGCGGTCAATCTGACCATGGAGACCGCGCATGTGGATTATGACGGCGATGCGCTGAGCGTAGACGATCTGATCCGCAAGGTGGAGCAGCTCGGCTATCAGGCAGCAGTGAAGTCCGACAAGCGCGAGGAGGAGGCTGCACGCAAGCGTGAGGAGCTATCGCGCCACAAGCGGCGATTGCTCGTATCGGCTGTACTGTCATTCCCGCTGCTGTGGGCGATGGTTAGCCATTTCTCATTTACATCCTGGATCTGGATGCCGGATATTCTGATGAATCCATGGCTCCAGTTGGTGCTGGCTGCTCCAGTTCAATTCGTAATCGGCAGTACCTTCTATATCGGCGCCTACAAGGCGCTGCGTAACGGGAGCGCCAATATGGATGTGCTGGTCGCACTCGGCACTTCGGCGGCCTTCTTCTACAGCTTATACCAATCGATCCTAAGCATCGGCAATCCGCATCATCATGCGGAGCTGTATTATGAGACCAGCGCCGTGTTGATTACGCTCATCCTGCTCGGCAAGCTGTTCGAGGTGCTGGCGAAGGGTCGGTCCTCCGAAGCAATTCGCCAGTTGATGTCGCTGCAAGCGAAGACGGCGCTCGTTATTCGAGAGGGACAGGAGCAGCACATTCCCATCGAGGAGGTCATGACTGGCGATAGGCTGATCGTGCGTCCAGGCGAGAAGATTCCGGTTGACGGCAAGGTCATTGAGGGCAGCTCCACGGTGGATGAATCGATGCTGACCGGAGAGAGTCTGCCCGTGTCCAAGCAGCCGGGAGGGCAGGTTATCGGCGCTACGCTCAATAAGAATGGACGGCTCGTCATGGAGGCGACGCGCGTCGGCAAGGATACGGCACTTGCGCAGATCATCCGGGTGGTTGAGGAGGCGCAGGGCTCCAAGGCTCCGATCCAGCGAATTGCCGATGTCATCTCGGGCATTTTTGTCCCGATCGTGGTCGGGATCGCGGTTGTGGTCTTTGCCCTCTGGTTCTTCTGGGTGGAGCAGGGCAATGTCGCCGGGGCACTGGAGAAGGCGATAGCTGTGCTGGTCATCGCTTGTCCGTGTGCGCTTGGACTGGCGACGCCAACGTCTATCATGGCCGGCTCCGGGCGTGCGGCTGAAGCGGGTATTCTGTTCAAGGGAGGCGAGCACCTTGAGGCAGCGCACAAAATTACAGCGGTTATGCTCGACAAGACCGGTACAGTGACGAAGGGCAAGCCGGAGCTGACAGATGTATGGGCAGCAGCGATGGAGGAAAGCCGCATGCTTCGGCTAGTAGGCGCGGCCGAGCGTGGTTCGGAGCATCCGCTGGCTGAGGCGATCGTAGCGGGCATTCGCAATCGAGGGCTGGAGCTGCCAGATGCTGCGGAATTCGAGGCGCTCCCAGGCTATGGAGTCGTGGCTGTAGTAGAGGGAAGTCGTGTAGCTGTCGGTACCCGGCGTCTGATGGAGCAAGAGGGCATCGACATCCAGGGCGCGCTGGCACGGATGGAGCTGCTGGAGGCAGAGGGGAAGACGGCGATGCTGGTGGCAGTGGATGGAAGCTTTGTCGGCCTGCTGGCTGTGGCGGATACGGTCAAGCCGACCTCAGCAGAAGCGATTCGCAAGCTGCATGAGGCTGGCCTGGAGGTGTATATGCTGACAGGGGATAACGAACGAACAGCCAGGGCGATCGCCGCCCAGGTAGGGATTGAGAAGGTCATCGCAGAGGTGCTGCCGGCAAGCAAGGCCGAGGAGGTCAAGCGGCTGCAGGAAGCAGGGTATAAGGTGGCGATGGTTGGCGATGGCATCAATGACGCCCCGGCGCTTGCGACAGCGGATCTCGGGATTGCCATCGGCACCGGAACCGATGTCGCGATGGAGGCGGCAGATGTTGCGTTGATGCAAGGTGATCTGAACAGTATCGTTGATGCGCTTGCCTTGAGCAGACGGACGATGGTCAATATTAAGCAGAATCTGTTCTGGGCGCTGGCTTACAATGTCATTGGCATTCCAGTTGCCGCTGCTGGCCTGCTGGCTCCGTGGCTTGCAGGCGCGGCGATGGCGCTCAGCTCGGTGTCCGTCGTGCTGAATGCGCTGCGGCTGCAGCGCGTCAAGCTGCGATAGAGCATATATTCCATAATACAGAAGCCTCCGCATCCACTGAAAGTGAGACGGAGGCTTCTGTTCGGAATAGAGGCAATACGTCAGCTATAGCTCCAGTAGTTCTGCGATATAGGCTGCAGCCTCCGAGTCCTGCATGAGCGGCAAGGCGACGACGGTGAGGGCAGGCTCCTCCTGCGTGCCCAACTGCCTGTCCCGGACGGACAGGAAGCCTTGCTCTGCCAGCTTCATCAGAGCATCGGCCGGGCAGCGGAGAACAGACTTGGGCTGTCCGTTCTCCAGCCATGTGCGGAACCGTTCCTGGTTGTGATCCTGATTATTGACCAGATAATGAAGAGTCAGCATCGTGGCTGCATGACCGACCTGCACAGCCGCGACGTTCGGCGGCATATTGAGCGCTTCATTGAGTACATAATATTGCGTCCAGTTCATTGCATCGTGTGACGTCATATTCCAATCTCCTTTGGATTCCTCGGATTTGGTCTCCCGGCAGTGGAAGCATCTCGCGCTATTGCTTCGACATCGATGAGCGGGCAGTGTCCGCCGACTGTAGAGCAGCCCCGCTACGGTCGCTGGCTGCTGTGATGATCTCGGACTGCCTGTCAATGCCTACATTCATAAATATCGAATGGCAGCGGGATTTATGACTTCGAATTGAACGAATGCATGTCAGGTCGCATGTTGCTACATATGCATATGCTTATGCTATCTTCAGCTCATATCTGCTTCCTGTATGTTTCTTAGCGTAAACACAGCAGCCAGGATACCAACAATGGCTAATCCTAAGGGAAACAGAAAGATCTGGTTTAACGAGAAGCCGTTCGTATTGCCATTCATCAGCCCGCCGATGATGATCGCTGCGACGATCGTTTCGACTGTGGAATACTTGCGCATGCCGAAGTAGAGTGGAATCATGACGATACAGGCCGCGCACAATGCATTCCATGCCATCTTTGCCAGCAGTGTCCACACGATGTCCATGGTTAGCTGCTCCGGGATAAAGTGAAAGTACTGCTCGGCAATGACCAGCAGCGTGCCCATAATCAGGCCGGACAGCAAAATCATATTGAAGGTCCACAGGAAGACCAGCAGCAGCTTGGCCGTCATCATGCGGTAGCGGCTGACCGGGTAGGTGAACATCAGCGTCATGCTCTTATTACGGAATTCGGCGATGACGATGCGAGAGAGCAGGGTGGCGCCGTAGATGGTAAACGTAATATTCGCAAATGTTAATATGATGGAAAAGGCTGTGCTGTAGCCATCAAATTCCGGGAGGGGCTCTCCCGGGTTGTCGCCGAACAGTTGCCGATCAAAATAAAACAAGGAGAACAAGCCGATCAGCACGATCCAGACAATCCATACCCCTCGCGAAATAAGGGGCAGCTTGTGCTTGCGCAGCTCCAACCGCATGAGATGTAGCATCGGTTATTCTCCTCCTTGAATCAGCTGAACAAAATATTGCTCCAGCGATTGGTTTTTTCTATGGATGGCGTGGATCGGCACCTCATGCATGATCAGTTGCTTAGACAGCTCAGTCTGTGGAATCATGGTCTCATAGATGCGAATACAGTCAGCGGTCACCCGGAAATTGAACAGGTTCAGATCATGCTCCAGCACATAGGCTGCCTTGGCCGGATCAGGCGTATGCAGCTCGATATATTCGGTATGCGCGCCGCGAATCTCGTGCATCGGAACCTCCTTCACCAGCCGCCCCTTATTCATGACACAGATCGTGTCGGCAATCTGCTCTATTTCCCCTAGGATATGCGAGGAGACGATGAGCGTCATCCCGTATTCCTTGCATAATCGGTACAGCAGCTCTCGCAGCTCACGGATGCCCATCGGGTCCAGTCCGTTAATCGGTTCATCGAGAATGAGCAGCTCCGGGCGGGTTACGATGGCGCGGGCGATGCCCAGTCTCTGCTTCATGCCGAGCGAGAATTCCTTGACCAGCCGACCCTGAGTATCCTGCAGGCGGACAAGCTCCAACGCCTCGCTGATCGCATTTTTATTGTAGTAGCCCATATACTCGCAATGCAGCTCCAGATTGGCTGTTGCGGTCAGCTTCTCATAGAATACCGGATATTCGATGATGCTGCCGATACGCTTGAGATATTCGACAGAGCCTGGCTGCAGCCGTTCTCCGAACAGCTCAATCTCGCCGGCTGTCGGCCTAACCAGTGAGGTAAGCATCCGCATCAGCGTCGTCTTGCCAGCGCCGTTAGGTCCCAGCAGGCCGTATATTTCTCCTTGCCGCACACGAATATTCATCTGCGATACGATCTCGCGCCCCTCCATGACCTTCGTGAGCGCGGAGGTTTTTAGTAGAATGCTCAATTATGCTTGCTCCTCTCTAATTGTCCTGATGCTTCTATCATAAGGGAAGGGCTTTGCTTTACTCTTACACAATTCTTAATTAATTCTTACGGTCCCTATCCCAAGTCAGGACGGAACACGCTTCAGCTTCACACGAAAGACGGTCTCCTCATAAGGAAGGCTGTGCAGCTCAATCCGCCCCTCCATCATCTCAACGAGTCGTTTGGTGATGGTTAGGCCCAGCCCGCTTCCCTGATAAGCCATATTGCGTGAATCCTCCAATGTATACATCCTCTCAAATACAAGCTCCTGGTGGGGCTTGGCGATGCCCTTGCCGCGATCCTTGACCTCAATGAAGACATCGTTGCCCTCTACCCGCAATGCAAGGCCTACCATTTTCCCTTCATACCCATAGCGGATGGCATTGGACAGAAGGTTATTCAATATGCGTTCCAGTGCTTCCTCATTGCCTAGCGCATAGACGGGCAGCTCCGGGAGATCAATCTGCACGTCTAGCTGCTGTGCTGCCAGGGTTTCGTAGAAGGCGAGGATGCTCCGCTCGCACACGTCATTCATCATGATGCGCGAGAGGGGCAGCTCCTTGTCCGCCGACTCCAGCACAGCCAGGTCAAAAAATCGGTTCATCAGCGCCAGCACCTCCTGCGCCTTGGCCTGCACCTTGTCCAGCATATAGCGTTGCTCCTCAGGGGGCATCGCTATATGCTGGCGCAAGGTCTCCGTGTACCCGACAACCACCGTCAGCGGTGTCTTCAAATCATGTGAGATGTTCGACAGCATCCGCTTGATCGCCAACTGGGAACGGGCGTAGTCGGCACGAGTCTCCTCGCTGCGCGCAAGCAGGTGGTTGATGCTGCCCAGCAGCTTGCGCAGAGCCGGATCAGGCGTGAGCAGTTGCAGCTTCTCTGTGTGCTGTGGGGAGACGGCGAGCTTGTCGAGGCGGGTAGCCATGATGCGCAGCAAGGAGGCTTGCTTGCGCGCGGCGACGAATTGCATCGCATTGAGCGCAGCCAGCAGCAGGATGGCGGCGAGCAGCGCAGTGATCATGACTGGAATTCCCCCAGCTTGTAGCCGATTCCCCAGAGCGTGCGAATATATTGGGGATGAGAGGGGTCATCCTCGATCTTCTCCCGCAGGCGACGCATGTGGACATTGATGACATTCTCATCTCCATAGTAGTCGTCTTCCCAGATGCTCTGATAGATCTGCGCTTTGGTGAAGACGCGTTTAGGGTGGCTGGCGAACAGCTTCAATAGCTGAAATTCCTTGGCTGTCAGCCTGATTTCCTGCCCATTCTTGGTCACAGTGAAATTCTCCGGATCAATGGCTAATTCATGAATGTGTATTGTTGCAGGAGCGTCAGCGATGGCCGCCTGGCTTGGCCTGGAGTAGCTGGTGGCTCGCCGCAGCGCTGCCTTGACACGTGCGGTCAGCTCGATCATCGAGAATGGCTTGGCGATATAGTCGTCAGCGCCAAAGCCGAGGCCGAGTGCCTTGTCCACCTCGCTGCCCTTGGCGGACAGGATCAGTACCGGCACGGTGCTGCGCTCGCGAATGCGCTGCAGCAGCTCCATTCCACCCAGACGGGGGAGCATGATATCTAGCAGCACCAGATCATAAGAGGCGGCAGCGAACAAGGCGGCTGCTTCAGCCCCGTCCAATGCCTGTGTAATGTGAAATCCTTCATTTGTCAGATAGCGTCTGACCATCTCGCTGATCTCCGCATCATCTTCAACGAGCAGCAGCCGGGGAGCAGTCTGTTCCATCAGTGCCTTCATCCTTCCAGTTTCGTATGATCTATGACTATTATGGGAGAGCGGGCCCTGTTTGTACATATCTAAGAAATGATAAGTCATGCTCGTGTAGCCTTATTTTCTTCATGATGGGAGAAATCATTTGGCGCCTTGAATTGGAAGTAAAATTGAGCTAGAAGATAAAAAAACAAGAGAGTATACGGGGAATACCGAGTAAATGCACGAAAATGCGACAAAATCCTATGATATTAGAGCTATTCTAGTAAAATCAAACTACACATATAGGCCTATAGAGAGTATACTTAAAGTGTGTATCCAAATTTGGAAAAGGGAGGGAGAATGATTGCGTTTTGTATAAGCAAAAGGAGGAGAATTGATGGGATATGGAATTCGACTGCTCGTCTGGGGAAGCTATGCTTGCTTTGCCCGTCCAGACAAGCAGGATGAGAAAGAGAGCTATGAAGTCATGCCGCCTTGTGCTGCAAGAGGCGTCTTGGAATCGATCCATTGGAAGCCTGCAATCCGATGGATTGTGGATCGAATTGAAGTGATTAATGAAATTCGCCTGGAGCGTGCAGAGCGACTCGAGCTAGGGACAGCGGAGGCAGCTACCCAGTTGAAGGAGCCGATGAGCTGCAAGCGTCCATTGCTGGCGCCGGTACTGACCGAGGAACGTGAGAAGACGAGCCTCCTGCTGCGCGATGTGAAGTATGTGATCCATGCGCACTTCGAGATGACAGCTCGTGCGGGAGAGCATGATCATCCAGAGAAGCACTATAATATCTTTTTGCGTCGTGCCCGCAAGAAGCAATGCTTCTATCATCCGTATCTGGGAAGCAGGGAGTTCCCGGCTTCTTATGTGTTGCTGGAGGATGATGAGGAGGCTCCGATCTCGTACTATAGACGAAAGCCGGAGCAGCATCTGGGCTCCCTGCTATGGGATCTGGATTTCAAGCAGCAAATGAAGCCGATGTATTTCCAGGCGGTGCTGAGGAACGGAGCCATCAACATTCCTGATCTGTTACAGAGAACTAGCAAATAGAACCGGCGGCAACACAGCAGGGGCTTGTCCCTTGTCCCTCCGTGTCCCGCCGGGGTTTATCCGTCGCATAAGTCGCATAAGTCGCGTATAGTTATCGTCCATTAATCGTTGTCCTTCTTGAGCTTCTCGCCAATGAGAGCCAGCAGGCCGATCATCGGTATCGCCAGCACACTGCCTAATCCGAGCGAGGCGCTGATAATCCCGATGCCCATCCCGCGGAAGCCGCTGATAAACATGCTGACAACGAACATCATAATGCTCAGAGAAAGTCCGGCTCCAGCAGGCATAAACAGGCGATACAGCGGATAAGGGGCGAATTTATACATAAAATGGGCAATCGTAAGCCAGATGATGGCTGTAATTGCGGATATAATCCAGAAGAACAAGCTGTCCATTACATGACCCCCTGATAAGAAATGGTTGCTGCACGATGTTGGAGTGCGAAGCTGCCTCCAGTATATCATACCTGTCAGGCGGAGTTTGAACTTGAGAGCTGAACCCGATAGAATAATAGATAGGAAAGACACCAGGAAGCCCCAGCTAACGATGAATCTATTAGCTGGGGCTTCCTGCATTGCGCAGGTCTTCGCCTTCTCCGCCAGCGGGTGCTGCCAGCTCCTGAGCCTTGCAGGCTATACAGCTCGCAACGGGTAATGCCGAGCGCAGCAGGGCTAAGGCTATACAAGGAGAAACAGAAAGGCGAGCAGCGCCAGATCCAGTCCGATCGGCGGGCCATATCGGCCAGGGTAACCATATGGCGGATAGTTATAGCCCGGATAGCCTCCCAACGCCGTCGTGCTCGCCTTGGAGGATTTCTGCGGTGTCTTGCGGCCAGGCTTGCGGCGGCGGGAGCGCAGTCGCGCCCCGGACGTAGGATGAGGCTCCCCATCCCCCGGTGTCTCGTCCTCGGGGCCGTTCAGCACCAGACGACCGCCGCTGCAGGAGTGGAGCACGCCGATATAGTGATGTCCCTCCTGTGTGATCGCGCAGACGACACGACCGCGCAGCGGCGCCAATGTTTCTTCATTAAGTGGATAGACTCGTTCCATTGATTCAGGCACCTCCCTGAGAATTCTATGAGCAGTCTATGCAGGGCAGGGCAGATGCGTATAGTTATATACCCAGACCGGAGGCAGGTTTTTTGCAAGCTTCGCCTATTGCTGCCTGTCGGTATCAGGGAGGCCTGTTATGTGCTGCGAGTACAGGGACGACGGGTAAAAGGAGGTCTGCAATGCGACGTTCATTGCTGGAGGATCAGAGGGCGCAGAGAAGGTCAGGCAGCAAGCTGCTGTTATCGCTGCTCGCTGTGCTGGCGGCGGGAGTGACGCTGGCGGGGGTGCAGGGAATGATGAGGCAGGGCGAGGCGGGCTCGCCTCTGCAGCATGATGTGAAGACGGTGTGGCAATGGGTGGTGCCAGATGCGCAGGGTGGCTCGGGGGCTGTGGCCTGGTCGTTTCGTTGGGATGCCAGGCAGCCGGTTACGGGCGAGCAGGCGGAGCGGCTGGCGTTGCTGCTGGATGCGAAGGAGGCATATGATGCGGAGGGTGGTTCCATCTTGCAGCGGGTGTGGCGGAGCGACATGCAGCGCGACGAGGGTACCGGCGGTGGTCGACTGGCGATCTGGCATCACCTGGATGCGCAGCCGCAGGAGACGGGCAGCCGGGTAGCCGAAACGGAGGATGGCAACGGGGGGGAGGTCGTGAGGCAGGCAGCAGAGGATGCCATGCAGCACAGCGAGGAGCCGACAGGCGGACTGGTTGTCCTGCTGGAGAGTATGGAGGGGGCAGACTATGAGGAGGTCGCGCCTTGGCTTGCCCGAATCGAGCAGTCGCTTGACCATAGCGGATTGCAAGCTGCGCCCAGCTTCTCCTTTCGCGCGGCGACAGGCCCGGAGGCGGCGGAACGGCTGGCGGAGGCAGCAGGCGCGACGCTGCTGGAGCGCTATAGCGACCGGAGTACAGTGAGCGATACCTACTACAGCAGCAAGCTAAGGCTGAGTGCGCAGAGCGGGCAGCATAAGGTGAATCTGCAGTTGGCACTGCTCCTGGGGTCAACAACGGAAGGCGAGTATCGGCTGACAGGAGGCGTCCCGCTCATCACGGGGGAATACTTGCGATGAGCGTTCGGAGATTATTCGTATATCTGCCGCTATCTGTCTGCCAACCTTACATGGGTGGATACGATTCCGATTAATAATTGTTGAGGGAATCATTAGTTTTTTTTATAGATCAATGAATAGCGATTCAAGGTCATATATGCTACACTACATAACATGTAACCTATAAACTGACATAGGAGAGTATGCTGTACATGACAGATCAACATAAATCGGAAGCGCAAGCTGCTGCGGGCGCTGTATATTATTTGTTCGGAGCGACTGGAGATCTGGCTCGCCGCAAGCTGTTCCCGGCTCTGTTCAGCCTCTATAAGGAAGGAAAGCTGGCGGAGGACTTCGCGGTTGTCGGGCTGGCTCGCCGCGTGCGGACGGACGAGCAGTTCCAGGCCGAGGTCTATGAGTCGATTAAGGAATTTTGCCGCTACAAATCCGACGATGCCGAGCTATGGAATCGGTTCGCTCAGCATTTCGTCTATATGCCGCTTGATATTAACGATGTGGAGAGCTTCCGCGAGCTGAGCCGCCTGACGGAGCGTCTGGATGAGCGCTTCGGCATTCCGGGCAACCGGCTGTTCTATCTGGCGCTGGCGCCGGAGCTGTTCGGACCAGTCTCCTTCAATCTGCGCGAGGGCGGCCTGCTGGAGAGCAGCGGCTGGCACCGCGTCGTCATCGAGAAGCCGTTCGGTTATGATCTGCCATCGGCCCAGAAGCTGAACGAGCAGATTAACCAGGTATTCAAGGAGGAGGAAATCTTCCGTATTGACCACTATCTCGGCAAGGAGATGGTGCAGAATATCGAGGTGATCCGCTTCGCGAACGCCTTCTTCGAGCCGCTCTGGAACAACAAGCATATCGCGAACATTCAGATTACGCTGTCGGAGACTGTCGGTGTTGAGGATCGCGGCGGCTACTACGATAAGTCTGGCGCGCTGCGCGACATGGGTCAGAACCATATGCTGCAGATGCTGACGATGATCGCAATGGAGCCCCCTAGCCGTCTGCATGGCGAGGATATCCGTGATGAGAAGGTCAAGGTGCTTCGCTCGCTGCGTCAATATGCAACGCATGGCGATGTGCGGGAGAATGTGGTGCGCGGTCAGTATTCTGAAGGTGTGCACAGAGGCAAGTCCTTGCCTGGTTACCGTCAGGAGGAATCGGTGTCAAGCGATTCCGTGACAGAGACGTATTTTGCTGCCAAGGTGCTCGTCGACAATTTCCGCTGGGCGGGCGTGCCTTTCTACATCCGTACAGGCAAACGGCTGCCGGTCAAGACGACTGAGGTGGTCATTGAGTTCAAAAATATGCCCGACAATGTTCTGTTTGGCAGCCGTCATAACCTGTCTCCGAATCTGCTGGTCATTCGCGTTAATCCGATGGAGGGCATCTACATCAAGATCAATGCGAAGCAGCCCGGCTCGGACTCGCAGATTCAGCCGGTGGCGATGGAGTTCTGCCAGAGCTGTCAGATCGGCATCAATACGCCGGAGGCTTACGAGCGGCTGATCTATGATGCTGCCCGCGGCGACTCCACATACTTCACCCGTTGGGACGAGGTGTCCCAGGCATGGGCGTTCGTCGACCAGATTGCTTCGGCATGGCGCGAGGATACATCGAATGTACGGCCATACCCTGCCGGCTCCTGGGGGCCGACTGAGGCGAATGAGCTGCTCGCTCGCGATGGCTTCCGCTGGTGGCCGGTGAACGGTCAGGAAGAGGATAACGTGATCTGGGTGAGCAATACCGGGAAATAACGGTGGCGTAGTAAGCCTGCCGAATTGAATACGATGGCTTGCAAGGGCTGGGGAATCTTCAATATTGATGAAGAATCCCCAGCCTTGCAGCTTCATTTTGCTGTATAATGGGCGTAAGCTTATAATCTATGCAATGAAGGGACGGCAAGGATGAGTACGAAGCTAAAGGATGAGTTAAAGCACGAGGTGGAGCGGAGAAGAACCTTTGCGATCATCTCCCACCCCGATGCGGGGAAAACGACGCTAACCGAGAAGCTGCTGCTGTTCGGAGGCGCGATCAGGCTGGCAGGTACGGTCAAGGCGCGCAAGGCGAGCAAGCATGCGACCTCGGACTGGATGGAGATCGAGAAGCAGCGCGGCATCTCGGTCACCTCAAGCGTCATGCAATTCGATTATATGGGTCACCGCGTCAACATTCTGGATACCCCGGGTCACCAGGACTTCAGTGAGGATACCTACCGGACGTTGACGGCTGCGGACAGTGCGGTCATGCTGATCGACGTAGCCAAAGGGGTGGAGGCACAGACGATCAAGCTGTTCCAGGTATGCCGCAAGCGGGGCATCCCGATCTTCACCTTCATCAACAAGCTGGACCGCGAGGGACGCAGTCCGTTCGAGCTGATGGAGGAGCTGGAGCAGGTGCTGGGCATTCGCTCGGTACCGATGAACTGGCCGATTGGAATGGGACGCGAGCTGTGCGGTGTGTATGACCGGATGAACAGCCAGGTGGAGCTGTTCCAGGGCAATGACCATTCCAAAATCGAGGTTCGCAAGGTGGAGGATTATAACGATCCGATCATACGCGAGATGGCGGGCGACTTTCTCCATGATCAGTTGGCGGGCGAGCTGGAGCTGCTGGATGTAGCGGGTGACCCGTTCGATTATGAGAAGGTGCAGCGCGGCGAGCTGACGCCGATCTTCTTCGGCAGTGCGGTTAACAACTTCGGCGTGCAGACCTTCCTGGAGAACTTCCTGAAGCTGGCTCCTTCGCCGACACCGCGCCGCAGCATGGAGCGGCTCGTTGAACCGACGGAGGAGAAGTTCTCGGGCTATGTGTTCAAGATTCAGGCGAACATGAATCCGGCACACCGCGACCGGATCGCCTTCCTGCGCATCTGCTCCGGCCGATTCGAGCGCGGAATGAGTGTCAAGCATGTGCGTGCCGGCAAGGAGATCAAGCTGGCGCAGCCGCAGCAATTTCTCGCGCAGGATCGGGACATCGTCGAGTCCGCTTATCCAGGCGACATCATCGGCTTGTTCGACCCCGGCATATTCCGTATCGGCGATTCGCTGTCGCAGGGCGGCGAATTGGTCTTTGACGAGCTGCCGACATTCTCTCCAGAGATATTTGCCAAGGTGACGGTCAAGAACGCGCTCAAGCACAAGCAATATCAAAAGGGCATCGACCAGTTGACCGAGGAGGGCACGATTCAGGTCTTCCATTCAACCAGCGGCTTTGATGAGATCATTCTGGGTGTGGTGGGACAACTGCAATTTGAAGTGTTCGAGCATCGGATGAAGGCGGAGTATGGGGTGGACGTTCTGCTGCACCGGATGACATACCAGTTCGCTCGCTGGCTGGTGGACGACAAGATCGACCCTTCCAAATTCCGCATCAACTCGGTGCTGGTGAAGGACAAGAAGGACAACTACGTAGCGCTGTTCGAGAATGAATATGCAATGCGCACGGCGATGGAGAAAAACCAGACGACGAAGTTTCTGGAGACGGCTCCGTAAGAGCTGTCGCTCCTCACAGGCGGCAGCAGAATGCTGAACGTGAGCGATCTAGGACGCGGGTGAACGGGCGAAGACGCTTTGCGCTGGCGGGTGCTCTCGAAGCCCGAATGATAGATGAGGAACATACAAGGCTCCTGATGAGCGGCAGCTTGCGCTGTCCCGTCAGGAGCCTTGTTATGCGAGGATTGCAACACGTCAAGCCGCGGCTCCACCCCTAACGGACTTCACCGCGCTGCCAAACGGTCTATTGCGGCCTGCAGGCTAATGAACAAAGAAAGTGGGCTGCTCCACATAAAAAAGCCGGGATTGATACTGTCTACGTCGCTCCTCATTGAAGGCGCTCACCCATTGATGCACATAGAAGGCATCTCTGATCCACCAGAGAAGGCTGGCAGGCAGGCCGATCAAGCTCATGGAGAGCAGCAATTGCACACAGGCTGATCCGTAACGCTTCGTATAAAATCGGTGTCCGCCGAATAGGCCGAGAAAATACCAGATGATGTAGGCGGCCGCTCGTGTCTTACCGGGCTCACCCGGCGGGTCCTCAAGGTCGTCCGCATCTCTTGAAGCTACGACGGCATACCAGGGTGTGGAAGGGTAGAGGGCCGACAGTAGCTGCTCCTTGCTCACAGGCGCCACTCCTTTTTGTGCGAAGGTTACCAAGATTATAGAGAAAAATAACAAAAACGACAAGTTCACCATTGACATGTAACGGCTTTCATGTCATAATGTACGCGCGTACATTAAAATTGGTTTCATGGCAATAAAGAAGAGTTGTGACGGATTTCGGCTGGAGCAGAGCAGGTCAGGACAGGTGTCCCGCTTCGGGGAGCTGGCTTGGACGGCGGCAGGCGGAGGAAGCCGCAGCTCAAGAGAAGCAGGCGGGAGGAATTGATATCGGCAGAAAAGAAGTGGCGAAGCTGGCCGGGGTGTCGGAGGCAACCGTATCGCGGGTGCTCAACGGCATTGGTCCGGTTCGCGAGGAGACTAGGCGCAAGGTGCTGGCAGCGGCAGAGCAGCTCAGCTATGTGCCCAATATGCTGGCACAGCAGCTAGCCCGCAGGCGCAGCGGCAATCTGGGTGTGGTGCTTCCGTATGTGCCGAAGGTGCATCTGTTCTCGACCTATTATTTTGCCGAGATTCTGAGCGGCATTGGAGAGAGCGCGAGGCGCAGAGGATATAATCTGCTCATTATTCCTCTGTCGCAGACTGAAGAGCACCGCTATACGAATCTATATCAGATGCAAAAGGTGGATGCCTGCATTATGCTCGGCTCGCAGGATATGGGGAACGAGCGTGCAGCGTTGTCGAGATTGGCTGAGCAGCAGCATCCGTTCTGCCTCATTAACCAGCGCTTCGAGTCGGAGCCGTTCGTAACGGTGGAGGCTGATCATGTCGAGGGCGGCAGGCTGGCTACCGCTCACCTGCTGGATCAAGGCTGCCGCAGGCTGGCTTTCCTGAATGGCCCGTTGACGTACTCCAACAGCCGTGATCGGCTAAACGGGTATCTGCAGGCGTTGGCAGCTCGCGGAGTGGAGCAGGATGATGCCTGGCTGCTCGGGGGCAACTACAGTCGCAAGAGCGGCTACCAGTATGCTGAGCTGCTGGCGGCGGCGATCCGTGACGGGCGCATCGACGGCATCGTGGCGGCCAACGACAGGATGGCACTTGGACTGCTGCAGGGACTGCGGGATCAAGGGATCGAGCCGGGGCGCGATGTAGCGCTGATCGGCTATGACGACTCCGAGTCTGCCCGCTTCACCGAGCCGCAGCTATCGTCCGTCGCGGTCCCTTTCTATGAGATGGGGGAGCAGGCGGCAGAATTATTGCTCTCAGGGTTAAGCGGAGAGAAGGCGCAGGCTGTGCCTTCTAAGCTGGCGGTGCAGCTCGTGGAACGAGCCTCTACACTGCGCTTCAAGGCTGAATAGGGAAATCTGCGGCGCTAGCAGAGACGTTGCTGCAGGCTGCGCCATTCACACAATCTGGCATGCGAATTTCATTAACATACCAAGGAGAGGTGTATGATCATGACAAATGTTCGTGTCGGCATGGTTGGCTATAAATTTATGGGGAAGGCGCATAGCAATGCGTATCGCGCATTGCCGATGTTTCTGCCAGATGTCCCCCACCCGGAGCTGAAGGCGATCTGTGGCCGCGACCCTCAGGGCGTCGAGCAGGCGCGCGCCCAATTCGGCTGGGAGAGCGCCGTCACTGACTGGCGGGAGCTGGTCGCACGCGACGACATCGACTTGATCGACATCAATGCGCCCAGCGATGCGCATAAGGAGATTGCGCTGGCCGCGGCGGCTAATGGCAAGCATATCTTCTGCGAGAAGCCGCTGGCGCTGACGCTGGCAGACTCCAAGGAAATGCATGAAGCAGCGGTCAAGGCGGGTGTGAAGCATATGGTGGGCTTCAACTACCGGTTTGCTCCGGCGGTACAGCTTGCGAAGAAGCTGGTGAGCGAGGGGCGTATCGGCAAAATCTATCATTATCGCGCCTGGTTTCTGCAGGACTGGATTATTGAGGAGGACTTCCCGCTCGTCTGGCGTCTGCAGAAGGAGATTGCGGGCTCCGGCTCGCATGGCGATCTCGGCGCTCACTGTATCGATCTTGCCCGCTTCCTGGTAGGTGAATTCCAGGAGGTCATCGGCATGAGCGAGACGTTCATCAAGCAGCGGCCGCTGCCGTCGGAGATGACCGGGCTGAGCGCCAAGGGCAGCAAGGATGCGCCGCTGGGCGAGGTGACGGTTGATGATGCGACCTTGTTCATGACCCGCTTCGAGAATGGTGCGCTCGGCAGCTTCGAGGCGACGCGCTTCGCGGCAGGGCATCGCTGTACGAATGCGTTCGAGATTAACGGCAGCAAGGGCAGCATCAAGTTTGATTTTGAACGGCTCAATGAACTGCAGGTGTACTTCACCGAGGATGATGCCGATGTGCAGGGCTTCCGCCGCGTGCTGGTGACTGACCCGCCGCATGCATATATGGAGGCGTGGTGGCCGCCGGGTCATACCATCGGTTACGAGCACACCTTTACCCATGAGATGCATGAGATGATGAGTGCCATTGCGGAGGATCGCCAGCCGGTGCCGAACTTTGAGGACGGCGTGAAGTGCCAGGAGGTGCTGGAGGCGGTCGACCGTTCGATCGAGGAACGCAGATGGGTGCAGCTCAAGGAATTGCAATAATTACTATATAACGGAGGGCAGGGACAGCCAGATGAGAAAAGCGTTGATTGTGTGGGGCGGCTGGCTTGGGCATGAGCCGCAGCAGGTGGCGGATATTTTCGCAGAGGTGCTGAAGCAAGAGAATTTCGAGGTGGAAATATCGGATACACTACAGGCATTCGCTGATGCCGAGAAGCTGAAGGGGCTGGATCTGATCATCCCGCTCTGGACGATGGGCAAGATCGAGCAGGAGCTCGTGAACAATGTATCGGCGGCTGTGCAGAGCGGTGTTGGTCTGGCAGGCTGCCATGGCGGCATGTGCGATGCGTTCCGCGAAAATGTCGACTGGCAGTTCATGACCGGCGGCAATTGGGTGGCGCATCCGGGGAATGATGGGGTGGAGTACGTCGTCAATATCAAGCAAAGCTCCAGTCCGCTAGTGGATGGCATGCAGGATTTTACAGTCAAGACCGAGCAATATTATCTGCATGTTGATCCGGCGGTTGAGGTGCTGGCTACGACTCGCTTCCCGCTGGTCGATGGGCCGCATGTACTGAACAAGGCTGTCGATATGCCGGTTGCCTGGACGAAGCGTTGGGGCGTGGGTCGTGTATACTACAATTCGCTCGGACATGTCGCCAATATTATCGCTATGCCGGAAGTGAAAGAAATGATGCGCAGAGGGTTTCTGTGGGCAGCGGAGGGCAAGGAGCTCGCGGCACGCGCAGGAGCGTCAGCAGAAGCAGCATATACAGGGATGGCGGATAACCAGTTGTAAGAAGGGACGATAGTAATCATGAACAAGATGAAGGTAGGCATCATCGGTTGCGGCAACATAAGCAAGATTTATTTCACGAATCTGCAAAAGTATGAGGAAGTTGAAGTCTATGCCTGCGCTGATCTGGATGTCAGCCGCGCAGAGGCGCGCGCCGCTGAATTCGGTGTGGGCAAGGCCTACTCTGTAGATGAGCTGATCGCCGATCCCGCTGTCGAGATTGTGGTCAATCTCACGATTCCGCAGGCGCATGCGGAGGTCTCGATCCGGGCTCTGGAGGCCGGCAAGCATGTCTATGTCGAGAAGCCGCTCGCTGTGACGCGTGAGGAAGCGAAGGCGATGCTGGATACGGCGAGCCGCAAGGGACTCCGGTTGGCAAGCGCGCCGGAGACCTTCCTGGGCGGCGGCATTCAGACCTGCCGCAAGCTGGTGGATGATGGAGCGATCGGAACACCGATCTCCATCTCCGGCTTTATGATCTGCGGCGGACACGAGAGCTGGCATCCTGACCCGGCGTTCTATTACAAGCGCGGCGGCGGGCCGATGTTTGACATGGGGCCGTACTACTTGACCGCCTTCGTCAATCTGCTGGGCCCGATGCGTCGCGTGACGGGTTCGGCTGTCATCTCGTACCCGGAACGCACGATTATGAGCGAGCCCAAGCGCGGCGAGGTGGTTCAGGTGGAGACGCCGACGCATATCGCGGGCGTCATCGATTTTGTAAGCGGCGCCGTTGGCACACTCATTACAAGCTTTGATGCGAAGGCGGGCTCGTCGCTCCCGAGCATCGAGCTGCATGGCAGTGCAGGCACGCTGTTGATCCCGGACCCGAACCTCTTCGGCGGCGAGGTCAAGCTGCGCCGTGCCGGCAGTTGGGAATGGGAGAAGATCGAGCTGACGCATAGCTATATCGACAATGATCGCGGCGTCGGCGTTGCGGATATGGCGCGTGCCATTCAGGCAGGGGAGCCGCATCGCGCCAGCGGCGAGCTGGCCTACCATGTGCTGGAGGCGATGCATGGCTTCCATGATGCGTCCGCGGAAGGGCGGCATTATGAGCTGCAGAGCCGCTGTGAGCGACCGGAGCCTATGACTCCTTTGTCTATCTGATAACTCGGCAATATACAAGCGGTGTGATTTAATCTCCGCCGAATCGGCGGCAATAGCATAAAAAGGCGAACTATAAATAACAAAATTATTTATAACGTTCGCCTTTTGGCGTTGACAAGGCTTGTGAGGATTGATAAACTAGAAGAGGTTTAAAACGTTGAATCAGCTTTTACTTTCAAGCAGTGGAGCTTGCTTGGCAACATTGCAAGAGACAATGGGAATCATGCTATAATAGATGAAGGGGATGGGCTTTCGGTTGCAAGTCGGCCGGGAGAGCAGTTTTCTGTCCTTCGCTTGTCGAAATTTGAAGTGTCTCGTATAAATTTGGGGATACGGCCCGAAAGTTTCTACCCGAAGACCATAAATTTTCGGACTACGAGCATCGTATAAGGAATAGGTTGTCCCGCAAGGGGCAGCCTTCTGCTGTCTTTATGGAAAGATAAAACGGCAGCAAGCGGGCAGCCTGCCTGTGCCGCATTCCTTCACATTGCTTGCTGTCCCTCAGCCTGTGCACACGAACATAGCGCATCTGGCTGGGTTTTTGTTGTTTATAACCGAAGCGTGGTCGCAGTAAGGTATAGCCTGCGGAGCCGCGCTTCCAAACTTAGATCAGAAAGTGGGATGGATGCATGTCTGCGAAGGTGGGCGTCATCATGGGCAGCAAGTCGGATTGGGAGACTATGAAGCTTGCCTGTGACGTTCTGGACGAGTTGGAGATTCCTTATGAGAAGAAGGTCGTGTCGGCGCATCGAACGCCGGACTTGATGTTTGAATACGCAGAAACGGCTGTACAGCGCGGATTGAAGGTGATTATCGCGGGTGCGGGCGGGGCTGCACATCTGCCGGGGATGGTCGCCGCGAAGACGACTTTGCCGGTTATTGGTGTTCCTGTGAAATCCTCTAACCTTAGCGGCATGGATTCGCTGCTCTCGATCGTGCAGATGCCGGCAGGCATCCCCGTTGCGACGGTAGCGATCGGCAATGCGGGCGGCTCCAATGCCGGGCTGCTGGCCGCGCAGATGCTGGGCGCGTTCGACCCGGAGGTGCAGGCGCGCGTGGAGGCTCGCCGCGAGCGGACGAAGCAGGCGGTTCTGGAAAGCAGTGAGACGCTATGAGCAGTCTGGAAGCGAGCAAGACCCCGCGCGTCATTCGCCCGGGCGCGACGATCGGTATCCTGGGGGGCGGGCAGCTCGGTCGCATGATGGCGCTGTCCGGCAGCAACATGGGCTATCGCTTTGTGGCGCTTGATCCGGCGCAGGATGCGCCATGCGGACAAGTAGCCGGTCAGATCGTGGCGGCATATGATGACCGCGAGGCAGCCAGGGAGCTGGCGCGCCGCTCGGATGTCATTACGTATGAATTCGAGAATGTCGACTCCGGCGTGGCGGCGATGCTGATGGAGGAATCCTATGTGCCGCAGGGCAGCGAGCTGCTCTATACGACCCAGCATCGCCTGCGCGAGAAGCGCGCTATCGAGGCGGCAGGTGTGAAGGTTGCGCCTTATGCCGAGATTGGCAGCGAGCAGGAGCTGCGCGAGGCGGTCATAAGGCTGGGGCTGCCGAGTGTGCTCAAGACGGCGACGGGCGGCTATGACGGCAAGGGTCAGTGGGTGCTGCGCTCCGAGTCGGACATTGCTCCTGCCTACGCCGAGCTGAGCCGTGCTGGCGTGGAGCTAGTGCTGGAGCAGTTCATCCGCTTCGACAAGGAGCTGTCGGTCATCGCGGCTCGCAGCCCGCTGGGCGAGATTCGCACCTTCCCGGTAGCCGAGAATATTCATGTCGACAATATATTGCATCTGTCGATCGTCCCGGCTCGCATCTCGCAGCAGGTGGAGGAGCAGGCTCGTGAGCTGGCGGTGAAGATAGCCAACGGATTGAATGCGGTCGGCCTGATCGCAGTCGAGATGTTCCTCACCGCAGACGGCGAGCTGTATGTGAATGAATTGGCGCCGCGTCCGCATAATAGCGGTCACTATACGATGGAGGCATGTCGCACGTCGCAATTCGAGCAGCATGTGCGCGCGGTGTGCAGTCTGCCGCTCGGCGATACGTCGCTGATGACGCCAGTGGTTATGGTGAATGTGCTGGGCGAGCATGTTGCGCCTGTGCTGGAGCGGTTCGCTGTGGCGGACGAGGCGGCGTCGCGGCTGGGTGTCGTGCCAAAGCTTCATCTGTATGGCAAGAGCGAGGCGAAGGTCAAGCGCAAGATGGGACATATCAATGTGCTGGCGGATGATGTGGACGCTGCGCTGGCCTGGATCGATGAAACGAATATATGGGGGGCTTGATATAGGATGTTGGAACGGTACAGCAGACCAGAGATGAGAGCAATCTGGACAGAGGAGAACAAATTCAAGGCATGGCTTGAGGTGGAGCTGTGCGCTTGTGAGGCTTGGGTGGAGCTGGGCGTCATTCCGAAGGAGGATGTGGAGGCGCTGCGCGCCAAAGCAAGCTTCGACATCGACCGGATCTATGAGATCGAGCAGGAGACGCGCCATGATGTGATTGCCTTCACGCGGGCGGTGTCCGAGACGGTCGGCGCAGAGCGCAAATGGGTGCATTACGGCCTGACCTCCACCGACGTCGTCGACACGGCGACAGGCTACCTGCTGCGGCAGGCAAATGAGATACTGCTGCGCGACATCGAGCAGTTCATCGAAATCCTGCGTGTGCAGGCGATTGCCTACAAGGATACGCCGATGATGGGACGCACGCATGGCGTTCATGCCGAGCCGACGACGTTCGGCCTGAAGGTCGCGCTGTGGTATGAGGAAATGAAGCGCAACCTGGAGCGCTTCCAGCATGCAGCCGACGGCGTGCAGTATGGCAAAATCTCCGGAGCGGTTGGCACCTATGCGAATATTGATCCATTCGTGGAGGAGTTCGTATGCCGCAAGCTGGGCACGAAGCCGGCGCCGATCTCGACACAGACGCTGCAGCGTGACCGCCATGCCGAATATATGGCAACACTGGCGCTGATCGCGACCTCCCTGGACAAGTTCGCGACCGAGATTCGCGCGCTGCAAAAGAGCGAGTTCCGCGAGGTGGAGGAGCCGTTCGCCAAGGGACAGAAGGGCTCGTCGGCGATGCCGCACAAGCGCAACCCGATCGGCTGCGAGAACATCTCCGGCCTGGCGCGCGTCATTCGCGGGCATATGATCTCGGCCTACGAGAACGTACCGCTGTGGCATGAGCGCGACATCAGCCATTCCTCGGTAGAGCGTGTTATTCTGCCAGATGCGACGATGCTGCTCAACTATATGCTGAACCGTCTGGGCAACATTATTAAGAATCTGACGGTCTTCCCTGAGAATATGAAACGGAACATGCAGCGCACCTATGGCGTGCCGTTCTCCGGCCGTGTTATGACGAAGCTGATCGACAAGGGCTTCAGCCGCGAGCAGGCCTATGACACCGTGCAGCCACGCGCTATGCAGGCGTGGGAGGAGCAGCGCCAATTCCGCGACATTATCGAATCGACGCCGGAAATTACCGGGGTGCTGTCGGCGGAGGAGATCGATGATTGCTTCAACCCGGCCTGGCATCTGAAGCATGTCGATACGATCTTTGCCCGGCTTGGCCTGAACTAAGAGAACCAAGAGAGGAGCGTCACCCAACTATGGCAACTAGTGCGATGAATAGCGAAGCGATCTCCACGGCGGAGCCTTATGTCAAGGCCCCGCTCCTGTATAAGGGCAAGGTGCGCGAGCTGTACGATCTGGGAGAGCATTATCTGATTGTGGTCACCGACCGCATCTCGGCGTTTGACTATGTGCTCGACCCGGCTGTGCCGAATAAGGGCAATGTGCTGAATCGGCTGAGCGCTTACTGGTTCGAGCAGACGGCAGCCATCCAGCCGAACCATGTCGTTCATACGGATGTGGACAAGCTGGGTGAGCTGATTACGCAGCCTGACCTGCTGCGTGACCGGATCATGGTGACGCGCAAGGCGGAGCGGATTGACATCGAATGCGTCGTGCGCGGCTATATCACAGGCGGTGGCTGGAGACAATATGTGCAGACATCTGCGATCAACGGCATTGAGCTGCCACAGGGTCTGCGCAAGAACGAGCGGTTCCCTGAGCCGATCTTCACGCCTGCTGCGAAGAATGATGTCGGTCATGACGAGGACATCCCCTTCTCCCGCATGCAGGAGCTGGTGGGAGCGGAGCTGGCAGAGGAGCTGTGTGATCGGAGCATCAAGCTGTACACGTTCGCGCATGAGCGCTGCGCACAGCAGGGCATAATTCTGGCGGACTGCAAGTTTGAATTCGGCCTGATCGACGGCAAGGTCATCTTGATTGACGAAATCTTCACACCGGATTCCTCGCGCTTCTGGGCGCAGGACAAGTATGAGCTGGATACGGAGATTGACAGCATGGACAAGGAGCCCGTGCGCACCTACCTGCTGCAATCTGACTGGGATCGCGACAGCAAGCCGGCCCCGCTGCCGGAGCATGTCGTGGCAGAGACCAGCAGCCGTTATCTGGACATCTACAGCAGGCTGACCGGGAAGTAGTCATCCGATCAGCCGGCCTGCTTCAGCAGGCAGGGCGCTGCTGTGAGCAGACAGGCGAGAGCCTCATCCGTATTGTATATAGCACGATCCTATAATCTCACGCGGCGGGGCAGACACGCAATAAGCGGCTGTCCGGCCGCAGGGCGGGGATGGTAGCAGAGCTGGCAAGGCATGAGCAAGCACATCATATCGAAGATGAACGTTCATCTCTCATTTCTAGGAGGAGTAACAAGCGATGAAAGCAACCGTATATGTCACAATCAAGCAAAACGTATTGGACCCACAAGGCAGCGCTGTTCAGGGAGCATTGCATACGATGGGCTTTGCCGAGGTAGGCAAGGTGAGAATCGGCAAGTATTTGGAACTGGAGCTGGACACGACAGACCGTTCCGAAGCGGAAGCGCGGATTACCTCGATGTGCGAAAAGCTGCTTGCAAATACGGTAATTGAAGATTACCGCTTTGAATTGGAGGGTTAAGCAATGAAGTTTGCGGTAATCGTATTTCCGGGCTCGAACTGTGACATCGACTGCTACAAGGCGGTAGAGGAAACAATCGGCCAGAAGGTGGATTACGTATGGCATACAGCTACGGATCTGTCTGGCTATGATTGCATTCTCGTGCCAGGCGGTTTCTCCTATGGAGACTATCTGCGCTGCGGAGCGATCGCGCGTTTTGCTCCGGTAATGAATGAGGTGAAGAAGGCGGCAGAGGCAGGCAAATATGTGCTGGGCATCTGCAATGGCTTCCAGATTCTGACCGAGGCGGGCTTGCTGCCAGGTGCGCTGCTGCGCAACAACGGCATGAAGTTCCGTTGCCACTCCGCACTGCTGGAGGTAGTGAACAGCGATACGGCGTTCACGAACCAGTATGAAGCGGGAGAGATCATCGATATTCCAATTGCGCACGGTGAAGGGAACTATTACTGTGACGAGGCAACACTGGCTGAGCTGAAGGCGAACAACCAGATCGTATTCCGTTACAAGGCGGGCGCCAATCCGAATGGTTCTGTAGAAGATATAGCAGGCGTTAGCAACAAGCAGGGTAATGTAGTGGGCATGATGCCGCATCCAGAGCGCGCAGTGAACAAGCTGCTGGGCTCCGAGGACGGCAAACGGATGTTTACATCGATTTTGAATGCATGGAGGGAACAGCATGGCGCAGCAATTAACAGCTAAGGAACCGACGCCGCAGCAGATTGCCGAGCAGCAAATCTACAAGCAAATGGGCGTTACGGACAAAGAATATGAACTGATCTGCGGCTTCCTTGGCCGTCAGCCAAACTATACGGAGATTGGCGTATTCAGCGTCATGTGGTCGGAGCACTGCTCCTACAAAAACTCCAAGAACGTGCTGAGACGCTTCCCGACGACTGGCGAGAAGGTGCTGATGGGACCGGGCGAAGGCGCGGGCATCGTCGACATCGGCGACAATCAGGCGGTTGTATTCAAGATCGAATCCCATAACCACCCGTCCGCTATCGAGCCTTACCAAGGCGCTGCGACGGGTGTGGGCGGCATTATTCGCGATATTTTCTCGATGGGCGCGCGTCCTGTAGCATTGTTGAACAGCTTGCGCTTTGGTCGTCTGCAAAATGAGCGCGTGCGCTACCTGTTCGAGCATGTCGTCAGTGGTATCGCTGGCTATGGCAACTGTATTGGTATTCCGACGGTCGCGGGCGAGGTTATGTTCGATGAGAGCTATGAGGGCAACCCGCTCGTCAATGCGATGTGTGTCGGTCTGATCGACCACGACAAGATTCAACGCGGTGTCGCCAAGGGCGTAGGCAACCCGGTCTTCTATGTCGGGCCGGCTACGGGCCGCGATGGCATCCATGGCGCGACCTTCGCGTCGGAGGAGCTGACAGAGGAATCTGAAGCGAAGCGTCCGGCGGTTCAGGTAGGCGATCCGTTCATGGAGAAGCTCGTTATGGAGGCTTGTCTGGAGCTGATCGATACCGGCATCGTGCTTGGTATTCAGGATATGGGCGCAGCGGGCCTGACTTGCTCGAGCGCTGAGATGGCGTCGAAGGCAGGCAACGGCCTGGAGCTGTATCTTGATGAGGTACCGCAGCGCGAGCCGGGCATGACCCCTTATGAGATGATGCTGTCCGAGTCGCAGGAGCGGATGCTGTTCGTGGTTGAGCCTAAGGATGAGGCGCAAGCGTGCGAAATCTTCGAGCGTTGGGGTATCATCTGCGCCAAGGTCGGCAAGGTAACGGACGATGGCCGTCTGCGTCTGTTCCACAAGGGCGAGCAAGTGGCAGATATGCCGGTAACTGCGCTCGTTGACGAGTGTCCGGTATACAACAAGCCGAGCCAAGAGCCTGCATATTATGGTGAGAACGCCACGATCGACACGACGGCTTATGCAGAGGTTGCGGATCTGACCGATGCGCTGAAGCAGGTACTGGCGTCGCCAACGGTAGCGAGCAAGGAATGGGTCTATAATCAATATGACTATATGGTGCGCACCAGCACGGCGGTACAGCCGGGCTCGGATGCAGCAGTCGTTACGGTGCCAGGCACTCGCAAGGCGCTGGCGATGACGACGGATTGCAACGGCCGCTATGTATACCTTGATCCTGAGGTGGGCGGACGGATCGCGGTTGCTGAGGCAGCGCGCAATATCGTCTGCTCCGGTGCAGAGCCACTCGCAATTACGGACAACCTGAACTTCGGCAACCCGGAGAAGCCAGAGGTGTTCTGGCAGATCGAGAAGGCGGTTGACGGTATGGCTGAGGCTTGCCGCGAGCTGAACACGCCGGTTATCGGCGGAAATGTCAGCTTGTACAATGAGAATGCCAAAGGCGCGATCTACCCGACGCCGGTCGTCGGTATGGTCGGTCTGGTGCATGATGTCGATCATATTATGACACAAAGCTTCAAGTCTGAGGGCGACCGCATCGTACTGCTGGGTACGACCAAGGCTGAGCTGGGCGGAAGCGAGCTGCAATATGTCGTACATGGCGTAACCGAGGGACGTCCGCCTGTGCTGGATCTGGCTGAGGAGAAGAAGCTGCTTAGCGCTGTGCTGGGCGCGATTCAAAAGGGCTATGTCGCCTCGGCGCATGACCTGTCCGAGGGCGGTCTGGCAGCGGCATTGGCCGAATCCTGCATCAGCGGCAAGCTGGGAGCGCAAGTTAATATCGTAAGCGAGCTGCGCCCTGATCTGGCGCTGTTCAGTGAGAGCCAGTCGCGTATTCTGCTGACGGTGAAGCCCGAGCAGGCAGAAGTGCTGAACAACTGGTTGAATGATCAAGGCGTGGTTCATGCCGAGATCGGCGTTGTCGAAGGAAGCGAGCTGAACATTCAAGTGAACGGCCAACCGGCTATCCAAGCGCCGGTTGAACAACTGGAGAAGGTCTGGAAGGATGCGATTCCATGTCTGATGAAGTAATACAGCTTCCAAAGCTGTGGACAGGCGACCATTACAATCAAGGCATCGGCCGGGATGATATATTTGACAAGCTTCGCGAGGAATGCGGTGTGTTCGGGGTATATGGATACCCCGACGCCTCCGCCTTGGCCTATTACGGATTGCACGCATTGCAGCACCGCGGCGAGGAGAGCTGCGGTATTGCAACCGTCGATTCCAAGAACAAGGGCTTCCATTACCACCGCGGCATGGGGCTGGTTAAGGAAGTATTCACTCAGACGCAACTGGACGAGCTGCGCGGAGACCGCGCGATCGGTCATGTTCGGTACTCGACCTCGGGATCGAGCCAACTGGCTAACGCTCAGCCGCTGATCTTCAAGTACCGGGACGGCGATCTGGCCGTAGCGACCAATGGCAATATCGTCAATGCGCCTGAGATTCGCCGCGAGCTGGAGCTGCAAGGCTCGATCTTCCAGACGACGAGCGACACAGAGGTTATCGCGCATTTGATCGCCCGCTCGTCGAAGGATTTCGTCACGGCTGCCAAGGAGGCGCTCCAACGCCTCATCGGCGGCTTTGCGTTCTTGCTCATGACCAATGACAAGCTGATCGTTGCCTCCGATCCGAACGGGCTTCGTCCGCTCACTATGGGACGGCTCGGTGAAGGCTATGTATTCGCTTCGGAGACATGCGCGCTGGAGACGGTTGGCGCGGTATATGAGCGCGATGTGCAGCCGGGCGAGATGCTGGTGCTGGATCGCTATGGACTGACTGTGGATCGCTATGCGGCGCTGGAGCGGCGGGCGATCTGCTCGATGGAATATATTTATTTTGCTCGACCAGACTCGGATATTAACGGTATGAACCTGCATTCTGCGCGCAAGCGGATGGGCTACCAGATGGCGAAGGAGTCGTTCGTTGACGCTGATGTGGTTACCGGCGTGCCGGACTCCAGTATCTCGGCAGCTATCGGCTATGCCGAGCAGACAGGCATTCCATATGAGCTGGGTCTGATCAAAAATAAATATACCGGACGCACCTTCATCCAGCCCTCGCAGGAGCTGCGGGAGAAGGGCGTCAAGATGAAGCTGAGTGCAGTGCGCAAGGTTGTCGAGGGCAAGCGTGTCGTCATGATTGACGACTCGATCGTGCGTGGCACAACCTCGCGTCGTATCGTCAATCTGCTGCGGGAAGCAGGAGCGACCGAGGTGCATGTGCGCATCACATCGCCGCCGTTTGCTAACCCGTGCTACTATGGCATCGATACGCCTGACCGCAAGGAGCTGATCGCTTCCGAGAAGACGGTAGAGGAGATCTGCGAGCTGATCAATGCCGATTCGCTTGCCTTTATTACTCACAGTGGTTTTATTGAGGCTGTGGGCGGCAATGACGGAGAGTATAACCGCGGCATGTGCCTGGCTTGCTTCGACAATGATTATCCTACAATCATCAATGCGGAGTCGGAGAAGAGCTGTAGCTGTTAAGGGAGTGGAAGCAAGAGGCAACATGGCTCGGACGGTCGTAAGCCATGTTGCCTGATATGCTCCTGATGTGTACTGTGGATTAATGATGTGAATGATTGAATCGATAAGGAGTGAATCGTGTGGCTGAAGCTTACAAGCAGGCCGGGGTCGATATTGCCGCTGGCAATGAAGCGGTCGAACGGATGAAGAAACACGTGAAGACGACGTTCCGTCCAGAGGTGCTGACCGATTTGGGCGGCTTCGGCGGCCTGTTCGGATTGAACAAGGACAAGTATGAGGAGCCGGTGCTGGTCTCGGGAACGGACGGGGTAGGCACGAAGCTGAAGCTGGCGTTCGCCCTAGATAAGCATGACACCATCGGTATCGATGCGGTCGCGATGTGCGTGAACGATATTGTGGTGCAGGGAGCTGAGCCGCTGTTCTTCCTCGATTATCTTGCTTGCGGCAAGGTTGTGCCGGAGAAGATCGAAGCGATCGTCAAGGGCATCGCGGACGGCTGCGTGCAATCCGGCTGTGCGCTGATCGGTGGCGAGACAGCGGAGATGCCAGGCATGTATAGCGAGGAAGAGTACGATATTGCTGGCTTTACGGTCGGCGTTGTCGACAAGAAGAAGATCATCGACGGCAAATCGATTGCTCCTGGCGATGCGATCATCGGCCTGGCATCGAGCGGCATCCATAGCAATGGCTATTCGCTGGTGCGCAAGCTGCTGCTGGAGCAGAGCGGCTATGCATTAACAGATGAGCTGGCGGAGCTGGATGGCAAGCGTCTAGGGGATGTGCTGATCGAGCCGACCAAGCTGTATGTCAAGTCGGTGCTGGCGCTGATCGAGCAAGTGAAAGTCAAAGGGATGGCTCATATTACCGGCGGCGGCTTCATCGAGAATATTCCGCGTGTATTGCCTGAGGGCGTGAATGCGAGCATCGAATACGGCTCCTGGCCGATTCAGCCGATCTTCAAGCTGATGCAGGAAAAGGGCGGTATCTCCAACCGTGATATGTTTACCACCTTCAATATGGGCGTGGGCATGGTCGTCGTCGTTCCTGCCGAGCAAGCAGAGGAAGCGCTGCGCATCGCAGGCGAACTGGGCGAGCAGGCGTATCGGATCGGTACGATTACCGAGGGCAGCCGTATCGTGACGTTCACAGGAGCGGATGTATAATGGCCGGGTTGAAAATAGCGGTCTTCGCATCAGGGCAAGGAAGCAACTTCCAGGCCCTGGCGGATGCCGTGCAGGCAGGACGGCTCGATGTCACCATCGAGCTTCTTGTTTGTGATAAGCCGCAGGCGCCTGTTGTCGGTCGTGCGGAGCGTGCAGGGATCGATACCTGGGTATTCAAGCCCAAGGATTACCCATCGCGCGAGGCGTATGAGACGGAGATTCTGGCGGAGCTGGAGCGCCGCGGCATCGAGCTGATCGTGCTGGCAGGCTACATGCGAATTATAACGCCGGTGCTGGTGGAGCCGTATTATGGGCGCATGATCAATATTCATCCGGCACTGCTGCCTTCCTTCCCTGGCGTGAATGGCATCGGTCAGGCGCTTGATTATGGGGTGAAGGTGACGGGCGTTACGGTTCATTACGTCGATGGCGGCATGGATAGCGGCCCCATCATCGCACAGCGTGTGGTGGAGGTCGCGGATAGCGATACAGAAGAAACGCTTGCCCCGCGAATTCACGCGGCGGAGCAAGCGCTCCTTCCTGGAGTGGTGCAACAGATTGCACAGGGCAAGGTGAAGCTGGACGGACGCAAAGTAATGATTACAGGCTAGCATTTATATTAAGGAGGGCGACAAGCGTTGGCGATCAAAAGAGCATTAATCAGCGTATCGGATAAGACGGGCATCGTGGAATTTTCCCGCGAGCTGTCGAAGCTTGGAGTGGAAATCGTATCGACAGGCGGCACGGCAACGTTGCTGGAGAAGGAAGGCATCCCGGTCATCGGCATCTCGGATGTGACAGGCTTCCCGGAAATTATGGATGGACGGGTGAAGACGCTGCACCCGGCAGTGCATGGCGGCTTGCTGGCTGTACGGGACAATGAGGAGCACCAAAAGGCGATGCAGGAGCTGGGGCTGCAATATATCGATCTGGTCATCGTCAATCTGTACCCGTTCCAAGAGAAGATCGCGAAGCCGGATGTCACCTATGAAGACGCGATCGAAAATATCGACATCGGCGGGCCAACCATGCTGCGCTCGGCGGCGAAGAACCATGCGTTCGTCACCGTTGTCGTCGATGCGGCTGATTATGCTGGCGTGCTGGATGAGGTACGCGCAGAGGGAGACACAACGCTCGATACGCGCAAGCGTCTGGCGGCCAAAGTATTCCGCCACACCGGAGCCTATGACGCACTGATCTCCGACTATCTGTCCAAGCAGACCGGCGAGCCGCTCCCAGAGCGCTACACGGTTACGTATGAGAAGGTACAGGACCTGCGCTATGGAGAGAACCCGCATCAGAAGGCGGCCTTCTATCGCAAGCCGCTCGCGGCGCCTGGCAACATTACGACAGCGGAGCAACTGCACGGCAAGGAGCTGTCCTATAACAATATCAATGACGCCAATGCGGCGCTGGCGATCGTGAAGGAGTTCACGGAGCCTGCGGTGGTAGCGGTCAAGCATATGAACCCTTGCGGCGTCGGTATCGGCAAGGATATTCACGAAGCGTACCAAAAGGCGTATGCGGCTGACCCGACCTCGATCTTCGGCGGCATCGTGGCTGCGAACCGTACTATTGACGAGCCGACAGCGCTGCTGTTGAAGGAGATTTTCCTGGAAATTATCATTGCGCCTGATTTCACGCCGCAAGCGCTGGAGATTCTGAGCGCGAAGAAAAATATTCGCTTGCTCAAGCTCGGCGAGCTGACCAGCTCCGCCGATCGCAAGCCGGAATGGCTCGTGACAAGCGTCGATGGCGGCATGCTCGTACAGGAGAGTGACGTTCACAGTATTAGCGAGGCGGATCTGAAGGTGGTAACGAATCGTCAGCCGACCGAAGAGGAAATGAAGCAGCTTCTGTTCGGCTGGAAGATCGTCAAGCATGTGAAGTCTAATGCGATCCTGCTCGCTGCAGACAATATGACCGTCGGTGTCGGCGCAGGCCAGATGAACCGTGTTGGCGCAGCACGTATCGCGATCGAGCAGGCAGCAGAGAAGGCGCAGGGCGCTATCCTGGCTTCTGATGCTTTCTTCCCGATGGGCGATACGCTGGAGCTGGCGGCGAAGGCTGGTATTACGGCTGTCATCCAGCCAGGCGGTTCGATTCGCGATGAGGAATCGATCGCTGTGGCGAATGCACATAATATTGCGATGGTCGTTACTGGCGTGCGTCATTTCAAGCATTGATCAGGGCCATTCGGGTACAGGGCAGTTTGCATATATGTCATGAACGATATAGGTCATAAATAATAAATGGCGTGAACCATTGATGGAACGAACTATCATGGAATGAAGCATCATGGAACGAAGCATCATGGAACGAAGCATCATGGAACGAACCATCATGGAACGAAGCATGATGGAACGAAGCATGAACGAACCATGATGACGTCAGTCATGTTAGAATGAACCATGTACGGCATACATGAACACGACGGTTAACTACCGTCTGGCAACAATTGATCCGGCGTCTGTCTCTTGAGCTTGCCAAGGCTTGAGGGTCGGAGCCGGATGCTTGCATATTAAAACGGCTGCGCGGCGCTGACTAGCGCGGGTGCGTCATTTATACGATTAGGGGGGCATTATACGTGCGGATATTAGTCATTGGCGGCGGCGGCCGCGAGCATGCGATTGTCTGGGCATTGAAGAAGAGTGAGAAGGTATCGGAATTATATTGCGCGCCAGGCAATGCGGGCATCGCGCAGTTGGCAGAATGCGTGCCCATTCAGGTTGGACAATTCGAGGAGCTGATCCAGTTCTCGGTCGATCATGCGATTGATCTGGTCGTCGTGGGGCCGGATGATCCACTTGCTGATGGTATCGTTGACGCGTTCGAGGCGAAGCAGATTCCGATCTTCGGGCCACGCAAAAATGCAGCGGAGATCGAGGGCAGCAAAATCTTCATGAAGGATCTGCTCAAGAAATATGCGATTCCAACTGCCAAATACGAGACATTCACCGATTATGAAGCGGCCAAGTCGTATCTATCCGCACAGCAGACGCCGATCGTCATCAAGGCGGACGGACTTGCTGCAGGCAAGGGGGTTACCGTCGCGTATTCGATGGAGGAGGCGCAGCAGGCTCTTGCCGATATGATGGTGAGCAAGGTGTTCGGCCAGTCTGGTGACCAGGTCGTGATCGAGGAGTTTCTGGAGGGGCAGGAGATGTCCATCCTGGCCTTCGTCGATGGTGAGACGGTACGTCCGATGGTGCCTGCACAGGATCACAAGCCGGTATTCGACGGCGACAAAGGGCCAAACACGGGCGGTATGGGCACCTATACGCCGCTGCCGCATATCCCGCAGGCGATTATTGACGATGCCATCGAGAATATCATTAAACCGACGGCTAAGGCAATGGTGAGCGAGGGACGTCCGTTCCGCGGTGTGCTGTTCGCTGGTCTGATGATTACGAAGGATGGGGCCAAGACGATTGAATTCAATGCGCGCATGGGTGATCCAGAGACGCAGGTTGTGCTGCCGCGCTTGAAGACGGATCTGGTGGACATCATCCTCGCTGCGCTCAATGGTCGTCTGGATCAGCTTGACATTGAGTGGAGCGATGAGGCGGCAACCTGTGTTATTCTTGCCTCTGAGGGCTACCCTGCCAGTTATCCGAAGGGTCGCGCCATCAGCGGCTTGGAGGAGGCAGCGGCGCTGGAGGGCGTGCTGATCTTCCATGCAGGCACTGCAGAGGCTAACGGTCAGATCGTGACTAATGGCGGCCGTGTTCTCGGCGTGGTGGGCGTAGGCAATGATACAGAGGCCTCACGTGAGCGCGCTTATGAAGCGGCGAAGAAGATCCATTTTGACGGCGTACACTACCGCTCGGATATTGCGCTGAAGGCACTGCAAGGTCTGGCGCAGTCCTAGTCTGTCACGTGAAGCCAGGTAAAGGATGATAGGACGAAAGAGGTGAACATGTCGGCGGAAGCTTGATGGTTCACCTTTTTTGCATTCGTATCTGGAAGGGGCGGGGAACGTCAATTTTTGTAGAAAAGCTGTTCGCGCTTGCGGTATACGAAGATCGAGGCGATCAGTATGCCCGCGATAAGCAGAACGGCCAGCCAATGAGCCGCGACCCAATCGAGCCATGCTGTCATCTGCCGTCACCTCCTTGTATGATTCGTACCAGGTTGTAAGATAATGGTTCATCGAAGCTATTAGTAAGGAAAGGGAGCAGGCAGAGCAAGGCAGCCGTTACCCGTACTTTAGATAGTATGGCTTATGCAGCGATGGAACATGTCCCAAGACAAACAGGTGGTTCCTATGGTTTAATAAGGAAATAGCATGCTTTGCATCATACATAGCGTACATATTCTAAAAGATAAGGACGGGGTGCCAACTATGGGGAAGATTCAGGGTTACCGGAGTGTGCGGATGCTGTTGCTCCTGACAGGATTGCTGCTGCTCTCAGCGTGTGCAGGGGTAGGCAAGCCACAGATGGCTCCTGTGGATAATGGGGACAAGGGAGTAATCACTCAGCCTGTCGAACCAGCTCCAGTACCGGAGCCGCCTGCCATTACAGCACCGCTGACTGGTATAGCGCTGCCAGCTACAGCACAAGGCGCAGACAGTGAGGCGATGATGCCGGAGCAACTGTCGAAGCAGCGCCCGATCGCTGTCATGATCAATAATTATAAGGCGGCGCGCCCGCAATCTGGGCTGACGCATGCGGATATTGTATGGGAGGTGCTCGCTGAGGGCGGGATTACGCGGCTTGTTGCCATCTTCCAAAGCGACAATACATCAGAGACGATCGGCCCGATCCGCAGTATTCGTCCCTACTTGATCGAGATGGGGGAGATGTACAATGCGGTGCTGGTTCATGCCGGGGCAAGCAATGACGGCTACGCCATCCTGCAGCAGCAGCGCAAGCAGCATCTGGATGAGATCTCCAATGCTGGCCCGTTCTTCTGGCGGGAAAGCTTCCGCAAGGCGCCGCATAATCTGTATTCCAATCTGGAGAAGATGCGCGCTGGAGCCGAGCAGAAGAAATATCCGCAGGATGTTGCGATACCCGCGATGAAATTTATATCGCTTCCAGGTGCAGCGTTGGCGGTATCAGGTACAAATACAGGCTCGGGCTCAGGTACAAATACAGGCTCGGTATCAGGTACAGGCTCAGGTACAGGTACAGGTACAGGTTCAGGTGAGGCTCTTCCGTCGGCATCCGAGAGCGCTGCTCAGCAAGAAATTGCAGGCGATGGTGCGGATCGTGGCACTGTGGCGCAATCTGGCGAAGGTACACCGTCTGCTGGAAGCCCGACTGGCGCGGGTCATGCCGGAGCAGGCGACCAAGGGGCAAGCCGAGCAGCCAGCTCTGGCGATACGGGTGAAGAAGGCTCCACAAAAAGCACAGATGTGGCGCCAACCGCTAGCGTAGTGCTGCCGGGGGGCGAGACGGCCAAGCAGCTTGAGATTTATTTTTCTCTGAAAAATTACCGGGTATCCTACACCTATGACGACCAAAAGCAGTTGTATTACCGGTTCGTCAACAAGGAAGCGCATATCGATCTCAACAACGAGGAGCAGCTAAGCGCTACGAATCTGGTGGTGCTCGGTACGAAGCATCGGACACTTGATGATGTGGGGCGACTGTCGGTAGATCTGGATAGCGGCGGGCCTGCGATGCTGTTCCAGCAAGGGCGGATGGTGGAGTGCGAATGGGCAAGGGCAAGTGGTGATATTATTCGGCTGTATAAGGATGGTCAGGAGCTGCCATTTATACCTGGGAAGACGTATTACCATATCGTACCTCTCACCCCATCGTTTGAAGATCATGTTACTTATGGATAGGGACAGAGAGATTGGCACACAATGAAGGTGCAGCGTGCTGCGCCTTTTTGTTATTCTGGAGCAGCTTGCAGTGCTGCCTTCTGCCGATGGACAGGGCATTGATTTGTTCGTTTGGTGTAAAAACAAGGAAATTATATTGTAAATCTCTGTTTTAGGTGTTAATAAAAAGTTTACACTGCGTTGACACTTGTCGGGAAAACTCGAAATTCACAGAAAATTTTTAGCTGGCGTTGACACTGGCTTAACAAATATAGTTTAAAGTATGTTAAGATAAGTTTCGGCTGGTTAGCTTGGCAACAGGAAAGATCTGCCGATATTTTTGCTGAAAATTTATTCTATGCTCACTGCAAAGGGGATTTCTGAAGGTGAAGAAGAAAAAAAATATATTTTTCAAGACGCTTGAGGACATGGCGGATACGATTGTCGAAGCTGTCGAACATTTTTCGGCAAATGTAGCGAATCTGAAAGATGTGACGGTATTCGCCAAGGAAATGAAGGAGTTCGAATCCAAGTGTGACCGGTATGTACATACGGTACTGATCGAGCTGAACAAAACGTTCATCACCCCGATCGAGCGTGAGGACATTATGGCGCTGACGACACTGCTGGATGATGTGCTGGATGGCATCGAGGCGTGCGCGTCCCGATTCGAGATGTATCAGATTCAGGAGCCGGATGAGTATGTCATTCTATTCGCAGATAATCTGGTGCGCAGCGCTCATCAGATCAAGAAGGCGATCTATCTGCTGAGCGAGAAGAAGCTGCTGGCGATCCGTGAACCGGCAATTGCGATCAATGAGCTGGAGAACCAGGCGGATGATCTGCTGCGCGTCTGTGTAAAAAGCCTGTTCGCTACGGAGAAGGACCCGATTGAGCTGATCAAGCGTAAGGAAATCTACGAGCGGCTGGAGCAGACAACGGACTGTTGTGAAGATGTCGCTAATATGCTGGAATCAATTGTTATGAGAAACAGCTAAAAGCGAGGGGCAACCATTTATGGATTCAGTTTTTATCATTATGTGTATTGTTGTATTCCTGGCTCTGGCGTTTGATTTTATTAACGGATTTCATGACACGGCCAATGCGATTGCTACGTCTGTATCCACCAGAGCGCTATCTCCAAGGGTTGCGATCCTGCTGGCATCCAGCATGAACTTCGTCGGCGCGCTGACCTTCACTGGCGTTGCGAAGACGATCGGAGGCAGTGTAGCTGATCCGACTACACTAGTGCACGGCGAGCAGATCGTTATTGCGGCGCTGGTGGCAGCGATTATATGGAACCTGCTGACATGGTGGTTCGGTATCCCGTCGTCGTCATCTCATGCGCTGATTGGCGCGCTCGCTGGTGCAGTTATCGGAGCTGCGGGAATCGCGGGCATTAATGGCGGAGGGTTCACCAGCATTATTCAAGGCTTGATTCTGTCACCGCTGATTGCCTTCTCGCTCGGCTTTACAGTGATGTGGTTACTGAAGAAAATCTTCGCCAACAGCAGCCCGCATCTGGTCAACAAGGGCTTCCGTACAGGCCAGATTTTCACGGCGGCCTTCCAATCGTTCACGCACGGCACCAATGACGCGCAAAAGGCAATGGGGATTATCACCTTTGCCCTCGTCGCGGCCAAGGTGCAGGATAATCTGGATGTTCCGCTATGGGTCAAGCTGTCTGCGGCTACGGCGATGGCGCTAGGTACCTCGGTGGGCGGCTGGAAGATCATCAAGACGATGGGAACGAAAATCTTCAAGATTGAGCCGATTAACGGCTTCGCGGCGGATGCTGCGTCTGCGGCGGTTATTTTGACAGCGACGCTAACACACTTCCCTGTCAGTACGACGCACACCATTACGTCCTCGATTCTCGGGGTAGGCAGCGCCAAGCGCTTCTCCAGTGTGAAATGGTCGGTCGCTGGTCGGATCGTCATTGCGTGGGTCATTACGATCCCGATCTCGATGGTGCTGGGCGCGGTGCTGTTCAAGCTGATTGAGTGGATCTGGCTGTAAGGCCGGGCGATCTCTAGGCAGCATGGCTTGTGAATTGTCGTGTATGAGCTGTGTACGTGTAATAGCTGTGCTGTGCTAGATGGCGCTAGCGCTAGCGCATCATGTGGATGAGTTCACAGTTGGCTGTATCATAGTTCGGCTGGCAGGTGCGATACGTTGGCCTCAGATCAGAAGCTCTCCCGAACGCCTTGTGGGTGTTCGGGAGAGCTTCTTTTGGGTGCATGATGTGGCAAGGAAACGCGCCATCATGATGCAAATGTAGAGGGGACTCTGTTGCTAGCGGCTGGAGGTTCGACGTCTCCTGTTGCCGCTGCGGCCTGCATTGCGTCGTCTTGTGCCGGATGGACGGCGAGCTGTGCCGGTGCCTCTGGGACGACGTCTGCGGCGTGTTCTCCGTATCGGCTCGACCCATTCTTCATCGTCTGATGCGGTCGTTGTAGCTCCTTTGCCGAAGGTGCCCATAATGAGCTTGAACATCGGAGCCATCTGCTGAAAGCTGGAGACCATCTTTTGCACCTTGCCCATCGTGCTGACGATGCCGTCAATACCGCCCATGCGATCGATAAAGCCCTTGATGTCATTCAGCTTGTCGAGGGAAAAGGGACCCTTGCTCTCGCTCGGAATGAGCGAGGTGCTGCCAGATGCTGCCCCAAAGCCAACGTCTGCACCTTCAGGGGACAGAGGGCCGCCAGAGGGGCCGGAGAGACCGGGAAAGGCGGATGTCTGCCCCATCTGATCCCGGCCATTATAAGTACGGTGAGCGTGCGGGTAACGATACTTCACTTCAGATCACGACCTTTGTGCAAAATTTTAAATACGGAATGAAGTCGTAGTGACAGACAGGTGTGACGCGGCGACGATCCATCCGTATCCGAGTGCTGTGAAAAAATCCGGTTATGCCCTGCTGCATGGCAGTGGCATAGCCACCCTGATACTAATCTATGTGGTAGGCTAACATAAGGTTTGGACGGATGCCCGGTTTGCGGTTTTGATTTCCTTTTTCTCTGTAAAGCGTGAATACGGTAATGGTTGAAAAATATAGGTATTGCTTATACAATGTAAAGAAGGAAATCTGAAGGTGGGTCTTGGGAGAGAACCGTATGGCTAACGAAGCCGGATGCGGGACCCTGGGCTGGATGCGGAGCGCAGCAGGCGGCAGCAACAAGTCGTGTAAGCTGTGTTCACGCTTATATAGGGGTGAATTAGCGGATGCAATTGAAGAAGCTGAACGATAAGGCGATCGACCAGTTGTTTGAGGCGGTGCTAACGCTGAAGACAGTGGAGGAGTGTTATATATTTTTTGATGATTTGTGTACGGTCAATGAGATTCAGTCGCTGTCGCAGCGTCTGGAGGTAGCGCGCATGTTAGGCAAGGGCTCCACCTACAGCCAGATTGAGGCAGAGACGGGCGCGAGCACGGCTACGATCTCTCGGGTCAAGCGCTGCCTGAACTACGGCAACGACGGTTACAAGCTGGCTCTGGAACGACTGGAGTCCTGACGTGGTGAAGGCGGGTGTGCTGGTCATAAGCCATGGCTCCAGGGAGAACGAATGGGTGAGGCGGATTGATGAGGCGGTAGCCCGCCTGCAATTGACGCAGCCGCTGCCCGTCGTATCGGCATTTCTGGAGATTGTGGAGGGGCGGCTTATTCAGGATGGCGTAGATGAGCTAGAGGCTGCGGGCGTGACAGACTTGTATGTACTGCCGCTCTTCGTCTCTTCGGGCAGCACGCATGTCGATGACATCGGCCAAGGATTCGGAGAACCAAGGGTGTCTGAGATTAGAGAAGGAGAGCTGGGAACCTTCACTGTAAGCCGCGCCAAGGTAGAGTACGGCGTACCCATCGACAATGACCCCTACATTGCGCAAATCCTGTATGAGAACATCCGTGAGCTGTCTGTGGAGCCCCAGCAGGAGCAACTGCTGCTGATCGGTCACGGCAGCAAGGAGCTGGTGTTCCATAAGCGATGGCGGCATGGGCTTAGCCAATTGGCGGAGCAGGTGCGTGAGCTGGGCGGCTTTGCCGTGGCGCAGACGGCGATGCTGCTGCCTGATCAGGCAGCCTGTGTGCTGAGGGCGATGCAGCGCAAGCATCCAGGGCAAGCGGTGCTGGTAGCGCCGCTGTTTCTCAGCAGCGGTTATTTTACCAATCATGTCATTCCCAAGCGGCTGGGCGGTCTGGATTATCGCTATAATGGCGAATCGCTGCTGCCGCACCCGTATGTTACCCGTTGGATGGAGCAGCAGATCGAGAGCTGGCTTCAGCGTTTATATGCCCAGGATGAGCATTTAGCTTAAAGGTAGAGATCAGCGGTAGGTGTAACGCATCGGAATATAGGGATGGGCAATGAGGAGTGTGTGATCATGGAATATAAGCGGGCGCGATTAATATATAATCCCACCTCAGGGCGCGAGGAGATGAAGCGGCGGCTGCCGGACATCCTGCAGCGTCTGGAGATGGGCGGCATCGAGACGAGCTGCCACGCGACAACTGGCGAGGGGGATGCTACGCGGGCGGCCACGGAGGCGATCGAACGCGGGTTCGATATGATCATTGCCGCGGGCGGCGACGGCACATTATATGAGGTCATTAACGGAATGGCGGAGCAGGAGAGGCGTCCGCCGCTCGGTATTTTGCCATTGGGCACGACCAATGACTTCGCCAGGGCGCTAGGGATTCCGAAGCATTGGGAATATGCCTGCGATCTCATCATTCAGCAGTATACCCGGCTATTGGATGTGGGTAAGGTGAATAACGGTTACTTCATTAATATTGCGGGTGGCGGGTCGCTGACGGAATTGACCTATGAGGTGCCAAGCAAGCTGAAGACGATGATTGGACAGCTCGCGTACTACATGAAGGGTCTGGAGAAGATGACCCGCCTGCGTCCGACGGAGCTGATCATTCAAGGCAATGGCTTTGAGACGATCCATGAGGAGATTATGCTGTTCCTGATCTGCAACAGCAACTCTGTGGGCGGCTTCGAGAAGCTGGCGCCAGAGGCGAAGCTGGATGACGGGCTGTTCGATGTCATCGTGCTGCGCAAGTGCAATCTGGCTGAATTTATTCGAATTGCCACGTTAGCGCTGCGCGGCGAGCATCTGAACGATCCGCATGTCATTCATTTCCGCACGGATGAGATGACGGTAACAACACCGGATTATGTACAAATTAACCTGGATGGGGAGTACGGAGGCAATCTGCCAGGGGTATTCAAGGTGCTTCCATCGCATCTGCCGATCATTGTCGATGAATCGGGCGATTCCTCTTACCGCTGATGGGAGCTTGCTTCCTTGCAGGGGGCGAAGGGACCGTCATATTCGGCAAGAGGCTGGGGATGATACACTATAGAGCAATATCGTGCGGTTTAACTTGGCAATAGAACGGAGCAGTAGGATGAGCATACCTGTACAAAAAAATGATGTCGTCATCACCGATATTATCGGCTTGACGCATGAGGGCGAAGGGGTAGGCCGTGTGGACGGCTTTACCCTTTTTATACAAGGGGCGCTGCCGGGCGAGCAGGTGCAGGCGAAGGTGCTGAAGGTCAAAAAGCAGTACGGCTACGCCAAGCTGCTCACGACGCTGCAGGAGAGCCCGGACCGCGTAGCTGCTCCATGTGCGATCTATGCGCAATGTGGCGGCTGCCAGCTACAGCATATGAGCTATGAGGCGCAGTTGCGCTGGAAGCGGCAGCATGTTATCGACAGCCTGCAGCGGATCGGCAAGCTGCCGGTAGAGACGATGACGATCCATGACACGATCGGCATGGAGGAGCCATGGCGTTACCGCAACAAGGCGCAGGTGCCGATCGGCATGACAGGGACAGGCGCTAGTGCTGTGTCGATGGGCGGTGTCTATGGCGGTCAGCAGGACGGGCGGAGGCGCGAGGCGGGTGAGGCGCGCGGAAGACGTGGCCGTGCGGCAGCGAAGCCGCGTCCGTATGAGCGAATGGGCAGCGGCCAAGGGATAGGCGAGGGCGAAGAGCAGCAGGGAGCGCGGCTTATCGGCGGATTTTATGCGCGCGGCAGTCATCGCATCATCGATATGGATGAATGTCTGATCCAGCATGAGCGCAATGATGAGGCGGTTCGTCAGGTGAAGGAGCTCGGGCGCCGTCTTGGCATTAGTGCGTATGATGAGGAGAGCGGCCGCGGACTGTTGCGCCATGTGATGGTGCGCAGCGGATTCGTAAGTGGCGAGACGATGATTGTGCTAGTCACGAACGGCCCTCGCATTCCACGGCTGGAGGAATGGATACAGGGTATTCGGTCGGCGCTGCCTGAGGTGACGAGCATCGTGCAAAATATCAACACGCGCAAAACGAATGTCATCTTCGGCGATGAGACGAGGGTGCTATGGGGCAGCGAGGTCATCTATGACGAGTTGGATGGCATTCGCTTCGCGATCTCGGCACGCTCCTTCTATCAGGTTAACCCGTTGCAGACGGTGGCTCTGTATCGCAAGGCGGTGGAGTATGCGGGCTTGAGCGGCTCGGAGACGGTTATTGATGCGTATTGCGGCATCGGAACGATCTCGCTGTTCCTCGCACGGCAGGCGGGCAGGGTATACGGAGTGGAGATTGTGCCGGAGGCGATCGAGGATGCCAAGCGCAACGCTGCGTTGAATGGCATAGCCAATGCGGAATTCGAGGCGGGGGCGGCAGAGGTGGTCATCCCGCGCTGGCGGGAGGAAGGGATCGCCGCCGACGTCATCGTCGTCGACCCGCCACGCAAGGGCTGTGATCAGGAGCTGCTGGATACGATCTTGACCATGCGCCCAGAGCGGCTCGTCTATGTGAGCTGCAATCCATCAACCCTGGCCCGCGACCTGCGGGTGCTGGAGGATGGGGGGTACCGGACTGTGGAGGTGCAGCCGGTGGATATGTTTCCGTGGACGAGTCATGTGGAGTGCGTGGTGGGGATATGTCGCGTCGATACCTAGAAGTCTATAGTTTTCAGCATTTGGCGAAGTATTTCTCCTTTGCACAAGACGACAGCGACTATAAAAATAAGGTGTTGCGAGATACAATTAAGGTTTCGGTTGTGCTGGATTTGAAGTGGGTAGATATGACGAGTGACTTTTAGTTTGTGTTTTTATCATTGGAGAATAAAGTGAGTAACGTAAATTAGAGAATCAGGATAAGTCTTGCTGCACAAGGGCTCACGGTACTTTTGAAGGCTAAAAAATGATTAGCATATTATTACGGCGTAATGCAAAAGGCCACCTTCACTATTCTGAAAGTGGCCTTTTGTGCTGATGGTAAAATAAAATATACTGGGACAGATAGGACCTAACTTTTGTCTGCTAAAGACAGTTAAATAAAAAGAAGTGGGTGTTGATATGGATTCTTGTAAGGTAATACTTGATACTAATATGTTTTACAATTATTTGGGCTTAAGAGGGAATTCAGTTAACAGAGATGAACTAACAAAAATAATTTTCTCTCATAATAGCTTTATTACTTCAGTAACTTTGGTGGAATTCCTTGTGTACTATAAAAATGAACGGACTTATCTGAAAGATGTTGTCGGCAATCTCCCTTATCATTTTGGATATATTGACATCAGTTATATGTCATTAGAGGAACACTACCAGAAATATATTGAAACTACAAATGATGAGGATCTGGATACTTTAATAAGCAAAGCATTTGAACTGAAAATAGAGCAGGAAGCAGAAAAAATTCAATTTTTCTTTTATTCTATCTCGTACATTGTGGCGTGGATAATTTTTGAAACTAATCGTTTAAGTAAAGATGAATTTGTTACTGCAATTGATCTTCGTGTACTAGATTATCTGCAGAATAGTCTTCGTGGAAATACTAAATATATATTTGAGAACTACAAGGGATACTTGAAGCGTGCTTATGAAAGTAAAGAGGGTCCTACAAAAATAATTAAGAATGAATTCGAGCTTGATCTTAAACGGATTTCAAGCTTTATGGTATTAATGTTTCACTGTGCAGTGAGGGGCGTTAATCTTGGTGATAAAGATATAACCTTTGATGGTGTTATTGAAAAGGTGTATCAAGACATCGAGAACGATGTTTTACTAAAAAAGATGAAAGAACAGGATTTATCATTGATTTTAAAGTCTAAAGAATATAAAAGTGAAGCAGATACTTTGCTGAATGAATTAATTGAGGAATTTAGGAAACGCCAAGCCCTTAATGAACACCCGTTGGTTTTAGAATATTTCAGTATAAAAATGAATAAGTTGTTGTTTCATAGGGCTAAGTTCAAAGTGAATGATGTAAGTGATATGATGCTACTATACTTTTTAAATACACAAGGGTTTAGTAATAGCCAGGTATTTCTGTTGACTCATGATGAAGAATTGTTGGATGTCCTATCTAAAAACGGAAACAAATCCAGAGAATTTATGGTTTCTAATAATTTGGAACGGATAAAATATGAAAAATGAATTCTGGTTTCCGATCGAAAAGTAAAGTTGCTTTGGAGTTCTTGTATGAGTATGAGCAATACCCTTTTAGAGCAGAATTCATTGAATTTTGCTTACGTATAAGTATAAGAGAAAAGCCGCCCATCCAATTGTGGTGGGCGACGACACACCTTAGGCTTGCTTTACGTGATAGTTAAATACAAACATAAGAGCGGCATTTAGAGCATCTGCCAAGGCAGAGACCATTTTGTGTACATGCTCTGTCTTATCAGACAATAAATTTTGCTTATAACCATTTTCTACATACTCATGGTACAATTCGAACTGAGCATCCTTCGTACTAAGCAGTTCCTCGGATGCTTTTAAAAACTCTGGGAAACGCTCTTTTCCGAATTTCGTAGAGAGAACATTTGCCATGATGTGGCGATACAGTATTGTTGCAGCAAATGCTGCTGGATTTGAGTATTGAATGACTCTCTTACGGAACTCATCCTTATCCTCATCTGAAATGACTCCATTTAACTCTACTGCTGAATCGAGCAGAGCAATAATAAGATTCGGGTTAATAAAGTTTTGGACATTTGTTGGGAAGGTTATAGTGATGTTTTTGCAATTGTAAAAATAATTTTCATTTATGTTAGATACCCAACCATGGCCATCCCGAAGATTCCTCACAAGTGTATTCCAACTGTTCCCATGTGGGTTTAATCCAGTGTTTTTTGAAATATTAGAAAGAGAAGGATCAATTACTTGTGATTTAACAGATGGATTGCTGAGCCAGAAGTTCCTAAGGACTTTAAATACCTCTGATTTTTGAACTCTGAAGGGAGCGCCCTCGTCTTTTAATACAAAATGAATTCGTGTATTTGAAACAAGAAAGTCCTTGGCTAATGCGCTCAATATCATTGGAACGACCTGTGCAGGGCTAAAAGAAGGATATAAGTATTTACGATCTTGCTTATCGAGCGGTCTTTTAAACATTACTGGTAATGTTACTGCTGGATTCTTCCGGACCATACTCTCCCGAATAGGTCGAGTAAGTTCCTGGTATTCTGTTTCCAGTTTTACTGCCAATTCCTCTGGATCAAGAGTCTCCTCAAGACCCTCCTCCTCCTTTTCAGCTTCGTCTTTTCTAATAGAATCAGCAAATTCATCTGCTTTAGTGCCTATTAGGATAAAGGGTACTTCTTTTCTGTACTGTTCAAGGATTTCAGACAAATGACTAATCATTTTTTTTTGGTTGGGATTGTTCATCAATGGAAGAACAACTAAAAGAGCATCATATTGCTTATTATAAAGGAAGTTTCTCAGATTCACTTTTTCTGCTTCATCATCCTCGCTGTTGTGATAAAGCCCGCGGGTATCCTCCAAGGAAAATGCGTAATGCCCCTCGAACGTGCCATAGGTTTGCTGCAACTCTTTGCTCACCTGAGTGCTATTTATTTCATTTGAAACAAAATTCATTTCAAGTACAGAATTCATTGGTATATATATAAGGATTTCCTCGCAAAGTACCTCAAGCGAGAGGCGCTTTCCCTTTTGAAGATCATTGTTTGTAAAAAATGCCTTGGCAAACTCACTGTCCATTTGATGATGATGCAGTTCAACAAAGAAGTAGCCGTCGTCTGAAACATCATTCTCATTAAAGTAAGCCTGGAATTTTTCGCCGAGCAAGAGTTCAAGCTCGTTGTACAGTTCATCTAAGACTGTCCGTGTTTCCGTGCTTGCTTGAAGATGATTAACTGTATTCATCAAAATAAGCTCTTTTAGCTTTCGAGATTGTTTTTTAATATCTTTTTCCTCAGTGTTATTGACAGACTCGTTATAAATCCAACTGGCATTTTCAAGGGCAAAAGGACTCAAGGCTTTTGATAGTTTTTCCACAGTGGCATTTACGAGTTTTTCATCGATTAGATTATACTGAGCTTCTGTGTTATTTTTTGTAAAAAACTGTTGTGTGATTTTTCGTGTCAGTTCCTCGTTAATTTGAGTTTGCTCCATTTCTCTGACCTTTTTATGATCACGAGAAATCAAATCTGCGAGCGGTCCTGCTGCTTTATTAACAAAATCATCGTAAGGCACGTATGGCTGCTTGGGTTTGACAGCGACAATTATTCTCTCCTTTAGAGCGGTGGTAAAAATAAATCGTTTTTCCCGAACAGTTCCACTACCTTCACCTATAATGTCGTCCAATAGGGGATGAAACAATACAGAAGCAAATTGCTTTACTAGGGCCGTCTTGCCAACTCCTGTCGGTCCAATAGCAAGCAGACTCTTAACATACGGTGCTAGGAGCAAGCCATTTTTATCTGCAGCATTGATTTCAGTTTTTTGCATTTTATTACCTCTTTCCACGTTTTTTTGGAAACTAAAAACCGCCCATACATTTGAAAGTAGGGCGGTAGAACGCGTGGAAATAAACTCCTGTATAATTAAAGGATCATACCTTGAAGTTTTTTCTCATCGTTGACGCCTCCCCGACTGGTAAGTGACATTTCTATCACCTACAGCGATGCTGTAGCGGACGATTATTTAGTTTCCTCAAGTATCCATAAAAAGCGGGAGGGTGTCAACATCTTTTTTTATGGATAATTGAGATGCAATTGTTTCCCTCATAATTTATGGTATTGCACATATAAGTTTGAGATCTCGTAATTATTTATTGTGTACACCTGCATTTAACGGTATAATTGGGGGGAAGACTTACCCTGTGAGATTTTTATTCTGGAGCTGATGAATAAATGGGCGTTAGCTATAAGAGGCTTTGGAAGCTGCTAATTGATAAGGACATAAAGAAAACTCAGTTGAGGGAAATGTCCGGGATTAGCGCAAGTACCTTTGCTAAGCTTGGCCGAAATGAGAACGTAACTACTGATGTTCTTGTTAAGGTATGTCGAGCATTAAATTGTGATATAGGTGATATCATGGAAGTTACAGATAATGATAATTAATACATATGAAATTAGGCGATAGGATGAGCGGTTTTGTAAAAGGGATTTTTATAGAAGAATGTAAAAATAGATTTTTATGTCTTGTCAAAATAAAAAAAGAGCAGCATCTTTGTTATGTTGCTAGCTCAGCAAGATTATCTAATTTTGTCGATTTAATAGGAAAGCAGGTCTGGTTAATAAAGAACAAAGGGGCTCGGACAAGGACAGAGTATACCTTGTATGCTGTGAAAAATGCTAATGATTATATTGTACTTAATCTAAGCGCAGCGAATACTCTTTTGCTAGAGGTTATTCGTAAAGAATATTCTTCAGATATATGCATCCAAAAAGAGAAATTTACGCTTGAGGGCTATAAATCAGATCACCTGGTGGTGTCTGCTCCGCCTACAATAGTTGAGGTTAAAAGTATACTTTCAGATAAAGTAGAAGTAAGATTTCCGTCAGTAAACGGGGAACGCTCCGTCAGGCAACTAAAAGCACTTGAAGAAGCATTGCTAAAGGGCTACCATGTGCGCTATTGCTTGGTATTGCTCTCATCTTATATAGACAATGTAACACTGGACAAATCAGCCGCGGATTTTAATTTAAGGCTTAAAAAATGTGTTGAGCTAGGTATGAGGCTTGAAACGTATCGATTAAAGGTAACTCGAAAGCTTCAATTTTTTATAGAGCGTGACAGTCATCTAGAGAATAGCATTTTGGGAAATGAGGTCTTATTGAATGCTGAATAGAACAATCTCTTTCAGGCCAAAACTTGAGGGCCAATTTAGAATGAGATTTTATAATGCAGTTTCTTTAATTCAGGAAACAACCTCTATAGCCAATATTGAGCAAATTGTAGACGACGAAGTATCATGGGTTGAAAATGATTGCTTGGTCAATATGGCTCAAAGAAAAAAATATCGTGCTGTCTGGCTATTGTTTAGAGATTTGATTCGTGCCTCATGGAAGGCGTGCTACAGAGAGGGCGTCCTAGAAATGCGCCTTCCGATATTGGACCAAAATGAAATACAAGATGCTTCGACTCCTGAAATAAAAGGCTTACTTAGAAGCTGGATGCAAGAAAGTCGGCTAGATCGCTTGCTTTCTTATTCGGATTTCATTACCCGAATGGAAGCGCCCGCGTCAGGTAAAAAGGATATTTCATGTCTAATAGCAGATGGAGGCTATTTGGCAGATAAGCTTCAAAGTGTACTAAATCAAAAAACTCCCATTGAGGATGCGGTTAGTCCTTACCTACAGCTCGTTAAAGAAAATGAAAGAGATACGTTTACGGGCTTGAGGCTCTCGGACATCTGGAGATATTTTAGATTAACCTGGTCAACTCCAGCCGAGACAACACCTGGACGTACAATGCAATACCTTATTCGAGATGCTGCACATCCTATGCATGCTGTTATGGGGATAGCTTCACTTGAAAATTGTGCAATGCAAATAACCTGTAGGGATGATGATATTGGCTGGACACCAAAATCCTTTACCAAGAAGCTCATTGCCCTTAAGGAATTAAAGGAAGTTTATAGCGAGTTTGAGCGGTTACTTTCATTTTTAGAAGAGGGAATACAAGGGATTGATTATCAGGATCTGTGCTCAGAGGCAGAAATATTAAATCCTTCTGAGGAAACAGTGAAAATGCTGCAATTCAAGGCAGCCGCAGCTGAGGAAGAGCGTCAGTATTTACTCAAGCTATCCCAGAGTGAGAAACGGAATGAATTAGAAGAAAAAAGTGAATTGGGAAGTATTTCTCGAGAGACCGAGAATGCTTTGTATCTTAGAAAAAGAGCTGAGCAATTATCAAAGCTGCTTCAATCAAAAAAGCTGTTAAACGATCTGATGCTTGGCTCGAATTTTGAGCGAATGTGGCTTCCCTTTGCCGAAAGTGAGACTGGCTATTCAGCAATTCGAACTGCATTAATTGCTCAAAAGGGTAAGCATATTGGCTCAAGCATGATGGAGTTGAATGTATGCGGCGCAGTCCCCCCGTATAACGAAATTCTGGGAGGTAAGCTAGTGGCTCTTTTAGCCACCTCCCCTCAGGTGATATATGACTATTATAAACGCTATGATTTGCGTAGGAGCGAGATCGCAAGTCGTCTAAAGGGGGAGGATGTTCGAAGATCTGCTGAGCTAGTATATATTGGTACTACATCCCTCTATTATGTTGGGTCTAGTCAGTATAATAGATTAAAGGTTCCAAAGGAGATTCTAGAAACCGATTTTGATATCCAGTGGCGTAGATTAGGTAAGACCTTTGGCTTTGGAACCATGCATATCAGCAAGGCTACTACTATGAGCTTAACAGAGGCTACAAGTGATATTGGATTTACACGGATCAATCACGTTTTTGGAGAAGGCGCAAGCCCCAAAATGCGACTGATGAGTATGGCGATACGTGAATTACTTGAAACGAATCAAGTGGAAGCAAAGGAACTTTCGAAGCATGCTATGTCACGAATTGTTTATGGTGCATCATTAGCAAAGAATACTAAGGAGTATCTTCTTGGCTTAGAGGACAAAGCAAATTATGGCTTTGACATTGAGGATTACATCGTGGGAACAAAGAAGATTATTAGCTTTTGGCAGCAGAGGTGGGTTTTAAGTCGTTTAAGATTTACTCCCATCTTTGATCGGATAAGGGCCTTTGATAAAACTGCCTTCTTAGTCAGTAGCGATATAAAAAAGCAGTCAGATTGGAAATTTGAAAGGCTAAAGGAGGCCTTGATCATGCACTATCCGGAAATTGATCGATCCGTCTTCAATTTCATTAGTGGCTTTTATCGCGGCAGCAGTGCATATGCAGATAATGTAGATAACCAGTATCTTTCCCAAATTCATGTTGTTACAGAACTGGACACTGCAATAATAGATGCTGTTTCTTCGGGAAAGGATGTAGTCTTAACTGGAAACCCGGGAGATGGGAAGACTCATATTATACGAATGCTGCTACCAACGTTATCTGAGCTCCCCAACCCACCCAAAATAGAGATTGATGCGAGTACCTTGTCTAATGAAGAGATATTTGAACGCTGGAGTGCCTCTAGGCAGGCGGGGGTTCCCTTCGTTATTGCAATAAATGCAGCCGTTCTTTTTTCTCTCTCTAATGAATATGCAGATTTTATGCCAATTGCCGAAGCAAAGATGCAAATGATCAATTCCACTGTTTTTCATAATGAAAGCTTTGAATTTAAAGAATCCATTGTATTTGACCTCAGTAAGCGTGAGGCATTATCACCAAGCATTGTTAAACGAGTCATTGATAATTTAACTAATAAAAGCAATTTTGAAGGCTGTGGTATTTGCCAGTTTACCTCTTCCTGCGAGGTTTTAAGAAATGCAGAGTTGTTGAAGAATTCATTATTCCAGAACAGACTCTCAATAATCTTAACGAGAGTCGCGCTTCAAGGCCATCATGCGACCTTAAGAGAGTTGTTTGGATTTATTTCGTATCTTTTGTTTGGGAATCGTACATGTGAGAAAATGCATGCTACCTCAGGTGAAAATGAATTTGCTTTGGTAAACCTAATCTATAGCGGCAAGGGAGCTTTATTTGATGCTGTTCGTCAATCCTTTGATCCTGCTCGAGTCTCTCATCCTATTTGGGATGAAAAACTGCTTCAAAATAATATAGACAAAGATACGTGGGTTGAAGACTTATTGATCTCGTCTGAAGCGATTGACGTTAATAATGTTGAATTGTTCAAATTAAGAAAACGCCAGTTTTTCTTTTTCAATAAGCATGGTGAGGAGCTTTTAAGCATTAGCGACGACGATGTGTCAAAATTCCAGACTTTTTTAGAACAGGATAATAAGAAAATAATTAAAGAGCTCATTAGAAAATTGAATTCTTTCTTTGGAATTACAAAGCCTGGGACAGAATTGGAAATTTGGTCAGGCCATCGCTTTAATAACTCATCTCGTCGTATTCTTGTTTCCTTAGGAAGACTTTCAGGCTCGCAGTTCTGCATTGGCCGTCCACAACTCAATTCGTATATGAGTCAAGGGATAGAAATGACTCAAAACTATTTGAGACTAGAAAAGCTCAATACGGAATCAATTTATTTAAAGATTGATTTCTCCTTGTACTGCTTGCTATTAGAGGCAGAGAGAGGAGTGCCTGTTCTGTTTATGGAAAATGACAATGTAAAAAAGGTTTGGCGATTTATAGAGCAACTACAATCAAAGGATAGACATAAGGACGAGGATGAAATTTCAGTTACTCTTCTTGACGTTCAGGGCAAAAAAGAAATTAATGTTACGATTGATAGGGACAGTAAAAAATATCTGTCCATTCAGAGCGGTGGCAAGCATTAATAGGAGGCCGGTCATAAATGGAAAAGCTTTATTTGAAAAAACTGAGAGATACAGTAGATAAAAGGTTTGTTGGCTTTAAGCCCAATGGCTCTAGTATAAAGCCTGTACATATATTTAGCGGAGCAACTCGTGTTATATATGGGAAATCTGCCGATACCAGCGGAATTAAAAGGCTGTCTTATGTTGCGAACGCTAAGGGGAAAACTCCCGCGGCTAATACTCCTGAGAAAGTGATTGGTTTTTTGAAGGAATTAGACGCTATTGAGGATGAGGATATTCGAATTGAGGAGTTAACCTCTTTACGAAATATGCTTCAAAAGCTGCTTTCTGCTGATGATGGGGTTTTCTCGGGAACCGATGATGGGATGGTTTCATATAGCGCTGGCTCAAAATATTTTATTACTCGTTTTGCAATGTATGAGGATGCAGGTGAGTTCATAGGTGGACTCATTAAAGAATACTGTCCCGAATTAGCCTTATATATTTCTCAGCTAATGGAGGGCAACAATGATCCAATTACAATTCTCTTTACACCTGTATTAATTGAAGAGCCTGACCGGTTATATGCAGAGAGCAGACATGTAGATATAGAGGCTTTTGCAAAACAGTCCGATTCATTAAAAAAATATCTGAAGGAGTTAAAGGATTCAGGGGAGTGTCTATTAGCACATTTTCAACAACACTCTAATTCGCTTACTCAACTCAGGCTTTTTAATTTCTTCTGTGTGTTTAATCTTTTCCGTTATTTATCACTTCTCGAGGCATTCTATTGTGGGGAAAGCATACGTCCATTTTTGTTGGATTTTTCTGATGACAGTCAATCAAGTATTGCTCGTGCATCTGTCATGTCGTATACGCAGGTCCATCGTTCTATATCAAGATTTTATGCTTGGGGATACGCACAAGAATTAAAGGCTTTTAGCAAGGAGGAGTTGTTGTCCTCGGAAACTCCTGAATACGAGCCAAATAAAAAGTCAAAAACTGATGAAAAAGAGCTGGCTCGTATTTGGGAATTGGCAAAAAGTGATGCCGCCTTGGTTGACGAGGATGAAGCTAGGCTTATATTTGGGACAACTATATATGATATGCTGGCTCTACAAGCCTCCTCTCATCCGGTGAACTATCTTAGAGCAATTGGTGTTTTGTCAGGTGTTTTGTATCCGCCAACTAATTTTCATGTTAACAAACGATTTGCTCTCTCTCAGGATGTACTTGAAATGGTAGTCAGAAGCTGCGTGGCTCCCTCTGAAACACTTTCTGGTACTGAGCTGAGGGAGCGATTGTGGGAGCGTATGGGAGTTTTAATTGGAGGCAGTGATTTTGAAATGCGAAGGCTGCAGGAATCTGGTAGTATTCTTCAAGCGGATTCAGACTCCTTAAATCAAAATTTTGATCGTTTTGCAGAGACCCTTGAAGCAATGAATTTTGCAGAAATAATGGCTGATGGGATATTACAGATTAGATTGGGGGGGACTGCCTAATGAAAGCTAAGCAGGAGCTACTTATAGAACTGCTGATAAATAGACTCTCCGAGACGAAGGTTGGCATACTAATAAAAGGTATTAATGACATTGCCCCTGATGCTATATCCGTAGCTGTTGCCGCGGCGCTTAACAAAAAAATATTTGTTTCCGCAGTGGGCTACGAAAATATAGAAGAAATAGATGGCAACGATCTAGTTGTATCAACAAGAATAGAAAAGGCCGTTATGTGGAGAAGTGAGCCTGAGAAGGCCGGGGCAATCATCACCTTCGTAAGGACAGACAGTGATAAGCTGCACTCGCTGGCAGAATTTGACCTTGTTTCAGCTCGTGATCTTTCGAAGCACCTGCTGGAGTTCTGTATAAAACAGGAAACGAATACACCAACAATTAATTTTTGGAGGGCGTTGCTGGAAACCTCCTCTTATTACTCCTATGAAACACTTTATGCTTTTGTTGAAGCTGTGACTAATGAGTCCGATATAAACGCCGCCATTCCTAAGAGCATGTGGATATTAGGTCTATTATGTGATTTTGATATTTTAAGCACCAATATTAAACCCGCGGATCGACTCCAGAGAAACAGAGAGTTGATAGTTGCGATTGGCCAAATGAGCGAGGAGTCGCGAAAAAAATTGAGTCGTTCCTTAGTCAAGGCTACTAAGGATGATAAGGAGCATCTCCAAGAGGCGTATAAGCATTTACAGAACTTTTATAAGTTTGGCCGTAAGAATACACTAAGCCTATTAAGCTTTGAAATTGTACAAAAGCTCTTTGCAGCTACAAAATCAGATAACAGAATCATGGAAAACACTGAGGGAGACAGCACGCCTAAGGATGAAAAAAATGCGGCGATAATTAATGGCAAAGAGCTTGAGAGCCTGATTACAAATACAATTGTGACACCAAGCGAGGACGAGCTTGAGGATTTAACAGAGTTGTTTGGCGAGCTTAAGAAGCGTTTTGATGAAAATACTGATGAGAGTAAAAACTCCTATACTAGTATAGGGGGGATATTCGACGATCGGAAAATTGTTTTCGAGGCTCATAACACTCCATTGCGCAAGCTTGTTGGAGTGGCCTGCAATGAAGCTAACTGGGGAGGAATTCTAGAGACCTCTGAAATTGTTTTACGAGATGTTGTGGCTTCAGAGGCTGAAGGCTTTATTCCGTTCGTTCCGGATAGCATTGATACGAAGACCAGCTTTGATAATTCTTCACTCTTCTCTTTTATGTCTAGATTTGATGATCAATTCTCCGAGAAAAAGCTGGAATCAGCAGAGTCCTTTATGCCAATTATCAACAGAATAATCGAATCTAGGAAGGTACTTCTTGATCATATTGATTTGATCATGTACTATCCGGTTTTGTCATTTGGTGTTGATAAAAATCTCTTAGAAGCCTTGAACAAGTATGTAGAGAGTTGGGCCAGCCTACTTCGTGCCTATTGTAATAATGAACTGTCAATGCATGAAATTAGTCAAAAGGGAAGTAACTTTGTAGCTAGAGCCCTTTTGCTGCTAGATGTTCTGTATATTAAAACTCCAGTAGAATGGAAGGGGATGCTCATGCCCCTACACCCTCTCTACTTGTGGAGATACTATGAGGTGTTTAAGGAGCTAACAAACAACAGGGAGCAAATGAGTGAGGAGGACGCAAAAAATTTAACGGAGGTTTTCTCGTCATTACCTCAAATAATGAATTTTTTGGTAGTGGATAAGATGATTACTAATTCCGTTAGCACCGAGTTGCCTTGCTCTGGAAGTATTGAAATGCTTCCTACCTTCGAAAATAAAACAAATCGGTACCTTGGCTACGATGGTACGCAAGCTGTTGAAGAAATACTATCGCGTTGGGTTGCCTTTGCACCGTACACTAAAAGCGAGGTTAGAATTTGTACTGTTGATGCTCCAGATTTGCCAAGTATCTTAAAGTCACTAAAACTATTTATTGATAATAATGGCTGTGAGCGTATCGTATATTTTGCTTATCTAACACGAAATCAAAATGGTAATAGTGAGCTCGCTAAGCTTGATTACTCCTCCAAGGATTATGAAATTGGAAATTTGATTAAGAGTGGTAGGATTTCGATTAGTATAAAAAATGTAGCTTCGTCAAACGATGTGAAGCAGGAGTTGCAAAAAAAACCAGTGCATCTCGCCTTCTATTTTGACCAGGCTGCTTATTCAATTGATTACGGTCCGAGTACAAAAAGTCTTTATATTAATCCATTAGTTGTAACCTATGATTATGAATTTGATGATATAACCCATAGAGGAGACATTTTTCCCTCCTCTGATATGGATTCCGGCTTGATTGGGGACTATCATAAGGTAATGCGCCATGCCGAAATTGTAACAGCTAATAGAAACCCAAGGCCTACTTATAATCCAGATGCGGACATTAGTAGTGTTGTTTCTACCATTGAAAATGGGGAGACGCAGTGGTTAATTGCTGCAGACAGAACTACAAATAATTATTTGCCGCGGAATACAATTCCTATTGGAGAAAAGCAATATGGTAGAAGAATGGTAAGTATTTGGGCCGCCAAGGATTCGAGAATTATTGGACAGTACCTTAATCTTCTGCGGCAATACAATCTTTATCCAGATAAAGAGGTTTTAAATAAAATACTTTCTCAGTTTGGTCACATTTCATCCGAGGGATTAATCAGTATACCGCGTTCTGGAGCAGACGCCCAAGCAATTGCTAATAGAAAAAAAGGGCTCATTGGCACCGTTTTTGCTGCAGCCTGGTATACAAAGAAATATCCAAATGCTTTAGTGGCTTCATTGGATACGCCAGACGCACGTCTTTGGCTTAATGATAGTAGTATTGGAAATGAACGGGCTGATCTTATTGGCTTGCGCTATGATGAAGATACAAATTCATTATATATTCAACCTATTGAGGTGAAAACAAGGGATGACTCACCAGATGCAAGGCTTTCCGTCGATGAGCATACAGGTGCTAAGCTAGTAACAGGGCATGCAGCGGACCAGATTGCTTCAGTTGTGGGAATGCTGAAGGAAATTTTCAATTTGGTCGAAACAGAAAGTCTTAACATGTTTGTAGCTGCCCGGAGAGAGGTTCTCAAGTACCAGGTAGTTTCTGAGTGCTTTAGACATGTTCATGATAGTAAGTGGCAAAAGCAATGGAGTCAGGTGCTGAAAAAAGCCTTTAGTACGACAAGAGCAGGAAATATCAATATTTTTGTTTCGGGTATGCTTCTTCACATCAAGCTCAGTGAATCTAATGGTGGGAAAATTGTACATGCCTTACACCCAGAGTTTGATGATTGTCCAATTGAATTTGTTGAACTTACTGCCAAGGAAATTCAGGCGGATATTTTCGGTGCTCCATTCTCAATGACTAATTCCGTGAAGGAAATTGATTTTGACGAAACCTCGGAGAATACTCCTGAAATCGAAATCGATAACGATGTCTTGGAAGAGGATGAGATAAATGAGGTTGTACAACAGTCCCCAGAAGTAGCTTCGATTGAATACAGTCATCCTCCAAATGAAGCTGTTGCAATCAATGAGGCTGCTGCTACAAAGGAATATAATGAATTGATAGCTACAAAAAAAGAGGAAAAAGATATTAAGGTATCTGTAGATGTGGTCTCTAAGGATGAAATTGAGCAACTAGCTCGCGATTTCACAAGATCATGCTCTGATTATCATATTAATCTAAAGGAATGTGATCCCAGTAAGGCAGTTGTGGGGCCGAGTATAATCAGACTTTACTTCAAGCTTTCTAGGGGACAAAGTCTGCAGGCGGTTGAGAACCATTTAGAGGATATAGGGCGTGAAATGAAACGAACAGGAATTTTAATTCAGGTAATTCATAATTCTGATGAAATTATCTTGGATGTTCCGCGTCTTCAAAGGGAGCAAGTATTGTTTTCTGAGGTAGTCGGCAAACTCCCCGACACAACATCGCCTGAGAAGCTCTTTTTCCCAATTGGAAGAACTCCAGATGGAAGAGATATTATAAAGGATTTGGGGGAAATGCCTCATATTCTAATTGGTGGCAGCACTGGGTCTGGAAAAACGGTCTTTTTGTTTACGCTGTTAGCCTCGCTTTTAAAAACCCATCCGACTGAGAATGAGCTACAACTGCTGCTCTCTTCATCGGGCTTGGAGGACTTTGTTCATTTTGAAGGATTACCACACCTCGTTGGCGGTAAGATTATTTCAGATGCCCATGAGGCAACCGAAGTCATAAAGAATGTAGTTTTTACGGAATTTGAAAGAAGGGAAAAGATTCTTGCCGACGCTCGGGTTGCGAATATAATCCAATATAATCAGAAATTTGAGGTTAAGCTGGCTCCAATGGTTGTTGTTATTGATGAATTCGCAGACTTATCTGACCAACTTGAAAAGAAGAAGGATAAGGAGGCATTCTTTACTCCAGTAAAGCGTATCGCACAGATAGGTAGGAAAAGGGGTATTCATTTAGTGCTATGCACGCAGCGCCCAGCAGCCAATCTAGTTCCATCAAATATTAAATCGCAGTTGAATGGAAGACTTGCTCTGAGAGTGAACGATGCCAATTCGTCACGAATGATCTTGGAGGAAGCGGGTGCGCAGCATTTACAAAAGCATGGTGATTTAATTTACAAAAACAGCTCTGAAATTGAGCGTGCACAAGGATACTATATCTCAATCGAAGAGTTGGATGATATAGTAAATCAGGTTATTTCAGCTTCAAGGACATAATACTACAGCTTATTTGAATGATATCCACCAGTGCTCGTAGGGGGATATCATTCTTTTCTTACCGACAAGGGAATTTGCAGAACTGCGGATTCTGATGAACCTGCGCGAGAAGGTGTCGGACAATGTGACTCAAGTCAAAGGCCGAATCGGCAATTGGTTGGATATGCTCCCCCTTAAAGTAGACAGGTGAAATAATAAAAACCTGTTGCTTTAAGGGGAGTTTTCTATGTCCAAAAAATGGAGTGCACAAGAGAAGCTAGCGGTGTTACAGGAAATGAAAGCGATCAATTGGGATTGAAGGCTATCGCTCAAAAATACAATATCGGCAAAACAACATTGATCGAATAGCGGGATCGTTATGAACTTAGCGGATATGAGGGGTGAGGGGTTGGAACACCGGACACGCAACAAAAGCTATTCCGCGGAGCTCAAGCTCCAAGCAGTAAAAGATTATCTATCCCAGGGGCTATCTCAAAGTCAAATCATCCGTAAGTACAACATAGCTAACCGAACCCAACTTCGGAGTTGGATCCAGAAGTATAATGGTTATAGCAGCTTAACATCTTATAACGGAGGAGTCAAAGCGATGACAAAGGGTCGGACTACAACATGCGGGAACGGATCGATATTGTTCAATATTGTCTTGCACATCATCATGATTACAACAAGGCATCGGATCAGTATCAGGTATCCTACCAACAAGTGTATCAATGGGTAAAGAAATTTGAAGATGGCGGCCCAGATGCTTTAAAGGATGGTAGAGGGCGCAACAAAGAACCTGAGGAGTTAACCGAAGCAGATCGGCAAAAGCTCGCTATGAAGAAACTGGAGTACGAAAATGAACGACTTAGAGCGGAGATTGCATTCTTAAAAAAGTTACAGGAGTTCCAAAGGAGGCGACCTTAAGCCGACATCGACAGGAGAACATCTACCTTGCCCTCCAAGTGGAAAAGTTTCATGCAGAAGCACCAAATGAAAAGTGGGTAACGGATGTAACGGAATTCAAATATGGTGTGGGTCAGAAGGCGTATTTAAGCGCCATTCTAGACCTATACGATAACATATGTTCTTGGACATGCCAACAACAACAAGCTTGTTTTCCAAACAGTCAGGAAGGCCATAAAAGCGGCACCAGGAAGGAAGCCTATGCTTCATAGTGATCGTGGATTTCAATACACTTCCTTAAAATTCAAGGAGCTGTTCTCCAGAAAACTAACGCAAAGCATGTCCCGTGTTGGGAGATGTATTGATAATGGTCCCATGGAAGGTTTTTGGGGAACGCTTAAATGCGAAAAGTATTACTTGAACAAGTACAAGTTGCTATGAAGAACTTAAACATGCAATCGATGCTCACATCCATTTTTACAATTACGAGCGATTACAAGCAAAACTAAACGGCCTCAGTCCCATGGAATTCAGGACCAAGACCGCTTAGCTAATTTTTATTTTTTGTACCGTCTTCTTGACGGGGTGCAGTTCGCTAAGCTGGGCGGATTATTTTCGTATAATCTATTCTAGCTTCGCTCCCCCAACAACTCTCCCACAGAAATCTCCAATGCTCGCGCGATGACGAGCACTTCATAATCCTGCACGAGCCGATGCTGGCCCTCGAGACGGGACAGACTGGTGGGACTGATATCCAGTCCCAGTGTCTGAAGCCGGGCGAGGAATTCTTTTTGCTTCATGCCCTTGGCTTTGCGGATGGTGGTCACTCGGTTACCAATGATGTTTTTGTCTCCAGGTGGTTCTGTGCGATGCTTCATTACTGCACACCTCTCATTTCATCCAAATTGTACGAAATGTAGGGGTTGTTTTAATGCGATAATCGCATTAAAATTAAATAAACCGATTCTCGCATTAAACGTCCGATATCATTCATTCTGGTCAAGATCATCGGCCACTACACCCCAACCAAAGGAGTGGATTCATGCATCGAATACGAAGAATAGTGGAGTGGGAGAGAAGTAAGCTGAATGAGCTGGGGATGCATTCGCTCACGCGGGGTGTGCCATTATCTCAAAATTCAGAAGTGCAGGCGCAGAGTTGCCAGGTGGACGCGTGGACGACGCTGTATGGCCGATTGAAGCGGTATCATGCATATCGGGACGTGATCGATAAGGGGGAGAATATTATAAAGATTCCAGTGTGGTTCCGGCAGGCGATCCAGCGGCGGCTGGTGGACATAGTTGCCCAAGCGGAGGTAGACCCCGTGCTGAGCGAGCTGCGGGGAGAGGAAGAGGAGGCGTTCGAAACACTATATTCCACACTATCGGACATGGGGGCTGGCACTGAATATGCTGTCTGGGAGGAGAGACACTACCGCTATGACGCGGCTGTTCAGGAGCTGCTCTACCTGAAGGGACTCCAAGACGGCATGGAATTGGCGGCTGGGATGCTTCGTCCGGCTGCTCAGACGGACGAAGACGATGAGCCTGGGGATAGCTCTTCAATGTCCTGTTAGCGCCGTTTGCAAAGGAAGCGTCTCAACAAAATCAGTACAGCTCCCTCTCGACCGGGCAAAGTAGTAACATATTTTTTAGCTTGATGCCCCGTCGCTGATCTGGCGAAGTGCGTGACTGGAGCTTAGAAGATGCGAGGTTGTATTAATGACTGCTCAAGATACTGCCGCCGCAAATCAAGTCTACGGAAGATAAAATAGCTGGCTTGGAGAAGGACGTAGCCTTGTTCAAGGAAGCTACTCAGAAATATGGGGATAAATCATCCTTCCTTGGTATGATTATTATGGGAAATACCTAAGAGCAGCAGCAAATGCGGCATTGCTGGAGGTATGCGAGAAAATGACATCGCCAGATCCGTAGGATATTGGCGATTATTTAGGCTTCAGCTCATTTGCGAGAGGATCGTACCGGAATTACGCTGGTGGATGACATTGAAATTCACATTATGGAGTTGACTAAGCTGAGCGAGCATTCGGCAGAGCTTGAAGAAGGCGGACTGGTGAACTGGCTGTTGTTCTTAAAGGAGTAGATAAATCCAATTGGGAGGTGCTAACGATGAAGGAGCCAATGCTGAAAAAAGCGATGGATACGCTGAAGTTTTTGAGTCAGGATACGGCGGCGCGTTTGGCTTATGATGCTCGAATGAAGGCACTGAGCGATGAGCATTCCCGGATCGAGGGGGCCAAGACTGAAACAAGTAAATTTTTTCATGGTGTAATTGACGAGCCTGTCCAATAAGTCCCCAAAATAAAAAAGGCTAAACGAGAAAACGTAAAGTTTTCCGTCCAGCCTTTTTGTGTGTCTGTTTTGCAAACATGCAGCGAGGCGGATGCCTGCTTTCAGGAGGTTGTGGGCTAAAGCCACAATCCCGAACTCGACGTGAACCTTCTCCAAGCCCCTTATGGAAAACTGGCGGAACGACCGGTTGCCCTTGATGTGACCAAATACGCTTTCTACCTCCACTTTACGTTTGCGCTGCAATCTTCGCATTCATAGATCTTAAAGCTTTGCTCCAAACCGGAGCGACTCTTTCTCGTCTGGTACTTCTTACATCGCGTACCACTCGACCATTCGGGCAACTGAAACGGTCATCTGAGGATTCGTAGGTCCAGTTAGCCAACTCTTGTAGAATGGAAGTTGCCATGCATCCACTACAGAAAGGGCGATTTTTTTGCGTAATCTGACGCTTACGACTATAGATTCTTTCGAAACAGCTAACGTTGCGTGACGTTCACCGTCGGAGGCGTGGATGTGGGGCTCGAGCGACGAATGTCTTCACCGAATTCCAGCACTGCGACGATCCGTTCCTGAGGCCGAATTCCAAATGGCGTACATTTTTCGCGACTGTAAGTCCATTCCGGGATGGTTCGGTAAACGTGCCAGAGGTTGGCCTTGGCCAACAATTGAAAGTTCTGAATCAGACTGCATACGGCTGCGTAATCCTCTTCCTGCTTGTGGAGATCGCTTTCTTCCTTGGCCACGATAAGCAGGAATGCATTGGACGAGCTCCCTTGTAAACTGCGAAGCTTGGCAGCCGCGTCTCCTCCTGATGCATAGACAAAACGCCACGGTTCCCGCATCCCGTCATTTGGCGCATAGACAGCTTCATTCAGCATTTCCAGAATGGATTGCGGAGAATACGGCAAAATATCGGCATTCGTGTGAGGATGCGGATGGTCATCCCCGCCGATCATCGTCCATTTCTGTTCCGCCGGCGTTCTCTTCCGGGCTCTGGGCACTTTCTCATAGTATCCGATACTCAGAAGCCCGGCAAAACGCTCCCCGTTCTGCAACCCGATTTCCTTGAAGAAGGTCTCGCTCATGATTAGCGGGTCCGTATACCACAGCATGCCCAGTCCTTGCTCCCAACCTAGCAGCTGGAAATTCTGCATGATGCTGCAGACTGCGGCATAATTCTCGTCGCTTTGCCGCCGCGTGTTGGCGGATTCCGCAATGAAAGCCAAGTGAGCGGGAATCTCTATGGCTTGTTTGCTATAAAAGTCGGTCATTTTGTCGGGGATGAACTTGCCGAAACGACTTTCCTTGAGCTTGGCGAGCATGCTTCCGGCTAGCCTTTGACGCGATTCCAGGGAATCGTAATAGATGCAGCGCCAGCTTGGAGTGCCCTCGGTTTCATACAAACCAGCGGCTTTATTCAACAAGGCAATAATCTGCTCTTGCGCGACCGGCGTGGACTTGAATTTGCGAATCGATCTGCGTTCTCTTATCGTTGCGGAAGCATTCACAAGAATTCCCTCCTCGGCTCATATTGTTAACCGGTAAACAATTATTTTGTTAATGAGTAAACTATATACTTGCATGTGGGGTGCTGTCAATCGGAAGTTTGGGTAAATGATACGGTTTGATTGTTTTGGAGGAGTATGTTATGTTGATTTACATATAAACAAAAAGGGGAGACCGAATGTATGAACTCGTCCGAGGGACTTAAAAGGTTGCTTTACAGCCAATTTCTTCATTTTGCGCATTTGACCGAGCAAATCTTCGCGACGGAGAGCGAAAAATTTGCGGATTTTGCCCGGCTGGAAGGGCTGAGTTCGTTCCCGACCAATCTAACCAGCGTCCATACCATCGACTGCATCGGCCATAATGAGCCTATCAATAATACTTCCATTGCGGAGAAAATGAATTTATCCAAGGCGAGCATTACCAAGATCAGCAACAAGCTGCAGGAGGAAGGCTTCATCAAACGCAGCCAGATGAACGACAACAAAAAAGAAGTCTATTTCAGCCTGACGCCCAAAGGCCGAGAGATCTTCGAGGTTCATGCCATGATGCATGTCATCCTCGAGAACCGGTTTATCGATTCAATGAACGTCTTTTCGGAATCGGAGCTTCAGGCCGTCCTGAAGTTCTTTCAATTGATGATTCAACATAACGACAATAGCGCAAAGGGGGAAGAATGAGGGTTGTTTGACGCTCCCGTTAAGCTCTTTTTTGCCGAGAATCTGGGAAATGCCTCTTCCAATGCCCGGGTCGGTTGATCGATTGGATTCTCGCAGCGCCAACACACAAAGCCGTCACTCAATATGGAAAAAGCCTGGGTTGCTCCGGCCGTGACGATGAACCTGCGGGCTTAACCTCCAGTAAAACTAGAGAAAATAACCTGCTCCCAGTGGCGAAACTTGGGCAGGTTATTTTCTAGCATGAGGTTCACCTCCGCTCTGGAGGCGATACTACCCCACCCAAGTCATGGTGTACAGTCCGATTGTGAATTTCTAAACCTTACAGGAACAAACCAGCAAGCGTCGCCGAGAGCACGCTGACCAATGTAGCTCCGTACAGCAGGCGGAGGCCGAAGCGGGCAACCGTGTTCCCTTGTTTCTCGTGCAGCCCCTTTACAGCTCCTGAAATAATGCCTATCGACGAAAAGTTTGCAAACGAGACCAAGAAGACGGATACGATGCCGATCGTTCGAGTAGACAATGCGCCCTCCTTTACCATCGTCGACAGATCAAGCATCGCTACAAATTCATTCGCGACCATTTTTGTTGCCATGATGTTGCCGGCTTCAACGGTTTCCTTCCATGGTACACCCATAAGAAAGGCAAGCGGCGCAAAAATATAGCCCAAAATTTGCTGGAACGTAATTCCGAACAAGCTTCCGAATAGGCCATTAATTAAGGCAATCAAAGCGACAAAGCCAATTAGCATCGCGGCAACTGTCATCGCCACCTTGAACCCGTCCATAATATATTCGCCCAGCATCTCAAAGAAAGATTGTTTATGCTCGTCGTGAACCTCAAGAATGTCCTGTTCCTTGGACACCGTATACGGATGCAGAATCGATGCGATAATAAAACCGCCAAACAGATTCAGAACAAGCGCCGTGACGACATATTTCGGCTCGATCATCGTCATGTACGCCCCGACGATAGACATGGAGACCGTCGACATGGCAGAGGCGCACAGTGTATATAGACGATGCTCCGGCAACCTCCCTAACTGCTTCTTCACAGAAATAAATACCTCGGATTGCCCCAACACCGCGGAAGCAACCGCATTATACGATTCCAGCTTTCCCATGCCATTCACCTTGCTGAGCGCAAGACCGATAGATTTGATAATAAAGGGTAATATCTTCGTATATTGCAAAATGCCTATCAGCGCAGAAATAAACACAATCGGCAACAGAACCATCAGAAAAAATTGTGTACTCGCGCCCTCATTCACGATCCCGCCGAAAACAAAATTAACTCCTACCGCCGCGTAGTCCAGTAGCGCCTCAAACACCGTGGTAAATCCCCGGATCAGCGTCTCGCCTATCGTCGTATTCAATAATACAAACGCCAGCACGATCTGCAGAACAATCATTTGCGCCAGCGGCCGATAGCGAATACGGCCGCGGTCATTGCTCGCCAAGTAGGTCAGTCCGAATACGGCCAGCAAACCGACTATGGCAATCAAATATTTCATCTCAAATTCCCTCCTTATGCTTCGAATAAAAGGAATCTACCTATTCTATTGTAGAATATGAAGAAGTATTCGCTTATAATGGGTTTCCTGTCATATCGCCCCCCTAACCCGGCTTCGCCCCCGACGTTCTGGTTCGCTGGCGCACGACAATTCCTAGTGATGCAGATCATCGCGTTGGCCTGATCCAGAGAATGTTTTCTATCGGGGCTGAATGCAGAAAGTGTAGATGCCTATAAATTGAGATTTTCAATAGCTTTGTGCTGTTGGGAGTTGTCAAATGCCATCGTAAGATGTGGTAATGGTATGCCTAACTTTTTTGCTTCTCGTACAACTTCAGATACCGCAAAACCTGCTTTGCTATTGTTGTATTCGATGAAAAGTCGTGGTAAGCTGCCCTTAGCAAAGATAACCTTGTTAAAAAGCGTGCCGAGAAGTGCCGGGGGAATCTTAGTCAGCAGTAGCAAAATCATATCTCTCTTTGCGCCTCGTGCTTTCAGTACAGGGGTCATTTCCCTCATATTACCCGCATTTGCGAATGAGTCGCGATGATTCATGAGTGCTGGAAAGCTTCCCCGTTTTAACACCTCGGTCTCTATAGCCGCATTCATGGCAAAATGATTCCATAACCAGCTTTGCAACTCAACGGTATGCCCTGCCTGTTCAAAAGCCCAAGCATATTGGGTGGATATGACACCTCGACCGAAAAATAAAATTCTCATCTTCGCCTCCTGGATTCCATATTATTCCTTGCTGACCATCCGACAACGTGTTGTATAATGTCATTGTATAGATTTACCAGATGGTCATCAACCATCAGATTTTTAAGATCTGTCGTGTAATCGCTGGAACAGAACATGGAGGCCAATCATGAAGAAGCAGCCTGAAATGACGGACAAAACAAGGCAAACCTTTATCAATGTATTCTGTGATTTATATAGCCGAAAACCAATTGAAAAAATATCCGTTCAAGAAATTGCTAAGCAATCAGGATATAATCGCAGTACATTTTATCAGTATTTTTCGGATATCTATGAGTTGTTGGACTGCGTTGAAGAACGTGTTTTGAAATCCATTAACGAGGAAATGGCAAGCAGGGAGTTCTCTACGCATGCTTTCCAAGATGCACTACAATGCTTGGAAAATGCAGAGGATATTTCAGTTCTCAAAGCCCTCTTGGGCGACTATGGCTCTGTTCATTTTGTTGAACGTCTGAAAAGAGAAATTCCCTTTGAAAGATTGATTGTGGACTTTCCCACAGATGATGTCTTAGCGCCATATATCATTGAGTTTTACCTATCAACCTTAATCTCAGTGTTTCGCCTATGGATACGCAACGGCAAAGATCTATCGTCGGAAGAATTGATCAGGCTGGTCGATAGCCTATTTGCAAACGGGATAACACCGTACCCTATCTTTGGCAAGGTCAATCCGCGGCGCCCTGATTCGAGTGCGTCCTTGAGAATGTCATTTGTGCGGCCTTCTAATTGATGTGGAATTGATGTTAAAATTAATGTTAAACTCCATATTCCGCATCACAGCATGTGTGTTGCCGGGGGTATACAGTATAGGAGGTCATATTCAATGGTTTTCAATCCGATTGACTTGGATAACTGGAGCAGAAAGCCCTATTTCGAACATTACTTAAACAATGTCAGATGCACTTATAGCATGACGGCGAATATTGATATTACCCATCTGCTGTCAGAAGTGAAGCATAAGGGGATGAAGCTGTACCCGGTACTCATTCATATGATTACAACAGTGGTAAACCGGCATGTTGAATTTCGCACCTGTTACGATGCAGATGGCCGATTAGGTTACTGGGACAGTATGTCCCCCAGCTATACCATCTTCCATGAGGATGATAAGACGTTCTCAAGCCTCTGGACGTTGTATGGAGATGATCTTCATGATTTCTACTGCCGTTATCTTGATGATATGAGGATGTACGGAAGTGTTAAACAATTTGCCGCTAAAGCCAACGAGCCCCCTAACACTTTCCCGATTTCCAGCATTCCATGGGTCAGCTTCACGGGCTTTAACCTGAACGTATATAACGAGGGAACCTATTTACTGCCGATCTTCACAATGGGAAAGTACATTCAGAACGATGGCAAGATTCTGTTGCCCTTATCAGGACAATTCCATCATGCTGTTTGCGACGGCTACCATGCGGGCGTGCTGTTTAATGAATTACAACGACGTGCAGATACATGCACGGAGTGGCTGCCAATTAAAATCCAGGATCGTTAATTAATTAATAGCCAGCCCGGCAAAAGGCGAAGCTGCATCAAATTTATTGACAGTTAGAAGATTTGTAATTTATACTAAATATAGTAGACGCTAGGTGTTGTAAATCGACTAGTGTACACTTCTCTTGAAGCAAAACGTTAACGCAATATGGTTTAGTTATGTAGAGCATTTTCAGCAGCGCTTCATCGCTTGGAAAATGCTCTTTTCTTTAATTCCTGTGCAATGTGGACGATGGCAACTCTCGAGCATTGCCGTCGTTGTACTCTTCGCGTCATGCTTTTCATGTTACTGAATATTACCATGTATGCCATCCTCTCTAACCAGCCTTTCCAAAGCTTATCTAACGGGGGAAACATAATGTCTAGATCCATTGAATCTATCCTGAGAGATGAAATTTTTGCTGAGCTTGAAATCGAGTATCCAGATGATTACGATACCAATTTGTTGGATCAAGGGATCGATTCGGTTAGCTTTATCAAGCTTATTGTTGCCATGGAAGCGAAGTTTAACATCGCGATTCCTGATGAGGAGCTATTGTTTGAAAATTTCTCCACGACTAGATTAATCCTTCATTATCTGACCGAGAAAGCGGTAACATAGAGTGCGACAGAGCGAGAATTGGAGGAGATTATGACTATCATTCAGCGCTTATTTATGGAAGCATGTGATCGCAAAGAGCATATTATCCTTCAAGATTTGAAGCAGCACTGGACTTACGCAGAGGTGATGACGGAAGCATATTCGATTGCTTTATATATAAAGAAGAATTTCGATCTTGAGTCTGGAAGTCATGTTGCATTATACACAAATAATGAGCCCATGTTCATTATCGCGGCGCTTGCCATTCAGTTCTGCGGCTATGTACTCGTACCGGTTCCTTACTCGGCATCCAAAACTGAAATTGAAAATATCTTACATGCCAGCGACGCCAAGCTGGTTATCAGCAAATATGCACAGCCTGCGCAGTTAAATTGCGACATTCCTTGGGTGACCGCTCAGGATGTATCGCAAGAACCGATGCCTTCGTTTGAATCGATCACGTTAACGAATCAGCCCGATCCCAATCAATGTGCGATTCTCCTTCCTACATCCGGCACAACCGGAAAGTCTAAGATCGTGATGTTATCCCATTGGAATGTATTGACGAATGCGTTGGCACATGGCGCAAAGGTGGGGTATACGAATCAAGATTCGTTTCTTGTAACGATGCCCGTTCATTTCAGTTCTACGATTGTCACGCAATTGATTTCTTGCATGCTCTATGGAACCCGAATTCAGCTTATCAGCTTGCCCTTGCTGTCACGCACAGCGTTCAGACTGTTTCAGAATAAGGCAGTCACGGCATTCTCAGCGGTGCCTACGCAGTTGATGCACTTTGTTTCTGATTTTCATCAGACAACAAGCTGGAGTGCCTTTGATTCAATTGAATATATTGTTATTAGCGGTGCGGCGATTCCCGCGAAATTAGTAGACAAGCTTCGGACTGTATTTCCCAAGGCGGACATTATTCAAACCTATGGATTAACCGAAGCTTCTCCGCGGGTGAGCATGATGGAACGGGGAGATAGCTGCTTATCCTGTGGCTCACCCATCAGTGACGTTTCTATTCGACTTGTTGACGAAGAAGGGAAGGAGGTTGAAGGAGCAGCTATCGGAGAAATTTGGGTCAAGGGCCCAAATGTGATGCTCGGTTATTACAAAAACCCGGAGTTAACGAACGATACCATTGTTGATGGCTGGTTAAAGACAGGAGATTTGGGATATTGGAATGAATCAAGGTGTCTCATCATTACAGGCAGAAAGAAGAATATCATTATATCCGGCGGTATCAATATCTATCCGGAAGAAATCGAAGAGTTTTTATATGGCTTGAAGGAAGTTGAGGAAGTCCTAGTTGTTGGTGTGCACGATGATCTATTAGGCGAAGTACCCATCGCATTTTTGAAGGTTTTTGAAGACGGTCTGGTTGATATGGATGCGCTGACAAAACATTGCCGCTTGCATCTGTCGTCGTATAAAGTGCCTAGGCAATGGAGGATTATCGATGAAATTCCAAAAACAACAACAGGAAAACTGGACAGGGCAAGTACGAAGCGCTTATTGCTAGGGGTGAATGAAAAAATTGAAGAATACAACTCAAGCCTTGGGTAGGGAAGTATTACCAATAAGCTATCCGATGATTACAACCTATACGCAGCATGCTCATCTCTTGTCCATACTTACCCATTACGAGTGCGCACACCCATGGATATTTAGTAATTATATTCAATTATTTATTAACAAAGATTATAAACATAATTGGGGAGATTTTTATTTCCCTCTGGCCTATGAGCTGCGGCCTTCAGATGCATGCAAATGGATTACGACTCAAAAGATACATAGAGATACGGTCACAGCTAAATGGGACTCTGTTATTCATTTTATTATAGAAAACATTAATTCAAATCAGTATGTCCACACAATGGTGAATTATTTCTACGTGCCACTAAGCGACCGCTATAACAAACTCCAGTTGCATCATGACATATTTGTTTATGGTTATGATCTAAATAGAGAGATATTGTATGTTTCCGATTTTTTCAAGAACGGAGTGTATAGTCAAGCTGAAATATCATTTGCAGATTTCGATCTTGCTTTCAATACGAATCATTTAACAACAAATCATGATTATCTAAGAGGAATGGTTTATCTGTATACATTCAATGATCAATATCAGGATCAATTCAGTTTCAGTGCAGATAGCCAAGTACATTCTATAAAAAACTATTTCACTAAGAAACCGCCGGAATATTGGGAGATGTTCAACTATGAGGGCGACAGGGATCGGCTTGATTTCGGCATGGGAATATACACCACTCTATTCAATTATGTGAAAGAGACATCGGACAACAAGTCTCAGCTTGATATAAGGCCCTTTCATTTACTGTATGATCATAAGAAGATCATGACGTTAAGACTCAAGTATTTGTACGATAATCGGCATCTGCTTCATTTAAATCAAGAGCATATCGACGAATTCATATCAATTGAAGTGAAGGCGAGAATCCTTGTGAATGCAGCGTTTAAATATAATTTGACAAGGGATAGGAGTATCTTAGATAGCTTACAGACACAGATAAGGAATATAGAAAATGAAGAATCCATATTCCTTGAACGATGGTTGAAGCAGGTAGGCATTCAGTAAGTCGAGGGAATAGATGATGTCAGCCTGATACTATAATTTTTATGGTAATATATATGAATTTATTGGGTGCTGAACGAAAGTCTTTTACTGTAATATATGGTTAAGAATTTAAAGAAATGAATAGTGGTTTCACAAACCTTATGCAATGGGGATGATCATCATATTCATTGTCCTAACAGGAGTCGCAGGCTTCATCGGTTCCAACCTTGCCGAGAGGCTGCTGCGGGAAGGCCATACCGTTATCGGTGTCGATAATTTTCTGACCGGGTCCACCATCAACATAGACAACCTCTTACGGTCGCCCAATTTCAAGTTTATCGAGCATGACGTCATTGATCCGCTCGCAATTGAAGGCCCTGTCGATTGGGTGATGCATTTCGCAAGTCCTGCCAGCCCGCCCAAATATTTGTCCTATCCGATCGAAACGATGAGGGTCAACAGCGAAGGAACGATGCATCTGCTGCATCTGGCCAAAGAAAAGCAGGCGGCTTTCTTCTTGGCTTCAACAAGCGAGATCTACGGTAACCCAGCCGTCCACCCTCAACCGGAGAGCTACTATGGCAACGTGAATTCGGTTGGAGCAAGAAGCTGCTACAACGAAGCGAAGCGGTATGCAGAGGCGATCACCTACTGGATGAACAGGAAATACGGCATACCGGTAAGGGTCATTCGGATCTTCAATACATTTGGCCCGAGGATGGATTTAAATGATGGACGCGTCATTACCAATTTCATTAATCAAATTATGTCCAAGCAAAGCCTTACGATTTATGGCGACGGCAGACAGACGAGAAGCTTTCAGTATATCGACGATTTGCTGGAAGGGATTGTGAGACTGATGAGCACCACGTATGAACAGCCAGTCAATTTGGGGAACCCGGAGGAGGTCACTATACTTGAGGTGGCCCAAATCGTGAAGGAGCTCATGAAGTCCGACGCGCAGATCGAGTTTCTCCCGCTGCCGGAAGACGATCCCAGGAGAAGGAATCCCGATATTACCATATCAAAGACGATTATGGACTGGGAACCGGCGATCAGCTTGCATGATGCACTCGCTAGAACGATCCATTATTACCAGGGTCACTATATCCATTAAACGGGAGGTACCTATGAAAGAACAGATCATAGCGATGATAAGCGAAATCAAGGACGACGCCCAACTGGCAACCAGCTTGAACGAGCATTCCAACATTATGGAAGACGGGGGCTTGGACTCTTTACAGCTCATAACTTTCGTATTGAAGGTGGAAGAGCGCTACGGTATTGAAATCGATTTTGAAGAATTCGACTTCAATCTTATGGAGTCGGTCACGACCTTCTGCGATTATATCTCGGAGCTGCAGAAGACGGCACCTGTATGAACGCTAGACGCCAGCTCGCGCTCATTATGGGGACGTTTGACGCGGAACGCTTCTGGCGAGACCCTAATCTAGCCAAATTGCCGTCATTTCCCGATCCTGAGATGGAGAATGTCGTGATGGCTATGGATGAGCTGCTCTTCCCATTTTGCGAGGCGCAGGATAGGCTCATTACTCGCTATCGAATGAACGTTTGCCATAAAGAGTATTTGCATGAGATCGGATTTAGATTTCTGTCCAATTCAACTGATCTCGAGAGTCCTGATGGAGGAAGCGCAGGCAGAACCGCCAATATATTCGACCTGCTCACATCAGCCGATCGAATGAGTGACATCGATCTGCACGGGCTGGACGGCGCCCGGCTGTCGCCCTTTGCCGTCATTCCGGGGGCGGATCGTATTGCAGCACGTTACGGGCTGGAGCAGGATTTTCCAACTGTCGAAACGGTTCAGGCTGTCAATTCGAAGCTGTATTCAACCGAATTGAACCGTCGCCTTGGTCTTCCGTGTGACAGCCAGACGGTCTATTCTCATGAAGAGCTGCTGGCATGCGGGTTGACATTGCTGAATCAAGGCCCCTTCCTGATCAAGGATGAGTTCGGGGTATCCGGGAAGGGGAATTTGCTGATCGAGTCGGAAGCGATATTGCAGCGAGTCACATCCTATATCGCGGATCAGTGCCGCAAGGGAAGAGCCGTTCGGTTTATTATTGAGCCGTTCCTCCGCAAGGAGCTGGACTTTTCTTGCCAATTCCACATCGATTCGGACGGTACTTACCGACATATCTCAGTGCAGCAATTGGTCAATCGCGATTTCGCTTACCAAGGCTCCTATACAGCCGACGATAGGCTGCTTCATCTGCTGCAGCAAGCGGAGTATTTTGATGTCATGAAACGTGCGGCTCGCGAGCTTTATCAGTCGGGTTATCACGGCGACGTATGCGTCGACTCTATGCTGTTGACCGACGGTCGCATTGTTCCGATCGTTGAGGTGAATGCAAGAAGATCGATGAGTCTGATCAAGCATTATGTTGACCGATACCTGGAGAAGCACGATACGGCCGGGAGCATGACGCATGCGACCTTACAGTTTGCATGCGATGTACGATTCGATCAATTGCTGGAATCGCTGGACCGCGAGGGTGTTCTATATAAGCCTGATCGAGGGTTCGGCATTTTACCGTTAAGCGCGAATACGCTCCTCATCAACAAAGTCATCAGCGAGTGCAAGGGGAGCCAGAATAAGCGGGTGAAGGGCAGATTGTATTATTCGTTGATCGAGGGGGAATGGGGGAACGAACGAGTGTCCGCCAAGGTAAGGGAGGTACTGTCGTCGTTATCCTTCAGGATCGCCCGCTGATGCAGTCCGAAGCGCTTGAGACCATGAATGGAGGAAGAAGGTTTATGGGTAAGCGGAAAGTAACGATTCTATGCTCGGGTTTCGGTCTGGGCTTCTATATTCCTGGTCTGTTAATTGCAAGCGATTTCAGGAAAAGGGATATCGCAACGGAAGTGCTCGTGTTCGAAAGCTATCTGGAGCAAGACAAGATGGATCATATTGCAGACAGCAGGAAGGCCTACCACAATAACTTCGCACTTGCCAACTTATCGGCTCGAATGCCGATGGATATCCGCAGCAGCATGGACTATGCCCAGGTTGAGCGATTGCTGGAGGATTGGAAAGCGGAAGAGCGGCACGAATTCATATCGCTATCCGGTCACTGGGTCTATATTCTGGATTTGTATAGGAAGAAGATGCTGCCCAGTCCAATTCATGTAGACCTGCTCTACGTCGATTCAGATCTGGCCCCGTCTTGGAAGAGCCTGAAGAAGTTTCATCCTCGCTATGACGAGCATTATTACAATGCTTGTCTCTATGACACCGACAAGATGGAGATTCGATGCGAAATCCCGGTTCTTCCTGGTACGCCACTGCCCTTCGACTCGAGGAAGCGGCGGCTCGTTGTTCATGGCGGCGGCTGGGGGATGGGCACATATCAGAGTAAAGTTCCAGAGCTTGTCGGCCATAGCTATGGGCTTGATATCGTAGCTTACGATTGGAAGGAAGCGAAGCCCGATCCTGATCACCGATATTGGATGAACGATCCGGGGTGGTGTGCATGGGTGAAGAGCGCGAACGGCCTGCACGAGTTTCCGCCATACATTGAAATAACGGGAGAAGCTACGAATTCATACCCTGCTGAGGTTGATCATCATTGGTTGTTCGACGTTGCTTCGGAGGCGATGGCTATCGTGGCCAAGCCGGGAGCGGGCACATTGATCGACTCGCTTGCATCCGAAACCCCTCTTATTCTGCTGGAGCCGTTCGGAAGTCATGAGCTTAGCAATTTGAAATTGTGGGAGTCGCTTGGGTTCGGAATACGCTACGAGAAGTGGCGGGAGATGGATTTTTCCGTCGAGGTCCTTCAGGAGATGCATCAAGCGATCAGTAACAGACCCGGAGAACGGACGAATTATGTGGATCATTATTGTGCGAGAGTGGCGTTAACGAAGGGGTAAGCTATCAATGGCAGAAGGGGGTTATGCGATGAGTGTAAATAAATTGAGTGTCGCCCAAGATACGACAAGCTACCCGAGATGGATCGTCTTGCAACTGTTGGAGCAGTGCAATCTACGATGCAAGATGTGCTACGAGTGGGGACTCGAAGGACCCTACAAAAGCAAAAAAACGTTAGCGCAGTTGGACCCGGAGCTGATCAAAAAGATCATCGTCCAGTGCAGCCCCGGCAAGCCGTATTACGATTTCTTCGGTGGCGAGCCGCTGATGTACCCCTGGTTGAGCGACATTCTCGCCATGATCAATCATTATGGAAGCATAGCAGACTTCCCCACGAACGGAACATTGCTCGAGAAGCATGCCGAGATGCTTGTCGAGACGCCTCCCAATAAGATCTGGATGTCGCTCGACGGGCCTGAGGAGATCAACGACAGGCAGCGGGGCAAGGGCGTATTCAAGAAAGTAATCAAGGGGATCGAGAAGCTCTATGAGCTTCGGGAGAGCAAAGGCAAGCAATTTCCGAAGATGGGTGTATCCTTTATTATTACGCCCTTGAATTATATGTATGTCGAGGAATTTTTCTTTAAGCATATCGATCTGTCGATGCTGGACCATATTAGCATGGAAGTGCAGCTCTATGCAACGGAAGAGCAGTATGCCCAATATGTGGAGGTTCTTAGTGAAAGATTCGACGTGCATCAGGCTCCTTATGCCAAGGGGATGGTGTGGGGGGACATCAGTTCGTTCAGCCAGATCGATATTCCGGAATTGACGAGACAGCTCAATAATGTGAAAGAGTATTGCTTGAAAAACAGCATTCATGTGATCACCTATCCGAAGACGATAGATGAACAAAATTTGCACAACTATTTCTCGGGGCAATTCCATCAGATGGCTGATAAACGAAATCGCTGCTCCCTTCCATGGGTTTATGCGGAGATTACAGCAAGGGGCGACGTTTCGCCCTGCCATGCCTTCTATGATTTGACCTTTGGCAACGTGAACGAAGAGAATTTGCTGGATATCTGGAGTAGTGACAAGTACAAAGATTATCGCGCGTATATGAAAAAAAATATGCTTCCGATTTGTACGGCTTGTTCAAGGTATTATATCTACTGATCCATGTGAATGACCTACTACGTTTAAGAAGGGTGTGTTATATGAATCCGAAATCAGAGATTAAGCATTCCCCAAAGGATTTGCAAATATTGAAGCGTACCATCAAGAATACGGTGGAAACAAAGCGGAACATGGCGAAAATAGCGGGATACGCAACACCGTTGCCAGAGTCGGTCGGAATTAAACTGACGAACCAATGCAACCTGCGCTGCAAGCATTGCTATCAATGGAACGACACCGGCTACCACCACTTCATGACACCGGAGCAGCAGCGGGAACAGCTCGACTACGGGCTGCTGGAGAAGCTGATCCTCGAGACGGAGCCAGCCAAGTCGAGACTGTATATCTGGGGCGGCGAGCCGCTCGTATACAGCCATTTCGACCGTTTGGCCGATCTGCTTGAAGCCCATCCTCGCGAGACGACGATCTGCACGAATGCGATGCTGATCGACCGAAAGCTGGACGCCTTGCAGAGAATCTCCGACAACCTGGAGCTGCTCATTGCGCTTGATGGATTCGAGCAAGAGAATGATGCGCTTCGGGGCAAAGGGGTATTCAACAAGGCGATAGATGCGATCCGAATGCTAGTCGAGCTGCGCAAGGAAAACCGATTCAGGGGCAAAATTTCGATCCACACCGTCGTTAACGATGCAATGACCGACAAGCTTTACGAGCTGCTGGACTTTCTGGAGGGCGTCGGCGTAGATCTGGTCATCGTCTGCTTCCCGTGGTACATCTCGGACGAATGCTCGCAGGGTATGGACGATTACTTCGACCAGAAGTTCGACTTCCTCCCGGCGAGCGAGCACAAGGGCGAACGAAGCTGGCACGCCTTTAACTACAAGCTCGATCCAGAGCGTATTCCCGCTTTGATGAGCGAGTTGAACCGGGTAAATCATCGGGTCTGGAAGATGCGTCTGCGCTACCAGCCGAATCTGGATCATGACCAGATCGAGGATTTCGTGCTCGGCAAAGAGGTGGAGGGCAAAGGCACGATGAACAAGAAGTGTCTGGCTCTCTCGAACCGGATGGACATTACGCCCGATGGAACGATTATCGCGTGCAAATTTTTCAAGGAGTTCGAGATCGGCAAATTAAATGAAGCGTCCGTACAGGAGTTATGGCATAACATGACCTACAGACGAATAAGGGAAATGATGGATGAACGACTGACACCGGCATGCTCCAAGTGCAGTGTCCTGCATTTGCACGGTGTCTAACTATTCTAAATGAACATAAATGGGGTGCATCAGTGAGCATTATCCAAGTGGAACGCTTATCCAAAAGCTTCAATTACTACGAAAAAGAATTGGGGTTCAAAAAATCGCTGAAAAATTTAGTGAGGCGCAAATCACTGATCAAAGAGGCGGTTAGCGAAATATCACTTGTAATCGAGCAAGGCGAGATGGTCGGATTCCTAGGCCCGAACGGTTCCGGCAAAACGACTACGCTCAAGATGCTGTCCGGCATCTTGTATCCGACAAGCGGGCATGCGAATGTATTAGGCTATGTTCCTTGGGAACGAAAGAAAGAATTCAAGATGCAGTTCTCGATCGTGATGGGGCAGAAATCGCAGATGTGGTGGGATTTACCGGCGAACGAATCGTTGTACCTGAACAAATGCATCTATGAGATCGAGGATAAGCCTTACAACCTTGTCCTGGGTGAGCTTACGGAGATGCTTGACGTAAAGGACCTGCTCAACATTCAGGTGCGGAGGCTTTCGCTCGGGGAACGGATGAAGATGGAGCTCATTGCGTCGCTCATCCACAGGCCCAAGGTGATTTTCCTGGATGAGCCTACAATCGGACTCGATCTGGTTTCGCAGAAGCGCATTCGGGAGTTCCTGAAGGTTTATAACCAGCAGACGAAAGCAACGGTCATTCTGACAAGCCACTACATGGCGGATATTGAGGATCTATGCAAACGAACCATCATCATCAATCAAGGGAAGATCGTATACGACGGCGATCTTCGGCGTGTGAACGAGCTGTTTCATGCAAAAAAGATCATCAAGCTGCAATTTACGGACGAGGTGCCGAGGCAAGCGTTAAGCGACTATGGCGATATTACTCACCATGACGGCATGAATGCCGTCATGGAGATCGATAAGCATGATCTACAGCGGCTTTCCAAGATGATGCTGGACCGATTCCCGATCCTCGATTTCACAGTTGAAGATATACCTGTCGAGCGAGGCATCGAAAGCTTGTATCAGAAAGATGGTGTCACACATGAAAGCCTTGCAGAAGTATAAAAGGACGTACATCCTTGCGCTTCAGAGTGCGATGGAGTATCGGACCGATTTCCTGATGAGTATCATCAGCGGCGGCTTCATCATTCTCGTCCAATGCTTCCTCTGGACGGCTGTGTTTCGCAGTTCGCCGCATGAGATCATTAACGGCTATACTTATTCGCAGATCATCATTTATTCCGTGTTGTCCGGCGTCGTCTCCAAGCTGGTTTCTGCCGGCTTCGAAGGGGAAATCGCGAATGATATCAAGACGGGTGGAATGAGCAAATTTATCGCTCAGCCCATTCATTATTTCAGCTATCGGTTATGCAATTTTTTCGGTGGAAAAACGGTTCAGACCGGGGTTGTCCTTATCCTATTCGTCATCCTGATGATCATTTTTACTCGGATTTGGGAGTTTCAGCTTACAGGGATGCAGATCGTTATGTTCTTGGTCAGCATTCTGTTCGGACTGCTCATCAACTTCCTGCTTTTTTATTCGATTAGTGCTCTGGCGTTCATCATTACTGAGGTTTGGGGCGTTTATATCGCATTCAACCAAGGCGTCTATCTGCTCAGTGGCGCCATCTTTCCGCTTAACATTTTCGGAGATACGTTTGCTAGAATCTCCAGCTATTTACCGTTTCAATATGTCGTATTCTTCCCGGTTAACATCATCAATGGGAGCATGACGATGCATGAAATCGTGCGCGGGCTCCTCTTACAGGCGGTTTGGGTCATTGTGCTTATGATCATTTCCAAGCTGTCGTGGGATTCCGGGATGAGGAAATATGTAGCCGTTGGAGGTTAAATCTGTGAGTATCAGCTTGACGGAGATTCGGAAGCATGTACGTATGTTCTTCATTTTTGCAAAGAACAGCCTGGTCGGTTACATGGAATACAAAGCGAATTTCTACTCCGGTTTGATCATGGAGACCGTATTTCTGTTTTCCAAGCTGATCTATATCATCTTCGTGTACCAGCTCGGGATCGAGATCAATGGAATTTCTCCTGACCAGATGATGATCTTCACCGGGACCTATACAATTATGATCGCAATCTATACAGGACTGTTTATGGATAACTTCTATAGATTCGCCGGCCATATCCGCAACGGGACGCTGGACTTGTATATGACGAAGCCGCTATCGCTACAGTTCATGATTTCATTCCGGCACGTTAACTTCGCGTTTCCGATCCCGAACCTGATCGCCGGAATCACGATGATCGTACTGGCCTGGCGGCGTCTTGACATCGATCCAAGCTTGCTCCACGTGGCCGGATATATCGGTGTGATCTTGAGTAGCACGATCGTGACCTATTCGGTGCTGCTGCTTCCGCAGATACTTGCCTTCTGGACGATCAAGTCCGGTTCGATCTTCGACATTCTCGACAAATGCTGGGATTTAAACAATATGCCGATGTACATATACCCTAAATGGCTAAAGAGAATAGGGCTGTATGTCGTGCCGATCCTGTTTATCACCAACATGCCGTCGGTTTATCTAATCGAACGATTGGACTTGTTCCTTGGGATATGGATTTTTGTGGCTCCTGTTCTATCGCTTCTAGTGGTCAGGCTGTTCTGGAAGCTGGCCATCAGGCGCTATGAGAGCGCCAGCAGTTAGAACAATGCCCAATACAAATTGTGGAGAAGGTGAATCGAATGAGCAGGACAGAGCATGAGCCCCATCCGTCGCAGACAGAGGCCGTCGCAAAGAAACGGCTGCCCAACGGAATCGAAATCTATCAAAACAACGAAGGCGAGACCGAGTTCCTCTACAACGAGATTTTCCACAAGGAGATGTACTTCAAGCATGGGATTACACTCCCGGATAATGGCACGGTCATGGATGTCGGGGCGAATATCGGCATGTTCACCCTATATGTCAGCAGCAAGAGCAATTGCAGGGTATATGCCTTTGAGCCATTGCCTCCGACGTATAAACTTTTGAAGATGAATACGAGCTCGCTGCCTCGCGTAACGACGGTTAACGTCGGGCTGTCCAATGAGATCAAGGAAGCGGAGTTTGCCTATTTTCCTACGATGTCCACGGATTCTGTCCAGATCAAATACCGGGAGAACCACGATCAAGATCTCCGATACGGGTTAATCAATCATTACGAGGATGATTTCGCTGATCCGCGAATGCTGAACCGATTTGTCGATCATCTGATGTCGCCGAAGCTGCTGAATGAACAGATCTATCCATGCAAGCTAACGACGATCTCCGACATGATCCGCTATTACGATCTGGACCAGATTGACCTGCTCAAAATCGACGTGGAAAAAAGCGAGTTCGAGGTGCTGGAAGGCATCGACCGGAAGGATTGGGGCAAAATCAGGCAAATTGTAATGGAGGTTCACGGACTGGACGGGGAGCAGATCAGCAGGCTTGAGAACATCTTCCAAACCAACGGCTTCGATGCCATGATCGATTACTACGAAGATTTGAATATCCCCAATTACTATAATGTGTACGCGTTCAATAAAATGGATACGTCGGCTGGGTGATCGTTATGTTACAGCATCTGCATGCAGGATTGGTATGCTCCACCTGCAAGGGCGAGCTGACCCAGTCGGGAGCACTGCTGCAATGTCGCGGCTGCGATGCGGCATATACGATCGATCATCGTTATGTATCGATGCTCGACCGGCGTGAGCAGCTTGTCCACCCTTCCGATTGGAAACGTAAAGAGGACGAAATTCGAGATTATAGCGAGATTTCGAACTCCCTTGCGCTTACCGGCATAGGCCGATTCGCAACCTTCTTAAACTATGGCTACGTCTCGCAGGGGAATGAGCAACATGCGGTGATTGAGCCCGACGATGTATGGAATAGAAATTCAGTCAAGCTGCTGCTCGAGGCCGTGGGTAGAACGGCGATTCGGGAGCGGCAGGTTATCGACATCGGATGCGGCAGGGGAGGGAATATAGCAGCATTGTATAAATATTTCAAGCCTCTGTCGATTGTCGGTCTCGATATCTGCCCGGCGAATATTGCGTATTGCAGTGCCAAATCCCGAATGGTTGAAGCCTTCTATCTCGTCGGCGATGCGGAGAATATACCGTTTGCAGACGAGAGCTTCGATGTGGTATTGAATATGGAATCCGCGCATGCCTATCCGAATCGATCACGCTTCTATGAAGAGGTGTACCGGATCATGAGAGTTGGCGGCGTATTTCTGTATACGGAGCTGATGCTGGCAGATCAGGTAACGCAGAACGTGAGGCTATTAGAGGAAGCAGGCCTCTCTGTAACCCGCAATCAGGATGTGACCTTGAATGTCCTTCTATCGTGCGATGAGAATGCAAAGCAACGTACTGGAACACAGGGGATTGCGAACAACGCCAACGCGAGCACGAATATTGGAGATATCAATGATTTCATTGCATTGCCCGGCTCGAAGAAATATGAAGAGATGAAGGCGGGAACGCGGCAATACCGTATGATGAACCTTGTTAAGAGGTAACATAGCTCGGATATCGACAATAAATTTAGTTTAGGAGAACTATTTTATGGAGAAAATTGTTTCTCTGGATACCTTTCAACCATTCGACGGAATGATAAAAATGTTTCCTCATCATAACTTTCCTTATTTCAATTGCGACTACAATTTGCTATTAACACTTGCAAATTATTTCAAAAAAGATGAGCTGCCGATTTTGAATAATGTCATAAGTATATATAGATTTGATAAACAAAAAATAAATACAAGAGGCTATTTCAAGTTAGAGGTGTTGGATCTTGAGGATGGAGATAAGATACTGGAGGAAATGGGGATCTCGATTCGTAGAAAAGCTCCTGCATTAGATACGTTACAAGACGAGATACTCAACTCTATTTCGAGTGGTCATCCGATCTCCATTTTTATTGATTTATATTATCAACGGGGGAGAGACTTTTACTATAACAAGAAACATGGACTGCATCCTGTTTTTGTCTATGGCTTTAATCTGACTACCGAGGAAATATATACGGTGGATGATATTAAAGAATATCGACAATATTCTTTACCATTTTCAGAATTTAAATTGTCATGCTTGAGCTCGGAGCACGTGAAAATGCCAGACTACTTTTGGGAATATGCGCTCGTGTCTCCCTCTGATCAGGATATCTTGAACCATAAGGAGCTAGCACAAACAAACATCAATAAATTTATAGAGAATATGTTCAGGTATCAAAATGAAATAACGGAAAGCTTGAATAATATATTGTTGCTGGCAGAACATTTCGAGCTCCTTATAACAAATGAAACCATTATAGAAACACTAAGCAGTACGATTTATAGAAAATGCTCTGAGAAATACAGGTTAAATATTCTCTACAAGTACGACATTGATCATATCCATGCCAAACATACGATGGACTCGTTATTGGACCAAATTATTAATGACTGGAAGACCGTAAGAATCTATTCGAATAAAGCCATCATGTCCAAAAGGTTCACTGGGGAAATCATAGACAAGTGCAAGGGTTTACTTACAAAAATATATACGAATGAAGTGGAATTTCATCATCAATTTTATTCCATGTTACAGGCTGCGAGCTTGTAAAGCTGAACCAACCATAGGAGTCAGGTAAAACCACATTTAATAGGAGCTAGAAATGAGCTGCATCAACAGGCTTACTGTTCATGTGGCTTTTTATCGTATGATAAGCCACATGAACAGAGAAGCTGTCTGAGTGCTATACTATTTTTTCTAGGTCGTGGCCAATCTCCTCGAATTTCCTGTACTCATGCGGGATATTCAACGCATTCAAATATAAATGTAAAATTTCATTATCGCAAAAAAGTATGTCGGCTGTGCCGATATGAATATCAATGTTTAGCTTGCCGCGGATTTGTTCTGCATTTTGCCGTACCAAGCATAAAATATTGTTTTCCTCCAAATACCACTTCTCTCTCATCATATCCTCGTATAGCTCGATGACTCTTTCCGGTGCTACCCCCACAGTCCGGTATTCCTTGAAAAAGAGATGATGATAGGTTCCGGCGTAAGGGGTTACGGAACCAAACAGCTCGGGGTGCTTAACTGCATAATAAAACGCCATGTTGCCGCCCATCGAAAACCCTGACAGCATTCTGTTTTCCCGGGTGGTGTCTGTTCTGTACTGACCGTCGATATGGGGAATCAGTTCCGTAATAAGCACGGCTTCCATTTGCAATAAGGCATCGAAATAATGGTCTTCCGACGAGATCGCATTCATAAAAACAGTAATCGCTCGTCTGTTTGTATAGACCTTCTCCAGCGGCCATATCTCGGAGGATTCGTTGCCCGTCCATCCGTGAATGTGGTACACAACCGGATATGTTCCGCCGCAGTCCGGGTACCCGGGCGGAAGATAGATGTTATAGCCTATTTCGTGATGTAACACGTGGCTGTAAAAGGTTTTATGAGTCACATATTGAGGTGATTCTGCCGGTGGGTTTACAAAGCTCATTCCACACGCCTCCGATGCTGGCTGCTATAATTTGATTATATTACTAAACAAATGGTTTTCAATTGTATGATAGATGATAACCAATATTTTGTACAGCTTCCAGGGATGAAGAATCGGAGAGTCGATAGATGGATGCTCTAGTTGCCAGTAGCGTCGCCGGCCGCATCAATGAAATGCAAGTAAGTCAAGATCGATGCAGTATCATCAATGGAGGTGCGCAGTGCAATGTAACCGTCGGGGCGAATTAATACGAGTTCTTGACTTGCTACATCGTAAATCCGATAGGCATTTCCTGCTGTGTCTATGATGCCTTCCGACCCCTCCACCCTCGATGGAAGGATATAATGCACATGGAGCTCGTCGTTGGTGAAGCTCTTCAGAGAAGGATCGATGCAGTCTGCAAAAGCCAACAGCGTCCAGTGCGGGCCGCGCAATAGGTCAAAGACACTTCCTGCAAAGCTGGTGCCTTGCAGGCCCGTCGCATTAGGAGCACGATCTCCAGGCAATGAACGGGTAGCGTTCGTGCGAGCGGACGGATGGGTAAGAGAACTTGACCGATAGGAAATGAGAAGCCCGCTCGTCATATCGTCGGATAAGGTGCTCAAGGATTGGGACACCGCTCCGCCTTCAGTCGCCGTTTCTATGATCCCTCGCATCTTCTTCGTGCTGTCCTCGAGCACGGCTTGAGCCACAGGGCGGCGCTCCTCATTGTACGTGTCGAGTAGGGCGGTGTCCGCTCCGCGTAGGATAGCCGCCAGCTTCCAGCCGAGATTGTACGCGTCCTGTATCCCCGTATTCATGCCTTGACCGCCGGCTGGCGAATGAACGTGAGCAGCATCACCGGCAAGGAAAACCCGGCCGTTGCGGTAACATTCAACCATACGGACGTTGACCCGGTAGATGGAGAGCCAGGAAGCATCCGTGAGCCGAACACGGCCGATCCCGGCGCGACGGTCAAACAACGCTTGATACGCCTCTAGCGACGGCTGCTCTGGTTCTTCGATGTCTGCTGGAATTGTAGCCTGCAGTTGCCAAATATCGGATTTCGGCAGAGGCGTGACCCCGACCATCCCCTCTGCAGATGTCCAGATATGGATATGGTCGCGATCTAATCCTTCCAATCGTACATCGCCAAGATACCATCGCTCATGATCGTGTGTTTCCCCAACCAGCGGCAAGTGAATAAACTTGCGGATGTTGCTTTTACCCCCGTCTGCACCGACTACATAACGAGCGCGAATCTGCTCTTCTCCTTGTGGTGTATTCACAGTTACGGTTACACCATTGGAATCCTGAACGAGACCTACAGCTTCCAAGCCCAACTCCACTTGACCTCCAAGCACTGCATATCTGTCGCGCAATGCCTTTTCCACATCAAATTGAGCAATCCAGACCGGATCACGATAGGGAGTCTCAAGTTCGGCGCTGGCTGCAACGGTAATAGCGGGTTTTTCCAAACTCCTGCCATCTGCGGTATAATAACGTACAGGCAAATCCACAACACCTGTATCCATAATGTAGTGAACGGCCTCCAAATCATCGACGACTTCAAGTGAAGCGGGGCTGGATTCCTTTGGCGCGAGATGCAATGTTATATAAGGTGCTTCGTTCAATAATACGATGGTCGACGCTTCGACGGGCAAGGTCGCAGGCAAGTGTAAGCCCTGTGGGGCCGGCTCCGACAATGAGAACATCAACAAACGACGGCATGGCATTCATAGTACAAGCCTCCTTGATCATTGATATGATCTGCTATATTTGCTATACTACACCGTGCAGTGTAATTTGTAAAGCAGGAGTTCAATCGATTTCGGATAGTTACCGATAAGGGGGAACGTAAGAATGGATCATACGGAAAACAAGAAAATCCGCAAGGGCTCTTCAGACAAACGACTTAAAATTATTGCGGCGGCACGAGACCTATTCCTTTCCGAGGGGTTTGATCGTTCCAGCGTCGATGCGGTCGCGGCTAAAGCGGGAGTTTCCAAACGGACCGTTTATGATTATTATGGCAACAAACAGAACCTACTGCTTGCCGTTGTGGAAGAATCGAGTTCGGCGGTTCTGGACATGATTGAGCAAGGGATTTCGGACCACCTCCGGGAATTCGAGGATCTGGAGCAGGCGCTCATCCTATTTTGCGAACAGATCGTAGCTTCGGCGAACGGTTCGTCCGATTACAAGGCGTTGATGCGTCTGGTTATGGTGGAAGCTGCCAACCTGCCAGACTCGTTTTTTGAGTGGCTGGATAACGCATCTGACGAGGGGATTATCAGGAGGTTTACAGAGTTTGGACAAAACGGATTGCTCGATGTGCCCGATCCTAACATTGCTGCAAAGCACTTCGCTGCATTAACGTTTTTATTGGTATTTGAACAACCGAGGAAAACCTGGACATTAGTGGAGGAACAAACCAAACGTATCATCACTGAAGGTGTAAGGGTCTTTCTTTGCGCTTATGCACCAGCATACATCCCGATCAAGCAGAGAATATAACTCATCCTATCGGCGGCGAGAAGTATGAAGTGAAAAGCGCGGGGCGGAGGCTCACGGAAGAAATTTTGAATCAGTTTTTTCCTTCCCCGCGCATTGACAACGGTGTGTAGAGCTATATAATAACAATTAGATATTAACAAAGTGTTATTAACAAAACATGAACAACAGGTGGTCAGGATGAGGGAGCCTCGACGGTGAAGATAAAGACGACTGTCAGAGCTTCAACAGGTTTACGAGGTCATTCCTGGACAAGAGCTTTTGCCGCGGCATTTCGGAGAAAGATTACGTCGTTGGTCACAGTGATTCAATGAATTTACCAAGAGGATGCTGGAGATCGACCTCAAGCTTGATCACTTTAACTGACTCAGGAGGGAGATGCTATGAGTCTGATTAACAAAATCAAAGGCGGCCTGTATGGAGTAGCAGTAGGCGATGCATTGGGCGGGACGACGGAGTTTATGTCCAGCCAGGAAATTCAAAAGAAATATGGGTATCTCACTGAAATTGTGGGTGGCGGAGTGTGGGAGCTTACTTCAGGGGAAGTAACGGATGATACGATGATGACCCTGTGTGTGGCACAGGGAATTCTGAGAGATTTTCACAACCCGAAGCAGGCCATCGGGGAGAAGTTCCTCGAGTGGTACAACTCAGACCCCAAGGATATCGGGAATATCATTAGAAGAGTTCTAAGCAGCTATCAAGGGGACTGGTTTGAAGCCGCCTATTTAGCCCACTTGGATTTAGGTCAAAGTGCAGGTAACGGTTCCCTTATGCGCTGTCTCCCGGTGGGTTTAATCTACCCGAATCTTTCCAATATTGAGCAAATATCACGCTTACAATCGAAAATGACTCATTATGATGAACGTTGCAATCAGGCGTGCGAAATATACAATCGGATGGTTTGGAGACTCCTGCATGGTGAGAAGCTGACGGAGGCCGTCCACAGAGAGATCATAAGCACGGAATACAAGGATATCTTGAATGGAATTCCTGACTGTGAACCGAGTGGTTATGTCGTTCATACGTTTCGTCACGTTCTCCACATCTTGCTAACAAGCGATTCATTCGCGGAGGTTGTTGAGCGAGCAGCTAACCTGGGGGGAGATTCGGATACCATAGGGGCTATAGCAGGGGGTCTTGCTGGCGTCCACTATGGATATGAGGGTATACCTGAGCGATATTCCAGTGTAATCCTTATTAAGAATACCCTTGATTCGTTGTCAGAACAGATCATCGAGCTGCGTAACAGGCTGATATGAATAAAGACTACAAAGATAGAATGGATCGAGTAACTACATATATTAGGCAAAATAGTCATCAAAAACTCAGCCTTGATAGGTTGGCGGATGTTTCTGGTTTTTCAAAATATCATTTTTCAAGAATATTTACATCGATTGAAGGTGTGACCCCGATCGCATTTGTAAATCGAGAGCGTCTACAGCAGGCTGTATATTTGTTGGCTGAAGCCAACAAGACGGTCTTGGACATATCAAATCAATGCGGATTTGAATCCGTATCCAGCTTCAATGCTCTCTTTAAGAAGCACTATGGCAAGACCCCAAGCGAGGTTAGAAATAGCCTAAAGAAAAATAGCAATTTCTCTGTACATTTCAGCAAGAAGCAAGAAGAGTTAGCTTCTTCTGTGGAATACAATAGAGATGGGAGAAATCATCTGTTAAAGAGGGCTTGGGAAAAAATGATAACCATCAAGGAGCTGCAGGAATGTGAAGTGGCGTATGTTCGACATGTTGGGAGTTATATGGACACTCGTGTGGCATGGGAGAAGCTGGGGCGTTGGGCGATCCAACAAGGACTTACTCCAAAACATCATTATTTTATAGGAATATCCTTGGATGATGGCCATCTTGTAGAAGAATGGGCTTGTCGTTACGATGCTTGTGTTACATTGCCATATGGATTTGAAAGACACGAGCAACATAAGACGCACGTGGAATTTAAAACACTGTCTGGCGGAATGTATGCTGTCTATCCATACTACGACACCATCGATAAATTCGTTCTCGCCTATCAAAGCGTATTCGGTTTGTGGTTGCCGAATAGCGAGTATGATGCTGACGATAGACCATGCCTCGAATTCTGCATGAATGATCCATCCAAGGATAAGGAAGGGAAATGCAAAGTCGATCTATACATCCCGATCAAGCAAAGAATTTAACTCATCCTATGGGAGGAAGACGGATATTGAGAAGCCCGATAAGGAATGTGGAATGGATAGAAACAGATGAAAGCATGAATGATCTATTCAATCAAGAAGCCGCCTTGACCACGCAATCAATGAGTCATGGAATGGAAGCTGAGGTCATGAGGATAAGCTCAGATCAAGAGGGCTTTGTATTGAAGGTGTGGAATAAAACGTCCAAGCCTGATATTCGATTTCAATTCCGCTTATTGAAAATCCTGTTCGAGCGCGGAGTATCCGTCTCTAAGCCAGTTGGATGGGGGATATATCCTAATGGAGATCAGGTGTTGTTGACCCGTTTTGGAGGTACGCCCGTTCTGAAGCTGAATGACAAGAAACTGACTGAAATTGCGAGCATCTTATCAAACATACATCAAATTCGCGTTGAAGAGATTGGAAGCCTACAGCTTCCAAAGCACGATTTCATGGATTACTTTTTCCCAGGGGTCAGAGAACATGCTGACCTGTTGGATGCTGTATCCTCCCTTGTGCGAAAAGCCTCAATACAGCAGAATTGTATCATTCATGGTGATTTTCATCTAGGAAACGTAGTGGAGGACGAGAACCGATACACTGTAATAGATTGGACGAACGGACAATTAGGCGATCCCAGATATGATTTTGCGTGGTCACTGATACTGCTCCAAATCTACACTTCGGATCGACATAGGAATAGGTTTCACTCCGCTTATTTGTCCGAGAATCCCATTGAGCAGGAAGAGCTTGAGGTTTTCGAGGCGTTAGCTTGTCTTCGGTGGTTATTGCTTCATAGAAACGGTGGGGTACCCAAAGGGCCGAATACCATGGAGATCGTAAAGGGCCTATTCCGAAACCATCGGTTCCTGAAGGAGCGGGAGTTCGTCGATGTCTCAGGACAAAAGAAAGCATGGGGGGGTGACGGAATGAACGTAGAGGCCATTTTCGATCAATTTCCTATCCTCAAGTCTGATGAATTGCTATTGAAAAAGATTGAAGATCATCATGTGGACGACGTTTTTGAAATCTATGACAATGACACGGTATTTGAATACTGCGGTATTATCCCCAAACACAATAAAGATACGGTAAAAAACATGATCGGGCATTTCGAGCGAGATTATAAAAAAAGATCAAGGGTGAAGTGGGGGATATTCTATCAATCTCAACCCGATCGGTTGCTTGGTATTATCGAAGCGTTTGATTTCAATCAAAAGGTAAATATGGTGACGATCGGCTACTTTTTGGCGGAAGCTCATTGGGGGAAAGGAATCGCTAGTGAGGCTCTGAAGATAGTGCTCCAGTTCTTGTTCACGGATGCCAACGTCAACCGAATTCAGGCGGAAGTGATGCCTCCAAATGAGCATTCCAAAAAGGTACTCTTGAAAAACGGCTTCATCAAAGAGGGAACGCTAAGACAAGCAACATTATGGTCAGGTAAAGGAATTGTCGATATCGAGATGTACAGTATGTTAAGAGAAGAGTATATAAACCGTGAGCGTGATTAGCTGCATCAAGCTGTAAGGATTCCACTTTTCCATGGACTAGATCATCTTCGGTGACAGGAATGATAACATTTTATTTTCCATAGGCTCCCTTTTAAGTCGACAGGTTTATTCAATAAACCGCTGCTTGAAGGGGAGCCTTCTTATGGGGGAAAAGTGGTGACCAAACGTCACTGGTTTTCGGTAGGTAGCTCCTTTACAGTTTAGGAATAAGCCTGTGAAATTTGACTTCAAAAAAGGAGCGAGTCACAGCGAGCTGGTCATGGAGTGGTCGAGTCGGAGCCTGGCCGCGGATGAGGAAGAAGGCGAGATCGGTGCCGGGTCTTAATGATGTTAATTGGAGGGCTGATATTGAAGATCCACTTTCTTCAGTTCCGTTAGGGTGTCGATTGGCGGATCAAATTCGCCGTCCTTATTCTCATCAGGATAAAAATATAGCCCGATGTATTGATGATCTGGCGGTTTGTCCAGTTTTATCTGAATGTCAAATTCGCCGTCTTGATCCCGGTCTATTCTGCCGCTGCCCAAAAAAGAATGTCCATCCTCCATTTGGTAAAATACATAGTCCATGTCTTCGCCTAACAGTCTTCCCTTTAACTGAATCGTCAGATCTTCTGTTACAATTGTGGATTGTTCAGGGGTATCCAGAATGATTGGATCATGGTGTTGCTCCTTGGAGCAACTGGTTAGCCATATGAGGCTCAAAAGCAATACAAGAACAGGGATCAGCTTCTTCATCTTTACCTCCAGTCAATAGGTATATAATTATTTGACGTTTATATTCCTATATAGGTTACATATATCCCGCATTTTCCCTTCTGGGTGCCGCGCGATCCCCTACTCCTCCTTTGACTGCTACTAGTAACGCTATCTGTAGAAGAAATCTTTCTCTGTTATGGTTGCAACGTGATGTTGCAGGGCACATTTTTCCGTGAATGATGATATGATTAAGTAGTCCACGTATGTTTCGCGCATCTTATAGATAGGGGTCGTTTTTTTAACATGAAAGGTATACGTCGATTCGGCTCTCATACTATCCTGCTATATATAGCGGTTGCAATTGTAGTTGGTCTGGCTGCAAGCTATGCCGTCATCCCTGTACCGGACGCTCCTCAGTTCAAAAGTGAGAAGGGTATACTGGATCTAACGCAGGCTCATATCAGTGAGAATCCGCTCCCGTTAAATGGAGAGTGGGCGTTCTACTGGCAGGAGCTGCTGTCACCGGAGGATATACAGCTTCGTTCGGCAAGGGAGGGGAGCATCGACCGTTGGATCAGCATCCCGGGCTCCTGGTTAGGAGTTCAGTTAGGGGATCAGCAACTGAAAGGTACAGGCTATGCAACGTTTCGGCTACTCATCCAGCTTAGCGATCAGGATCGACACGAGCGGCTTGCTCTGCGGCTGCCGACTATCTTTCATTCATATACATTATGGGTGAATGGTGAGCGGCTGGCAGAGGTGGGCACAGTTGGCCCGAACAAGAGCAGCATGACCCCGCAGCTGGCCACGAAGCTGGTGTTCTTTCAACCCGAGCAGGATACGGTGGAACTGGTGATGCAAGTAGCCAACTTCTATCATAAGAGAGGCGGCATCACCAAGTCTATCGAGCTGGGCGGCAGTGATGTGCTAACGGTCCAGACCAATCTGAAGATCGCCGCCGAGATGTTTATCACCGCAAGCCTGCTGGTGATAGGCGTGTATCACCTGATGTTGTTCATCCTTCGTCGCAAAGACAGGGCTACATTGTATTTTGGTTTGATCACCCTGTTGCTTGGTATCCGATCCTTATTGGTCGGCGAGCACTTGGCTACACAACTGTGGCCTGCTTTTCCATGGGGCTTGCAGTTCAAGATTGAGTACCTGATTCTTTGCAGCAGTGCTTACATCATCACGATGTACTCGGATTGCATCTTTCCCCGTTATGTGTCGCGTTGGTTTCTTCTTGGTTCACGCATCGTAACCGGCGCATTCTGTATCGTTGTTGCGGTGACCCCTGCACTTATATATACCCAATTGTTACTGATCATCGGTGTGATGATTGTTCTGCATATGGTGTATCTCATGGTCGGGCTGGTTCTAGCTGCTGTGCGGGGAAGGGAGGAAGCGCCGCTCTTCCTGCTGGTGTCGATGGTTGCTTTAGTTACGGTCATTAACGATTTCTTATACTACAGCGGATGGTCACCGATCGGTAATACCTCTTCGCTTGGTCTGTTGGTGTTCACGATCGCACAGATGATTCTGCTTTCCTCGAGATTTACGAGGGCGGCATCGAACGAGGAGAGAATTACACGTGAGCTGCAGGAGGCTAACTACAGGCTGAGCGAAATGAATATGAATCTGGAACGAACCGTGCAGGAACGCACACGGGCCTTATCCCTGGCTCATGATGATCTGCGTACTTCCTATGACCAGTTGCTTCACTCCGAGCAAGGAAGGAAGAAGCTCCTTGCCTATATTACACATGATCTGCGTATGCCGCTGTCCAGCATGCTTGGCTATGTAGAAGCGGTGCAGGATCGGGTCAAGCCGGAACGTAATGAACAGTATCTGCAGTATATCCGTGATAACACGATCAGGATTAATCGCATGATTGAGGAGCTGTCCTTCTTGTCGCATTTGGAGACGGGGCAGGTCTCGTTCCGAATGGAGCCGGTTTATGCGAGTCACTTTTTGCGTCGTTTTTTTGAACAATATGAGCTGGTGGTGCGTGATGCAGGGTTGGAATTCACGCTGGATACGGGGGAGGCAAATACTCAACAAAATCATCTGGCTGTTGTGGAGCTGGATGTGCAACGATTCGAGCAAGCTTTGTTTAATCTGGTGTCGAACGCAATGAAGTTTACCGCCGGGGGTGGGCGGGTGCGCATTGTGTTAGCTGTAGATGAGGTGAATCATTCCCGTTATGCGATCATTAGCGTCCAAGATTCTGGCATCGGTATCCCTCCAGATCAGCTCGAGCAAATCTTCGATCGCAATTATAAATATTATCAACCGGGAGCGGAGCAGGGAATCGAGGGCAGCGGGCTTGGGCTGGCGATATGCAGGGAAATTGTGCACGCACATGGAGGGACGGTTCGAGCGGAGAGCGACGGCAAGACGGGGGCGATATTCTATATATCCCTGCCTTGTACTGTAGACGAGGGAAGGTGATAGGTGCGTGAATGCTCACAAAATAATGATCGTCGATGACGATCCCCATATATGCGAGATTGTTCAGGTATATTGCGAACGGGAGGGCTTCATAGCCTCCTGCAGTCATAGCGGAACCGAAGCGATGAAGCTGCTGAGGTCGTTCGAGCCGGATCTGATTGTACTGGATGTACTGCTGGCGAATGAGAACGGCATAGATTGGTGCAGGAATGCGCGTAGCTACACGAATGCGCCGATCTTATTTCTGAGCAGCCGCGAGGAGGACGAGGTGAAGATCAGCGCACTAGCCTATGGCGGCGACGATTATATAACCAAGCCGTTCAGTCCTGGCGTGCTTATGGCCAAGATCAAGGCTCATCTTCGCCGGATGTCGGCGGGCAGAAGGGAACAACTGCTGGAGTTACCGGGGTTGACGCTGGATTTCTATGCACAGTCCGTCAACATCGATAGTAAAACCGTCTTCCTATCCAAGAAAGAGTTCAGTCTGCTATCCTATATGGCTCAAAACGTGAATCGTGTCGTCAGTGTCGAGACGTTATTTCAGCTTATCTGGGGAATGGAGAGCTTGGAGGATACGAGAACGGTGGCTGTACACATCAGCAATCTACGCAAAAAAATCGAGGTCGACCTGACCCATCCAGAGAGAATCATTACGGTTCGGGGGCAAGGATATATGCTGGTTGCCCGAAATACGTCACAGGAGCGGATATAGCGTTCAGATGGCTAGTGTTACAATGTGTGCCGCTAACACCCTACAGCTAGAAGGGCTTGAAGCAGGCTGCTTTATGTTTAGTGAGCCGAACCGTATCGCAAATATCTATATTTCTGGAAAGAGGGGAAACCATGTCATTCAGCATATTGGTAGTTGAGGATGATGCAGACATTAACCGATTGCTATGCACCTTCCTTGGCCAAAAGGGGTATCGAACAGAATCGGCGTTTTCTGGAAGTGAAGCAAGGCTGCTTTCATCCATGCGGAGTTATGATTTGATACTGCTGGATCTAATGCTGCCAGGCATGTCCGGAGAAGAATTATTAATAGAACTCCGTAGCCACTCGTATGTGCCAATTATCGTCATCTCAGCCAAGGCGAGCATGAAGGACAAAATCAACATGCTTAAAGGGGGGGCCGATGATTATATAACGAAACCTTTTGATAAAGAAGAAATCCTGGCACGGGTTGAGGCGCAACTGCGGCGCTATAAAAAGTTCATTACTTCTGAGGAAACGTCTGAACGATTGGTTCATCAGGACATTATTATGGATATGTATTCAAGAACAGTACAAGTAGCGGGTAAGCCCGTATCGCTCACTTCCAAAGAATTTGAATTGTTGGCTATGTTGGTACGATCCCCCGGTAAAGTGTTTACCAGAGAGGATCTGTATCAAGCTGTGTGGCATGACAAGTATGCGATCGAAGATAATACGATTAACGTTCATATGAGCAACCTGAGAAGTAAGCTCTCTAAATATAATCCGAATCAAACCTATATCGAAACGGTGTGGGGTATTGGGTTTAAATTGATCTGACTTTACGAATTCTTTATGTTTATTTATGCTTTGTTAAGGATTTTTGGCTGGGTGATTAGGTAGAGTGGAAGTACGAGGTGAACATCATTATGCAAAAGAACGACATTATGGCCGCAAAATCATTGATGAAAAAGTACGGGACCTTTACTGCTCTTTATCCCACTACTTTGTCTATAGCCAAGGGAGAGATTCTTGGACTAGTTGGCAAAAACGGTGCCGGTAAAACAACACTGTTGAAGCTAATTACAGGTCAATGTCTCCCTACAAGTGGGAAACTGCAATTGTTTTCGATGTCAACTCCCGAGGGGCTGCAACAGGGAAGAAAGCGGATGGGCGCAGTCGTGGAGACACCTTGCTTCTACCGTGATATGACAGCTAAGCAAAATCTGGAGTACTACAGGATACAACGTGGAATTCCCGGTAAAGAAAGTGTGTATGAAGCTTTGGAAGATGTGGGTTTGGCCAATACTGGCGGCAAAAAGTTCAAGGATTTTTCCTTAGGGATGAAGCAACGGTTGGGACTTGCGCTTGCGTTAATGAATCACCCTGATTTTCTTGTCTTAGATGAACCGATTAACGGCCTTGACCCGCTTGGTATTGTGGAAATTAGAGAATTGTTGTTGACCTTAAACCGCGAGAAAAATATTACAATGCTTATTTCCGGTCATGTGTTGTCTGAGCTTCAGAGTCTGGCATCTGTGTTTGTATTTATCGATCACGGGAAATTGATCAAAACGGTGACAGCCCGGCAACTTGAGGAAAGCTGCGAACAATATCTCAGGCTAGTCGTAGATCGTGAAGCCGCGGCAGCAGCTCTACTGGAAAGACACTTCCCACACATTCACTACAGCATTCAACCGGATAAGTCTATCCATATTTATAATTTATTAGAAATGTCGGGTGAATTCAATCGAATACTGGTGGAGAACAATATTCGGCTCTCTAAAATGGAAACGCGAGGAACGAATCTCGAGGATTATTTTATATCCTTAGTGGGAGGGTCAAAGGATGCCTAATTATTTGAGAAGTGAGCTCTACCGACTTGTTCGCAAAAAGGCGGTTTTTGTCTTTCTGGCACTCTGCATACTCGGGCCGCTCTTCATAACATTATTGACAGCATCTACGGGAGGCGAGTTATATGCGAATACGGAGGTTACCTTTAAGGCTGCTTTGAGTATGTGGAGTTTGCCTTTTTTTATTGTTCCAATTTTGGTCAGTTTGCTGGTATCTGATGAATTTACAGATGGAACATTCAAGAATACGGTTGCCTATGGCATATCCCGCAGCACTTTTTTCTATGGAAAATGGATCATAGAGATGTTATTATTCATCGTTTCTTGGACGATAACGTATAGTTCTCTTACAGCGAGTGTATTTCTAATATTGCCCAATACCGGAGTGTCTTATTTCCTGGATTTTACACATTCAATCTTTGGTGTATTGCCGCTACTACTCGCCGCTTTGACGGTTTCACATTGTCTTTGTTTTTTGACGGAAAAGTCGTTGCCTCATCTGGTGTCCTATGTTGTTATTATGATTGTCCTGCCTGAACTGTATTTCATGTTTGCGAATAGGATACCCGCTTTAAAAGAGGTTGTGGAGACACTACCGTTGTTCCCTTATGCTGCGGCAAATGATTTATTTTGGATGAAGCCCAATGGATTGCTGCTCTGCTGGATCATTGGAGCATCTTATGTACTCCTTGCTTTGCTGGTCAGCACCAGGCGGGTAATGGTGAAAGAGTTCAAATAAGACTCAGGGGGCGTGATAAAATGGTAACGTTTGTGCTGGCGAGTGCGACGATCCTTTTTGCTACGCTCTATTGGCTGCTCCGCAGATCCGTGAAATTGGCGACGGATCAAATCAAACAAGTCCTAAAGGATCGACATACTAACCGACGCATTCACCTTCATTCGCCTGACAAGCAGTTAGAAGCGCTATTGGTCGAAGTGAACCATATGATATCTGTTCAACAGGCTGAACGAATCCTCCATGAGAGGAGGGAAGTACAAATTCGCAAGCAGATTGCCAACATCTCACATGATTTGCGTACTCCACTGACTTCAATACTCGGTTATATCGAACTATTGCAAGAGAAACCTATTTCTACTGAACAAGCTGAGGAATATTTGCTTGTTGTCGAGAAGCGTACAAAAGCCTTGCGTTCACTCATTAGCAGTTTTTATGAGTTATCCCTAATTGAAGCTGGAGATTATCTCTTAGTGCTACAAAAAATTGATCTGCAGGTTCTGTTGAAGCGAGCATTGGCTGATCATTATCCTGAAATTTCTGCAGCAGGCTTCGAGGTTGCTCTTGAGCTTGCGGATGAGAATTGCTTTGTGATCGCGGACGAGGACAGTGTGATGCGCATTTATTTGAATGTACTGCAAAATGTTCTGAATCACGGACAACGTTTCTTACATTTGTTTCAGGGAGTAAAGGATGGAAAGCTTGTGACGATGATTTCCAATGAAACATCAACCTTGTTGAAGGAAGATCTCCCGCATTTGTTTCAACGAAGCTTCACCGCAAATCGGGCGCGGACGAAGCGCAACACCGGATTGGGGCTGGCGGTCGTGAAGGGATTGATGCAGCAAATGGGCTATGACGTCCGTGCAGAATATCATGAACCTCTGTTTACCGTTTATTTGGAGTGGGGGGAACGAGAACTATGATGCCAAAAGTCACAGTCGATAATGAAATCGTTCTAGGGGGAATGAACTATGTATAATGAGCTGTTCAAGATCGGGCCAGTAGTCATTTATGGGTATGGATTAATGATCGCGCTTGGTATTTTATTTGCTTACCGGCTCATTGATTACCGGGCCACCAAACGCCAGTTCGAAATGTCTCATGTTTTCTCTCTGACCGCTTGGGGCCTGGTAGGCGGGTTTGCTGGGGCAAAACTATTGTATTGGATGACCGATATCCAAAATATTATGAGTAATCCGGGTAGCCTTCTGAACCTTTCTAACGGGTTTGTCGTTTACGGCGGAATTATCGGCGGAATCGGGGCTGGTTTAATTTATTGCAGGATGAAGAAAATAAATTTCCTGAAGCACCTGGACCTATTTGTCCCCTCTCTTGCGTTAGCGCAAGGGTTTGGAAGAATTGGCTGTCTGCTCGCAGGCTGCTGTTATGGCGAAGAAGCACACGGCTGGTTTGGTATTACATTTCACCACTCCGAGATTGCTCCGAATGATGTCCCACTAGTACCTACACAAATCATGGAGAGTGTGTTTAGCTTTGGTCTTTGCCTCGTTTTGATTCTTTTGGCCAAAAGAGTGAATAAAGACGGACTTGTTGCCGCCGCCTATCTCATCCTTTACAGTCTGGGCAGATTTGTTATTGAGTTTTATAGAGGGGATATTATTCGAGGCCAAGTCGGAGTGCTTTCGACCTCACAATTCATCGCACTGATGGTTGTTCTAGTGACCAGTCTCCTTGTATTTCTCTCCAGATACCAGAACCGGTTGACCGGCAAAAATGTATAAACAGAAATTGCCGCCGGGATTTATCAGTCTTAGATATTCTTGTGGCGTAAAGCCCAGTGTAATCGTGTATCTTCATGAAACCTTGCTTTCTTCGGGTTGCCTTCCGCCCGGAGAATAGTCAGGTCGTTCGGTTGGACGACCAAAGACCAGAGGGTATCAAATTGAAGCGCCTTGTTATACTGACAAACAAATCCGCATCTGCCTGACAGAATATCCTGCGCAAATTGCAATGGATCTTGAGCTTGTGCCAACCGCTCTGCGAGTGCATGTTGAACAGTATGATGTCGCGTTTGGGTTGCGTACCAGTCGGGTTCAGGACGTTCATCGAGAGCCGTCATACGAGAATCTATAAATTGATTTGTAGCGACAATAAACGGTTGGCCAGGTTCGGGTTTGCGAACTGCGATGCCTTGAGCACAACATTCTACCACCGCCATAGCTCCACTTCGATCGGCAAGAATGATGTTTTGCGCCGTGCTTAACGGCAGCTCCTGCAGCAGGTGAATACCTTCTTGAACGTTTCGGGCTTTCTCTAACAAATAACGTACAACCATAAGGAAGTTTAATCCCGGCTGGGTCTTTCCAGATGCGACGAAGGTCATTCCGACAGCAAGCCCGTGTTCGTTCAACCCGTCTTCCTTCCCAATGAGGGCATCGCCTTGACCAACGAATGTATACCCGGATGCTGGTCGGTACAAGCAGCTCTCTGTGGTACTATTAAACTGTGTGAACATGTCATGATTACGGGCAAAGATGATATCTTCTCCCGCCTGGAAGCAGAAGCAAGTACATCCATAGGCCTCTCCAAAGGACCCGAGCTGAAGCAAAAAAGCAGCAAAGGTGTTATAGGATATCCGCAAGCCGTCAGCCATTCCGCGAATTTCCTCGGTTATTTCAGGGTAGACGGAGGCACAGATTGCCTCCGTCTCAAGTCCATATCGAAGCTGGTTCTCGTCAAGCGCGAGGAGCCCGTCGAACCGGACTCCATTCTTATACAGTAGATTTCCATAATGATTTCCCATCTCATAGTGACTGCCTTGCAGGCGCGGGTGGTACATTTTCAACACTCCCCTTTATCATGATGTCTTCATCATATAAGGAGAGTAATCTATTTTCTTGATAAATAATGCTATGATATAGGAATCAGGCATGTCAGATGGAGGAATCACTATGGAGTATATAGATGCGATCATGTCAGCCGTGCAGTATATCGAGAACCATCTTACTCATAAAGTAAGAGTTGCAGATATTGCAAAACATGTTGGATACTCCAGCTACCATTTTCAAAGACTGTTCCATCAGGTGACGGCTCAGACGGTCGGACAATATGTGATTGCCCGCAAATTGACGGAGGCAGGGAAGCTCCTGCGCGAAGGACAGCTTCGAGTAGTGGATGTTTCCTATCAGTTCGGGTTCGAGTCGCATGAGGCCTTCAGTAGGGCATTCAAATCACGGTTTTCCGTTAATCCGCACCACTGGAAGCAGAAATCTTCGTTTGTACCGCCCAATCTGTTTAAGGAGAAGCTAAGGGAAGATTATCTGATCCATCTTCAACATCTGGAACCTGAAAATGTAGAACAGGTTCAACTGAACGGATTGGAAATTCGCGGTTACCAATCAACGGATAGCTCGGTGAGTAACATCTATGAATGCTGGAATCGATTAGATCAGGTATGCCTGGATTCGAGCGCTTCAAGATATGGAATCATTCAATATCCTTTCGTCATGGAGGGGGACGCTTCCTTTACCTATACAGCCGCGGTAGAACAGGACGTGATCAGGTCTGCAGACGATCAAGTAACACTACGAATCAGGTCTGGGAAATTCCAGGTGTTCTGGCACACAGGGGACGTAGAAGCATTGCCCCTTACGTACCGCTATATTTACGGAACCTGGCTGGTTAAGCACAAGGTTACGCTGGCTGGCGGTTTTGATTTTGAATACTATAGCGGGCGAGCAGAGGAGGCTAAGCAGGCCGATATAAAAATTTATATTCCGCTCTATGAGGGGTAAAGATCATTCGCCGTAAGATGGGCTACGGCGAGTCCTGCCGCTAAGCACTTCTCCGCGAACAATAGAGATATCCTCTGGGGCTTCAATAGCCAAGCGTAAGTGCCCCCCCTCACTTTTAATTACCTTGATGATGATTTTTTCGTTGATTACTACGTATTGTCCGGGTTTTCTTCCAACGACCAGCATCAGAATCTCTCCTTTTTAGCGGCTGCGATTGTTCATCGTTCTTCTTCCTTGTATATTATCATGGTAGATTCGCTTATAATTGAAACTCAAAGAAAACTTTAAGTTCACATTCGAGAATCATGGCGTTCACGAAAACCTTGACTTCTACCGATAAGCTGGTTTACTATATATTTATATAAATGGAATAAATTATAAATTTATTCCAGAGCATTTTTATGCTGTAGCATGTTCGCAGTTATTCAATGCGAGTAGCCGAGGGGGAGCCGCTATTGCATCAATAGTGGTGGCTATCCCCCGCGCGAGCTTGTGCACAGGTTCTAATCTCCATTAGCAGGCATTCAATTTACATAGACTTTCTACTTCATAGAGCCTTCTAGCCTGTCGCGTTCTCCCTCCTTATTGCTGCAAGAGAGGAAGAACCATTTTCTACGGAGAGGAGGGGAATTGGTTTTACGCTGCAGGCGGATTTATGTTGTCGTAGCAGCATATTCTTTGTAATCCGGGTACTCATAACAAGAAAGGTGGAAGGAATGGCTATGAAAAAATTGGCTAGTTTTGCCCTTGTTCTTGTTCTAGCTCTTTCATTTCAAGTGGCTGTCTTCGCAGAAGGTGGTGCGACGCAAGCTACTCCGTTGACTAAGGAAGAGGTTATTCATTCCAAGGCGTTCCTTGAAGCTGTGGAAGCGGCTAAGGCTGAACTTGAATCGCAGAAGGCTAATGCTACGGGGGAGTCTATTCTACGGGCACCTGCCCCGAAGGTTTCTCATATTAATGTATACGCAGTCGTCTCTCCTAATGGCGGTCAAGAGATTTACGGCTTCAATAACAACCCGCTCTCCACTACCTATGATCACGGAGGGAATTGGATTCAGTGTATTACGTTCCAGATCGGCTATGATAGCTCTCACTTCGGTACACTCGCTGGCAGTCCCATGACGAACAATTGGACAGAGGGCATTGATCTGGATGGTGATCGCACGATAGATGCCTGGGCCCATTCCTGGCTTTATGAAGCCCCGAGCACAGGAGGACAATTTGTTGGTACGGTCTACTCTATTAATATTCCAACACAGTGGACCGCTTGGATTAATGTTCGTTAACTACTAGGTGCCTTATGCGAGGAACATTGCACCACATTCTACGATGATGCACGCTATGCATAGAAAGGATGTAACATGAATATTGGAGGAATTGGCTATTCTGGTTCTGGTTTTAACCTAAGGCATACGGGGATGAAGGCCAGAGGCTCATCTGCTTCGGATACCAATTCGACCGTACCTAAATTTGATAGGTCAGCTCCTTCGGCTGCTAACCATGGTGCGAATACATTGGCTCAGGCAGCCTTGAGGAATGCATCGCAGGAAGTCCGAGATGCATGGAATGCAACAGAGGAAAAAAGCAGCGGGTTCAATCCCTTAACCGATGCGGATGGAAAAATTGTAGGCTCCTCCTTGTTGGCGAGATATATGGAGATGGAATACAGCCTGATGCTTCGTTATGGGGCTAAGGAGGCTCGTATGCGCATGGACAATGTGTTTGCAGACAAAGAATCTGCCAGGACTCTAATCCGTGCGGCCTTGGAACGCGCCAATAATCCATTAACAGGCGCTAAGGGCTCTGCCCAGTTGGAATCAGAGAAGCATTTTTTAGCGTCCTTTTTAGCGCATCTGGATTGACGGACACGATTGGAGCAGGATCAGGCGCGGGGTATACACCCCGCGTCTTTTCTAGCCGTCTACGCTTGTTCCACGGAAAAACATTGGGGAGCAGGAGCAGCCGCCAAGCTGGAGCAGCATAGTGCACCGGGAACAGCAAGGACGGGTACATTAGGTAGGGGCCCGTCCTTCGATGTTGTTGGCCGCAACACTTGCCGGTTTAATTCGTCATACGGATCGGATTAGGAATATCCACATACAATGGCGTCTCGCCGCGCTGATGAAATCGACTGAGCAGATTGGCCTTGGCCGGCAGGGTGGGCGCATCTAACAGATCGCTAACTATCGATAGGAGACGATCCGCCTTGCGGCTCTGCTCATGGGGCTTGAGCAGGGTCTCCTCACGAAGCCTTATCAGTGTCTCCCGTAGGATGCCCCAGAAGGGCTGCTCGGATCGGGAGGTATAATAGGCTAGCCGCTGCACCACATGACTCAGATGATTGACGAAGAAATAATATTTCAATCGGTGGCGCGCCTGCTCCTCTGCATACAGGACAGGGCTGTCATCCTGAACCATGCTGCCCACCCATCCCTGCTCCTCTGCCAGAGAGCGATCCACGCTGATGCCCTCCAGATCGCGAACGAAGAATACAGTCGGCATGCCATCGAGCAGAGACAGCATGGCGTTCTGTACATGGGCCTCCAGGCTAATCCCGAATGCCGCATACCATTGCAGGATCGGAACCATAGATAGCTCCACATACTGACGGAACCATGCCAGCCAATCCATCTGCCTATCCCCATCTTCCTTGTCTGAGCGCCCCTGCAAGCTCTCGCGAACCGCCCGGAACAGCAGAGGCTCGGCCTCGCCGGGAAGCACCTCCATTAATGAAGCTACGACATAAGGCGCGCGCCCAGTGGAGCTGCATGCTTCGGGCGCCTCGCGTACAATCATGGAAAATCCGGAGATAAGCTGAGCCTGAGTAGCCGTGTTCGCACCTGGAGCTTGCAGTGTCCGATACCCCTTCTCCAGCAGGATCTGAAATGAATGGGTCGTTCCCATATCCTGGACGGCGGCGACGATCCTGGAGGCATCCAGTGTGCGGAGCAACTGCTCCTCGGTGTTCTCACGAATGAAGTTGGTGATGCGGATGTGCAGGGAAAGCTTGTAGAAGCACCCCTCCCTAGGATTCCACACCGTCCTCACGGAGGAAGTCGGGTATACATATGGGCCGATGCTTCCCAGATCGATCAGCCGTTCTTGTTGAAGCAAGAGCTGGACGGCATCCAGACCGAGCAGATAGGCGGCCTGCCACGGATGACAGGGAAGCAGCAGGTAATGCTTGCGCTCCGCTGTCAGCATGCGATGGGCGGCTTCCGCCATCTCGGCTGGAACCCAGGGCGCCGCTGCATCGCCGTCTGTCCCAGCCAGCCAATCCTCCATAACCAGCTCAGGAGCAGCCGCGAAGCAACGGAGCCTGAAGCCGACTCCATATTCCGGCGAATAAGCCCGGGAGTCTGCGGCGCTGAAGCCTTCGAGGCTTTTGGGTGTAGGATGAAACGGATGCCCGCACAGCAACGCCTGCTCCGCATACCTGAAGCTCATAGCCAGAGGCGGCCCAGCCTGTATGGCATGCTCAAGGTAGGACGTCATATGCGTCAGACTGTTATACACCATCTGCTCTAGCTCCGCCCTTTTCTCTGCATGGCTGGCAGACTGCAATTCCGCAGATGAAATCTCCTCCAGCAGCAGGCAGGCTGCCTGCTCGAAGGAGAGCGGATGCCACTCACTGGGCTGTAGATGCCAGATGTCCGACGTGTACAGCTTGTCGCCATATACATGATGCCCGGCTGCGGAGCAGTGAAGCAGGGAGCCATAGAGCGTCTGGCCTGTCGCAGGGAGATGGATCGCCAGGGTAATGCCAGGAAGCTGGGGAAGGCTGACAGCGGGGCTATGCTGTCCTGTCTCGCGAAGATAGGCGTTCAGCATCCGGCTCAGCATCTCGCGGCGTGCCAGCAGGGCAGGAGCGCCGTCCTGGCGCTGCGGCTCCGGTCGTGTGGCGATCACTTGTTCTTTACTCATCATTACTCATCCTTTCACCATTTATTGAAGCGGCAGCCGTAGGGCCTCCTGTCTATCGCGAACGGAGGAGCCCCGAGGGACAGTCAGGGCGGCGACAAGCATGACCAGACCCATGATTAGAAATACAGCCGGGATGCTCCAGAGGCCTCCAATCCATACGCCCAGCGAGGGCCCTGTTAGCTGACCGACCATGAGCAGGCTGTTGGTGGCGCCGATTCGGACGCCGCGATCCTGCTCCGTCGAGGATTGGAGCACATTCAGCATGACGGTTTGCAGGAGGGCGCTATAAAAAAATCCTTGTAGAAGACGTATAGCTGCCAGCCAGACGATGCCAAGCGGAAGCAAGTGTGCGAGCAGACACAGTCCACAGAGCAGGCCAGCCAGCCTGAGATTGCGCTCGGAAGCATGGCGATCATTGCGTTTCCCCCACCAGGAGGCTCCCACTAATTCCCCTAACGATGACATCGCCAGCAGAAAACCAGCTACGAGCGCTGCGGTGGAAGCAGAGTTGAGCTCCCGGATAAACGGCGTAAACATGGTGAACGTTGCAAAATCAACCAGCTTGAACAGGATGCCTGCCATCACCAGCCGCCTTGTGACCGCGTGCGAGAGAAGCGAGCGGAAGGCTTCGAGAACACCGCCTTGTCCGCTCGTTGTCTGCCTCGCATCCGTCTTCCGGGCACCGGGCGCGACCTTCTTCGTTGCTTCACCGCCCAGCATACAGGATGCCAGCAAGGCAAACCCCATCGTCAGGGACGCGGTAATAAATAGCAAAGGCCGGCTTCCCCAGGTCTGGACGCAGATGCTTCCCAGCAACGGGCCTACCAGCAGCCCGGCAGCCGATGCCCGTTCAAGCTGGCCAAGGGCTCGTCCCTGCTGACGTGCTGGCGCATGGGAGCCAACAAAGGCACTGCTTGCATCGGATATGCCTCCGAAGGCGCCCTGGCAGAGACGGAACAGGAAGAACTGGAAGGGAGTCTGGGCGGCTCCCATCAGAAGCATGCTGAGAGATAGCCCAACCAAGGCACGAATGACCATCCATTTGCGGCTCCACCGATCGCCGATTTTGCCCCAGAAGGGGGTGAGAAGGGCATAGGACAGTGCCGGAGCGGAAACGGACAGGCCTGTCCACATCAGTACCTCCGCGGAGGTTCCCACGTTCATCTGTTCCATGTAATACGGGATAAAAGGGCTGATTCCGGTCAGCCCTGCGCTGGATAAAAAACGTCCGCCCGACAGGATGCGAATGCTCTGGTTCCAGGCTGTCTGAGACATCATGTGATGGCTTCACCGACCTTGATCTGGAAAATAGAAGTCAATTTCCAAAAAATCTTATCAACAATGATTCTCATTGTCAACAAAAAAAGCATGCAAAATTTCTCACAAGTTTTTAGCGGTTGACAGGAAAAAAAAGGGTACCCATAATAGGGGCTGCATCATATTAACAATGATTATCATTATCACAGAATAGGTTCAGGTGAAAAATTTACCCAGAAGGCTGGTGTGAAATTATGGAACGAAGTGCCCTTCAATGGAATCATCCATCGCTCAAAATTGCCCATTCCATCCTTGACTGTATCGGTCAGACCCCATTGGTTCGATTGAATTCGCTGTTTGGAGCAAAGGGAGCGGCTGTCTATGCCAAGCTGGAGATGATGAATCCCGGCGGCAGTATGAAGGATCGGCCGGCAAGATATATTATCGAGCAGGGCTTGCGAGATGGAACGATCAAGCCCCATACCCATCTCATTGAGAGCACCTCGGGGAATCTGGGGATCGGCCTCGCGCTTGCGGCCAAGAGGTATGGACTGAAGTTCACCTGTGTAGTCGATCCCAAAATTACATCAACGAATCTGAGGCTGATCACGTATCTCGGAGCCCATGTCGATATGGTGAAGGAAGCGGATGAGCACGGGAGCTATCTGCAATCCCGCATTCGCCGGGTCCAGGAGCTGGCAAGCGCTGACCCGGCGGGGTACTGGATCAATCAGTATGCCAATCCGCTGAACTGGCAGGCTCATTATCACGGGGCAGGCCAGGAGATCGTCGAACAAATGAATGGCCAGATCGACGTTCTGGTGTGCGCGGTCAGTACGACAGGCAGCATTCTCGGCATAGCCCGGAGGGTGAAGGAAGCCAATCCGCGAGCGAGAATCGTGGCGGTGGATGCAGTCGGCTCCGTCATTTTCGGCACGAAATCCAGACCGCGGGAGCTGCCGGGCATCGGGGCTAATCGGGTACCGGAGCTGTTCAACCCAGCCGAAATCGACCAGGTCATTCATATCGACGACCGGGAATCGGTGCTCGGATGCCGCAAGCTGCTGGAGCGGGAAGGGATCTTCGCGGGCGGTTCATCGGGCTCGCTGGTAGCTGCACTGGAGAAGCTGGTGCCTACGCTGCCGCCCTCAGCCAAGGTGGTGACTATTCTCCCGGATCGTGGGGAGCGTTACCTGGACAGCGTATATAACGAAGAGTGGGTCAATCAACTGCCGCCAAGCCAGGAAGAAATTACGATTGCAAATTAATAGACAGGGGAGAGATTAAGAACCATGAATACCGCTGAGGAGCACAGTCTGTTGTATCTAAGCAAGCAGGATATTATCGATCTGCAAGGACTCCAATCCGAGCCCTATGTCAGAGCGGTTAGCCGGGCGCTGGAGCTTCATGCCCGAGGAGACATCGTCCAGCCGCTGAAGCCGTACCTTCGAGTGAATGAAGCGACGGGGCACATCGCTGATCGAATTATAGCGATGCCGGCATACGTGGGCGGGGATGTGGCGATCAGCGGACTGAAGTGGATTGGCAGCAAGCATGATAATCCGCACCAGCGTCAAAAGGAACGGGCGAGCGCGCTTATTATATTGAATGACCCGCAGAGCAATTATCCGATCGCCGTCATGGAGGGCAGCATCATTAGCGGCATGCGCACGGCAGCGGTGACTGTCATCGGCGCACGGTACCTGGCGAAGGAGGGCTTCCGCACTGTCAGTGTCATTGGCTGCGGAGTGATTGCTAGGATGCAGCTCATCTCGCTGCTGGAGCAGTTCGACTCCATTCAGACCATCCATTTGTTCGACCTGAATACAGGGGCGGCGCGCGCGCTTGCCGACGAGCTCCATTCCTTGTTCGACCAGGTCGAGCTTCACGTATCCGAGTCTGCCGAGCAGGCTGTTCGTCAGGCGGAGGTGCTCGTGACGGCAACGGTGGCATCGGCGCCGCATATTCCGTATGCCTGGTTGTCCAAGGGGACGTTTGTGAGCAATATCTCGATTATGGACCTGCACAAGGATGTGTTTATTCGGGCGGACAAGGTTGTAGTGGATGACTGGGAGCAATCGAACCGGGAGAAGAAGATTATTAACCAACTGGTGCTGGAGGGTCAATTCTCCCGCGAGCAGCTCCATGCAGAGCTGGGAGAGATTGTGATTGGCGCGAGGCCAGGTCGGGAGCATGAGGACGAAATCATCGTGCTGAATCCGATGGGCATGGCGATTGAGGACATCTCCAGCGCAGCCGAGATGTATAACAGAGCAGTCGCGCAAGGGAAGGGCACGCGGCTATGGCTATAGAATCTGAGCTGAAGCAAGCGAGTCCCTCTCTGAAGCTTGAGCGAATCACGGCTTATGTTCGCGAGCTGAAGCGGCAGGAGGCCGATCCGGTCTGTGCTTACATACGCGATATGAACGCGCTCGTGGAGCATGTTCGGCAGCGTGTACAGTCCATGCCGCCCTCAAGCAAGTTATTTTATGCCATTAAGGCCAATTCGGAGGAGGAGGTGCTGAAGGCACTCGCCCCGGTGGTGAATGGTTTTGAGGTGGCTTCGCTTGGTGAAATAGCCAAGGTGCGCCGGGTGTCGGCCGATATTCCGATTCTCTTTGGCGGGCCTGGCAAGACCGAGGCGGAGCTGCGGGGCGCCATAGAGCACAGGGTGAAGCTCATTCATGTGGAAAGTCTTCATGAGCTGAACAAGCTCAATGAAATTGCTGCCGGGAAGGGAACCGTGGTATCCGTACTGCTGCGCGTCAATCTGAAGGGCCCTCTGCCCCAGGCCACGCTCGCGATGGGAGGGCGACCAACTCAATTCGGGATAGAGGAAGCCTTGCTCCCACAGGTGATGGAGCAGGCCGCGCGGCTGCCTCATATTCAGATTGAAGGCTTCCATTTCCACTCGCTCTCCAACAATCTGGATGCGGGGCAGCATGTAAAGCTTGTGGACTATTACTGCCGGATCGCCCGGGAGTGGGCGCAGCGTTATTCCTTTCCCTTGCGGTACTTGAATGCTGGCGGCGGGATTGGGGTGAACTATGCGGAGCTGGAGCGACAGTTCGACTGGCCGGAGTTTATGAATGGGTTGGCTGCGGTGCTCAGCAGGGAGCTGCTGCCGGAGACGACCCTGCTGTTGGAATGCGGTCGCTATCTGACGGCGTCCAGCGGTTATTATGCGACAGAGGTGCTGGATGTCAAGGTGAACCATGGTCAAGCTTATGTGATTGTGCGCGGCGGCACGCACCATTTCAGACTGCCTGTTTCCTGGAATCATAGTCATCCGTTCGAGGTCGTTCAGATGGAGGACTGGCCGTATGCCTATGACAGACCCGGGGTGAAGGGGGAAGCCTATACCGTGGTTGGACAACTGTGCACGCCTAAGGATGTCCTGGCAAGCGGGGGTGCTTCTGGCGATGACGAGGTTCGAGTGGGAGACATTCTAGTATTTCAGTACGCAGGAGCGTATGGCTGGGCGATCTCGCATCATGACTTTTTGAGTCACCCGCATCCCAGGCATGTGTACTTGCCGTAACGTGCCAACGCGCCTGCATTTAGGGTGCGAAGGGTGCGAAGGGTGCGAAGGGTGCGAATGTGTGAACATCATTTTGGGAGGTGTCGTATGAACGGGGGAGCAGCACGGCTGACCAGATCAGAGGAATGGGTTCAGATACGGAGGCGCATTTTCAGGCAGTTGATCGAATCCTTGCTGTACGAGGGAATCATTAAGGAGCCCGCTGTTGCGCTACAGGCAGAAGCAGAATACGCGCTGCAGGGCAGCACAGAAGAGGGGGGGCAGGTACAGTATGTTTTCCGGGCTGTCCGCAAGGAAAGCTTCGGCCGGATTCGGTTGACGCATCAGCCTGTGATGCGAATCAGTGGGGAGGAGTGCATGGAGGCAGACTCCATCCCCCGCTTTCTGATGGAGATTGCCACGTTGATCGGCGCTTCCACCACGTTGCTCCTACGGTTTGCGGAGGAGCTTCAGCAGACGCTGCTGAAGGACACCCAATCCGCCAGGTGGGCCCGGGAACGTCCTGATCGTGGGAACCGGGATTATGACGAGTGGGAAACGGCTCTGATAGAGGGACATCCGTATCATCCTTGCTACAAATCGAGAATAGGCTTCACACTGGAGGACAATCTGGCGTATGGACCGGAGTTCGGCCCTGAATTCAAGCTGGTCTGGCTGGCTATTCGTCGCGATGCGGTAGTCTTGTCGCTCTCTGACTCTCTGCCTGCCTATACGGAGTTTTTGCAGGTGGAGCTCGGACAGGAGATGGACAGGCTGGAGTCGGTACTTCGCGAGCTCGCCCCCCACGTCAAGCCGGAAGGCTATGCCTTCGTTCCGGTGCATCCGTGGCAATGGGAGCATGTGGTGTCCGTGGCCTGTCTCGATCAGATGGTGTCAGGCGAGATCGTCTATCTTGGGCAGGCAGGGGACACCTATCGTCCCCAGCAGTCCATCCGCACCCTGACGAATGTGAGTCAACCGCACAAGCCGTATGTCAAGCTGCCGATGAATATCGTGAATACCTCCTCGGGAAGGATCCTGGCGCAGCATACGATTCAAAATGCGGCGCGCATCTCGGATTGGCTGGGGCGGATCGTGGAGGAGGATACCTTGCTTGGCGGGGAGCTTGGTCTGATCGTGCTGAAGGAGATGGCGGGCATATCGTATCATCACCAGAAGCTGCCTGATATGCTGGAAACCCAACTATATGGATCGCTTGGCGCCATATGGCGGGAGAGCCTCCATCCGAGATTGGCTGAGGATGACACAGCTTGGCCGTTCAACGCCTTATGCCAGCTTAACCGTCAGGAGCAGCCCGTCATTGCAGCGTGGGTACAAAGGTACGGCTTGGAGAGTTGGGCTCGGCAACTGCTGCATGTGACAGCCGTCCCGCTGCTGCATCTGCTCTATGTTCATGGCGTCGGGCTGGAATCGCATGCACAGAATATGATTCTCGTCATGAAGGAGGGCTGGCCCACACGAATTGCGCTCAAGGATTTCCACGATGGCGTCCGGTACTGTCCCGCGATTCCGCATCCGCTGGGCTATCCCGACATCGAGTACCCTCCGGCCAATCATCAGGGAGTCAACCGGAACTCGTTTATTGAGAAGCAAGACCCGGCAGAAGTCAGGGATTTTCTGCTGGATGCGCTGCTGTTCATCCATTTGACGGAGCTCGCATGGTTCATGGAGAAGCACTTCGGCCTGAGCGAGCAGGATTGGTGGCGTATGCTGGCTGAGGTGATCTTGGATTATCAGGAACGCTTCCCGGAGCATCGGGCGCGATATGAACGGTTTGATGTATTTGCACCCGTCATCGAGGTGGAGCAGTTGACCCGGCGGCGTCTTCATGAGGTGGCGGCGGATTGTGTGCATCGGGTGAGCAATCCGTTGCATGCCTACCGGAGGGTGCATCAGGATGAGTTACGAGGAGTGAGGATATGAATACAGCGGCATCGTGGCGGCATTCGCAGCCATGTGCATCCGACAGCGGGCAATTGGCGGCTGAAGTGAAGCAGCAGGTGCAGCAGCAGGAGCAGCAGCGAATGCTGTACACCGAGGCGCTAACCTCAGATCATTACGTGCAGGCGCGTAGACGCATCTTCAGGCAACTGGTGGCGTCCCTGCTGTACGAAGGGGTAATCGAAGCGGAAGTGGAAGTGGAAGCGGGAGCGGGAGCTTCATCGGATGAGATACATGGACGGCCTGTTCAATGGCGCATCCCAGGGCAGGGGGCAGCGGGCGAGAGGGTTCTCTACATCTGCAAGGGAAGCCGGCATCTGACCTTTGGACGTCTGCGATTGAATGAGGAGCCGGTGATGCGAAGAGCAGGCAAGAGACCCGGCGAGGAAACGGCAGGCGTTGGGCAGAGCTCTGTGGATGAAGAGGAGCAGGAGGCGAGCTCGCTCTCGCTGTTCCTGCTGGAGGCATGTCAGGGAATCGGGGCGGACGAGGGGAAGCTGCTGCATTTTGCCCGCGAGCTGGAGCAGACGCTCATCAATGATACGCTGGCCCGGTATGCCCTAGCCTCCCGGCAGACGTCGGAGCTTGTTGAGGATGAGGATTGGGAGAAGGCTACGATCGAGGGGCATCCCTATCATCCGAGCTACAAATCCAGAATAGGCTTTCGCGTGGAGGATCAACTGGAGTATGGACCGGAATTCGGGGAAGCGATCCGGCCGTTATGGATAGCCGTCCATAAGGACAAGGTACGCATCAACCATTCATTGCATCAGGAAGGCTCTGGCGCAGTAGAGGGAGAGCCTTGGTTGCAATGGGGGGAGGAGCTGGCGACACGTCTTGTCCATACCCTTGAAGCTGCTGGCGTAGATGCGGCGGCGTATGTGCCACTGCCCGTTCATCCCTGGCAGTGGCGAACCATCGTGACCGCTACACTGGCGGAGGAGCTGAGGAACGGCAGCATCATTCCTCTGGGCGTCTCCGATCACATCTATACCGCTCAACAGTCGATTCGCACCCTGGCCAATCGTTCACGACCGGAGCTTCCTTCGCTGAAGCTCTCGCTGAGTATCGTCAATACGTCCACGAGCAGGGTCATTGCCCCGCATACGGTACAGAACGCCCCGATCATTACGGACTGGCTGAAAGGCATCGTCACACGGGACGGTTACTTGAGGGACGAGCTGCGCGTCATTATGCTCGGAGAGATCGCCGGCGCGGCGTATGATAACAGCGAGCTGCCCGAGCCGCTCAGGCCGCAAGTCTACGGCGCCTTGTCCTGCATCTGGCGAGAGAGTGTATACCCTCTGCTGGAGCCGGGCGAGTCGGTTATTCCGTTCAACACGCTGACTACGCTGAATCCGTCAGGGCATCCGGTTATTGCGCCATGGGTTCATGCCTATGGAGCGGAGCGATGGCTCTCTCAGCTACTGGAAGCGTCGGTGCTGCCGCTCATCCATTGGCTATTCGCTCATGGCATTGCCCTGGAGTCTCATGCACAGAATATGCTGCTCATTCACCGGGAGGGCAGGCCGGAACGCATCGCGCTGAAGGATTTCCATGACGGCATCCGATTCATGAGCGAGCTGCTGGCTGAGCCGGACCGTTGCCCGGAGCTGGTCGATGTGCCGGAGTACCACCGCAGAGTGAACCGCAATTCATTTGTGGTAGCAAGTGAACCGGCGGAGGTTCGCGATTTCATGCATGATGCTTTTTTCTTTATTAATCTGGGGGAGCTGGCTTTGTTTATGCAGGCGCATTATGGGATAGCGGAGCTGGATTTCTGGCAACACGTTCGTGAGATTATTGAGCGCTATCAGCAGCGATTTCCTCAGCATCAAGAGCGCTATAGCCAATTCTCCCTGTTTGAACCGGAGATTGGCATCGAGCAGTTGACGAAGCGGAGAATGTATCCAGATGATGAGCTGAGAATCCAGCAGGTTCCCAATCCGCTTGCACGTGTAGCCGCAGGACATCTATAAGAAGGTTTGGCTTAGTGACTGCTGACATTGTTCATCGCAATAGGTAATGGAGGCGACCTTCGAAAAAGTATATGAGATATGAAAATTTATGCATGGACAAAGCTAGAAAATATAGGTTAGCATAAATAATAATGATTATCAGTATTATTTATAAATCAAACAGGGGAAAGTGGAGGTTGTACAGTCATGCAGGCAGAGAGACAGAAGCAAGGAAGAATACCCTATGCGCTGTGGGTACTAATGACGGTGCTCGTGCTGGCGCTCGCGGGCTGCGGAAATTCCGGCAGTGCAGGCACAGGAGCTACGACGACTGGAGATGCGGGAGCTGCGAACATCAAGCAAGAGGCACAGGTGGAGAAAAAGGAAGATACCCGGACGATCACGGACGCTTATGGCAAGGTAGAGGTTCCCGCTCAGCCATCCAGAATTGTAGTTCTGGACATCGGAGCTCTGGACAACCTATTGGCAATGGGCGTGAAGCCTGTGGGTGCATCATCGATTCTCGCGCCAGGCGACCCGTACCCGGGTTATCTGCAAGGAGCGGAGGGAATTGATAATGTCGGCTCTGTCAATGAACCGAATCTGGAGACCATCGATGCCCTGAAGCCGGATTTGATTATTGGCAACAAGGACGCCCACGATGCCATATATGAGCAGTTGAAGCAGATCGCTCCCACTGTATTCGTGGAGACGCTGGGCGTCACCTGGAAGGAAAACCTGCAGCTTCATGCCGATGCGATCAACCGACAGGAAGAGGGAACGAAGCTGTTGGCCGCTTATGAACAGCGTGCTGCGGACATGAAGTCGGCTCTGGCGGCTCAGAGCGGCAAGGAGGTATCGCTGGTTCGTCCGCGTCAGGACAAAATCCAGCTCTATCTGACGGGAACGTTTGCGGGTACGATCATGAAGGATGCGGGCATTGTACGTCCAGCCGAACAGCAGGCAGATGGTTTCTCCAAGGATGTCACGGAGGAGCAGATTGCCGAGCTGGACGGGGACATCATCTTCTGGTTTAACCGTGAGCCGGACGCTTTTGCCAAGCTGGAGAAAAGTCCGCTGTGGGCAACGCTGAAGGGAGTACAGAATAAAGCCGTCTATCCGGTTGATTGGGAGTACTGGCTTAGTGGACTTGGCATTCAGGCCGTGAACAAGGTGCTGGATGATCTGGATCTATACGTCGTCCATCCTTCATAAACCGGTCAAGACTGTTGATGGTAATATGGTGTAAAATGGAAGAGGCGCATAGCTTATCCGCAGATTGGATCGTCGATGTGACGATCCGTTTTTCTGCGTTATGGCTGATGATCAGCTTTATCTCAACAGGAGGTGGCAGACAAGTGACGAAGAGGGCCACGAGATTTCAAGCGGCGGGTCTGGTCGTACTGTGCGGGTTGATGCTCCTGGCATTTCTGAGCAGTATCAGGTTTGGTATTGTTCAGCTTCCTTGGGGCTCGGTCATGGATGCATTCTTCTCATTCGATGGCTCGCGCGATCATCTCATTATCCGCAGTGTAAGGCTGCCAAGAGCGATCATCGCCGTAATCGTAGGCAGTGCGCTTGCCGTGGCCGGGTGCATGATGCAGGCGATCAGCCGCAATGCCCTGGCAGGGCCAGAGGTGTTCGGCATTAATTATGGCGCAGCACTGGCCGCTGTGCTGGCATCGTACTATCTGGGCACCACTTCTCTGAAGCTGTTCGCCTGGTCATCGCTGCTGGGGGCCGCCGCGGCAGGTGTTCTTGTGTTTGTGCTCAGCTCCGCAGGAAGACCCGCCATGTCACCGGTCAGACTGGTGCTTGCCGGGGCTACACTGAACCTGCTCTTTGCTTCATTGACGCAGGGAATGCTGATTATGAATGAGCAATCGCTGGACACGATGCGCTTCTGGCTTGCAGGCGCATTGACGGGCAGAGATATGGAGCTGCTGCTACAGGTTCTGCCTTATGTGATGACCGGTTTAATCGCGGCCTTTATTCTGAGTAGCCAACTGAATATATTCAAGCTGGGAGAAGAGGTTGCCCAAGGTCTCGGGCAGCGCTTGAAGCTAATCCGCATCGGCTGTATGGTCGTGATCGTGCTGCTTGCAGGCAGTGCGGTCGCCATTGCCGGGCCGATCGGCTTCATCGGCCTGGCTGTCCCTCATATGGCCCGCATGCTGACAGGTGGAAACTACCGCTGGGCAGTTCCCTACTCGGCTGTGCTCGGGGCGCTGCTGCTGCTTGCTGCTGATATTGGCGCACGATTTGTACTCCCCGGACAAGAGATCCCGGTCGGGGTGGTCACAGCCTTCTTCGGCGCTCCTTTCCTTATCTATCTCGTCCAGAGAAAGGAGACCACCTCATGATTCCTGCGGCGATACTAAAGCGTGCCTCTATCGTCCTGTCGTTACTGCTGCTGCTGAATGCAGGCTTGATTGTGCTGAACGTGATGCTGGGTGATCGCTCCATCCCTGCGGGAGAAGTCGTGCGGAGCCTGCTCGGAATGGGGAACCCGGAATATCATTTCACCATCTACCAGCTTCGGCTGCCGCGTGTGCTAACGGGTTTTCTGGTCGGCATTGGACTCGCTCTGGCTGGTGCGGTGCTGCAGGTGATTACCCGAAATCCGCTGGCTTCTCCGGGCGTCATCGGACTCAATGCCGGGGCGGCTGCGGCTGTTGTCACGGTCATGGTGCTGGTTCCTTCGTTTCCCATGCGAGCGATGCCGTGGATAGCCTTCTCCGGCGCTCTGCTCGTAGCTGCTGTCATCTACAGCTTGTCCTGGCGGAGAGGTGAGGAGGATTCAACCACTCGTATGCTGCTGATCGGTGTAGGCATATCCGCCATGGCGGGAGCGCTCATCACGTATTTGCTGACACTGGGGAATATTTTTCGAGTCTCGCAGGCATTCGTGTGGATGGCGGGCAGCCTGTATGGACGGACATGGGAGCATTTCTGGCCTCTGCTGCCATGGCTCGTGTTGCTGTTCCTACTATTAATATGGAAGTCCAGTGTGCTCGATCTGTTCCTGCTGAATGTCCAAACCCCGGTAGGGCTTGGGGTACGGGTTGAGACGATGCGTGCTCTGTTCATTCTAATCAGTGTAGGCTTGGCAGGCTCGGCGGTATCGATGGCAGGCACGATTGGCTTTGTCGGGTTGATGGCGCCTCACATGGCCAGGCATATGGTTGGCAGCCGCAGCCTCGTTCGATTGCCGGTGGCGGCACTGCTTGGAGGCGTTATCGTCATGCTGGCGGATCTGGTCGGCCGGCAGTTGTTCGCTCCATACGAAATTCCTGTCGGGCTGATCACTGCGCTGGTGGGAGCGCCCTACATGATCTATTTGCTGCTGGCTCGTCGTGCTATATAATGGATAGAAAAGATTGGAAGCTGATGAAGGGAGAGAGCCCTGCGCGTGTCCTCTTATGCGAACGAAGTCTATCAGATCTATCGATTATCCTCCGTGCGAAAGCGAAGATTTCCCAAGCAGAGGGGAGCTGGACAAGTCAAAATTCCTGCCTACCTGCTTTGTTTTATTGTAGAAGGTGAAGGGGTCATCCTGCTCGATGGCGCTCTACAGAAGATCAGGCCGTTTCAAATCTACCTGCTCGTGCCAGGCATGATTGTGGAATTTCCCGAACAAGGGAGTGCGTTTCAATATTATGGCGTATGGTTTGAATCCATCCGGCTTGCGAAGATCAAGGGAGGGTATGCAGGTGTGTCTTCCCCGCCATTGTCTGGCGGGCTGTCTCCAGGGATGCTGCCCGTTCATCATCCACAGCGAATCCTGCAGTCGATCTTGCAGCTCTACCAGCTTGGTCAGCAGGAGGCGATACGGTATGCCATCAAGGGCAGGCTTCAATTCGATCGATTGATGCATGAGCTGCTGCAGAATGAACAGGCCCCGCTTGTCGAGGCAAGGGATGAACGGATCGAGCGAAGCATTGCTTATATCGAGCAGCATTATCCCGATAAACTATGCATTGAACAGTTGGCCAAGGCAGCAGGAGGCCTGTCTGCGGCTGCCTTCTCCCGTTTATTTCGTCAGGAGACCAGCATGACTCCGCTTGAATATCTGAACAAGGTGCGCATGGCTCAGGCCAAACAACGGCTAAATACAAAGGACTGTCGGGTAAAAGAGGTGGCGGCAGAGGTAGGCTTTCGTAGCGAATTTTATTTCAGCCGCATGTTTCAGCATAGGGTAGGCGTATCTCCCACACTGTATATGAAGAGGGGCAGGCTGAAGATTGCGGTGGCCTCCTCGTTAAATTTGGAGGATCACTTGAAATCGCTTGGCGTCGAGCCGGTCTGCGTCGTTGATCTGTTCTGCTATCCAGGGCAGAGTCAGGAACATTATCGGGAACGGATGGAGGGGCAACTGCAACAAATGTGCTCGTCTCGCCCGGACCTGATTATAGCGGACGACTATCATACCGAATTCCGCGATCAGCTCAAGCAGACGGCGCCTCCTGTATTTCTAGACTTCTCGGTATGGGACTGGAAGCGCAATTTTGAGCAAATTGCCGAGTTGGTTAACCGGGAGCGCGAGGCTTCCGAGATGCTGACTCGGCTGTATGTGCAGAGCGAGACAACCGGGCAGGCGCTGCGCCGGATATTAGGAAGGGATCGGCTCCTATTGCTGCAGGTGAATCACCGCGCTATCGGCATCCAGGGGATGAAGAATCATCCGCTGAATGAGATGGTGTACGGCGAGCTGGGGCTGAATCCGGGCGGACAGGCCCCAGCGGAGCTGTGGCGGCTGGAGCTGCAGCCCGGCTCCATGCCCGTACTAGAGACGGAGCACCTGTTCATTCACCAGCATCATGTACTGGCTGGCAGTGGAGAACGATACGAAGAGATGACGAGCACGCCCGCATGGGCTCGCACCGAGGCCGTGTTGCGCGGCAACATCTATACGATTCCCAATTGGTTCGCGATGAGCTGGACGCCACTGGGGCGGCAGCGCATCATGAACGGGCTGCTGACCTATTTCGGCGACATCTGAGATAGTAAGCTATCTGTACAGAGCGCTATATTATTCGTGCTGAGGGCGGATATAATCAGCCGCCCCTAGCACAGTCGTTATACATCTGAAGTTGTCCGTTCTACATCGAACGGATTGGAAGGCACATCCTCTTATTGATCTTGTTGAGGGATGAGTCTTGTTGCAATAGCCACGCGGTTGAATGCATTAATCATGATAACGGCCATCATAAGTTCTGCAATTTCTTCTTGTGAGAAGTGTTTTTCGATTTCATGGTATACAGAATCAGGAAGCTGGTCTTTGCTAATCAGTGTTATTGCCTCAGTTAAAGCCAGTGCTGCTTTTTCCTTGTCTGTAAATAGATTCGATTCCTCCCATGCACTTAGAGCATAGATTCTTTGTTCGGTTTCACCATAGGAGCGTGCCTTCTTGGTATGGCCGTCTATGCAAAAAGCACATTTGTTAATTTGCGATGCTCTAATGTACATTAATTCCTGTAGTAACAAGTCAATCGATGACTCTGTTGCAACCTTATACAAATTTCCCACCGCTGCATAACCTTTTGGGAATACCTTCCCCATGATAAACCTAGTTTTCATTTCGATTGCCTCCTGATACAGTATTAATCGACATTAAGTAATTTATAATACAAGTTGTTGTTTATCATATTTGTTGTCTACAATGTAATTATAGATTTTCTGCCTTGAAATTCAATCGTCAATGTTTCTTTGAATATTTGTTATACGACAAAAAACATGAAAGTGTGAAGAAAATAAAAATAAATAGATAGGTGATAGAAAAATGTCTAAAAAAACAGATCTTCGTATTATTCGTACTCGGAAATCAATAAGAGAGGCCTTTCTAAGTCTAATGGGGGAAAAAGGATTTGATGCGATTACTATACAAGATATTGCAGATCATGCGATCATGAATCGGGCAACCTTTTATCTACACTATTATGATAAACATGATTTATTGGATAAATTGACTGAGGAAGTATTTGAGGAATTATCTCAACTAATTAAGCCGACCTCCTATATAGAAAACAATGAAGTGCTTATTTTAAAATTAGAAAAAATGATACAGAGCATATTCGAAAATATCGGCAGGCATATTCAATTTTATCAAGTTATGCTTGGGGAGAATGGTATTTATGGTGTGAACAATAAGATTCAATTGATAATAAAGAATAGCTTTAAACGGGAGTTTTCGTTGCTTCATCTCCATGAGGGAAACTTGTCGATGCCAATGGATCTCCTGGTTGAATTTATGGCGTCGGCCTTAATGGGAATGATTCGATGGTGGGTTCTAAATGATCAGATTTACTCGCCAAAGCATATGAGCAAAAATCTGGTCCAGATTATCACAAAAGGACCATTGGAAGCTGCAGGCTTGAAAATCGAAGATAAGGAAAGACGATAACTTCGCATGTGTCCATGAAGAACAAGCTTTTCAACGGATAGATTGCGAATAAAACGTTAGAACAATATTTATTAGCTAAAGTATTGACAGATGCCACAAATGTAACTAATATAATTACATGTAACTAAGTTAGTTACAACTAAAATGTAAATTGAAAATGCACAACATAAAAACGAACGGTTTACAGTTGTCGGTGAAGCAGAATAAGGAACAGCGGCAAGATTATTTTTGGGAGGCAATGAAATGACACTAAAGGTTACAATTTATTCGGATTATGTCTGTCCTTTTTGTTTATTAGGTAAAGACCAATTTGAAAAGGCGATTGAAGGAAAAGATGTTGCTGTGGAATGGATGCCTTACGAATTACGACCAAGACCATCACAACAACTAGATCCTGTGAATGATCCTTCTAAATTAGCTTTGTGGAAGAATTCCATTACTCCTAGAATTGAAGCATGGGGTGTAGACATGAAATTACCCAATGTTTCCCCACATCCCTATACAGATTTAGCGCATGAAGGGTTTCATTTTGCCAAAGAACATCATAAAGCTAAAGAATATAATGACCGCTTGTACAAGGCGTTCTATCAAGAAGATCAAAACATTGGGGAGATTGAGGTATTAACAGCTCTTGCTCAAGAAGTCGGACTGGATGAGGCTAAATTCAAAGAGGCACTGGTAACTAGAAAATATCGGGCAACACATCAACAAGCTCTTAAACGTGCCTACGAAGAAGCTCAAATTACTGGCATCCCTACATTTATTATTGGAGAAGAGCGAATCTCTGGAGCTGCTAGCAAAGAGGTATTCGAGAAAATAATTGATCAAGAGAGCCAAAAGATAAAAGTAGATAATTTTAATATCATTCAATGCTCCCTTGATGGGGACTCTTGCTAATAAATAAACAGAAAATTGCCAATTTTTGAGGCTGGAGGTTGTCATACCGCCAACTCAAGAATTGGCGATTTTTTTGAGATACGCCATCGGACCGCGAAGAAAATTGACAAGTGACAGGTTGTCATTTATTATTTAGCGTAGTGACAGGTTGTCATTCTACGTTGGAGAAGAGGTGAATGCTCGTGCCCAAAGAGTTGTTTTTTACCATTGACCCAGAGAAGAGAAGTCGAATTATGGAAGCCGCCATTCACGAGTTTTCAAGCCAGATGTACGATAAAGCGTCCATCAATCAGATCATTAAGGAAGCGGATATCTCCAGAGGAAGCTTTTATCAATATTTTGAGAATAAGGACGATCTCTATTTTTTCAGTATAAAAACATTGCTTCAAGCTACCGCCTATCGATTTCTGAAGCAATTCATAGCCGCGCAACCGGAGGATATTTATGCTGTGTATCGGGCATTGTTTGCCTACAATCTCCAACTAATCTCAGGAGGGGAGTACAAGGATTTTTTCAGAAATATGTACTTTGGGATGAATTATCGTCTTCAGCAAGAGCTAAAGGCGATCTTCAGCTCGATACGGAATGAAATGCTAGAGAACCGGTTGGATGCGCTGCGTAGAAAATCCGGTTATGCGGACTCGTATTTTCAGGAGCTGATGAATATTCTGGAGCTGAATAATAGAGATTTGCTCATGATGTATATCTCGAAATCACCGGCAATCGAAGAGATTATGGAAATCTATGATCTGAGAATTCAAGTGATACGCACGGCGCAATAAAACGATAGGGGGTAAAGGTGAAGATGAACGCGAGAATAGGCAGAAGAAAAATGATGGTTCTGGTGGGGATCATTGCGGCAGGCATCCTGATTGGCATTCTATATCCACTGGCAAGGGGCAATACGAAGGAGCAATTCATGAGCATCGCGCAAACCGAGATCAGCCATCCGCAGCCGCGGGCGGTGAGAGGACAGCCTTATCATGAGATCCTCGTTGTCTACCGATACTTTAACCAGATCAGAGCCGGAGTGTATAACGATATTGGGAAGACGCTGATCAGCGAGCCGGATTTTGCAGCGATGGACACCGACGCGATCAAGCAGGAGCTTGGTGCGATGGCAGTGATCAAGAACGGGCCGAGATTCTGGCTAATGGACGAGATTACCGGCTACTATAACGGAGCGGAGAGAACAATTGCTGGCTACACGATGAATCAGCCGGGTACTGTGGATTTGTCCCTCGCGGATCTAAAGAGCCGGACTCCCTACAGCATGCATAAGGTTAATCGCAAAACGACGTATACCTTCAAAAAAGGAGAAAAGGTGTATGAGCTGGTGTCCGATCAAAACGAGGTATATACGATGCAGTCGGCCTCTCTTGAGATTGACAAAAGCCTGAGTCTGACGGACTTGGATCGCCTCGGTGAAAGATTGAAGCTGCCGGATGGATGGGTCTATCGGGTACGGGTGCTGGATGAGGACGTCACCTATGACATCAATGGAACCGCTGAGCTCATTCAGGATGAGTTCCTGAACAGCTATCAGAAAAATCCGTAACCACTATGGAGGGCGAATAAGAGATGCGAGAGGGATTGAATACATGCGAAACATGAAAATGAAATATGTGGTTATATCGGCTGTGGCGCTCCTGCTGCTTATAGCCGTGGCACTGCTGCAGATTTTTTTGTACGGCAACATATTGCCGGGGCCTAGCGAGCCGGAACGGATGATTAACAAACCCAATGCGGTAAGCGAAAACCCAATGAAGCTGGGCTCCGGTTACTATGACACCACCTGGCCCAGCGAACATGCCGATCAGATAAGGTCTCACGCTGTGCTCTCAGCAGGGCTTCCCCAAGACCTCGACACATCCAAGCTCAAGCTTCAAGTATCAAGCACCGAGCTGTATATGCCGACCTGGGGGTATACAAGGGGAGACAATGACATCTTCGTCATCGGTGGAAGTCCGCAGTTTATGACCACGTTCACGGAGTCGATCAAGGAGGGCGAGGGATTATCCAAGCTCAAGCTTTTGACGTATACGGCAAAGGATATGTGGAGCAGCGATGTTGCCTATGTGGCCAAAATTAATACCGAGACCAATACAAAGTCCATACTGGAGTTGGACAAGGGGAGCACCGTCAATTATACCGGGGGCTTGCTGATGCATGCCAATGGCTATGTGTATGCCGTCTCGCAATCGGTCTTGTATCAGATCGATCCCGATCAGATGGTTATTACGAAGAGTGTGGATTTGCCCAAGGTGGGTAACAGCTTGACCAACTATTGGACTACGTATAACGGTCTTCAAGTGCTTGACAACGGGGAGCTTGTGCTCAAAGGCTTTCATATATTAAATAACGCTAATCTGGATGGCTATCTGCTGCTGATTGACCCGGACACATTGCAAATGGATATCAAGCAAAAGGCAAGAGTCTCCTCTGCTCGATTGGCGATTAAGGATAACGACCTGTATCATGTGAATGCCGAAGAGGTGCTACGCTTTCACATCACCGATCAAGGGTTTATACGAGACGATAGCTATACCGCAACATACCGAACGCAATCGGATCAAAGCACGCAGGCAAGCTCTCCGATGCTGCTGCCTGGCATCGACATGCTTGTCTTTGCGGACAATACTGCGCCTGGGGCCGACACACCGATGAGGCTTTATACGAAGTCCACTAAAGACGGCAACGGTAAGCTGCAGTCAGCTCACGCATTCACAACGGATAAGCCAAGCTTCAACTTTTTTATGGTTGGGGGCGATACGTTTGTGAACAATCTGGTTGTGTACTACGATCCGCTGAACAATCTCGTCTCCGCGAATAAAATACATGACGACGGCAGCATCAGCCTGCTGTGGGAAAGAGAAGGAATCAAGGCGAGTGCCTCTCCCGCCATAGCTGTAGAGAGCGGGCAGGTTTATATTGACGATTATACAAATGGCAAAGACCATTTTGTCGTTCTTGACCTTACGAGCGGCGAGGAGCTGGGAAGGGTAGAGCTCCCTGCGACCCTCCCTACCGTAGGCACCATATTCGTCGGTGAAAACAACGATGTATTCGTCCTGAGCAGTGAAGCTGGACAGAAGACAGGGTATGTGAGCCGGATAACGGTAGCTGTAGAAAGTATTTTTCCATGATAATAAGAGAAACGGCTTTCCTGTGTTGGTGATGTGGTAATTTCGATTATATAAGATTTGAAAAGGTTGCATTGCACATTAAGCAGAGTACATCTTGTTTCCATATGAGAAGATAGCATTGAAGTCTGAATCTATTTTATAATGCCAGAACTTATGCTTTTTATCCCATCACTTTATACGGTGATGTAATTCAAGTAGTAAGGAGGCCATATGCTCTCATATGAACCCCACTCAGGATTAACAATGTTTATCCAACAATCGCAATTAACCCCGGATTTACCTGCGATTACGTACCGTAATGATACGATCACCTATGCACAACTTCGGGATGAGAGCATTTTTCTTGCCCGGAGGTTGGCAACTGCTGGTGTCAATAAAGGTGATGTGATTGCACTTAAGATGGACCGTTCTATGAGAATGATAATTTCCCTGTATGCAATTTGGTTTGTTGGGGGGGCTTATGTACCGATTGATCCTACCTATCCTAATGAGCGCATACAAAGAATGCTGAAGGACAGCGATGCACGTTGGATACTAACGGATGAAGGTCTGACTGATAGAAGAACTTCGGTTATATCAGTCGACTGCTGTCCGCCCAGATCCCTGCACTCAATGGCATATCTTATCTATACCTCGGGATCGACGGGAACCCCTAAAGGAGTAATGATTGGACATAACGCGGTTCATCATTTTATTGAGGGTACAGTGAAAAAACTCCAGTTGAAGAATTATCGTTCAATCCTGGCACTAACGACAGTATCATTTGATATTTTTGTTCTTGAAGTGGTGGCGGCGTTAACCGCAGGACTCCAAGTTATATTGGCAAGCACAAAAGAAATGCGCAATCCTAGATCGATAACCAGATTGATTACTAAGCATCAAATTGAAGTGGTACAGATGACACCTTCCCGATTGACACAGATGCTGATTGATTACAAATTCTGTGAGGCTATTAGTACAATACGATTGTTACTAATTGGAGGAGAGCGTATACCCAGTGGCCTAATCAGAAAATTGCGGGTACATACTGAAGCCTCTCTATACAATATGTATGGACCCACAGAAGCTACGGTCTGGTGCGCGGCTTACCCAATAACCGACGAGGAGGCTGTGGTTGGGGGACCGATCGGGGATACAGAATTATTAGTATTGAACGGTAATCGTAAAGTGGGACCTGGTGAGGAAGGAGAACTCTGCATTTCTGGCCCCAATCTAGCCATAGGATATTGGAATAATAATCAGTTGAATGCTGAGAAATTTATACCTCATCCTTACAGGGAGGGGGTTCGATTGTACAAAACTGGAGATTGGGTAGTACTAAGGAATGATGGGACGATTTCCGTTCGAGGAAGACTAGATGATCAAGTAAAGATCAAAGGCAATCGACTTGAATTGGGAGAAGTTGAGCAAAGCTTACTTAGGCATTCTACCATTCACAATGCAGCTATCCTCACCCTAGAGGATGAGGATGGAAGCAAGCTAGTAGCCTGCTACGCTGGAGAGGAAGGTATTCCCGCAGAAGTGTATCGAAAATATTTAGCCGAATATCTTCCAGAGTATATGATTCCAAGCCACTGGTTTTGGATGAAGCAGCTTCCTTTGACACCTACTGGGAAGCTGGACCGTGTGAAACTGCATCATGATATAACGAATAGTCGGAGCGGCAAGTAAGGATGATGTTTCGGCAATCTTAACCGATACATCTTTCTATATTTTTACTATGATTAAGGAAGTCGTTGTGAGCCATCAAGTGAGTCACTGAGATTTTGTGGGTCGGGGGGACAGCCCTAGAAAGGCGACGTTATGCAAATCATAAAGGAACGATACGATCTGTTGATCAATGGGAAGTTACAGCCTGCTGCTGATGGAAGGTATGCTTCAGTATGTAATCCAGCAGACGAATCAGTTATTGCTAGTGTAGCCATCGCGACAGTTAGAGATGCAGAATTGGCAGTAGAATCGGCAAAAAAATGCTTTGAAGAAGGAAAATGGGCAACACTTACTCCGAGTCGGCGATCATGGTCTTTACATCGTCTCGCTAACCTTATTGAGGAGCATGAAAACCAACTTATAGAGTTGTTGATTATGGAGACAGGGTCTACCTTCGGAAAGGCACAAGTCGAAATAAAGGCTACAATCGAAGGGTTAAGAACCTATTCCGAACTGGCTGTATCTGGTTATGAGTATCCTACTTTATCACAAGGGAATGTGGGGACAACAGCCAGCGTTAATACAGTTCGTCGGGTTCCGGTAGGTGTAACTGTTGGGATAGTTCCTTGGAATTGGCCGCTTTACCTTACCATGTGGAAGATGGCTCCGGCACTCGCGGCGGGCAACAGTGTAATAATTAAATTACCGAATCACGCATGCCTAACCGTATTAGTATTGGCAGAGCTTAGCTTGAGCGCGGGAATACCTTCAGGTGGACTCCAGATTATTAATGGCGATGGTCCATCCGTGGGTGAGTATCTTGTAAAGCATGAGTCGGTTAACATGATTTCATTCACCGGTTCGACTGAGACTGGGAAAAGGGTTATGATGCTGGGAGCCAATACGTTAAAGAGATTAACTCTCGAATTAGGAGGGAAATCCGCCCAAATCTTCCTTGAAGATGCTGACTTGGATATGGCAATCGATGGCGCGCTTTTCTCAGGATATAATCACGCAGGCCAAACCTGTCATAATGGAACTCGACTTCTTGTACCTGACGTTCTTCATGATGAGATTGTAGAACGGTTAGTCCGGCGGACAAAGGATATTCGTATCGGTAACCCCCTTCTTGATAGAAGTGTTGGTATGGGTCCAGTAAACTCCAAAAAGCAGCTCGAAACCATTCAGCGCTCCATCCAGATGGGGCTTAACGAAGGAGCCAGGCTTGCAGTGGGGGGACATGCTCCTTCAGGAGAAAACTTCAAACGAGGTTATTGGATCAGCCCTACAATTCTGACGGGGGTAACCAATAATATGTGGGTTGCAAGAGAAGAGATATTTGGTCCAGTGTTGGTTGTCATTGCTTACAGATCGTTAGATGAGGCTATTCGTATTGCTAATGACAGCAGCTATGGATTGGCAGGAAATATATGGTCACGACGATTAGATAAGGCAATGGAGGTTGCGAAGCAAATCCAGACGGGTACAGTGTGGATTAATGATGCTTCTCTTGTAAATATACATGCTCCCTTTGGAGGGTTTAAACAAAGTGGAATTGGAAGAGAGTCAGGTATTTATGGTCTAATCTCCTATACAGAATTACAACATATTCATATAGGTCTTTCAGAAAAAAAACCATACCTGTTAGGTTTGTTCCCTACTAGGGGTACTCCTGACTGAAAGGTATGAATGGACTAGAGGAGTATGAGATGGAATCCTCATTGGTAAAACATATTAGAGATACTTGTCTAAGGTATGGATCGAATGAAGCCTACAGGTACGGAGAAAATACAGTTTCTTATGATGAATTGTGGAGTCGAGCGGTATGCTTCTCTAATGCGCTTGCTGAACAGAGTATTTTCAGAGGCAGCAAGTTAGCGTTTTATTGCGACAACATGCTGGATATCGTAATCGGATATATTGGGTGTTTAATTGGTGGGGTTACTGTGGTTCCACTCAATCTGGAAGATGATGTTGAAATGATTTTACCCGTTCTATCTTCTAGCGAGATTGAGGTTGTTTATGTGTCCCCTATGTCTCATGCTAGAATAGCACCCTATCTAACCAAAGGAACGCAGCGAGCTTTAACTTCAGAAGCACTGGGTCTGTACCAGAATAGGGAGAACTGTGATTGGGAACTGACAAGCACGATACAATCTCACGTTTCGGATTCGGATGTAGCATTTATTTTCTTCACTTCTGGTTCAACAGGTAGGCCCAAAGGCGTAATGCTTTCCCATGAAGCGATAGATTGCTATATGATGAATGGTGGAGCCAGCTACAATGTTAGGTCTGATGATGTCTTTTTATGTCATTCAGCAATGCATTCGGATATGTGTCTTTTTTCTTTATTTTTATCACTGCGCTATGGTGCAACCTGTGTGCTAATCCCTCACCATAAAAGATGGAATCCTTTTTATAATATAGAGTTAATTAGAAGTAGTAAGGTATCCATACTTGAGATTGTGCCTTCTTTTCTTCGCCTAATTTTATCTGATGAAACGAAATACCATAGCTTAACTACAGTCAGAACATTGATTACTACGGGTGAGAAGATATTAATTAAGGAAGTAAATCACTTCCGAAAGCAGTTTCCACTTGTACAAATTGTCAATCTATATGGAAGCTCAGAGTGTAATGATATTTTAAGCTACCAGATTCCAAAGGGTGGCAGTGATCTTGTAGAAATTCCTTTAGGAGCTCCATTACCCTATATTAATGCTTTTTTACTGAATGATGATATGCAATTATGCAAAGATGGAGAAGTCGGTGAGCTCTTTGTAAACTCGAGGACTCTGATGAAAGGTTACTATGGTGGAGAGTCTGATCCATTCTGTTATCTACCTGGTTGTGGGAATGCTCGGCATTATGCTACAGGAGACCTGATGTTTCGCAAGGATGGCCTATATTACTATGTCGAGCGGAAGGATAATAGCATTAAGGTCAATGGACTTAGAGTTTATCCTGCGGTAATCGAAAGTACATTGCGATCATTTCCTGGTGTCGTTGAGGCTTGCGTGATTCCGATCGAACAGGAAGAAAGAATGATTTTAGTCACATTTCTTTATGGAGTCAAAACCTCTCCCTTGGAGGTTCGAAAGTATTGCTCAGAACGTCTAATGCCTCACTATATTCCCACGAAGTTTGTTATTATGAATAATCCTCTTCCCAAAACCAGTACCGGCAAGCTTGACTCTAAGCAGATTACTTCCTGGTATAAAAATCACTCCTAGGATCTAATTAAACACCCCTAAAGTTTCCTGGAAATTGGAGAATATAATCTCACGTAATACAAGCTATTTAGCAAGGAGAAGCAGGTGATGGTTTGAACAGAGAGGAAATTATACAAATAATCAATAGGGTATTATCTGCAGTTCTTGTGGAAGAGTCAGCTATTTCTGAGCACGCTGAACTAACTGAATTGGGTTTGAATTCATTGAGATTTATTCGGATGGTAGTGGACTTAGAAGAAGAATTAAACATTATGATATCGGATGAGGACCTGATAATCGAGAAATTTTCAACAAAAACAAAAATTTACAATATTATATCCTCATTGATGGAATAAATATAAAAATGTGGCTATAAATTCGAACTATAGTTAGGAGGAAATCTAGTTGGGTATCGTATATTCAGAAAATCATCTAAAGAACTCCTGGTGGTACACAGAAATGCTCGCTATTGTGGAAACCTGTAATCGTATAAGGAATCTGCAACTTGTAGATGGATCTATTCAAGGTGATAATCAGACGGTACGAGATGATCTTCAACTTCTTATTCAAAAGATTCAAGTAGTCCAATCATTATTTGATGAACGATATGTACAGGAATTAATTGCTGATCTGGAAAACTGGATGAGTGCTGGTCTACACACGACACCAAGATTTGAGAACTCTTATCGTTATTTCTCTCCTGGGGAAAACAATAGTTTAGGGCTGCTATTGTTTCCTATATACGATCTCTCCTATAGGGGGAGATCAGTAAAACTGGAGGTATGTCTCTACTATCGGAATGAGCCGCGGAATGTAACAGAAAGCAGACCGAATTATCCATATGCAATATTCCAAAGCTGTGAGCTTCTGATGGCTACAGATGGATTGACATTACAGAATGTGTTCACCCTTTTTCCTGAGAATATCGCAGTTGATAAAATTGCTGATCAGAGAAAATTCGCCTTCTTCTTTATCACAAACTACCTAAAAGTTTTTCAACATATCACGAAACCATTAGGCGGATTTCTAATCGCGAATGATTTTGACATTTTCCAAGCAGACCCCAATGAGATATATGATGCTAGATGTGCTTTTTCATTTGTTCATGATCATAATCATTATGTTGGTGCGCTGCCATTCGACAGTTTCTACGAGTATAAGACAACATTATTGGGGAGCTTCTTTGAAGAAATGCGTGTAGAAGCCATCACCTTTAACAACCTTCGATCTTCTAACGACAGATTCTTCTTAATGGCTGCTGAGTTAATTTTGGCTGAACGGACTTATCGCTATACGTACACTAATGATCCCTGGGAAAGCTTTGATACATTAACTAATTATTTTTTTCTGAATTATTTTATTCAAAATAATGCTATTCAGATTCGACAAATGAAACTATATTATAACCTTTGCGAAATCGAGAAATGTATGAAAACTATCGAGGAGGATTCGCACCGGTTAGAATTATCGCTTCTTGGCTCATCAGGAAAGTCATTCGAGAAAAAAATAATTGAGTGGGCTAAACCTTACCTACCATTTAACCAAGAAGGAAGAAAGGTAGAGCGCAGCTTGTTTGCTGACTGGTTAAAAAAGCAGGGAGAAGCTCTCAATATTCCTAAAACAATTACGACTTAGAGGTCATGCTTTAATCTATCGTCCTCTTTAGTAAACGAGCAAACATCGAAAACTATACTTTGTAGGCGGGAGGGGGATATAGTGAGCTCTGTTTTGCTCAATCCGAATGATATTAATCAATATCACGATGAAAATGTAGTTCTTCTATTCTCTGGTGGGCTAGACAGTGTCTTTGCAGCTTACCAGTTGACACTTCAGGGACTTCGAGTGCATGCATTATATGTGGACGTTGGACAAACGGAAGAACCCGATCTGGATTATCTAGCCAAACAGCTCAATATCACCGTTAAACGTGTTGGTGCAAGAGATAAATTGTGTCAGAACTTTATAGCAAGGGGGATTCAAGCCAACGCATTATCTAATGGACAGTATCCCATATCTTCAAGCTATACGCGTCCTTTAATTGCAAGCGAAGGCGTTCGTTTTGCTAGGGAAATTGGAAGCAGACTTATAGCACATAGTGCGACTCCTTTACAAAATTCCACTCCGCGATTTAATCTATCGATTCTCGCACTGGCAAATGATATAGACATCTATTGCCCATCCACCCTGAATTATACCCCTCGAGAACGCAAAGCTGAAATTTTGATAAGCAATGGGATCTTGGTGGCGAGCAATGAATCATTATACTCTATTGATGAAAATCTGTGGGCAAGGGTTATCGAAAGTGGTCCTTTGGAGGATGCACGCAATGAAATCCAGGAGAGCGTTGTTTTTCGTGGTGGGGAACTCAGTGATTCAGAAGCTCAAAGCTGTATGATTACGCTGGAATTCCATAGAGGGCTGCCAACCGCCGTCAACGGTAAGAAAGGCTCATTACTAGCGATTGTCGAAACTTTGAATGAGATTTTAAGCAAATACGGAATAGGGAGGTACTCTGGACATGAAGATACGCTCTTTGGTATGAAGAGCCATGAACTCCGGGAGGCTCCGGCGGCAAGTATTATACATCAATCTCATCGATTACTGGAGGAAATGGTTCTATCAGCAGATGAGTTGCGAATGAAACAGATCATGGATAGCGAATGGACTCGGAATGTCATAACTGGTGGTTGGTTCAGTCCATTAAAGGACGCTCTTGATTGTGCAATAGAATTTATGAATAATGACATCACGGGTGAAATTAAATGGAAAGTAATGAAGTCATCCGTCTTCTGTATATCGAAGTGGACTACTAATTCATTAACTGTTTCTAGACACCCTGAGTTTTACAACGAATTCCAGCCTTATAATTTTGATAGTTATTATACTCAACTGGCTCGCAATCGAAGATGTTATATTAACAAATCTAAGGAGGATTAATGAATAGGGTACTCTCCGGTTCGCCATATGAGGCATTAGTAGGAATGTCACGAGCTGTACGTAAAGGTTCTCATATTTCAGTATCTGGCACGGCGTCGCTCAATAAAGATGGGGAAACCTCCTTCCCATATGACGTTTTTAATCAGACACTTACAATCATTCGTATAATAAATGATGCACTTCAGTATTTTGGTTCAGATCTTACCGACATCACTCGAACCAGAATCTATGTGAAGGAAGGGTTTGACCCGAATATTGCAATCAAGGCGCATGCTGATGCTTTTAAGGATATTTGTCCGGCCTGCACAGTGCTAATGGTAAGCGGTTTTTTAAGAGACGACTGGGTTGTAGAATTAGAAGCTGATGCAGTTTTGAACTCTGCTTCACATGAATGAATTAAGAATTGGAGAAAGATATGAACTATGTAGAGGAGATCAAAAGAGTCATATTGGAGGAAATTGCTCTTGACCGTACTATGGATGATATTCCAGAGGATTTTAATCTTATCAGAAACGGATTGCTCGACTCTATGGGAATTATCAAACTCATGCTATTCATGGAACAAAGATTGCTGCTAAAGGTAGGCATTGATGACTTAGATAAAACTAATTTTCAGACCATAGAACGAATTGCTCTTTTGTGTAATGTATTATCTCAAAAGGCTGGTAATGAAAATGGAAGGACTTAAACATTTTCATTCAACTGTGAACTGTAGTTCCAAAATGGGGCCTTGTTGTTATTGGAATAGTATTTCAATTATCCTGCAATATTATAGCATGGAACAACTGATTATTCCTTTTCTCCACTTGAGTTATGCTTATAATACTCGTTTAGATAATGCATTTATTACTGAAAAAATTACCGAACAAAATAGTTGGACCAGTCAGTATTTTTATATAAACAGCTCTCATCAGACCCATACAAGTAGGCTGCTGACCGAAGGACACCCGGTATGTATGAATATTGAGCTCTATCCTATGAGCTTTCATCTCCCTATTTATCCACGTGTCAACCAACTGCACCATTTGATTGTTGTAGGTGCGGATGAGGAAAATGCAAACGTCATTGACCGCCATTTTAACTTTGCAGGTAACATTAAACGTGATTTACTCTTTAATCCTGCACTTCAATCCGGGCTGAATAATATTGGTGACACTATTCATTGGGTTTCGCCTAACGCTCTTTCCTACAAGCAGGATTTGAAGACTAAAATCGAACCAGCATTGATTAAAGCCTTCCTGCATCATGTTGATGCTTATCTCAGTGGAAGAGCAGTATGGAACAAGATAGAGTATCAAACTGGATTACCAGCACTTCAAAGTCTTCATGACGATCTACCAACCACATTAGAGTATTATTTTGATTCTTATCAATATCAGTATGCGTTGGATCAGTTCCTGCATCGATTAAACAATAGTTTTACAGATCAAAGAGAAGGGCTGCTTACTTGTATTCCATTCTTTGACGGGAAAATTGCTGATGTTTTGCGTAACAGGCTTATATATTATGTAAGCTGCTCTTTACGAGAGTTGAAGAAACTGAATTATATAGCTATTTTAGGAAAGCAGAGTGGCGAATCCCTATCGGAAATTACTGAAAAAATGAAAAGAAAGATAAGTGAGGTGCAAGAATTGGAAGCAAAAGTTGAGCATGAATTGTATACAATGACAAAGGCTCTAGGTGGAAACTAATGTCCAGTTTTTCGCTTACTTCTGCTTATGTGCCAGGTGAACGTATAACGAGGGAGCAATTATTAAAACAAGGGATTATCAGTTTATCAAGTTATGCCAATTTAAAGAAAAATGGATGTAATTTTGTACCAACGGAAACTAAACTAACAGGATTAGAGATGATCTACCAAGTATTTGATCGTCTGTTTGCAGATTACTCTGGGGGTCGATCCCATATTCGCTATTTAGTAATGGTGAATAGAACGATATCCATTCCCTATTCTGTCGATGTCTATGGTAATATTCGACACAGATATGGATTGGATAATGCAATCGGCTTTACAGTCAAAGATCTTGCCTGCGCCAGCTTTTTTATGGGGCTGTCGGTGTGTGAAAGTATATTAAAATATAGGAATACTTCTGAAGGAAGTGCTATTCTCTTCTCGGTCGAGAAGGAACCAGGCTTGTTCTCAAGAAATGGAGAGGATCTATTTCTTTCAGGGGATGCAAGTGTGGCCATGCTGGTAACCAATAATAATGAATATAATCAAATCCTTGCAATCAATGTGATTGAAGAGCAGAGTCGAATCCCGATGGAGGAGATCGGCTCAGATGCTGAATTCACAATGAATACCAATTCCTTTTTGACGCTTGCGAAGCTCGTTCAAAAAACAATGAAAGATGCGAAATTAAACATGGAGGACATTAATCTCATCATTCCTTCTAATAGTCTCCGAGAGACATGGCTTAAGCTGGCTCTCATACTAGGTTTCCCAGAAGGGAAATTATTTATGGACGGGTTTCAGGAATATGGTCACATTTCTAATTGTGATCTAGTGCTCAACTATAGAATAGCTTATGATAAGGGCTTGATCCGTTCAGGAGATTTATTGTTGCTGATAAGCACTGGAGAGGGAGGTGGATCAGGGTGTGCAGTTGTTAGAAAAATGTAGCTTACACATGGAACTTCCATCAGTATTACATGAACCTTGTTTCTATGCTAGGAATGAATCGCTAGAATATTTATCCTACCAGAATGTAAGAAAGCTATATGATATTAGTTCCAGACCAAGGGATGAATCAAATGGTTCGACGAAACCAATGTTTAATCTAGTTAACAAGCTGGTTGAGAACAGAAACAGTGTAGATCTAGAATATATCTTAGTTTGCTATGATTCATATCCATTAATGGACAAGCTATATCCCCCCCTTTTTGTTAGAAATTCACTCCAGGCGAAGAAATCTCTTGCTTTTTCATTTAGTAATCAAGGCGGATTGTCCCCGATAACCGCGATCCACTATGGAAATATACAAAAAAAAAATCTTCTCTTGGTATGTATGGAACAACTCTGGGATTACGAGGAGCCGAAAGCAGAGAGAATAACTAGATCAGATGCACTGTCCGTCGTCCATTTACATCCGACTATGGGGTCTTTAGAAATACTATATTATGGAATAATGCTGAATGAATCCTCTTCTATTTCAATTCGTTCTATCTTTTCGGCTATTGAGAAAATTATGCTAAAAGCTGGTATTAGCACGGATTCACTGACAATAATCCCGCGCTCTTTCAGTGATCATTATACGGAGGCTATTAGAAGAAAATACCCTGATGTGTATATGCATCAAGATCAGAAAGATTATTCAACCGCTGATCTGTTTTATTCTTTAAGTGATTATATGAAATATTCGAAAAAAAGAAAGCCATATATTCTTCTTGTATTTCTTGATGACATTGGAACTGGATGCTTGATCATGAGAGACAATGAATATTTTTCAATGGAAATGAGCTAAGTGGAATTCCGATGATAAATAGACTGTAACCTGGAGGGAAGGGAATGGAAGAAGAAATAAGGCAATCGATTATTGAATGTGTGAAAGAAACATTGGATCTGGAGACGATGGATGAGCAACAGCCGCTAAGTACTATTGGACTCGATTCAATGAATTTTATTCGTTTGATTGTTATGCTGGAAGAGGTATTTAATATTGAAATCAATGATGAAGATATTGAGTTGGATAAATTTCAGAGCATAGACAGTATAGGGATGCTGATAACTAATACTTTACATGCTAGTAAGTCGTCATATTCCGAGGAGGAATGATTTGAAACGTATTCTCCCATTATGCCACCCGGATGTTCATGGTTATACGTATCATGCATTTCCGCTTTCCATCTTGCTAACGAGACAGGAGTCAAGGGAATGGTTCTATAATCAGTATATTCAATTAATGAGCGGTACCCATGAGGACTTTAAATATTTTACAGACTTTTATACACAGACTGTAGAAAATACTCCACTAGTTTACTCCCCGTTTCTTGTTACCCGGTCATCCCACAGGCAGCAAGTAGACGGTGATTGGAAGATTATCGAATATATAGAGGCGAGTATTGAGAAGGGGTATTATATTTACTTGTTTGTTGATGAGTTCTATATTCCAGGGAGAACTTTATATAGAAGTACACATGTCACGCATGACATACTTATTCACGGGTATGATCATGAAAATAAACTATTATATGTCTCCGGCTTCAATAAGAGTGTTGTTTATGGACAGTGGGCGATCCCCTACGATGATTTAGTTAAGGGTTATCATATGGCTGATATCAGTGGTAATAAAAATATAATTGTGAGAATGAAATATAATGACGTATCGCAAAACTTTAACAGCCTATTCCCTATATATGAGTCGATCACGGATTTCTTGCAATCTGGTAATCGTTCAGAACGTTTTCAAGAAACCCCGTTAGAAACGGATTACGTATTCGGAATAAGCATTTATGAGAATCTGATAAGTTACCTGGCGGAAGTTGTGTTGGGAAACTACACGTTGAATGTAATGCCCTTTCATATTATATTCGAGCATAAAAGAGTAATGTGCGATAGGCTACGATTTCTAATGGAGAAATACAATATCGATTTGGAACAAGCCTTACTCGGTTATACTGAACTTGAAGAAAACTCGTTGAAGCTGAGAACAAGCTGTATCCGCTACTCATTCCGTCCTGAAAACCATCTTATCTCGAAGATGAGAAGCATCCTGGAAAAGATTCTGCAGAGTGAGAGGATGTACATGAAGGGAATTGCAGACCAGCTAGAAAACATAATGTAATTTCATAATAGATTACGTTAAGAAAGAGGAGTGAAACATGATTAATACAGATCATATTGAAACATTTGCTAGAGAGGGCTACCTTCTGATCAAGGGTGTATATGCTCAAAATGAGGTAGCAGAGTTAATCGAGGAGTACGACAAAATATGGGTTGAGCTAGTGAAAGATAAAAAAATAGTTCAGAATCCTAATGAGCCGCTTGTGAGTTTGTTTCCAAGGCTTAGAGACTACCACCGTGCGAGCAGTTTGGTTAAAAATTTTATATTAAAGCCTATAATTTTTGAAATTGTTGAAAAACTCATAGGTGAAGAAGCACTGGTCATTTCGACTAGTTATTACTTTAAGGCTCCTGGCACCCGTGGACTGCCCTGCCACCAAGATAATTATGCGATCGGTGTGAATCCGGGAACGACTTATGCTGTCTGGGTAAGCCTCGATGAAGCTACTGAGGAGAATGGTGGCTTGATTATTGTCCCGGGTACTGGTGACTATCCCATGCTTCCTCCCAAATCTCCGTCTTCCAATGTGATTGAGCACTTCTCTGATTCGGGTCAAACGATCTCCATTCCAGAGGAATACTCGGAGAGGCATCTCCATACCTCACCTGGTGATGTGGTGATATTCACAGGGAATACAATTCATGGATCATCTGATAATCAGTCCCGTTATTCATATAGACGATCACTGATTACGCACATGGCAGCCCACAGCACCGAGGAAGTTACATTGAATTTCAATAATCTCTTAGATAAAGAAGGAAACAGAGTTCGCAGAAGACTCAATAAGAATCCTAAAATTACTGAACCTTACGGTTCTGTGCTCAGCTTTATTCAGGCTGATTATTTTACAAACACTGGCTGGAAATAGCACATTGTGATTGAACAATTGTGAAAGGGGGGATTACATGAATGGCACGATCAAGCGATTTGTTCATGAACATCGGACTGATTGGAGATTTTCTGATCTTTATGGATTAAGTGAACGTACATTAGATTGCAAGCAACTAGTGGTTAAAGAAGTTCTGCAGTGGAAGGAAGAGACTAATTTAATCCCCATTTTTTTGGATTCATTAAGCTGTCATTTCGATGGTGACTCTCTAAAGAGGAATAACTCTGCAATCCGAGGCTACTCCTTAGTGGAAAAAAGTGCCTCTACTCCTGATGACCTCCGTAGTCTTGTCTCTACATTATTTGAAAAAGAAGGGTATTGTCTGATCCGCTATCCGGCTGGGGAGGCAATGTTCTCATCCTATTACAAGAAATATATGATCTCTCACTGGGCATTAATTTTAGACATCCAACCCGAATTCATCATATTGATGGATACTACTGGGACTTCCCCTTACTTCGAGGGCCAGATCGGCAAAGTTTTGTGGGAGCATCTTCCGGGGCACAATTGCTCTGCAGCCATAGTTAGAAAAGAAGGCGGTGTTCGTAGCTGGGAGCACGATTTTCTCGATCTGGTACAAGATACTATAAAGGAAATGAAAAATCATGGGCTTCATAATCTGCAGCAATATATTTCTTTTATATCCAACCTTTCTGTGTCTGAGATTGTTCCAAGGCTTGAAAGAATGGAACTTGAGGTTCATTCCTTTCGTCAAGTTCGAGAGCTATGGAATACAGCAATCCGTAAGCAGAGCATTCCCCCTGACTATATAATGGCCGGTTGGATCGAAGAGTTCGAGTATGTCTGCCGAGCATGGTCATTAGTATTGGGGGTTCTAATGAAATGGAAACGTCAACCTGAGCGTGACTATAAGCAAAAACTGATTGACTATTTAGAACCAACTTATCGAAGTGAGAAAATGCTAATTAACGAGCTAGAACAAGTTTTGCTCAAGCGAGGTTCCTAAAGTGAAAATTGCGATTATAAGCCAGCGGGTACTAGGACATATTTATCCTGTTCTTGGTTTAGGCGAGGAACTAAAGAGCAGGCTGAACGAAGTAATCATCCTCTCCCACAAATCCAACAAAATACTGATCGAGATGGCAGGACTTCAGTATGGCGAAATGGGGTGGGGGAAATTTGTGGATAAGAATATTGGATACGCACTGGCAGATATAAAAAAAGTTCTCGAGTCGATCAAACCAGATTTATTTATAGTGGATTCTGGAATGCCTGCGGCAGCCTATGCGGCGGAACTGCTAGCTATCCCTTGGGTCAGCTTTCAAACAACCCTACCATCCACATGCTATCCGCACTCCTCACAGGATAAGGTATCACTTCGCATGCAGAGGCAGTATGAAGCAGATCTCAACCAGATCCGGACGCAGTTCGGCCTGTCATTGCTTAACAATGACATCCGGTCTAGGGGAGATCTTGCAGGATTATCCCCATACTTGCACTTAGTCATGGTTTATCCAGATTTATTGTCGGGAGAGGGTTTTTTACCGCCTAATACCAAAGTGATTGGGCCATGTGCTCCTACCTTTGACAAAATCCCTGCTGGTAACGCATTAACGCCAAATATTGTCGTGTGCGCCTCTTCTCTCCCGCGAATTGAATTTCGAGAAATAATGAACCGTTATGTACAAGCTTGCATCCGTGTGATGGGTGGGGAAGATTATCGTGTTGTGATTATTGAAAGCCAAGAATGTGAAAATCTCACTTTACTTCCGAGTAACGTAGTATGGACAACCGAAGTACCTAGTCATCATTTATACATGCCAGGCGCTAATCTAATTATTACCCATGGTGGTTGTGGCACACTCCAAAAAGCTATAAAGTATGGGGTTCCCATGATTATTATTCCGTTAGGGGAGGATCACTATTCCCTTGGGGCACAATGTGTCAACTTAGGAATCGCGACGATGATCCCTCCAGAGAGGTTGACAGAACAGACATTACTACAGCAAACAAATGAAGTTCTTCAGAACTGCTATTATCTAAATAATATCCAAGCTTTATCCCGCAAAAATGAAGAATTATTGTCCAACCAGTTGGCTGTGGATTATATAGAGCAATGGTACAAATCAAGAATTGAGAAATAGGAGGGGCAGTTATGATTCAAGAAATAGAAATTATTGACATGATTCAATCCATAAGCGGAAATACTCCAGTTAAAATGGAAAAGAGTTTTGTTGAGCTTGGTATGGATTCAACGGGAATATTAGAGATTCTTATTGAAATAGAAGTTAAATATAATCTCGATGTGTTAACAAATGAATTATCTATTGATGATCTTCAAACAGTGAAGGATTTATATGATTTTGTGTTACGACTAATGAATACTTAATCTATTGTTAGACGAAAGGAAGGTTGGTTATGAATAAAGGAAACGAAAATGTCAGGAAAATCTCCTTGCAAAAAATAGGAGAGGCATGGTGGTTAATTTCACCTGAAGGAGTCCCATTTATTAGCCTAGGTATTAATCATGTTGACCCACTGTTTCTGTCCGGTCCGTATAATAAGGAAAGGACACTAAAGACTTATGGTTCCGACTGGTTCGATCAGGAAGGAAACTATAATTATGAAGGGGAAGCGATCAGAAAATGGCTTGGCCAAGTAGTACACGATTTTAATTCATGGGGATTTAATACGTTTGGTTATTATACAGTAGTCCCGACTGAGCATATTAACAATAGCGCCTATTTCATTAAAGATATTGAAATTGTCCCAACAGGATATTATGAGCGCTATCCAGATGTTTTCTCAGATTGGTACGCGGATAAAGTTGATCAAGAAGTGAAGTCTATGTGCGATCAATATAGAGAAGATAAAAATTTGCTGGGCTATGCATTAATGGATATTGCAACATTGGAAAAAGGAATTCGTAAGGCAGTAAAATATCCATCCACTTACCCGAAAAAAGAAAGCAGAGTCTATGCCAAGCTTCTACAAAACCAAACCTTAACAGAGTCTATGCGTTATGAACCATTACATCCTTGTGTCAGAACATTTACTAAAATGAATGGTGGCGCTGCTGGGAAAAAGGTATGGATTAACATATTAAAAACCCACCATCACATTCCGGCGGAGGCTAGTCGTGTATATGGCCTGGAGGCCTTAACATGGTCAGAGCTCGAAAATATAACGGAATGGCCTGAACCAGTCGACCATCATAAAGCGAGTAAAGACAACCTTGAGATGTTAACGACTATAGCAGAGCGGTATTATTCTCTTGTCTGCGGAACAATTCGAAAATATGATCCGACACATCTTATTTTAGGTGATAAGCTAAATGGTAATAATGAATTACCGGAATACCTTTGTCCTATTCTTCAAAAGTATGTAGATGTTATTCTTATCGATTGGGACGATCTATTCGAGAATCAGAAAGATACACTGAGAAAAATACATCAGATGACGGGTAAACCAATTCTTTTGAGTGACTCATCTTTTACGGTTATCAAACCTAACCAAGTATACGCAAAAGGATACATCTTACAGTCTGAAGAAGACATCGGACCTCATTACTACCAATATCTAAAGGAAGCACTGTCAGAACCATATATTGTAGGCTGGCATTATTGCGGGTATATTGAAGGTTGGAAGGGATTGGATAATTCCCGAGATCCTTTATCTCAAGTCCAAAGCGGGATCAAAGATCCCTACGAGCAAACCAATAATAATACGATCACATTTATGCAAAAAGCAAACAGCCAGGCCATAGAGTGGCATAAAAGATCTCAAAACGTCTCAAACGATTAATCGAGAATAATAAAGAACATCACTGGAAAGTAACAGGCTCCCCATTTCGGCAGACAGGTTATATAAACCTGTTGTCGATAGGGGAGCCTTGTCATTGTATAGACTAAACATAGTCCCTCTTCAGCAGTTCAAGTAAGGAAGCTATACTGCGTGGAGTTACTGACTGTTCAAAGTGAACTGATGCTGTAGTATCTGTTTAATCGACGAATAATCTATTTTCCCGGAGCTCGTTTTTGGCAATGGAACCGATACTAAAACAAAAAATACTGGGATGGAGTAGGCTGGCAAGAGTGTGGAACAATAAGCCCGTAATCGGAGTTTATCAATATTCCCATAAACGTATGCTGCGAGATATGGACGCTCAAATTGTACAAGCGCAACTACCGCTGCCTCTACTACGGTAGGTTCACTCATGATTACTTCCTCCACAAGTGACGGAAAAACACGTTGGGAATCAATTTTTATCATATTGTCCTTACGACCAATGAAGTGGTACATTCCATCCTGAAACAATAGTAAATCTTTTGTTGGGTAGGTCGAATACCCTGATATAGAAATAAATGTGTCTTTAGTATCTATCCCATCGTAGCCCTTCATCACAGTATTTGAACTAACGTACAGTTCTCCAATCTCACCTTCACTGCACTCCACCATTGAATCGTTCATTAGGACTACGTTCACATGGGGAAGAGGAATTCCAAGTGGTAGACTCACAATAGGAGTGGGGTATTCAGGGATCTGATAATAAAAAACATCATTGGTTTCCGTTATTCCAAAAACATTATAAAGTCTGGCTTTAGTGAAACGTTCCCGAAGCTCAGACAGTTCTTTGAGGGGCATCTTCTCACCTGTAAATATTAATATCTTTACCGAGGGCGCGATTGTATCATTCAGCCCTTGAAGCATAAGGAGTCTGATCGCGGAAGGTACCAACTGTAGTACAGTTATCCTTTCCTGGATAATAATATGTTTAACATACATTGGATTTCGCCTCATACTATTCGGCAGAAGGACGCAAGCCGCGCCAAAGGTTAGTGGAAGATATAAAGCAAAAATGGACATATCGGATTGCATGGGGGTATGGCATAGGAAGATATCTGTTTGTTCAATGGGGTAAGGGACGGCCTTGTAAGAAATGTAGGAAATTACATTATGATGAGTACAGATGGCGGCCTTTGGTTTACCCGTTGAGCCAGAAGTCATAAAGATGAAAGCGGCATCTTCAGCACTCACCTTCATAGATTCGAGGGTATACGCCTCATCTTTATGGTAAATTGTTTTTGTATCGGAATTACAATCGGGATGAAAGGAAAAATAAGAGACATTTTTTAATAGAGGGTTAATTATGTTGAAGGTTCCATTGGAGACAAAGCACCCGTCGGCTTTAATGTCGCTTAGCATAGTAAGAGTTTCTTGCAAATCCGTATCGAGGTTCACCGGGATACAAATGGCACCGATACGATGACAGGCATAATAACCTATGACCGTTTGCAGCGGATGATCACAATAAAAGAGCATGCGATACCCTTTTTTTACCCCTCGTTTCAAAAAATCCAAGGAAAGCTGGGTAGCCTGCTTCAGGACATCACTGTAAGTCATAACTTGATCTAGATAGCGAAAAGCTACAGAACTCTTATGTTTTCTGGCCTGGGACTCCAAGTAGTCGTATATGGACATTGAAGAATTCCTCTCCTATAACTTTTATATTGTGAATAAGCACGCTTTTTATATCTTTATGTTAATCGACGTGTTTTTTTATAGAGAAAGCCTGTTATTTCAATGAAGATTACCCCTTGCTCATTCATAAGAATGAAATCCGCACTTAAAATTTCGGTAGTAGGAGTGGGAGGATGATGAAGCCGGCAATACGAATAAAATTGAGAAGGCATTCGATCGTATATTGTCATACGTTTGTACATCCACGGGATGAAAAATCCAGGGCCATTTTGGTCAAAAACCAGATATAAGGCGGCATCAAAAAGGGATGGATGTAAGAAGAAATGGTTTATCTCTGGTAATAATGCTTGATCCATGGTTAAAAATAAAAGTGATTCCGTTTCGTTTTTGTACATCTGTCGTATACATTTCCAGTGAGCACCTACTTCGATGTCAGGGGAAGTGAACAAATGAGTAAGGTCATGTTGTTTCATTAAGCCCGTCCTAATTCTGTCGACAGGAACAGGATCAGATTTTTGCTGTTTATTAATCTCTATCTTACCTTCGACATAAGTTTGTCCACCTTGTCCAATTATTTCAAATGAAAAGCGAGTACTATCAGCTATTATTCGAACTACTACAAGATGATTTAAATAATAGTGCAATTGTTTAATAAATAGCACATTGAATAAAGTAAACTGGCTATTAGGTCTTATAGTGAGAATAGAAGAGCAGATCATTTCTATTAGAGCTGTTCCTACGATAACCGGTTTTCCAAATACTTTGTGTTCTGCTGCAATCCAACTAAGATGTGATGGGCTCAAGTCATAGACTAAAATGGTTTCATTCTTGTAGTTGAATTGAGTTAGTGGAATCATAGACATCTTAGTTTATACCTCCATCGACGATTAGGAGCTCCCCGGTTATGTAGGATGCCGCATCCGACAACAAAAACAGAATTGGATTAGCGACTTCATCGGGGGAGCCAAACCTACGTAATGATATTTCCTTATAAAACCGTTCTCGTTGTGCAACTGTCAGGTTATCGAGCATATCCGTTTCAATAAACCCAGGAGCCACGCAATTGACCCTTACCCCATATTCTCCTACTTCCTTAGATAACGCTTTTGTAAAACCAATAACCCCAGCCTTTGCAGAAGAATAATTAACTTGCCCCGCGGTCCCTAGAATCCCGGAAATAGAAGAAATCGAAACCATGGCACCACTTGTTTTGATAAGAGACCGGATGAGACGACGGGATAAACGGAATAACGCACTCAAATGTACCTCAAGTACTTCATCCCAGCTTTCATTAGTCATTAAGTATAGCGGAGAGTCCGCTAATATGCCCGCATTATGTATAAAGAAATCGATCTGATTACTGGAAGCAGTAGAGAGTGTTTGGAGTAATTGATGAACGTCTTCTTCTAAGGTAAGATTACATTTTAGAGCAATTACCTTCTCTTCTTCCTTATTGCATTCATGTAAGATAACTTTTGCACCCTCGGCATTCTGTGAATAGGTAAAGTATACCTTTGCCCCATAATTTGCTAGTTTCATAACTAGCGAGCGGCCTATACCTCTTGTTCCGCCAGTAACCAATGCTACTTTCCCATTAAAATCCCAGGTGGTTTCTGTCATAAAATAGCCTCCACTTTCAGCGAATATGTAAAGGAAATCAAATTGGAAATTTTGTAACCGTCTGAAGTATCATACTTAATTTGGTCTGACCATGCTCGGTATAAATTTGTAAAATATATGAACAGAAAAAAACGATTGTTTAGGCACGATATGCATTAAGATATTTTTAAAGCTAGCGGGAAGGATGGGATACCTATTCCTAGAAAACGAATGCTCATTACCCTGGCATGTCGCACGGAAAAATCAGTCTCGATTAACGAAATCAGAAGATGTCTCTATGAGAGCTTCATAGACTTTCGCTACAGTGTTTGCATAGGGGAAGATGATGCCTTCTCTGATGTCATTCTTTTGAATGAGACCGACAGCAGTTTAGGAGGGGCCCATATAAATGGATATTCCATAGTGATTACGGATTCTAGTATTCTAAATAAGCGATATGCAAACAAAAACCCAAACGAATATTGGAATGTTCCCTTTGAGGTTAAAGCAATTATTACGGAAAGCGATGGTGGAAATGCAAGCTATCACTTCTCACCTATGTGCTTAGTTCATCGTTTAAACAAAGATAAATACGCACATCTAGCTGCTTTTTTTATTCAACATTGGAACACTTGGACCACAAGCAAATCAAATTAGGAGGGAAGGTATGTCCGAGGAAAAGTTCTATGAGGAGATCAGAGGCCTAGTGCAACGATATCACCCCGAGCTGGCTCACATTACAATACATGAGGATGACGATTTGTCTACTCTCATAGATTCTTTTATTTTTGCTAGAATTCTAATGCATATTGAGGAATTGCGCGAGACTTTAATTCATTTCGATACTCACGATTGGCAGTCGGCCTATTCCTTGAAAAAACTGTATACTCTGTTCATCCGGGGTGAATAAAAACAAATGAGCCCTAACATTGGTAACCGCAATGAACATTACTTTAAAATATCTGATCAAGGGAGCATGGCTGCTGTCTTGCATACGCCGGCACAAATTGATGAGCCTTGTCCGGTTGTCATATTTTGCCCGGGAAAGAATGGGGAACGATCCGAAGTACATCGCTTGGCGGTGCGTCTGGCTTGGCTATTATCTGACGCAGGATTCGCTATGCTCAGATTTGATTATTATGGATCTGGCCTGAGTGAAGGATCTTTTTACGAGATGACTCCACTAACAAGGGTATCTAATGTGAAGGCAGTTATAAGGAATGTTAGGGAACGTCCGGAGATCAATCGGAATCAGGTTATTCTTCTAGGATTTAGTGATGGCGCCCGGGTTGCTCTGGGCGCGGCATGCGAGATGAATATACAAAAAATAATCTTGTGGAGTCCCGTTTTTTTTGAGCCCCCAGGTATGTTAGATAATACAAAAAAAATAAAATTCATCAGGTGCCCCTATGATCCGAATGTGCTGGTAACGCCGTGGGCAGGTTTATGGTTGGGGATTAATTTTTATAAAGATTTAAGGGACATGACAGTAGAGCAATTATTAGTCGAATATAGAGAAGAATCACTTGTCGTCTATGATGACGAAGATCTGTTGGTAGAGACGGAAAGAGAATTATTACGGCAGATTGATTGCTCTCTTTTTAAGCCAAGCTTGCAAAATGAGGTGGAAATTATTGCAGATGGAGGGCATTTGTTTTGCTCCATCGAAAAAGCAAATGAGCTTCTTAGCGTTACCTTATCATGGTTATTGAAAAAGTATCCAGGTATCGCATAGTCGCAAGAAGGAGGGCTGTTAAATGACGGATAGAGTGATTTGGGATTTTCAAGGGATGAGAGTCCTAGTAACAGGTGGGTCTAGAGGTATTGGTCGGTCAATTGTAAGGAAATTGGTCTACTCTGGGGCTGATGTAATCTTTACTTATGCGAATTGCCCCAACGAAGCCCATAAGGTAATTGAAGATTGTGCTGGCTATAAAGGACATGTAGAAGCCTTTAAGTGTGAGCTTAAAGACCGCACTAGTGTGAAAGAGATGGTCGGAATGATCAGGTCAAGAAAAAAGCTAGACTGTCTTATTAATAACGCCGGGATATATGATGATGCGCCAGTCTATGCAATGAGTGAGCAGCAATGGGATGATGTCATCCAGGTAAACCTAAGTTCACTATTTTTACTTACCAGATCATGTATTAAGGCTTTAGTTGCAGCTCAGGGCAAGATTGTTAATATCACTTCTACTGCAGGTATACTGGGAGCGGAGGGGCAGGCTAACTATGCTGCATCCAAGGCAGGAGTTATAGGTTTCACCAAATCGTTGGCGAAAGAACTGGGTCCAATGGGGGTTCGTGTTAACGCAGTTGCTCCTGGTTTTACTAATACGGAGATGTTTGCCAATATTCCTGAGGATAGACGACGGGAGTTAGCCAGCTATACTGCATTGAAACGTATGGCAGAACCAGAAGAAATTGCTTCAACAGTTTTATTCCTAATATCTGATGTAGCGTCATATATTACAGGAAAAACAATTATGGTGGATGGTGGGTTAGGCTGACTAGATTCGAAGAAAAACCTTATGATACGTTGAACTGTTATGAACATTTGATTCGCTTCATTTGCCAACATGAGAACCGGGATCTCCGATACCTGTTTGGATGTTCTTGGAATTTCATTCTACACCCCTATAGTACAATCCATAACACAATTGGCAGACGACTATATCATGGGGCGAACTATTCTTGGATTGAAGAGTTACTCTCGCTGAGAGTTGAACGTTTTTACCCTAGCTTATTACAAGATATAACTGAACTTTTCTCATCTCATCAGAAATCGGGATATGTAGCTATCGCGATGAATGCATATTGGTGTCCTTGGCATCCACTCTATGAACAGCAGAAAGATATTCAGCATTATTTATTCATTGACAAGATTGCCGAAGCACAGAAGTACGTTTATTGTACTGATCCGATGTTTAAACAGACCAGCGCTTTTCTACATCTAGAAGATCTTTTTCGTGACAGAGAGATGTTGGAGGTTGTAGTTTTTAAGTGTATAGAACATCAGGATGTAGATTGGAATACAACTGTTCAAAAAGCGCTAGACGTATTAACGGCATCTACTCTTTCTATTAATCGTTTTGAGGAGATTCGTCAATTCGCGCTTGAGATTGATGCTCTAGAAAGTCTAGAGGCAGAACTGGATGGTTATCCGGTCATAGCAACAGCTCCTTTGTTGTATGGACTGAATGAAATATCCCAAAATCGTTATAAGTACTCCCTCTTTCTGGAGTGTATCGGTAATCAAAATGGCATAGTTGAGTTGCTTTTGCTATCTGAAGAAATGAAACTGGCTTCAACGGCTTGGGGGAATGCGAGGAATTTACTAATAAAGGCTAGTATGATAAATAAAAAACAATTATTTCAAAGAATATCGAAAAAAATTATGAGTATAGCTGATGCTGAGGAGTTAATTTACGGTAAGCTTAGGAAACTTGTACAAACTGAATAGAATTATGACCAGAAACTGTGAGGTACTTCAATGACCGATCTCTATAAGTTAATTCAGGAATATATGGAATTGCATAAATGCAGAAGCAAGAGCCGGATAACAGTAATAGGTGACTTCATATTGGACAAGTATTCATGGTGTGAGGATAAAAGGCCGGCATCCAATGAAGCGTTCGTCTTAGAAGTGCAGCAGCAACAATGTTATCCGGGGGGAGCCGGGAATTTAAGTCTCAATCTTTCGTTACTCGGGATGGAAGTACAGCCTTGCGGAGTAATCGGTAAAGATCCGGAAGGACAACTCTTGATACAAATTATGGAGCAGTACATGAAAACGGATTTTTTATTCATTCAGAATGGCAGAACGACTTCAGTTAAGAACCGATTGTTAACTGCCAGTGGGAAACCAAGGCCACATCCACTTCGTGTTGACAATCGATCATGTTTTTTTATACCAGAGATGCAACTTGAGCTCCTTCAACATCACGTTATACAGTCAATTTTATCTTCTGACCACATAGTTCTCTCCGATTATAATCAAGGGCTTTTATTTCCAGAACTTATAGAAAAGGTTATGTCAGAAGCTAAAAAGTCGAATAAAGCTATACATATTGATTCACGAGGTAGGGATATCAATATGTATCGGGGAGCAACTACGCTGATGTCCACTTTGACTGAAATTAACCAATTATTAGGGACCTCTTGCTCTACCCTGGAAGAATTGATCCCCCTGCTATTGGTTGTGATGAGGAAGCAAAAGATCGATAACATCGTAGTCAAGCACAACAAATTCGGAAGTATGCTACTTAGTAATGGAAATGTGACGTATGCTGAGCCTTTTGTAAAAAAAGTTGATTGCGCTGTAGGAGCTGGAGATTCCTTCTTAGCGGGATTTGTATCAGCGCGCACGATGGGTATGAAAGAGATTGATAGTTTTCTCATTGGAAATATGTTTGCCGGAATCGCTGTTTCTCAACCAGAAACTTATGCTGTAGCTTCTCATGACCTTGTTAGGTATGTAGATGATGAAGCGAAAAACTGGAAGGTAAAGAGGTGGAATCATTATCAGAAGGCCTTTGAATGAGCTCGATAGGGCTGAAAGAGAATTTTGGAAAATATATTATCGAAGCCCTGCTCAGAGAGCGATAGTATGGTGCAAAGAACACGAACTCCCTTTGCTGCTAGAATGGATTGAACATTTCACTGAATGGTCTGTAATCATTAAACTGAGTCAAAAAAGTACGATTCATTTTAAGAATGATATTGCCCAAATGTGTCTATCTCAGCTTAAATCATTGGATGAATTACAAATGTGGTTGGGGAATCCTCCCGCGTTTTATAATAATAAAGCAGTAAATGCCTCAGGGGAAACGTCAGGTGTATTGTTCGAAATTCATGACACAAAATTATATGATTCAATCAGCTTGCCGGATGAACTACGAGATAATTTGTTTGCTAATGCACTTGATAGTCATATTCCGAACCATTTGTATTTAAAGGGGTTGCACTCCTCTTCTAATGGTCAACGAATATATTTGGAATACTCATGCGAGCCTTCTCATCCTCCTGAAGGTGTACATTCATTGATTGCTGTAACCGCTTGTCTCCAAGGATATGGTGATGCTATTCTTTTTTACCCACTAATTAAGTCCTTCCTGGAACAGAAAAAAAGGGAAAAGTATCATGTTCATATTTATGTATCTTCGTATCAAGCGACATCAATGCTGAAATTTTTGCTAAGGGATTTCGATCACATTATTAGTGTACCTCATATTAAATGTTTTGATGCTGTTTTAAAATCCGGGCAATATAATCAATGTTATCATGTCCCATTTCCAAGATACGCTTTTGATAAAATTCATGTTGTAGATTATTGGGCCGAGGCGTTAGGGGTGATTCCTAGTGCTTTGCCATATGATGTCGGCGGAATTGACTTCCCCATTCTACCTCATTCAATCAAGAGTACAATCGATCAGGCTAGGTCGCGAAACAAGAAGATTGTTGGACTACAGCACTATTCTGCTTCTTGGTCAGGAAGGAAATCTTGGTCACAAGCGCAGGTCAATTCATTTATTAATGAATGTAGGGATTCGGATATTCAATTAATCAACCTGTCGCCCCATACTTACGATCATCTTGAGGGAGTTATAGATGTAAGTCATCTTAGTGTGATTGAATTGTTTTCGGTCATCCGCTCAGTTGATGCGGTAGTGGGAATAGATAGCTGCGCTGGACATATGGCATCCTTATGTGGAACACCTAATTTAACGATTTGGGTAGGGAACTATCCACATGCGATGCAGGATGTGAACGGAAGGATAGCGGGAAGGATTAGCTTCCGTCCAACTTTTTATAATTACAGTATTGCTTCAGTAGGGGGCAAGCCCAATGACATATCATCCACTCTTGTCTTAAACAGACTGAGAGGAATTTTGGACGGTAGAATAAATCTATCAACAGTGAGACTTACAATGGAGGATACCTTGAAGAACAAGGGAATTGAATATACCCATAATTTAATTAACGGTGGTGATGAATCATGACCGGACATTTGAAGGCATGCCTAGAATGGTTGGAGCCTAGGAGGCAGGGGAAACGAATTGTACTAGCGAATGGATGTTTTGATATTTTTCATATAGGACACTTAGAATATTTAAGCTTATCAAAAACTCTAGGTGATTTGTTAGTAGTTGGTGTGAACTCTGATTATTCCTTCGCCAGAATAAGGAAGCGTAGTCCTTACTTTAACGAAGTCGACCGCAGTAGTATAGTAAAGGCGTTGTCTTGTGTCGATCATGTTTTTCTATTTGACGACGACACACTAGAGAACTCGATACAAACGATCCTACCTAACGTTTATGCCGAGGGAATAGACAAGTATGGAAAAATGACGGTTGAAAATTCTACAGCTAAGAGGCTAGGCATTGAGGTGGCAGTAATTGGCGAACAAAAAAAGGCCTCATCAAGCGAAATAATGAAAGCTATTCAATGTGAGGAGATCTTATGAGCCATTTATTGGACTATCTTAAAAGCAACGCGGAGTCTAATGCGGATAGTATAGCCATTGAAACGGAAAGCGAACAAATAACCTGGGCTAATTTCTATTCCTTGGTTACCCTATGGGCTAATATTCTCTTCACAAGAGGAATAAATGAGGGTAAAAGGGCTGGTATATTTATATCCAATCCAATTGAATATTCTACTGCACTGTATGCGGTTATCGCTTCAGGAGCCACAGTCGTAGCATTAAATCCAGGACACATCAGAGATTCGATCCAAAGATCTGAAATTGATTATATCATAACGTCTTCAAAAAATAATCTATATTTAAATTATAATGACAAGAAATACATCCGTATCATTCAAATTGGAATCGAATTACCAAAGATAGCAGAGGTAAGGCTCACATCCCTCAACATTTCACTGAAACCGGATGAACCTTCCTTTGCTCTATTTAGTTCGGGTACAAGCAGTGAACCTAAATTAGTTATGCATACGCTTCAAAAAGCAACTCGGTCAGCAGAGCTACAAGTGGCTCACATAAATATGACTCGGTTAGATTGCTTGTTCCATTCATTACCTCTACATGCGTCGTTTTCTATAGCTCTCTTGAATACAGCTATTGTTGCCTGTGCTACTCTAATCATTCGTAGCGGCTTTAATGTATCTAATGTTATTCAGGATAATTCGTTGAAGAAAAGCACATTGTTCGCATGTGTACCCACAATGATGATTGAACTCCTCCATTACCCCATTACTAATACTAGTTCTGTTTTCGCTAGAGGAAGCTTGATCATATCCTCGGGGGCGGTTCTACCCGCCGCTGTGATGTCCGATTTTGCACACAAATTTGGTGTTAAAGTGTTAAATCTTTATGGTTCCACTGAAGCTCTTGGAGGAATTGCTGGTACAACTAGCCACGGGGAATATCCTGCGGGCTCGATCGGAGTTCCATATCCAGAAACGGAGTTGCGAATTGTGGACGAAGTGGGCTGCGACGTTCCGAACAATACAACCGGTCTGCTCATGGTCAAGGGGCCGCATCTACTTGATACAGGTTTTATGTTTACGGGAGACTTGGCCCAACAAAATGATGAAGGTATATATTTCTTAATGGGACGTGCAACGGATACGATCGTGTCTGGCGGGATGAATATCCACCCTACAGAAGTAGAGAGCGTTATACTTGAACATCCTGATGTTCTGCAATGCGTAGTATTCCCTGTTGAAGATGATTTGTTTGGAGAAGTGCCTCATGCCGCGATAGTACTGAAACAAAAGCGAGATACAATTGAAGTTTCTAGAGAAATAAGGGAATATTGCGAACAGAGGCTCTCGCGATACAGTTCTCCCAAAAAAATCGTAATAACAGATCGAATTCCTGTTACATCTGTAGGTAAGATGTCGAGAAGATCTATTGCTCGTACATTATATAACTCGTTCTGATGAAAGGAACTATACTATGGAACTGATTTCGATTAAGAACCAACTTGCTTTTATTATGGAGAATATCCTTCGAATTGAAATGAGTCATATTGACAAGTATATCGAGCTTGAGTCCTGGCAACTACCAGTATTACAAGCTGAGATAGAAGAAGCATTTCCTTGTAGGATCAGAACTACAGACTTGTTTGGGCTCCCTGACCTCCATTCCTTGGCGAGTTTTATACATGAACGGATCAATCGTCCAGCTATCATGACTGTCGATCCCAAATTCATAATATCTACAAATCATATAGATTCGACCCCAATAATTGAAAGTTATAGGACATCCATTGATCCAGTCCATACTGAATTGTTGAAAAAGTTACCTTTTCAGCAAGGGACAGATCGTAATGTGTTTTACTTGTCCATTATTCTGTCTAGTTTTGCGAAATATTTCGGAATTCAGTATGTGTCCGCGGAGGTTATGTTAATCAATAACCAATCGGTGCAAACGGTATATTTAGACAACGAAGAAATCAGTATTGAGAACCAGAAAATTTCTTCCATACGATCGCAATTGGTTGTGGGAGATGGCCGAATGTATGAGACTAAACATTTAAAAAAAATGAAGTTAGCCAAAGGAAGCTCCGATCTTATTCCAGGTTATTTCACTTCAGATTTAACTAATGTGTCCAGCTTGCTTGAGTATTTTGATTTTATCATTGGGGTAGATGACTCAGGTCCTTCCATACTTATCAATACTCTTTATAATGCCAACCGTTTAAGCAGATTGCATATGGAAGCACTCCTTGATTTAGCCAAAAGTCAATTCGTTCAAAGGGCTGTAGAGTAAAGCCTGGAGATTGTAGCTTAAGTTAAGGAGGATAGCTGATGGGAGAAAAAATAGCAATCATAGGTATAGGACTTCAATTACCTTCGGCTGAAAGTACAGAGCAATTCTGGTCTAATTTAAAATCTGGAAGGCATAGTATTTCACAACCTTCTGCTAAACGAAAATATGATATTGAAAGTTATATCATGCATCGTATGTCTTTTGATGACAATACGCGAATTTCTTTTCGAACAGGAGGGTATTTGGAGGAAATTGATAAATTTGATTATCATTTCTTTAATATGACTTTAGAAGAAGCAACATTGCTTCATCCAGCACACCGCTTATTTCTGCAAGCATCTTGGAAAGCCATAGAGGATGCCGCATACGCAGGAGGACAGTTGAACGAACAAACTGCTGGAGTATACATTGGATACAAAGGCGATAGTGATTATCGTGATATGTGTGTCTCTACCGAAAAGTTTAACCCAACACATTTAATATTAGGCAGTGATCCCTCGATGATTGCTGGCAGGGTTGCATACGCATTCAATCTCAAGGGACCTGCCGTCACGGTTGATTCGGCCTGTTCATCCTCCTTGCTAGCCATACATTTGGCATCTCAGGGATTGCAGAACGGTGATTGTGAGGTCGCTCTTGTTGGAGGAGTTCGTATTGATGTTTTGCCTGTTATGGGAGAATACGATATTGGCATTGAATCCCCCGATAACAAGATAAGAGCTTTTGATCGTTATGCGAATGGAACAACTGCTGGCGAAGGCGTTGTAGCGGTTTTATTGAAACCGATGGAACGTGCACTTTTGGATGGTGATCCTATATATGCCGTAATTAGTGGGACGGCGGTAAACCAGGATGGAAGATCAGTTCGATTGACCGCTCCCAATTTAACCAGTCAAATTCGCCTACTTAATCAAGCGTGGAGGAATGCTGCTATCAAGCCAGATTCCTTGTCTTATATCGAGGCTCATGGAACTGGGACAAATCTAGGTGATCCTATCGAGTTGGAAGCCATAAAGCGGGCATTCGAAGAAACTACAGATAAAAGAGGCTTCTGTGGGATTGGCTCTGTAAAAACTAATATTGGTCACAATTATGAGGCATCAGGATTAACTGGTCTAGTGAAAGTGGCTCTATGTATTAAGAATAAAATGATACCCAAATCGCTGAACTTCACTGAACCCAATGTGAGGTTTGATTTTGAGACATCCCCGTTGTATGTTCAGAATCGAGGAAGAATGTGGAATGATGTCCCTCGCATCGCCGGGGTCAGCTCCTTCGGTACAAGTGGGACGAATTGTCATTTGGTGGCTGAGGAGGTCATGGTACCACAACCGAGGCCGGTTATCCCTGCGGTGCAAAAACATGTTTTTGTATTGTCAGCTCAATCTTCAATATCCTTACATCATCTTGCGTCAAAATTTATCGAGATGCTTTCAGGAGCGCCATCTGAGATCGATCTTGGAGATATATGTTATACTCTTGGGGTCGGCAGAAGGCACTTTAAGTATCGAATCGCGCTCATTTGTGAATCCATAAGTGATTTATTAAATAACCTCAATGCCTTCGTATCAGGTGATCTAAAAGATTATTCGCGTACATTTTTTGTAGGGTCACGAAATAATCGGATGAAAGTAGCTGAGGCGTCGGGAAAGTATCCCATTAAGGATATTTTATATCAGAGAACTAAGAAAAATTTGCAGAGAATATGTCGTCTTTATGTTGGTGGTAATGATATATCATGGGGTAAGTTCTATAGTCAAAAATTAAACAAAGTCAGATTACCTACCTATCAGTTTGAAGCCTTACGCTGCTGGCCAGAGTATAAATCAGTTCATGATTCTAGTCTTGCTCTGGCAAGTATAGGGATGAAAATAACTGAAAGTATACCTCAATTAATCCGATTATGTCTTGCGCATTCCGTATCTACGAAATATATGGTCACTCTAGACAAGTATCAGTCAGATCGAATAGTCGAGTTGGTTAAGGAGCTTAAACGATTAAATAGCTCATCATCTGGTCATGATCAAGGGGCACGCGCATTACAAATACTGTTAATTATATTCCACATAAAACAGATCGATAAATCGGAGCAATTGGATCGAATGATGGAAATTCTAAAGGAGAGCGGTTGCATCCGTTTATTTTTTCATTATTTGGCTGAGATGGGAGTTGAAGACTACGATGATTATTGACTTTCATGTCCATGCTGGAGAGGTTCCTCAACATTTTAGTAAACAGTTTGCTACTGAGATGATGAATGCGGTTGGGAAAGAACCAAATGACCTATCGGTTAATCTGAGCTCGCTTATCTACGAAATGGATCACAATGGTGTTGACAAGGCAGTTTTGTTAGCTTTTGAAGCCCCTTGGGTAGGAGTTCATGTCACCAACCAATATGTTTCAAATCTCATTTCGCAGTACCCTGGTCGATTCTTTGGTTTTGCATCATTTGATGCAAAGACACCAATAACGTGGAATATGCTTGAACATGCACATCGAAAACAGGGGTTAATTGGTTACAAACTTGCATTTGGCTACCAGAATGTCGCACCAGAAGATCCAGCCTGGAGAAACCTGTACCTGTATGCTTCAACTTATAATTTACCTGTATTGGTTCATTTAGGTTATACCCCAATTTCTAAGGTAAACATGGCATACTGTATGCCCAAAAGGTTATATCAGGTTTGTGAGGAATACAAAAATATGATCGTCATAGTTGCACATATGGGGTGGCCTTGGATAAGAGATACACTTATGTTAATAGAGAATTTTGAGAATGTTTATGCGGATTTATCGGTCTTGTCAGTAAATCTTTCGATGGAACAAATACTGGATCTGTTGCATCAAGCTAGAGATCGTGGTGTTATTCATAAATTAATATGGGGGTCTGATTATCCAATTTTCACAATGAAGAGCACGGTCAGCTTTCTTCAAGACATACGGGAACAGACGACTCGGAGTGGATTACTGGCCGGGGAACAATGGGATACTATTCAATACAGGACTGCTGAAGCGTTACTATTGAATAAGGGTTAAGCAAGAATACCCTATCCTAAAACTAAAATCTTATCTATAATCGAAGTATAAAAAGTTGTAATGTTACTTACCTGTTAGGTTAGTTGTTATGTTTCAACATTTCATGAGGTGGAAGTATGAACAATATTGAGGAGATATTAGATTTACTTATTCAAGATGAAGAAATCAAATCTGGTATGATCAATTTAGTTCCCAGTGAAAATTCACTGTCGTTCCCAGCAAGGCTTCCCTATATGTTGGATATAAATAATCGTTATTTTTTTAATGACCAACAGCACGGACATGGATGGCATTTTCGTGGTGCACAGCATGTGGCTCAACTAGAAACAGAAGTTGCGATCCCTCTCTTAAAGGAAATGGCTAAAGCTGAGCATGTCTCCATCCGCCCCGTCTCAGGTATTCAATGTATGCTTCAGGTCCTTCATGCCTTCGGGGGCAAAGGCTCCAACGTGATGACGCTATCTCCTGAAGATGGAGGACATTATGCAACTACTCAGATCGCTGATAGCTTGGGTATCAACGTCCATCATTTCAGGGTTGGGGCTGCAAGTTCTGTTGATTTTGAGTCAATTACACAAGTGTTAAAGAATACAAGTATTGATTTATTATACATTGATCAATCGAATGCTTTATTTCCCCTCAAGTTGGATTCTATGATTCACTTCTTTCGCTGTTGTTCTCCCGAAACCTTAATTCATATCGATAGCAGCCACTTTCTTGGTTTTATCCTCTCGGGATGTATGCCCTCACCGCTTGAGCTGGGTGCGGATTCATTCGGTGGCTCGACCCATAAAACATTCCCAGGGCCCCAAAAGGCAGTGTTTTGTACCAATCGTATTAACATGGCGTTAAAAATGAAGTTGGTTCAGCAGTATATGATTAGTAGTCACCATTTTGGATCAACGATTAGCCTCGCTATTGCATTAGTTGAGTTTAAAGCGTTTGGAGCTGCATTTATAAAGAGGATAATAGAAAATGGGAAAGCGCTGGCAGCTTATCTAGATGATATGGGGTACGATGTAAAAGAAAAAGAACACGGTTATACGGCAGGACATCAGATATGGGTGGATTCTGCTTCTCAAGGAGTTGACTCATACGAAGCGAGCAGCCGATTGTACCAAACAGGGATATGTGTAAATGTGATGGATCGACTCCCCAGGGCAACAGGTCCACTGTTGCGTCTGGGCGTAAATGAAGTGACGATGATGGGAGCACGAGTTGAGCATATGAAAGAGCTCGCCTTAATTATGGATGCATCTATACAGCAAAAAGACTCATATAGCAAGCTTGCAAATCAACTGAAGCGCTTAAAGGATACATTTCATGCTTCGTATGGATTTGATCTCAAAAATTCTGCTCTGTGGGATAAATGTAAAAGATTGATTGATATTAGAGTGAATGCACCTTGAAGGGATGTAGCGGGGGTTGATAATGGATATTATAAAACTACCGATAACCGAGTCATCATACTTCATTACTGAGTGTTATCATAATCTACGGCTAAGCATTATTCTTTCAGAACAATCACGTACTCCTTGGTATTACAGTCATTTTGTTAATATCATGTTGAAGAATCCAAAACAAGATTGTTTCCCTACTATTCGGTTAGAAGATCATCTGCATGTATATTCTGACATATTGCATGAAAAAAGGCTGGCATACGAGTCTCAAGATATTATTAAAGAGATTAAAGAACAAATCGTTAATAATAAATATGTAATTATGTACTTTAATTGGAAATATATTAATTTATCCAACTATTATAATAAGACGGACATGGTACATGAAGCCCTAATATACGGATTTAACAATGAATTGCAATGCTTCTACTTACTAGCGTTCGAAGTGAATAGCAAGATGTATACTTCTATTAAAATCAGTTATGAGGAATGTAGGAGGCAATTCGCTATCATCCTCAATGAAGAATTGGTGAATTCAAGGTGGTTTACCTACTATGGATTTCCTGCAAGTACTATAGGGATCAGATCGAGTTATGATTATGAATTGGACAAGAGAGCTATCTTTTTTGCATTGGAACGCAGCCCGATAAAGGGATGTGCATCTCATCCAAACGGGACAGCACTAGGATATTATGTTTTTGAGAGTCTGGCGATTTATTTTGAAGAGCTGGCGCTATCAGAAAGAGTGCTTCTCCCCTCGGAGTATCCGTATTGGAACATCATGATGCAAAAGCTGGCCGACTACAATAGATTAATGATGAATAGAATTCAGTATCTAAAAGGGGATTATGAATCGAAATTACTTAATGTAGTACATGATGCTTATCAAAAAGAACTGCGTTACTTAACTGAGATTAGATTAAAATCCCTGGCGTTTCAAAGAGTAGGGACAAAGCAAGCCTTAAAGGAGATTAGTAAATTGTATAACAATATTTATCAAGTGGAGAAGAGAGCAGTTCCTATTTTAATGGAATATCTAGTAAGTCATTAATTCAAGGGGAAAGAAGGAAGGTCTTATATGTGGAAACAAGGGAGATTCGGACCTTCGGGCAAATTGTTCGGCATTCTCCACGCCCCCTCTTCATGCTCTTTATCTTCACCTTTCGTTCTTTTCCTACCGGGGTTTGGACAGCCATCAACAGAAAAAAACTATCTGTTTACACGTCTTCGTCATTTGTTAGCATCAAAGGGCTGTAGGTGTATGCAGTTTGATTACTATGGACACGGTGATAGTAACGGAGATCTATCGGAAGTATCATTATCTTCTTTGGTCTCGGATACAATTCATATCATAAGTGAGATGGTAGTCCAGAACCCCCCCTCGACGATTTTTCTAGTCGGAAACGGGTTGGGGGCAATCGTCGGTATACAAGCAATCCAAAGTCTTAATGGACACTTTCCTTCAGAACAAGCACAGCACATTATTATTAACCCCCCTCTTCAGCCGTTAAGAGAAGTTTTTTCCAACCAAGACCTTCAAAAACTTTATACGTTCAAGGGAAATGTTATTCCATGTACAGATCTTGTGGGTGGAAAAAATTATTATACTCTAGACGATGTTCCTATAGATCGACTTCAATATATTATGCAGCTTGGTTCTCATATTACCAACTTGCATGGACAAGCAGTATCGATGCAATTACTTCAAGAACTCGAATCCTTGGATACTATACAGTTGATTCGAAGTGTTCAGCAGCACGTTCATATTCTTCTAGGTGACTTGCATCCCTTTTTGGATAAGTTAAATTGTGTACCTAATGCACGTCTGTATACTCTATCTAAAGTTCAATACTATTTCCAGTCCCCACAAGCCCAAGATGAGCTTATAAATACAGTAGAGAAAATTGTAGGTCAAACTCTTCGAGATAGGGAGGTGAAGCAGTGGTAGACGCGGTTTTTGTCGATCAAGCTAAGGAATTTTACGAGCAGAATGGCTATTATTTATGGAGGGGTTTTTTTGACCAGCAGGAGATTAAAACGATTTACGATGCTACACAAAGATTATGGATAGATAAAATATTAGATAAACAAATTATACAGGATAGCTCCTTCCCACTTATTAGTCTTTTCCCTCCGCATAGGGGGATAATGGAAGATCAACTTTTGTGGGAATATGCCGTACATCCGCGTATATTGTCTGTTGTTGCCCAGTTTCTTGGGGAGCAACCACTTATTGTTGGTTCAACATGCTTCTTCAAACCTCCTGGTGATAAAGGTCTGGCTTTACACCAGGATAATTTTGAAATTGGAGCATCCCCAGAGGGAACCTGTGCGGCATGGGTTAGTATAGAGAAATCAGAAAAAGTTAATGGCGGTTTAATGTTTGTTCCTGGTTCCCACAAGTTAGGGCTTATTCCCCCTATTGCATTAGGGCATCATTCTTACTTTGGCCAGTTAGTATCCGTGCCAACTGGCTATAAACTAGTACAACTGGACACTCTTCCAGGTGATGTTGTTTTTTTTGATGGAAATGTCATTCATGGCTCTAAGGCTAATGTCTCTAAAAATCGATGGCGCAGGGCCTTCGTAACCCATTACGTCAAAGAGAACATAAAGAGTATTTACGTCAACCATAATTTTCTACGAAGCACAGACGGGAATATAATAAAACGTAAACTAAATAAAGAACATGTAATTACCAGAATGCTGCATCGTGAGAAGAGAAAGTAAATTTAAGGAGGGAACCAGTGAGCCGAAATAATTTTGCTCTTTTATCTAACAAATCGTTCAAGCAGTTTGCTCGCATTGCCTACAGATATAAGAAATATTATATTATGGCTATCTGTTTTGAATTCTTGGTTTTGGGAGTCGTACTATCGTTGGCAGAAATTAACAAGCGAATATTTGATCAGTTGCCCACATTATCATCTGGTGGGGCTATAACATTATTGGGAATACTAGCGGTTTTAATTATATTAGAGTTGCTTCTTACCTATGGTTACAGCGTCTTTGTCTCTCATTTAAACGAGAATGTAGTTTTTGGAATGCGTAAAGCAGTTCTGAATCATTTTGTATCTGTTCCTCTTGGGTACCACGAGAAAACACATAGCTCTACAGCTAATAATATTTTTTTTAACCAGATTGACAAGTTAAAAGATTTTCTGGTGGATGATGTAAGAAAATTAATCACTCTTCCAATTTCTTTTCTATTCATTAGTCTTTACCTCTTCACGGTTCACCCCCATCTGGCGTTGGTTGCTTTTCTTGTAGGTCCTCTTCAGTTGATTAGTACCATCTTCTTATCCGAAAAATTCAATAATGCGATTGCCAACGAAGACTCTAATCGAGAAAAAGTCTATTTTTTGATGGGGGAAACGATCGGGGGAATCCGGGAAATTAAAACACAGCAGATGGAAAATGAAGTACGTAGTAAAATGGAGCAGATTTGTGGGGATGGAAAGAGGGCTTGGATTACTTACAACAAATTAATTGAGCTGCGAAATTTAGTTCGAAAAGTTCCCCATAATGTTGGGCATGTTGTCGGAATGGGAATTGGCATATATCTATTTATATCTGGGGATATCACTATTGGTGGAATTATGGCTTTTATTGTATTGCTTAATCAGGTAAGCTCCCCGTTCTCGACTATTGCAGAGATTATTACAAATCTGCAGAAGATAAATGCAGGAACAAAAAAAATGTTGGAGCTTGCAGATGTGCCGATTGAGGCCGTCTCGGAAGGAAAGGATGTTGCGTTAGCTCCTGTATCGATTGAATTTCGGGAAGTTGCGTTTGAATATGAAGAGGGGACACCTGTTCTAAACTCAGTTAATTTCTTACTACCGAAAGGTAAGACTTTGGCCTTGGTAGGTCCGAGTGGTGGTGGGAAAAGCACTATAGTCAAGCTACTATTCCGATTTTATGATCCTCAATCCGGAAGCATATTGATTAATGGGGTACCGTTATCGAATTATGCAATAAATTCCTTTCGATCGAACCTTTCTATGGTCTCTCAAGATATTTATTTATTTGATATGACGATTGAAGATAATATAGCTTTGGGAGATAAGAGGCATACTACGGAAGAAATTAAATGGGCTGCAAAACTAGCAGAAGCTGACGGTTTTATTCAGGAGCTTCCACAAGGCTACCAGACAATGGTTGGTGAACGCGGAATAAAACTGTCTCAAGGCCAAAAGCAGCGAATTGCGATTGCACGTGCCATACTGAGGAATACTGGTGTCATTGTAATGGATGAACCTACATCAGCACTTGATGTTGAAACCGAGTACTCGTTTCAGAAGAATATCCTTGAGTGGGCCGCTGAGAAAACAAAAATCATCATCGCCCACCGACTATCTACGATTCGAGATGCGGATTTCGTCGCTTTCCTTCAAAATGGAAAGGTTGAAGAAATCGGTACTCTTGAGGAGTTGATCTCTCAGAACGGACGCTTCAAAGAATATTGGGATAGGCAATTAGTTCAAGAACGGGTTACTAGTCATTGAGTTGGATTACTCACTATGCAAGGGAGATAATATTATGATTAGGTACCATAACAACGAAATTCATATCATCGGTCTTGGATACGTCGGTCTCACACTTGCTGCTGCGTTTTTATCCGAAAATATAAAGGTTTGTGGTGTCGAACGCCGCCAACACGTTTGTGATCAACTACGCAGTGGAATTGTACCTTTTAAAGAGGAAGGTTTATCAGAGCTTTTTTCATCCATAGATAGTGATACATTCAGAGTCGTTACAAACATTACCGGTAAAGTTGACACTGCAGTGATATGTGTCGGTACTCCTTATGATATTTCAAGCTCACAGCCACTGTTGGGTGACATTGTCGAAGCAATTGAGATGTTGGCATGCCATTTGACCAATCAGTCGATTGTGATCATCAGAAGTACAGTTCCAATTGGAACTACTCGAGAGTTTTTGAAGCCCGCGTTGGAGCGAAATGGTGTATCCCCTCAAATAGTATATGCACCTGAACGTACCATTCAGGGAGTAGCTCTCAGTGAAGTATTATCACTTCCTCAATTAATCGGGACAGAAAGTGACGAGCATTATGAGCAAGCGGCAAGGCTGTTTCAAAATATAGGATTGGAGTGTGTTCGTTTGAGCTCCTTTGAGGCTGCTGAAATGGCCAAGCTAATAGGTAATGCTCATACGGATTTACTATATGGTTTTGGGAATGAGGTGGCCGAAATTGCTCAAGCCTTCCAGTTGGATGCCCTTGAGATCATACAGGCTGCTAATTGGTCATATCCGCGGCCTTCTATACAAAAACCCGGTTTTGTTGGAGGCTCATGCTTGACCAAGGATCCATACCATCTAATTTACTCCGCTCAATCTAAGGGGTATCAACCATATATTGTCCCGGCCGCGCGAAGGCTTAATGAAGCATTGACCGAACGAATTTTTCTTCAGTTGGATGAATTTCTTGTGAAGGAGAACTTGAGTTGGGAGTCGGCAAAGGTTCTCTTGGCGGGAGCGGCATATAAGGGCTTCCCAGAAACAGACGATGTTCGAGGAAGTATGCTACAAAGCTCTTTAAAGGAACTTGCTAAGCGAGATGCTACTGGTGTAAAGGTACAAGATTTTGTAGTTAAATCAACCGCTTTGGAGGAAATGGGACTCAGTACGGTTACATGGGAAGAAGGATTGCTACAATCTGATATTATAATTCTTATGAACAACCACGCGAGCTATCATAATTGTGTAAATAATGAGAGCATACTTATGGCAAAGCAACGTTGTGTTATATATGATGTCTGGGGGAACATTCGAGATGTGGTGAGGAAGGTAGGAAACAGCGGCATTACGTATAAGGGGGTAGGATTTCATGGATAAGGTATTAGTAACTGGAGGAACAGGTTTCATTGGATATCATCTGGTGAAGCTTCTTATTAATGAAGGTTATGAAGTAGATGTTATTGACAATCTCTCTAGAAGCTCACTGGATGATAATTTCCTTCATTTATATCCAGACATCCGGTTTATTCAAGGGGATATTACAGAGCCGTTAGAAAATCTTGGACTGGCTTCTTCATACAAATATATATTTCATCTAGCAGCCATTAACGGAGTGAAATATGCTAACCAGATCCCGGACAAGGTATTACGTTCCAATGTACTTAGTACAATCAGAGTACTAGATTGGTGCGCTGAACATCCACCTGAAAATCTACTGTTCGCATCTTCAAGTGAGGTCTATCAAGGTGGTATGAAATACTATCCTATGCCGATACCCACACCGGAGACTGTAATGTTAGCAATTGAAGATCCGTATATTCCGCGATTTTCTTACGCAGCATCCAAAATTTTCGGTGAGATGATGACTATACATCAAGGAAAGCGATATGGATTTAATAGCCGCATTGTGAGGTATCATAATATTTATGGACCACGGATGGGGTATGATCACGTTATTCCAGAAATAATTAAACGTATTCATGAACGGCAATCTCCATTTCCGATTTATGGACCACATCAAACCCGATCTTTTTGTTTCATTGATGATGCTGTAAGAGCAACAATGCAGTTAGGTTTATTAAGTACAGGTGATCATATTGTAAACATAGGTAATCAAACAGAGGAAATAAAAATCAAAGATTTATGTTCGCTTTTATTCGAAATGGCCGATTATCATTCAGAACTGGAGTTTCAGCCCGCCCCAAAAGGTTCCCCCGATCGACGATGCCCCGATACATCATCCATTGAACAGTTAATTGGATTTAAGCCGGAAGTATCGTTGCGAACAGGTCTGCAGCTTACACTCGATTGGTATCTAAAGAACTGGGGTGCCTGATGTCTTTTCGAATCCTTATTATAGTAGGGGAGAATGGATTCCCTCTGTCGGGTTCTGATCAGATGGCACTGAACATTACGCGACAGTTAGCCGCGCAGTCTGATTTTCAGATTACCTTGGGTCATACCAATAAGCAAGTGTTATTAACCGATAGCAAACCTTCAGCAATCGAACGATTGGAGATAGATCACTGGAGTACAGATTTGAAATTGTCTCAGATTCGTAGGTCATTTGATCTTGTACATCTGATAGATATCTCAGATCCCAGACATGTTCTGTTGGCCATGAATTTATCACGCCTGCAAAATATCCCGTTAATAATAACTCCTGCCACGGATTATTCGCTCTGGAGGGAGAAAGATCAAGCTATCGCTGCAAGCAAGCAAGCCTCCCATATTTTCGCACTAACACAAACAGAATCTTCACTATTTCAATCCTGGGGTGTTAGTCCTCACAAAATAACCGTTATCCCACCGGCTATTAATTCTGGTGAATGTAAAGAGAAATCTTTTCGGAAGGAAAGAGAGATCCAAGAATACGTACCTATCGTACTCTTCTTGGGAAGAAAGCTACAGACTAAGGGGTATGAATTGATACTAGAAAGCGCTAAATATGTATGGGATTTTTTACCGGAAACACTTTTTATATTTATCGGTCCAGATTCCACCTGTTCAATAGACATATTTAACAAATACCAACTCGACAAGAGGATTATTAATTTAGGCATGGTTGATGAAAATACAAAAATCGCTGCATTACAAGCATGCGATGTACTATGTATGCCCTCAGTTGCAGATGTGTTTCCATTAGTTTTTTTGGAAGCCTGGTCATTCGGAAAGCCGGTCATTGCATCAGAGATGACAAGTATCCGTGATATCGTACAAGACGAGAAAGATGGGATTATAGTAAAACATTCTAGTGTAGCTGTGGCTGAAGGAGTCCTTAGATTACTTACTAATCCCACGCTTAGGAAAACAATGGGTGCGGAGGGTTTAAGAAGAGTAAAACAGATGCATTCCTCGGAAGAGATAGGCAAGCAAATATCCGAAGTTCACAGAAGGGTATTATTGGGGAATTCGTCTGGCGAAGGGGGAAAACGATGAAATCAGTAGTTATTATGGCGGGGGGAATCGGATCGCGGATGCAGCCCTTCACATATGTGCTTCCAAAACCGCTAATACCTCTAACAGACAAACCTATTCTTGAAATCATAATCAGACAAATGGTGTTTTATGGGTTTAAAGACGTTACATTGGTATTAGGGTATGCAGCAGAACTGATTCAGGCTTACTTCGGTGATGGCTCAAAGTGGGGAATAAATATTCGGTATGTAGTGGAATCACAGCCGATGGGGACGGCGGGAGCAATCTCCTTGCTTGAGAATTTTACAAAACCAGTTCTGGTAGTCAATGCGGACATTCTCACGGATATTGATTTTAGTCAGACATACGATTTTCATATACAAAGCAAATCGTTGGCGACAGTCGTGCTATACGAACATAAACAGAATTCAAAATATGGTGTTATAAAGGTGAATAAGAATGAAAGGCTAGAATCCTATACCGAAAAACCCGTCCATATAGAATTGATTTCAACAGGTATTTATGTAATTAATCCTGCTGTCGTTCAATATATGACAACACCCATCATGGATATGCCTCAATTGATTGCTTCCCTTATGGATAGAAATGAAATTGTGGGTACACGGCTACATAAAGGAGTATGGAAGGATATTGGAAACCCTGAAACACTTCTTGAAGCAAGGCAGCTATTCGCCGAGCGCCCTATGTATTTCATGAAAGGGAGGGAATCAAAATGAATTGGAAAGTGTGCTTAGCCGAAGTACAGATTGGTGATGAGGAAATAGAAGCCGTCCGCTCTGTCCTTCAAAGTGGGTGGATTGGAATGGGGCCGCAAACCGAACTTTTCGAGTCAGAGTTTTCTAATTTTATGGGTTTTAGAGGACGTGGTGTGGCGGTTAATAGCGGTACAGCCGCTCTGCATTCCGCTATGCATAGTCTTGGGATCGGATGGGGAGATGAAGTAATTGTACCATCGATCACTTTTACTGCGACAGCCGCAAGTATTCGTATGGTGGGAGCGATTCCAGTGTTTGCGGATGCTGTCAGCTTGGATGATTTTAGTATAGATCCCTTGGATGTGGAAAGAAAAATAACTAGTAAAACCAAAGCTATTATCGCTATGCACTATGGTGGCTTCAGCGCCAACATGTCTAGTCTTATCGAGCTCGGACAAAGATACGGTCTTCGAGTTATAGAGGATGTTGCACATGGGCCGTATATTAAGACTTCTAAGGGGATTTCAGGTGCCATGGGCGATATTGGTTGTTTCAGCTTTCATGCAACCAAGAACATGACTACTGGAGAAGGTGGCTTACTTTATAGTAATGATGAGAGTCTACTTGCAAAAGCAAGATTATTCCGTTCGCACGGTATAGCCGTCTCTACTTGGGGCAAGCATACGAGCGGGAATATGGGCTACGATATTTATGAATATGGCATGAACTATCGTATGACAGATATTGCAGCAGTATTAGGCAGAGTGCAGCTTTCCAAGCTGAAACAAAACCAGTTAAAAAGGGAGCATATTGTTCGGATATATCGTAATCGGCTCCAAACCATGTCGAATATTCATCTCCCCTACTCTCAAGTTTCATTATCAGATAGCAGTTTGCACCTCATGCCTATAATTCTAGACGAGAAGTATTCCCGGTCTCAGATCATGGAAAGACTTCGAGCGAATGGTATTCAGAGCTCAGTGCATTATCCCGCCTGTCACCGATTTGCTTACTACCGTCAGTTCAATACTCAGAGCAACGGAGGATGCCCTATTGCCGATATGATTTCAGACCGACAATTGACACTTCCATTGCATAGCGGATTAAGTGAACAAGACGTTCATTACACATGCGACGTATTGACTGAGGCTTTGGAAGGTGGGGGAAATCCTTGAAGATAGGATACAATTATCATCCTGCAACTCAAGGTATAGATTATTGGAGAATATGGGATTTTCATGAGATTGAAAGTGATATTGCAAGAATGGCATCTGAGGGATGCGAGGTTGTGCGTTTTTTTATTTATTGGCGCGATTTCGAGCCGCGAGAGGGACAGTTCGACGAAGAAATGTTTACACGACTGAAACAATTTGTGCACACCATTAATGATTATGGAATGGTATGTATACCTTCTATAATGACCATATGGATGAATGGCCAATTATTTGATATTCCGTGGCGCAACAACAGAAATTTGTGGAAAGATCCCTCCATCATAAGTGCTCAGAGGAGATATATAGAAAAAGTCTCATCTGAGCTGGGCAGATACTCTAATGTCATGGCATATGACTTGGGGGACGAAATGCTTTATGCAGATTGGCGTGAGGCGCTGCTTCTTAAATCCGAAGATGCTGAAAATTGGCTTATTCAGATGGTAGCCGCTCTGCGTACTGGCGACCCTTCAGCTAAGGTACTTATGGCGCATGACTATACCATTGGATTTGGGATGCACTCCTTTCAACTTGAGGTGTTGTCGCGGCACCTTGATTTTATTGCTATCCATGGCTTCCCCCTGTGGTCTCCTCTTACAATTGAGTCTAACGACAGCTATAAGGCATCCATGTTTGTTCCCTTCTTAGTTAAATACGCCTCAGCGTTTGGCAGTCCATTGCTTGATGAATTTGGATTGTATGCTGCTTCTGAGAGCCTACGTGAACATTATATCCACGCAAGTGGTACGAGTTGCTTGCTTCATGGTGCTCAAGGGATCATAGGATGGTGTTGGAGTGACATCCGCTCAAATTCAAAGCCATATTTTGATCATGTATACGAAAAAAGTGTCGGGTACTACGATAGCAATCGAACCCCCAAACCGAGCGCCAAAGCCTTGAAAAAATGTATGACGGAAGTGGTGCCGCTTTTAGAAGGAACACCGGAGGCTTCAGAGGTTGCAATATATATATCCCAGATTAATCGTACCATTAGTTCTCACGGAACTAGGGATCCTAGACATACGACTCTTTTCTATGCAAGCATGCTGTTGATGCGTTTGCATGTACCATTTGAATTGGCGACCGAGGATTTTGAACGATATAAAATGATTATTATTCCTGGAAACGACTGCTTGAATAATGATGAAATTGAGCTATTATCCTCATTTATTCAACAAGGCGGAGTTGTACTATATACTCCGGGAAGCTGTCTGAGTGGATCTGGTATGGAGAGTTTATTCGGCAATACTTTAGCCGATTTTTCACTTAGAGGAAAAGAGAATTGGGAGTTTACGTTCGATTCCCGCCGCTATGTTGTCCATTGGAGAAATTTCAAATCTGAACATGTTCCGATTATTGAAGCTTGTGATTCTAAAGTTTTAGCCTACTATGAAGAGAGGTCAGTTCCGGCATTCACCGTCAAATCGATCGGGGCCGGTAAAGCCTACTATCTCAATGCACCTATCGAATTGATCCTGGATGAACCGTTTTTGTTGGATCAAGAACAATTTCGTTGGATTTATCACTACGTGCTTTCAGAAGCTGGTATAAAACCTTATGCCACCTGTTCATGTCCGGAGGTTGAAGTGCATACAAGGCATTATGAGGATTGTGACCGTTGTATTCTCATCAACCATTCACCATATAAACAGAGCGGAATATTGACACTACGAAACGGTCTCAAAATCAACTTTGACCTCGAAAAAAAAATGGTTTCCATCATCAACATTAACAGAAAAAGAATTAGCGTGGAACAGAGCTTCTAAAAAGTAAGCAGTAGAGGGGGAAATACATTGAAGGCTGTTGTCTTAGAGGATGTAAAAAAAATTCGATGGATGGAGGTAGACGAGCCTAAGCTTGTGCACCCGACAGATGCGATCATTGAGGTCACTCTTACTTCTATATGTGGAACTGATTTACATGCATATCGGAAAGGGGGAAGAGGGTTCCCAAAATTTAATGTCATGGGCCATGAGTTTATGGGTATTGTTGTTGAAATCGGCGAGCAAGTGAAGGACGTATCCGTAGGGGATCGGGTTGTCGTGTCCGATATTGTAGCATGTGGAAAATGCCAACAATGTATGAAAAATAAGCATTATCACTGTAAGCATGCTTCATTATTTGGTTATGGCGAGATCGTAGGTAATTATACCCCAGGGGGACAGGCAGAGCGAGTTCGAATTCCATATGCTGATCATGTACTAATTAAAATACCGGATTCTTTGCGTGACGAGCAGGCATTGTTTATAGGTGATATATTATCAACTGGGTATGCCTGCGCAGAGAAAGCAGACATACAGGAGGGAGATTGCGTAGTTGTCATAGGCGGAGGTCCAGTAGGTATAATGGCTGCAATGTGTGCTCAATTGTATAAACCTTGCGATATTTTTGTCATCGAACCCTGCTTGGAGCGTCATGTTGTCGCAAAACGGTGTGGTTTTACTCCGATTACACCTAATCAACTGGCAGTAATAATCGACGCAACAGGTGGAGAAGGAGCGAATGTGATTCTTGATGCCGTTGGAAAGGCCGAGACTATTAACCAAGCATTGACATTGTTATGTGGCGAAGGAAGCATAGTCTGTGTGGGTTCACCTCAAGTCGAAAGCATCCCCTTTGCCGCCGTCACGGCCTTTGCCAAAGAAGCCACGCTGAGCTTCGTTGTTGGAAATCCAATGAAATACGGTGATTTACTATTAAAGCTAATTGCTGAAGGAACGCTTAGTCCTGAACTAATTATCACACACCATTATAAACTGGAGGATGCGGACAAGGCTTATAGGGAATTCGATTCACGAATTGCGATGAAGGTTGTGATGAAACCATAGAAGCAGTAGAAAATTATACTGAAGGGTCGCGTTATCCAGTAAAGCGAATCATAGTGACTGGGATTTCTGATGGCATTGGAAAGGCTACTTTACTGCGATTGCTAAGCCAGGGACATTACGTTTATGGCAATGTAAGAAAAGATAGCGACCGGGAACGTCTATTAGATAAACTCGGGGCACAGCATGCACAAAGACTGAATGTCCATGTCTGTGATCTAAGTAGAAAAAGTGAAATCCGTAGTTGGTTGTATCGTACTTTGAAGTCTGTTCCTATTGACATATTAATTAATAATGCTGCAGTTACCTCTACGAAGCCATTCGACAAGGTCAGTATTAGAGAATGGGAACATGTGATGAGAACCAATGTTACGGCTTCGTTTATAACTGCACAATGGGCATTCAAAAAAATGAAGAAAGGAGGCAAGGGAGGAGCGATTATACAAATATCCTCATTAGCCTCAGTTCCCTATCTAGAAAAATTCAGCGGCCTTGTGCCTTATACCGCTTCAAAGTATGCCGTAGCGGGTATGAGCGAAAATATTGCCGTAGAAGGCGGACCTTATGGAATTCAAAGTGTTTGTATATCACCGGGTGCGGTTGATACAAAAATGTTACAGGGTATAGGTAGGGATTTTCCGACAGTTTTACAACCGGAACAGGTGGCAGAGTGGATATGTGAGATGGTTAATCACTTTAATCCAATGTTTAATGGAATGAATATGATAGTACGTCCATAACAAGGGAGGGAAATATTGTGGGTCGTGTCACATTATTCAAGTCGGTAGAATTCAGTTCTGCGCACAAGCTGTATAATCAACATTTAAATCATGAATTGAATCTTAGGCTTTACGGGAAATGCACTGTGGAGCATGGGCATAATTACCGTTTGTTGGTTGGTATTGAAGGATATGTGAACCCGGTTACAGGAATGATTATTAATATGACAGATTTCAAAAGCATGATTGAAGAACATATCGTTAAGAAGCTCGATCATCAGAACTTGTCTCATGTACCGGAGCTAAAAGAAAGCATCACGACTTTAGAGACTTTGGTGATCTGGATTTGGAACCAATTGGAAGGGAAAATACCCCAAGTCACTTTGAAAGAATTAATTTTATACGAAACGGAACGCACATTTGTTAGCTACAGGGGTGAAGTATAATGGGATGGGACAAAATTTCGGAGACTATCGTTTCTCACTCCCTTGAAATTGAAAAAAATCAAAAGGTTTATATTGATTTTGTGGGGACTGGGGATGACTTTATTGAGATACTATTAAAACAGATATTGTTGGCGGGTGGTGTACCATTTTTACGGAGTACAAGCATTCGAAATGTTAAGACTATGGTTAAAAATTCTACAATTTCTCAAATCAAAGAGTGGTCTCAGAGAGAATTAGAGTTGCTCAGCAAAATGAACGCTTATATTGGAATTCGTTCGGATGACAATAGCTACGAGTTCAATGATTTGCCTCCTGCACAATACGACGCTTATAAGTATCATTTTCTAATGCCCATGCAACAGCAGTATGCCCAACTGGACAGATGGCTACTTCTCAAGGTACCAAGCTATGGATTAGCCCAGCTTGCCCAAATGAGTTTAGCTCAGTTTGAATCAATCTACTTTAAGGCATGTACAATGAACTACAGACAGATGCTGAATAATACACGGCCTCTAATTGAATGGCTGAATCGTACAGATAAAGTGAGGATTATTTCAGAGGGTACAGATTTACAGTTCAGTAAGTATCAAATTCCATCTTTTCTGTGTGACGGTCGTTACAATCTTCCTGATGGAGAATTGTTTACAGCACCCGTTATCGATACAGTTGAAGGATGTATAACCTTTAACGTTTCAACAGCTTTTTTGGGTCAAAGGTTTGAGGCCGGTCAACGTATGGTTTTTCATAAAGGCAAGGTTGTGGATATTCAAGGCAGCCATAGAGAAAGGATATGGGACATCTTGCAGCAAGATGAAGGAGCCATGAGAATTGGAGAATTTGGTATCGGGCTCAACCCATATATCCAAAAGCCAATGAACAATATATTATTTGATGAGAAGATGCTAGGTAGTATCCATCTGGCATTTGGGCAGGCCTTTCCAACAACCGATAATGGGAACGAGTCTGCTATACATTGGGATTGGGTTTTGGATCTATCAGGGGAATCCGGTGGTGGTAAGCTATATTTTGATGATATTCTCGTCATGCAGGATGGGGTGTTTGTACCCAATGAACTGACAAGCTTAAATTATAACAGAGGCAGCTAGTCGTTAAGGAAAAGATAGAATAAGAAATTTTATATTAAAGGGATGTGTTCCTTGAACATGCGATCGAATACAATTGAGGCGCCAAATGAATGAGGGAGGGAAAGCAACCTGGTCCAGTCAGCAAATACTGTCCATGCTACCTCATCAATTTCCATTCCGGTTCATAAGTAATGTCACTCAATATATACCACAGAGAGTATTACAAACTGAATTTACGCCGAGCTCGCAGCTCCCATTTTTAAGATTCGAGTATGTACCGGAAACTGTACTTATTGAGGGAATCGCTCAGACAGCGGTGTTATTGACTCAGCTAGAAACAAAGCCTCTAGTTGATGGGGAGGTTCCGCTATTGGGGAGTGTGAAAATGAAGGTCGTTAAGCAAGTACTGTGGGGCAAGACTATACTCTTTGAGGTTGAGCCCGTGCGTACTGTCGGACAGCAGGCAGTCTTGAAAGGCAAGGCTTTTGTGGAATCTGGTACACTGATTACAGCGACAGTAAGTGTTGCTGTAGCATCCAAATTAAAATAAATATAGGGAGAATGGGCATATATGTGGAAAGTAGTGTTGCCGTCTGCCCGGAAGCCGTGGATTTTTGTTGATGAAGTCAAAGAATGTGTTTCCATGCAAAAAATCATTACAAGGAAGCATATCACGTCGAGTGATTTTTTCTTAATTGGCCACTTTCCTGAATATAGTGTCTATCCTGGTGTATTACTGTTGGAGGGTTTGCTTCAATCTGCTTGTCTACTATACAATTATTCGAACTTCACCATTATGGGGATGTCAGAAGAAACGAATGTTCGGTATCCGGTAACATCCTGTGAGGTTCGCTTTATTAGGCCAGCCGAACCGGGAGGGACTTTAGAATATACAGTGAAATTTGAACGTGTTATGGATCAAGTAATTGATTGCCGCGGCATCGGGATGTGCGGTGCAGAAACATTGATTCGGGCAAACTGGAAATTATCACTGAATACGGATTTGAGTGCTACTCCAGACCAATAGAACCGAATTCTGGCCTGGAATAGCAATAGCAGTTGAACATCAATTATCTATCAGTTTGTAGGAAAGTACCATTCAATTCGATTTTTATCCTGAAGCTCTGAAGAAAAAATCTCAAATCTAGGCTTGGATAAGTCGATGTTATATTTCTCTTGATTCTCTAATGAGCATACATTTCCCCAAAAATCACCGATGAATCTGGACTCAAATGAAAATGCCACATATTTCCCTTTAGGAATGGTGAAACTGATCATTCCTTCTGGAACTGAGTCGATTTCCTTAACCTCAACCGCTATCACAGGAGTTGGGGTACTTCCTGATACAACCATATACTGATGTTCATTCTTCTTATTTGAGATTTCATTCGACCTTGCGTTAAGTTGATCAAATAAAACATTTTCTTCATCCAGACTTTCACCTTTAAATCCAACCAGTGTTACCGCTTCCAATTCACAAATGCGAGTTTGGACAAAATCATTTAGAATAGCCATAACAAACCTCCTTATATAGTATAATTTCCATATTAAACCACAGGGAATAAAATGTAAACAATAAAATTTCTGGCGATTTTAAAGCTTAACAATACCCTTTATATTTACCCGTCTAAGGAGCATGGAATATGAAAAAAGGTACCCTACGCTAACACTTTCTTAGTGTCCAGTGTATGGGTACCTCTTCTTGTGTATTATTTTATAGAACGAATGACCATTCTTACACTATCTAGATCATAATTCGACCAATCAAATCCCCCATACACGGATTGCACGGTAAGTCCTGCTTCCTCGGTCATCTGAATAATCTCTACTGCCGAATACAACTTTACGTCGAGTACTGCAGATTTAGCTGTGTTCTCTTCCATCCATTCTATGTTTTCTCTCCATCTACCTGTAAGGGGGTTAAATGAACGTTCAGATCGAAGCACTCGACCATTCATCATATCCCATGTTCTATGGACATAGCCTCTGATTTTTCGTTCTCGATTTTCTAAATCTTGTATGAAAGTACCGCCTGATTTTAGTGCATCACCAACTCGCTTTAAAATAATACGCTCATCTGAGCTATCTTCGAGATATCCGAAGGCTGTTCCTAAGTTAAGAACCACGTCGAATTCATTCACGAAGGAAAGCGAGCGCATGTCTCCTAACTGAAAATTAATATTGACCCCCTCTAGCTGCCCAACTCTTTTGGCTTCATTCAATAATGTCAGAGAACCATCCATAGCCGTCACCTGATATCCTTTTTTCGCTAGTGGAATACTGATTCTGCCCTGACCGCAGCCTAAATCCAAAATGCGAGCCGTTTTGGGAAGCTTAAGTAGTTCAATCAACTGTTCGATTTCAAATTGGGTTCGTTCAGGGCTAAGTATTGCCTCGGAAAACTGTAAATAGTCTTTTCGAAAAAACTGCTTCCATAACTCTTCTTTTTTGTTGGTCTTCATAGGTAACCTCCTGAAAATTCTTTTTTAGGCAATAGAGGGCTCATTTTCGTCAATGCCACTTCCAGTATTTTCTCAGATGTGTCTAGGTCGTTGCAGTTTTCCCGATGCAGTTCGTGGTAATTCTTCGCGGAATTCGAATTGCTCCGGCACCATAAGATTTGGTAATCCCTTTTCTTTAAGATGGTGAATTAACTCCATTTCGGTTATTGCCCTCTTGGGATTTATCCATGCATGTATTTTCATTCCGAAATTTGAGTCAGGTACACCAAACACTACAGCTTCATTAATGTTGGGGTGTTCCTCTAACAGGTTTTCGATCTCTACCGGAGATATATTCATTCCGCATCTAATGACCATATCGTCTTCTCGTCCGACAATAAAAAGACGATCTTGTTCAATGAAGGCCAAATCGCCGGTATCAAGCCAGCCATCTACAATTTTTTTACGGCTAGCTGTAGAATCTCTATAGTAGCCTTTCATTACATTTGGTCCTCGAATGAACAATTTCCCAGCCCCGTTGAAAGCTGATGTGTCCTGTGGCACAATTTTCATCTCAACATGACGCAATGCTCTACCAGCACTACATACTCCTTGGCTTACCATAATTTCCTTTTCATAACTTATTCTAGGTGAAGCCTCCGTCAAACCGTATGCATTCCACATCGCAACATGCTCTAGTTGCTGTGTTAATTTAGCGAGTTGATTTACTCGAAGGCATTCGCCACTCAACACTATTTTTCTTAGATATTGGAATTTCCCAAGTTCTTTCCTACTATATTCGATCAGCTTCAGGATAAGTGAAGGAGAAATACCCATTACTCCAATCTGATGTTGATGGATGATCCCGGGAATCGTTAATAGCGACATGTCAGGGTTTTTCACATAGAGACTGCATCCAGAAATGAGAGCAACTAGTAGCTCGCCGATTATTGCCGACGCATAGGTCAGAGGCCTGCTTATTAATATCCTATCTTTTTCATTGAGATTGAAGTATTCAGCAATATCCATGGCATTTGACCAAATATTGTGATGTGTGAGCATAACTCCCTTTGGTGTCCCTGTCGTGCCAGAAGTATGTAGGATCAGCGCGACGTTGTTTAAATCATCTTCTAAAGCAATAGGGTGTAAGTTAATTTCTGTCGTTATTTCTCCATACGTATTAATGCTAGATTTATTAATTAGTGTTGCATTTCCAAATTCTGATATAATTTGCTCGGCGCGATTTTTAAAAGTGAAGTCGATGGGGACCGTAACTATTCGAAGTTGGAGGGCGGCCAGTAGCAGGGGGATCATCCTCCAGCCGATAGAAACATCTACTAAAAGAGCTGAATGATAATATGGGCTTTGTTTATTCGAGCGAGATAATACATCAATATTCCAGGACACAGCGGACATGATACGAGGATACGAGACATTTTCTTTTGCTTCATTAAGAATACAAGTCGTCTGTCGCTTACTCATGATCGACAAAAGCTTGGAAATGTTCATCGGTTTACCTGGTCGGCTATTCGTGCAAGGTCACCTATTGTTGTCTCCATAGAAATATCTAGATATTCGTCGGGGAACTCAAATCCGAAAGTTTCCTCAAACAAAACAACGAACTCCATGAACCTTAAAGAATCTAAACCTGCATGTGCCAATGTTTGCTGCTCTGTCAATTCCTCCATATCTAATACTCCACAGCCTTTATTGCTTATTAGCTTCATGATTTCATTTCTAATTGACATCCTAGACCATCCTTTCATCCTTTTCACATTAATTTCATAAGTGAGTGGAATAAACTATTTCTGTGGAATGTGAGTACTATTATATCTTCAACGGTTTATTTTTGATCAGCACTTATTGCTCAATGGACAATTATTTATCGAATAATGAACTGAACGCATTAAGTACTTCACACCTAAAGCCGAGTTGAATCCCCTTTTTTAAACGATAATGATAGAAAAGGATCGCTGAGGAGGTGTTGGTATTCCCCCGATCACCGTCATCATCCCTGTCCATAATCAGGCCTATCCCCTGGCATTAACACTTCAGGCTTTTACGAGGCAGCTTCCCCCCTATAACCAGTGCAGCATTATCGTGGTGGATGATGGCTCTGAGGATCTGATCCATTCCGTCGTTGAAGCGTATAGAGACTCCTTGGACATCCAATATGTACGAATTGCAAAAAGCGGCAGGGCGGCTGCAAGAAACGCTGGCGCCAGATGGGCGAAAGAAGGGTTGATCGTCTTTTGTGATGCCGATCGTATGCCGCGGCCAGATTTTCTGAAGAGTCACGTAGAAGCTTCCAAGCGATATGATTCTTCCATCATGATCGGCCAAGTGCGGGAGATCTACGTGACCGATCCGGAGAGGAATCGAAAAATCATCGAAGAGCGGTTAGCTAATCACGCCTTCAGTCGTATCCCTCAATATTGTCGGCTCGTTTATCAATTGTTCGACGATGCGGGGGCCTGCCAATCGGGCATTCCGTGGGTTGCCACATTTAGCGGCAATATGTCTATGCCGGTTGACTTGTTCCATAGACTGGGCGGGTTTGATGAACAGTTCCAAGAATGGGGATTCGAGCATTTCGAGTTGGGTTACAGAGCGTGCCAAGGAAAGGTTCCGTTTGTGTACGCCCAAGAGGCCATCAATGTCCATCTCGCACATCATCGCCAAGGCACGTCCTATAGAAACTACATGACCCGAAGTCATCGCTACTTTTACGAGAAGCATTCTGAGCCAGTTGTGAAGCATTTTTTGTCCTTCATGTTAGGGGAGATCAGTCTGAAACAACTGGAGGATATAGAGCAAACGGGTCAACTGATGCCACATAAGGAAGATAGCGGGCTAAAGGGCTATGTTCGAATCACCCAGATGTAGTGAATGAAGATAAAAAGAGGTGTGAAATGGAACAGAAAGTAGAAGCTACTCATGAGCAACGTTATCCTGTCCTCCATCCGTTTACGTTTATGCCGGGATATGAGGGGGAGGCGGGAGATTTGTTTCATCAGCATAATATCATGCTCCACAGGGGTTCCGGTTCCTGGGTCTATGACACAGACGAACGGCCCTATCTCTACACAACTACAGCCGTTCCGTCAGTTGGACTCGGCAATGAACAAGTTATGAACCGTATACGCCATCAGTACGAGACATTAAGCTTCGGATCGACCTGCGGGCAGACACATCCTCTGATTCAGCAGCTATCAGAGCGCCTGTTGCACATCGTAGGAGACCCATTCGGTATGGTATTTTACGGGACGGATGGTTCGGGTGCAGTCGAGACGGCGATGAGGCTTGCCCGCCAATACTTTATCGCACAAAATAAACCAAAACGGACCGCATTCATCAGCTTGGAGGGCAACTATCATGGTACAACCTACGGCACAGGAGCGGTAACGCATCTTGGTATTCAGGAATCCTTTGGCCCAGGGATGTCCCATTGTTATGCAGCGCCTTTTCCGTTTGGATTTCGGCCTCCAATTGAAGGAACCCCAGATGGGGTCGTGAAGTATTGTCTGGACATGCTGGAGGAGATTATCTTTGATATTGGTCCCTATGCGGTAGCGGCTGTACTGCTAGAGCCGGTTCAGGGGGTAAACGGTATCCATCCATTACCTGTCGAATATGTCCAGGCAGTGAGGAAAATAACTGAAAAATACGGCATTCTGCTTATTATGGATGAAGTGACTACAGGCATTGGTCGAACGGGGAGTTGGATTGCCTCCCATCATTATGGTGTGCAGGCTGATATGCTGACCCTGTCCAAAGGGTTGACTGGCGGCTACTTTCCCATGGGAGCTACATTAATTTCGACCTCTATTGCCCGTCAACTGTTCGGTGATGGCGGGATCTTCTTGCATGGTTCTACCCAGAGTGGACATCCGGTGGGCTGCGCTGCAGCTTTAGCTGTACTCGACCTAATAGAAGAAGGAGAGCTACTGAACAAGACACGTGAGCATGGGGAACTCATTCTACAGTCACTGCGCAGCAATCTACAGCTTCATCCCCATGTTGGTGATATTCGAGGAATGGGTCTCATGCTTGCCATCGAGTTCGTACAAGAAAAGCAGAGCAAGACGCCTGTAGATTATGCATTCGGTCAGCAATTATCAAAGGCGCTGCACTCAGAGGGCATACTAGGGAATTATTTTAACAACACGCTTCTCATGTATCCCCCCCTTACAATAACTAGAGAAGAGTCACAGCAGCTCATTGATGGTGTAACCAGAGCAGTCTTGCAAGTATCTAATGACCAACGTAGTCGGGAGGAGTAGAGATGAGAGAAAGTTTAAAGACTGGAACCAAGGCACCTTCATTTACGTTACCCTCCGTTCACAGCGGAGAGGAGCAACTTGTTTCTCTTTCGGATTATAAAGGTCAGTATGTCGTATTGTTCTTTTATCCCAAAGACAATACCCCGCATTGTACAGCGGAAGTCTGTGCCTTTCGCGATCATTTGAAGCTTTTCGAGGATTTAGACAGTTATCAAGTTGCTGTACTAGGAGTTAGTGTAGACAGCTTAGATACGCATCGGGCTTTTGTAGAAAAAAATCAATTAAATTATCCTCTTTTGTCAGATGCAGAACAGCACGTTTCCAAGGCGTATGGAGTATGGGGAATGTTAAAGTTCATGGGGAAAGAATTTCCCGGAGTTATTCGTTCGACGTTTCTCATTGATCCCGAAGGCTACATTGCGCATGTCTTCAATGAAGTGCGAAATACGCGTGGGCATGCTGAAGAAGTCCTGCAGCGGCTCCAAGAACTGGTATCCCAATCATGAATCAGAGAGTGAAGCAAGAAGCTGAACGATATTTGAAGCAAGTAAACGATACGCTCCGGCGCGACTATACATCGATGATGAATTCCCTGTGGCAGGTGATGATGACCGGAGACAAGGAATGGGCGGAGCAATGTGAGGCAGATGAGCGGAGCTATCAGGAGAAGATCGCTTCCGGGAAGCTGAAGCAAGGAGTCAAGCGATGGCTGCAACGTCTGGAGAGTATGGAGGATAGCCATACTCTTCCGCTCATTCGCCAGTTGCATGTGCTGCAAGGAGAAATAAGAGAACATGCTGACACCGCAGAGCTGCGTGAACGGATGACATCATTATGGAACGAACTCCATTATATGATCATGACGTACCGTACCGAGTTTGGCGGGAATAAGTTATCCGAGCACGAGGTGCTGTCACTTCTACAGAGCTTAAAAGGCGGGGAGGAGCGCAAGCGGCTCTGGAAGAGCTATATGCAGAATGGAGAGCGGGTGGCCCCCAAGCTGCTGGAGCTCGTTCACCTTCGCAACCGTGTAGCCCAGAAGCAGGGATACGCGAACTATTTTGAGATGAAGCTGGCCATTCAAGATGTAGATCTCGCTATGCTGGAGTCTGTCATGGAACGAATTCGAGACGGACTTGACGCTTCCTATCTTGCTGCCAAACGTCAGATCGACAATGAATTAGCCGCTTTCCATGCCATACCGGTTGCTGACCTGCGTTCGTGGCACTACCACCATCCTTTCTTCCAAGAGGATATGGCTAACCATCTTCCATCCCCTGTTGATTGGGAGCAGGTATTGCCTCTAATCACGCGATGGTTTCGAGAGCGGGGCTTCGATATTTCTCCCATCCTATCCCGTGCAGATATTACCTTGAGCGCCTCAAAAAGCCAAGCCAACTGTTGTTTAAACATCGACCGCAGCATGGACATCCGTCTATCCTGTCACCTTTCTCCAGATGAACGAGGCCTGGCTCTGTTGCTGCACGAACTGGGCCATGCCCTATATGAGCAATCCCTGGATGCGGAGCTTCCCTTTCTACTCCGACAACCCGCCCATACCTTTATGAGCGAGGGAATCGCTCTGCTCTTCGAACGAGTTGCGACATCCCCACAGCTCTACTCGAAATGGAAACAAATCCCAACTACCCCCTCTTCTATACCCTCTGGAAACCGAATTCATTTGCTGATCAAAACCTACTGGATGATGACCTTAATCAAGTTTGAACAGGAGCTCTATCGAGATCCCGGGCAGTCGCTGAACTCCCTCTGGTGGGATCTGGTTGAGGATATCCAGGGTATAGCAAGACCCGATGAATGGGATTACCCCTATTGGGCCAGCAAGGCCCACTTAACTACGCTTCCCGTGTATTACTACAACTATTTATTCGGGGAGATCCTTGCATCACAGCTTGAGCATACGTTGAATGATCAGTTCGGACAGTGGCATGGTGAGGCTTCGCTGCGTCATACTCGCAAGACACTGATGCGCCCCGGGGCACTAAAACGCTGGGATGAGCTTATCGTTGATTGTACGCAGTACAAGCTTGATCCCTGTTATTTCATCCAACAATGCAAACTAAGGGAGAGTGGCTTCGTTGACCAGGAATAATATATTCAAACGAACGATTATACCAAGACATGACAAAACGGAGAAACGTGAATCACCTAGCAGTGAGGTAAGGACGTACTTCTTATCATCGGACGAGCTGGAAAAGTATAGACAAATGCCGAAGGCTCAACACAATAAGCCGATCGTTTTTTTACAGCAGGATAAGAATTAATGTACTTCAGTATACGTCAATATTTTCCTAGATTTGATCAATACAGGCAGATTAAATAAAAGAAACCTTTGATACGATGAAGGCAAATAGGAGTAGGAGGAGAGTGAAATTGGATACGCTTCTTGCCATAAGCCATCTATTAACCAAGGACGAATATCAGCGAATGCAGCAATTCTTTCCTCATATGTCTGTTCTAGCTGAAACCAACTTTAACCATGTGATGGAGCTTGTACAAAACAACGCCTATAAATTGATTGTGTTTCTGACCTGCGAAGATACGTTGCCTCCGACTTGGAGGTTAGACAAGCTTCAGGTGGAAAGTCCTGTGATGATCTTATTGAATATGAGCCAAGCGGATATGTATGTCTTACAATCTCTGATGGACTCTGTGGGATTAATCTCTAAACCCTCTTCTCCTCCTGAGCAGCAGGAGATACATCCCATGCTCCACAAATCGCTGGAGTTCATTGAAGAAAATCTATGTGAAAATGACCTGTCACTAGAAAAGGTGGCTGCGAGCATATATGTTAGCCGATGTCATTATTCACGTATATTTAAAACCTATCTTGGTATCGGTTTCAAGGAGTTCATCATGAATAAGCGAATCCAGAAGGCTAAGCTTATGCTTCAGGAGGGAACCTCGGTTACCGAAGTTTGCTACGCAGTCGGATATGGTGATCTGACGCATTTTGGACGGGTATTCAAACGCATGGTCGGTATTAACCCTTCTGAATATCTTAGGAATCGCAAGAGCTTATCTTCATGAAAGGATGACGAAGGGTGCAGAGCAGATTTTTTAACCACATTGTACATGATCCGGTAGCGGGTACCGTTACAAAGACAAGTCCATTAAAAAGTGCCAAGCTCGCGGATGAGATCGGTTGGTTTCTAGACCTTCCGAAGAAGTGGCATGGCTACATACCGTTAATACAGGAGTATTCATTACAAGAGCCCGTACATCTGACGATGAACTGGATTCCTCACCCGAATGTGGGCGATTTGTTTGTGAACCGGATGATGCCAGTCGAGCGCTGGAAATTGTTTTTTGGAAATCTGGAAACAATCTTTCGAAATTTCTCGGAATATCCACGTGAAATATCGAAGGATCATCTGGAGAAGATGTATATCGCTAAAACCATGCAACGCTTGTCTTCGTTTATATTGCATAATGATTGGGCGCGTAAGATCAGACAACGCGGGTTTTATCGCCTCAATGGCGTGCAGGTGATGTGCCCGCTCTATATTTTTCATAAGCATTTGAGCGATTTCCGTAAGCTGCTGGAGAGACCGCTAGCTGGAATTATTCATGGTGACTTATGCTTCTCCAATCTTTTCTATGATCTGGCTGAAGATAACGTCTATATGATAGACCCTCGTGGCCGTTTTGGAAGTAAAGGGATCTATGGTGACCAGCGCTATGATCTTGCCAAGGTACGACATAGCTTGAGTGGATATGAGCATATTGTCCGAGATGCTTTTACAATCCATGTAACGGATGAATCGATCGATATTCATATTACGCTTCACAACGAACATGAGACGCTTCGCAAGCTATGGGATCAAAGTCTGGCTGAAGGCTTGCATGAAGTGAAGATGATAGAAGCACTGCTATATTTGTCCATGCTGCCCTATCATCGAGAGCATCCTGATCGCCAGTTGGCTATGTATGCGGTAGCAACAAGACTGCTGTATGAAGCATTGGACTAGAGGAGGGGTGTCATGCGAGTGGTAGTTGATTTGGATGGTACAATCTGTGAGTTGAAGAAGGAAAATCAAAGCTATGGGGATGTGCGTCCACTCCCCGGTGCTGTCGAGACACTCTGGTCATTAAAGACGGCCGGGCATACGATTATAATCTATACCGCTCGAAATATGCGAACCTGCGGCAGCAATGTAGGAAAAGTAGTCGCGAATATCGGCAAGCTGACACTGGATTGGCTGGAGCAGTATGACGTCCCCTATGACGAGCTGGTGTTTGGCAAACCGCAAGGAGATCTATACATTGATGATTTAGGGCATCGCTTTGAAGGCTGGGAAGCCATTGCCGGGTTGTATGTGAATGGAGCTGATCGAGAGTGAACATCGTAATTCCGATGGCCGGGAAGGGGAGCCGCTTTGTACAGGCAGGATATAATCAGCCCAAAATGTTAATTGAGGCTGCTGGCCGTCCGATGCTCTATTGGGCATTGGATAGCTTGGCGCCTCATTTCTCATTAAAGGATATCACTTTCGTCTGTCTGGAGGAGCATCTGAGAGACGATGTGTTAGAAAATACGATTCGCTCGTATTGCCCGGATTCGAGAATTGTTGCTTTGCCCCGGGTGACTGCCGGACAGACGGAGACGGTATTGGAAGCCCTCTCCTATATGATTCCTGGCGAACCCCTCATCATATATAACTGCGATACCTACTTGAAATCGTCCATCAGCCAAACGATCCAGAGCATGAAGGAACGTGCTGCGGGCATCATTCCGGTCTTCCGGTCGGATGACCCGGCATATAGCTATGCATTGGCTGATGAGAACGGTCTAGTTCAACGGGTTAAGGAGAAGGAGGTCATCTCTTCATGGGCGACGGCAGGGCTGTATTATTTCTCATCCGTGCGCTTATTCCACCAGGCAGCAGAACTTGCATGGTCCCGTATACGTCCTTCGTCGGAAGAGAGATATATAGCCCCACTGTATAATGAGCTGATACACCTCGGACATCAGGTTTATCTGGATTCTGCCGAAGTATGCATGCCGCTAGGAACGCCGGAGCAGTTACATGCATTTGAAATATGGTTTCGTGGAGGAGGGGAATCAGCATGACGTATCGCATTTTTATGGGGCTGAGTGGAGGCATGGGGCCTGTCATGCGTTGCATGCCTATTGCCGAGGAGTTTCGGACAAGAGGCTGTGAGGTCGCGTTCAGCATCTATGATTCGCAGGCGGCTGCCTATATCCGGGCGCAAGGCTACATGGTGCTTGACGACGATGATCCTACGATGCCTGCAAGAGAGAATATCATCGCGCCAGCGAGCATATTTTATCATCTCGATCATTATTATGCCCAAATGGGACTGCTGGATGAGACGTTTACTGAGGCTTTCTTCCGGCATCGTATCCGCATGCTGGAGCAATATCGTCCCCATCTGATTGTGGCGGACATGAGCCCCCATACACTGGTTGCCGCAGCACATCTGGGAATCCCTAGCGTGAGTATCACTCAATCCTGCTTCATCCCTGAGGGGAAGCCTCTATGTTTCTGGGTAGATGCGCCACGTAATCTCCCTAGAGTAACACCCGTCGTGAATAGGGTTCTTAGACGAATCGGGCAGCCGGCTATCACTTGTATGGAAGAGTTGAATGTTGGAACATTGAATATCATCCCTGGCATTCCAGAGACAGATCCGGTTACCGGGGAGACTGTGCGACATGTGGGACCGATTGAAACCCGTCATCCCGAGCGTGAACTATTGGGCGTGCCCGATGAGCCCTATATTCTGGTGTACCCTGGGCGTTTGCAGGATTCGTCTGGACAGTCAGGTGAACGGCTATTGGAGGCGGTGATGGAGGCGTATCATAATCGTCCAGAGCGTATCATAATCGCGAACCGTGATCTCCTTCCAGCTCATCTCGATCCATTGCGATCGGATAATATCCTGCACATCCCCTATTTCACGGACAAATGGTTGAATGGATGTCGTCTGTTTATTCATCATGGCGGTCATGGAAGCTGCTTGTCAGCGGTCATGCATGGCGTACCGTCACTCATCATTCCGACGCATACAGAGCGGGAATTCAATGCCCGTATGCTGACCGATCAAGGGGTTTGCGAATATATGATTCCAGGTACCTTTACAATAAAGCATCTCATGGATCTGGCCTCGCACATTATGGCCGATGATTATAGAGAACGAGCGCGGTTGCTTCGGAGCGAGGTGAAGCATCGTTATTACGGGGGAGCCGCTGAAGTATATAGTAGAAGTATGGCACTGATCCATACCGCAAAGGATGTGAGCACATGATTTATGGAGTCGGCCTCGATCTGCAGTATATTCCCCAAATCGAAGAATCAATACAAAGGCAGCAAGAGCTCTTCCTGAATAGAGTATATACGCAACAGGAGATTGCTTACTGCAGGAAGCATCGGAAGGCAGGGCAGCATTACGCTGCAAAATGGGCAGCCAAGGAGGCGTTCTCAAAGGCACTTGGTACGGGGATTTCTAAAGGGATAAGGCTGTTGGATATCGAGACGGTTCATCTGGAGTCAGGTCAACCTCATATTGTGTTATATAGAAGGGCGCTCGAGATCTGTGAGCAGCATAATTTGAAGGTGTTCGTCAGTATCTCCCATTCTGGCGATTATGCTGCAGCCCAGGTTGTACTTGGCTATGGACGGGATGCAATGGATAGCGTCAAAAACACGAATGGCCTGCGCACCGAAGCAGAGTGTTAGAGCAGCAAAAAGTGCGATAATAAAGATGTCCCCGGGAGACAAACAAGCAAAAGGAGGAGTTCCATTGAAACTTCTAACCCGCAAGGTCGAGATGACATTACCAAGCTCCAACAGCAAAACATTTTTCGAGCTGCTTGATGGTCGTTGTGAAGAGCTGCAGTTTTCCCAAGTGAACCCGACCCAGTTTGTGGTTGGCGATTCCGACTTCAGCCTGAAGTCAGGTGCGAAGGTCGAGCTGGAAATTATGAACGTCGATCTTGAGGCGACTTCGAAGACGCTCTGGCCGGGTCAAAAGGTTCGTGTTCGTGGCGGTCTGCACGGTCAGGGCCAGACGATTAAAGCGGTCGCATCGATTCCGATGGGCAAGAAGATGGCTGATGGCGTTCAGGCAGAATCTTTCCTGTACTGGGTCATTGAGACCCCGGAAGGTACGTTCCACAACAAACAACCGATTCATATGAAAGGTCGCATTACCGGACTTCCTCCGAAGGACGCAACCTTTTATTCTGAGGGTACGATTCCGATTTTTAATGATCAGGACGATCAGGTCGGAACTCTGTATGGCTGCCTCCAGTCTAACTAACCCGCTGTATCACTCCCCTTTAAATGGCCAAAGAAGACCATCCCCTGGTCTCTTTGGTTTCATTCGTTCGAGGTGGTTTTATGTTTGAGGTTATTATAGCAGGTGCCAGATGTGCGGGAGCTGCACTGGCAGCCTTTCTAGGACAGCGGGGCATTCGAACGTTGCTAATAGATAAATATACAGAGCCTGGCCCTACATTATCGACACATATCATTGGAGAGATTGAAGTATACGAGCGACTAGGAATTCTCCAATCCATGGAACAGTCAGGAGCTCCTCTTATTTCCCGCATGCGGGTTGATATAAATGGCGCAGTGACCGAAGCCGATTTAATGACCACTCCCCGTGTCATTGGCTTGCGGCGCGAATTGCTAGATCCCATGCTGCTAGAGGCTGCAGGGCGGTATAGTAGTGTGACGGTCAAGCTTCAAATGAGAGTTACTTCCGTGATCCGGCAGGGTGGTCAAGTCTCCAAGCTAACATGCATGGATCATAGGGGGAGGGTTCATCACTATTACGGCAAGGTGGTTGTCGGAGCTGACGGACGGGATTCGATGGTAGCCAGGGAGCTTCAGGCCCGAATTCTTCGACAGCCCCCAAGTCCGCTTCACAGTGTATGTTATGTCTATGCATCGGGTGTCCTTCCTCAGCCGTTGCCGACAATAGAGTGGTACTGGCATGAAGACGGAATTGTCATTATCAACCCGATTGATGGTGACCGACACTGTATTGCCGTCATGGTGCCAAACGATAGATTCAAGCGCTGGAGCAAATCGTTGGCAGGTTCCTTTGTACACTTCCTGAGCAGTATAAGGACACTGGCTCCTCGGATTAAAAACATACAATTCGCTGGAACCGTCCGCGGAATCCCTGCATTCCGCTCATTCATTAAAGAAGCTTACGGGGAGGGCTGGGTATTGGTTGGCGATGCCGGAGGAACCTTGCACCCCGTATCAGGGGTTGGGATCGACAATGCTGTTTGTGGAGCTGAAGCACTGGCTGCAGCATTGGATGGCTTCCTGCGAAGCAATAAACAGTGGGATGAGTCCATGGAAGCCTACAAGCATACACGGGATGAACGGATCATGCCTCAATATGATCATTCCTTGAGAACATTGGCAAAGACGACCGAACAAGTATCCAATGAATCCATAGATATGATTCGTATGCTGTATACGTTTCCGAGTATGGCTAAGACCATGATTCAGCGATCAGATCATGTGTATTCATTACTGAAGGAGGAACAGGCTTGATTGACTGTCCGAAAGACCGCTCCATCAACATCATTCTGTTGGAAGCGCCGATTGATCAAGTATGGTGGTCGATTGTAACCCCTTCGGGTTCCAACAGTTACTTGACAGATCAGGTTATTACCACCGGTATCTATGATGAACCCAAGCTCAAGGATCGGTATACCTTATACTATGGCGATATTATAAATCATGCCGAAATCATGGACATTGTACATGGAGAGCGCTTCATTCTCTCCGATCGTTACGAGTCCATGGCTCCAGATGGCTCTGTACATCCGTACCATGTAAGGACGGAGTATACCATGGAGCAATATGGAGCGTTCACCCGATTAAAAATAGAAGTGATCGGTCATGAACAGGACACGTATGGACAGTGGTTTCGGGAATGTCTTGAGATGGGATGGCGACGCTCGCTTATGAATTTGAAGTCTGTACTCGAGCTCGGTATGGACCTGCGAACAGAGCTATTTAGTTATCCGCGACTTGGTGTCACGAATTGCACCGTGAATGAAGTGCAACATGCAGAAACAGGGGTTGCTTCCGGCCAAGGCAATTACTTGCTCGATGTATTCCCTAATAGCCCCGCCGATCAAGCGGGATTGCAGCCTGGTGATGTTATTCTTGCGATGGATGATATAGCCGTTCCGTATTATGCCTCTTTTGTAAGAGTAATCTCCCGATACTATGGCAAGAAGCAGCCTGTAAAGATAACCTTTGTTCGATCAGGAGAAACACATCATGTGCAAGCCGATTTTTCACTAGATCGAATGTTTACGGGGTTAATCGAAGGTACGGATGAAGGGCAACGATTAGAGCAGGAACGCAGAAAGCTGTTATCGCAGCAACGCTCGGCTTCAGGGGCATTATGGAAACGCGAGGAATAACATGTTGTTCAGCGCATTAAGAAGATTGTGGGAGGTGTTCCATTGGGTACAACGACGAATCAACATTGGATTGTGCGTCAGGAAGATATGAATTGGGAATACGGAATGTATGAAAACACGGAAATGGCCTATTTGTGGGAAGAGGAGGAGACGGGCCGTACTGCTTTTCTCGTTAAATGTGCTCCCGGCAGCTCGATTCCATTTCATGATCATCCAAGGCGAGAGGTGGCTTTTCTTGTAGAAGGAGAGGTTCGGCTTAACGATGATGTCATGAGAGCCGGGGATTTTCTGACCGCGGTGGATATGGAGGCACATGATGTTTATACCGAAACCGGCTGTACGTTCTTTATTTTCATAGACTACAATATTCGTAAGCATAAGCTGGTTGCCATCGATCAGGAAGAAAAATAACGGATATTTTTGTGCTAATTCAAGGCGTCTCTTGCAACTGATTATTGCAGGAGACGCCTTGTTGGCTTGTTATGCTGTTAGTCATGAAATAAAAGCTGAATGGAATGAAAGGAAAGCAGAGAAATGATACTGAAAATCCAGCAAAATAAGAAGTGTGGGGAACAACAAATCATGAAGGAGGCAACACGATGATTCAACCGATTGGCGATCGGGTTGTAATTGAACCGATCGATAAGGAAGAGCAGATGATAAATGGCATTGTACTGCCAGACTCAGCAAAAGAAAAGCCGCAGGAGGGCAAGGTCATTGCCGTGGGTAGCGGTCAACTGCATCATGGCCAGCGTGTTCCGATGGAAGTAAAGCCAGGTGAAACGGTGCTATATGCCAAATATTCGGGTACGGAAGTGAAGGTTGAAGGCAAGGAGTTGCTTGTCCTTAGAGAAAGTGATATTTTGGCGATCATCTCGCAGGTAAATGAATAGGGGGATTCGTAATCATGGCAAAAAATCTATTGTTTGGAGAAGAGGCCAGGAAAGCATTGCTTCGTGGTGTCGATGCGTTAGCCGATGCGGTCAAGGTGACATTAGGTCCGAAAGGACGCAATGTTGTTCTGGAGAAAAAGTTCGGCAGTCCGCTGATTACGAATGATGGTGTTACGATTGCTAAAGAAATAGAGCTTGAGGAACCGTTTGAAAACATGGGTGCCCAGCTTCTCAAAGAAGTAGCGACGAAGACCAATGATGTCGCAGGAGACGGAACGACGACTGCGACAGTATTGGCTCAAGCGATGGTTCGCGAAGGTCTCAAAAACGTTGCAGCAGGGGCCAACCCTATCATTATCCGAAAAGGGATTGAAAAGGCAGTGAAGCGCGCAGTGGAGCGATTGGCCGAAATATCCAAGCCAATTGAAGGGAAGCAATCCATCGCGCAGGTCGCAGCGATCTCGTCGGCCGATGAAAGTGTCGGGAAGCTGATCGCTGAGGCCATGGAGCAGGTAGGGAATGATGGCGTTATCACAGTAGAGGAGTCCAAAGGCTTTCATACTGAAATGGAAATCACAGAAGGCATGCAATTCGACCGTGGCTACATTTCCCCTTATCTGGTCACCAATCAGGACAAGATGGAAGCCGAGCTTGTCGATCCGTATATTTTGATTACAGACAAAAAGATTACGAATATTCAAGATTTACTGCCGACGCTGGAGAAGGTCGTTCAGCAAGGCAAGCCGCTTCTGCTGATTGCAGAAGATGTAGAAGGTGAAGCGTTGGCTACACTGGTCGTCAATAAGCTTCGAGGCACGTTCACATGTGTGGCTGTCAAGGCACCGGGCTTTGGCGACCGTCGCAAAGATATGCTGCAAGATATTGCGGCTCTGACAGGTGGACAAGTGATCTCCGAAGAGATCGGGCTTGACCTCAAAACGACCCGTCTGGATCAGCTAGGCCATGCGCGTTCCGTTCGTGTAACGAAGGAGAATACGATCATCGTGAATGGAACGGGCAAACGAGAGGATATTGATACCCGCATCGGACAGATTCGTCATCAGTTGGAGGAAACCACCTCGGAATTTGATAAGGAAAAGCTGCAGGAGCGGCTGGCCAAGCTGTCTGGCGGGGTAGCGGTCATTCACGTAGGAGCAGCGACGGAAACGGAAATGAAGGAGCGTAAGATGCGTATCGAAGATGCGCTGCATGCGACCCGCGCTGCTGTTGAAGAGGGAATCGTATCGGGAGGCGGTACCGCCCTTATGAATGTATATGAGTCGGTAGCCGACCTGGAAGCTAATGGGGATGAGAGCACTGGCGTTCAGATCGTCCTTCGTGCGCTTGAGGAGCCTGTACGTATCATTGCTTCCAATGCTGGCAAGGAGGGCTCTGTTATCGTTGAGCGACTCAAGAAAGAAGGGCAGGGTATCGGATATAATGCTTCTTCTGATGAATGGGTAGATATGATCGAAGCCGGCATCGTAGATCCGACGAAAGTTACGCGCTCTGCACTGCAGTATGCCGCGTCTGTAGCCGCTATGATCCTGACAACAGAAACATTGGTTGCCGACCAGCCGGAGAAGGAAGCTCCAGCATTGCCAGGCGCCGGGGGCGGCATGGGTGGTATGGGCGGCATGATGTAAGGGAGATACCTGTTCTATAACAGCTTCAAATAAATACATAGGGGCGACCCAGTAATCAGTGAAAGCTGATTATTGGGCCGCCTCTTTATCATCGTGCGTAGCAGCTACCATTTACGATTAGTGATCAAGATCCTTCTTTTACGGCTATTCCCAAGAGTAGTATTCGTGCCGCGGCATCGGAAAATTACGGCATGAAAAATTTCAATGATGATATTTATTACTCCACATACCGATGAAATGCTCCAACATGCCTGGCGATACACCGAGCGGAGCAGAACCATTCCCCATCAAATTCCCAATTTCGTTCTCCTCTATAGATTGGATTTCTACACCGATCGTTACTACATTCGCAAATTTCGTTAGGCTCTTCTCCATAACCATAATCTCTCGAATGATTCGATGAAAACATTAGCCTCTCCTTTATGACTGTATTTTAATTAAGCATACGACAGTGAAGAAAATATACGCTCCATTTTTATTGTTCAATCCTCGTATATTGTTTGACTCTTCGCAATAACGTCTAGACATTCGACATGCCTTTTTGTAACGGGTAGAAGGGGGTTGTGAATATTTCTGTATTCGTTTTTATTCATTTATAATGATAAGTATTAGACTTTTTCATCAAATTTGGAAAATGTAAATAAATTAATAATTACTGACAAAATTCGCAGATTATTCTTCCGGGTAGTCTGATAACATCAGAGATGGAATAATTGGAAAAAATATATGTAATGAACCTCTACATAAAAAATATCGCTAAAAATAAGGAGGTAAAGCTGGTGAATATACTTGTATGCTTATATAGTGGACATGCCAAATGGCCTGTTAGTGATGAAATGGTTCATATGGAAAAAAAAGTAGAATTGTTTCAAGAGAATAAGTTTCAAAACGTGCTCAAAAAAATACGTGAAAAGACTTATGAGTTAGTTGTATTGTTTACCTTCGAACAGGCATTTCCAACAGAATGGAACCTTAGTAATCTCAATGCACGCTGTCCATCCATTGTCTTATCAGGTGTAGATCTGAATGTACGCTCGCTGGTCTCCTTGATTGATTCCTTTGAGACAACAGTAAGGCTTCAAAAATCCAATGATTCCTTCGCTGCATCACTCCGTTACATAGAAGAGCATTTATACGACCCGGAATTATCACTTGAGAAGGCAGCCTCGCATATTTATGTTAGTCGATGCTATTATTCGAGAATTTTTCAGAAAAATGTGGGGATTGGTTTTAAGGAATATATTATTCATAAAAGAATCCGAAAGGCCATGTCGCTTCTTGAGGAAGGAAGTGCGGTTACAGAAGTATGTTATGCAGTCGGTTATAATGATTTAACCCATTTTGGAAGGGCATTCAAGCGGTTGGTTGGTGTTAATCCATCTGGATATAAAAATAATGTTGATCTTGGTTATGAGAGGGTGTTAGCTTAATGAGCAAAAAAAAGATGATCGTTCTTGTTATGATTCTTGTACTAGGAATGGGTGTCGGCGGGGGCGTATGGTGGTGGACCAAGCCTTATGATTTACCCGCAATCAACTCAGATATAACCATGGAGCAATATGGTTTAGTTTTCGATCGTGAGCTGAATTCGACGAAGGTCATCGAGTCTAATACTGCGGGTGACAAGCTTAGCCAGCTTAAACAGTTGATTGTCGAAGAGCCTGATAATCTGGCTTATATGAACGAGCTGCGTCTCTACATGGGGAGTCAGGAGAGGGAAAAAGACTTCATCGCTTTCCTGGACAGCTTGAACTCGTCGAATCGTAATCTGAAGCTTCAAACAGCGCTTGCCTATGTAGATCTGCTGCAAGATCCTGATCTGGGAACAGCGTCACTAGGTAAAATTTCCACTCAATCCATATCCGTACTCAATGAAATTATTGAGGAGGATCCATATGATGTATTGGCTCACTATGCGAGGGGACTTAACAATCTTTACTGGCCGCTTGGTTTACGCAGAACGGAGAAGGCAATCCAGGATCTGGCTTACTGTGTTGCTGTAGCCAAGCAGCTTGAAGGCTACCCGTCTCCGATGTGGCCGCTATTTTATGAAGCCTATGGTGATGCTCTAGTGAAGAACGGGGAAAATCAAAAGGGTATGGCGGTGTGGAAGGATGGGATGAAGAAGTACCCGCATTCTGAGGCACTGCAACGGAGAGCCAAAGCCAAGTCTGACGAGGAGGCGTTCGATATTGTCCGGCAAATTCGGGGAATTGATGTGTTCGAACGCCCCGAGCGATCCATATCAGATATTAGTATACTATGGAATAATCATGCTGCAGGAGAGTCCCAAGATGATGAGAAATGATCCCATTATTGTAACGGGAATCGGGGCGATTACCTCCATAGGAGCAAATGTAGAGAGTACATGGGAAGGTTTACTGACCGGGAGAAGTGGTGTGAAACGAATCCGATCCTTTGACGTATCTCGCCACGCCAGCCAAGTGGGATGCGAGATAGAAAATATCGAGTCTTACTTTCTACACCATCAGCCCGCGGGACGGGCAACAAGCTTGCTATTGTTAGCTACAGAGGATGCTCTGCATGATGCACGAATGACAGACAGTGAGGGGAAGAGGATCGGGATCTGCGTAGGAACGACAATGGGGGAGATTGCCCCCTTTGAGGAGGTGCTTGCAGGCAACCGGCCTAGCGGATACGGGGGAACCCGTGTGATTGGCCAATGGGTGGCGGATGAACTGAACTTGACGGGACCGCGCTGGACCATTACGAATGCTTGCGCCGCGGGCAACATCGCCATTATGCGGGCCATGGAGGAACTATGGGCAGGTCGAGCGGATGTCATGGTTGCGGCAGGCGTAGACGCGATGTCCTGGATAGCATACACGGGATTTGGAAGTATAAGGGCATTATCTTCTGACGTGTGTCGACCTTTTGATAGGAACCGTAAAGGATTGTTGCTTGGTGAAGGGGCAGGGGTTCTTATATTGGAGAGGTACTCTACGGTTGTACAACGGGGAGGCCCTGTACGAGCGTCAATACTGGGATATGGAGCGAACTGTGATGCCCATCATATTACACAGCCCGATCCAGGTGCATACGGTTCTATTCGTGCAATGAAAGCCGCATTGGAGATGGCGGGCGTCAACAGTGGCCAGATCGGTTATGTGAGTGCCCATGGTACTGGAACATTGGCGAATGACCGCATGGAATCCAAAGCGCTCAACGACGTTTTTGGAGGTGCAATCCGAACGAGCTCCATTAAGGGGCATATCGGGCATACGCTGGGCGCTGCCAGTGCGATTGAAGCGGCGATGTGTGTCAAAGTGCTCGAGACAGGGCTTCTGCCTCCGACATTGAACTTGATCTCCAAAGATCCGGATTGTCAAGTGGATGTCATTGCCGGGGAACCGATTCAGGCAGACGTTGGTTATGTACTATCCAATGCCTATGCCTTCGGAGGCATTAATACGTCTGTTATTTTCGGACAGGCAAGAGAAATGTAATTCAATCCTGAGAGATTCAAAGGAGTAACAGCGAATGAAAAGAGTAGCAATCACTGGTGTTGGGGCCATTACTCCAGCAGGATTAGGACTCTCCTTTCTTCCTTCTCCAGAAGGGTTTAAAGACTGGGGAAACCACATGCTGCCTGATCTTAATCCAGCCGACTACGGCTGGAAGGGTCTCACCCGTCTATCTCGTATGAGTCAGTATGGGTGCATGGCGATCGGAGAAGCTCTGAAGCATGCGGGTTGGGCTGTACCCCCTGCAAAGACGTCAGAAAGAAGCGATACAGGAATGATCATCGGTACAAATTATTCCAACCTGGAGCCCATCTTGTCGATGAGGGATGAAGCCGATCGTTATGGAGTGACGGGGGTGAATCCGGCATTATTCCCAGAAACAGTGATGAATGCCATCGGTGGGCACGCATCCATCTATTATCAGATTACGGGCGCCAACATGACCATTTCCGACGGGCCGCTATCTGGCCCGAAATGTCTTGTCTATGCCATCGATTTATTGGATAGGGGGGCTCTGGATTATGTTGTATGCTGTATGATATCCATTGAGCCGCCTAAAGCATTCGCGGGAGTCGTGCCCCGTGAAGCACGAGGGTCCGAATCGGTCGTTGCATTACTGCTGAGACGAGATACGGAAGCGTCCGCTACAGGCTCGGACATCCTATTAGAATGGAACGAGCCTAACGATGCTTATGATCCATCGGATTCGTTGGTTCTCTCCAGCGATGCGCTGCTGGGTATTGCATCCTCGTATAAGAGGATTGCCTCCGCGAAGCAACCCTCTCAACAACTGGTGATCAGCGGGGAGCAAGAGGGCTACCATCGGGTGCGATTGTATAATCGTTCTCATTCCTGCTCGGGACCGGATGGTACGCTATGAGTAATCGCGATGTTGCCATTACCGGAAGCGGGATGATTGCTTCCGGTGGAGTAGGCTCCGAGCAAGTGTGGCAGTCTATACTCTATCATCCAGCTTCACCCGAATCCAGGGTGTATCAGATGGGGGATGGGAGCGAGCTGGAATATCCTGTCTATCAAGCCCCGAAGGTGAATCCGGGGGATTGGTTAACTCCCTTTCAATGCGAGTGGTGGAAGGAAGAGGGGATCTATGATGACCCGGACTTCACCTTAATGATGGCCGCTGCCCGGATGGCGCTAGAGGATGCAGGCATTCGAGAGTCCGAGCGAGAATCCGTGGCTCTTGTTATCGGTCACGAGAACCTGGGGATGAATCGATTGATCGACGGTATATTAACCAGCACTCATCATGACGGCAATCGTCACCCGCTTCATCCCATTACCCCTTTGTTGGCCTATGAAGCCTACCAGGAAAGATTCTACAAGTTGCAAACATTCCCCTATTTATTTTATTTATCGAAGACATTACATTTAGGCGGAATCGGATATGTAACCAATAATGCATGTGCAACGGGATTATACGCCATGGAGCTGGGGAGTCAACTGATCCGCTCAGGACAAGCCGATATTGTCCTCGTGGTTTGCTCCGACTATGCTCATGTAACCGAGCATTTATGGCTTGCCAATAAAGGGTTCGGTTCAGAGAAACAATCATTACGCCCCTTTGACCTGCATCGGGATGGCTCGATTCTGGGTGATGGAGCAGCGGCTGTCGTACTGGAGTCATCTGAGCGTATACAATCAAAGTCGAGCAAGCCCATGTATCGCTATGCCGGATCGGCATTTAAGCAGGACAGATGGCAAATGACTCTTCCCGATGTGACATCGCATGCCTATTCCCGTGTTATGGAATTGGCGAACAGCCGATGGCTACGTGCTCCAGTTGATCTGCTGGTACCTCATGGAACGGGGAATACGCTGTGGGATCGCTATGAGGCTATGGAAATTAAGCGAGCGTTCACTGATCTTCCGGCGATTACCGCATTCAAGGGATATATAGGTCATACGCTTGGCGCCAATAGCTTGATCGAGTCGATCCTGCTTCTGAAGTGCCTGGAGCATCAGATTATACCTCGAACGGCCAACTACGAACATCCAGACCCGCAGATTCATCTTCCTATCCTAGCGGACACTGTAGAGAGACCCATAAAACGTGTGATGAAAAGTGTACCTGCTTATGGCGGATTTATTGCTGCCTCAGCATTCGAGCTTCTATAAAGGGGGATACGTATGACCCAAGCACAAGCATACTGGGATTTTCGGGGGAAACGGGCCATAGTTACCGGAGGCTCCCGGGGGATCGGCAGAGCCATAGTCAAGCTTCTGGCAAAATCAGGCGCCGAGGTTGTATTCACGTATAGCAAGGATCATGCTTCAGCGCATCAACTAGAGGAGGAATGCCGGTTTGAAGGGGGCTTGGTATCTGCTAGCTGCTGTGACCATTCCAGCGAAGAGGCGATCGACAGATTTGTAGCTGAAACCGAGTCTTTTGTATCCGAGGGCCTGCATTTCCTTGTTAATAACGTGGGCATTACCAAAGATGGTCCGATGTACAAAATGAATTCAGATCAATGGAATGACGTTATTCAAACGAACCTCGGATCGATGTTCTGGCTAACAAAGCGTCTAATGAGGCCCTTGGCACTCGCGGAAGGTCAGGTCGTCAATATGACCTCTGTTGCAGGTGTGACGGGAATGAGCGGACAGGTCAATTACGCTTCCTCTAAGGCAGGAATTATCGGATTTACCAAATCACTAGCCAAAGAATGGGCGTCATTAGGTATTCGTATTAATGCGGTCGCCCCGGGGTATATAGATACCTCGATGTTAGACAGGTTGCCACCTGGAAAAAAGAATCAGGTTCGGCAGCTATCATTAATGCGAAGAGCAGGCAGACCAGAGGAGATCGCGCAAGTAACAGCCTTTCTCCTCTCTGAAGCAGCTTCCTTTGTCACAGGTCAGATCATCGTTGCAGATGGCGGGCTTACACTATAATGCAGAAGGAGTGAACTCTATGACCAATCATAAGGATGAACTAACGCAACGTGTAATGGAGATAATCGGGGAAATGACCGATCAACAGTTGGATGAGCAGGCGCTTGATCGTCCTTTTCACGAATTAGGGGTTGACTCTCTCATGGCGTTAGAGCTAGCCGTATATATCGAGCGGGAGTACAAGGTCAGGCTAGATGAGAGCGAGCTGGCCGAGATTGCCTCAATGCGTCAACTGCTGCATATCATTAAGACAAAGAGCATGAAAACATGATACTCATCGGAATGATACTGTTAATTATAATCGCTGTGTTGATGCTGCCCTCGTTATACCTGTCTATGTTTCGTCAACATATCCCGCGAATGCAGCAGCGTTTTCAGAAGGGATATGTCGGGGACATATACTCCAGGCGCTTCCCACGAATATTGGAAGCCTTCCTTACAGGGAATAACCGTGTGCTCAAGCGCTTCTGGAAGGTAGATGAAGTCTATTCTTCATTAAATAACGATTTCGGTCCATTCTACCGAGGTTTTGCATTTGAAGGTGCTGGGATGGGGTTGGCTGTTCAAGCATCACGGTACTATGGACGTGCGAAGCGTTTTGAGGAGATGATCCAGGCTCTCTCCCCTCATTATATTTATCAATATTACGTAGGGCTAGGCTGGTACTTAAATATTCGTTACGGTTACAGGTATAGTGGCTACAAGCCATGGGTTACCAACCTAACTCCCCGTTATGCGTCGATTCTCTTTGACGGTGTCGGTTTTCGCGCTGCATTGTTTCGATTGGAGCAGGAGCCGCTGATCCATCAGAAGTTTGAGAGATTTCCATTTAGCTATAGTCGGGTTTGCTATCAAGGGTTTGGCAGAGGGCTATGGTTCGTCAATCGGTTTCAATTGCCCTTGGTCGTCAATGATATTCAACAATTGCCCAAGAAGTACCGCAATGATGCTTATAGTGGCCTGGGACTTGCAGTGGCCTATAGTTTTTTCGACAACATGGCTTTTGCTATTCGTGCGGAAAGTCTGATTATGAAACAGCACCGTCCGGCCTTCCGTCAAGGGGTTGCTTTTGGTTGGGAAGCACGCCGGCTTCATGATATAGAGTATTGGGCGGCACAGTTAAGCCGTTATCCTGACACATTATCTGATCAGGCAGAATGGTATATTGCATGTGTGCACCAGGCACGGGAAATGGACGATGAGGAAAGTGAACGAGATCTATATACAGCTTGGATGGATCGGACTCGAGAGCTTCTGGCAGGAGAGATGAACTAATTAAAGGAGGCAGTGCCGCTTGAAACCATACCGAATAACTCTCTTCATACTTTTATTTAGTGTTGTGACCATTCTGTCCGCATGTGGAGGGGGAACGCAGCAAGATTACGGCTTTACGTATAACGACGTTACGGAGACAGCAGGAATCAGCTTTGTACATGAAACCTCAGAGTTTGATCCCAAGCTTGCTCATATGCTTCCGTGGTTTGCTTCTACTGGAGCCGGAGTGGCTGTAGCAGACTTTGATGGAGACGGCTTGATGGATATTTATTTTGCCAATAGTAAACCGGGCAGTATGAATGCTCTATATCGTAACAACGGGGATGGAACGTTTACGGATGTAGCCGCAGAGGCTGGCGTGGCTGATGTCAATCAAGGGGGCGTTACACAAGCCGTATTATGGTTTGATTACGACAATGACGGTTTCCCTGATTTGTTTGTCGGGATGTGGGGCAAGAGCCGTCTGTTCCACAATAACAGGGATGGAACGTTTACCGATGTTACGGATCAGGCGGGGGTTGGTTATCAAGGCTATGTCAATAAGGTCATCACATTGGATTACAATAAGGATGGTCATCTGGATCTATATTTAGGCACTTATTTCAGGGAAACGGATGATTTGTGGAATCTAACGTCTACGAAGGTGCTGTACGACGATTTTGAACGGGCACGTAATGGAGGACGGAATGTTCTCTTGCGAAATAATGGCGACGGCACATTTACAGATGTGACTAAGGAGCTGGGGGTAGACGATACCGGCTGGACACTGGCCGTTGGAGCTGCGGATCTTGATCATGATGGCTGGCCGGATATTTATGTGGCGAATGATTTTGGGCCAGATACGCTCTATATGAATGAACAGGGGCGTTCCTTCCGAAAGGTTGTGCAAAGCCGTGGTATCGGGGACGATACATTTAAAGGGATGAATGTTGATTTTGCTGATGTGTTCCGTGATGGGAAATTTGTGAATTATGTAAGCAATATCACCAAAGAAAAATACCTGCTGGAAGGAAATCAGCTCTGGCACGAGGATGAGAACGGGGTGTATCGAGACCGTGCGGAGGAAATGGGCGTGAAGCAGTCCGGGTTCTCATGGGGAGCGAGATTTTTCGACGCCAATAACAGCGGTAATATGAGTCTGATGGTGACGAATGGATTTATCTCTGCAAGTAAAAAGAGGGACTATTGGTTTGATATGGGCACACTGGCGACAACTCCGGGCTATGTGGTCGAAGATGCTCGTAACTGGCCAGCCTTCAAGGACAAGAGCATGTCAGGCTATGAACAGAAGAGCCTGTTCTTGAACGATGGCAAAGGATTCACGAACGTTGCACAGGACGTAGGAATCACATTCGTTGAAGATGGGCGGGGGATTGCTGCGGTAGATTTGTGGAACCGGGGCGTCCTGGATCTTGTATTTGCTAATCAGGGTGGCCAGGCCAGGATGTACAAGGTGAATAACGAAACCGGGAATCACTGGATTAAGCTGCATCTGATTGGTCAAGCCCCAAGTAATCGTGATGCAGTGGGTGCCCGCGTGACCTTCACAGTAAAAGGGATATCGACCGTAATCGAAAGAGATGGCGGGAACAGTCATGGCGGACAGAGTGACCCCCGTATTCACTTCGGGTTGGGGGATTCAGAGCAAGTGGATTCGATCCGCATCGAATGGCCGAGCGGACGCGTGCAAGAGCTCCACAATGTAAAAGCTGATCTGCAGTTGCAGATCATTGAGGAAACGGAAAGTGGGTCTAAATAGACGTGAGTCTTAGCTATGTTCAAATAGGTCTCCAAGAACTGAAATAAGTAAGCCCGCGACTCCCTCATGAAGAGAAGGAGTCGCGGGCTTTGCTTCAATAGTTCACGTTGAGGATTTCAGGATACGTTGATGTACCAGCTCCTCTACTGTAACATGCGCCGGGTCGATCATACCGGTAAATTGATCGTCATACGTTAAATGAATGATGGTCTCAAAAGGCTGACCGAGTACATAGTAGTTGACGGGGACGGAGCAATTTTTGCCATAGTAGCTGGAGAGCGCCTTCACTAAGTCATTATAAGTGGGAACCGGCATTCCGCCGATCTGAGTAATAATGATACCATCCCGCAGGCCCGCCTGATGTGCTGGACTGTTGGGATAGACAGTCTTGATATAATTCCCTCGAATCCCTAGCTGTAATAGTCCACTGGCCTGAAGCTGCGCTGTTGTCGCGGTATAGTTGAGAACGCCAAGCCGGGGATAATTAAATATCGCATTGCGTAAATCCAATCCCAGCTCAATTACGGTCTTTAGATGAAATAGAGATTGTCTCCATCCGGTTTCCCCGCATTCCCGCACCCACTGCATCATTTCATCCTCCGTATACCCTTCCACACTAACGGTCACCTTGGTAGTCGACAGGAGCTGCTCAAGTGAAAATGTCGTTTGGAGTCGATATTCCCACAGCCCTCCGTTAGGCAGGACTACGGAATAATGCTCATCAAAAGCGATGAGCTCATACGGCTTGCACGCTACGCAAACCGCATGATTATGCAGCTCTCCGATCGTAATGTGAACCTGATCCCCATCATGAAACTCGCTGTCTCCAGAAGTAATGGTTACATCACTCAAAAAATGGTTCCACCCGTCAACAGTAGATACAAAAGGCCAAATTTCGGTTGCAGGCGCATCGATATAAACGATGTTCTGCGACCCTGTTGTGCTTGTCATCATCATCACCTCAAATAACAGGGTACGATAAGTAGTGACGATATACTCGGGTAATTATCTCTAATCTCCGCCAATCGATTCATACGAATCATCAATAGTAGCCGAGGCTCTGAGCCTGGCATTTCTTATACTGGATATAGGTTCGATTACGGAGGAGGAAACGAATGGATAAGAAAGAAATCCCGAAGCGTCCGAAGAACACCATTCCCCCAGAGTCTGGCGAAGATAATAAGAAGTGCTCTCCCGAGCAAAGGTACTCTTGGCTAAGATGGGATCACCTGGATTACCGTGTTCTCAATAGATCCTTTATATATTGGAATTATTGGAACAAGCGCTGATGATGTGGATATATCGAATTGACCCACGTTACCTCGTATTGCTGTTTTTGTGCAGCTTTGCCGTTGCAGGTCAGGTATTCTTGGGATTCTTTCAGAAGTGGGATGCTATAGCTGCGGCAGTCATTGCGGCTGTTGTGATGGAATTAGCGGTGAACCGAATAGTAAATAAACAATGGATTTACCCTCTAAGTTCGGTAATTACGGGTCTTGGTATTAGTCTACTCCTGAGCTCACATCAGGTATGGCCTTATGTTGTAACCTCTATACTCGCCATAAGTATCAAATATATGATTCGTCTGCAGGGAAAGCATTTATTTAATCCCAATAATGTGGCAATGGTCGTTATGTTGTTCTTTTTGCCTCAATATGCGGTGAGCACACCTAAACAGTGGACAAATAGTTATGAAATAATGGTTTTCATATTAATCCTGGGGATCATTGCGGCACATGCGGCCAAGCGGCTGGATACCGTTATGGCCTTCATAATCTCCTTCTCTGTTTTAGCTTATGTGCGACATATAGGGTTTGGTGAGCCGATTTTATTCGCATTTGGTCCACTGCTGGGAGCGTCCTTTCAATTATTTTGTTTCTTTATGATTACCGATCCGAAGACAACCCCTCCAACTCGTATGGCCAGAGTGATATTCGCTAGTTTGATTGCGCTTACCGATGCGATGATGCGTATCCATGAGATTACAAATTCTACATTTTATGCGGCGTTCGTTGTGACCCTTCTTATTGGGGTACCTTATCGGCTATTACGGCACAGGGCACAGTGAATACATACATTACATGAGGAGGACAGCTATAATGCGTGGAAAAGTATTAACAAAAACGCATACACTTACAGCCGAGGAGTGGCTCATGTGGTGGAGAAGCGGCATATCTGGCCATGAAGCCGCTGCAGTATGCGGGGTTGATAAATGGAAGACAGCGCTGGAAGTGTATCTGGATAAAATGAACAGTAGCCCCGAAGGCAAGACTACAGAGGCAATGCATCTCGGCAAGCAAATGAAAACTATGATTGCCAGAGAGTTTATGTCACGAACCGGAAAGAGGGTTGTCAGGTGCAACGCGATCTATCAGCATCGAGAGCACCCGTTCATGATCGCAACAATTGACCGATGGCTTGTCGGGACAAACGAAGGATTGCTGTGTAAGTCGGTTGGCGAATACCGTAAGGACGAATGGAAGGATGGAGTCGTGCCCGAAGCGATTCATCTGCAATGTCAGCATTTGATGGCTGTAAGCGGGGCCAGTAACTGGTGGGTGGCCGTTCTCATTGGTGGCAACAAGCTGCGAACGGTTCGTGTTGACCGTGACGAAGCAGCAATAGAGAAGCTTATTCGTTCAGAGATGTTCTTCTGGCGAGAGCATGTGGAGAAGCGGATTCCTCCTCAACCGGATGGCAGTGATGCCTCCTCCAGGCTGTTAAGAGAGATGTACCCTGCTGCTGTAACAACACCCAAAGCCATTGAATTGCCAGTCGAGGCGATGCAATGGATTGAACAGTATAAGACGGAGGCCGCTGTAGAGAAGGGGGCTGCTCATCGCAGGCAAGAAGCCGAGAATCAGTTGAAAAATATACTGGGCAGCAGCGAGCTCGGCTATGTGGACAATTATCGAGTCGAGTGGAAGACCATACGCCGCAAAACGGATAAATTAAACGAATATCGCAGATTTTCCATCTATCCAATCTAACATAACAAGCTAGGAGGCAGATGAATGCGCAATGAACGTGAAAAAAAGCTACGACCCGTAATATCCTGGTTGGATTATCGTATTGACCCGAGATTTTTTATCCTGTTGTTTTTATTAAGCTTTGTGGTTGCAGGTCAGGTATATCTGGGGTTTTATCAACAATGGAACGCTGTCTTCACAGCGGTGGGCTGTAGTACAGCAACTGAATTATTGCTGAGTCGAGTGAAATATAAAAGATGGATGTGGCCGATCAGCGGGGTAATTACTGGACTTGGAGTGAGCCTGCTGCTTAGTTCTCATAAGCTCTGGCCTTATGCCTTAGCGGCCGTCTTATCCATTGGCTTAAAGTATGCCATTCGTTTCAAAGGATCGAATATCTTTAATCCAAATAATGTGGCCATGGTGATCCTGTTGTTTTTTCTTCCGCAGTTTGCAGTCAGCACCCCTAAACAATGGACCAATGGCATCGAAATCATGATTGTTATTCTTTGCTTAGGTGTTTTCGCTTGTTATATGGCTAACCGCCTCGATTCCGTCATTGCCTTCTTTGGCAGCTTTGCCCTCTTTGCCTGGATGCGGCATCTGTTTTTTGGAGCTCCCTTATATGCTGCATTTGGGCCGATGATGGGGGCCTCTTTACAGCTCTTTACGTTCTTTATGATCACCGATCCGAAATCAACGCCAACAACACGTAAAGCGCGTATGGCATTCGCGGTGTTGATCGCCCTAATTGATGCGATATTCCGCATTAACCGGATTCCGAATCCTCAGTTCTATGCCCTCTTCCTTGCTTGCCTTATTATGATTATTCCTTATCGGATTTGGATTAACCGTAAAATTCAGAACGAGCTGTCCCTTTCATGAATCGTTTATTTACTATCCCCACAAGCGAATTTTTGCCAAGTGAATGGAACAAGGGAGGTAAGCTCATTGACCAAGATCGTTAATCAGATCGTTCCTTACAACGACATTTGGCTAGATTGCTTCAGTAACAATTTAATTTCAACCTTAATTAGTAGAAGTGAGACCTCTAGGATGCTTCCTCTAGCGATGGAGGCTTCATACATAAAAATGCTTACAGATCAACATTATGACTCTGAAAACGATCGAAGGACGATGCTTACAGGCGGTAATCTATTTCCTACCGTAGAATATTCTAGTGATATTATTAAAGATCATTTCGAGATCCGATATAAAGAATATCAAGAATATAAAGAAATCATTGAAAGTCTAAAGTCTAGTCTAGCGGATGGCTTGAGCACATTTTTGATGATAGACCGTTATTTTTATCCGTCGGGAAGAGAAGCGGGTACACTGCATTTGGCTCATTCTGTTTTCATTCTAGGCTACGATGATGATAAGAACATGTTCCATGCAATTGAAGATTGCGTAACCTTAGGCGTCTTGAGCTATTATGACATCCCTTACGAGTCTGTTGAAAGATCTTGTCAGTACTTTTTGAAACAAGGGAGACCCTTATTGCTTACAACGTGTAGGCCTTTGGAGTTATCACTTCATAATATTGCAGAGAACACAAAGGATGCAGCTATGAAAATGATCGCCAATTTATTTGATGAGACTACGTCTTATAATACACAGTACAATCTACATTACTATTCCGGACTAAAGGCTCTTAGGAAATTTCAAGAGGAAATGGACTATTTATTTACACATTTAAGCGAGATGTCGCTATCTTTTGTAGCCTTATTTCTGTTGCGATTTCCCCAGCTCCATGGGCGAAACCAACAATTAGTCCGTTTTCTGAATGAGAGTGGTTACCTTCACGATTCCGATTATTCAGCACTTGTTGAAAATTATAAGTTGCTACAGCTTCATTGGACTAACTATAAAAACCGAAGTTACTATTTTTTTGAAAAAAGAGGAAGTGAAGCTGGGAAGAATTCAGAATTGATTCTCAGCTTAAGTAAGCGATTGGTTGAAATTATTGAATTGGAATTAGCAACGGCCCAGAAATTTAAAAATGCCATGATCTAGGACGTGTATGCAAACCCGCATAAGAGCATCTATCCTCGCCTTATCGTCCACTGCTGTTGCTTTTCCTAGACGTACCCCCGGTACGCCGCCTGTCCATTCGTGAGTTCCCCTATCGCAACAAAGTAGAGCATCCTCTGAAGCGACGTCGCTTTGGAGGATGCTCTTTCCTTTATGGCTTGGGGAAGCGCCTGAATCTACAACGACTGCCTTCGCACAGTTATTGCTGGTTCAGGCCACACCCCTTATTGTGGACAGGTCGGTTGAAATTGTGGCAAATAGGCCGCGTTCGCTTGCAATAGCTCATCGAGCACGGCCCGCGCGGCCTGCTCGTCACCGACCAGCGGATGGATTGTCAGTGCCTGCAGAGCTTTGCCGTAATCACCATGGACAGCGGCTTCCACCGTTAATTCCTCGTAAGCCTTGACCACTTGCAGCAGTCCGCGAATCTGCGTTGGCAGCGGGCGGCTGAGCGAGAGCGGGTGAGGGCCGTCGGACTTGATGACACAATTGACCTCGATGGAGGCATCGTCAGGCAAGCAGGAGATGATGCCGTTGTTGCGGACATTGACCGTCTGCACATCGCCGGTATCGTTGTAGATGGATCGCATCAGGCGCACGGCGGCTTCGGAATAATAGGCGCCGCCGCGCTGCTCAAGCTGCTTCGGCTTATGCTTCAGCTCCGGCTGCTTATACAGCTCGAACAGCTCCGCTTCGACGGCCTTCACATCATCCGCGCGCGTCGTTCCTTGCTTCTCCAGCTTGTTCAGCAGCTCCTCCAGCATCTCATTCTTCATATAATAGTAGCGATGATAGGCGCAGGGCAGCGCCCCCAAGGAGCGGATGAAGGACTGATCCCATGCCAGATCGGGAATATTCGTCATGGAGAAGCTCTTGCCATCCGAGAGACGCCCCAGGAAGTCCTTCGTCACATCGATCCCGTCGATAACGACCTTCGTCGTCCAGTTCAGATGGTTGATGCCGGCCATCTCGATGAATAGCTCCTCGGGCTTCCGATTGTACAGCTCGGCAATCTGCATCTTCGTATCGATCGGCAGGTTGCACAAGCCGACGGTACGGATCGGGGAGTACTTCAGCACGGCCTCTGTCACCAGACCGGCCGGATTGGTGAAGTTGATCAGGAAGGCGTGTGGCGCCAGCTCCTCCATCTCCCGGCAGATTTCAAGGATGACAGGAATCGTGCGAAGCGCCTTGGCGAAGCCGCCAGCTCCGGTCGTCTCCTGGCCGATCAGATGATGGGCCAGGGGAATTCGCTCATCCCGCGAACGGGCGTCGAGCATGCCAACACGGATCTGGGTGGTCACGAAGTCCGCGCCGCGTATCGCCGCGCGTCGATCGAAGGTAGGCACGATCCGCATCGGTACACCGCTCTCCTCTACCATCCGCTGGGCGAGCGCGCCGATGATATTCAGCTTCTCCGCCCCCTCCGGGATGTCGACGAGATACAGCTCGCTTACAGGGAATACGTCATAATAGCGGATCAGTCCTTCGATTAATTCAGGTGTATATGAGGAGCCGCCGCCGATTACTGCGATTTTCAGGCTTTTTTTAGTCATGGCTTATTTGCCTCCAGGTAAGATTCAAATTGGGATAATGTATCCGCTGATGTTTCGATGCCCGCTTGATCCATCGCCGTTAATAGCGCGCCGAACATGGGCGGCAGAACCGGAATCACCGGATAGGCGTTCGGATAAGCGGCATGCACCCGGTCGGTGAGCGCCGAGAGCAGCAGGGGATGACGTCCATGCTGCAGGATACTGCCGGTCAGAACGATCGGCACAGGCTGCTGCTTCATCTCGCCCAGCTTGCTCAGGACGGCTACGGCTGCGGTGCCGAGCTCTCGCCCCATATCCTCCAGCAGCTCGATCGCCAGCCAGTCGCCTGCACTTGCCTCCTCATGCACGATCAGCACCAGGGGCAAGGGAGCAGACGGCGGATCAAGCTTCAGATAGTGCTCGACCATATCCGCCATCCGCTCAAAGCCGAGCGCCGCCGGGATGCGCTCCACTAATGTGGTATGCGGCTCGCGGCCCTCCCAAGCGCGAATGGCCCGTCCGAACGCCTGATCGGCCAAGTAATAGCCGCCTGCCCGATCACCGAACAGGGTGCCTGTGCCGCCTACGACGGCGGTTTTGCCGTCCTTGCTGCGGCCGGCCGCATTGGTATTGCTACCGCATACGAGCACGACGCCAGTATGATCGGCTGTCGCGATCCGCAAGCCTTCGAACACGTCGCATTCGATCGTATAGGGCGTGTGGGGGAGCTGCGCTTCGATCTCGGGACGCAGAATCTCGAAATCGTGGGGGCGGTCGGCGCCCGCCAGCCCGTAATGGATATAAGTCAGCTCGTGTTCCTCCAGCCCTGCTTGCTCAAGCGCTGCACATAGCGCCTGGCGTATGTTGGCGACCGCTGCCTGGACACCGTTAATCTGATGGTTGCCGCAGCCTGCCCGACCAACGCCCAATACATGTCCCTGCGCATCCGCTATGATCGCTTCCGTCTTGCTGCCTCCTCCATCGACTCCTGCCACAAACACATGCTCATCCCCTTTTGATAATTTGTATAGTTGGTTGTTTATTTTCAAAAATTGGCGTATTATAATACAACAAACTCATAATTAGGAGCATGTTGTCATGACAAAGCGTAGCCATAATTCACTCTACTTTACCATTAAAGAACAATTGCTGAAACAAATTCAAGCCGGCGTCTATGAGGTGGGGCAGAAGCTGCCCACCGAAGCCGATCTCGGTAAAATCTTCAACGCTAGCCGGACAACGATTCGCATGGCGCTCAGCGAGCTGGAGGTGCAAGGCCTCGTGGAGCGGCTGCAGGGCAAAGGCACCTTCGTCAAACGCAAGGAATTGCAGCTCATCCAGTCCCGCAGCTTCGCGGAGGATGTGCTGATGAATGGCCAGGAGCCCGCGAGCCAGATTATCGAAGCCAAGGTGGTGCCGGCCGAATATCCGCTTCAGGAGCATCTGGGCATCCCGCTGCAGGCACCAGTCAATCAGCTTATGCGCATCCGCTTCGCCGACGGCGAGCCGCTGCTGTACGAGCGCACGTTCATCCCATGGAGCCTGGCGCCGGGCCTGATCAACGACTACAAGGACGGTTCACTCTTTGCCTTCCTGGAGAGCCAGTACGGGCATAAGGTTCACCGTTCGGTAGAGCAGCTCAAGCCGATTCTGGCGGACAAGCAGGAGCGCAAGCTGCTCGGCGTCAAGGAAGGCGCGCCCTGCCTGCAGGTGCGGACGATCTCCTATCTGGCTGACCAGACGCCGATAGAATACAGCTTCGGCGTGTTCCGCGGCGATTACCCTAGCTACACCATCGAGCGGCATTTCTAATGGATGCAATAGAGGAGGGGAGCCCCTCCTCTATTGTGCACTATGGAATCTACTCCTTGATAATCTCGAAGTAACGACCGAGCCAATAAGGCAAGGTGAAGACTGTACCGGCTTCCATGGAGCCTGTATTATAGTTGTAGTTCGGGTTGGCGCCATTCGTCTGATTGCGGCTCTCGAACGGGTTGCTGTTATGCTTCATGGTTCTGCGCTCATCAGGAGCCAGCGCATAGTTTGTCTGCTTGTTCTCCTCTTTATCCCGATCCCCAGGCTCAATATACAGCACATCCTGACGATCCCACTGCACATTGAACTCAATCATATATTCGTAGGAGCGATACAAGTATCGTACAGCTGATGCCACATCCACATCTTTCTTGTCGGGATGGGCGAGCTGATACAAGAAGGTATAGAATGGATTTTGCTCTCGCACCTCATTACTGTACCATTGGTCGAATACCTGTACGATCTGCTGATGTCTGGCCGGATTCTCCTCCAGCAATAGCAGAATGTAAGTCGGGAACCAGGCCAGCTCTTCATCCGAATAGTTGATGTATTGCGTCCAGTCATTATGGATGGTCGCGTTAGCATTCGTATTGGGCTTGATCAGATTATCGCGGGTGACGACCGTATTATCGTTATCATTGTAAGCATTGGTTGCTTGACGCACAAGCCGACGGTCGATATACTCCATCGCCATCTGAATGTAGCCCTTGCCGTTCACGAACGGCTCTTCCTTGCTGTAGCTGCTGTCAAAGGCCAGGTCATACGCATCCTTATACCTTTGCAGCGTCTCCGGGTGCGTATTGCCGGTGATATAGATCGCGGTTTTCAAGATCGCCAGGACGTCCAGCGCCTTGAGCGGCCCGTCCTCGTAGCCATAGGACAACGCATCCTCGCCATTCTCATCCACACCCACCTTGTGCTGCCACGCTGGCTGCTGCTCCATCACCTTGAGTCCGTCATTGAAGTATTTCGCCGACCAGCGCGACCATTGGGTAGACTTGCCTGTCGCATCCTCAATGTAGTAATGATTATCCTTGAGGATCAGCTCTGTCATCCGATGCGTGACTTGCTCAATGTAGCTCTTCATCTCCAGCATGTCAGCGTCCTGGGAGTCGCCAACCAGATACTTGTAGGCGGTAAAGAACAGGGCATAGTGGCCGTCCACCTCGTCTGAGGACGTATCGGCTTTGTAGACGATCTGATTCATATCCACCTTGCCGTCCACGATAACTGACGCAGGGAACAGCTCGTTGAAGAATGTCGGGATCTGCTCATACACGGGCGCTGTCAACTGGAACAGCGGCTGGTTGTTGATGCCGGTTGTTTTGTCCTCGGCGGCCATGGCGTTATTCGTCGCCGCGGTGATGACAGGCAACACCTGGTATACGGGCTGTCCGTCAACGACCTCAACGATCGTCTTAATGTCCGTGCCGAGCTTCTGTCCGTCGGGGCGCGTCTCATTCAGCGCGTCGATGGCTGCCTGGCTCAGGCCCAGTCCGTTATAGTTCATGACATCCGTGCCGCCGCTAGGGAACAAGCGGGAGCCTTTTTTGGTCTGTGCATCCTTCGTCACACGGGCGATGGAATAGCCGATCGGGGTAGCGTCTTCCTTCTTCAAGCTCGGAATAATGCCGTTCGGGTTCACCGCATTGTCGCCTACTACGTTCTGGAACCAGAAGCCGCTCTGATTCTGGAAGCTATACACGGATCCGGTTTTGTCAGTGGTCTGAGCACCATATTCACTCGTTAACATATAGGAGCGTGACGGGAAGCCGTTGCCGCGGCCAGATACATAGCTGAGTACAAGTACAGCCTTCGTAGCACGTACAGCCGCTTGCTTTGCCGCTTGAATTTCTTCGCTCTGCTCCTCAGTCGGATTAGGACCATACTGCTCCTGCAGCGACCTGTACCGGAAAATCTCGCCCATCGCATACATGGACGTCCATAGCCCGTCGTTGTCTGAGGTGGCAGGCACGGAGCTAAATACGCCTGTCGGCGAGTTGTAGTTGATCACGCCGGCTGGAGCACTGCTGTCGTTGAAGCTGAAGCTGGAGGAGGACACCATCCCCCAACGGTCATGCACATTACGAATAATGCGCTCATAATTCTCCGTTTTTTGTTGCAGGGTCATCTTGGGCATCGCGATATGCGTTACTCCGCTTGCCGTGCGAACCCAGATACCATCGGCGCCATCGCTGGCAAGCCCGGTCACATGGTCATCGCCGCCATACAGATAGCGAGGTCCGGCGAAGTATTGTACGATGTCCCGAGCGTCCTGCTCGGAGAAATGGACGCGCTGCAGTCCGGTCCTGGTACCGATCCAATAGACGCCTGAGCTGTCGCGGAACGCGCTGGTCACATCGCCAATCACGTTCGCAGGCAGGAAGGAGAGGTCCTTCACCTTCTCGATCCACTGAATCTGCGGCAGGGCAGCACCTGCTTTATAATAGGTGACTTGCTTGGTCGGCACTGCTTGAAGTTGAACGGTCGGGTAGCTGGCAGAAGGCAGCTTCGCGGCAAATACGGATGACATCGGCATGGTAGCCAGCATGGAAGCGGCCAGTGTAGCGGTGAGAGCGATGCGATATTTCTTCATCTTAGACATGCCCAATCCCCTTTCTGTTATTGGTAGATATGCGAGACACCAGTTTCGGTTATAACGAATACGCCCTTTGCGCCGTCATCAATCAGCAGCAGCACGCGGTTATCCGCCAGGTGCTTATCTGCTGCCGTATAGGACGTCAACGTATTGGAGGTCAAGTCTACCTTGGTTACCCCATCGTTCGTTCCGAGCCACAGTGTCGTCCGCTTCTCATTCAGCACCGAGCTGTTAATATCCCGCATGGAAGGGAAGATCGACGGCTTGACAGTATATTCGTAGTTGACGAAGGTTTTGGCATTGACCAGATCTGGCATCTTCGCGCCCGGACTAGCCGTAGCTGGCTTGTAGGTCGGGTCGTTCAGGAAGACCAGATATTGCTTGACCAGACCTTCGGCGCCTGTGTCGGAGAATTGGCTCTTGACCTGCTCGTGCGTATAGAGCTGCGTGGCTTTCGGTTTCTCTGGTGTATAAACCCAACCGCCCCCGGAGGATGAGCTTCCGTTGCCGTTGCCAGCGCCAGATTCATTCTCCTTACCCGGCTGCGTCTCTTCTTTGCCGATCGTATCGCGCGTCTTCGCCTTGCCGTTCACCAACACGGAGTCAGTCTCGAGGGTCCACTTGCCGACGGAGCTCCCTGTGCCAAGCTCCAACTGAACACCGCTGGAGGCGACAACGATCGAGTCGATGGTTGAAGCGCCTTCAATAACGACCCTTACAGGGCCTTCAGCACGATGGATGATCAGATGGCCGATGGTGCTATCGGTAATCGTAATGCTGTTCACGCCACCGCCATGGACATAGACCGTGCCAGCAATGGCAGACTGACTAATCGCGAAGTTGCCATCGCCAAGTGCTGACGTCAGGTAGAGGCTGCCAGACAGCTTCGCCTGCTGCAGCGCGCCGCCCGCCGTGTTCACGACCAGGTTGCGGCCATTCACATCACTATGGCTGCTGGCATCCTGGATAAGGCCGCCCATGAGATTATGCAGCATCTTGACCGCCTCGGCTCGTGTCAGCGCCTTGAGCGGGTGGAAGCTGCCATCCGCACTGCCTTGGACATAGCCGGCAGCCTTCAGTGCGTACACCGCATCCTTGGCCCAAGCGCTGACTTGCGAATCATCTGCGAATAAGTGATCCGCCGTCCCTTCCAACGTGATCCCGAAGGCGCGCGCGGCCATCGTTGCCGCCTCCTGACGGGTGACGGTGCTGAGCGGCTGGAATTGCCCGTTGCCCGTTCCCTTGAGGATGCCCGCTGCGGAAGCCTTGCTAATATCGTCCGCATACCATGCATCGGCAGAGACATCGCTGAAGTGTTCTTGACTCCTTGCGTTGAATTTGAAGATTCGATCCAGCATCGCCGCCATCTCGGCACGGGTCACATTGCGCCCGGGCTGAAGCTCGCCCTTCTCATTTCCCTTCAGCAGCCCCGCTGCTTGCCAATACGTCAATTCCGCTGACGCCCATTCCGGCAATTGCTCCGCTGCGGTCGTCTCCGCCGCCGATACCGCAGAATACATCGTGCTGATCAGCATCACGGCTGCCAGCATGGCGATCATGCGCCTCCATTGCATGAACATGTTTATGCCTCCCTTGTTTGTCTCACTTCGTCTGTGCTTGCCATCATGCGAGCTTCGCCATCTAATAAGAAACAAGCTGCCCCATAGCCCTCCCTTATCTTAGTATCCTGTCATGTCACCCCTGATTTGTAGTAACATATACGTGTATTTTATTTTTAATAATAACAAGTTGTCAATCTATTTATTTTTTATGGAAGATTAATGTGAACTTTTTCCATGGATTCTATAAAATATAACCGAGGATCAAGCAGGATCATTGGAAGTTGAAGAGAGGTTTCATGCCATGAAAATCAATGATTGCGCTATCATCGAAAAAATTCATTGACACCTTGATAACCTACGCCCTAATATAAGAGATAAGTTGTTACTACAAATAGATAGTTGTTATCTAAGAAATGGTTTGGGAGGCGAGTGGGGGGCGTAGTAGCTTAGACATCCCTAAGGGGGAGCTAGGCAGCAGCATGAATCGGGTTGCCTGTAATGTGGCGGCACCACACGAATAAGGAGTGTTGTAGATGAAGAAGGGGCTAGCGGGATTGGTTTCACTAATCGTAGTCGTCACCTCAGTGACAGGATGCAGCGGTGGAGGCACGGCTGAAGGCGGGGAGAAGGTTCTGCGGATCGCGATGGGCTCACCGGGTGAAGCGTTGATCAAAGTATGGGAAGGGATCGCCGACGAATTCGAAAGTCAGCATCCAGGAATGCGGGTTGAATTCACCTATCAGGATGATGATACGTATCAAACGATCGGCCTGCCGAATCTGCTGGGCGGCAAGACGCCCCCGGACCTTTATTTCGAATGGGCGGGCGAACGGTTGAATACCCGCATCAAGGACGGGTTCGCTGCGGATATTACAGAGCAGCTTCAGCAATCTGGTCTGGGCGAGATGTTCGAAGAGGGCAGCTTCAACGGGATGAAGGTTGACGGCAAGACGTATATGGTGCCTACGGCAGGAGATGTGACCAACGTTATCTTCTATAATAAGACCATTTTCGATTCCCTTCAATTGTCGGCGCCGACGACCTGGGAGGAATTCCTGAATGTCGCAGAGACCGTCAAAAACGCCGGCATCACCCCAATTACAATCGGCAACCTGGACCTGTGGACAGCCGGCAACTGGGTTGGACATATTATCTCTCGCGTCGTTGGCGAGCAAGCGTATAGCGATGCCCTGCAATTGGAGCAGCCGTTCCTGACCGATGATTTCATCAAGGCGTACAGCCTCGTTCAGAATCTCTGGGATAAAGGCTACGTGAACAACAACGTGAATGCAATCGCTGATAATGAATCCGATATGCTCTTCCTCACGGGCAAAGCAGCCATGCACCCGATCGGCAGTTGGCTCGTCTCGGAGGCGGCAGCACAGGCTCCGAATCTGGAGCTCGGCTACTTCAACACGCCTCCGATTGCCGGGGGCAAGGGAAATCAGGAGAGCGTCATCGGCGTGCTGAATGGCATGGTTGTGAACAAAAAATCGGCGCTGATTAATGAAGCCATCGACTTCATGAAGCTCTACAGCTCGGACGCGTCGTCGGCCAAGCTGTCGGCTGCAGGTGCGGTTCCGATGACCAAGACCGGACTTGATCGTAACAACACCTCCCCGATTTCCGTTAGCCTGAACGACCTGATGCAGGACGCGCCGGTAGTGGTGTCCCCGCCGGATACAGGCTACTCGATTGAGGTGGCCAATGCGCTGAACATGGCGACGTCCCAGGTCATCGGAGGCGCCAAGACGCCGGAGGAAGCCTTGAAGGAGCTTGAGAAAACGATCGCTCCGTTGAAATAAATCCGCTAAGGAGAGGCCGCAGTCAGCCTGCTTCCCGCTGGTCTTCGGCCTGCTTCGCTATTACGCAACAGGAGGCAACGAAATGTCTTTGCGCAAATTATCGCCTTACCTATTTGTCACGCCTGCTGTCCTTATCTTTGCGTTCACCATTCTGGCGCCGATCGTGATGACGTTTGTGTTCAGCTTTTTCGATTGGAACGGCTACGGCGACATGTCCTTTACGGGCATCGACAATTATACACGCGCCTTCAATGACAGCATTTACTTGAATTCCTATACCCATATTTTGATCTATATTGCAGTTACGGTCGTGGTCGAGGTGTTGGTTGGTCTGGGGCTCGCCGGGTTGATCACGATGGGACGCAAGGGGAGCAGCTTGTTCCGCGTCGCCCTGTTTACACCGGTCATGCTGCCTATGATCGTCGTCTCGTATCTGTGGCGCTTCGTATATAATTCCGACTTCGGATTGATTAACACGGTGCTGCGATTCATCGGGCTGGAGAGCTGGGCGCAAGTATGGCTCGGCAATCCCAACACGGCGCTCCTGGCGATCTGTGTGGTGTCTGGCTGGGTCTATGCCGGGTTCTATATGACAATCTTCTATACCGGCATTTCGCGAATCTCCAAAGAAATCTATGAATCAGCTTATCTGGATGGGGCAAATGAAGGGACGATATTTTTCCGTATCAAGGTGCCGATGATTCGCAGTCTGGTCGATACAGCGATCATGCTCTGCGTCTTGACCGGCTTCCAGTCCTTTGACCTCTTCTATGTTATGACCAATGGCGGCCCGTACAATGCGACAGAGATCGTGCCGACCTACCTCGTCAAGGTGGTGTTCAGCCACATGAGCATCGGCTATGGCTCGGCGCTTGCCGTTATTCTGACCGTGGTCATTGCTGTGATCGGGCTGCTGGCTGGCAAGCTGAAGAGCAGAGGAAGCAACTCGCTCGAATATTAAATTGACTAAGAACTGTCTGGAGGTGCCTTTGTGTCGAGTGCTGCCTTAAAGCTGCAAGAGTCCAATCGGAATTATGAGATCGCTTCCCGCAAGCAGAGGCGAGCCCGTATTGTGTATTATCTCGTGATGATTATGATCTCGCTGGGAACCTTCTATCCGCTGATCTGGCTATTGCTGTCCTCGTTCCGGGAGAACATCGACATCTTCTCCACGCCCTTTGCTCTGCCGGAGCGCATCAACTTTCAGAACTGGGTGGATGCCTGGCAGATAGGCAATATGAGCACCTACGCGACCAATAGTGTGATCGTGACTTCACTGACGCTGGTGGGCATCCTGCTGTTCGCCAGCATGGCGGCCTTCGCCTTCAGCAAGCTGCGCTTCCGCGGCAGCGGGTTCATGCTGCTCCTGTTTGTCTTCGGGCTGTTCATGCCGCTGCAATCGTTCTTCATTGCCCAGAGCTATATGTTCGAGCAGCTTAATCTGAAGGATACGCATCTGGGGCTGATCCTGCCGTACATTGGCGTCGGTCTGCCGCTAGCCATCTTCCTGCTGAAGGCGTATCTGGATTCCATCCCGAAGGAGCTGATCGAGGCTGCCCGGATGGATGGCTGCAACGACTGGATCTTGTTCCAGAAGATCGTGTTCCCGCTGCTGCTGCCTTCACTTGCGACCGTCGGCATCTTCTCTGCGCTGAACACCTGGAACGAGCTGCTGCTCGCCATGCTCTATATTCAGAATGATGCGTTGAAGACGATTCCTGTCGGCCTGCTGGCCTTCTCCAGCCGCTATATGACCGACTACAAGCTGCTGTTCTCGGCGCTGGCGCTCATTACGCTTCCTATGATCGTGCTGTATATTTTCTTCCATCGGTATATCGTGGCCGGGTTGACAGAGGGCGCGGTCAAATAGAGCGGGGGTCTCCCTCGTTGACGTGCTTGTGTTGGCATAGACCAGCCGCGTGACGGGGAGCTTCAGCTTAATGAAGCTATAGCCTGAATAGGGTATCTCGCGCTGCTTACTTACGTGAATAACGAAAATAACCCGCCCAGGTTAGCGCCACGGGAAAGGGTTATTTTCTGGCATTAGCTGGAGGTTTCCATCCAAGAGATTGTGCAGGGAGAGCGTTGGTACGCTCTCCTTATTTCGGTTGTAAGCAAGAACATGCCGACCGCCACCACAGATTAGCCCAATACAACCTCAACCTGATACGTGCTGCCGCTGCCGGATACCGGAATGGTGTTGCCCTCTAGCAGCTTGCCGTCTACCTTGAGGGACGCGACACCCTTGGACACGCCGCTTGGGTTGGAGATTGTGATGTTGAACGTGTTGCCGCGGAATTCGCGGACGATCGAGAAGCCGCTCCATGCCTTCGGTATGCACGGATCGATCCGCAAGCCGTCGAAGTCGGCCTGAATGCCGAGGATGGACTGCGTGATGGCGATATAGTTCCAGGCCGCCGTTCCCGTCAGCCAGGAGTTCTTCGCCTCGCCGTGGCGCACCGCGTCCCGTCCGGCAATCATCTGCGCATAGACGTAGGGCTCCATGCGGTGAATCTCGCTGATGTCCTCCAGGTAGGCCGGAGCGATCTTGCGATACAGCTCGAACGCGCGATCCCCGTTGCCCAGCACCGTCTCGGCGATCATGATCCACGGGTTGTTATGGCAGAATATGCCTGCATTTTCCTTGTAGCCTGGCGGATAGGACGAGATTTCGCCCAGGTTGAGATAGTACTTGGAATACGGAGGCGTCTGCAAAATAATGCCGTAATCCGTCTCCAGATGCTCCTCGACCGATTGCAGCGCCTTGGCGGCAAGCCCCTCTTCCACGCCGATGCCCGCCATGACGCAGAAGCCTTGCGGCTCGATGAAGATTTTGCCTTCCGCGTTCTCCTTGCTACCGACCTTGTTGCCGTAGTGGTCGTAGGCGCGGAGGAACCAGTCGCCGTCGAAGCCATGCTCCAGCGTCGTCTTTCTCATCGCTTCGATGTGGGCACGTGCCTCCTCAGCCTCTTCATGAAGTCCGCGACGCTTGCACAGCTCCACATAATCCGGCCCGACGAACACGAACAGTCCAGCGATGAAGACGGATTCCGCTACGCGCCCTTCGATATTTGCCGTCGTCTGGAAGCTTTCGCCGGGCTCCTTGGAGAAGCAGTTCAGGTTAAGGCAGTCGTTCCAGTCGGCGCGTCCGATCAATGGCAGGCCATGCGGCCCCAGGTTATGGATGACATGGAAGAAGGAGCGCTTCAAATGCTCAAACAATGTAGCCGTATTGTCCGGGTTGCTGTCGAATGGCACCTGCTCGTCGAGGATGCTGTAATCTCCGCTTTCCTTAATGTAGGCGGCTGTGCCGAGAATGAGCCATAGCGGATCGTCGTTAAAGCCGCTGCCGACCTCGTTATTGCCTTTCTTGGTGAGCGGCTGGTATTGATGGTAGGCGCTGCCGTCCTCGAATTGGGTAGAGGCGATGTCGATGATGCGTTCACGCGCGCGTTCTGGAATCTGATGGACGAAGCCGAGCAGATCCTGGTTGGAGTCGCGGAAGCCCATGCCGCGCCCGATGCCCGATTCGAAGTAGGAGGCGGAACGGGACATGTTGAACGTGACCATGCACTGATACGGATTCCAGATGTTGACCATCCGATTCAGCTTGTCGTCTGGCCCGTTCAGCGTGTACTTGGATAGCAAGCCGTCCCAATAGGAGGCGAGTGCGGCCATCGCTTCATTCACGCCTTCATCGGTGGCGAATTGGTCGATCATCGCCTGGGCTCTGGATTTGTTGATGACGCCTGGCGACTCCCACTTCTCATCCTCCGGGTTCTCCACATAGCCGAGCACGAAGACGAAGGTCTTCTCCTCGCCGGGCTGGAGTCTGATGTTGATGCCATGGGAGGCAATCGGCGACCAGCCGCTAGCTACCGAATTGGCGGATCGACCCTCTGCTACAACAGCAGGCGTATCCAGCCCGTTATAGGCGCCGAGGAAGCTGTCGCGGTCCGTGTCGAAGCCGTCGATCTCCGTATTGACGGAGTAGAAGGCATAGTGGTCGCGGCGCTCGCGGTATTCGGTCTTATGATAAATGACCGATCCCTTGATCTCGACCTCGCCTGTGCTCAGGTTGCGCTGGAAGTTGGTCATGTCGTCATTGGCGTTCCACAGGCAGAATTCGATAAAGGAGAACAGCCGCGCTTCCTTCGGCGCGTTGGATACGTTGGATACGGTCAATTGATGAACCTCTCCGGTAAAGCCGAGCGGGACGAATTGGAGCTGCTTGACGCGCAGGCCATTGCGCTCGCCTGTAATGGAGGTGTATCCGAGGCCGTGACGGCATTCATAGAAATCCAGCTCGCGCTTGACCGGCATCCAGCCCGGTGTCCAGTAATCGCCTTGATCATGAATATAATAATAGCGTCCGCCGTTGTCGAGCGGGATATTGTTGTAACGGTAACGGGTCAGGCGTCTTAGTCTCGCATCACGATAGAAGCAATAGCCGCCGCCCGTATTGGACACCAGGCCAAAGAACTGCTCCGAGCCGAGGTAGTTGATCCAGGGGTAAGGCGTCTTGGGCGTATCAATGACATATTCCTTGCGGGCATCATCAAAGTGACCGAATTTCATACGTATCCTTCTCCTTTAGTGTGGGTTATGAACGCGCGTTTACAGAGAGGTGGAGGGAGTTCTTCATCCATAGACGTCCGCGAAGTCTGCCAGACTACGCGGGGATGAAGACTCAGGAATGCAGACTTGAGTATGCAGGCTATAGCTGTCCAGGCTATAGCTGTCTGCAGGAATCCCGCACGATAAGTGGGGCCGGGAAGCTGACCGTACTGAAGGCGGTGACCGTCTGCTCGCAGAGGGCGACGACCTTATGCACCGCTTCCCTGGACATGTCATCGATCGGCATTCGCACAGTGGACAGCTTGGGAACAAGCTGTGTCGCGATCGGGCCGTCATCGAATCCGACGATGGAAATATCTCCGGGAATGGAGAGGCCGAATTCGTGGAACGCCTCGTAGGCCGCGGCTGCCATGTCGTCATTCGCTGCGAAAAAAGCGGTAGGCAGCTCCTGCCCGGATGCCAGCAGGCCCTTGACCTCATGGTAGGCGTTATGCTTGAGAAACTCGCCATTCAAAATGTAATGCGGCTCCAGCGGCAGACCGTTGCTGTGCAGCACGGCTTCGTAGGCATTATACCGCTCGGAGCCGGAGAATGTGCTGACGGAGCCATTGATCATGCCGATGGTACGATGACCGAGCGTGACCAGATGCTCGACCGCCGCGACCGCCCCATCGTAATCCTTGGAATTAATGACGGATACATTGCTTCGATCCAGGCGATGCTGGATGATCTCTCCGATGTCGTAATCAATCAGAACGATCGGTGCATCCAGGCTGACCAACTCGCGGATGACGTCGACCTGCTTGCGGGTGCCGACCAGAATTGCGCCGTCGATCCTTTTTTGCAGGCAGGCCTGCTTGACCTTCTGGTAATCCTCCAGAGCATACAGCGTATGAATGAGCACATAATAGCCCAGCGAGTTAGCTGTATCCACCACCGATTCCACAAAGGGCGCAAAATAATTGTTCCGGTAAATTCGATTCCCGGCCGTCTTCTCCGCTGTGCTCACGACAAATAAGCCGATGGTGTTCGTCGCCTTGCCAGCTAATGCTCTGGCATAGCTATTCGGCTGGTACTGGTGCTGCTCGATGACCTTGAGCACCTTGTCCCGCGTTGCCGGGGGCACATTGGGGTAATTATTGATGACCCTGGAGACCGTGCTGCGTGACACGCCCGCCAATCTTGCAATATCTTCGCTGCGCATAATGCTTCCTCCTGTTTGTGTGAACGCGCGTTTACACCTTGATTGTAAAATAAAACCAAGGTGCATGCAAGCATTTTCCATAAATGTTCATGAAGCTGTTATAATGAAGGCGATCGGTGTTGGAACGGCTCCATAAATGATGTACAATAAGGGAACACCCATTCTGCTCACCGCGGCGGTTATGGGAGCATAGACCATCCAAAAGCATTGGAGATCTTGTGTTTGTCGTCAGGCAAACAGGGGGTCTCTTTTTTTATGGATCGAAGAAAAGGTAACCGTGCAGTTGGAATCGGATTTTGCGTAACGAAGCCTGGTCTATGTAGGATGGGCAGACATTTACTCGTATGTTGGCTGTTGATATTTTTGGTATAATGAGGGGAGATAGGAGAAAATGCATGTTTTTGTAGGTAAAAAGGATGAAATGTCGTTAACCTTGAGAACCGAGCGCTATAACGCGGAGGATGTACAGCGGATCAAGCGGCTGAAGCAGCGGCAATGGAATAGGATGGATCGAGTGTGGCTGGTGCCCTATACGCTCGCCAGTATGGAGGAGCTGTGGCAGTTGATCTTATCTGAAGGCGCTACCATCGAGGTACAGCGAGAATTGCTGGAGGAATGTCCGTTCTGGAAGGATAAGCTGGAGGAGCGGCAGCGAGGAGAAGCAGAGGAGTGGCAAGGAGAAGCGGAGGAATGGCAGCGAGGACAAGTGGAGGAACGGCAGCGAGGAGAAGCGGAGGATCGGCAGCAAGGACAAGCGGAGGAGCGGCAGCGAGGACAAGTGGAGGATCGGGCTGGCGTTACGACGGATGCAGGTGGGGATGCCGACCAAGCAGCTCTAGCGTTGGTTATGGTGAAGCAACTGAAGCTGCGCGGCTATAGTCAGCGGACGATCAAAGCCTACTGTGGGCATGTGCGGCGGTTCGAGGTGTTTCGGAGTCAAGGTGGGGAGAAGGTTGGGTCAGGGAAGGAGATTGAGGCTTATTCACTGGCACTCCTGGAAATGGGCAGATCCCATGCTTATGTTAATCAGGCGATTAGCGCCCTGAAGTTTTATATGGAGCATGTGCTTGGGGAGCGGCGCGGGGCATCGTATGTACGACCCAAAAAGGAGCGAAAGCTGCCTAATGTGCTGTCTGCGGAAGAAGTGCTGGCTTTGTTGAAGTCGGTGAACAATATCAAGCATCGGGCGTTGCTGTATGTGCTGTATTCCGCAGGGCTTCGGGTTGGCGAGGTCGTTCGGCTGCGTGTGAATGATCTGGATTATGAGAGGAGAACGATCACCGTGCGGCAAGGCAAAGGCCGCAAGGATCGCGTCACGCTGCTATCGGATGCCGCCGCTCTCGTGATCAAGGAATATGCTGAGGGCATGAGCGCCCAGCAATGGTTGTTCCCAGGTCAGGATGGGCGCAAGCACTTGACCGAGCGGAGTGTTCAGAAGCTGTTCGAGAAGTGTAAAGGGGAAGCGGGAATCGTTAAACCGGTTAGCGTTCATTCCCTTCGGCATTCCTTCGCAACGCATCTGCTGGAGGGCGGAACAGACCTGCGGTATATTCAGGAGCTCCTGGGTCATCAGAGCAGCAAGACGACGCAGCGCTACACCCATGTAAGCGTGAAGGATGTTCGGCGGATTCGTAGCCCGCTGGATGGCTTGATGGGTGAGAAGTGAGGAGAGTAGGCTGATGTGACGGGCGTGAATGCCTGCCTGGAGGAGGCATTCACGAACAGGTTCAGGAATACCAAGCGTGAGGGCGAGTTAGTGACATACGTAGATAAGAAGTTAGATGAAACCAGCGGAATGAAATAAAACTATAAAAGCGACTGGGGTTAACTCATTATGAAGAGAGAATTTGATAAAGACAATGAATACATACTCACAGAATTTAGAAATGTTATGTTGTGTTTAGCAGCCTCTCCAAGAGAGCAAGTATTATCACAGATTCCTGGTTGTATAACTTGTGATTTATTACTTGATTTCGAGTCATGGTATAACCCCTTTGTTACAATTGTAGGTGAACTATTAACAAAAGAGCAATTAAAAATACTGGAAGAGATAGATTTGATTTCAGAGCATATGAGTGGAGATGAGTTCCAGTGCTTGTATTTATTAAAGGAAGAACAGATTAAACGATCAGAATATGAAAAGGTTTTAACTACTCAACAATGGACAAATATAAGAAAACTTGCTCAAGAATTTAACAAAGAAATGGAATGGACAGAATTTAATCTACCGAGATATATCAAAATTGAGAAACAAATATGGATTAGAGATTAAATAATTGTATAAGTAGTCCAAGGAAGTCGCTGGCACCATCTAACATAATATTCACGCTTCGGGCCACTTGGCCCTCGGTCTGGCAGAAGAACTTCGGGGAAGTGGATTCAGCCAGACACACCCGGCATTCGCCGGGCGTCGTGAATACAACACGTTATAGGAAACTCCTGAAGGTAGGTCAAGGAAGCGAATGTTCATCCGAGAACGTCCTATATAGCAAGTGGACGGTAACGGAACGCAAGATCGGAAGCACCTGGCATCAATCGTGCCAGGTGAAGGTTTTGCCCCTCCCCCCAATAGAGAAAAGGTAAAAGAAATAGAAGGATATGTAATGCGAAATAAAGGAAGAAATGAAAAGTGGAAAAATCGAGTAAAGACAAAGGGTTAACATCAAAAGAAAAGAGTAAAGTAGGAATCTCGTAAAAAGGTTGAAAAAGTTAAAAGGTGAAAACACGTAAAACACGTAAAACACGTAACCCCTGAAGATTGGTAAAGACTAAAAACAAGGGGGGAGGATCAAAACCAAAAATCCGATCTAGCTTGAACAAGGCAGCGGAGCATCCTATAACACAGCATTCACGCTGCGGGGCATCCGCCCCTTGGTCTGCCGGAGGAATTTTCGAGGAAGCAGGATCAGCTAGACAACCCTGCACCGACTAACCGCGCCGCGGCCGTTCCCGCTGGTCACTTAAGTCGGTGAGGGTTCGTGAATGCAAGAACGTTAAGCGAAATGCTAGGAGGATTACTATGAAGGAAATTCTTGAACCTAATGCTTTTATTCTTTATATAATCATTTGTTCATATAAAGAAGATTCATTTGTAAAGATTGGTCGAACAAG